>Ga0207656_10000006_pt1 | contig 395044 bp, 357 predicted proteins | sample KBSCornC12_FD_184297 | JGI IMG/M metagenome (GOLD analysis project Ga0207656, IMG submission 184297) | Corn rhizosphere microbial communities from Kellogg Biological Station, Michigan, USA - KBS Corn C1-2 (SPAdes) (version 2) | ecosystem: Host-associated > Plants > Roots > Rhizosphere > Soil ...
CGCCAAGCCAGCCGCCAAGCCAGCCGCTAAAACCGCTGCTGCGAAACCAGCCGCCAAGCCAGCCGCTAAAACCGCTGCTGCAAAACCAGCCGCCAAGCCAGCCGCTAAAACCGCTGCTGCAAAACCAGCCGCCAAGCCAGCCGCTAAAACCGCTGCTGCGAAACCAGCCGCCAAGCCAGCTGCTAAAACCGCTGCTGCGAAACCAGCCGCCAAGCCAGCTGCTAAAACCGCTGCTGCGAAACCAGCCGCCAAGCCAGCGGCCAAACCTGCTGCTGCGAAACCAGCCGCCAAGCCAGCGGCCAAACCTGCTGCTGCGAAACCAGCCGCCAAGCCAGCAGCCAAACCTGCTGCTGCCAAGCCAGCAACACCTGCTGCCGCCCCGGCTGCAGCCACCGCTCCAACTGCACCGGCCAGCAGCACGCCTGCCCCGGTAGCGCCAAGCACCACCCCAACCAGCGCTTCCTAAGTGCTGGTGGCCGCGACGCGCAGCTGCTGCAGCGCGTCGCGGTCAAGGTTGGCGGTATCCTCAGCCGCCAGTCCTTCCAACCATCGTTGCTGACCCTGCGCATCGCCTGTCGGCCATGTTTGTGCCAACGCTTCCAGGCGCTCCAGCAACTGCCGTTCGGCGTCCAGCTCCAGGGCCTTGACCCGTTCGCGTAAGCCCGCCAAATCCTGATCCTGCAGCGCCATGGCGCGCCATTGCATGCGCACCTGTCGTAACGGTTTGATTACGTGTGTCTGCCAAGACCCGGCGATCTGTTTCAGCGCCTGCATGCGCTCGGCGGTCGCTATCACCGCACGCTGCTCGAGCCACGCACCACACAGCAACAGGCACACGTCCGCACCTTGCTCCTGCAAACGCAGGCAAGCGGCCTCGCACCCTGAGCGGGCGTAAGTCGAGAGGGCAAAGCTCCACAGGTCAGCGCACATATTCACACCCAAGCCAGCGGCCAACGAAGCTGGTAGACTCCGCCGCCATTATGATCCGACTTCAAAGCCTAACATTACAGCGTGGTCCGCAACGTCTTCTCGAAGACGCCGAGTTGACCCTGCACGCCGGTCACAAAGCCGGCCTGATCGGTGCCAACGGCGCCGGCAAATCCACGTTGTTCGCTCTGTTGCTGGGTGAGCTGACCCCGGATTCCGGGGACTGCCTGCTGCCAGCCGACTGGCGCATCGCCCATATGCGCCAGGAGATCGACACCCTCGACCGTATTGCAATCGACTACGTGCTCGATGGCGATCTGCGCCTGCGTCAGGTGCAACACGACCTGGCCGAGGCCGAGGAAGCCCAGGACGGCGCCGCACAGGCGCGCCTGCACTCGGAACTCGACAGCGCCGACGGCTATACGGCTGACGCCCGTGCGCGCAAAATGCTCGCCGGCCTTGGCTTTACCAACGAACAGATGGACCGCCCCGTCGCCGACTTCTCCGGCGGCTGGCGCATGCGCCTGAACCTGGCGCAGGCGTTGATGTGCCCGTCTGACCTGCTGCTGCTCGACGAACCGACCAACCACTTGGACCTCGATGCGATCCTGTGGCTGGAAGACTTCCTCAAGAATTATCAGGGCACCTTGCTGTTGATCTCCCATGACCGGGATTTCCTCGACGCCGTGGTCGACAACATCGCCCACGTCGAGCAGAAAAAGATCACCCTCTATCGTGGCGGCTACACTGCGTTCGAACGCGCCCGCGCCGAACGCCTGGCCCAGCAGCAACAGGCTTACGAGAAGCAGCAGGCGCAACGTGCGCACATGGAAAGCTACATTGCCCGCTTCAAGGCCCAGGCCACCAAGGCGCGGCAGGCCCAGAGCCGGATCAAGGCCCTGGAGCGAATGGAAGAGCTGTCGGCGGCCCACGTCGACTCACCGTTCGACTTCGTGTTCCGTGAGTCGGTGAAGATCTCCAGCCCGTTGCTGGATCTTTCCGATGCGCGTCTGGGCTACGGCGACAAGACCATCCTGGAAAAAGTGAAGCTGCAGCTTACGCCGGGTGCGCGTATCGGTTTGCTCGGCCCCAACGGCGCGGGCAAGTCGACGCTGATCAAGAACCTGTCAGGCGAGCTGTCGCCATTGGCTGGGCGTCTGACCCGTGGCGAGAACACTGTGGTGGGTTACTTCGCCCAGCATCAGTTGGACTCGCTGGACGCCAAGGCCAGCCCGTTGCTGCACTTGCAGCGCCTGGCGCCGACCGAGCGCGAACAGACCCTGCGCGACTTCCTCGGTGGTTTCGACTTCCGTGGCGCGCGTATCGACGAGCCGGTGCTGAATTTCTCCGGCGGCGAAAAAGCCCGCCTGGCCCTGGCGTTGATCGCCTGGGACCGTCCGAACCTGCTGCTGCTCGACGAACCGACCAACCACCTTGACCTGGAAATGCGCCTGGCGCTGACCATGGCCTTGCAGGAGTTCAGCGGTGCGGTGCTGGTGGTGTCTCACGATCGCCACCTGCTCAAGAGCACCACCGACAACTTCCTACTGGTGGCGGACGGTAAAGTCGAAGAGTTCGACGGCGACCTGGATGACTATGCGCGCTGGCTGACGGATTACCGCCTGCGCAACGCGCCGGTCAGCAACACCCCGGTCAACCCGGACAAGACCGACAAGAAAGCCCAGCGCCAGGCCGCCGCCGCGCTGCGTCAACAGCTGGCGCCGCACAAGCGTGAAGCCGACAAGCTGGAAGCCGAGCTGGGCAAGGTGCATGAGCGCCTGGCCAGGATCGAAACCAGCCTGGGCGACAGTGCCATCTACGAGGCGGCGCGCAAGGACGAACTGCGCGACCTGCTGGCTGAACAGGCCAAGCTCAAAGTACGCGAAGGGCAATTGGAGGAAACCTGGATGGAGGCCCTCGAATTGCTGGAAACCCTGCAAGCGGAGCTGGAGGCGCTGTCCTGATGGAAGCGTTGCAACTGCCGATACCGACGCAGTGGGTCGAACCCGTATGGGTCGGCGTGCAAATCCTGCTGATCCTGCTGGCCGGCTACCTCGCACAGCGGTTTGTCGCCAAGGGCCTGACTCGCCTGGGTGAGCGCTATCCGTTCCCGCCGCAATTGCTGATGCCACTGCGCGGTGGCTTGCGCTGGCTGATCATGGGCAGTGCGCTGATCTTTGTGCTGGGTCGCCTGGGCGTGTCCGCCACGGTGTTGTGGACGGCACTCTCCGGGTTTGTCGCGGTTGCCGCCGTGGCGTTCTTCGCCATGTGGTCGGTGTTGTCCAACCTGCTGTGCGCCATTCTGATTTTCACCGTCGGGCCCTTTCGCCTGGGTGACATCGTCGAACTGGTGGATACCGTCGACAAACCGGGCGTGAAGGGTCGGGTCGTGGCGATCAACCTGCTCTATACCACGCTGGTCGAAGTGGCAGAGGCCGGTACCGACAGTGCGATGGTGCAGGTGCCCAACAGCCTGTTCTTCCAGCGCTCGGTGCGCCGTTGGCCAGGTACCCATGTCTTTCCGGGCGACCGCTAGTAATCACATCCTGTAAAAATCTATAGCCATCCTTTGGTCGGCGGAGTTAGCTTAAGGCACAACAGCAAACTCCCTCCTGAGGTGTGTAATGGCACTCGATACGTGGCTGGCCTTTTTCCTGGCCAGTTGGATCATCTCCCTTTCCCCTGGCGCTGGCGCCATCGCCTCGATGTCCAGCGGCCTGCAATACGGCTTCCTGCGTGGTTACTGGAATGCCATCGGCCTGCAACTGGGCCTGGCGATGCAGATTGCCGTGGTCGCGTGCGGCCTGGGTGCCATTCTGGCGACATCCTCCACCGCTTTCTATGCGATCAAATGGTTTGGCGTGGCGTACCTGGTGTACCTGGCCATCAAGCAATGGCGCGCCCTGCCCATGGACATGACCGATGACGCGGCCGTGCGCCCGATCGGTAAACCGATGGCGATGATGTTCCGTGGCTTCCTGGTCAACGCCAGCAACCCCAAGGCCCTGGTGTTCATGCTGGCGGTCCTGCCGCAATTCGTGAACCCACAGGCGCCGCTACTGATCCAGTACCTGATCCTGGGTGCGACGATGATCTGCGTCGATATGGTGGTGATGGCGGGGTATACGGGCTTGGCGTCGAAGGTGTTGCGCCTGTTGCGCACGCCTAAGCAGCAGAAACGGATGAATCGTACGTTTGCGGGGTTGTTTGTGGGGGCTGCGGGTTTCCTGGCCAGCTTGCATCGTGCCACGGCCTGACTGACGAAACGGGATTGAAAATGGGGGAGGGGCACGCCCCTCTTCCACATGGGTGTTGATACCCACCCTCCAACTGTTCTGAAAACTACCTTGCCTCAACCCACGACAAATCACTTGTGCCTTGAGTCAAACGCTTTAACGTTTGACAATGTGTTACTTCGTATTTCCCTTTGAGATTCATTCATGACTGCCCCTTTTCGCTTTCTCGCCTGGCTGGTTTTGCCGGCGTTGATGTCGTGCAGCTTCAATCTGTTGGCCGCGACGGCCGAGGGTGCCCCACAAGCCCTGCATTTGCTGGATTACATTGGTGCTGACTACCCAGCGACGGTGGAGGCGGGCAAGGTAATCGATGAATCCGAATACCGTGAACAGCTGGAGTTTCTCGGGGTGTTGCAGGGCCTGGTGGCAGAGCTGCCGCAGCGCCCGGAACGCGCGGCGTTGGTCAAAGGCGTCGACGAACTGTCAGCCGCTGTAACCGCCCATCAGGACGGTACGACAGTCGCCCGCCAAGCCCGTCAGTTAGGTGCCCAACTAGCCGTGGCCTATGAAGTCAGCCAGGCCCCGGCGATCACCCCTGATCCAACACGAGGCGCGCCGCTCTATGCCCAGCATTGCTCGGTGTGCCACGGCACCGCAGGTGCGGGTGACGGCCCGGCCAGCGTGGGCATGACGCCACCACCGGCCAATCTGCGTGACGCCGTGCGCTTGGATCGCCTGAGCCTCTACGCGATCTACAACACCCTGGGCCTGGGTGTTGAAGGCACCGACATGCCGTCTTTCGCCGACCAACTGGACGACCGCCAGCGCTGGGACCTGGCTACCTACATCGCCGGCTTTACTGCCGACCCGGCGGCTGCAAAAAGCGAGCAACCGTTCAACCTCGCCGACTTGGCCCGCCAGACCCCCAATGAAGTACTGGCGGCCAACGGCCCAGCCGCCTCCGCTACGTTCCGCGCCCAGCGTGCGCAGCCGCCGCAGGTCAAGCGTGGCCCGGCGCAGTTGCTCGACTACACCGCGGCCACCCTGGACAAGAGTCTGGCGGCGTTCCAGAAGGGCGATCATGAGCAGGCCTACGACCTGTCTGTGGCTGCGTACCTGGAAGGTTTCGAACTGGTAGAAAGCTCGCTGGATAACGTCGACGCCAACGTGCGCAAGGACACCGAAAAGGCGTTGATGGCCTACCGGCAGTCGTTGCAGGACGGTCTGCCGGTTGAACAGGTGCAACAACGCCTGGACGTGGCCAAGGGCAAACTTACCGAATCCGCCGGCCTGCTTGGCGGTGATGGCTTGAGTTGGTCGCTGAGCTACATCTCCGGTTTGCTGATCCTGTTGCGTGAAGGCCTGGAAGCGATCCTGGTGCTGGCGGCGATCCTTGCGTTCCTGCGCAACACCGGCCAGCAATCGGCGGTGCGCAGCGTTAACGTCGGCTGGGGCCTGGCGCTGCTGGCGGGCCTGGCGACCTGGGCATTGGCCGCGTATGTGATCGATGTGAGCGGTGCCCAACGCGAATTGCTTGAAGGCTGCACGGCGCTGTTTGCCAGTGTGATGGTGCTATGGCTCGGCGTGTGGATGCACGACCGCCGCCACGCCGCCGCCTGGCAGGACTACATCAAGAGCAGCCTGGTAGGCGGCGGCGGGCGCTTCGGTTTTGCGGTGCTGGCGTTCTTCTCGGTGTACCGCGAGCTGTTCGAAGTGATCCTGTTCTACGAAACCCTGTGGCTGCAAGCCGGCCCGGCCGGGCATAACGCGGTGCTGGCGGGTGGCGCCACGGCGCTGGTGCTGTTGGTGGGCTTGGCGTGGGTGATCCTGCGGGGTTCGGCGAAGCTGCCGCTGGCGTTGTTCTTCGGCATCAACGCGGCGTTGCTGTGTGCGCTGTCGGTGGTGTTTGCCGGCCATGGGGTGAAGGCGCTGCAGGAGGCCGGCATCTTCGGCACCCGGCCGGTGGCGTTCTTTGATTTCGATTGGCTGGGCATCCACGCCGATGCGTACTCGTTGAGTGCACAGGCGGTGGCGATCCTGGCGATTGTGGTGCTGTACGGTCGCAGCCGTCTGGCCGAAAAGCGCCGGGTGGTTGCCTGAGCATGCGGGTGTGGATCGATGCCGACGCCTGCCCTCGGGCAGCCAAGGACCAGGTGGTGAAGTTCGCCCTCAAGCGCCAGTTCGAAGTGGTGTTGGTGGCCGGTCAGAGCCAGATCAAGCCGAGCTTCTCGTGTGTGAAGCTGATTGTGGTGCCCAGCGGCCCGGATGCGGCGGATGACTACCTGGTGGAGCACGCGGAGCCCGGGGAGCTGGTGATCTGCAGCGATGTGCCGCTGGCTGACCGCCTGGTAAAGAAGGGCGTTACGGCGCTTGATCCACGCGGCAAGGAGTTCAGCCCCGCCAACATGAGTGAACGGTTGGCGGTGCGCAATCTGTTCACTGATCTGCGTGAGCAAGGCCAGATGGGGGGCGGGCCACCGCCCCACGGGGAGAAGGAAAAGCAGGCGTTTGCCAATGCGCTGGACCGCATTCTTACACGCTTGATGCGCCAACCCTGATCCGTGGCGAGCGGGCTTGCCCCGCGTTGGGCGGCGAAGCCGCCCCAATTCAAGCGATGCGGTGAGTCCGTTAGACCATGGCTGCAGGTTTTAGGGCTGCTGCGCAGCCCAACGCGGGGCAAGCCCGCTCGCCACAACAAGCCGAGTCACCTACAAGCCTGCTCACCATAGGTGGGGCTATCAGTCGTTCTCGTGGGTCAGTTCCAGCACCCGATCCACCAGCTTGTTGATCCCTGAAGCGACCTCGCTGATGTTCTTGCCGAGCATATAGGCCGGGGTGCTCACCAGCTTGCGTGCCTTGTCTTCGACGATATCTTCCACCCCGCACTCCTGGTGGGTAGCGCCCATCTTGTCCAGTGCGGCGGCGGTGTCGGCGCAGTTGCCGATGGTGCAGGTCACACCGGGACCGTAGATTTTCGCCGCCAGGGCCGGGGAGATGCAGATCAGGCCCACGGGCTTGCCCGCTTCGGCAAAGGCTTCGGCCAGTTCCAGCACCTGCGGGTTGACGCTGCAGCCGGCACCCTCCACGGCAAAGTTCGAGAGGTTTTTCGCCGCGCCAAACCCACCGGGCACGATCAGCGCGTCGAAATCGCCGGCGTTGGCTTCGCGGATATCTTTCACGTCACCCCGGGCGATCCGCGCCGACTCCACCAGCACATTGCGCGACTCGGGCATCTCTTCGCCGGTGAGGTGGTTGATCACATGCAGTTGCGCAATATCCGGGGCAAAGCATTGGACCTGAGCGCCACGCTGGTCCAGGCGCAGCAAGGTGATCACGCTTTCGTGGATCTCTGCGCCGTCGTACACGCCGCAGCCGGAAAGGATCACTGCAATCTTTTTGCTCATGGGCATTTCTCCTGGGGTCTTGGCGTTAAATGTCTACTAATTTGTCATCTGTTGCCAATGGGATCTCACGCCGCTGCACCTAATCTTGATGTAACAAAAATAGACCGGACCAGACCATGGACTTCGTGCCTTACGCGGTACCGTTTTTCATCGCCTTGATCGTTGTGGAGTTGCTTGCCGACCGTTGGCGCGGCGAGCGTAACTACCGGGTGGCGGATGCCATCAACAGCCTCAGCACCGGGGTGCTGTCCACCACCACGGGGCTGCTGACCAAGGGCGTGGGGATTTTGACCTACGCGTTCGCCCTCAAGCATCTTGCCGTTATCGATCTGCCAGCCCACAGCGTGTTGACCTGGGGGTTCGCCTTCGTGTTCTACGACTTCTGCTACTACTGGCTGCATCGCATGGGTCACGAACGCAACATCCTGTGGGCCGCACACTCGGTGCATCACCAGAGTGAGGACTACAACCTCAGCACCGCACTGCGCCAGACCAGTACCGGCTTCCTGCTGAGCTGGATTTTCTACCTGCCCTTGGCCGTACTCGGCGTGCCATTGGTGGTGTTTATCAGCGTGGCATCGCTGAATTTGCTCTATCAATTCTGGGTGCACACCCGGCACGTGCCGAAGCTCGGCTGGTACGAGTGGTTTTTCGTTACGCCATCCAATCATCGGGCTCACCATGCACAGAACGCTCTCTACATGGATCGTAACTACGGCGGTGTGTTCATTATTTGGGACCGGCTGTTCGGTACCTTCCAGGAGGAGGACGACAACGAACCGGTGATTTTCGGCGTAACCACGCCGTTGGCCAGTTGGAATCCGCTGTGGGCCAACCTGCAGTTCTATGCCCAGTTGTGGAGTGATGCGCGGCGCGCCGAGTGTTGGTGGGACAAGCTGCGCATCTGGTTCATGCGCACCGGCTGGCGCCCGGCGGACGTGAAGGCCAAGTATCCGATGGCCAGGCACGACCTGAGCCAGTTCCGTAAATTCGACGTGCCGCTGGACGTGCGTCAACAGGTGTACATCGCACTGCAATTTGCGGCCTATGTGGGCTTTGGCAGCTATCTGATGAATTTCGGCGAAGGTTTGCCCACGGCGGCACTGATCCTCGGTTGGAGCGCCATGGCGCTGGGGCTGTTTACCTTGGGGGTGGCGCTGGAGAACCGGCCGTGGGCGTTGAAGGCCGAGCTTTCGCGGCTGGTGCTGAACGTACCGCTGGTGTGGCTGGCACCGTTGGTCGGGTTATGGCCGGCCAGCAACCTGGGCTGGCTGGGCCTGCTGAGCTACAGCTTGCTCAGTGTGATTGGCCTCTACTGCTGCAGAAGCCGGTTTACTCGACTGGTGTCTTAGGCGGCTCGACCGGGTCCGGTTCTGCCGCGAGCCGGGCCTTGGCGTCGGCGCAGGCCTCGCGGGCGATGCGTGCATTCTTGATGCGACGGCGCAGCCACAGGCCGAAGCCCAGTATCAGCAAGGCACCCAATACCCAAAGCTCGTATTTCTTGATGCTGCCCAGCATGCCTTCCAGTACGGCGCCGAAGTGATAGGCCGCAGCGCCCAAGGCCAAAGCCCAGATCGCAGCGCCAATGCCGTTGAGGATCAGATAGCGCAACGGCGGATAGCCGGACAGGCCGATCGCCACTGGCATGACGGTGCGCAACCCGTACACGAAGCGAAAGCTCAGTACCCAGATATCCGGGTGCTTGCGGATATGCTCCAGTGCCTTGTCACCCATCAATTGCCAGCGTGGCTTGCGCGCCAACAGCTTGCGGCCGTGTCTGCGGCCCATGTAATACCAAAGCTGATCGCCGGCGTAGCTGCCGAAAAAGGCAACGACCACCACCAGGTTGATATCCATGTATCCACGGAACGCCAGGAAGCCTGCGAGAACCAGAATGGTCTCGCCTTCAAAGAAAGTGCCCAGGAAGAGCGCAAAGTAGCCGAAGTCATGCAGGAATTGTTGAAGCATGGTCTGGGGTGCTGGCGAAATGAACGCGCAGCCTACGCCTTCATGAAGATTCATGAAAGTATCGAGATGTGTCACGAAGTGAACAATTCCTACGGAAATGCCGAATGCGACTACAGGTCGCATCCTTAAGCACAACTGTCATACCTTCGTCATAATGGCCGCTTATAACTGCAACGCTCGCCCGTAAACCCGGGCTCAGGAGTCTGTCGTGAGCTTTACCCCTGCCAATCGCCTGTTCCCCGCCACTCGTCTGCGTCGCAATCGTCGTGATGATTTTTCTCGCCGTCTGGTGCGTGAAAACGTGCTGACGACCGATGATCTGATCCTGCCGGTGTTTGTGCTGGGCGGGGAAAATCGCCGGGAAGCGGTGGCTTCGATGCCGGGCGTGGAGCGCTTGACCATTGATCTGCTGCTTGAAGAAGCCGCTGGTTGGGTCGAGTTGGGGATTCCGGCCTTGGCACTGTTTCCGGTCACGCCGTCTGAACTCAAGTCGCTGGATGCTGCCGAAGCCTGGAACCCGGACGGGATCGCCCAGCGCGCCACCCGTGCCCTGCGCGAGCGTTTTCCGCAGCTTGGGGTGATCACCGACGTGGCGTTGGACCCGTTCACCACCCATGGACAGGATGGCATTCTTGACGAAGACGGCTATGTTCAAAACGACATCACCGTCGATGCGCTGGTCAAGCAAGCCTTGTCCCATGCGGCAGCCGGCGCCCAGGTGGTTGCCCCGTCGGACATGATGGACGGCCGCATCCAGGCGATTCGTGAAGCCCTGGAGCTGGCCGGCCACGTCAACGTGCGGATCATGGCCTACTCGGCCAAGTACGCCAGCGCCTATTACGGCCCGTTCCGCGATGCGGTGGGCTCGGCGCTGAACCTGGGCAAGGCCAACAAGGCCTCGTACCAGATGGACCCGGCCAACAGCCATGAAGCCCTGCACGAAGTGGCGGCCGACCTGGCCGAAGGTGCTGACATGGTGATGGTCAAGCCGGGTATGCCGTACCTGGACATCCTTTACCGGGTCAAAGACGAATTCAAAGTGCCGACCTTTGTCTATCAGGTCAGTGGCGAATACGCCATGCACATGGCTGCAATACAGAATGGATGGCTGAGCGAAGGGGTGATCCTTGAATCCCTGACAGCCTTTAAACGCGCCGGGGCTGATGGCATCCTGACCTACTTCGCCGCCCGCGCCGCACAATTGCTTAGAGAGCAACAATAGCCCTCACAGGAACACTCGATGAATACCGAAGGACTCACAGAAGTTGCCGTAAAAGACGCTCACCCGGTGGTTGAACAAGTCACCGAGACCCCGCCGGAGCATGAGCCCGCCGCAGCCGTCGTGGTAGCCGAACCGCCCGTGCCGGCCCCGGTAGCGGCGGTGACCAACCTGGATGACAGCAGCCTGTACATCCACCGCGAGCTGTCACAACTGCAATTCAACATCCGTGTGCTGGAACAGGCGCTGGATGAGTCCTACCCGCTGCTGGAGCGGCTCAAGTTCCTGCTGATCTTCTCCAGCAACCTGGATGAGTTCTTCGAAATCCGCGTGGCCGGCCTCAAGAAGCAGATCACCTTCGCCCGTGAACAGGCCGGCGCCGACGGCCTGCAGCCGCACCAGGCCCTGGCGCGCATCAGCGAGCTGGTGCACGGCCATGTGGACCGTCAGTACGCGATCCTCAACGACATCCTGCTGCCGGAGCTGGAAAAGCATCAGGTCCGTTTCATCCGTCGCCGTCACTGGACCACCAAGATCAAGACCTGGGTGCGTCGCTACTTCCGCGACGAGATCGCGCCGATCATCACCCCGATTGGCCTGGACCCGACTCACCCGTTCCCGTTGCTGGTGAACAAGAGCCTCAACTTCATCGTGGAGCTGGAAGGTATCGACGCCTTCGGTCGCGACTCGGGCCTTGCAATCATCCCGGCACCCCGTTTGCTGCCACGGATCATCAAGGTACCGGAAGAGGTGGGGGGCGCTGGCGATAACTATGTATTCCTGTCGTCGATGATCCATGCGCACGCCGATGACCTGTTCCAGGGCATGAAGGTAAAAGGCTGCTACCAGTTCCGCCTGACCCGTAACGCCGATCTGGCGCTGGACTCCGAAGACGTCGAAGACCTGGCCCGTGCCCTGCGCGGCGAGCTGTTCTCGCGGCGCTACGGCGATGCGGTGCGCCTGGAAGTGGCCGACACGTGCCCGAAACATCTGTCGGACTACCTGCTCAAGCAGTTCAACCTGGGCGAGACCGAGCTGTATCAAGTCAATGGCCCGGTGAACCTGACGCGCCTGTTCAGCATCACCGGCCTGGACAGCCATCCGGAGCTGCAATACACGCCGTTCACCCCGCAGATCCCGAAACTGCTGCAAAACAGCGAGAACATCTTCAGCGTGGTGAGCAAGCAGGACATCCTGCTGCTGCACCCGTTCGAGTCCTTCACCCCGGTGGTCGACCTGCTGCGCCAGGCCGCCAAGGACCCGCATGTGTTGGCCGTACGCCAGACCCTTTACCGTTCCGGCGCCAACTCGGAAATCGTCGATGCCTTGGTCGACGCCGCGCGTAACGGCAAGGAAGTCACCGCGGTGATCGAGTTGCGTGCGCGGTTTGACGAAGAGTCCAACCTGCAACTGGCCAGCCGTCTACAAGCAGCCGGTGCGGTGGTGATCTATGGCGTGGTCGGCTTCAAGACCCACGCCAAGATGATGCTGATCCTGCGCCGTGAAGCCGGCGAGATCGTGCGTTACGCCCACTTGGGTACCGGCAACTACCACGCCGGCAACGCCAAGCTCTACACCGACTACAGCCTGCTGACCTCCGACGACGCCTTGTGTGAAGACGTCGGCAAGCTGTTCAGCCAGTTGATCGGCATGGGCAAGACCTTGCGCATGAAGAAGCTGCTGCACGCGCCGTTCACCCTGAAGAAGGGCATGCTCGACATGATTGCCCGCGAGACTCAGTTCGCCCTCGACGGTAAGCCGGCGCACATCATCGCCAAGTTCAACTCGCTGACCGATCCGAAGATCATCCGCGCGCTGTACAAGGCCAGCCAGTCCGGCGTGCGCATTGACCTGGTGGTGCGCGGCATGTGCTGCCTGCGCCCTGGCATTGTCGGGGTTTCGCACAACATTCATGTGCGCTCGATCATCGGCCGCTTCCTGGAGCACACCCGGGTGTTCTACTTCCTCAACGGCGGCGAAGAGCAGATGTTTCTCTCCAGCGCCGACTGGATGGAGCGCAATCTCGATAAGCGCGTAGAAACGTGCTTCCCGGTGGAAGGCAAGAAGCTGATCATGCGGGTCAAGAAGGAACTGGAAAGCTACCTCACCGACAACACCCACAGCTGGAGCCTGCAGTCGGACGGTCGCTACGTGCGCAACACGCCGACCGGCAACCAGAACCCGCGCAGTGCGCAGGCGACGTTGCTGGAGAAGTTGGGTAGCCCGATTCTGACGGTGAACTAAAACCCTGCGGGGTTTAAAAATGTGGGAGGGGGGCTTGCCCCCGATGGCGGTGTGTCAGTCACCAAATACTTGGACTGATCCACAGCTATCGGGGGCAAGCCCCCTCCCACAATTGTTTTGCAGAGTTCTTCAGATCAGCGCAGGTTCAGGCTGAACCCCACCCGCTTCAGCCACTCCGCTTCCAGGCCAAAATCCGCCTGGGTCAGCTGGTTCTCATCCAGCCAGCCTTTCGGGAATACCACATCCAGGCTGTCGCCGTCGGCGCGCAGGGTCACTTGGGGCATTGCCTGGGTGCCACGGATGTGGTGGAACAGGATCGCAAAGCGCAGCAGCACGCACAGGCGGATCAGCTTGATGCCTTCGTCGCCGAATTCAGCAAATTTGTCCTTGGGGATGTTACGGCGATGGCCGCGCACCAGCAGGGCCAGCATTTGCTGGTCTTCACGGGAGAAGCCGGCCAGGTCCGAGTGCTCGATCAGGTAGGCGCCGTGCTTGTGGTAATGGTAGTGGGCGATGTCCAGGCCCACTTCATGCACCTTGGCGGCCCAGCCCAGCAACTCGCGCCAGACGCCGTCTTCCAGGTCCCAGTCCTCGGCCACCTGGTCGAAGGCGTGCAGGGCTTTGCGCTCCACGCGGGCGGCTTGTTCCAGGTCGACGTGGTAACGCTCCATCAACGAGGTGAGCGTGCGCTCACGCACGTCTTCATGATGGTGGCGACCCAGCAGGTCATAAAGCACGCCTTCACGCAGGGCGCCGTCGCAGTGGTCCATGCGTTGCAGTTCAAGAGCATCGAAGATCGCTTCGAGAATCGCCAGACCGGCCGGGAAGATCGCGCGACGATCAGGCTTGATACCGTCGAAGTCGATTTTCTCGGCATCCCCCAGCTTGAACAGCTTGCGCTTGAGCCACGCCAGGCCCTCGGCGTTGACCTCGCCGGTGCCATGGCCGCCCGCTTTCAGTGCCAGGCCGATGGCGCGGATGGTACCGGACGAGCCGATGGCTTCATCCCAGGTGAGGCGGTGCAGGGCGTGCTCGATGCTCATGATTTCCAGCCGCGCCGCGGTGTAGGCCTGGGCGTAGCGTGCCGGGGTGATCTTGCCGTCTTTGAAGTAACGCTGGGTGAAGCTGACGCAGCCCATCTGCAGGCTTTCGCGCAGCAACGGCTCGAAGCGCTGGCCAATGATGAATTCGGTACTGCCGCCGCCGATGTCGGCGACCAGGCGTTTGCCTGGTGTATCGGCCAGGGTGTGGGACACGCCCAGGTAGATAAGACGGGCTTCTTCACGGCCGGAGATGACTTCTACCGGGTGCCCGAGGATCTCCTCGGCGCGGCGGATGAATTCACCACGGTTACGCGCTTCACGCAACGCGTTGGTGCCGACGATTCGAACGGCGCCCAGGGGCATGCCGTTGATCAGTTGCGCAAACCGCTTCAGGCAATCGAGCCCGCGTTGCATGGATTCTTCGTTGAGCTGGCGCTCGTCGTCGATCCCGGCAGCCAGTTGCACTTTCTCTCCGAGCCGCTCAAGGATGCGGATTTCACCGTTCTGGGCCTTGGCCACGACCATGTGAAAGCTGTTGGAGCCCAGGTCGATGGCGGCGATCAGGGACAGATTCTTGGCTTGGGATTGCGGCATGGTTTGAGGTCTCGGTCGATAACCTGACCATCGTGCCACGATCGACCGCTGGAGCCAACGCGTAGTGCTTGGGGAATTTTCCTGAGGTCGTCTGTAGGTAATTCTTTTGGGACAGGTAGGTTGCTGTTTCGCACTCTGTTAGAGAAGTTTCTGAGCGTTGTAGGAGCTTTTAACTTTGCACTGTGGGACGGTTAATTGTGATTTCGCCTACAAGTTAGTTTCGGTTTTCTTTTCGTGGCCTGATTCGGGACTACTTCTGAGGTACGCGATACTGACAAGTTATTTGTAGGGCTCCGACAGTAATTAAGGTGTTGTCTTATTCTTTAATTAGTTTCCAACGAGACACACTGTCACTTGGCAATTGTGCCGTGGCGTTATTTATTTATGGTTTGTTCTACAAGGCAGAAATAAATACGCCAGCTAACTTTTAGTGATAGGTCGAACATGAAGAAAATTGTTGGATTGGCTCTCGGTATCGCTTGCCTCGCCGCGGCTGTGGGTGCACAGGCAACGACGGTTGCCGAATTGAAGGTCACAGGCACGATCAAACCTGCCTCCTGTAACCTCAGCATGACCGGAGATGGGATTGTCAGTTACGGTAATATTCTCTCGAGCTCCTTGTCCCAAGGGAGCCCGACGCCGCTTCGGGAGCTGACCACTCCAGTGAAGATCAATTGCGGCACAGGTTACACCCCGTTCGGGCTGGCCTTTAACGACCTGCAGTCGACCAGCAGGGTGCCGGGCATCCTGAGTGCGCTCGGCCAAGGTCATAGCGAGATTCATAATTTTGGCTTGGGTACGGTAGCGGGTAAAAAAACCGGCGGTTATGCAATCACGCTCAGAGAGCTGCAGTCACCAAGCGCAACGCTTTCTCTTATTACGCGCGGCAGCGATGTCGGTGCCTGGCTGAACAGTGATGGCAAGGTCGCAAGACTGCCAAGTCAGTATTCCTGGCGCAGCGGTACGACCCTCGTTCCGGCTTCGCTCTCCCAGATGAACGGGATTATCGCCGTCAGGGCCGTTATCAATAAAGCTCAAGACTTGACGCTGACCCGCGATGTCCTTCTTGAAGGGCGCGCCTCGCTGACATTGGTTTACCTCTAAGCGGTTTAACTGTAGCCGATCAAAAGGCAGGCGCTTTTTGATCGGCTGTTTTCATATGGGCGATTGGCTGCAATAGCTAACTTCATGCTCTACGGGGAATACTGGGTGCGTAGTCTTTCAGCAATAAATAAGTTGGGGTTGTTAGGTGCAAGTATCTGCCTATGTTTTGCCCATGTTGCCGCGGCGGACGGCATGCTGCCGGAGACTTCGGTGGTTATTCTTTTTGAAGAACAGGGCGAGGCCACGATAAATATCAGGAATACCGACGCGGGGCCGGCACTTCTTCACTCGGTTGTGGAGAACGTGCCCGAAGATGAGGAGCCCTTACTGATCGTTACGCCCCCTATCACGCGTGTAGAAGCGGGTGAAATCCAATTAGTGCGTTTCATTGCCACTTTGAAAGAACCGTTGAAGACCCAGCGATTGAAACGCGTGTCCTTTGAGGGGATTCCACAGGCGCGCGCCAAAACGGGTGCGACCATTGGTATCACCGTTCGGCAGAACCTGCCGCTGATCCTGCACCCCAAAGACTTGCCTCGGCATGATTCGCCTTGGGAACTGTTGAAGTGGAGCCGTGCAGGGGAGCGTCTCACCGTTCACAACGAAAGCGCTTATGTGGTGCGCCTGCTGCCGGATGTACAGCTTCTTCCCCAAAGGGCCATGGCCACTTTGCCTCGCACCTACATTTTGCCGGGGGAAGTGCTGACGGCACAGGTTGAGGGCACCCTGGGCGGCTTGGCCGAAGTCGAGATCCAACCGGCCACGGTCTACGGCTTTTCGGTAGACCGCTACCGAGCGCCGATCAATGTCGATGGGAGTTGATCGGCTCATGGCTAACTTGTCGAATAGAAGCCTTGCAGCTTCTTGTTGGCCGCGTCGACCCACGTTACTCATGGGGTTTGCGACGCTGTGGAGTTTGCCCAGCCTCGTCTCTGCGCTTGAGTTGGGAGAGGGTTTCGACGTCGCGGCACTGACTACCTACGGAATCGACCCCAAGGTCTCTGACTATTTTCGCAGTGCGGCGCGTTTTCGCGAAGGTACCCAGGTTGTGGGGCTACGGGTCAATGGCAACCCGCTCGGGCTGGTGGATGCGCGGTTCGACTCGCAAGGCCAATTGTGTTTTACCCCAGGGTTGCTGGAGAAAGCCGGCTTGGTGCAGCCGCGTGAAATCGTTCGTGAAGGCAACACGGCCGATGACGCTTGCCATGATTTCCTCGGTGCCTTCCCGACGACGATGGTGCGGCTGCGACCCGGCATCGATGAAGTGGCACTGGTGGTGCCGACCCAATCGTTTCGTGAGCCGCAATGGGAGGCCGGTAATTTCGCCCATGGCGGCACGGCGGCCCTGTTCAACTATGACGTGCTGGGTTTCGACAGCCGCTCGCGCAGTGGGGCCCGCCGGTTCGTATCGGCTTATACCGAGGCTGGCTTCAATTTGGGCGACTGGATTGTGCGCAGTCGTCAGTTCTACGTCGCTGACAATGGTGATACCCGTACTGAGCACCTTTATGCCTACGCCCAGCGAGACATCGCTGCATTGCGATCGACTTTCCAGGCGGGGCAGATCTCCACCAACAACCCATTGTTCGGTGGTATCCAGCTATCGGGCGTGCAATTTTCTCCTGACGGCCAGTCGCGGGTGCCGGCGGGTAGTAACAATGCCGTCGTAGAAGGCCTGGCCCAGAGCCAATCGCGGATTGAAGTGCGCCAGTCCGGCGTGTTGATTCACAGCACGCTCGTGCCTGAAGGCCCCTTCCGGCTGACGGGGCTGCCTTTGCTCAATGGCACCAGCGACCTGGAAGTCAGTGTCATCGATGTACGAGGTGCCAAGCGCAGTTTCGCGGTTCCGGCGGCTTCGTTTGCGGGCGCCGCACCGGCGGCTCCCGGCTACTACTTTTCCCTTGGCAAGGTGCGGGAAAACGCATCCGAAAGCGGGGCGTCGCCCGTGGTTGCCGTGGGCAGCGGCACATGGGGCCTGGGGCGTGACTCGTCTGCGGGCTTTGGCCTGTTGAGTACCGATGAATACTGGTCGTCTGGCGGCACGCTGAGCAGCGTGTTTTTCCAGCGCGTTTCCGTGGGCGCACGTCACAATCTGTCCCACGACAGTCGTAATGCACTCTCGGGGTCACGCAGCAGCGTGTCCGTGAGCAGCCCGGTTATTGCCGATATCGATGTCAGCCTGAGCGCAACTACCCAGACCCGTGGTTATCGTGAGGTGCTTGAAGCCGGGCGTTCATCCAGGGTCGAGGACGTGGGTTCTCGCTTCAAGAATCAATTTACGGCGGGCATGAACTGGGTAGACCCCACGCTTGGCGGCTTTTCGGTGGGTTACACCCGCAGCGCCCAATTCGACGGGCATATGACCGAGCATGTGTTCGCGGCGTGGAACAAGTCATACCGCTATGCCGACGTCGCGCTGATCGGCGACTCGCAGGTGGGCGGCACTCGGGCCCGCCGTGATGCCCCGGGTGACCGTCCTCGCCGCGATTCTGCGCAGGAAGATGGGCTGTCCTTGCGGCTGGAGGTTCGTGTGCCATTGGGGGCTGATCGGCGTGTGAGCAGCTATATCAGTCGTCAAGGGGGCCAGTCCCGCGCAGGTAGCTCATTCAGTGAGCGGGTCAATGAGTACGTGAGTTATGACTTGGGCGTCGAACGCGATCTCAGTCGTCAGGAACAATCGATCCGGGCCAATGTGGACGTGCTGCCGCGATATGCACGAGCCGGGTTGGGTATCAGTCGTGACCCGCAGGGCACCACCTATTCAGGACAAGTTCAGGGTGGTGTGGTGGCCCATCAGGGTGGGCTGACCTTCTCGCCTTATACCGTACAGGACACCTTCGGCATCGTCTCGGTGGGTGACATTGGCGCTGCAAAAATCGATACCCCGCAAGGTCCGGTGTGGACCGACTTCACCGGACAGGCGGTGCTCGCCGATTTACCCGCCTACACCAACAGTCGTATCGAGGTGCAAACCCAGTCCTTGCCAAAACGTGTCGATCTGAAGAACGGCACCCAAGTGCTGGCTGCAGGCCGAGGCTCCGTCAATAACGTTACTTTCGATGTCGTGACTGTTCGCCGCGTGCTGCTGAGTGCTAGCGATCAACAAGGGCGGCCGCTGCCTCAGGGCGCTTCTGTATTCGACAAAAACAATCGGTTCCTGACCACTGTGGTGGGTGACGGCATGATTTTCCTCAACGATGGCAATGACGCCCAAATACTGCGGGTTCTGTTGCCGGACTCTTCCTCTTGCCTGCTCAACCTTGCCCCCCAGTCGAAGGTCGACAATGACAAGTTCTACGAGACCGGTTCGGCGGTGTGCCATGGCCGTTAAGTTGAGAAGCATGGGCTTCGTGCTGATTTGTGTCGCGTTGTTAGCCGAAGGGGCACAGGCGCAAAACTGCCGGCTGTCCGTAAGTCAGCCGCGTGTCGACTACGGTGTTATTCGCAGGGAGGCGCTTGTCGACCCCCCTTCAATCGCGCTCGGCACGCGCATGGTGCAACTGAACGTACTGTGCGAGGAGCCAGCGGCCATCGCGTTGCGATTTACCGGTGCAGCCAATGGGCAAGGTTTTCGGTTTGGCCGTCAGGGGCGTTTCAGCCTGACCCTCAAGCACGCCCAGTTGGATGGGCGTACTGTCGAGTGGACGCAGGCGCCCGGTGAGACCGCCAGCGGGCAGTTATTGCCAGGACAGGCCCTGGTGGCACGAGGGACCGGCCGGCGATTGAGCGCCCAGGTGGCAATCGATACCCACCTGCCCGCTGACGCGTTACATGTTCGCAATCAAACGGTGCTGGAGGGGCAGGGCAGTTTCGAGCTGGTCAGCCCGGCTGCTCCACTGAACCGATGAAATTGGCCAGCTCGGCGGTTTGCGGGTTGGCGAACAGCACCTTCGGGTCGCCCACTTCATGCACCTTGCCCTGGTGCATGAACACCAGCTTGTCGCCGACTTCACGGGCGAAGCGCATCTCGTGGGTCACCATGATCAGGGTCATGCCGTCCTTGGCCAATTGGCGCACCACGCTGAGCACTTCATTGACCAGTTCCGGGTCGAGGGCCGAGGTGATTTCGTCGCATAACAGCACCTTGGGCGACATGGCCAAGGCGCGCGCAATCGCCACGCGTTGTTGCTGGCCGCCGGACAAGCGATCAGGGAAAGCGTCGAATTTTTCGCCCAGCCCAACGCGCTCCAGCATTTGCCTGGCCAATTGCGCCGCTTTGGCCTTCGGTGCTTTCTGCACCACTTGCGGCGCGAGCATGACGTTCTCGCCTACCGTCAGGTGCGGGAACAGGTTGAACTGCTGGAACACCATGCCGACTTTCTGCCGCAGGCTGCGCAGGTCGGCGCGGGCGGCGTCGAGGTACTCGCCATCGACCTCGATCACGCCGTCGTTGATGGACTCCAGGCCGTTGAGCGTGCGCAGCAACGTGGATTTGCCCGAGCCACTGCGGCCAATGATCGCCACCACCTGGCCTTCATCCACGGTCAGGTCGATGCCCTTGAGCACATGGTGATCGCCGTAATACTTATGCAGGGCGGAAATTCTAAGCAGAGGCATGCAGTCTCCTTTCCAGGTAGCGAGCACTGAGGGACAGGGGGTAGCAGAGTAAAAAGTAACCAAGGGCCACCAGGCCGTAGACCATGAAGGGTTCGAAGGTGGCGTTGGCGAGCATGCCGCCGGTCTTGGTCAGTTCGGTGAAGCCGATGATCGAGGTCACGGCGGTGCCCTTGACCACCTGTACCGAGAAGCCCACCGTCGGCGCCACGGCAATGCGCAGTGCCTGGGGCAGGATCACATAGCGCAGTTGCTCCAGCGGATTGAGCGCCAGGCTGGCCGACGCTTCCCATTGCCCGTGGGCGATGGAGTCGACGCAGCCGCGCCAGATCTCGGCGAGGTAGGCGCTGGTGAACAACGTCAGGGCAATCGCCGCCGCCAGCCAGGGCGAGATATCCACACCCAGCAGGGCTATGCCGAAAAACACCAGGAACAGCTGCATCAACAGCGGCGTGCCCTGGAACAGCTCAATGTAGGTGCGGGCGACATTGCGCGGGAAGGCTTTGCGACTGATGCGCATCGTCATCACCAGCAAGCCGATCACGCCGCCCCCGACAAACGCCACCACCGACAGCAGCAGCGTCCATTGCAGGCCGGTGGCCAGGTTGCGCACGATGTCCCAGAACGAGAAATCACTCATCGACTGTTCCTCATCACAAAGCGGCGACCGATCCAGTTGAGCAACTGGCGAATCATCAGCGCCATGCACAGGTACACCAGGGTGGTCAGGGCATAGGTTTCGAACGCACGGAAGTTGCGCGACTGGATAAAGTTGGCGGCAAAGCTCAGTTCCTCAGTGGCGATCTGCGAGCACACCGCCGAGCCGAGCATTACGATGATGATCTGGCTGCTCAGGGCCGGCCACACCTTGCCCAGCGCCGGCAGCAGTACCACGTGGCGGAAGGCTTCGAAGCGCGTCATCGCCAGCGCCGCAGCGGCTTCCAGCTGCCCGCGAGGAATGGCCTGGATACCGGCGCGGATGATTTCCGTGGAGTAGGCCCCCAGGTTGATCACCATCGCCAGCACGGCGGCTTGCCACTCGGTGATCTTCAGCCCCAGGGACGGCAGGCCGAAGAAGATGAAGAACAACTGCACCAGGAACGGCGTGTTGCGGATCAACTCGACATAAACGCCGAAGAACCAGGCGAACGGCTGGATTTTCCACGCCCGCACCACAGCGCCGACGGTGCCCAAGGCCACGCCGAGGATGGCGCCGATGGCCGTGAGCTCGAGGGTGAACAGTGCGCCGCGCAGCAGCAGGTCGGTGTTGGCCAGCACCGGCACAAAGTCAAATTGATACGCCATAAGTCAGCTCCGCTTTCAGAGATCGGCGGGCAGTGGCTCTTTCAGCCATTGCATAGCGTTCTTTTCCAGGCTGCCATCGGCCTTGGCCGCGACCAGGATCTGGTTGACCTTATCCAGCAAGGCCGGCTCGTTCTTGTTCACGCCCACGTACACCGGCGAGTCTTTGAGCTTTACCTTCAGCGCGGGTACGCGTTTTGGGTTGCGTTCGCTGATCGCCACCATTACCACGTTGCCGCTGGCAATCAGGTCGACCTGGCCGGCCAGGTAGGCGGCGATGGTCGAGTTGTTGTCTTCGAAGCGCTTGATCGTGGCTTCCTTGGGGGCGACGGCGGTCAGTTCGATATCTTCGATGGCGCCACGGGTCACGCTGATGGTTTTGCCCTTGAGGTCGTCGGTGCTACTGATGGCGGCTTCAGGCGGGCCGAACACGGCCAGGTAGAACGGCGCGTAGGCCTTGGAGAAGTCGATGACCTTTTCCCGCTCAGGGTTCTTGCCCAGGCTGGAGATCACCAGATCGACCTTGCCGGTGGTGAGGAACGGAATACGATTGGTGCTGTTGACCGGGGTCAGTTCCAGCTTGACCTTGAGCTGGTCGGCCAGCAGCTTGGCGGTGTCGATGTCCAGGCCACGTGGCTTCATGTCAGGGCCGACCGAGCCGAAGGGCGGGAAGTCCTGGGGTACGGCGACCTTGAGGGTGCCACGGGCGACGATGTCGTCCAGACCATTGGCCTGGGCGGGTGCCTGGCTCAGCATCAGGCTGGCAAACAGGGCAGTAAGCAGGGCGCTGTAGCGCTTGGTCATGGCAATACTCCGAGAAGGGCGAAGGGATTTTCTGGGTTTGCCCAGTGCACAGCCCATGCCATCACCCTCAGAATCGTCTGCAGGGCCAGTATTTGTTGAGTTTTGGTGGTCGGACTGGTCTGAACAGTGCCGGGGCTTTGCGCACTGTTTTCGAGCGTCGGCAAAACCCCGCGAGCCCCTTTGGGGCGTGGCTTGCCGCCCGCCACGAATAGCTTTACAACTAGCCACTCAGTTGACTGGAACCTTGAGTTTTTTATGAATTCCATTGCCCAAGCCGTACCGGAAGCGGCCCTGCAGGCCATCCGCAAACTGATCAAGGAGCAAGGCTTCGGGCCGGGCGATGCGTTGCCGTCGCAACGGGATCTGGCGGTGCAGTTGGGGGTGAGCCGGGCGTCGTTGCGCGAGGCGTTGTCATCCCTCAGCGCGTTGGGTGTGGTCAGTGTGCAGCCGGGCAAGGGCGTGTTCGTGCAGGCGGTCGAGGAGTCACCGGGATTCGCCTGGCCCTTCGCGGCGCAGGCTACGCCACTGGATATCTTCCAGTTGCGCTATGCCCTGGAAGGTTTTGCGGCGGGGTTGGCGGCGGTGACGCTGACCCTCGATGAGTTGGACAGCCTGGAAGACAATGTCGAGGCCATGCGCAAGGTGCTCAAGGCCGGCGACTTCGAAGCCGCCGCCAGGCTCGACTTCGAATTTCACCAGCGCATCCTGCTCGCCAGCGGCAACCAGGCGATGGTGAGCATTCTGAGCGCGAGTGCCGAAGTTTTTCTGGAGAGTCAGAAGCTACCGTTCATCCGACCGGAGCGGGCCATGGAAACCTGGCAGGAGCACCGCCGGATAGTGCGCGCGCTGGCCCGGCGCGCCAGCGCGGCGGCGCAAAAAACCATGCAGGAGCACGTACGCAATGCGGCGTTGCGCACCGGCATAGCCTTCGTGACTCCCATAACGCCCTGAGTTGGGCTATACCCAGACTCATGGGCCATCATAGGAAGACTCAATCAGAGGCGGCTTCCTGAACGGGGGAAGGGCGGCTATGATGGGCCACGTTTTTTTTGCTTACAATCCGGAGACATCCATGAGCAACGATCTTATCAAGCACGTCACCGACGCGACCTTTGAGGCCGAAGTACTCAAGGCTCAAGGCCCGGTGCTGGTTGACTACTGGGCTGAATGGTGCGGCCCTTGCAAAATGATCGCTCCAGTCCTGGACGACATTGCGACCACCTACGAAGGCAAGCTGACCATTGCCAAGTTGAACATCGACGACAACCAGGAAACCCCGGCCAAGCACGGCGTGCGTGGCATCCCGACCCTGATGCTGTTCAAGAACGGCAACGTCGAAGCGACCAAGGTAGGCGCGCTGTCGAAGTCTCAGCTGCAAGCTTTCCTCGACGCGAACATCTAAGCGTCCTCAAAAAAGCCCCGCAAAATAGCGGGGTTTTTTCGTGAAACAGGGCTAGACGCTCCGAAACTCAAGTGGTACATTCGGCCCCGCACTGGTTTCTCCACTGCCCCCTGCAAGCCGTCGCCGACGCATTCCTTTTCGATTAGTACGCGATCCTGTCGCCTTCTCTGCGGCGCGGCCTCATTAAGCCAAAAGCTTAATTTCCCCCCTCCATAAATGATTACGTCATTCCTATATGAATCTGACTGAACTCAAGCAAAAGCCGATTACCGACCTGCTCCAATTGGCCGAAGAAATGGGCATAGAAAATATGGCCCGTTCGCGCAAGCAGGACGTGATTTTCTCCCTGCTCAAGAAGCACGCGAAAAGCGGCGAGGAAATCTCCGGTGATGGCGTGCTGGAGATTCTCCAGGACGGCTTCGGCTTCCTCCGCTCTGCTGACGCGTCCTATCTCGCCGGCCCAGACGATATCTACGTCTCGCCAAGCCAGATCCGTCGCTTCAACTTGCGCACCGGTGACACCATCGTTGGCAAGATCCGCCCACCGAAGGAAGGCGAGCGTTATTTCGCCCTGCTCAAGGTCGACACGATCAACTTCGATCGTCCCGAGAACGCGAAAAACAAGATTCTCTTCGAGAACCTGACCCCGCTGTTCCCGACCGTGCGCATGAAGATGGAAGCCGGTAACGGTTCCACCGAAGACCTGACCGGCCGTGTGATCGACCTGTGCGCCCCGATCGGCAAAGGCCAGCGTGGCCTGATCGTCGCCCCGCCGAAAGCCGGTAAGACCATCATGCTGCAGAACATTGCCGCGAACATCGCGCGTAACAATCCTGAAGTTCACCTGATCGTGCTGCTGATCGATGAGCGTCCGGAAGAAGTAACCGAAATGCAGCGCACCGTGCGCGGCGAAGTGGTTGCCTCCACGTTCGATGAGCCGCCAACCCGCCACGTGCAGGTTGCCGAAATGGTGATCGAGAAGGCCAAGCGCCTGGTCGAACACAAGAAGGACGTGGTGATCCTGCTCGACTCCATCACCCGTCTGGCCCGTGCCTACAACACCGTGATCCCGAGCTCCGGCAAGGTATTGACCGGTGGTGTCGATGCCCACGCCCTGGAGAAACCGAAACGTTTCTTCGGTGCCGCGCGGAACATCGAAGAAGGCGGCTCGCTGACCATTATCGCCACCGCACTGGTTGAAACCGGTTCGAAGATGGACGAAGTGATCTACGAAGAGTTCAAGGGTACCGGCAACATGGAACTGCCACTGGATCGTCGCATCGCGGAAAAACGCGTGTTCCCGGCGATCAACATCAACCGTTCCGGCACCCGCCGTGAAGAGTTGCTGACCGCTGACGACGAACTGCAGCGCATGTGGATCCTGCGCAAGCTGCTGCACCCGATGGACGAAGTAGCCGCCATCGAGTTCCTGGTCGACAAGCTGAAAACCACCAAGACCAACGACGAGTTCTTCCTGTCGATGAAGCGTAAGTAGTACGACGTTTCAGGTCGAAAAAATGGCGCACCAAGGGGCGCCATTTTTTTGCGCCAAAAAAGGGAGGTTTGTGCGGCATAAGTGTCAGTTAAGAAACAAAAAAGGGGAGTGAGGCTACGCTCACTCCCATTCGTATCAGGTTGACTACGTTTTATGACTGTTCTTGCTTACCGAAGAGACATCGATGGGCTACGCGCCGTTGCAGTGCTGGCTGTGGTGCTGTTCCATTTTGGGGTGCCCGGTGTAACAGGCGGCTTCGTCGGTGTAGATGTATTTTTCGTGATTTCAGGGTTCCTGATCACCTCGATCATCTGTCGGGAACGCCAGGCCGGGCGCTTCAGCTTTGTGGATTTCTGGGCGCGGCGTGCCCGGCGCATCCTGCCGGCGCTGTTTGTCATGATGGCGGCCACCCTGGCGGTGGGCTGGTTCCTGTTGGCGCCCAAGGACTACGAGGAGCTTGGGCGGTCGGTGCACTACCAGGCGATCTTCACCTCCAACCTGCTGTTTTCTCGCCAGCACGGTTACTTTGAGGCGGCCTCCGACATCAAGCCGTTGTTGCACACTTGGTCGCTGGCGGTCGAAGAGCAGTTCTACATCATCTTCCCGCTGCTGTTGACCTTGCTGGCCAGTCGCCTGAAGCATTGGCGCCTGGCGCTATTCGGGATTTTGCTGGTGTCGTTCGGCATGAGCCTGTGGGCGGTGGTTCATGCGCCGCAAAAGGCGTTCTACCTGTTGCATCTGCGTGCCTGGGAGTTGCTGGCCGGCGCCATGCTGGCGGTGATGCCCCTGCGTGAATGGCGAGCGTCGCCCGCTCTGGCCCAAGGGATCAGCCTGTTGTCGATGACACTGATACTGATCGCCGTTTTAGTCTTCGATTCAGCCACACCGTTTCCCGGCGCGGCCGCGTTGTTGCCGGTGCTGGGTGTGGTCGGGCTGATCTGGGCCAACGGCCAGCAACCCACCTGGGTCGGGCGCCTGCTGAGTTCACGGGTGATGGTGGGCGTGGGGTTGATTTCCTACTCCTGGTACCTGTGGCACTGGCCGGTGTTCGTGTATGCCAGCTATGCCGCGGTTGATGGCCTGAGCCCGCTGGAACTGGGCGGTCTGATGCTGCTGAGCCTGGTGTTGGGCTACCTGTCCTGGCGTTTTGTGGAAACTCCGTTTCGGGAGAAGCGCCTGCTGCCCGGGCGTAAGGCGATTCTGGCGGCGGCGTGCGTCGGGATCCTGTGTCTCGGCATCACAGGTGTGGCGTTGCGCAAGGCCGACGGTGTGCCATCGCGCTTATCCGAGCAGGCCCTGCGTTATGCCCAGGCAAAAAAGTGGAGCCCGGAGTTGATGGCGTGCATGGCCGACAAAGACACGCCCGACGAGCGGCTGTTCTGTTATTTCGGTTCTAAAGACAGCGCGGTTTCCGCACTGGTATGGGGTGACAGTCACGCCACGGCCTTGATTCCAGCACTTGAGATGGCGGCCAAGCGGCACGACATCAGCCTGGTAGAGGCCAGTTTTGCGGGTTGCGTGCCTTTGGATGGCCTGGAAAACATTGCCCGCTGCGCCCATTTCAATCATCGCGTGGAAAAAGCGCTGGCCGAGCGATCCTTCAGCGATGTGGTGCTGGCGGCGCGCTGGAGCTTGTACCTCTATGGGCAGATGTCAGGTGACAAAGAGCACGCGCTCAAGGACCCCGCGACAGGTCAATACGTGCGTGCCATCGCTGAGCAACGCTTCGCTGAGGGGCTGCGCGAGCGCATCAAGGATTTGCGCGCCGCAGGCCATAGAGTCTGGCTGATCAAGGAGGTGCCGCTGCAGGAAATCATCGTGCCTTACCGTCTCAGTCGCCTGGCGATGATGCACCGGCCGGTGGACCGAGAAGGCCTGCCCGTGGCCGAGCACCTCAAGCGCCAAGCCTTTATCTCCCAGCTGTTTGACGAGTTGGCAGCGGCCGACAGCGGTGTCACGGTGCTCGACCCCGCGCCCTTGCTGTGCGGCGCCGATGGCTTGTGCCGGGTTGAGTTCAACGGCCGAGCGCTGTACACCGATGACAATCACCTCTCTGATGTCGGTGCGCGGCACGTCGAGGCCTTCCTGGAGCCGTTGTTTCGTTCGCTGCAATCACGAGGGCTAACGGCCAATTAAGCTGCCAGCCGCCCTCAGAGCAGGTAGGATGTACGCCTATTTTACGGGTGGCATGGTTAATGAAATTCAAGGATCTTCGGGATTTCGTGCAGCAACTTGAGCAGCGCGGAGAGTTGAAACGTATTCAGATGCCGATTTCCCCGGTGCTGGAAATGACTGAGATTTGCGACCGTACCCTGCGTAACAAGGGCCCGGCGCTGCTGTTCGAGAACCCGACCGGCTTTGATATCCCGGTGCTCGGCAACCTGTTCGGTACGCCGGAGCGCGTGGCCTTTGGCATGGGCGCCGAGTCGGTCAGCGAATTGCGCGAGATCGGCAAGCTGCTGGCCTTCCTCAAGGAGCCCGAGCCGCCCAAGGGCCTCAAGGATGCCTGGTCGAAGCTGCCGATTTTCCGCAAGATCATTGCCATGGCCCCCAAAGTGGTCAAGGACGCGGTGTGCCAAGAGGTGGTCATCGAAGGCGATGACGTCGATCTCGCCATGCTGCCGGTGCAGACCTGCTGGCCCGGCGACGTCGGCCCGCTGATCACCTGGGGCCTGACCGTCACCAAAGGCCCGAACAAGGACCGCCAGAACCTCGGCATCTACCGCCAGCAAGTGATCGGCCGCAACAAGGTCATCATGCGCTGGCTGAGCCACCGTGGCGGCGCGCTGGACTACCGTGAGTGGTGCGAGAAGCATCCCGGCAAACCCTTCCCGGTCTCCGTGGCCCTGGGTGCCGACCCCGCCACCATCCTCGGTGCCGTGACCCCAGTGCCCGACAGCCTGTCCGAATACGCCTTCGCCGGTCTGCTGCGCGGTAACCGCACCGAGCTGGTGAAATGCCGCGGCAACGACCTGCAAGTACCGGCCACTGCCGAAATCATCCTCGAAGGCGTGATCCACCCGGGTGAAATGGCCGATGAAGGCCCTTACGGCGACCACACCGGCTACTACAACGAAGTCGACAGCTTCCCGGTGTTCACCGTCGAGCGCATCACCCATCGGATCAAACCGATCTACCACAGCACCTACACCGGCCGGCCGCCGGACGAGCCGGCGATTCTCGGCGTGGCACTCAACGAAGTGTTCGTGCCGATCCTGCAGAAGCAATTCCCGGAGATCACTGACTTCTACCTGCCGCCGGAAGGCTGCTCGTACCGCATGGCCATCGTGACCATGAAAAAGTCGTACCCAGGTCATGCCAAGCGGGTAATGCTCGGTGTGTGGTCGTTTTTGCGACAGTTCATGTACACCAAGTTCGTTATTGTCACCGACGACGACATCAACGCCCGCGACTGGAACGACGTGATCTGGGCCATCACCACGCGCATGGACCCCAAGCGCGACACGGTGATGATCGACAACACGCCAATCGACTACCTCGACTTCGCTTCGCCGGTGTCGGGCCTGGGTTCGAAGATGGGCCTGGATGCCACCCACAAATGGCCGGGTGAAACCACCCGCGAGTGGGGCCGGGTGATCGTCAAGGACGAAGCCGTCACTGTCCGTGTCGATGCGATCTGGAAAGAATTGGGAATAGATTGATGCGTGTAACCCTGCAACCTTCCGGCGCCGTGCTGGAGCTGGTCCCTGGCGAGCGAATCCTCGAAGGCGCACGCCGCCTGGGCTACGAGTGCCCACAGGCCTGTCGCAACGGTGTGTGCCATGTGTGCGCCGCGCTGTTGGTGGAAGGCCGCGTGCAGCAGGCCGGTGAAGTGCGTGATCACGGTGAGTTCTACACCTGTATTGCCGAGCCGCTGGAAGATTGCATTGTGTTGTGGGATGGCGTGCTGGCGCCGGGAGAGTTGCCGTTGCGCAAGCTGTCGTGCCAATTGAGTGAATGCGTAGAGGTCGGTGGCGATGTGTGGCGGGTGCGCCTGCGTGCGCCGGCTGGCAAGGCGGTGCGTTACCACGCCGGGCAATACCTGATGATCGAGCGGGAGAATGGCGAGAAATCCGCGTTCTCCCTGGCGTCGGCGCCTCATGCTGGGCGTGAGCTGGAGTTACATGTACTGGCCCGCGAGGACAGCGCGCGCACTTTGCTTGCGCAACTGCAGCGCAACCAGATGGCCCGCGTCGAGCTGCCGTTTGGCGACACCCACCTGGCCGAGCTGCCCGATGGGCCGCTGGTGTTGATCGCCGCCGGCACCGGCATGGCGCAGATGCACAGCCTGATCGAACATTGCCGCGCCTCCGGCTTCAAGCACCCGGTGCACCTGTACTGGGGCGTGCGTCGCCCGGAAGATTTCTACGAGATCGAACACTGGGATCAGTGGCTGCAACTGCCCAACCTGTTCCTGCACAAAGTCGTCAGCGATCTGTGCGGTTGGGAAGGGCGCTGCGGGTTGTTGCATGAAGCGGTGTGCGAAGATATTGCCGACCTCAAGTCGGTGCACGTCTACGCCAGCGGCTCACCGGCCATGGTCTATGGCACCTTGGATGCGTTGGTCGAAGCCGGCATGGATGCGCACCAGATGCGGGCTGATGTGTTTGCCTATGCGCCGCGTGCTTAAAATCGTACGCCGGTCGTCACCATCGCTGCATTGAACCCCAGCAACACCAATTCCGCCGCCACCGGCCCGTAATGGGCGCCCACCGACGGAATGATCACCGGCGCCACGCCGAAACGGTTCAACGGGATCTTGTCGCGGTACTTGCCGCGATAGCCCTGGATCGCCCCACCGGTCAGCTTCAGGTACACCGGAGAGTCCGCCAGGTCGTAGCGTTTACCCGCGTACGCGTAGAACGAGCGCTGGCTGAACGAGTTGCGAAACGTCGCCCCGCCATACACAAAACCTGAGGCTTCATTGCGCTCCAGGCCGATCAGGTCCTGGTTGTTGTTGTGGTCCGGGTCCGGCGCAAAGTGCCGGGTGTAGACGCTGGTCTGGGCGTACCAGAAACCTTTGTCGTCCTCGGTGGCTGGTGCTTCGCCCGCCAGAGCGGTGGTGGCCTGGGCCAGGAACAGCAGGCCAGGCAGTCGGAATTTTTTCATGGGTGCGACCTCGATAGTCGGTTTGACAGGCGGCTAGGTGGGTCGGGACGTGTGCGCTATTTTGACGGCTTGGCGCGTTCCCAGGCTGAACCGGGGCTGAAACTACCGGGATTGGCACGCGCAATCCTGACGAATGGGCGAGTTTGCATATGCAATCGCTTATGCTTTAAAGGTATTTAATTTGTTACATGAATATCCTTAAGCTATATCGCAACGGACTACCGACTCATTCACAACCACCAATCACTGACCGCCACCGCCCGCCAGCCGGACCGATCGTATGAACTCAGAACGCGACGTTCTGGTTTTTTGATTCAAAGGGGAGCGGTATGGGGAGCTACAAGCAACACGCGCTGTACACGGCGATTTTGTCAGCCAATTTGCTGACTGTCGTGGGTTTCAATCCTGTCTTCGCGGCCGAAACCTCGGCTACCGATGCACCCAGGCTCGACACCGTGATCGTCACCGGCACCCGGGCCCAGGAGCGTACGGCCAGTGCTTCGCTGTCACCCATCGATGTGATTTCCGGCGATACCCTGCGCAGCACCGGCTCCGATGAGCTGGGCGCAGTGCTGGCGCGGCTGATTCCGTCGATCAACTTCCCGCGCCCGAGCCTGGTGGACGGTGCTGAGCTGGTGCGTCCTGCGCAGTTGCGTGGCCTGTCGCCAGATCAGGTGCTGGTGCTGGTCAATGGCAAGCGTCGCCATACCAGCGCGTTCGTCAACCTGGGCGGTGCGGTGGGTCGCGGCTCGGCGCCGGCGGATCTGAATGCGATCCCGCTGTCGGCGGTAGACCATATCGAGGTGCTGCGCGATGGCGCTTCCGCGCGCTACGGCTCGGACGCCATTGCCGGGGTGATCAACGTGATCCTCAAGCACGCCGACCATGGCGGCTCGATCTCTACCAAGTTCGGCGAATACAAGAAGGGCGACGGTATCCAGCGTAATGTCAGCGGCAATACTGGCCTGGCGTTGGGCGATAACGGCTTTATCGACCTCTCGGCCGAAGGTGCCGATAACGATTACACCAACCGTGCGGGAGATGATTACCGCCCAGGCAGTGTCGGCTCCACCACCTACGGCCAGCGCGTGTTTCGCCAGGGTGAACCGGCCACCAATGAAGGCAAGTTCCAGTTCAACTCGGAATATTCGTTCAACGATGCCGCCGAGTTCTACACCTTCGGCGGCTACAGCAAGCGGCGCGGTGAGACGGCGGCGTTCTACCGGGCGAGCAACGCGTCCAATAACATCCCGGCGCTCAACCCCAACGGTTATCTGCCGCTGATCAAGGGCAACCTGGAAGACACCTCGCTGGTGGTGGGCCTGCGTGGGCTGTTGGCCTACGACTGGCATTACGACCTGTCGGCCAACTACGGCAAGAACCAATACGAGCTGGGCACGGAAACCGTCAACACCTCCCTGGGCCTGGCCACGCCGCGCAAGTTCGACAACGGCACCCTGAGCAACGACCAGAAGCAAGTCAGCCTCGACCTGTCCCGTGAGTTCGACGTGGGCTTGCTGCCATACCCGGTCTCCGTGGCCTTTGGCGGTGAATACCTGCGCCAGGGTTACGAGATTGAAGCGGGTGAACCGGCGTCCTACTACCAGACCGGCAGCTCGGGCCTCGGTGGCTTCCGTGATGCCGACGCCGGCAGCAGTTCGCGCCACAACTGGGCCCAGTACCTGGACCTGGAAACCAACTTCACCGAAAAACTCAGCGCATCGGCCGCCGTGCGGCATGAGGATTACAGTGACTTCGGTTCCAATGTCAGCGGCTCGCTGTCGGCCCGTTACGACTTCACCCCGCAGGTGGCCTTGCGCGGCAGTATCTCCAACGGTTTCCGCGCACCGTCCCTGGCGCAGCAGAACTTCGCGTTTACCTCGTCGCAGTTGATCGGCAGTGACATCCGCGAGGCCGGCACCTTCCCGGCGTCGAGTCAGGTGGCCCGCCTGCTGGGCGCGGAAGACCTCAAGGCCGAGAAGTCGCGCAACTACAGCCTTGGCCTGGTACTGGAACCTGCCGACGACCTGACGGTAACGGTGGACGTGTACCGCATCGATATCCGCGACCGTATCAGTCTGTCGTCCAACCTCAACCTGGACCCGGCCACCCAGGCCTATCTGCGCGCCAATGGTGTCGGCAATATCAACTACACCACTGCCCGCTACTTCACCAACGCCACCGACACCAGCACCGACGGCATCGACCTGGTGGCCAACTATCGCTATCAGTTCGATAACGGCATCCGTTGGAACAGTACCGTAGGCTACAACTACAACCACACCCGGGTGACGGACGTGAAGCCCAACCCGGCCATCCTCGATAGCCTGGGTGCCAACCTGGTGCGGGTGGACCGTCGCGAGAAGAGCGGTTTGTTGGGCGATACCACGCCTGAACACAAACTGAGCCTGGGTAACGACTTCACATTCGGCAATTGGGCGCTGCACAGTAACCTGGTGCGCTATGGTGAATTCACCAGCTACCAGGCCGACAAGGTCAACGACCAGACCTTCAAGGCGGCCTGGGTCCTGGATTTGTCGGCGGACTACAAGTTGAAGAACTGGACCTTCACCCTGGGCGGCGACAACGTCACCGATAAATATCCGGAGAAGGTCAACGCGTTTGCCAGCAGCGGTGGGAATTTGGCCTATAGCACTTTTTCGCCGTACGGTTACAGCGGTGCGTTCTATTACGGTAAAGTTGCCTACAACTGGTAACGCACAGGAGACCTAAGCGATTTGCCATGACCGTTATTGAATCCGATCTCTTGCAATTGGCTTACCCTCCGCGGCTCGATCTTGGGCCGCAACTCACTCACGAACAGTTGATGAGCTCGATGCAGGCCACTATGGCGCGGCATAAGGGTGGGCCGGTCTGGTTATTCGCTTATGGTTCGCTGATCTGGCGCCCTGAATGCTCCTCGACCGAGCGGGTGCGGGCACGGGTCCACGGTTATCACCGGGGTCTGTACCTGTGGTCCCATGAGCATCGGGGTACACCGGAGTTGCCGGGATTGGTGTTTGGTCTGGATCGCGGCGGCTCCTGCAGCGGGTTTGCCTACCGTTTGCCGGACGATCAGTTGGAGGCCTCGCTGTACGCCCTGTGGCAGCGCGAGATGCCTTACCCGTCCTACCGGCCACACTGGCTCAGCTGCCGTCTGGAAGATGGCAATACCGTACAGGCGCTGGGGTTTGTGTTGGAACGGCACTTGCCCAGTTACGCCGGTAACTTGCCCGATATCGTGCTGAACCATGTGCTGCAAAGCGCTTGCGGGCGTTACGGCACCACTCGCGATTATGTCGAGCAGACCGTCAACGCCCTGCGTAGCCACGCCATGCCAGATAAGAACCTGGAGGCGCGGCTCAAGCGCTGTGCAAAGGATTGCCCAGGCGGTTAACGCGCCGAGCTGACGCTGTTGGTGTGCCACAGCGTTGGGATCAGAAAGGCGATTGCCAGCAGGCACGCGCCGATCAGCAGCACGAAACCACCGTCCCAGCCGAAATGGTCCACGGTGTAACCCATGGCCGCACTGGCAGCCACCGAGCCGCCCAGGTAACCGAACAGGCCGGTGAAGCCCGCAGCGGTGCCGGCGGCTTTCTTCGGTGCCAGTTCCAGCGCCTGCAGGCCGATCAGCATCACCGGGCCGTAGATCAGGAAGCCGATGGAGAACAGCGCGATCATGTCGATCATCGGGTTGCCCGGCGGGTTGAGCCAGTACACCAGGGTCGCCACAGTCACCAACGCCATGAACACGATGCCGGTCAGGCCACGGTTGCCACGGAAGATCTTGTCCGACATCCAGCCGCACAACAGCGTGCCCGGGATACCGGCCCACTCATAGAAGAAGTACGCCCACGACGATTTATCCACCGTGAAGTGCTTGGCTTCTTTCAGGTAGGTCGGTGCCCAGTCCAGTACGCCATAGCGCAGCAGGTAGACAAACACGTTGGCGAAGGCGATGTACCACAGCATTTTGTTGCGCAGCACGTACTTGACGAAGATTTCCTTGGCGCTGAATTCGTCTTCGTGGCTGGCGTCGTAGCCTTCCGGGTAATCGTTCTTGTATTGCTCGATTGGCGGCAGGCCTACCGATTGCGGGGTGTCGCGCATGGTGATGAAGGCAAAGGCCGCGACCAGCAACGCCACGGTGGCCGGTACGTAGAACGCCGCGTGCCAGTCGTTGAACCAGGCCATGCCCAGCAGGAACAGCGGGCCGATCAGGCCGCCGCCGACGTTGTGCGCCACGTTCCACACCGACACCACGCCGCCGCGTTCTTTCTGCGACCACCAGTGCACCATGGTCCGTCCACTTGGCGGCCAGCCCATGCCCTGGGCCCAACCGTTGATGAACAGCAAAATGAACATCATGGTCACGCTGGACGTCGCCCAAGGTGCGAAACCGAAAATGAACATCACCCCGGCGGAAACCAGCAGGCCGAAGGGCAGGAAGTAGCGCGGGTTGGAGCGGTCGGACACCAGGCCCATGAGGAACTTGGACAGGCCGTAGGCAATCGCGATAGCCGACATCGCCAGGCCCAGTTCGCCGCGGGTATAGCCCTCGTCGATCAGGTAAGGCATGGCCAGGGAGAAGTTCTTGCGCAGCAGGTAGTACCCGGCGTAACCGAAGAAAATACCGGCGAAGATCTGCCAGCGCAGGCGTCGGTAGGTACTGTCTATTTTTTCTTCAGGCAGGGGCGCCTGATGTGCGGCAGGACGAAAGAAAGCAAACATTCAAGAGCTCCAGATTTCTTGTTTTGACTGCGGATGCGAATGTTACAGTTTCGTTACCGAAAATAGCATCGCCTCTTATCTGTAAACAACAAGAAATGAACCCTAATGAATGTTCCCTTACGAACACCGGAGATCAAAATGTGTGAGGGGGGCTTGCCCCTCCCACATTGACCCTATTTCAAATTTTTTATTGAGTCTGGACGACCACTTTACCAACCGCCTTGCGCTGCCCCAGGTCATTGATTGCCTGGGCGGCCTGTTCCAGCGGATACACCTGCGACACCAACGGCTTCAACTTGCCCTCGCCGTACCAGGTGAACAACTGCTGGAAGTTCGCCGCATTATCCTGCGGCTGGCGCTGAGCGAACGAACCCCAGAACACCCCTACCACCGCCGCGCCCTTGAGCAGCGCCAGGTTCACCGGCAACTCCGGAATGCGCCCGCTGGCAAACCCCACCACCAGCAAGCGGCCGTTCCAGGCGATGGCGCGAATGGCCTGGTCAAACAGATCGCCCCCCACCGGGTCGTAGATCACATCGGCGCCATTGCCGTCCGTGAGGCGCTTGATCTCGTCTTTCAGGCTGGCTTCGCTGTAGTTGATCAACTCATCGGCGCCGGCGGCCTTGGCCACCGCGAGTTTGTCGGCGCTGCTGGCGGCGGCGATCACACGGGCGCCCATGGCTTTGCCGATTTCCACGGCGGCCAGGCCCACGCCACCGGAAGCGCCGAGTACCAGCAGGGTTTCGCCGGCTTGCAGGTTGGCCCGTTGCTTGAGCGCGTGCATCGACGTGCCGTAGGTCATGCTGAACGCGGCGGCGGTGTTGAAATCCATGCTCGGCGGGATCGGCAGTACGTTATAGCCCGGCACCGCGACCTGTTCGGCAAAGCTGCCCCAGCCGGTCAGCGCCATGACCCGGTCACCGACTTTCAGGTGGCCGACTTTTTCGCCCACTTCACTGACCACGCCTGCCGCCTCGCCACCCGGCGAGAACGGAAAGGGCGGCTTGAACTGGTACTTGCCCTCGATGATCAGCGTATCCGGGAAGTTGACCCCGGCCGCGTGCACGTCCAGCAGGATTTCGTTCTTCTTGATCGCAGGGCTTGCGACATCTTCCAGCACCAGGGTTTCGGCAGGGCCGAAGGCTTTGCACAGCACAGCTTTCATCGGACTATTCCTTTTGGCGTCGTGGCCGATAAGTGTAGGAGGGTACGCCCGTGGGTCAACGAGCATGCCCAGGCCTGATAAGCCGCCATAAGCTTGTGCTCTGCCTTGCTAGCGTTATGCTACCCGGCAACCGAATGTGAGGAATGAACTGTGAAAGCGTGGATCCTGTTGATGCTGGCCCTGACCTTGCCGATGGCGGCCCAGGCCGAAGAAGCCAAAGAAGGCGAGGCGCCGAAGGTCAGCTATATCAGCCTGAGCCCGCCGTTCGTGGGCAACTACGGCCTGGATGGCACGGCGAAACTCAAGGTGTTCAAGGCCGACATCGCCCTGCGCGTGACCGGCACCGAAGCGGCCGCCGCCGTCAAAGCCAACGATGCGTTGATCCGTAACCAGTTGGTGGCGCTGTTCACCCAGCAGACCAACGAGGCGATGAGCACCGTGGAGGGCAAGGAAAAACTGCGCCAGGAAGCCCTGAAGCAGACCCAGCAAGTGATGAACGACGAAACCGGCAAACCGGTGGTGGAAGACCTGTTGTTCAACAACCTGATCATCCAGTAACCGCAGCGCGCCCATCGGGGGCAAGCCCCCTCCCACAGTTGGAATGCGATCAAATGTGGGAGGGGGCTTGCCCCCGATGACGGCGGTACAGGCGCCTCAGGACGCCAGGCTTTTCCTGAACCGCGCCAACGCCACCACAAAAAACACCAACCCAATCCCCGCCAGCGCCAGCAAGTCCGGCCACACCACGCTCACCCCTGCATCACGAAACAGAATCGCCGCACTCAAACTCACAAAATGCGTCGACGGCGACCCCTGCATCACCCACTGCAACCACTCGGGCATGCTGTCCAGCGGCGTACTGCCGCCTGAGAGCAACAGCATCGGGATAATCACCGGAATCGCCAGCAGGCCGAATTGCGGCGTCGAACGGGCAAGCGTGGCGAGGAAAATCCCCAGCGCCGTGCTGGCAAACAGGTACAGCGCTGTCACGAACAGGAACAACCCCAGCGATCCGGCCAGTGGTACACCGAGCAAGCCTTTGACCACCACCTCCAGCGACAGCCAGGTGCACAGCACCACCACCAGCATGTTGCTCCAGATTTTTGCCAGCATGATTTCCAGCGCCGTCAGCGGCAGCACCAGCAGGTGGTCGAGGGTGCCGTGTTCACGCTCACGCAGCAGGGCAGTGCCGGTGAGGATAATGGCGAGGATGGTGATGTTGTTGACGATCTGGATCACCGCCAGGAACCAGCCGCCCTCCAGATTGGTGTTGAACAGCGCCCGGGTAGTGAGCTGCGCGGGTGCCCGGCTGGCGGCATCGGCTTGTCCGCTGTAGGTCAGCAGTTCTCGCTGGAAAATCCGCCCGATATAGCCCGCCCCCATGAACGCCTGGCTCATCGCCGTGGCATCCACATTCACCTGCACCCCCGGCTGGCGCCCCGCCAACAGGTCCGCCTGGAAGTTCGCCGGCACATTGATTACGAAGGTGTACTTGCCGCTGTCCATGACCCTGTCCAATTGGTCATAGACCAACGGTGCAGGCGCCTGGAATTCGGGCGGTTGCAGCGCTTCGGCCATCTGCCGTGAGAGGGCGCTGTGGTCTTCATCGACAAACGCTACGCTGGCATTGTGCACACCGATCACCGAACCGGCGGCGGGCATATAGATGGCGACGGTGAAGGCGTAGAACAGAAACAGCAGCAATACGCTGTCGTGGCGCAGGCTGGTCAGTTCCTTGATTCCCAGCCGCAGAATGTGCGCGAACTTATGCATCAGGCCTCCTGCTTCTTGAGCATGACCAGGCTCAGCCCGGTAAACCCGACGAAGAACCCGAACAGCGCCAGGCACTGGGGCCACAACTGGCGCAGGTCCAGGGCCTTGGTGAAGGTGCCCACGGCAATATCCAGGAAGTGCCCCGCCGGAAACAGCATACCCATCAAGGCCGCCGCGCCCTCCAGGGACGAGCGCGGCACGATCAGCCCGGAGAACTGGATCGTCGGCAAGCTGGTGATGATCATGGTGCCGAGGATCGCCGCGATCTGCGTACGGGTGAAGGCCGAAATCAGCAGGCCCATGCTGGTGGTCGCCAGCACGTAGAGCAGGCCGCCGAACGCCAGGGTGAGGGCGCTGCCCTTGAAGGGTACGCCGAACAGCCAGCGGTTCATCGCCACCAATACCGCCAGGTTGACCAGGCTCACGGCCAGGTACGGTGCCTGTTTGCCGAGCAGGAACTCCAGTCGGGTCAGCGGCGTGGCGTAGAAGTTGGTGATCGAGCCCAACTCCTTTTCGCGCACGATGCCGAGCGCGGTGAGCATGGCCGGGATAAATGCCAGGATCAGCGCCATCACGCCGGGGCCTATGGCATTCACGCTGACCACGTCCTGGTTATAGCGAAAGCGCGTTTCCAGCCTGGCGGCGGCCGGGGTGTTGCGCGGCAGGCTGCTCAGTTCGGCCAGTTGCTGCAGGTTCTCCTGATGCACGGCCTCGACATAGTTACGGCTGGTTTCCGCGCGAAACGGCATGCCGCCGTCCAGCCACGCGGCCACCGTAGGCTGGCGGCCGGCATAGAGATCGCGGCCAAAACCAGGCGGGATCTCCAGGGCCAGTTTGATTTCTGAACGTTGCAGGCGCCGGTGCAGTTCAGTCGAGTCCTGGATCGGCGCTTGCTCGGCGAAATAGCGCGAACTGCGAAACGCCTCCAGGTAGGCGCGGCTTTGCGGCGTCTGGTCCTGGTCGTAGACGGCGAAGGCGAGGTTTTCCACATCCAGGGAAATGCCATAGCCGAAGATCACCATCATGAACATCGCCCCCAGCAGGGCGAAGGCCATGCGCACTCTGTCGCGCAGCAGTTCCTTGCCTTCGCGGCTGGCCACGGCCGCTAGCCGGGCCAGGCTGAACCCCCGTTTACTCATGGGCGGTGTGCTGGTTCCGCTGACAGTCTTGGCGGGCGCAGTAGGCTCGGCTTCGCCCTGGGCGCGCTCCAGGCAGGTGACGAACGCCGCTTCCAACGTATCGCCGTGGAATTGCTGTTGCAGCGCATCCGGCGTATCGCAGGCCAGCACCTTGCCCGCGTGCATCAAGGAGATGCGGTCGCAGCGCTGGGCTTCGTTCATGAAGTGTGTGGACAGGAAGATGGTCACGCCTTGCTCGCGGGACAGCTCGATCAGCAATCGCCAGAAGTCATCCCGGGCGGCCGGGTCGACGCCCGAGGTGGGCTCGTCGAGAATCAGCACTTCCGGACGATGCAGCACCGCCACCGCCAATGACAAGCGCTGGCGCAGGCCCAAGGGCAGCTCGCCGGACGGTTGCTCGGCGACGTCACCGAGGTCGAAACGCTGGATCAGCTCATCGATGCGCGGGCCGCTGTCCGCCTTGGGCAGGTCGAACAGTTGCGCATGCAGCACCAGGTTCTGGCGCACGCTGAGTTCGCCGTACAGCGAGAAGCTTTGCGACATGAAACCCACGCGCTTGCGGGTGGCCAGGTCCTTGGCGTTCACCGGGTTGCCCAGCAGCGTCGCGCTGCCCTCGGTGGCCGGCATCAGCCCGGTGAGGACTTTCATGGTGGTGGTCTTGCCGCAGCCGTTGGAGCCGAGGAAACCGAAGATCTCGCCGCGACCAATGGCGAAGCTGACCTTGTTCACTGCGGTGAAATCGCCAAAACGCAGGGTCAGGTCATGGGCCTCGATGGCGATATCGGTGTTGCCGCTTTGCCTCGGCGGGATCACCAGCGGCTGGTTGTCGTGAGCGCTGTCACCCTGGAAGTGGGTGAAGGCTTCGTCCAGCTTGCCGCTGGGTGTCGCGGCGGCCAAGTCGCTGCTCAGGCCATCGGCGATCAGCTTGCCGCGATCGAGCATCAGGCAGTGTTCGAACTGCTCGGCCTCTTCCATGTAGGCCGTGGCCACCAGCAGCGTCAGTTGCGGGCGTTCGCTGCGTACGCTGTCGACCAGTTCCCAGAAGCGCCGACGTGACAGCGGGTCGACGCCGGTGGTGGGTTCGTCGAGGATCAGCAGGTCCGGGTCGTGGATCAGCGCGCAGCACAAACCGAGCTTCTGCTTCATGCCGCCGGAGAGCTTGCCCGCCGGGCGTTCGGCGAAACGCGCGAGGTCGGTGGCCAGCAGCAGGTTGTGCATGCGCTGGTCGCAATCGGCTTGGGACAGGCCGAACAGCGTGGCAAAAAAGCGGATGTTTTCGCTGATGGACAGCTCGGGGTACAGGTTGCCGCCCAAACCCTGGGGCATAAAGGCAATGCGCGGGTACAGGCTGTTGCGGTGGCGGCGATCTTCGATGGCGCCGCCGAGCACCTGCAACTGGCCGTCCTGGAGCTTTTTAACCCCGGCGATCAAGCCCAGGAGGCTCGACTTGCCTGCGCCATCCGGGCCGATCAACCCGCAGCGCGTACCAGCCGGCAGGCTGAAAGTGATATCAACCAGGGCCTGTTGCTTGCCGTAGCGATGATTGATCCCCGTGGCCTGCAGCGCCAGGGCGGTCATTGCAGGTTGGCCGGCCAGTCAATGTCAGCCGTGCGCACATAACCGGCGCCGGGCATGCCCGGTTTGGCCTGGGGCACGGCGCTGGGTTGGGTCAGGCGCAGTTTGACGCGGAATACCAGTTTCTGGCGTTCGTCGCGGGTTTCCACTTCCTTGGGGGTGAACTGGGATTTGGCGGCGACGAAGCTGATCCTGGCCGGCAGCGGCTGGTCGGGCAGGGCGTCGAGCAGGATGCGTGCGTCGCTGCCGACGGTGAGGCGACCGGTCACGGAAGCGGGCAGGTAGAGGTTCATGTACTGATCATTAGGGTCGATCAGTAGCAGCACGCGGCCACCCGCGCCGAGCACTTCGCCGGGCTCGGCCAGGCGCAGCTGGATGATTCCGTCGATGGGCGCGCGCAGGCTGCTGTCGTCGATCTCGCTGGTGAGCTGGGCGACCTGGGCCTGGGCGGCGCCAATCGCGGCTTTCACCGAATTGACCTGGGCCTGGGCGGCAATCACGGCGGCGTTGCCGGTGTTCTGCCGGGCTTGCTGCTGGTCGATCAACTGGCTGCTGGCGAAGCCGCGCTTGTACAGCTCCTGGGTGCGCTTGAGTTCCTGGTTGGCCAGCAGTTGTTCGCTCTGGCGCAGTTGTACATTGGCCTCGGCAGCTGCGAAGTTTTCCTTGGCGCGCAGCACTTCGGCCTCGGCCTGGGCGCGTTGGGCTTCGAGGGTGCGGGTGTCCATGCGCGCGAGCAGTTGGCCTTTGAGCACCTTATCGCCTTCGTCCACCCGCACTTCGGCCAGGCGCCCGGGGATCTTGGCAGCTATCTGCACTTCGGTGGATTCCAGGCGCCCATTGCCCATGCTCAGGCCTTCGGGCAGGCGGTCCTGGGTGGAGCGCCAATAACCGAAGCCGCCGGCACCCAGCAACAGGGCGATGAGGGCAACGGCGAATAGGCGGGAGGTGTGGTGGTTCGTCGACATGGCTGCTTCCTGCGGCGTTAGCGTCCTAGTGTGAGCGGTTTGCCCCGGTGCGGCGTTGATGCCGGTCAGTCAAATCAACTTGATGACGGCGGCCCATTGCTCGGGCGTGACGGGCATCACCGAAAGCCGGCTGCCTTTTTGCACCAGAGGCAATTCGGCAAGGGCCGTTTGCTGTTTGAGATAGCCCAGGCCGAGCACCTTGGGAAAGGTCTGGACATGGGCGACGTTGATCGCACTCCACGGATTTTTTTCCGGGCTGGCCTTGGCATCGAAGTAGTGGCTTTCGGGCTCCAGCGCGGTGGGGTCCGGATAGGCCGCCTCGATGATTTTGCCGATGCCGGCAATACCCGGCTCCGGGCAACTGGAGTGATAGAAGAAAAACTCGTCACCCACCGCCATGGCCCGCAGGAAGTTACGCGCCTGGTAATTGCGCACCCCGTCCCAGCGGGCTTGGCCGAGTTTTTCCAGGCCTTTGATGGAGAGCTCGTCGGGCTCGGATTTCATCAGCCAATAGGCCATTTTTGGGCTCCTGAAATAAGCAGTGGGCAAGTTGTCCTGCAATTTAATGACAAACCGACAGTCGGTTGGCGCCAAGGTTTGCGTGTTGGTTCACGTTACCGCAGAATGCCGGCTTTTAAAGCTTGACGCAGCTGCAACGGACTACTTTGGAACGTTGTTGTCATCGTGTACGAGATGCCTGAAGGGGGGCAATCGATGCAACGTAAACCGGATTTACTATGGATTTTGGTGATTTTGTTTGGTCTGGGCGTCGTGACCACCGGGTATGCCCAAAGCTTGTGGTCGAACAAGACCGATGCGCCCGTTGAACTGGCTCAGCAGCAGCCACAACCGTTCAAGCGCTGACCCTTCTTCAAGGCGCCGCTGACTCCAGTGGCGTCTTCGCACTATACCAATGCTTATCGGTGACGGTGCCCGCCAGCGGCACATCCCAGCTTGCCTGTGCCAACCGTTCGACCTTCTGACATTCATGGGCCAGGCCCAGCAGCGTCGGCTTGCGCCAGTTCTGTCGCCGCGCCAGGTAGGCCAGGCTGCGGTCGTAGAACCCGCCGCCCATGCCCAAGCGCCCTCCCGCATCATCGAACCCCACCAACGGCAGCAACACCAGGTCCAGCGCCCAGACGTTGCGTTGGCGGCTGATATTCATCCGGGGCTCCAGGATGCGAAAGCGATTGGGCAGCAGCTTTTCCCCAGGCCTTACGCGCTGGAACACCATCTTGGTCCGAGGCCACGCGCTGAGCACCGGCAGGTAGGTGGCCTTGCCCCGGCGCTGGGCGGCGCGCAGCAGCAAGCGCGGATCGATTTCACCGTCCGTCGGTAGATACAAAGAGATATGTTTGGCCCGGCGAAACAGCGGATGCTGTGCCAGTTGCCGATACAGGCCCCGGGCGGCCTTGCGCTGCTCGCTCGGCGTGAGGGCGCGGCGGGCTTTGCGCAACATGCGTCGAAGTTGCGGACGGGAAAGCGGCGCAGGTTCGGTCATGGTTTCGGCTCATAAAACAATGCCAGTCCGGAGACTGGCATTGAGTTTGGGAATTCAGGCTCCCCGACAGAGCCGCTGTCGACTTAGCCCTTGAACCCGAAAGTTCAAGGTGGAAGATGCAGTAGGCTTTAAGGCTTTCCGTCTAGCGGACATGCACACCAGCCCAACGTGCAACTTCCAGGGTAGTGCGAATCGGCTCAGGGACATCGCCGACTGGCAAACACGCCAGGGAGTGGGGCGAGTATACCTTAAACCGTCGCGGCAATCAGCCCTTGGGTGCTTCCGGGTCGCTGGAAAGCACCAGATCGACACGTTCCAGCAAGTCACGCACCTGCTCACGTGTCGAGCCGCTGGCCTGCACGTCAGGGCGTTCCTGCTTATGCAGCAGATCGTGGGTAATGTTCAGGGCGGCCATCACGGCGATGCGGTCAGCGCCGATGACTTTGCCGCTGCTGCGGATTTCACGCATCTTGCCATCCAGGTAGCGGGCGGCGCTCACCAGGTTGTTGCGCTCTTCCTGGGGGCAGATGATCGAATATTCTTTGTCGAGGATCTGCACGGTGACGCTATTGCTTGAACTCATGAGTCTTGCTCCAGGGCCTTCAGGCGCGAAATCATCGATTCGACCTTACGCCGGGCGATTTCGTTTTTTTCAATGAGGTGAGCGCGTTCCTCGCGCCAGGTCTTTTCCTGAGCTAATAGGAGTCCGTTTTGACTCTTAAGTTGCTCGACCCGAGTAATTAGCAATTCGAGTCTGGCCATCAGCGCTTGCAGGTCGGTGTCTTCCATTGGGTTCCACTGGATTTGTCTGATGAATGGCAACTGCAGGATAAACGATCTGACGCCCTTGATAGTCTTGGTACGTCTGCCGGTGCTAGGATACAGCGCTCCATTCTAGACATTGCGCCGTCTGGCGCCTAGCTCACCATGCCTATTCAGAACTCCCCATACGATGCTTTCTCCAAACTGCTGAGCGCCAGCGGCCACCCCTGCTCGCCAGCCGAACTGCACGGCGTGTTGCTGGGCCGTAGCTGCACCGGCGTCGGCTTTGATGCCGACAACTGGCTGGCCGACGTGGCCGAGCTGCTGGAAACCGAACCGACCGACAACGTGCGCAACGCGCTGATCGGCCTGCAAGAGATGGTCAAGGGCGAGCTGACCGGTGATGACGTCACCGTGGTCCTGCTGCTGCCGACCGACGACGCGCCGCTTACCGAGCGTGCCGCCGCACTGGGCCAATGGTGCCAGGGCTTCCTCCACGGTTTCGGCGTGAACGCCGGCGGCCTGGAACTGAGCACCGACGCCAAGGAAGTGCTGCAGGACCTGGCAGCCATCTCCCAGGTGCAAGACGCCCTGGAAGAGTCCGAAGACGGTGAGGGCGACTACATGGAAGTGATGGAATACCTGCGCGTCGCGCCGCTGCTGCTGTTCACCGAGACCAAAAAATCGGCTGAGCCGGCTGCACCCAAGCCTTCGCTGCACTAAGAAAGGAAACCCATCTGCCCATGATCCATATCCCGAAAGCGGAATACACCCGGCGCCGCAAGGCGCTCATGGCGCAGATGGAACCCAACAGCATCGCGATCCTGCCGGCCGCCGCCGTGGCGATCCGCAACCGTGATGTCGAGCATGTCTACCGCCAGGACAGCGACTTCCAGTACCTGAGCGGCTTCCCCGAGCCGGAAGCGGTGATCGTGCTGATGCCCGGTCGCCAGCACGGCGAGTACGTGCTGTTCTGCCGCGAACGCAACGCCGAACGCGAACTGTGGGACGGCCTGCGCGCCGGCACCGAAGGCGCAATCCGTGACTTTGGCGCCGACGATGCCTTCCCCATCACCGATATCGACGACATCCTGCCCGGCCTCATCGAAGGCCGCGACCGGGTGTACTCGGCCATGGGCAGCAATGCGGAGTTCGACCGGCACCTGATGGAATGGATCAACGTGATCCGCTCCAAAGCCCACCTGGGCGCCCAGCCACCGAACGAATTCGTTGCGCTGGATCATCTGTTGCACGACATGCGCCTGTATAAATCGGCGGCGGAAGTGAAGGTGATGCGCGAGGCGGCGCGAATCTCCTGCGTGGCCCACGTGAAGGCGATGCAGGCCAGCCGGGCCGGCCTGTATGAGTTCAGCCTGGAAGCCGAGCTGGATTATGAATTTCGCAAAGGCGGCGCGAAAATGCCGGCCTACGGTTCCATCGTCGCCGCCGGGCGCAACAGCTGCATCCTGCATTACCAGCAGAATGACGCGGTGCTCAAGGACGGCGACCTGGTGCTGATCGACGCCGGTTGCGAGATCGACTGCTATGCCAGCGACATCACCCGCACCTGGCCGGTCAATGGCAAGTTCTCGCCGGAACAAAAGGCGATCTACGAGATTGTGCTGGCCTCCCAGGAAGCGGCCTTCGCCGAGATCGCCCCGGACAAGCATTGGAACCAGGCCCATGAGGCGACCGTGCACGTCATCACTGCCGGGTTGGTCAAGCTGGGATTGTTGCAGGGTGACGTCGACGAACTGATCGCCAGCGAAGCCTATAAGGCGTTTTACATGCACCGCGCCGGCCATTGGCTGGGCATGGATGTACATGATGTGGGCGAATACAAAGTGGGCGGTGAATGGCGTGTGCTGGAAGTCGGCATGGCGTTGACCGTGGAGCCGGGGATCTACATTTCGCCGGACAACCAGAACGTGGCAAAGAAATGGCGTGGCATTGGCGTACGCATCGAGGACGACGTGGTAGTGACCAAGCAAGGCTGTGAAATCCTGACCGGCGGCGTGCCCAAGACCGTCGCCGACATCGAAGCGCTGATGGCGGCTGCCCGATGAGCCGGGTCAACCTGGCGATCATCGGCGGCGGCCTGGTGGGTGCCAGCCTGGCACTGGCGTTGCAGGCCGGGGCCAGGGCCCGTGGCTGGAAGATCGTGCTGATCGAACCCTTCGCGCCGGGCGACAGCTACCAGCCGAGCTACGATGCACGTTCGTCGGCGCTGTCCTTCGGCGCCCGGCAGATCTATCAGCGCCTGGGCCTGTGGCAGGACATTTCCCGCCGCGCCGAGCCGATCAAGCAGATCCATGTGTCCGACCGTGGGCGTTTCTCCACTGCACGTCTGTCCGCGATGGAGGAGGGCGTGCCGGCCCTCGGCTACGTGGTGGAAAACGCCTGGCTGGGCCAATGCCTGTGGCAAGGCCTGGACAAAGACGTGGTCAGCTGGCGTTGCCCGGCCGAGGTCACACGCATGGAGCCGCTGCCCGATGGCTACCGCCTGACCCTCAATGATGAAACCGTGCTGGAGTGTGATCTTGCCGTACTGGCCGACGGCGGCCGCTCCGGCCTGCGCGAGCAATTGGGCATTGGCGTGAAAACCCGCCCGTACAATCAGAGCGCGCTGATCGCCAACATCACCCCTAGCGAAGCCCACAACGGCGAGGCGTTCGAGCGCTTCACCGATGAAGGCCCGATGGCCTTGCTGCCGCTGCCAGACAACCGCTGCGCGCTGGTCTGGACCCGCATCGGCATGGATGCGCAGCGCCTGGCCGGTCTCGATGAGCGCAGTTTCCTGAGTGAATTGCAGGGTGTGTTCGGCTATCGCCTGGGCACCCTCAAGCAGGTCGGTGCCCGCCACCTGTATCCGCTGACGCTGGTGGAAGCCGAGGAGCAGGTGCGTTCGCACCTGGCCATCCTTGGCAATGCCGCCCACAGCCTGCACCCGATTGCCGGGCAAGGCTTCAACCTGTCCCTGCGTGACGCGAATGCCCTGGCCGAGGCCTTGCTGGCCGGGCCGCAGGTGCCGGGTGATTTAGCCACCTTGCAGGGCTATCGCGAGCGCCAGCGACTGGACCAGAGCCTCACCGTGGGCTTCTCCGACCAGGTCACCCGCCTGTTTGGCAGCGCCCAACCGTTGGTCGCGGTGGGGCGCAACCTGGGTTTGCTGGGCCTGGACCTGTTGCCGCCGGCCAAGCGCTGGTTCGCCCGGCAGGCCATGGGCCTGGGCACGCGCCCCGATGCGTAAGTGGTTGATCGCGCGTCTGGGCAAGGCGCGGTTGTTGCGTTGGATCATGACCCTGTACCCGCCGTATTTGGGCGCGGGGGTCAGCGTGCAGCACATGAGCGCCGATTTTCGTCACGTCAAAGTGCGCATGGGCCTGGGCTGGTACAACCGCAACTATGTCGGCACGCAATTCGGCGGCAGCCTGTACTCGATGGTTGACCCGTTCTACATGTTGATGCTGATGGAGAACCTGGGCCGCGACTACATCGTGTGGGACAAGGCGGCGAGTATCGATTTCATTTCGCCCGGCAAAGGTCCGGTGTATGCCGAATTCTCCATCGACGAGACCTTGTTGGACGAGATCCGTCGACACACCGAAGGTGGCGAGAAGTACCTGCCCCACCTCGAGGTGCAGATTCATGACGGCTCCGGCACCCTGGTGGCGCGGGTCGACAAAACCCTTTACGTGCGGCGCAAGCCGCCAGTGAGACAGGCTTAAAGCATGGATATGCGCGCAGATGTGCTGATTGTCGGGGCCGGAATGGTCGGAAGCGCCCTGGCGCTGGCATTGCAGGGCAGCGGCCTGCAGGTGCTGCTGCTCGACGGCAGCCCGCTGAGCGTCAAGCCGTTCGACCGTGACGCGGCGTTTGAACCCCGCGTGAGCGCCTTGTCGGCTGCCAGCCAACGCATCCTCGAACGCCTGGGCGTGTGGGACGGCATCCTGTCGCGCCGCGCCAGCCCTTATGGCGAGATGCAGGTGTGGGACGGCAGCGGCACCGGGCAGATCCACTTCTCGGCGGCCAGCGTACATGCCGAGGTGCTCGGGCATATCGTCGAGAACCGCGTGGTGCAGGATGCCTTGCTCGACCGTCTGCACGACTGCGACCTGGGCCTGCTGGCCAATGCGCGCCTGGAACAGATGCGCCGCTCCGGCGATGACTGGCTGCTGACCCTGGCCGACGGGCGCAAATTGCGCGCGCCGCTGGTGGTGGCCGCCGATGGTGCCAACTCCGCCGTACGCCGCCTGACCGGCACCGCCACCCGCGAATGGGATTATCTGCATAACGCCATCGTTACCAGCGTGCGCAGCAGCCAGCCGCATCAGCGCACGGCGTGGCAACGCTTTACCGATACCGGCCCGCTGGCGTTTTTGCCGCTGGTGCGGGATGGGCATGAGGATTGGTGTTCGATCGTCTGGTCGACCACGCCGGCCGAGTCCGAGCGCTTGATGGCGCTGGATGATGAACGTTTCTGCCGTGAACTGGAACGCGCCTTTGAAGGGCGGCTTGGTACGGTGCTGAGCGCCGACCCGCGCGTGTGCGTCCCGTTGCGTCAGCGCCACGCCAAACGCTACGTGGCCGAAGGCCTGGCATTGATCGGCGACGCGGCCCACGTCATCCACCCATTGGCGGGACAGGGCGTGAACCTGGGCTTCCTTGATGCGGCGACATTGGCTGAAGTCTTGTTGGCGGCGACCGAGCGCGGCGAGCGCCTGGCGGACGTGAAGGTGCTGAGCCGATACGAGCGTCGACGCATGCCGCATAACCTGGCGCTGATGGCGGCGATGGAGGGCTTTGAGCGGTTGTTCCAGGCCGATCAACTACCGCTGCGCTGGCTGCGCAACGCCGGGCTGAAGATGGTCGACCAGATGCCCGAGGCCAAGGCCGTGTTCGTACGCCAGGCTCTCGGCCTGACTGGCGATCTCCCGGACCTTGCCAAACCCTGGTATTGAAATGCGACCCTTGTGGGAGGGGGCTTGCCCCCGATGAGGCCATCAGCCTACAAGCAATATCCGTCATGCAACATCTGGTAACGCCTCCACCGAGCGCTACCAAATGTGAGTCCTTATCATTTGCCCTCTTTTTGCAAATGAGAGACCGCACCCATGTTGGCACCCAAGCGCCTCCTGACTGCCCTGGCACTCACCCTGATCGGCAGCACCACCGTGCAGGCCGCCGACGAAGTGGTGGTCTACTCCTCGCGTATCGATGAGCTGATCAAGCCGGTCTTCGACGCCTACACCCAAAAAACCGGCGTGCAGGTCAAGTTCATCACCGACAAGGAAGCGCCGCTGATGCAGCGCATCAAGGCCGAGGGCGCAAACGCAACCGCCGACCTGTTGCTCACCGTCGATGCCGGCAACCTCTGGCAGGCCGAGCAGATGGGTATCCTGCAACCGTTCACCTCTCCGGTGATCGACAAGAACATTCCCCTGCAATATCGCTCGTCAAAACACACCTGGACCGGCTTGAGCCTGCGCGCACGCACCATCGCCTATTCCACCGACCGGGTAAAACCGGGTGACCTCACCACCTACGAAGCCCTGGCCGACAAACAATGGGAAGGCCGCCTGTGCCTGCGTACGGCGAAAAAGGTCTACAACCAGTCGCTGACCGCCACCCTGATCGAAACCCACGGCGCGGCCAAGACCGAAGAGATCGTAAAGGGTTGGGTCAACAACCTGTCCACCGACGTGTTCTCCGATGACATCGCCGTGCTCGAAGCCATCAACGCCGGGCAGTGCGACGTGGGTATCGTCAACACCTACTACTATGGCCGCCTGCACAAGCAGAAGCCGGACCTGGCCGTGAAGCTGTTCTGGCCGAACCAGGGTGACCGTGGCGTGCACGTGAACCTGTCGGGTATCGGCCTGACCCAGCACGCGCCGCATCCGGAAGCCGCCAAGGCGCTGGTGGAGTGGATGACCACGCCTGAGGCGCAGAAGATCTTTGCCGACGTGAACCAGGAGTTCCCGGCCAACCCGGCGGTGCCGCCGTCAGCCGAAGTGGCGACGTGGGGCAAGTTCGTCGCGGATACCTTGCCGGTGGAAGTCGCGGGCAAGCGACAGGCTGAGGCTATTCGGTTGATGGATCGCGCCGGCTGGAACTGACACACTACGGGTCAAAATGTGGGAGGGGGCTTGTCCCCGATAGCGGGATATATCAGTTCACTCATCATGGACAGATCCACCGCCATCGGGGGCAAGCCCCCTCCCACATTGGATTGAGTTGAATTTAAGACATTCATTGAGAGCTGACTTTGGCCCACCCCGCCCAACGCCGCTGGTACCTGCCGGTCTTTACCGTCGCCGCCCTGGTGCTGTTGCCGCTGAGCGTGCTGTTGCTGTCCTGGCAAAGTATCGATGCACAGGTCTGGTCGCACCTGTGGGAAACCCAGATGCCGCGCCTGCTGGGCAACACGCTCACCCTGGTGCTGGGCGTCGGCATTGGCGTGACCCTATTGGGCGTCAGCCTGGCCTGGCTGACCAGCCTCTGCGAATTCCCCGGACGACGCTGGCTCGATTGGGCACTGATGTTGCCGTTCGCCATTCCTGCCTATGTGCTGGCCTTTGTATTTGTCGGCCTGCTGGACTTCTCCGGCCCCGTGCAAACCCTGTTGCGTGAATGGTTCGGCACCGGGCTGCGCCTGCCACGGGTGCGCTCCACCGGCGGTGTGATCATCGTTCTGGTCCTGGTGTTCTATCCCTATGTTTATCTATTGGCGCGCACCGCATTCCTGGCCCAGGGCAAAGGCCTGATGGAGGCCGCGCGGGTGCTCGGGCAATCGCCATGGCGAGCGTTCTGGCACGTGGCTCTGCCCATGGCGCGCCCGGCGATTGGGGCTGGAGTCGCCTTGGCGTTGATGGAAACGCTGGCGGATTTCGGCGCGGTCTCGGTGTTCAACTTCGATACGTTCACCACCGCCATCTACAAGACGTGGTACGGCTTCTTCAGTCTTTCCAGCGCCGCCCAACTGGCCAGCCTGTTGCTGCTGGTGGTGATGTTGGTGCTGTACGGCGAGCGGCGCGCCAGGGGCGCCAGCCGGCCAGGCAATGAGCGGCCACGGGGCAAGGCGTTGTACCACCTGCGCGGGGTCAAGGCGGCCGCAGCCAGCAGTTGGTGCGGGTTGGTGTTCGCCTGCGCGTTTGTCATCCCGATGCTGCAACTGGTGGCCTGGTTCTGGCAGCGCGGCCGCTTCGATCTGGATGAGCGCTATTCGGGCCTGATCCTCCATACGCTTTACCTGGGCGGCATCGCGGCCTTGATCACGGTCAGCGTGGCGCTGGTACTGGCGTTCGCCAACCGCCTGGCGCCGACACGGGCGATCCGTTCCGGTATCAGCCTTGCCAACGTTGGCTATGCCTTGCCGGGCTCGGTGCTGGCGGTATCGATCATGTTGGCGTTCAGCTATCTGGACCGTGAACTGGTGGTGCCGCTGTCCGGCTGGCTCGGCGGGGCGGGCAAGCCGTTGTTGCTGGGCAGCCTGTCGGCGCTGGTGCTGGCGTATCTGGTGCGTTTCCTGGCGGTGGCCTATGGGCCGTTGGAAAACAGCCTGGCGCGTATCCGTCCGTCCCTGCCGGAAGCTGCACGCAGTCTTGGCGTCAGTGGTCCACGACTGTTTTGCAAAGTGTATCTCCCGTTGCTGTTGCCGGGGACGTTGAGCGCAGCACTCCTGGTGTTTGTCGATGTGCTCAAGGAAATGCCTGCCACCTTGCTGATGCGCCCGTTCGGCTGGGACACGCTGGCGGTGCGGATCTTTGAAATGACCAGCGAAGGCGAGTGGGCACGGGCCTCTTTGCCGGCGTTGACCCTGGTGCTGGTGGGCCTGTTGCCGGTGATCGGGCTCATCCGACGCTCTGCACGGCAAATCGGTTAGGTGCCAGTCCTACGGCTTGCGGCTACAATGCGCGGCATTCGGTGCGCTTCGTCTTTTGGAGCGGGTCGCTGGACGTGGCTGCAGGCCTTGTGAATCAAGGTGTTCAGCGCGGACAGTAGCTCCGCGCACCTTCGCCAAGCCCGGAAGGAGAAACCCATGGGACAGCGTACGCCTCTGTATGACCTGCATCTCGCCCTCGGCGCGAAAATGGTCGATTTTGGCGGTTGGGATATGCCTCTGCACTACGGCTCGCAAGTTGAGGAGCACCATCAGGTGCGACGCGACTGCGGGGTGTTCGATGTATCTCATATGACCGTGATCGATGTCAGCGGCCCCCAGGCCAAGGAATGGCTGCAGCACCTGCTGGCCAATGATGTCGAACGCCTGCACGACTGCGGCCGTGCGTTGTACAGCGCCATGCTCAACGAGCAGGGCGGCGTGGTGGACGACATGATTGTCTACCGCACCGAGGCCGCCTATCGGCTGGTGGTCAACGCCGCCACCCGCGACCAGGATATGGCCTGGATGCACGCGCAACTGGGCGACTATCAGGTGCAACTGCATGAGCGCGCCGAGTTGGCGATGCTGGCCATCCAAGGCCCCCACGCCCGGCAGAAGATCGCTGAGCTGGTCACTCAATCGCGCAGCACCCTGATTCACCAGCTCAAGCCCTTCGAAGGCCGCGCCGATGGTGACTGGTTTATCGCACGTACCGGGTACACCGGCGAAGACGGCCTGGAAATTGTCCTGCCTGCCGATCAGGCACCGGGCTTTTTCAATGACCTGGTGGGCGCTGGTATTTCACCCATCGGCCTCGGCGCCCGCGATACCTTGCGCCTGGAAGCGGGCATGAACCTGTACGGCCAGGACATCCACCAGGAGGTTTCGCCCCTGGCGTCGAATATGGCCTGGAGCATCGCCTGGGAACCGGCCGAGCGTAATTTCATTGGCCGCACCGCACTGGAAGCGGAAAAAGCAGCTGGTGTGCAGTTCAAACTGGTCGGGCTGGTGCTGGAAGAACGCGGGGTTTTGCGTGCTCACCAGGTGGTTCGTATCGCCAATATTGGCGAAGGGGAGATCACCAGTGGTAGTTTCTCTCCTACGCTGAGCAAATCCATTGCGCTGGCGCGTGTACCGACGGCAACCGCTGATCGGGCCGAAGTGGAAATCCGCGGCAAGTGGTACCCGGTTCGAGTGGTCAAACCGACCTTCGTGCGCCATGGCAAAACCTTGATCTAACCTATTTCCGGCAGGCCGAAGGCCGCTGACATTACTTCTTGAGGACACAGACTATGAGCGATATCCCTGCCGACCTGCGTTTTGCCGAAAGCCACGAATGGGCACGCCTGGAAGCTGACGGCACCGTGACCGTCGGTATTTCCGACCATGCCCAGGAAGCGTTGGGTGATGTGGTGTTTGTTGAGTTGGCCGAAGTGGGCGCCCAGTTTGACGCGACTGGCCAGGCGGGTGTGGTTGAGTCGGTCAAGGCCGCCTCGGATATCTACGCCCCGGTTGCAGGCGAAGTGATTGCCGTCAACGAAGAACTGAGTGGTAGCCCGGAGCTGCTGAACTCAGATCCCTACGGCGCTTGGATCTTCAAGCTCAAGCCAAGCAACCCGGCTGACCTGGACAAATTGCTGGATGCTGCCGGCTACAAAGCCGCCATCGGCGAGTGATCCTGTTGCGGGAGCCGGTCAAACGGCTCCCGCAATGTGTTTTCAGGGCTGTAGCACCGCCTTCACGGCTGCCACCGACCGCTCCACATCCGCCTCTGTCATCGCTGTAAACATCGGCAACGACACGATCAAACGCCCCACTCTCTCCGCCACCGGGAACATGCCTTCCTTGAACCCCTGTGCCCGATAAAGGCTCAGCAGGTGGATCGGCGGGTAGTGATAGCCAATGCCGACGCCATGAGCCTGCATCTGCTCCATGAAGGCGGCGCGGGCTGGCAGACCGTCTTGACGTTCCGGCAGCACCAGTTGAAACAGGTGCCAGTTGCTGTTCTCGAAGTCTGCCGGCGGCAGTTGTGCGCCGTACTGCTCTTCAAAGTCACTGCCAAAGCATTTGAAGTAGTGCCGCGCCAGGTTCTGGCGGTGAGCAGTGATCTGCTCGATATGGGCAAATTGCCCCAGGCCAATGGCGGCGGCGATGTCGGTCATGTTGAACTTGCCGCCCAATACATCCACGTCGAGGCCGTCGAAGCCGGTGCGGGTAACGCCCTGCAGGCGGTATTTTTCCGCCAGCCGTGCCTCTTCGGCGTTGTTCAACACCAGGCAGCCGCCCTCGGAAGAGGTGATGTTCTTGTTGGCCTGGAAACTGAACGACACAAAATCCCCGGTGGCGCCAATACGCTCGCCATCCCAGCTGGAACCCAGCGCCTGCGCCGCATCTTCGATAATGCGCAGGTTGTACTTGTTCGCCAGTGCATACAGCATCGGCATATCCAGGGGCAGGCCGGCCAGGTAAACCGGGATGATCGCCTTGGTGCGCGGGGTAATCGCCGCTTCCACCTGGGACAGGTCGATATTGCGGGTCACCGGGTCAATATCGGCAAACACCGGCGTAGCGCCCACTTCCAGGATCACGTTGGCCGTGGCCACCCAAGAGATTGGCGTGGTGATGACTTCATCGCCCGGACCGATGCCGGCAATGCGCAAGGCAATCTCCATGGTGCAGGTGCCCGAGTTGAAGGTGCGCACCGGCCGACCGCCAAGGTACTCCGACAACTGCGCCTCGAATGCCTGGACCTTCGGCCCGCTGGTGATCCAGCCCGAGCGCAGTACATCGCCGACCGCTGCAATGGTGGCTTCATCAATGGTGGGTTTGGAAAACGGCAGGAAGGGCAGTTGGCTCATGACGACGAAGGCATCCGTTTCAGGTTGGCGATGAGTAAGCGAGGTATCAGTACCGGCATGGTTGCACGGGTTGACTGAATATAGCCTGTCGCCCGTGAATGAATTGTCATGCGCGGGGAAAAACGTGGACAAAAAAATGCCGCTTCAACAGCGGCATTTTTCAGAGCGATGGAATCACTCGGTGACAGCATTTTTCGCAAGGATGGCGTTGGCCAACTCCATGTCCGTGGCCTGCAGACCAGGGTTATCAGCGCGAACTTTCTGCATTGCTGCTTCCAGGTATGGACCACGGATGCCGCCGTCGCTGGCAACGAAGCTGCCTGCGTCGTCTTGTGCAGCGACCACCAACTTGTGGTCCTTGAAGGTCAGGTACGTCGAGCCGGTAGTGGCGCCGGACGAGATGACATTGCGCCAGAAACTGTCGGCCATGGCTGATCCGACAGGGAGGGAAAGCACAGCAAGGGTTGCGACAGCATATTTGAGACGCATGATGGGTGACTCCGGGTGGGTTATCTGTACTTTATGATTGTAGTTAGCCCAATCGAGTTCCATCACTGACTAAACAGTTTCAACCCTTAACACCACGCCTTCCTGGCCAACCACCCGTACTTGGGCGCCTACGGGGCTGTCCGGGCCGGTCACCATCCACACGCCATCACCGACTTTCACCTTGCCCCGGCCATCCACAATCGCCTGGTGCACCACGAAGGTGCGGCCGATCAGCTCGGAGCCGCGTTCGTTGAGCCCCGGCTGGTCGCTGGCCTTGGCGCTGCTGCGCTGACGTTTCCACCAGTACACCGCCGTCATTATCGACAACACGGCAAACAGCAGGAGTTGCCATTCCAGCCCCAGGGGTGGCACCAGGAACTTGATCACGCCCACGGCCGCCGCGGCGATACCCATCCACAACAGGTAACCGCCAGCGCCGAATACCTCAAGAATCAGCAGTACCGTGCCCAGTGCCAGCCAATCCCAGAACGACAGATGCTGCAGGAAATCCCACATGGCGCTGGCCTCAGCCTTTCTTGTTGTCGAACGTTGCCTTGACGATCTCGCCGATACCGCCAACTGCGCCGATCACCTGGCTGGCTTCCAGCGGCATCAGGATGACCTTGCTGTTGTTGGCCGAAGCCAGCTTGCCCAGGGCGTCGATGTATTTCTGTGCGACGAAGTAATTGACCGCCTGCACGTTGCCCGACGCGATTGCTTCCGATACCACCTGTGTGGCGCGGGCTTCGGCTTCGGCCTGACGCTCACGGGCTTCGGATTCAAGGAACGCCGCCTGGCGGCTACCTTCGGCCTCGAGAATCTGTGCCTGCTTCTTGCCTTCTGCCGTCAGGATCGCCGAGGCGCGCAGGCCCTCGGCTTCGAGGATCTGCGCACGCTTGATCCGTTCGGCTTTCATCTGGCCCGACATCGCGGCCATCAGGTCGGCGGGCGGGCTGATGTCCTTGATCTCGATACGGGTGATCTTGATCCCCCACGGCGCGGTGGCTTCGTCCACGGTCTTCAGCAGTTTTTCGTTGATGCCGTCACGCTGGCTGAGCATGGCATCCAGTTCCATGGAGCCGAGCACGGTACGGATGTTGGTCTGCAGCAGGTTGCGGATGGCGTGTTCGAGGTTGTTCACCTCGTAGGCGGCCTGGGCGGTGTTGACCACCTGGAAAAAGCACACGGCGTCGATCTGCACGGTGGCGTTGTCGGCGGTGATGACTTCCTGGGGCGGGATATCCAGTACGCTTTCCATAACGTTGATCTTGCGACCGATGCGGTCCATGACCGGGATGATGATGTTCAAGCCAGGCTTGAGGGTATTGGTGTAACGGCCGAAACGCTCGACCGTCCATTGGTAGCCCTGGGGGACCACCTTGAAGCCCATGAACAGGATGGCGATGGCCAGCCCCACGAAAAGAAGCAGTACGGTTCCGATCTGCATAGCGATTCCCTATCTGATGGTGTCAGTGAAACGACGTTGGGCCGATTGTAACGGTGTTGTCACCGATAAGAACGGTTTCACTGCTTAACAAACAAAGGATTTGTTACCGAATCCCCGGGAGTCACCCGCAAGACTTCCGCCATCGTGGTGAGCCCCGCCGCGACCTTCTGCATGGCGGCCATACGCAAGCTGCGCATGCCGTGAGTCACTGCTGCCTGGCGCAGGGCCTGCACATCGGCCCCAGGCGTGATCAAAGTCCTGAGCGCTTCGTTCAAAACCATGATTTCGTAAACGCCGGCCCGCCCCTGATAACCGCTGTGTCGACATTCAACGCAACCGACCGCTTCATGGGCGTCACCCAACGCACGCTTGCAGTGGGGGCACAGAACCCGCACCAAACGCTGCGCCATTACGCCGAGCAAGGTGGCTTTGATCAAATAATGCGCAATGCCCAGCTCCTGCAGGCGGCTGATGGCGCTGGGCGCATCGTTGGTATGCAGGGTCGACAGCACCAGGTGCCCGGTCAATGCAGCCTGGATCGCCATTTCGGCGGTCTCCTGGTCGCGGATCTCGCCGATCATGATGATGTCCGGGTCCTGGCGGAGCAGGGCGCGGATGCCGCTGGCGAAGGTCAGGTCGATATTGTGCTGCACCTGCATCTGGTTGAACGCCGGCTCGACCATTTCGATCGGGTCTTCCACCGTGCACAGGTTGACTTCCCGCGTGGCCAATTGCTTGAGCGTGGTGTAGAGGGTGCTGGTCTTGCCTGAACCGGTAGGGCCGGTGACCAGGATGATGCCGTTGGTCTGGCTCGTCATGGCTTGCCAGCGTTGCTGGTCCTCAACCGATAAACCAAGCTGGTCAAAGCCCTTGAGCAGCACCTGTGGGTCGAAGATCCGCATCACCAGCTTTTCGCCAAACGCCGTGGGCAAGGTGGACAGGCGCAACTCCACTTCCGCTCCGGTCGGGCTCTTGGTCTTGACCCTGCCGTCCTGGGGCCTGCGCTTTTCTGCCACGTTCATGCGGCCCAGGCTTTTGAGGCGGCTGACGACTGCCATCGTGACCTGGAGCGGGAACTGATAGACGTCGTGCAGCAACCCGTCGATGCGAAAGCGCACACGGCCCTGTTCACGGCACGGTTCAATGTGGATATCGCTGGCCCGCTGGCCGAAAGCGTACTGCAACAGCCAGTCGACGATGTTGACGATATGCGCGTCGTTGGCATCCGGCTCCTGGTCGCTGGCGCCGAGGTTGAGCAGTTCGTTGTTGCCCGGTGCCGCAACTTTTTGATCGGCGCCGCTGACGGACTTCGCCAGCCGGTAGAACTCGCCGATACAGCGCGTTATGTCATGGGGGTTGGCAACCACACGCTTGATCGAGCGCTTGAGCACCTGCGCCAGCCCGGCTTCCCAACTGGTGACGTGGGGCTGGGCGCTGGCGACGGTGACCGTCTGCGCGTCCACCGCCACTGCAAGGATGGCGTGGCGTTGGGCGAACGCATGGGACATCAGCGGCACGACCGTCGCCACATCGATCTTCAACGGGTCGATGCGCAGGTACGGTTGCCCGGCATGCTGGGCCAGCCATTCGGTCAGGGTTTCCAGACTGGGGCCAAGGGCTGCGATGCTTTCCAGGGGATGCAAGGTGTTGCTGGCCGGCAGCGCCGACAACTGCTGTGCAACTTCCGGGGTGATCACTCGCCCTTCGAGCAAAGCCGGCAGCAGCTGACGCAGTTCCAATCGTTGATCAACCGGCATGGAGATTTTCCTGAGGGCAGTGGGCGTAAATCCCAGGCTAGCCAGCCCCTGAATATCTTCCTCCCGGCGTGTATTGCAGGGTCTTACTGAGCAACCGCCATCACTGCCTGAGGCGCCACGGAATCAGCCGACCACACGTCCAGTGTGCACACGCTGATCAGGTTTCGAATCTTTTCACCGATCACCTGGGCGCGGTGCCAGCTCAGGCCGTCCATCACGATGCCGATGTTTAACAGGTCTTCTTCGCGGTTGACCGTAACCTGCTGTGGCGTGAGGAATTGCAGAGCGAAATAGTTGAGTACCCGGCACACCACGTCGGGCTCCGCCTCGGCGACGATCTGGTAATGGGCCTGGCAATGGGCGCTGTTGACGGCCCACGCATCGACGCGGGTGGCGGGGTGGTTGGTTTCGACGGCATGCATGGGAAAGCTCCGGATTCGACTGGAGAAATTTTTACATTCGCCACGGGAGATTTCTTATCTAAGATGGGCCTTATTTGTCGAAAATCGAATCAATCAATTCAGAATAAGTGCGATGGAGGGTATTTATATGCACAGCGAGTTGGACGCCTACGACCGCCGTATCCTGGCCCTGTTGCAAGAAGACGCTTCTCTCTCCAGCGCGCAGATCGCCGAACAGGTCGGCCTGTCCCAGTCGCCTTGCTGGCGACGTATCCAACGGCTCAAGGAAGAGGGTGTGATTCGTGGCCAGGTGACCTTGCTGGATCGCAAGAAGATCGGCCTCAACACGCAGATATTCGCCGAGGTGAAACTCAACGCCCACGGCCGCTCCAACTTCACCGAGTTCACCGATGCGATTCGCGGGTTCCCGGAAGTGCTGGAGTGTTATGTGCTGATGGGGGCGGTGGACTTTCTGCTGCGTATCGTCACCTCGGACATCGAGGCGTATGAGCGGTTTTTCTTCGAGAAACTGTCTATGGTGCCTGGGATTCAGGAGGTTAATTCGATTGTGGCTTTATCCGAGATCAAATCCACCACCAGCCTGCCAGTATTGCGCTGACAGGCTGGTGATAGCGGCCTTACAGACGCAGCAGAGTCTTCCACGCCCGGTTCTGATACACCGCAATCGCCTGATGCATCCGCGCATCCAGCGACTCATCGGTAATCGGCTGGTTGGCCAGTTGCACCAACTTGTTCAGCTCGCCGTACAGACGGTCCAGTTCCGGAATGTCGACCACCTGGCGCGCATGGTGCAGCCAGGCCTGGATGCGTTCGATACGCGGCAGTTGCTCGGCCAGGTCTTCCGGCTGTTGCTGGTAGCGCGGCAGTTGCAGGGCGACAGCGTCGTCGGCCAGCAGGCGCGGCAGCCAGTTGGTGATTTGCGCGGCGCCCTGGCGGTTGCCACGCACGTTGCGGTCGGCGGTCCAGGTGCGGGCGAGCAGCCAGCGTGAAGCGTTCAGTGAGAACAGGCCCCAGCGCACGTCGTCCAGTTCTTCGGCGAACTGTTCCGGCGCGGCTTTGCGGATGTCCTCGTCGTCATCACCGGCCTGTACCAGTGGACGCCAGTCTTCCAGCAGGGCATCGAGTGCGCTGCGCAGTTCGCTGGTGGACTGACGCGGTGCCGCCTGGCCAAGGCTGCCGACCAGGGCACGCAGTTCGCCGAGGTTGTCGACCCAGTCTTGCAGCAGGCGCCAGTGGCCATTGAAACGGTATTGCTCGGCCAGGCGTTGGCTGCTGCCCAGCAGGTGCCACATGATCGCAGCGAAGGCATCGTCCAGGGGCATTTCAGCGTGGATCTGCGGCGCCGGCAGGCTCAGGGAGTAGCTACTGGCGTCGTACAAGCGGTAGCCGCGCTCGGCCTTGCTGATATCGCACGGCATCAACGCCAGGGTCGCGGCCAGCTCGGCGGCCAACTCCAGCAGGGCGGCCGGTTCGCCTTCGCGCAGTTCCAGTTCCAGCTCGCAGATTTCTTCTTTCTGCTTGCCGACCACCACGTGGCCCAGATCCAGGGCGGCTTCGATCACCACCTTGGCCTTGCCGCGACCCCAGGCGATTTCGGCGCGCTCACGCACGAAGTCGGTGGTGAAGATCGGCTTGAGGGTCTTTTTGTCCAGCTCGGCCAGTTGCTCGGGCCAGCATTCGCCGTCGAGTTTCTTCACGTCGAGCTTGGCTTTAGGCAGTTCCCAGTTGTATTCGTTACGTTCCGACAAGCCGGCGACGCTCTGACCGCGGGTCTTGAGGGTCTGGATGATGTCGTCACCGTCCTTGCGCAGGCGCAGAGCGACTTTGGCCTGGGCCAGGTCGCGCTCGGGGGTGTCGAAGTACTGGTTCATCAACTCACGGCGTTCCCAGCCACTTTTGTTGCGTTTTTTCAGGAGCGGGTGCTCACGCAGCGCGGCGAGGGTCTCGCGGCTGACGCGGAGCTTGATTTCAGTTTCTTTTTGCATGGCCGGAACATCCAGGATCGGGAGCGCAGCCGGGGAAATGAGTGGCTGCCAAGGTCGTGCAGTGTACAGGACTGAGCCCGGCAACGCGCCGCAACGGTTTATTGTGTCGTGCAGATGGCTCTATAGTGAGGCTCATCCGGGAAGTCGAGAGGCCGAGCATGCCGTTACCGTCCATGAAAGAGCAGTTTGCCGCGTTGATTGCCGCGCCATCCGTGAGCTGCACCCAGGCCTCTCTCGACCAGACCAACCGCCCGGTGATCGACTTGCTCGCCGCTTGGCTGGGGGATCTGGGTTTCGCCATCGACATCCAGCCAGTCAGCCCCGGCAAGTTCAACCTGTTGGCCAGTTACGGCAGTGGGCCCGGAGGCCTGGTGCTGGCGGGTCATAGCGATACCGTCCCTTATGACGCAGCGCTGTGGAAGACCGACCCGCTCAAGCTGACGGAAGTTGACGGCCGTTGGGTAGGATTGGGCAGCTGCGACATGAAGGGCTTTTTCGCGCTGGCCATCGAAGCGGTGTTGCCGCTGCTGGATCAGCCGTTCAAACAGCCTCTGCTGATTCTCGCCACCTGTGATGAAGAAAGCTCCATGTCCGGCGCTCGCGCACTGGCCGAAGCGGGCCGCCCGCTGGGTCGCGCAGCGGTGATCGGCGAGCCGACCGGCCTCAAGCCGATCCGCCTGCACAAAGGCGTGATGATGGAACGCATCGATATTCTTGGCCAAAGCGGCCACTCGTCGGACCCCAGCCTGGGCCACAGCGCGCTTGAAGCCATGCACGACGCCATCGGCGAACTGCGCGGCCTGCGCCTGGCCTGGCAGCGCGAGTACCGCAACCCTCAGTTCAGCGTGCCGCAACCGACCATGAACTTCGGTTGCATCCACGGCGGCGACAACCCCAACCGCATCTGCGGCCAGTGTTCCCTGGAGTTCGACCTGCGCCCACTGCCGGGCATGGACCCCCAGGTGCTGCGCGATGCGATCCGCCAGAAGCTCCAGCCGGTGGCCGAGCGCCATCAGGTCAAGATTGACTATGCGCCCCTGTTCCCCGAAGTACCGCCGTTCGAGCAACCGGAAGATGCCGAACTGGTACGGGTGGCGGAACGATTGACCGGCCATCGTGCCGAAGCAGTAGCGTTCGGCACCGAAGCGCCTTATCTTCAGCGCCTTGGTTGTGAAACCCTGGTGCTCGGCCCCGGCGACATCGCCTGCGCACACCAGCCGGGCGAATACCTCGAAATGTCACGCTTGACGCCTACAGTGCGTCTATTGCGGGAACTGATCGAACATTACTGCCTGAAACCTGCATAAATTAACCCCTGCCTGTTCGTACATAGAAGGAGAGTGAGCGTGTCGCCAAGCCTGTTCCGACGATAACCATCAGCCCGCCGTGCGCTTTCACGATTCATCCTTTTTCGGCTGCTTTTTATTACAGGCCCAGGTTCTATGCCCGACTACGTTAACTGGCTTCGCCATGCGTCCCCCTACATCAATGCCCACCGCGACTGTACCTTTGTGGTCATGCTGCCTGGCGATGGTGTGGAACATCCCAACTTCGGCAATATCGTCCACGACCTGGTGCTGCTGCACAGCCTGGGTGTGCGATTGGTACTGGTCCACGGTTCGCGCCCACAGATCGAAGCGCGGCTTGAAGCGCGGGGCCTGACCCCGGCTTACCACGAAGGCTTGCGCATCACCGATGCCGCAACCCTGGAGTGCGTGATCGACGCGGTCGGCCATCTGCGTATCGCCATCGAAGCGCGCCTGTCGATGGACATGGCCTCGTCACCGATGCAGGGCTCGCGCCTGCGCGTTGCCAGCGGCAACCTGGTGACGGCACGTCCGATCGGTGTACTCGAAGGCGTGGACTACCATCACACTGGCGAAGTGCGCCGCGTCGACCGCAAGGGTATCAATCGCTTGCTGGATGAGCGCTCCATCGTGTTGCTGTCGCCGCTGGGGTATTCGCCCACCGGTGAGATCTTCAACCTGGCCTGCGAAGACGTTGCGACCCGCGCCGCCATCGACCTGGGCGCCGACAAGCTGCTGCTGTTTGGCGCCGATATGGGCTTGATCGATGAAAACGGCCGCCTGGTACGCGAGCTGCGCCCGCAACAGGTGCCGGCTCACCTGCAGCGCCTGGGCAAAACCAACTACCAGGCCGAATTGCTCGATGCCGCCGCCGAAGCGTGCCGAGGTGGAGTAGGGCGCAGCCATATTGTCAGCTACGCCGAAGACGGCGCCTTGCTCACCGAGCTGTTTACCCGAGACGGCGGCGGTACGCTGGTGGCCCAGGAGCAATTCGAGCAGGTGCGCGAAGCGGCGATTGAGGATGTCGGCGGTTTGCTCGACCTGATCAGCCCGCTGGAAGAGCAGGGCATCCTGGTACGCCGTTCGCGGGAAGTGCTGGAACGTGAGATCGAGCAGTTCAGCGTGGTAGAGCGCGAAGGCATGATCATCGCCTGTGCAGCGCTGTATCAGATCGCCGATTCGGACGCGGGAGAGCTGGCTTGCCTGGCAGTGAACCCGGAATATCGCCATGGCGCTCGTGGCGATGTGTTGCTGGAGCGCATCCAGGCCCGTGCCCGGGCGCAGGGGTTGAAGACCTTGTTTGTCCTCACCACCCGCACCGCGCACTGGTTCCGTGAGCGGGGGTTTGTGCCGAGCAGTGTCGACCGCCTGCCGTCGGCGCGGGCGTCGCTGTACAACTATCAGCGTAATTCGAAGATCTTCGAGAAAGCCCTGTAACCCACTCCCTGTAGGAGCCGGTTAACCGGCTCCTACAGGGAGCAGGGCTTGACGAATTTGTCGGTCACGAAGGCCGAGTCATCCGGCAGCACTACCTCAACCTTCCCCTGTTACTCCAAGAGCTTCGCCGTCTCCCCGATCGCCTTCGCCGTGCCGCCTTTTGGCAGCGCATCGGTTTGTTGTGCCTGGGCATCCGGGAATGTCGTGCCGGCTAGCAGCTCATGAATGTCTGCGGCGTCGGCGCCTGTCATTTTCGCGATTTTCTGTACAGGTTTCGAATCTACTAATGAGAGGTTGAGACAAGCGGCGTGGCGATGGTTTTACCGATCAAATCCTTGGGTGCGTCAATGTGGCTGTCCTTACGTACCACCGATGCTTCAGAAGTATTGATCTGGGCCGATACGATGAACGCGACGATGGATAGATTCCGTGATGCCGCTGCGGCAGCGGCGCTGGAACCGAGGTTGCCGATTTGCACGTCGCCCGAGGCGATGGCGGTTACGACTTCCGGCCCACTGTTGAATGGCGCCAGGCAATTTTCTAGCCGATGGGCAAATCGGCCGCTTGGACACCAAAAGAAACTATTAGTGACACAAAAACTGTAACAAATTGACGGGAGGATATGCGTTTGGCCATGATGGCGTCGCCTTTTTGATCGTGGGTGACGTATGCAACCTTACGGCCACACTAATCGATCTAAAAAAGTGCTAACAAATACCCTTTAGGAATTAGCTTGTGGAGCGGTTCGTCTAGGCTGACGGGTTCGCGTCATGCAAAGGCTTATTCCCGAATCGTATGAAAAAGAATGAAATAATTCTTTTTGGGTGTATGAAAAACTCATTACCCTGCAGGGACCAAATCAACTGCGATTAGACGAAGGTAGTAGACACACAAGGTTACGATTGACTTGGTGGTCACTATCTGGCGCTAATCGCGCATCTGTGGATCGAGGGCGTCAGACCCGAGACCAAAGAAATACAAAAATTAGAAATGAGAGGAGCGGTACATGAAGAAGTCAACATTGGCGTTGGCCGTAGCTTTGGCTGCGATTGCCCAGCAGGCAAACTCCGCCGGTTTCATCGAAGACAGTAAGGCAACTCTGGGGCTGCGTAACTTCTACATCAACACCGATAACCGTGACGGTCACCCTAACGCCACGTCCAACACGCGTAGCAAAAACGCTGAATGGGGCCAAGGCTTCGATCTACGTTTCATCTCGGGTTACACCCAAGGTACTGTGCAGTTCGGTGTTGACGCGATTGGTCTGTACGGCGTGCGTCTGGATTCGAGCCGTGCTGATCACGGTAACTACACCGGCACTGCTTCGGGCGGTACCGTCTTCCCAAGCGACGGCAACAAAGCCGTCCACGATTACGCCAGCCTGGGCGTGACCGGTAAGGTGAAGATCTCCCAGACCGAACTGAAGCTGGGCACCCTGCAGCCAAAACTGCCGGTTATCGTGACCAACGATGGTCGTCTGCTGCCGCAAACCTTCCAAGGCGGCCAGATCACCACCAACGACATCAAGGATTTGACCTTGGTGGCCGGTCAGGTGGAAAAGGCCAAGGGCCGTAACTCCAGCAACAACGAAAACCTGTCGATTGGCGGCGCCAACGGTAGTTCCAACTACAATGCCGGCAAGTTCAGCAACAAGTTCTACTACGCCGGTGGTGACTACAAGCTGACCAAAGACCTGACTGCCCAGTACTACTACGGCAATCTGGAGGACTTCTACAAGCAGCACTTCCTTGGTCTGACCCACAACTGGGCAATCGGTCCAGGCGTTCTGAAGTCTGACCTGCGTTATTTCAACAGCTCGGACGATGGCAAGAACGGCGACACCGCCGCTTACTACTCCAGCGGTAACTACAACAACTTCAACGCGGGTAAAGGCAAGGTCGACAACAACCTGTACAGCGGCCTGTTCCTGTACACCGTTGCCGGTCACACCTTCGGTGGTGGTTACCAGGTCAGCAATGGTAGCAGCGACTTCCCTTGGTTGAACCAGGGCGACGGCTCGTCGGCTTACATCACTACCGACATGCAGATCCAGAAGTTCGCCCGCGCTGGCGAGCGTACCTGGCAAGCTCGCTACGCTTATGACTTCGCAAAAGTCGGTGTACCTGGCCTGACCGCTGGTGTTGTTTACCTGAAAGGTAGCGACATCGACACCATCGCCAACAACAACGGTCGTGCCGAAACCACTGGTCAATCCGAGTGGGAGCGCGACATCACTGTTGCCTATGTGATTCCGGAAGGCCCGCTGAAAAACCTTGGTGTTGCCTGGAAAAACGCTATGTGGCGTACCGACCTGGCGAACACCCGTTCCCAGGACGAAAACCGCCTGATCGTCAGCTACTCGCTGCCACTGTTCTAGTAGCGTGACGCTGTTGTAAGCCTGTAAAGCCCTGCCCGGTGCAACACCGGGCAGGGTGTCTTGCTTTCAAGTCGGGCCAAACCCCCGCAGGCCCTTCCTGACCCCTCTTTGTACAGCGTCTCAAGGCCTTCTCTAACCTTGAAAACGATGTTGCTCCTCGTCTGCCCCCGCGTCCAATGAACAGATTTTTAATATTCCTTTATCGTCTAGATAAATTGATATTTATTCTTTTTAAATAATCCACAATCCATGCACAGTGGGCTCCATAAGCACTCACCAGGAGCCACACCATGAGCCTAAGACTGGGCGATATCGCCCCCGACTTCGAACAGGATTCCAGCGCCGGCACGATTCGTTTCCACGAATGGCTGGGCGATAGCTGGGGTGTGCTGTTTTCCCACCCGGCGGATTTCACCCCGGTGTGCACCACCGAGCTGGGTTTCACCGCCAAGCTCAAGGACGAATTCGCCAAGCGCGGCGTCAAGGCCATCGCCCTGTCGGTCGACCCGGTGGATTCGCACCACAAGTGGATCGAAGACATCAACGAAACCCAGAACACTGTTGTCAACTTCCCGATCCTGGCCGACGCCGATCGCAAAGTGTCCGACCTCTACGACCTGATCCACCCCAACGCCAGTGACACCCTCACCGTGCGTTCCTTGTTCGTGATCGACCCGAACAAGAAGATCCGCCTGACCATTACCTACCCGGCCAGCACCGGGCGCAACTTCCACGAGATCCTGCGGGTCATCGACTCGTTGCAGCTCACCGACAGCCACAAGGTCGCCACGCCCGCCAACTGGCAGGACGGTGATGAGGTGGTGATCGTGCCTTCGCTCAAGGATGAGGAAGAGATCAAGAGACGCTTTCCGAAGGGCTATCGCGCGGTGAAGCCGTACCTGCGCCTGACACCACAACCGAATCGCTGATCACATAGCAGGGGTTTTGAGGCCGTTTCGACGGCCTTTTTTTTCGGCTGCGATTTCATACCTGGTATATGCATTTTAAGAATAAACAAATGAAAAAATAAGATTTATAGATATATGAATCTGCTGATAAGGTCTGTTCCATCTTGGCGCCATCGTCACACAGCGAACCGCCGACACCTGCTCAAGGAATTCCTGCATGTTGGTCGTAACACTTGGAGGCAGCCCCAGCCAGCGCTCCCGCTCCGGGGTATTGCTGGATAAAACCCGTCAGTGGTTGCAAGACAAAGGCGTAGAAGTGGTGAGTTACCAGATACGGGACTTCCCGGCTGAGGACCTGCTGCATGCGCGCTTCGACAGTCCCAAGGTCATCGACCTGTTGCAACAAGTGGCTAACGCTGACGGCCTGGTGATCGCTACGCCGGTGTACAAGGCCTCGTTCTCCGGCGCGCTGAAGACCGTGCTGGACCTGCTGCCCGAACGCGCCCTGGCCCACAAGATCGTGTTGCCGATGGCCACCGGCGGCAGCATCGCCCACATGCTGGCGGTGGACTATGCCTTGAAGCCGGTGCTGTCGGCGCTGAAGGCCCAGGAATTGCTCCACGGCATCTTTGCCGAAGACAGCCAGATCGCGTATGGCGAAGGCAGTGCCCAGGCGCAGTTGGTGCCAGTACTCGAACAGCGTTTGCACGAAGCCCTGGAAACACTGTACGGCGCCATGGCCCGTCGCCCGAAACCGCTGGACCCCCACGTGTTGAACGAACGTTTGTTGAGTGCTCGCTGGAGCATCTGAGCCTCACTGATATACCGAAACACTCACCTTACTCAGCCGCCAACGGCCAAGCAGGTGCAGCCAAAACCCCTAATCGCATTTTTGGAGAGAGCGCCATGCGCACTGTCATCTTGCGTCGTGGTCTGGTCGCACTGTTTGCTGCGGCTGTGTCCTTCGGCGCCATTGTTCAAGCTCAAGCGGCCGAGACCCTGCGGATCGGCTATCAGAAATACGGCACGTTGGTGCTGCTCAAGGCCAAGGGCACCCTGGAAAAACGCCTGGCGGCCCAGGGCGTTAATGTCCAGTGGACCGAGTTCCCTGGCGGCCCCCAGCTGCTTGAAGGCCTGAATGTCGGCTCCATCGACTTTGGCGTGACCGGCGAAACCCCGCCGGTGTTCGCCCAGGCTGCCGGTGCCGACCTGCTCTACGTGGCCTACGAACCACCGGCGCCGACCAGCGAAGCGATCCTGGTGCCGAAAGACTCACCGATCAAATCCGTGGCCGAGCTCAAGGGCAAGAAAATCGTGCTCAACAAAGGCTCCAACGTGCACTACCTGCTGGTGCGGGCCCTGGAAGATGCCGGCCTGAAATACACCGATGTGCAAACCGTATTCCTGCCGCCCGCCGATGCCCGTGCCGCTTTCGAGCGTGGCAGTGTGGACGCCTGGGTGATCTGGGACCCATACCAGGCCGCCGCCGAGAAACAACTGCAGGCCCGCACCCTGCGTGACGGCACCGGCATCGCCGACAACCATCAGTTCTACCTGGCGACCAAACCGTATGCCGAACAACATCCGCAAGTGATCAAGGCGCTGGTGGAAGAAGTCCGCGCCGTGGGCGAATGGTCCAAGGCCAACCCCCAGGAAGTCACCGAACAAGTCGCACCGCTGCTCGGTCTGCCGGCTGACATCACCCTGACCTCGGTAAAACGCCAGGGCTACGGCGCGCTGTTCCTGACCCCGGAAGTGGTCGCCGCCCAGCAGAAAATCGCCGACAGCTTCTACCAACTCAAATTGATCCCCAAACCCTTGAGCATCAAGGACGTGATCTGGACGCCACCCGCCGCCGTTGCCAACGCGCCGTAATCCGACTTCTTCAGGAGACAACTCCATGAGCCTCAATATTTTCTGGTTCCTGCCTACCCACGGCGACGGCCATTACCTTGGCACCGCCGAAGGCGCTCGCGCCGTTGACCACGGTTATCTGCAGCAAGTTGCCCAAGCCGCCGATCGCCTGGGCTTCGGTGGGGTGCTGATCCCGACCGGGCGCTCCTGCGAAGACTCGTGGCTGGTGGCCGCTTCGCTGATCCCGGTGACCCAGCGCTTGAAATTCCTTGTCGCGCTGCGCCCCGGGATCATTTCCCCGACGGTGGCTGCGCGTCAGGCCGCGACCCTGGATCGTCTGTCCGGTGGCCGTGCATTGTTCAACCTGGTGACCGGCGGCGATCCGGAAGAATTGGCCGGCGACGGCTTGTTCCTCAGCCATGAAGAGCGCTACCAGGCCTCGGTGGAATTCACCCGCATCTGGCGCCGTGTGCTGGAAGGCGAGACCGTGGATTACGACGGCGAGCACATCAGCGTCAAAGGCGCCAAGCTGCTTTACCCGCCGATCCAGCAACCGCGTCCGCCACTGTACTTCGGCGGCTCCTCCGAAGCGGCCCAGGACCTGGCAGCCGAGCAGGTGGAAATGGTGTTGACCTGGGGTGAGCCACCGGCCGCTGTCGCGGAAAAAATCGAACAGGTACGCGCCAAGGCCGCCAAGCTCGGGCGTACCGTGCGCTTTGGTATCCGCCTGCATGTGATCGTGCGTGAAACCAACGAAGAAGCATGGAAGGCCGCCGACAAACTGATCTCCCACCTGGATGACGACACCATCGCCCGTGCCCAGGCCTCTTTGGCACGCTTTGATTCTGTCGGCCAGCAACGCATGGCGGCGTTGCATGGCGGCAACCGCGACAACCTCGAAGTCAGTCCCAACCTGTGGGCCGGCGTCGGCCTGGTGCGTGGCGGTGCGGGGACGGCGCTGGTGGGCGATGGCCCGACCGTGGCGGCACGCGTCAAGGAGTACGCCGCGCTGGGTATCGACACGTTTATTTTCTCCGGTTATCCACACCTGGAAGAGTCGTATCGCGTTGCCGAATTGCTGTTCCCTCACTTGGATATCGAGCGACCCGAGCTGCCGAAAAGCGCCGGCTACGTCAGCCCGTTCGGCGAGATGGTCGCCAACGATATCCTTCCCAAAGCTGCGTCACAGAGCTGAGGCCGCCCCATGAGCTATGAAAAACTAAGCCACCGCGTGGCGCCCTGGGTACTGCCGGTGCTATTGCTCGCGGTGTGGCAGTTGTCGGTATCGGCGGGGTGGTTGTCGACCCGTATCCTGCCGGCGCCCAGTGCCGTGATTGCTGCCGGCGTGCATCTGGTCGCCAGCGGTGAGATCTGGACGCACCTGGCGATCAGTGGCTGGCGTGCCGGCCTGGGGTTTGTGATCGGCGGCAGCATCGGCCTGGTTCTGGGCTTTATCACTGGCTTGTCGAAGTGGGGCGAACGCCTGCTGGACAGTTCGGTGCAGATGATCCGCAACGTGCCGCACCTGGCGCTGATTCCGCTGGTGATCCTGTGGTTCGGCATTGATGAGACGGCGAAGATTTTCCTGGTTGCCCTCGGCACGCTGTTCCCGATCTACCTGAATACCTACCACGGCATCCGCAATGTCGACCCGGCGTTGGTGGAGATGTCGCGCAGCTACGGCTTGTCCGGGTTCAGCCTGTTCCGCCAGGTGATCCTGCCGGGTGCGCTGCCGTCGATCCTGGTCGGCGTGCGCTTTGCCCTGGGCTTCATGTGGCTGACGCTTATCGTGGCGGAAACCATCTCGGCCAGCTCCGGCATCGGCTACCTGGCGATGAACGCCCGTGAATTCCTGCAAACTGACGTGGTGGTGTTGGCCATCGTGATGTACGCCATCCTCGGCAAACTCGCCGATCTGGCTGCTCGTGGCCTGGAGCGTGTGTGGCTGCGCTGGCACCCGGCCTATCAAGTGAATAAAGGAGGTGCGGCATGACAGCTCAACAACCTCCGCGCCTGCTCAAGGGCATCCCCCTGGCGGTACGCAAGTTGCGCAAGGCCTTTGGCGCGCGCGAAGTGCTCAAGGAGATCGACCTGCACATACCTGCCGGCCAATTCGTGGCGGTGGTCGGTCGCAGTGGCTGCGGCAAAAGTACCTTGCTGCGCCTGCTGGCCGGGCTGGATAAAGCCAGCGGCGGCGAGCTGCTGGCCGGTTCCGCACCGCTGAGCGAAGCGCTTGAAGACACGCGGTTGATGTTCCAGGAAGCGCGCCTGTTGCCATGGAAAAAGATCATCGACAACGTCGGCCTTGGCCTTAAAGGCGATTGGCGCCCCAAAGCGTTGGAAGCCCTGGAGGCGGTCGGCCTGGCTGAACGTGCCAACGAGTGGCCGGCGGCGCTGTCCGGTGGGCAGAAGCAACGCGTGGCCCTGGCCCGTGCGCTGATCCACCAACCGCGCCTGCTGTTGCTGGATGAGCCGCTGGGGGCGCTGGATGCCCTGACCCGCATCGAGATGCAGCAACTGATCGAAAACCTGTGGCAGAAGCATGGCTTCACCGTGTTGCTGGTGACCCACGATGTCAGCGAAGCCGTGGCGATTGCCGACCGCGTCATCCTGATCGAAGACGGCGAAATCGGCCTCGACCTGATCGTCGACCTGCCACGCCCGCGTGCACGGGGCTCACATCGCCTGGCCGCGTTGGAAGCTGAAGTGCTCAACCGTGTGCTGTCGTTGCCCGGCTCGCCACCGGAACCCGAACCTGTTTCACCGCTGCCTACGCAATTGCGTTGGGCTCAATAACTCACTCATCCCCTGAAGGAAGAACACCATGACTATTAAAGCCATCAACGTGCGTAACCAGTTCAAAGGCACCATCAAGGAAATCGTCGAAGGCGACGTGCTGTCGGAAATCGACGTGCAGACCGCGTCCGGCATCGTCACTTCCGTGATCACCACCCGCTCGGTCAAAGAGCTGGAACTGGTGATTGGCAGCGAAGTGATTGCCTTCGTGAAATCCACCGAGGTGTCGATCGCCAAGTTGTGATCGCGCTTGAGACCGCCATCGGGGGCAAGCCCCCTCCCACATTTTGAATGTATTCACAAGTCAAAGTGTGGGAGGGGGCTTGCCCCCGATGAGGCTGGCCCAGCCCCCACAAAATTAACGTTTGGGCAGATAGGGCGGCAGGTACAGCCCTACATAGGCATCAAACACTCGCATCCCTTCCTCCGCCATGCGCGGTGTGATCAGCCCATGCTGATGCACCGAGCGCGCATACACTCGGTCGCTCAGCTCCAACGCCAGGGCAAATACATCCACATCCTTCGGTAGTGTCGGCACTTCGAAGTGGCGGTTGAACACCGCGAGCATCAAATCTCCCAGCTCCAGATCATGCTGACGATCCGCCTGGGTCACTTCGGTCAGCCCATGCTGGGCCAGGATCAACTGGCGGGCGGCGGCGTCGTGCTCGTAGATGCTGAGCATGCGCTGTTCGACGATGCAGGACAGGTCGCGCCAATGCTTGAGTGAGTCGTGGTCGATGGGCGCCTGAATCGCCGCCCGGAAAGCGGCATGCACATCGGCGGTCAGAGCTTCCAACAGCGCCGGCACACTGGCGAAGAAGTGATACACCGACGACGGCGGAATCTGCGCCCGCTCGGCCACGCCGTAGATCGACAAACCCACCACGCCTTCGGCAGCCAGCAAGGTGCGGGCGGCGTCGAGGATCGCGTCGATCCGGGCCTGGCTGCGGGCGCGGGGTTTGCGAAGGGCGGCGGGGCGGGTGGTCATGGAAGTCTCCTACAAGGCAGCGGGCATTGTACGCAGAGCCTGAAGATGATCCATACCTGGGGCGAGGGCTTTTGTGGTGAGCGAGTTTGTTGTGGCGAGCAGGCTTGTTGTGGCGAGCGGGCGTGCCACAACAAGCCTGCTCGCCACATTTACAGTCGCAACCGCTTACACGGTATGCAGGTACCAGTTGTACTCAAGGTCGGAGATGGAGTGTTCGAACTCTTCCAGCTCACTTTCCTTACAGGCGACGAAGATATCGATGTATTTAGGATCGATGTACTTGGCCATCACCTCGCTGTCGTCCAGCTCGCGCAATGCATCGCGCAGGTTGTTCGGCAGGCTTTGCTCGTTTTGCTCGTAGCTGTTGCCTTCCACCGGTGCGCCAGGCTCGATCTTGTTGGTCAGGCCGTGGTGCACGCCTGCCAGGACCGAAGCCATCAGCAGGTAAGGGTTGGCGTCGGCGCCGGCCACGCGGTGTTCGATACGTACGGCATCGGACGAGCCGGTCGGTACGCGAATCGCCACGGTACGGTTGTCCAGGCCCCAGCACGGCGAGTTCGGCACGTAGAACTGTGCGCCGAAACGACGGTAGGAGTTGACGTTGGGGCACAGGAACGCCATCTGGGCGGGCAGGGTCTCGAGCACACCGCCGATCGCGTGACGCAATGCGGCGTTCTGCTCGGGATCCTCGCTGGCAAAAATGTTCTTGCCGTCTTTGTCCAGGATCGAGATGTGTACGTGCAAACCGTTGCCTGCCTGGCCCGGATACGGCTTGGCCATGAAGGTGGTGTCCATCTCATGGTCGTAGGCGATGTTCTTGATCAGGCGCTTGAGCAGTACCGCGTAGTCGCAAGCCTTGATCGGGTCGGCCACGTGGTGCAGGTTCACTTCGAACTGCGCCGGGGCACTTTCCTTGACGATGGCGTCGGCCGGGATGCCTTGTTCTTTCGCACCTTCCAGGATGTCCTGGAGGCAGTCGACATATTCGTCGAGGTCGTCGATCAGGTAGACCTGTGTCGAGTGCGGGCGTTTGCCGGAGATCGGCGAGCGGGGCGGTTGTGGGCGGCCGTTCACGTTCTCCTGGTCGATCAGGTAGAACTCAAGCTCGAAGGCGGCGCAGATGGTCAGACCGAGGTCGTCGAATTTGCTTACAACTTGGCGGAGCACTTCGCGCGGATCGGCGAAGAAAGGTTCACCTTCCAGTTCGTGCATGGTCATCAGCAGTTGCGCGGTGGGGCGCTTTTGCCAGGGTTCATTGCACAGGGTGTCGGGGATCGGATAACAGATTCGGTCAGCATCACCGATGTCCAGGCCCAGGCCGGTGCTTTCCACCGTAGAGCCGTTGATATCCAGGGCAAATAAAGAGGCAGGCAGGTTAATGCCCTTCTCGTAAACCTTGTGGAGGCTGGTGCGTTCGATGCGCTTGCCGCGCACCACACCATTCATATCCGCAATTAGAAGGTCTACGTACAGAACCTCAGGATGATCCTTAAGGAACGCGTTCGCTTCGTTAAGCTGAACGGCACGCGGTGGTACCGACATGATGCAACACCTTTGTTGTTAAAAATATCAATCATTGATCTTTTCTGGTTTCAGTCAACCCGAACGGCATGCCGAAGTCAAGCGAGGCCTTTTTTGCCCTAAAAAAGCGCCGTGAAGGCTTTTTTGGGGCTTTTTGGGGCGGTTTTTTGGGTTTGAGAGGCTTGGGACTCGCAGGCTTGAGCGGGCCGTGTTGTATTTTTTACGGGGGTGTTGTGTAAAAAAATGAACAAGGCTAAGCTCGATTCAAACCCATAACAGCAATAATACCGGGGTGCTTCATGTTTCACCTGCCGCCCAACGGCGTCTTGGCCTGCTTCAGCCAGGCTGTGTCATCCGTATTTTCCTCCCGCGTGATAGCGCGCCCCCCGGCCAATATTCTTGACGCCCGGTCTACCCTCTTTTTTGCTTCCTCATTTGTCAGAGAGCGGCGTGCGCCCTGCGTGCTGCTCAAGATTGCGCACAACTTTGGCGTGAGGAATGCAACGCAGCAGCAAATGGCAGGTAAGCTCCTACCCTGAACGAAAAAACGACGCGGATGCTGCGTCAAACAACGCCTGGCCTTTAATGGATGCCAGGAAACCCAGCCCAGAGGCATTTATGAGTAACAACCTCGACCAGCTCACCGATTGGTTGAAAGACCACAAGATCACAGAAGTCGAATGCATGATTGGCGACCTCACTGGCATCACCCGGGGCAAGATCTCGCCGACCAACAAGTTCATTGCCGAAAAGGGCATGCGCCTGCCCGAAAGCGTTCTGCTGCAGACCGTGACCGGCGACTATGTCGAAGACGACATCTATTACGAATTGCTCGACCCGGCCGACATCGACATGATCTGCCGCCCCGACCAGAACGCCGTGTTCCTGGTGCCTTGGGCCATCGAGCCGACCGCCCAGGTGATCCACGACACCTACGACAAGCAAGGCAACCCGATCGAGCTGTCGCCGCGCAACGTGCTCAAGAAGGTCCTCAAGCTCTACGCCGACAAAGGCTGGCAGCCCATCGTGGCGCCGGAGATGGAGTTCTACCTGACCAAGCGCTGCGAAGACCCTGACTTCCCGCTGCAACCGCCGATTGGCCGTTCCGGCCGCCCGGAAACCGGTCGCCAGTCTTTCTCTATAGAAGCCGCCAACGAATTCGACCCGCTGTTCGAAGACGTCTACGACTGGTGTGAACTGCAGGAGCTGGACCTCGATACCCTGATCCACGAAGACGGCACGGCGCAGATGGAGATCAATTTCCGTCACGGCGATGCCCTGTCCCTGGCCGACCAGATCCTGGTGTTCAAGCGCACCATGCGCGAAGCCGCGCTCAAGCACGACGTGGCCGCCACCTTCATGGCCAAGCCGATGACCGGCGAGCCCGGTAGCGCGATGCACCTGCACCAGAGCATCATCGACATCGCCACCGGCAAGAACGTCTTCTCCAATGAAGAAGGGACCATGAGCCAGCTGTTCCTCAACCACATTGGCGGCCTGCAGAAATTCATCCCTGAACTGCTGCCGCTGTTTGCCCCCAACGTGAACTCGTTCCGCCGCTTCCTGCCCGACACCTCGGCGCCGGTGAACGTGGAATGGGGCGAAGAAAACCGCACCGTCGGCCTGCGCGTACCGGATGCCGGCCCGCAGAACCGCCGTGTGGAAAACCGCCTGCCGGGTGCCGACGCCAACCCGTACCTGGCGATTGCCGCCAGCCTGTTGTGCGGCTACATCGGCATGGTCGAAGGCCATAACCCGAGCGCGCCGGTGGTGGGCCGTGGTTACGAGCGGCGCAACCTGCGCCTGCCGTTGACCATCGAAGACGCCCTGGAGCGCATGGAAAACAGCAAGACCATCGAGAAATACCTGGGTCAGAAATTCATCACAGGCTACGTCGCGGTCAAGCGGGCCGAGCATGAAAACTTCAAGCGCGTGATCAGTTCGTGGGAGCGGGAATTCCTGCTCTTTGCCGTCTGATACGCCGGGCGCGCCCTTTGAACGGCGCGCCCTTTACTGAAAAGTCTAGGAGATTGGTATGTCCAGCAACAACCCGCAAACCCGTGAATGGCAAGCCTTGAGCAGCGATCACCACCTGGCGCCGTTCAGCGACTTCAAGCAATTGAAAGAGAAAGGCCCACGGATCATCACCAAAGCCCACGGCGTTTACCTGTGGGACAGCGAAGGCAACAAGATCCTCGACGGCATGGCCGGCCTGTGGTGCGTGGCGATCGGTTATGGCCGCGATGAACTGGCTGACGCCGCCGCCAGGCAAATGAAAGAACTGCCGTACTACAACCTGTTCTTCCAGACCGCTCACCCGCCAGTGCTGGAACTGGCCAAGGCCATTTCCGACATCGCACCGGCCGGTATGAACCACGTGTTCTTCACCGGTTCCGGCTCCGAAGGCAACGACACCATGTTGCGCATGGTTCGCCACTACTGGGCGATCAAGGGCCAGCCAAACAAGAAAACCATCATCAGCCGCAAGAATGGCTACCACGGTTCCACCGTGGCCGGCGCCAGCCTGGGCGGCATGACGTATATGCATGAGCAGGGCGACTTGCCGATCCCGGGCATCACCCACATCGCCCAGCCGTACTGGTTTGGCGAAGGCGGCGACATGAGCCCGGAAGAATTCGGCGTGTGGGCCGCCAACCAGTTGGAAGAAAAGATCCTGGAACTGGGCGTGGACAACGTCGGTGCCTTTATTGCCGAGCCGATCCAGGGTGCCGGTGGCGTGATCGTGCCGCCGGACACCTACTGGCCGCGCATCAAGGAAATCCTCGCCAAGTACGACATTCTGTTTATCGCCGACGAAGTGATCTGCGGTTTCGGCCGCACCGGTGAGTGGTTCGGTAGCGACTTCTACGACCTCAAGCCCCACATGATGACCATCGCCAAGGGCCTGACCTCGGGCTACATCCCCATGGGCGGCCTGATCGTGCGCGATGACGTGGTGGCGGTGCTCAACGAAGGTGGTGATTTCAACCACGGCTTCACCTACTCCGGTCACCCGGTGGCCGCTGCAGTGGCGCTGGAAAACATCCGCATCATGCGCGATGAAAAAATCGTTAACCGTGTGCATGATGAAACGGCACCGTATTTGCAGAAACGCCTGAGGGAGTTGGCGGATCATCCGCTGGTGGGCGAAGTGCGCGGCGTGGGCATGCTCGGTGCCATTGAACTGGTGCAGGACAAGGCCACCCGCAAGCGCTACGAAGGCAAGGGTGTCGGCATGATCTGCCGCACGTTCTGCTTCGAAAATGGCCTGATCATGCGCGCCGTGGGCGACACCATGATCATTTCGCCGCCGCTGGTGATCAGTAAGGCAGAAATCGACGAGCTGGTGACCAAGGCTCGGCAGTGCCTGGACCTGACTTTGGCGGCATTGCAGGGCTAAGTGCTAGGCTCAGAACGCAGTGGCTTTCGGGTGCTGCGTTCAGGGCAGTTATAAATGAGGCTTTGGTTGAAAGCCGGCCTCGGAACTTGCCAGACTGTCGCCCTGTTTTGTTGCCCTTTGGCTGGGCTACTCAACATTGAAAGCTTGTGGCCCAAAAAAGAAAAAATCGGAGCATCACCAAATGAAGGCATTAGGTTTGAAGAACGCTGGCAAGACCCTCCTCGCCTTGTCCCTGATGGGCGCAATGGCGGGCGCGGCCCAGGCAGACGATAAAGTGCTGCACGTCTACAACTGGTCCGACTACATTGCACCGGACACCATCGCCAACTTTGAAAAAGAGTCGGGCATCAAGGTGGTGTACGACGTTTTTGACAGCAACGAAACCCTGGAAGCCAAGTTGCTGGCAGGCAAGTCCGGTTACGACATCGTCGTGCCGTCGAACAACTTCCTCGCCAAGCAGATCAAGGCCGGTGTCTACCAGGAGTTGGACAAGTCCAAGCTGTCCAACTACGACAACCTGAACAAATCCCTGCTCAAGGCCGTATCGGTCAGCGACCCGGACAACAAGCACGCCTTCCCGTACATGTGGGGCTCGATCGGCATCGGCTACAACCCGGAGAAGGTCAAGGCCGCGCTGGGCGTGGACAAGATCGACTCGTGGGACGTGCTGCTCAAGCCTGAAAACATCGCCAAGCTCAAAAGCTGCGGCGTGAGCTTCCTCGATTCGCCAACCGAAATGCTGCCGATCGCGCTGCACTACCTGGGCCTGCCGACCGACAGCCAGAAGAAAGACGACCTCAAGCAAGCCGAAGCGCTGTTCCTGAAGATCCGTCCTTCGATCGGCTACTTCCACTCTTCCAAGTACATTTCCGACCTGGCCAACGGCAACATCTGCGTGGCCGTGGGTTACTCGGGTGACATCCAGCAGGCCAAGTCCCGCGCGGCCGAAGCCGGTGGCAAGGTCAAGGTGGCCTATGACATTCCGAAAGAAGGCGCTGGCAGCTTCTTCGACATGGTCGCCATCCCTAAAGATGCCGAGAACGTCGACGCGGCCTACAAGTTCATGAACTACCTGCTCAAGCCGGAAGTCATGGCATCGATCACCAACAGCGTGCGTTTCCCGAACGGTAACGAGAAGGCCACCGCGCTGGTCGACAAAGACATCACCAGCGACCCGGGCATCTACCCGCCAGCGGATGTGCAGGCCAAGCTCTACGCCATTGCCGACCTGCCGGCTGCGACCCAGCGTGAAATGACACGCAGCTGGACCAAGATCAAGTCCGGTAAGTAAGCGCTGAAACCGGTGGAGGGGCAGTTTGACTGCCCCTCTCACAAATTAAATAACAGAAAGTTTTGCCGGATCGGTTTATCGAGGGTAAGTTGCGCGCCGGTTTTGTTGCCGGGCAACAACTTTGGGCCCAACTATTTAAGAGGACCTCCACTTGCCAATTTCTTTATTTCGCAAAGCCATGCTGGTGGGTGCAGGTATCACGCTGACGTTGAGCGTACAGGCCGCACCGACCGTGCATATTTATAACTGGTCGGATTACATCGGCGACGACACCCTGGCCAACTTCGAAAAGGCCAGCGGCATCAAGCCCGTGTATGACGTGTTTGACTCCAACGAAACCCTGGAAGGCAAGCTGCTGGCCGGGCGTACCGGCTACGACGTGGTGGTGCCGTCCAACCACTTCCTGGGCAAGCAGATCAAGGCCGGGGCATTCCAGAAGCTCGACAAGTCGTTGCTGACAAATTACGCCAACCTTGACCCGGCGCTGCTCAAGCGCCTGGAAAAGAACGACCCGGGCAACCAGTACGCCGTACCGTACCTGTGGGGCACCAATGGCATCGGCTACAACGTCGATAAAGTGAAGGAAGTGCTGGGCGTCGACCATATCGATTCCTGGGCCGTGCTGTTCGAGCCGGAAAACATGAAGAAACTGGCGACGTGCGGCGTGTCGTTCATGGACTCGGCGGACGAAATGCTGCCGGCAGTGCTCAACTACATGGGCCTGAACCCCAACAGCGAGAACCCTGAAGACTACAAGAAGGCCGAAGCCAAGCTGCTCAAAGTGCGACCCTACGTGACCTACTTCCATTCTTCCAAATACATCTCGGACCTGGCCAACGGCAACATCTGCGTGGCGGCCGGGTTCTCCGGCGATGTGTTCCAGGCCAAGGCTCGCGCAAGCGAAGCGGGCAAGGGCGTGAACATCGCCTACGCGATTCCGAAGGAAGGCGGCAACCTGTGGTTCGACGTGCTGGCCATCCCCAAGGATGCCACCAACGTCAAAGAAGCCCACGCCTTCATCAACTATTTGCTGCAACCTGAGGTGATCGCCCAGGTCAGTGATTACGTCGGTTACGCCAACCCTAACCCAGGGGCGGACAAACTGATGAAGCAATCGATACGCACGGACGAAGCGGTTTACCCACCGCAGGCGGTACTCGACAGGACCTTCGTCAACTTCGAGCTACCCCCGAAAGTGCAACGTTTGATGACCCGTAGCTGGACCAAGGTCAAGACGGGCAAGTAAGGCTCAAACTATCCAAGGTTCGCCCGCCTCGGGCGCACAGAAATTTTTGTTGGGAGTTTCGTAAATGGCAGTTGCCTCCGGCGCCTATAAGAAAGCCCTCGAAGGGGACCAGACACCGAAGAAGGTGCTGGTCAAAATCGACCGGGTCACGAAGAAGTTCGACGAGACGATTGCCGTGGACGATGTGTCCCTGGAAATCAAGAAGGGCGAGATCTTCGCCCTGCTCGGCGGTTCGGGTTCGGGCAAGTCCACCTTGCTGCGCATGCTCGCAGGTTTCGAGCGCCCGACCGAGGGCCGCATCTACCTCGACGGCGAGGACATCACCGACATGCCGCCCTACGACCGGCCGATCAACATGATGTTCCAGTCCTACGCCCTGTTCCCGCACATGACCGTGGCGCAGAACATCGCCTTCGGCCTGCAACAGGACAAGATCCCCAAGGCCGAGATCGACGCCCGCGTGGCCGAGATGCTCAAACTGGTGCAGATGAGCCAGTACGCCAAGCGCAAGCCGCACCAGTTGTCCGGTGGCCAGCGCCAGCGTGTAGCCCTGGCACGTTCCCTGGCCAAGCGCCCGAAACTGCTGTTGCTCGATGAGCCCATGGGCGCCCTCGACAAGAAGCTGCGTTCGCAGATGCAACTGGAGTTGGTGGAGATCATCGAGCGCGTGGGCGTGACCTGCGTGATGGTGACCCACGACCAGGAAGAGGCCATGACCATGGCCGAGCGCATCGCGATCATGCACCTGGGCTGGATCGCGCAGATCGGCAGCCCGATCGACATCTACGAAACGCCTACCAGCCGCCTGGTGTGCGAGTTCATCGGTAACGTCAACATCTTCGACACCCAAGTGGTCGATGACGCCGAAGGCCATGCGGTGCTCAAGTGCCCGGACCTGGACCGCGACATCTACGTGGGCTACGGCATCGCCACGTCGGTCGAAGACAAGTCGGTGACCTACGCGATTCGCCCGGAAAAACTGCTGGTCACCACCGAAATGCCGACCTGCGAGCACAACTGGTCCAGCGGCAAGGTGCACGACATCGCCTACCTGGGCGGCCACTCGGTGTTCTACGTGGAGCTGCCGAGCGGCAAGCTGGTGCAGTCCTTCGTGGCCAACGCCGAGCGCCGTGGCCAGCGGCCGACCTGGGGTGACCAGGTCTACGTATGGTGGGAAGACGACAGCGGCGTGGTACTGCGCTCATGAACATGAAGAAGCTCAAGCGCCGCCTGCAACGAATAACGCCCAGTGGCCGTCATGCGGTCATTGGCATTCCCTTCCTGTGGCTGTTCCTGTTCTTCATGCTGCCGTTCTTCATCGTCCTGAAGATCAGTTTTGCCGAAGCCGACGTGGCGATCCCGCCGTATACCGAGATCTACACCTTCGTTGAGCAGAAACTGCAGTTGGTGCTCAACCTGGGCAACTACGCGATGCTCGGCGACGACGAGTTGTACATCGCTGCGTACCTGGGCTCGCTGAAAATGGCGTTCTTCAGCACGCTGCTGTGCCTGTTGATCGGCTACCCGATGGCCTATGCCATTGCCAGTGCGCGCAAAGAGATGCAGACCGTGCTGGTGCTGCTGATCATGATGCCGACCTGGACCGCGATCCTGATCCGCGTGTATGCGTGGATGGGCATCCTCAGCAACAACGGTTTGCTCAATGGCTTCCTGCTGTCCATCGGCTTGATCAACGAGCCGCTGCAGATCCTCAACACCAACATCGCGGTGTATATCGGCGTGGTCTATTCGTACCTGCCGTTCATGATCCTGCCGCTGTACGCCAACCTGGTGAAACACGACCAGAGCCTGCTGGAAGCCGCTTCGGACCTGGGTTCGAGCACCTTCAACAGCTTCTGGAAGATCACCGTGCCGCTGTCCAAGAACGGCATCATCGCCGGTTGCATGCTGGTGTTCATCCCCGTCGTGGGCGAGTTCGTGATCCCGGAACTGCTGGGCGGCCCGGAAACCCTGATGATCGGTAAAGTGTTGTGGCAAGAGTTCTTCAACAACCGTGACTGGCCGGTGGCCTCCGCCCTGGCGGTGGTGATGCTGGCGATCCTGATCGTGCCGATCATCCTGTTCAACCGCAGCCAAGCCAAAGAGATGGAGGGCAAGATATGAAGCGCTTCAGTTTCTCGAGTTTCATGCTGGTGGCGGGGCTGCTGTTCATCTACCTGCCGATGCTGATCCTGGTGATCTACTCGTTCAACGAATCCAAGCTGGTGACAGTGTGGGGCGGTTGGTCGATCAAGTGGTACGTGGGCCTTCTGGACAACACCCAGTTGATGGGTTCGGTGGCGCGTTCCCTGGAAATCGCCTGCTATACGGCGGTGGCCGCGGTAGCGCTGGGCACCCTGGCGGCCTTCGTGCTGACGCGCATCAGCCAGTTCAAGGGCCGCACGCTGTTTGGCGGCCTGGTGACCGCGCCGTTGGTGATGCCCGAGGTGATCACCGGTCTGTCGCTGTTGCTGCTGTTCGTGGCCATGGCGCAGATGATCGGCTGGCCCCAGGAGCGTGGCATCGTCACCATCTGGATCGCCCACACCACATTCTGCGCGGCGTATGTGGCGGTGGTGGTGTCGGCGCGATTGCGTGAGCTGGACCTGTCGATCGAAGAAGCGGCGATGGACCTGGGTGCGCGGCCGTGGAAGGTGTTCTTCCTGATCACCATCCCGATGATTGCGCCGTCGCTGGCGGCGGGCGGCATGATGTCGTTCGCGTTGTCCCTGGATGACCTCGTGCTTGCCAGCTTCGTATCGGGCCCGGGCTCGACGACCTTGCCGATGGAAGTGTTCTCGGCGGTGCGTCTTGGGGTCAAACCCGAAATCAACGCCGTGGCCAGCCTGATCCTGCTGGCGGTGTCGCTGGTGACCTTCCTGGTGTGGTTCTTCAGCCGGCGTGCCGAAGAGATGCGCAAGAAGGCCATTCAGCAAGCGATTGAAGAAGCCGCTGCCGATGGCTGGCAGCAGCCGGACAAGCGCCGGGCAGCTGCACCGGTCTAAATGTGGGAGGGGGCTTGCCCCCGATGACAGTGTGTCAGCCAATGGATATGTGGCTGATGCTCCGCTATCGGGGGCAAGCCCCCTCCTACGTTTGATTGCATTTCAAGTCCAGGGCGACTTGCGGATCACCTCCACAAAATTCATCGGCTTGAACCCCGGCTCCTGATCCACCAGCACATCCGTCTTCACGTTGCCGAACGTGGTCTGCGGACGATGGCGCAAGCCGTCGGCAAACGCGCAGATGATGCACTCCTTGAACCCCTCGCCGCGTGGGTGCGCATGCACCACGGCTTCGCGCTGCAAGCTGGAAAACGCGGCGTAGTCCATGCCCAGCACGTCCATTTCAACGCCGGCCGTCACCAGTGCCACAGTCGGGCGCAAATGTTGCGGCACGCCTGGGGTGGTGTGCAGGGCGATGGACAGCCACACCTGTTCAATATCGTCATCGCTCAGCCCATATGGCTTGAGGAACGCGGCCGCGGCGTTGGCACCGTCGACTTCGAAGCGCTCGTTGTCACTGCGATGGCCTTCCACCAGGCCCAGGTCATGGAACATCGCGCCGACATAGAGCAGCTCCGGGTTGTAGGCCAGTTGCTTGCGTTCACCGCTCAAGGCGCCGAACAGGAATACCCGGCGCGAGTGGTGGTAGAGCAGGTCGGATTCGACGTCGCGGATGTATTCGGTGGTGGCCTTGGCCAGGGCGCTGTCCGGAATCGGGATGCCGGCGATGGTGGTGGTCATGGTGGTTCTCCTCAACAAAGCGCCGGGGGTGGCGCCGATGAGTCCAGTCTGTTCGCGTGGCCGCCAAGGGGCCATCGCGGCGGGGGAGCGATCCCGGCCAATGTGCTGGCATATCACGCCAAGGGTGTACTCGGTCAAATGTAGGCGCTGGCTTGTCGGATCGCCGCAATGCTGCGATATCATCACCGCGGTATACCTGATGGACCGAGTCGCTTGCATCGCAGGCAAGCCAGCTCCCGCAGGGTTTTGCGTTCGCCCGGACATAAAGGTCTACCCATGCAAAAAAACGTCGCCATCCTGATCTTCCCCGGCGTCCAGTCACTGGACGTGAGCGGTCCCATGGACGTGTTCTGCGAAGCCAACCGTTTTCTGCCGTCGCAGGATCATTACCGGTTGGACGTCATCGGCTTCGGTCACGGCAACATGGTTGCTTCCAACGGCCTGTCATTGCAGGCCCATCGGCACTACAGCGACGCGTTGCAAGCGTATGACCTGCTGCTGGTGGCGGGTGGCCCGCAGTTGCCCTTCGAAGACTTCGGCGCCGAGTTCGATGCTTGGTTGCGTGGCGCCACGGCGCGTGCGCAGCGCTTCGGCTCGATCTGCAACGGCGCTTTCCTGCTGGCCCGCGCCGGGCTGCTGGACGGGAAAACCGTGACCACCCACTGGAACGATGCGGCGGATCTGGCGCGCTTGTGCCCCACGGCTCAGGTCGAAGCCGACCGTCTCTACGTGCAGGACGGCAGTCTCTACACCTCGGCCGGGGTCACGGCGGGCATCGATCTGTCGTTGTATCTGTTGGCCCAGGATCATGGCCCGGAAGTCGCGCTGAGCGTGGCCAAGCGCCTGGTGGTGTTCACCCAGCGGTCGGGCGGGCAGTCGCAGTTCAGCCCGTTTCTGACGCCCCACGCCGAAACCACCTCGGCGGTAGCGCTGGTGCAGTTGTATGTGTTGGCGAACCTGACCGGGGACCTGACCATTGCCGATCTGGCCAAGGCCGCGAACATGAGCGCACGCAACTTCTCCCGGGTGTTTGCCCGTGAGGCGCGGATCACGCCGGCGGAGTTTGTCGAGCGGGCGCGGGTGGATGCGGCGCGGGTCATGCTGGAAAGCAGCCCCGCACCGCTCAAGACCGTGGCCTACCAATGCGGCTTTCGCGACGCCCAGCACATGCGCAGTGTGTTCAACCGCCGCCTGGGCGTGACGCCGCAACAGTTCCGGCTTAACTTTGCGGCGCCGGTATAGGCGCCGGTTACTGCGGCGCGCGCGCGGGCAACAGCTTCAGTGTCCCGCGCGTATTGGCCGTCACTTCCTCATCGGTGAAATGCGCCTGTTCGTAGCCACCTTCGATGTAGGTTTCGGCCTGGTCGCTGTAGTGTCGGTCAAACGGCACGCCACTTTGCCCGACCGGGTTGATGGTCAGTGCGTGAGCCGCATCGGCGAAGTCGATCAAGCGGCGGGTCGAGGGGCCGTATGTGACCGGCCACGGCGCCGGGCCGATCATGGCCGACTGGTTGTTCGGCACTTCATGGGTGCCCGGCGCAGGGAACGGGCCGACGTTGAATACCTTGTCCAAAGGCTTCTGCATGCCCAATGGATGGCCGTGGGTCAGGGTATGCGCGGTGCCCCACTGCCATTGGCCCGGGTCATCGCCGAGGGTGGCCTTGAGGTGCGCGAGGCTGTTGTCCCAGGCGAGCTTGACGGTGTCGGCGCGCTTGCCATCCCACCACGGTGAGTCCGGCGTGGCGGCCAGGCGTGGCAGGGCGGCGTCGATCACGCGGGTGGTGAGCAGAGTCTTGAACATGCCGTCGCCGAGTTTCGGGTGGAAGGCCGCGTCGGTCAGGTTGAACAGGAACTGGTTGAACAGCGTGGCGCTGGTGGAGTCCAGCGGGTAGTCACCTTTCCAACGTGCAAGCTGCTCCACCAGTTTCAACTGTGCCGGGTCCTTGACCACCTCACGCAGTACCGGCAACAGCGGCGCCAGCAGGCGCGGGCCGAAAGCGGTGGTGGTGCCCAGTTGCAAGGCCTGGCTGTTGTTCACGTCCCATTTCACGCTCTTGTCGCTCAACTGCGCATTCAACTGCTGGCCACGGTCGGCCAGGTTGTAATAGCCGGGGATCTCCATACCGGTGGGCGACGCGGGCTGAGCATTGGCCGACACCACATAGCCGCGTGCCGGGTTTTCTTCCTGCGGGTTGGCGCTGAAGGGGTAGAAACCCGGTTTATCGGCCTGTTCGGTACTGCCATCGAGGATGAAACCGGGGTTGACCCCGGCCGGGCGAATCGGCAATTGCGCCGCCGCCCACCAGCCGATATCGCCCTTGGCGTTGGCCCACACGATATTCAGGCCCGGCGCGGACACCTTGGCTGCAGCGGCTCGGGCCTTGGCCAGGGTGTCGGCGCGGTTGAGCTGGTAGAAGCCTTCGAGGATCGGATTCTGGGTGTCGAGGAACGCCCACCACATGGCAATCGGGGTCTTGCCGGCGTTCTCGCCGAGCACGTCATTGATGATCGGGCCGTGGGGCGATTGGCGCAGGGTCAACGTCACCGGCGCCTGGCCCTTCACCGCGATCTGTTGCTCGGTGCGGGTCATGTCGACCCACTGGCCGTGGTACCAGACCTGGTTGGCATTGTCCGGGTTGACCTTCTCGGCGATCAGGTCGAGGTCGTCGTTCTGAAACATGGTCAGGCTCCAGCCGAAATCCAGGTTGTGTCCCAGGAATGCCATCGGCACCAGTGCGTTGTGATAGCCATACAGCTCGAAACCCGGCGCCGACAGCTGCGCTTCGTACCACACCGACGGCACCGAGAAACGAATATGCGGGTCACCCGCCAGCAACGGCTTGCCGCTCTTGGTACGGTTGCCGCTGATGGCCCAGGCGTTACTGCCTTCGAACTGCGGCAGGCCGTTGTCGGCCAGGGCCTGTTCGCTCAGTGACGCGAGGGCGCCGAGGGTCTGCCAGTCGCTGGCGGCGAGGTTGAGGGCGCCCTTGGGCTGCCAGTCGAGGTCAAAGATTTTCAGGTAGTCGCTGCCCAACTGGTCGCGTACGTAAGTCAGCAAAGGCTCGGTGCGAAACGCGGCGGCAAAGCTGTAGGCCATATACCCGGCGACGCTGATGGTGTCTTCGGCGGTGAACGGCCGCTTGGGGATGCCCAGCACGTCGAACTCCATCGGACGGGCGTGGCTGTCCTGATACTGGTTGATCCCGTCCAGATAGGCTTGCAGGGCCTTCCAGTGCGCCGACTCATGATCCAGTTGCGCCACATAGGTCGCGGCGCGGTCGCGAATGCGCAGGCTGCGGAACAGTTTGTCGGTCTCCAGCACCTTCGGCCCGAGCACTTCGGCCAATTCGCCACGCGCCAGGCGCCGCATGATTTCCATCTGGAACAGACGGTCCTGGGCATGCACATAGCCCAGGGCGCGATACAGGTCGGTTTCGTTCTCGGCGCGGATATGCGGCACGCCACGGTCGTCGTAGCGCACCGTGACCGAGCCTTGCAGGTTGGCCAGCGTCACCGTGCCCTGGCGGGTGGGCTGCTTGCTATAGACGTATGCGCCTGCGCCAAGGGCAGCCAGCACGACCAGAACCGCGAACACCTGCAAGACGCGCTTCATGAACATTCCTTACCAAGAGAGAGGCGGGTTACGAGCCTTTTGGCCACGAACAATAGCAGCCCACCGCCAGGGTGTGAGTAGCATTTATCTCGCGCCCCACTTCAAGGGCCTTCAGGATCGGCTCAATAAAGCTGTTGCTGGAATTGCACGTGAGGCCCTCGCTGTAGGGCCCGAAATACGCGAGCTTGCCTGTGCGATCCCAGATCCCCACGGCCGGGCTGGCCGGCACCTGGTCGGCGCCGGGCAGGGCGGCGAGGGTTTTCATCGTGCGCAGGTTGTCGGGCAGTTGGCCGTGGCTGCCGGGCTTTTGCAGGGCGTAGAACTCGACGCCTTGGGGCGCGTACTGCTCGATCAACTCGCCCAGGTGCTGCTGGTTGCCGACGTTGCACGGGCAGGCTGGGTCCCAGAAGTGCACCAGGCGGATCGGGCCGGGGCCGGCGAGGTCGGCGGGCAGCTTCAATGGGTCACCGGAAAACACCGCCGTGTGTTCGCTGAAGGCGCGCAGGTAGCGGCCCTGGAACCAGTCATACGCCGCCCACAGCACGCCCGCGCAGATAACCAGGATCAGGCTGGCGAATAGAGCGGTGCGGTAGGGCTGTCGCATTCAGATGTATCCTCGAAGGTCGCGTAGCTTGCCATGCTTGTCCTGACAGATGAATATCGCAGCTCGATATTCATCTTCGCCGCCAGTCTGGAAGCCTTTATGCCCGTCACCTTTGACCCCGATCATCTGCGCGAAAGCTTGCAGCCCCTGGTGGATGCGCAACCGCTTTCAGCCGAGGCACGGGTCTACCAGCGTTTCTATGGGCTGGACCAGGCGGTGAGTCGCCTGGGGCGCTTCGAGGTGGATGGATTCGAGGTGGTCGCGCAAGTGTGGTGGCCGCCCACACCGGTGGCCACGATGTTCATGTTCCACGGCTTCTACGACCACATGGGGCTGTACCGTCATGTGGTGAAGTGGGCGCTGGACCAGGGCTTCGTGTTGATCGCCTGCGATCTGCCCGGGCATGGGCTGTCCAGCGGCGCCCGTGCCAGCATCGACGATTTTGCGGTGTACCAGCACGTGGTGCAGGCCCTGTTTAGCCAGGCCGAAGCCCTGCAATTACCACAACCCTGGCACCTGTTCGGGCAAAGCACCGGCGGCGCGGTGGTGGTGGACCACCTGCTCAACCACGGCGCCGACAGCCCCGCCCAGGGCAAGACCTTCCTGCTGTCCCCCCTGGTGCGGCCGCGTGCGTGGGGCTGGTCGCAGGTCAGCTATTACCTGCTGCGCCCCTTCGTCAAAGGCATTGCGCGGCGGTTCAGCGAAAACACCAACGACCCCGCGTTCAAACCGTTCCTTGAAGCCGACCCGCTGCAGCCGCGCCAGTTGCCGACCGCCTGGGTGGGCGCCTTGGCGCGCTGGATCAAACACATCGAAGCCGCACCGCGCAGCCCTCGGCGGCCGGTGATCGTGCAGGGTGAAGAAGACATGACGGTGGACTGGCAGCACAACCTGCAGGTGTTGCGGAGCAAGTTCGACCAGCCGGAGGTGTTGATGCTGCCGCGTGGCAGGCATCACTTGGCCAATGAGATTCCGGAGATTCGCGAGCAGTACTTCAGGTATCTCACCCAGCACCTGAACTAAGACGATCCAAATGTGGGAGGGGGCTTGCCCCTCCCACATTTTTTACTGCGCAAGGCTTGAGGTGCTTTGGCCGACCGCCAGGCCCGCGCGAATAGCGGCAAGGGCTGCCTGGTAATACGCCTTACCTTCCGGCGACTCCGCAAACGTCGCGAATTCTTCCAACTCCGGGTCGGACAGATCCCGATAGACGTACAGCAGCGTGTTGTTCAGATCCTTGTCGATCTGCTGCATCAACCGTTCACGTTGACCATTCAACATGCCTTGGGCCTGGCCGCCGCCCAGCAGGCCGGGGATCATCTGGCTCAGGCTGTCGGCCGCCACGCCGGCAATCGCCAGGCTGACTTCCGCGCCGGCTTCACGGGCCGGCAGGGACTGGGCCAGGTGGCCGATGATCAGGCTGCGTGTGGCGCCGGCTTCGATTTTCGGCAAACCCTGGGCGTTTTTCGCCAGTTGGTCACGGCGGGTGGCGAGCAATTCGGCGGCGACAATCTTGCGGCCCAGGGGCGATTGGAAAAACGCCAAGGCAGGCGCAGGGTCCGCCAGGTGTTTGCGCAATTGCGCTTCGGCACGCTGGTCCATGGCCTGGGCGGCAAAGCGTTTATTGCTGTTGTCCACCAGCGCCTGGTACACCGCCGGCGGCAGGCTATTGCGATAGCGTTGCTGGGCGGCACTGAGGGCGTCATTGAAATGCGCACGTTGTTCGGCCCAGCCGGCGACCTTGTACAACTGGTCATGGCCGTCTGCCCAGGCGGGCAAAACGCAGAACATCAGCAAGGAAAAAAACAAACGACGCATAGGGACTCCTGTCAGTCGGCCACTATTGTCCGTGTCGGGCGTAGGATTTGTCGAGAAGTCCTATCAGTCACCTGACTAAAGTGTATTCAGACGCTCGGCGGCTCTGTCGGATTCACAGGCGTATGGATACTATGCGCGCCATGCAAATGCCCTTCGATCACCCCTTGCTGCAACGTATTGTCGACGACCTGGCCGAAAAGGGCTGGTCCCGACAGGACGGCTTCCTGCCCCAGGCTCTGACCCTGGAACTGGCGGCTGAGTGCCGTAAACGCAAGGCCGAAGGTGAGCTGGCCCCGGCAGCGGTAGGGCGCGGCCCGAGCCAGGAGATCCGTGAAGGCATTCGCGGTGACCACATCCAGTGGCTGGAAGAGGGCGATGCGGCGGTTTGCGACACCTATATGGCGGTGATGGACAGCCTGCGCCTGGCCATGAACCGTGACCTGTTCCTGGGCCTGGAAGACTTCGAAAGCCATTTCGCGATGTACCCGCCGGGGGCGTTTTACCTCAAGCACCTGGACCGTTTCCGTGACGATGACCGGCGCATGGTCTCGGCGGTGATCTACTTGAACGATGCCTGGCTGCCCGAACATGGCGGCCAGTTGCGCATGTACCTCAAAAACGGCGTCGAATACGATGTGGTGCCCACCGGCGGTAGCCTGGTGGTGTTCCTGTCGGGCGAGGTGCCCCACGAAGTGATGCCCGCCACGCGCGAACGCCTGTCCCTCACCGGCTGGTTTCGCCGGCGGGGCAACGAGCCGTTCTGAGCATGCAAAAGATTCTGATCAGCCGCTGCCTGCTCGGGCACAAGGTGCGTTACGACGGTGGCGCCAGCGGGCCGTTCGACCAGTTGGCCGCGTGGCAGGCCGAGGGGCGTGTGGTTGCGATCTGCCCGGAAGTGTCGGGTGGTTTGCCAACGCCACGACCTGCTGCCGAGATCCCAGGCGGGCAGGGTGTGGATGTGTGGGAGGGGCGTGCCCAGGTGCTGACGGCCGAGGGCGAAGATTTCAGCGCAGCGTTCCTTGATGGTGCCCGCCAGGCACTGGCTCTGGTTCAACGCCACGCTATCCGCATCGCCGTGCTCAAGGCCAATAGCCCGTCCTGTGGCAACCTGCTCACCTATGACGGCACTTTTACCGGCGTGAAAGTGAGTGGCGAGGGCGTAACCGCGGCACTGCTCAAGCGCCACGGCGTGCAGGTGTTCAGTGAGCTGGAGCTGCCTGAGGCTGCGCGGGCACTGGCGCGGCTGTAGTCGGGGTTTCTCCTTCAAACCACTTCTGCGACAGCGCCTTTAACCGGCCATCCTCCTTCACCCGCTTCAGCGCGCCGTCCAGGCTCGTCTTGAACGCCGGGTTACCCTTCTGGAACGGGATCACCAAATCAGGCTTCTCGCGATAAACCTCGCTGAAATCGAACTGATCCTCAAGGTCGGCAGTCTTAGCGATATGGTTGATGGCCACGTCGTACTTGCCGGTTGCCACGCCGGGCAGCAAGTCGACGTCATCGGTGGTGATGAACGAGGAGCGCACATCCATTTCCTTTGCCAGCAGCTCACCCAGTTCCACTTCGAAACCGGTGAGTTTGTCGCCTTCCTTGAAGTTGAACGGAGGTGTATTGGCTTCAAGGGCGATGCGCAGTTCGCCACGATCGAACACATCATCGACCAGTTCGGCGTGAGCCAGGGGGCTCAGAAGGGGAAGCAGCAGTAACAGGCCAGGCGAAAAGCGCATGGTCACTCCTAGAGAATTTTTATGTGCGAGGCGCCGGTCAGCATCGCTTTGCTATGGTGTTGAGTGCCTTGGACAGCAATTTGTCGCGAAGTTGTCTTAACCCTACAGATTTCACAGAAAAACTGGAGAAGCGAATGAAAGCCCTTTTGTCCCGTGCCACCCTGGCCTCCCTGATGCTGGGTGCTTCGATGTTGGCAAACGCTGCTGATGTTCCCCGCACCCCCGCACCCAAGGGCGCCGAGGTGTTTATCGTCTCGCCCAAAGATGGCGCCACCGTCGACAAGACCTTCACCGTCAAGTTTGGCGTGAAGGGGCTGGACCTGGAACCGATCGACAAGCAGGTGCCCGGTGCCGGTCACCATCACCTGCTGGTCGACCAGGACGTGACGTCGCTCAAAGCAGACGAGGCGATCCCGGCCACCGCCACCTCTATCCATTTCGGCAAGGCGCAAACCGAAACCGAACTGACACTGGCCCCAGGCAAGCACACCTTGCAACTGGTGGCGGGCGATAACGTGCACCGCCAGTTCGAGCCCACTGTAGCCTCGAAAGTGATCACGGTTAACGTCAAGTAAGATTTGTTCAGATGCAAAAAAGGGAGCCCCGAGGGGCTCCCTTTTTCGTGGTGCGGTCGAAACCTTAGAACAACACGCGGCTACGGATAGTGCCGTTGATGTGCTGCAGCTTCTCTTGCGCCAGGTCCGAGTACTCGGCGTCGACGTCGATCACCACGTAGCCGACCTTCTCGTTGGTCTGCAGGAACTGACCGGAGATGTTGATGCCGTTTTCCGCGAAGACCTTGTTGATCTCCATCATCACGCCAGGGATGTTCTGGTGGATGTGCAGCAGACGGTGTTTGCCAGGGTGAGCCGGCAGGGCCACTTCCGGGAAGTTCACGGACGATACCGAGGTACCGTTGTCGCTGTACTTGACCAGCTTCTCGGCCACTTCCAGGCCAATGTTGGCTTGGGCTTCAGCGGTGGAACCGCCGATGTGCGGGGTCAGGATCACGTTGTCCAGGCCACGCAGCGGGCTTTCGAAGATGTCGTCGTTGGAGCGAGGCTCAACCGGGAACACGTCGATGGCGGCGCCGATCAGGTGCTTGTCCTTGATCGCATCGGCCAGGGCGTCCAGCTCGACCACGGTGCCGCGTGCGGCGTTGATCAGGATGCCGCCCTTCTTGATGGCGCGGATTTCCTTCTCGCCGATCATCCACTGGGTCTCGGCAGTTTCCGGAACGTGCAGGGTCACGATGTCGGACATGCCCAGCAGCTCGGTCAGGCTGGCCACTTGGGTGGCGTTGCCCAATGGCAGCTTGGTCAGGGTGTCGTAGAAGAACACCTGCATACCGAGGCCTTCAGCCAGGACCGACAACTGAGTGCCGATCGAGCCGTAACCGACGATGCCCAGCTTCTTGCCGCGGATCTCGAAGGAGTTGGCCGCGCTCTTGATCCAGCCGCCACGGTGGCAGGAAGCGTTCTTCTCGGGAATGCCGCGCAACAACAGGATGGCCTCGGCCAGCACCAGCTCCGCCACGGAACGGGTGTTGGAGTACGGTGCGTTGAACACCGCGATGCCGCGCTCGCGCGCAGCAGAGAGGTCGACCTGGTTGGTGCCGATGCAGAAACAGCCGACCGCCACGAGTTTCTTGGCGTGATCGAAGATTTCTTCGGTCAGCTGAGTGCGGGAGCGAATGCCGATAAAGTGCGCGTCGGCGATCTTTTCCTTGAGCTGGGCTTCCGGCAGAGAACTGGTGATGTACTCAATGCTGGAGTACCCGGCGGCCTTCAGTACTTCGACGGCCGATGGGTGGACGCCTTCCAGAAGAAGGAACTTGATCTTGCTCTTATCGAGAGAAGTCTTGCTCATCTGCGTAAACCTGTATCCCGGAGAAAAATGGCAGGGAATCGGATCGCTTAAGCTGACCCGGACGGCAGGAAAGCCGTCACCGCAGAAACGCCCTTGGGCTCTGTCCTGCGGGGGCGGTATGCTAGCATACGCGCCCCGCTAAACACTCATTCCTGCGACGTGAAGCGTTCTCAGGATGACCATGAATTGTTCGAGAGTTCTGTCGATGACCCATCCTGCCCTGATTGATGAGCTAAAGACCCTGGTTGAGCCCGGCAAAGTGCTGACCGATGCAGACTCCCTGGAGGCTTACGGCAAGGATTGGACCAAGCACTTCGCACCCGCCCCGACCGCCATCGTCTTCCCCAAGACCACCGAGCAGGTCCAGGCCATCGTGCGTTGGGCCAATACCCACAAGGTGGCGCTGGTGCCATCCGGTGGGCGTACTGGCCTGTCGGCCGCTGCCGTGGCGGCCAATGGCGAAGTGGTGGTGTCGTTCGACTACATGAACCAGATCCTCGACGTGAACCTCACCGACCGCACCGCCGTGTGCCAGCCGGGCGTGGTCACCAAGCAATTGCAGAACGTTGCCGAAGAAAAAGGCCTGTACTACCCGGTGGACTTCGCGTCGTCGGGTTCCAGCCAGATTGGCGGCAACATCGGCACCAATGCCGGCGGAATCAAGGTCATTCGCTACGGCATGACCCGCAACTGGGTGGCCGGCATGAAGGTCGTCACCGGCAAGGGCGATGTACTGGAGCTGAACCGCGACCTGATCAAGAACGCTACCGGCTACGACATGCGCCAACTGTTCATCGGCGCCGAAGGCACCCTGGGCTTTGTGGTCGAAGCCACCATGCGCCTGGATCGTGCGCCGAAAAACCTCACCGCCATGGTGCTCGGCACTACTGACTTTGATTCGATCATGCCGGTATTGCACGCGTTCCAGAGCAAGCTGGACCTGACCGCCTTCGAGTTCTTCTCCGACAAGGCCCTGGCCAAGGTCATGGGCCGTGGCGACGTGCCGGCGCCGTTCGAAACCGAGTGCCCGTTCTATGCGCTGCTGGAATTCGAAGCCACCACCGAAGAAGTCGCCAACCACGCACTGGAAACCTTCGAGCACTGCGTGGAACAAGGCTGGGTGCTGGACGGTGTGATGAGCCAGAGTGAAACCCAGCTGCACAACCTGTGGAAACTGCGCGAGTACATCTCCGAGACCATTTCCCACTGGACCCCATACAAGAACGATATTTCGGTGACTGTCTCCAAAGTACCGGCGTTCTTGAAGGAAATTGACGCGATCGTCGGCGAGCACTATCCGGACTTCGAAATCGTCTGGTTCGGCCACATCGGCGACGGCAACCTGCACCTGAACATCCTCAAGCCGGAAAACCTGAGCAAGGACGAGTTCTTTGCCAAATGCGCCACTGTGAACAAGTGGGTGTTCGAAACCGTCGAGAAATACAACGGCTCGATCTCCGCTGAACACGGCGTTGGCATGACCAAGCGCGATTACCTGACCTACAGTCGCTCGCCGGTTGAAATCGAATACATGAAGGCTGTCAAAGCAGTGTTCGACCCGAACGGGATCATGAACCCTGGCAAGATCTTCGCTGTTTAATCGCCCTGAAGGAGTCGTTCCATGAGCTACCAGCACAAGTATGTCGACGGCACCAACATCCACTTTCCGGTGGGGAAAGTGGTGTGTATCGGGCGTAACTACGCCGAACATGCCAAGGAACTGGACAACCCGGTACCGACCGAACCGTTGCTGTTCATCAAGCCGGGCAGCTGTGTGGTGCCGTTGGGCGACAGTTTCACTATCCCCACCGAGCGCGGTTCGGTGCATTACGAAGCGGAGATCGCGGTGTTGATCGGCAAGCCATTGTCGAACAAGCCCAGCCGTGAAGAAGTGCTGGATGCCATCTCCGGCTTCGCCCCGGCCCTGGACCTGACCCTGCGCGACAAGCAGGCCGAGTTGAAAGCCAAGGGCCTGCCGTGGGAAATCGCCAAGTCCTTCGACGGCGCGGCGGTGATTGCGCCGTTCGTGGTGGGCAGTACCTTTGTGGACGTGACCGACATCGGCATCCGGCTGACCATCAATGGCGAGGTGCGCCAGGACGGCAACAGCGCGCAGATGCTCAACCCGATCATCCCGATGATCCAGCACATGGCCGGCTGCTTCTCGCTGCAGGCGGGCGACGTGATCCTCACCGGCACCCCGGCCGGTGTAGGCCCGCTGAATGTGGGGGATGAGTTGGTGCTGGAACTGGCGGGCCAGCATCGTTTTGAAAGCGTTGTTCGTTAAGCACAGACAAAACGCGGTCAAAATTGTGGGAGGTGGCTTGCCCCCGATGGCGGTTTATCAGTCAAACATCTGTTGCCTGACACTCAGCAATCGGGGGCACGCCCCCTCCCACATCCCAGGCTTTTGCATTTTTTTCACACGCCATCCGGATAATCCTCAGCCTCGTTCGCGCAGGCCCGTTGTTCCTGTGCTATCACCTAACGCTGACTTTCCGGAAAAAGCGCCCAATGGCCGTGTCCCTGCCCTCCGCTTCACCCAAGCCGCGTTCTCGTTTTGCCATGCGCTGGTATTCCTGGCTGTTGCTGACAGGGGTGATCCTGTATGGCGTGGCCTGGGCCCTGCACTGGGATGATCGCGGTGTGTTGTGGGTGCTGGAGCGCTTTGAGACGCCGGCTGAACGCCAGCAGAGCGTATGGCTGCCGGACTACCATGCGGTCATTGATGGCAAGCTCTTGCCGGGGATGGAGAAGGACGAAGCGTCAGACGTTGCCTACAACCCACAGACCAAAACCCTGTTTTCCGTGATGGGCAAAAACCCGTTCCTGGCCGAGTTGAGCCTGCAAGGCGATGTATTGCGCAAGATGCCGCTCAACGGCTGGGACAACCCGGAAGGCGTGACCGTGATGGAGAATGGCCTGTTGGCAGTGGTCGACGAGCGCCAGCACACCCTGACCATCGTCAAGGTCGATGCGAGCACCACCCAACTGAACAAGGCCGACTTCACCAGCTATGACCTCGGCCCGTCCAAGGACCAGAACAAGGCCTTCGAAGCCATCACCTGGGACAAGCGTAACCAGCAGTTGATCCTTGGCGAAGAGCGCCCGCCCGCGCTGTTTACCTGGAAAAGCGACGGCGGCCCGACCCTGGCGGGCGATAAACACACGCTGGCGAGCAAAGAACTGGACATGCGCAACCTCTCGGCCCTGTCCGTCGACCCGCGTACCGGGCATTTGCTGGTGCTGTCGGCCGACTCCCATCTGTTGCTGGAGCTGGACGAGAAGGGCCAGCAAGTCAGCTTCATGACCCTGCTCGGCGGTTTCAACGGCCTCAAGCACACCATTCCCCGTGCCGAAGGGGTGACCATGGACGAGGAGGGCACGCTGTACATCGTCAGTGAGCCAAACCTGTTCTACCGATTCGAAAAGCAGAAATAGCACACCGATTACGTCAGATATGTCTCTGTGAGCGGCATCTGCCAGACATCCGGGCGTGTTTAAGTTTAAATTCAGACGGGCGTGATATTCATTCGCCACTTTTGAATTTGAGCCCCCCCGATGCAACGACTAGCCCGCCCCAAACCCCTGTTCATCATGCTTGCGCTGATCGCCCTGGTCAGCGCCGGGGCCGTTGCGCAGCATTTTCGCCTGTTCGAACGTGCCTGGTTCAATTGGCAGGTATGGCGCCAGCCAGCGGACGAACGCTCCATCGGGCTGGCGGACTACCGCGTCACGCTGGAGGCCCAGGCCATTGAGGGGCTCGACGACGATGTCTCGGCCCTGACCTACGACCCGGTGCGCAAAAGCCTGTTCACCGTCACCAATAAAAACGCCGAGCTGATCGAGTTGTCCCTGGAAGGCAAGATCTTGCGGCGCATCCCCTTGATCGGGTTCGGCGATGCCGAAGCCGTGGAGTTCATCAGCGACAACATCTATGTCATCAGCGATGAGCGCCAGCAGCGGCTGATCAAGGTGCATGTGGACGATGACACCCAATTCCTCGACGCCGCCGATGCGGAGCAGATGACCCTGGGCCTGCACGTCGGTGGCAACAAGGGCTTTGAAGGCCTGGCCTACGACTCGGTGGGCAAGCGCCTGTTCGTGGCCAAGGAGCGCGACCCGATGCTGATCTATGAGGTGCATGGCTTCCCGCATTTCAAACCGGAAAAAACCTACTCGGTACACGTGATCAATAACCCCAAGCGCGACGCCGGGTTGTTTGTGCGTGACCTGTCGAGCCTGCAATACGATGAGCGCAGCGGCCATCTGCTGGCGCTGTCGGATGAGTCGTTTCTGGTGCTGGAACTGGATATCGACGGTCGCCCGTTGAGCAGTCTGTCACTGCTCAACGGACGTCATGGCCTGACGAAGCGAGTGCCGCAGGCCGAAGGCATCGCCATGGATGACGAGGGCGCGCTGTACCTCGTCAGCGAGCCGAACCTGTTCTACGTCTTCAAGAAGCCTTGAGGGTTTTGATGCCTTCGGCGGTGCCCAGCAGCAGCACATCGGCCGGACGCGCCGCGAACAGGCCGTTGGTGACCACGCCGACAATCGCGTTGATCTGCGTTTCAAGCTCCACCGGATTGGTGATCTGCATGTTGAACACGTCGAGGATAATGTTGCCGTTGTCGGTCAGCACGCCCTCACGGTACACCGGGTCGCCGCCCAGCTTTACCAGCTCGCGGGCCACGTGGCTGCGGGCCATCGGGATCACTTCCACTGGTAACGGGAAGGCACCGAGCACCGGCACCAGCTTGCTGGCGTCGGCGATGCAGATGAAGGTCTTGGCCACAGCCGCGACGATCTTCTCGCGGGTCAGGGCTGCGCCGCCGCCCTTGATCAGGTTCAGGTGTTCGTCGCTTTCATCGGCGCCGTCGATGTAGAACTCCAGGTCGCTCACGGTGTTGAGCTCGTACACCGGAATGCCGTGGCCCTTGAGGCGTGCGGCGGTGGCTTCGGAGCTGGCCACGGCGCCATCGAATGCGCCCTTGTGCTGGGCCAGTGCATCGATAAAGCAGTTGGCGGTGGAGCCGGTGCCGACACCGACGATGCTCTTGTCGTCGAGTTTAGGAAGGATTAAATCGACGGCGGCCTGGGCCACTGCCTGTTTGAGTTGATCCTGGGTCATGCGGGCTCCGGAACGGGCGGGGAGTTATCGAGGGGCGCGAGTATAACCCAACAAAACCTCTGGATTCGTGTGGTCGCCCGCCCAAACGCTGGGTTAGACTCCTTGGCCCTGCCCAACCCGCCCAGTGATATCCGCCGATGCTTGAACAGTACGTCAAAAAGATCCTCACCTCGCGCGTTTACGACGTTGCCGTAGAAACCCCGTTGCAGACCGCCCGTCAGCTCTCCGAGCGGCTGGGCAACCAGGTCTGGCTCAAGCGTGAAGACTTGCAGCCGGTGTTCTCGTTCAAGATTCGCGGCGCCTATAACAAGCTGACCCAACTGAGCGCCGAAGAACGTGCGCGCGGCGTGGTCACCGCGTCGGCCGGCAACCATGCCCAGGGCCTGGCCCTGGCGGCGAAGGTGCTGGGGGTCAAGGCCACCATCGTGATGCCCAAGACCACGCCTGAAATCAAGGTCGAAGGCGTGCGCTCCCGTGGCGGCAAAGTGGTGCTGCATGGCGATTCGTTCCCGGAAGCCTTGGCCTACTCGCTCAAACTGGTCGACGAAAAAGGCTACGTGTATATCCACCCCTACGATGATCCGCACACCATTGCCGGGCAGGGCACCGTGGCGATGGAGATCCTGCGCCAGCATCCAGGGCCGCTGGACGCGATTTTCGTACCGGTGGGCGGCGGCGGGCTGATCGCCGGTATTGCGGCGTACGTGAAATACCTGCGCCCCGAGATCAAGATCATCGGCGTCGAGCCGGACGACTCCAACTGCCTGCAAGCCGCCATGGCTGCTGGCGAGCGCGTTGTGCTGCCGACCGTGGGCATCTTTGCCGATGGCGTGGCGGTGGCGCAGATCGGCCAGCACACCTTCGACATCTGCAAGGACTATGTGGATGAAGTGATCACCGTGAACACCGACGAGATCTGTGCGGCGATCAAGGACATCTACGACGATACCCGTTCCATCACCGAGCCGGCAGGGGCTTTGGGCGTGGCCGGGATCAAGAAGTACGTCGAGACCCGTGGCGTCACCGGACAGACTCTGGTCGCCATCGACTCCGGCGCCAACGTCAACTTCGACCGCCTGCGCCACGTGGCCGAACGCGCCGAGCTGGGTGAAGGCCGCGAAGCCATCATCGCCGTGACCATCCCTGAGAAGCCCGGCAGCTTCAAGGCGTTCTGCGAGGCCGTGGGTAAACGCCAGATCACCGAATTCAACTACCGCTACCACTCCGGCAGCGAGGCGCACATCTTTGTCGGCGTGCAGACCCATCCGGAAAATGATCCGCGCAGTGCCCTGATCGCCAGCCTGACCCGCCAGGGGTTCCCGGTGCTGGACCTGACCGAGAACGAACTGGCCAAGTTGCACATTCGTCACATGGTGGGCGGGCACGCGGCCAAGGTCAGCGATGAAGTGGTGTTGCGCTTCGAGTTTCCGGAGCGTCCGGGGGCGTTGTTCAACTTTCTTAACAAATTGGGCGGGCGCTGGAACATCTCAATGTTCCACTATCGCAACCACGGCGCAGCAGACGGCCGTGTGGTCGCCGGCCTGCAAGTGCCGGCGGATGAACGTCACCTGGTACCGGCCGCCCTGGAAGCCATCGGCTACCCGTACTGGGATGAAAGCGATAACCCGGCCTACAAACTGTTCCTCGGTTGAGCGACTACGCTGAAGGGGCGGCCTTCAAGGAAAACGACACATGGAAACCCTGACCACCCTGAAAGTTATCCACATGGCAGCCACCGTGGTGTTGCTGCTCAGTGGCCTTGGCCTGGCGCTGCTGGCCTGGCGCAAACGCAGCGCCGGCCCGGCGGTGACCGTGCAGCGCCCGTGGGCGTTCGTCTGGTTGCTGATGGGCGTGTGCGTGGTCAGCATGCCGTTTACCGGCTGGTGGCTGGTGCACCTGGTTGGCTGGCCGCTGGGCCAGACCTGGATCCTGGGTTCCAGCATCCTCTATACCGTGGCGGCGCTGGCCTGGTTCTGGCTGGTGGCGCGGCTCAATCGCCTGCGCAAAGGTGAGGGCGGTAGCCTGAACTTCACGCTGGTGCTGGCGGTGGTCAGTCTGGTGGGGTTTGTGGCGATTGCCGGTCTGATGGGCGCCAAGCCGGTTTAAGGCTTTGGACCGAGTCGTCTGCATCGGGGGCAAGCCCCCTCCCACATTTTGACCGTGTGAACCCGATCAAGTGTGGGAGGGGGCTTGCCCCCGATGGCTTCATCAGCTGCGCAGCGTGATCACCGGCCAGCCGCGCTTCTCGGCCTCGGCCCGCAGGTTCGGATCCGGATCCACCGCCACCGGGTGAGTCACTTTCTCCAGCAGTGGCAAGTCGTTCATCGAGTCGCTATAGAAATAGCTGTCTTGCAGGCTGTACCCGGTTTCTTCCAGCCAGCGGTTCAAGCGCGTCACCTTTCCTTCACGGAAGCACGGCACATCGGTGCTGCGCCCGGTGTAGCGGCCGTTTTCCATCTCGCACTCGGTGGCGATCAAGGTTTCAACGCCCAGGCGAGCGGCAATCGGCGCGGTGACGAAACGGTTGGTGGCGGTGATGATGACCAACTTGTCACCGGCGGCGCGGTGTTTGGCCAGCAGCTCAATGGCCAGCGGCAGCATGATCGGCTCGATGCAGTCGCGCATATAGTCGTTGTGCCATTCGTTCAACTGGGTGATCTCGGTGCGGCCGAGGATCTCCAGGCAGAAGTTCAGGTAGGCGGCGTTGTCCAGCTTGCCGGCCAGGTAATCCTGGTAGAACTCGTCGTTGCGGGCCTTGTAGGCCACCGGGTCGAGAATCCCGCGTTCACAGAGGTAATCGCCCCAGGCGTGATCGCTGTCACCGCCGAGAAGGGTGTTGTCCAAGTCGAATAAAGCCAGGCGCATTGCAGTTACTCGCTGAAAAGTCTGTAAAAAGGCGTCCAGAATACGGTCTTTTCACAAGAGTGCACATAAGGTACGAAGCCTCGTTGCCGCTTCATCAACCTTTGTGGAACAATGCGGCGACATGCGTTTGCGAGGTTGTTGCCGTGATCGACCCCGATGGTTTCCGTCCTAATGTCGGGATTATTCTTACGAATGATGCCGGACAGGTGCTATGGGCTCGCCGAATCAACCAAGATGCCTGGCAGTTTCCTCAAGGTGGAATCAACCCCGACGAGACCCCTGAAGACGCCTTGTACCGCGAGTTGAACGAAGAAGTCGGCCTTGAGCGCGAAGATGTGCAGATTCTGGCCTGTACCCGTGGCTGGTTGCGCTATCGTTTGCCGCAACGCCTGGTGCGTACCCACAGCCAACCGCTGTGTATCGGCCAGAAGCAGAAATGGTTTCTCCTGCGCCTGATCTCCAACGAGCAGCGGGTGCGGATGGATTTGACCGGTAAACCGGAGTTCGATGGCTGGCGCTGGGTCAGCTATTGGTATCCGTTGGGCCAGGTGGTGACATTCAAGCGCGAGGTTTATCGTCGCGCGCTCAAAGAGCTTGCCCCGCGCCTTTTAGCGCGCGACTGACGACGGAGTTCGACCCCGAGCCATGCTCAATACGCTGCGCAAGATCGTCCAGGAAGTTAACTCCGCCAAGGATCTCAAGGCGGCGTTGGGGATTATTGTGTTGCGCGTCAAGGAAGCCATGGGCAGCCAGGTCTGCTCGGTTTACCTGCTGGACCCCGAGACCAACCGTTTTGTGCTGATGGCCACGGAGGGCTTGAACAAGCGCTCCATCGGCAAGGTCAGCATGGCGCCCAATGAAGGTCTGGTGGGCCTGGTGGGGACGCGTGAAGAACCCCTGAACCTTGAAAACGCGGCCGATCACCCGCGTTATCGCTACTTTGCCGAAACCGGTGAAGAGCGTTACGCCTCGTTCCTTGGGGCACCGATCATTCACCACCGCCGCGTCGTCGGCGTGTTGGTCATCCAGCAGAAAGAGCGCCGTCAGTTCGACGAAGGTGAAGAAGCCTTCCTCGTGACCATGAGCGCGCAGCTCGCCGGGGTTATCGCCCACGCCGAGGCCACTGGCTCGATTCGCGGCCTGGGGCGCGAAGGCAAGGGTATCCAGGAAGCCAAGTTCGTTGGTGTACCCGGTTCGCCAGGCGCTGCGGTTGGTACGGCGGTGGTCATGCTGCCGCCGGCGGATCTGGACGTGGTGCCGGACAAGACCGTCACCGACATCGACGCTGAAATCAAACTGTTCAAGACCGCCCTGGAAGGCGTGCGCGCCGACATGCGCAACCTGTCGACCAAGCTGGCCACCCAACTGCGCCCCGAAGAGCGCGCGCTGTTCGACGTGTACCAGATGATGCTTGACGACGCGTCGCTGGGTAATGAAGTCAAGACCGTGATCAAGACCGGCCAGTGGGCCCAGGGCGCGCTGCGCCAGGTGGTCACCGATCACGTCAACCGTTTCGAACTGATGGACGACGCCTACCTGCGCGAACGGGCCTCGGATGTGCGCGACCTCGGTCGCCGTCTGCTGGCGTACCTGCAGGAAGATCGCACCACCAACCTGGTCTACCCCGACAACACCATCCTGATCAGCGAAGAGCTGACCGCGACGATGCTTGGCGAAGTGCCGGAAGGCAAACTGGTCGGCCTGGTGTCGGTACTCGGCTCGGGTAACTCCCACGTCGCGATCCTGGCTCGGGCCATGGGCATCCCGACGGTGATGGGCCTGGTGGACCTGCCGTATTCCAAGGTGGATGGTATCGACATGATTGTCGATGGCCATCGCGGCGAAGTCTTCACCAACCCCAGCGAAGTGCTGCGCAAGCAATACGCCGAAGTGGTCGAGGAAGAGAAGCAACTGGCGCTGGGCCTCGATTCATTGCGCGAGTTGCCATGCGTGACCACCGATGGTCACCGTGTGCCGCTGCTGGTGAATACCGGCCTGCTCGCCGACGTGGCCCGTGCGCAACAGCGTGGCGCCGAAGGAGTGGGGCTTTACCGCACCGAAGTGCCGTTCATGATCAACCAGCGTTTCCCGAGTGAGAAGGAGCAACTGGCGATCTATCGCGAGCAACTGCAGGCCTTCCATCCGTTGCCGGTGACCATGCGCAGCCTGGACATCGGCGGCGACAAGTCACTGTCGTATTTCCCGATCAAAGAGGACAACCCGTTCCTCGGCTGGCGCGGCATTCGCGTCACCCTCGATCACCCGGAAATCTTCCTGGTTCAGACCCGCGCCATGCTCAAGGCCAGCGAAGGCCTGAACAACCTGCGCATCTTGCTGCCCATGATCTCCGGCACCCATGAGCTGGAAGAGGCGCTGCACCTGATCCACCGCGCCTGGGGCGAAGTACGCGACGAAGGCGCCGACGTACCGATGCCGCCGATTGGCGTGATGATCGAGATTCCGGCGGCGGTGTACCAGGCCAAGGAACTGGCGCGGCAGGTGGACTTCCTGTCAGTGGGGTCCAACGACCTGACTCAATACCTGCTGGCTGTGGACCGTAACAACCCACGGGTGGCCGACCTCTACGACTACCTGCACCCGGCGGTGCTGCAAGCCCTGCAACATGTGGTGCGCGACGCCCATGCCGAAGGCAAGCCGGTGAGCATCTGCGGCGAAATGGCTGGTGACCCGGCGGCGGCGGTGCTGTTGATGGCGATGGGTTTTGACAGCCTGTCGATGAACGCCACCAACTTGCCGAAGGTGAAGTGGATGCTGCGCCAGGTGGAGCTGAGCATGGCCAAGGAGCTGCTGGCGAAGTTGATGACCATCGACAACCCGCAAGTTATCCACAGCTCGTTGCAGTTAGCCCTGAAAAACCTGGGACTGACGCGGATGATCAACCCGGCCTCTGCCAAAAACCTTTGAAAATGTGGGAGGGTGGGGTCATAGGTTGATTTCGACTTCGCCCAACCGCCCACCGTGCGGCCCGAAACTGCGTTCCACCATCCGCCGCGTCCCGTCGGCATTCACGATCAATGCCGTGCTCGCCCGCGTCCCGTAACTCGGGCTGGCAATAAACACGCTGGATAAAAGGCTTTCCGTCGCCAACCCCACCCCAGTGTCCGGCAAGTCCGCAAACGGCGCGGTCCGTGGGTCACTCAAAATATCCAGCAACGCCTCTGGTTGCGGATCATCCAGAACCGCGCTCAACGCCGCCCTGGCCTTGAGCAACTTGGGCCACGGCGTATCCAGCCCCGCGTTGGATAGCCCATACACCCCGGCCTTCAAGCGCGTGGGCTCGGTATGGTTGGCGTTGTAATGCCACAGCTCATCCCGCGTGCCCACCAGCAGATTGAATCCGGCATATTCAATCGAACGGCCGTTAACATCGGCCAAATATTCGTCAATCGGCAGGGAACCGTTGAGAAACCGCGCCACTAATTCCCCCCGTGACTTACGGGCCGGCGGTTGATGAGGATCACGGATATTGGTCAGGGCAGCGAAGCGCCCTTCGGCGTTCACGCCCAGCCAAGTGCCACCGGCTTCCTGGTCACGGCCGGCGTACACCTGTGGCGCATCCGGCCACTGGGCCAGCGGCAGGCTGGGGCGGGCGTAGAACTCATCGCGGTTGGCCGCGACGATCAGCGGCTGGGCGTGGCCCGGCCGCCAGGCAAAAACAATCAGGCACATCAGGCGATCCCTTTTGTGTTTTCAGCCACTCTACCCACTCAAGCAGAGGCGTTCCATCGTATCCAGTTGGGTCGCATGCCTTCCATCCGTTAACATGCCGGACTTGGTTCGGGGGCTCCCATGGAATTTCTGCTGTATTTGCTGCTCGGCGCCTGTGCGGGCGTGCTCGCCGGGCTGTTCGGCGTGGGAGGCGGGATCATCATCGTGCCGGTGCTGGTGTTCAGCTTCACCTTGCAGGGGTTTGACCCGCAGGTGCTGACCCACTTGGCGGTGGGTACTTCCCTGGCGACGATCATCTTTACTTCGGTGAATGCCGTGCGTGAACACCACCGGCGGGGCGCGGTGCGTTGGCCGATCTTTGTGTGGATGACCGTGGGCATCCTGATTGGCGCCGGCTTTGGCGCGCTGACTGCCGAGGCGATTTCCGGCCCGCACCTGCAAAAGATCATTGGCGTGTTTGCCTTGCTGGTGGCCGTGCAACTGGCCCTGGAGGTCAAGCCCAAGGCCAGCCGTACGGTGCCGGGCAAGGTTGGCCTGACCGTGGCGGGGACGTTTATCGGCTGGGCCTCGGCGATTTTCGGAATTGGCGGCGGTTCGCTGACCGTGCCGTTCCTGACCTGGCGCAGCGTGCCGATGCAGCAGGCGGTGGCCACTTCATCGGCCTGTGGCTTGCCGATTGCGGTGGCCAGTGCATTAAGTTTCATGATTCTGGGCTGGCATGACCCGCTGTTGCCCGCTCATAGTCTAGGGTTCGTGTATTTGCCAGCGCTGTTGGGCATTGCCCTGACCAGCATGGTGTTCGCCCGTTTCGGCGCACGCCTGGCGCATCGCTTGTCGCCGCGGTTGCTCAAGCGGTTGTTCGCCGGGTTGCTGTTCTGTGTCGGTTTGAACTTTTTGCTTTGAAAAAACTTGAGTAATGCAGGCTTAATCGCGGCCCGGCATGGTCCGCACGCCTAACGAATGATTTAACGAGGAGTCGCAATGCTGCCTTACCCGCAGATCGACCCGGTGGCCCTGGCCATCGGTCCGCTGAAAATCCACTGGTACGGGTTGATGTACCTGATCGGCATCGGCGGTGCCTGGTTTCTGGCCTCCCGACGCCTGAACCGGTTCGACCCGACCTGGACCAAGGAGAAACTCTCCGACATGGTCTTCTGGCTGTCGATGGGGGTGATTGTCGGCGGGCGACTCGGCTACGTGCTGTTCTATGATCTGTCCGCGTACATCGCCAACCCGACATTGATCTTCGAAGTATGGAAAGGCGGCATGGCGTTCCACGGCGGCTTTATCGGTGTGATGATCGCTGCCTGGTGGTTCGGTCGCCGCAACGGCAAGTCGTTCTTCCAACTGATGGACTTCGTCGCGCCGATGGTGCCGATCGGCCTGGGCGCCGGGCGTATCGGCAACTTCATCAACGCCGAGTTGTGGGGCAAGCCGACCGACGTGCCGTGGGCCATGGTGTTCCCGCCGTTCAGCGATCCGGCGCAACTGCCGCGCCACCCGTCGCAGCTCTACCAGTTTGCGTTGGAAGGCGTGGCGCTGTTCCTTATCCTGTACATCTTTTCGCGCAAACCGCGCCCGACCATGGCGGTTTCCGGCATGTTCGCGCTGTTCTATGGGATCTTCCGCTTTATCGTCGAGTTCGTGCGTGTGCCGGATGCGCAACTGGGCTACCTGGCGTTCGGTTGGGTGACCATGGGCCAGATCCTCAGCCTGCCGATGATCATCGGTGGCCTGGGCCTGCTGTGGTGGGCGTACAACCGCCCGCAACCTCTGAAGAACACCGCGCTTTAAATTCGAATGCCCAGGTCTTTATCTGGCCTGGGCTTCAACGATACGGGTACCAACATGAAGCAATATCTCGAGCTACTGAACGACGTCGTGACCAATGGACTGACCAAGGGCGATCGCACCGGTACCGGCACCAAAGCCGTGTTTGCCCGTCAGTATCGGCATAACCTGGCCGACGGCTTCCCGCTGCTGACCACCAAGAAGCTTCACTTCAAAAGCATTGCCAATGAACTGATCTGGATGTTGAGCGGCAACACCAACATCAAGTGGCTGAACGAAAACGGCGTGCGCATCTGGGACGAATGGGCCACCGAAGATGGCGATCTGGGCCCGGTGTACGGCGAACAGTGGACCGCCTGGCCAACCAAGGACGGCGGCACGATCAACCAGATCGACTACATGGTCCACACCCTCAAGACCAACCCCAACAGCCGCCGCATCCTGTTCCACGGCTGGAACGTCGAGTACCTGCCGGACGAAACCAAGAGCCCCCAGGAAAACGCCCGCAACGGCAAACAAGCCCTGCCACCGTGCCACCTGCTGTACCAGGCGTTCGTGCATGACGGTCACCTGTCGATGCAGTTGTATATCCGCAGCTCCGACGTCTTCCTCGGCCTGCCGTACAACACCGCCGCGCTGGCCTTGCTCACCCATATGCTGGCCCAGCAGTGCGACCTGATCCCCCATGAGATCATCGTCACCACCGGCGACACCCACGCCTACAGCAACCACATGGACCAGATCCGCACCCAGCTGGCGCGCACGCCGAAGAAGCTGCCGGAACTGGTGATCAAGCGCAAACCTGCGTCGATCTACGACTATAAGTTCGAAGACTTCGAGATCGTGGGCTACGACGCCGACCCAAGCATCAAGGCCGACGTGGCTATCTGATCAATGCCCATGGCTGCGCCCTACATGTGAGGGCTCAGCCTCACTGGCCAGCACACTCCCGCTGACTTCCAGCCGCTGCAGAATCCCGCACTGATCCCCGCCACCACAGCGCTGGCGCAGGTCCAGCAATTGCTCCTGCAACGCCAACAGCCCATCGATCCGCGCTTTCACGTGGTGGATATGCTCGTCGATCAGCGCATTTACGCTTTCGCACTGGTCCTGGGGGCTGTCCCGTAGCCCCAGCAGGCTGCGGATTTCTTCCAGGGTCATGTCCAGGCTGCGGCAATTGCGGATAAACACCAACCGCTCGGTGTGTGCCTGGGTGTATACGCGGTAGTTGGCGTCGGTGCGCGCCGGCGGCGGCAGCAGGCCTTCCTTCTCGTAGTAACGGATGGTTTCCACCGGGCAGTCGGTCAGTTTGGCCAGTTCGCCGATCTTCATCGCAACAATCTCCAAATGGGTGCTTGACCCTATAGTGGCTACAGGGTCTTTACTTGGCAACAGGCACCTTTACGGACGCGACAGAATGAGCGATTCCATCCACACCCCGCATAAACACGAGCATGATCACGATCATGGCCCGAAAAAACTCACGCCTGTGCATGACCATGGCCACGGCGGCGCCTGCTGTTCCGGCACCCCGGCCCCGGCGTTGGTGCAATTGAGCGAAGCGCCCACCGCCGGCTCGCGGCTGAGCACCTTTCGCATCGAAGCCATGGACTGCCCCACCGAGCAGACGCTGATCCAGAACAAACTGGGCAAGCTTGCGGGTGTGCAGCAACTGGAATTCAACCTGATCAACCGCATCCTCGGTGTCACCCACGATCTGCCGACGACCGCGCCGATCATCGACGCCATCAAGTCCCTGGGCATGCAGGCCGATCCCATCGAAGAAGGCACACCCGCCGCCGAACCGGCCGCCAAGAAACACTGGTGGCCGCTGGCGTTGTCCGGCATCGGCGCACTGGGCGCCGAAGTGCTGCACTTCACCAGCGCCGCGCCGACCTGGGTGATTGCCATCGTGGCGCTGGTGTCGATCCTCAGTGGCGGGCTCACCACCTATAAGAAGGGCTGGATTGCCCTGAAAAACCTCAACCTGAACATCAATGCCCTGATGAGCATCGCGGTAACCGGCGCGATCCTGATCGGCCAGTGGCCGGAAGCGGCGATGGTGATGTTCCTGTTCACCGTGGCCGAGTTGATCGAAGCCAAATCCCTGGACCGTGCGCGCAATGCCATCAGCGGCTTGATGCAGATGACGCCCGAGCAGGCCACCGTGCAACAGGCTGATGGGTCTTGGGCTGAACAAGAGGTCAAGAGTATCGATCTTGGCGCCATCGTGCGGGTAAAGCCTGGCGAGCGCATCGGCCTGGACGGCGAAGTCACCGCTGGCCAATCCACCATCGACCAGGCGCCGATCACCGGTGAAAGCCTGCCGATTGAAAAGACCGTGGGCGACAAAGTCTTCGCCGGCACCATCAACCAGGCTGGCTCCCTGGAATATAAAGTCACTGCCGCCGCCAACAACTCCACCCTGGCGCGCATCATTCACGCGGTGGAGCAGGCCCAGGGCGCACGGGCACCGACCCAGCGCTTCGTCGACAGCTTCTCGAAAATCTACACCCCGGCGGTGTTCCTGTTTGCCCTGGGCGTGGCGGTGATCCCGCCGTTGTTCATGGCCGGTGCCTGGTTCGACTGGATCTACCGCGCCCTGGTGCTGCTGGTGGTCGCCTGCCCGTGTGCACTGGTGATTTCCACCCCGGTGACTATCGTCAGCGGCCTCGCGGCGGCAGCGCGCAAAGGCATCCTGATCAAGGGCGGCGTGTACCTGGAGGGCGGTTACAAGCTCGACTACCTGGCCCTCGACAAGACCGGCACCATTACCCACGGCAAACCGGTGCAAACCGATTACCTGGCGCTGTTCCCCAACGTCGAAGACAGCGCACCGGCATTGGCCGCCAGCCTGGCTGGGCGTTCCGATCACCCGGTGTCGCTGGCGATCGCCAATGCGGCTGTGGATAAAAATCTGCCTACCCACATTGTGGATAACTTCGCCGCCCTGGCCGGTCGCGGCGTGCGCGGCGAGATCAACGGCGAAACCTACCATTTGGGCAACCACCGCCTGGTGGAAGACCTGGGCCTGTGCTCGCCGGAGCTGGAAGAAAAACTCTTCGCCCTGGAGAAGCAAGGTAAGTCCGTGGTGCTGCTGCTCGACAAGTCCGGCCCACTGGCGCTGTTCGCCGTGGCCGACACGGTCAAGGACAGCAGCCGCGAAGCCATCCAGCAGTTGCACGAACTGGGCATCAAGACTCTGATGCTCACCGGTGACAACACCCATACCGCCCAGGCGATTGCCGCCCAGGTTGGCATCGACCAGGCCCAGGGCGACCTGTTGCCGACCGACAAGCTGCAAGCCATCGAAACCCTCTACGGCCAAGGCCACCGCGTGGGCATGGTCGGCGACGGCATCAACGACGCCCCGGCCCTGGCCCGCGCCGAGATCGGCTTTGCCATGGCTGCAGCGGGTACCGACACGGCCATCGAGACCGCTGATGTGGCCTTGATGGACGATGACCTGCGCAAGATTCCGGCTTTCATTCGTCTGTCGCGGCAAACGTCGAGTATCCTCAAGCAGAACATCGCCCTGGCGCTGGTGATCAAGGCGATCTTCCTCGCGGTCACCTTCCTGGGCATGGCCACGATGTGGATGGCGGTGTTCGCCGACATGGGCGTGAGCTTGCTGGTGGTGTTCAATGGCCTGCGCCTGTTGCGCAAATAGACGATGAGAGGGTGGTGTGCTGAGTGCCGAGTTGAAGGCGTTTTATATGGTCGCCCGCCTGGGCAGCATTACCCAGGCGGCGAAAAAACTCGGCCTGAGCCAACCCACGGTCACCACCCAGATCCGCAATCTGGAAAGCCAATACGGCATTGAATTGTTCTACCGTGGCGGGCGTCGCCTCACCGTCAGCGACGAGGGCGCGCGGCTGCTGCCGATGGTCAAGGCGCTGTTGCAGCAGGAAGCGGATATCGAGTTTTTCCTGCGCAACAACGGCCAGGTCCAAGGCGCACTGAGGATTGCCGCGACGGCGCCGTACTACATCCTCGACCTGGTCAAAGCCTTTCGCGAACGCCTGCCGCAGGTGGAAGTGTCGGTGGAAATCGGCAACTCCCAGCAGGTGCTCGAAGCGCTGGACGATTACCGCGTCGACGTTGCCGCCTCCTCGCAACTGCTCGAAGACCCACGCCTGATTCGCCGCGTACTGGGCACCGATCCCCTGGTGTTGGCGGTGCACCGCAACCATCCGTTGGCCAAGCTCGACCATGTACCGCTCAACGCATTGGCCGGGCACACGCTGTTGATGCGTGAAGCGGGCTCTACCACGCGACGTTTGACCGAAGAACTGTTGCAGAGCGCAGGTGTGAGCTTTGGACCGCTGCTGGAAATCGGCAGCCGCGAGTCGATTCGTGAAGCGGTGTTGCGCAACATCGGCATCAGCATCATTGCCCGCCAGGAAGTGCCCCATGACCCGCAATTGCGCGTGCTGACCATCGAGAATGCGCCGCAGATTCCGGAGTATCTGTACTGCCTCAAAGAACGGAAAAATGCTCGCCTGCCGGCGGCTTTTCTGGGGTTGGCGCAGGAAATGTCGCCGCTCTGAAGCGTGGTGATCGCCTTGAGGGCCAATCGGGGGCAAGCCCCCTCCCACACTTGACCGAGTTCCAACATGAGAACGGGGTCTAATGTGGGAGGGGGCTTGCCCCCGATAGCGATAGACCAGGCACTCAGCACTGAGAGCCCTACCCAAATCCACCAATACCACTATCGCCGCGTTTTGCCTTTCTGCCACATCAGGGACGCATTGCCACCCTAGCATGGCCTCATCCGTTCGATGAGGTGCCTTGCATGAACACAGCCCTGACCCAACCCGGCGCGCCCATGAAGGTGCGGGGTATCCAGAAACGCTTCGGCGCCTTTACCGCGCTGGACAACGTGTCCCTGGACGTCGCCGCTGGCGAGCTGGTGTGCCTGCTGGGCCCGTCCGGTTGCGGCAAGACCACCTTGCTGCGCTGTATCGCCGGCCTGGAACGCCAGGACAGCGGCGAGCTTTACCTGGGCGACCGCGATGTTTCCCTGCTGCCGCCCCAGGCGCGGGACTACGGCATCCTGTTCCAGTCCTACGCGTTGTTTCCCAACCTCACCGTTGAAGCGAACATCGGCTACGGCCTCACCGGCTGTGGTCGCGATGAAGTGCGCCAGCGTGTTGGCCAGATGCTCGAACTGGTCGGCCTGGTCGGTAGCGAAAAGAAATACCCCGGCCAGCTGTCCGGTGGCCAGCAGCAACGCGTCGCTTTAGCGCGTGCCTTGGCGCCCGCGCCTTCGTTGTTGTTGCTGGATGAACCGATGTCGGCCCTCGACGCCCGCGTGCGTGAGCATCTGTGCACCGAGCTGCGCCAACTGCAACGGCGCCTGGGCATCACTACGTTGATGGTCACCCACAACCAGGATGAAGCGATGCTGATGGCCGACCGTATCGCCGTGATGAACAACGGCAAGGTCGAGCAATACGCCACGCCCCAGGAGATCTACGACCGTCCGGCCACGCCGTTCGTGGCGGAGTTTGTCGGCCAGGGCAATTGGCTGCCGTTCAGCCGCAACAGTGCCAGTCACGCCCAGGTCGGCGGGATGAACATGCGCCTGGCCGACGATGCCGGCATGGCCAAGTCCGGGCGCCTGTTCTGTCGCCCGGAGGCGATCAGCGTCAACCCGCCGGTGCATGAAGAAAACCTGTTCCCGGCCAAGGTGCGCGAGATCACCTTCCTTGGCAACCGCTGCCGCATGAGCTTTGAGCTGGAGCAATTGCCCGGCCACCCGCTGCTCGCCGAACTGGCCCCGGAAGCCATGCCGCGCCTGGGGGCACAGCACATCTGGGTGGCCTTGCCGCCGCGCAGCCTGCAGGTGTTTGCCTGAGATGGCTGCTGTGATGACACTGCCACGCCAGGTTTCGCGCGCCGAAACCGGCGACAGAGTTTTCGTCGTCGGCGGCAAACTGCTGTGGCTGTTGCTGTTGGGTATCGCTGTATTGATGCCGTTGCTGGCGATCTTCTGGCGCGGTTTCAGCAGCGAGGCCGGGCAGGGCGGTGGCCTGGTGGCGGCGCGGGAGCTGGTGACCAGCGCCAACTTCCATTGGCTGCTGGGCAATAGCCTGAAAGTGTCCCTGAGCGTGGCGGCCATCGTCGTACCGCTGGCTTACCTGTTTGCATACGCCCTGCAACGCACCTTGATTCCCGGCAAGGCGATCTGGCGCGGTATGTCACTGCTGCCGCTGATGGCGCCGTCGATGCTGCCGGGCATTGCGCTGGTCTATCTGTTTGGCAACCAGGGCATGCTGCGCGGGCTGCTTTCGGAGAACATCTACGGTTTCTGGGGCATTGTGCTGGGGGAGGTGATCTACACCTTCCCACATGCCTTGATGATTCTGCTGTCGGCGCTGTCCCTGGCGGATGCACGCTTGTTCGATGCCGCCTCCAGCATGGGCGCCAGCCCGGCCCGGGCGTTTCGCAGCATCACCTGGCCGGCCACGCGCCAGGCGGTGTTCGCCGCGTTTTGCCTGGTGTTCACCCTGACCATCACTGACTTTGGTGTGCCCGTGGTGGTGGGTGGCGATTATCAGGTGCTGGCCCTGGAGGCGTACAAGGCGGTGGTCGGCCAGCAGCAGTTCGGGCGCGGTGCGCTGATCGGCATGGTGTTGCTGTTGCCGGCGTTGTTCAGCTTTGGGGTGGATGCCTGGCTGCGCCGCCGTCACGGCGACTCGATGAGCGGCCGTGCGCAAGTGTTTCAACCGGTGCCATCGGCCTTGCGAGACGTCTGCTACCTGGCCATCGTGCTGCTGATCTGCGCGGTATTGCTGTTGGTGTTCGGCATGGCGGTGTATTCCTCGCTGGTGAAATTCTGGCCGTACAACCTGTCGCTGTCCCTCAACCATTACCAGTTCGAGGACACAGCCGGCGGCGGTTGGCTGGCTTACCGCAACAGCCTGACCCTGGCCCTGTGCACCGCGTTGATCGGCAGCGTGCTGATCTTCACCGGCGCCTACCTGATGGAAAAAACCAAGGGCCAGAAGGGCCTCAACCTGGCCCTGCGCATGCTCAGCTTCGTGCCGATGGCCGTGCCGGGCCTGGTGCTGGGCCTGGGCTACGTGTTCTTTTTCAACCTCAATGGCAATCCGCTGCATGTGTTCTACGGAACCATGACCCTGCTGGTGGTGTGCACCATTGCGCATTATTTGACCACTGCACAGATGACCGCGACCACCGCACTGCGCCAGCTCGACGCCGAGTTCGAAGCCGCCGCGCTGTCCCTCAAGGCGCCGCTGTACCGGCATTACTTGAAGGTGACGGTGCCGATCTGCCTGCCGGCGCTGCTGGACATCGTGCGCTATCTGTTTGTGTCGGCGATGACCACCGTGTCCGCCGCGATCTTCCTCTACAGCCCCGACACGATCCTCGCCGCCGTCGCCGTGCTGAACATGGATGACGCCGGCAACGTGGGCGGTGCGGCGGCCATGTCGACCCTGATCCTGTTCACTTCGGCCGGCGTTTCGCTGCTGCTGGCGTGGGCTTCACGTGGTGCGTTGCGCCGCTCCCAAGCCTGGCGCCAGACCGCGCCCGGGCAATAATCCTGAAGGAGGTGTTCCATGTTCAAGCCCCTGGCGCTGGTCGCGGCGGTACTCACGGCATTCAGCGTGAATGCCTTTGCCGCAAAAACCGAGTTGACCGTGTACACGGCCCTCGAAGCCGAGCAATTGAAGACCTACAAAAAGGCCTTCGAACAGGCTAACCCCGACGTCGAGATCAAATGGGTGCGTGATTCCACCGGCATCATCACCGCCAAGCTGCTGGCCGAGAAAGACCGCCCGCAAGCCGACGCAGTGTGGGGCCTGGCCGCCTCCAGCCTGGCGATCCTCGACCAGCAAGGCATGCTGGACAACTACGCGCCCAAAGACCTGGACAAGATCGGCAAGAACTATCGCGATGCCGCCAACCCACCGGCGTGGGTCGGCATGGACGTGTGGGCGGCGACCATCTGCTTCAACACCGTTGAAGCCGAGAAACAGGGCCTGACCAAGCCGGTGAGCTGGCAGGACCTGACCAAGCCTGAGTACAAGGGCAAGATCGTCATGCCCAACCCGGCCTCGTCCGGCACCGGTTTCCTTGACGTCAGCGCCTGGCTGCAGACCTTCGGCGACAAGCAAGGCTGGCAGTACATGGACGACCTGCACCAGAACATCGGCCAGTACGTTCACTCCGGGTCCAAGCCGTGCAAGCTGGCGGCTTCCGGTGAATTCCCGATCGGCATTTCGTTTGAATACCCGGCGGTACAGCTGAAACGCCAGGGCGCGCCGTTGGACATCATCCTGCCGAAGGAAGGCCTGGGCTGGGATATCGAAGCCACCGCGGTGATCAAAGGTACCGCGCACAAGGACGCCGCGCAGAAGCTCGCCGACTTCTCCGCCAGCCCGGCGGCCATGGAGCTGTACAAGGAAAACTTTGCCGTGCTCGCCCAGCCGGGTATCGCCAAGCCGCAGACCGAATTGCCGGCCGACTACGAGCAGCGTTTGATCAAGAACGACTTTGCCTGGGCGTCGAAGAACCGCGACAGCATCTTGACCGAGTGGCGCAAGCGCTATGACGGCAAGTCGGAGAAAGTGGCAGGGCAGTAAGGTTTTTCGTTGGGGCTACTGGCCTCATCGGGGGCAAGCCCCCTCCCACACTGATGGCATTCACAAATCGAACTGTGGGAGGGGCTTGCCCCCGATGGAGGTCTGCAAAACAGGACATCACGATATGACACACCACAGCGACCTGCTGATCATCGGCGCCGGCATCCTTGGCCTGTCCCACGCCTACGCCGCCGCCAAACGCGGCCTCAAGGTCAAGGTGTTCGAACGCAGCGCCACGCCCTTGGGCGCTTCGGTGCGCAACTTCGGCCAGGCGCTGGTGACCGGCCAACCACCGGGGCCGATGCTCGAGCTGGCACGCGAAAGCCGTGAGATCTGGGGCCATTGGGCGCAGGTCGCCGGGCTGCAACTCAAGCGCAACGGCGCCTACCTGTTCGCCCGCACCGAAGCCGAAGAGCATCTGCTGGAAGCGTTCTGCACTGGCCGTGCGCAGGAACACGGCTACAACGTCGACCTGCTGCAAGGCGCAGCGATGAAAGACCTGTACGGCGGCCAGTTCCGCCATCACCGCGCTGCGCTGCATGGCAAGGACGATCAGCAACTGTATTCGCGCGAAGCGATCCCGGCGCTGATCAACTACCTGGCGCAAGAGCTGAAGGTGCAGTTCTACTTCTCTACGCTGGTGCGCGACGTCGAACCGGGCCAGTTGCACAGCACGGCAGGCAGCTTTCGCGCTGAACAGATCATCGTGTGCTCCGGCCACGACTACCAGACCCTGCTGGCCGAAGCGATGACCGAACTCAACCCGAGCATCTGCCGCCTGCAAATGCTGCGCGCGCGGCCAGCGGTGAACCTGAACCTGCAACACGCGTTGCTCACCGGCTTGAGCTGCGTGCATTACGGTGCCTTTGCCGACCTGCCGGAAGCCGCGCCGGTGCAGGCGCAAATCCTGCGGGAGGCACCGCACCTGCATGAGCACGGTATCCATTTGCTGATCAGCCCGACGCCCCATGACGAACTGATCATCGGTGATTCCCATGACTACGGCAGTGATGCATCGCCGTTCAATGCCGAGCAGGTCGATGACTGGATGATCGCGCTGGCCGAGCAGACCCTGGGCTGCAAGATCCAGGTCGTGGAGCGCTGGCAGGGCGTGTACGGCTCACGCGGGCCGGCGCCGTTTTCGTTCCTGCGGGCGGCGCCGGGTGTGAGCGCGGCGTTGATGCACACCGGTGTGGGCATGAGCGTGGGGCCGGCAATGGCTGAGCGAAATATCACAACCTTGTGGGGGGCGGCGTGATCAACCCGGAACAGACCATCGCCGAAGTCTTCGGCTTGTACGAACAGCACGGCACGGCGGATTACATCGGCGAGCCGGTGTCGCAGATCGAGCACATGTCCCAGGCCGCACAGTTGGCCATGGCCGAAGGCTTCGATGATGAAGTGGTGCTGGCGGCGTTTTTCCACGATATCGGGCACTTGTGCGGCGAGGGCGGCGAAAACATGGGCGGCTATGGCGTGGTCAGTCATGAGCGGCTCGGCGCCGATTACTTGCGTCGTGCAGGCTTCAGCGAGCGCATGGCCAAACTGGTGGAGTATCACGTGCAAGCCAAGCGCTACCTGACCTTCAGCCAGCCGGGCTATTACGCCCGCCTGAGCGAAGCCAGTCGTCGTACGCTCGGGTATCAAGGCGGTGTGATGACGCAAGAAGAAGCCCAGGCGTTTGAGCAAGACCCGCTCTGCGAGATCAGCCTGCGCATGCGCCATTGGGACGAACAGGCCAAGGCAATGCACGTGCCGGTGCTCGACCTTGAAGTGCTCAAGGCAAAGGCGCGGCAGGTGCTGGCGGCTTAGGTTTCGTCGAGGCGCCGGGCCAGTGCTTCGATCTGTTCCTGGCGCTCGGCCTGGCTGAGCCTGGGGTGAGGGTTGAGCGACGACCACTGCGGGTGGGCGCGGGCTTTGTGCAATGCATCCGGCAACTTGCCCTCGCGCCAGGTCTTGTCCTGGGGCGTGTCGACCTTGATGCTGTGCATCGCCGCATGGCCGCGCAGGTCCAGAGCCTTGAGCAACTGGCGTTGGCGCAGGGCGAGCAGGCGCAATACGCTGTCGTCCACGGTCAGCTCGCGCTGGCCTTTGATCTTGCCCAGCAGCCGGCTGCCATAGCTGCGTGCGGTTTGCAGCGCGCCACCGGCAATGGCGCCGGCCAGGGCGGCGGCGCCCAAGGTCAGGCCGCCGACCAACAGATCCACACCGGCACCCGCCGCTGCGCCTGCGGCGATCCCGCCACCGACGCGCACGCCGAGTTGCTTGAGAGTTTCCGGGTTGAACAGGTCGTCGCCCCAGCGCCCGTCCAGCAGCGGCAGATCACTGGCGGCGGCATCCTGCGGGCGGAAGCCGAACAGCTTGAGCAGCGCTTCCACACACTTTTGTTCGCGTTGGCGCACGGCTTTGCGCAGGTCGCCGATGGCGTGTTGTTCATCTTCGGTGACCACGCTACGGCGGCAGGCGGCGCAGTCGATCAGCAGTTCGGCGATCAGCCGGGCGGCGCTTTGCTGGCGGGCCTGGCGCTGGGCTTCTTGATCCAGGATCAGTCGCTCCAATTGCGGCCGTGCGTTTTCCAGCAGCAGGGCGAGGCTTTCATACAGGCGCCGCTCGCCGTCTTCCGGCGGTGCCACGCTGTCGAAGCGCACCAGCGCGTGCAGGCCAAGCCGGGCCAGGGCTTCGCGCCAGTCCGGCTCGCGGTGGTCGCTGCTGCTGACAAAGTTGAGCACCGGCAGCAACGGCTTGCCGCAACTGGCCAGCACTTGCAGCTCGTCGCGGTACTTGGCCAGTACCGGCTCGCGGGCGTCGATCACATACAGGCCGGCGTCGGAGGCCAGCAGTTGGCGCAGCACCTTGGCTTCCTGTTCGAAACGCTGGCGCGCTTCGCTGCCTTCCAGGAACCGCGCCAGGCGGGCCGGGCCGTCGAGGCGCTCGCCGGGGCGATCCAGGCGCTCCAGGTAATCGAGCAGGGCGATGGCGTCTTCCAGGCCGGGGGTGTCGTACAGCTCCAGCAGGGCTTCGCCGTCGACCGACAAGCGTGCGCCTTCCACATGCCGTGTGGTACTGGGACGATGGGACACTTCGCCGAAGCCCACATCTCGCGTAAGGGTGCGCAGCAGCGACGTCTTGCCGACATTGGTGTGGCCGACCACGGCGAGTTTCAGGGGCTTAGTCATGACCGGTCTCCAGCCAGTTCAGCGGTGCGCAGTCGGCAAAGGGCAATTCAAGCTGTTGCAGCGCGGTGTGCCAGTCGCCCAGGCGCTCGGCGTCGAGGGCCTGGCCGGGCGGCGCTTGCAGCAGCCACACGCGGGTGGCGGTGGCGCTGCGGGCGAGTTCGGCGATCAGCGCCAGGCTGCCGCGATCCGGCGAGCGGCGCGGGTCGCAGGCGATGGCCAGGCGTGCGGGCGGGAAGCGCGTGAGTTGTTCCAGCAGTTTGTTGCGCGATTCGCGGCTGTCGAGGATCCCGGCGTTCTTCACGTTGTGCGGCAGTTTGGGCGGCCAGGGGCGCTGGTCGTCCAGCTCGATGGCCACCAGCAGCGCGCCGTCGCTTTGCAGTTCGCTGACGCCGCCGCTGACGTGATGCAGTTGTTCGGGGGCGGCATCGTTGACCCCGAGGCGCTCACTGCTCGGCATCAGGCGCTCGCGCAATTGGCTGTAGCCGGGCAGGTTGAGGTCCAGGCGCAGGGCGGCGCGTCCACGTTTCCAGCGCCACAGGCAAAGCAGGGCAAGGATCAACCGGGGCAGCAGGCCATAGACCAGCAGCACGCCCACCAGCCACGCGGCCCAGGCCTGGCGGGCGCTTTCGATATTCAGCGCGGAATCGCCGCTGGCGCGGATCATCTCGACGGTCGGCACATTGAAGCCCAGCAGGGCGGGCAGGGTGCCGAGGGCCTGGGTGACGGCGACGAAGGTGTCGGCGCCGAGAATGGTGGTTTCCCACACGAAGCCGTAGCGGCGGGTGGCGAGCAGTGTCAGCAGAATCACCAGGGCGCTGAGCAACGCCAGCAACCACAGGCTATTGACCAGCACACCTACGGCCCAGCGATTGAGTTTCTGCCGTTGCAGCAATAGCAGCAGTGCGGGCGCCAACTGCGCAGCCTTCGCGTCACGGGCGAGTTTTTCGCTGAGCCATAACCACAGTCGCCCCAGGCTGGCGCTGTGTTCACCGGCAAACAGCAGGCCCAAGGCCCAACTGATCAGCAGGATCAGGTTCAAGCCGAGCAAGCTGCCCAAGGCCCAGAACACATTCACCGGGACCAGGCCGTTGCCCAGCGCGGCAAAGGCCAGGCCCGCGCCGCTGATCACCGCGACGACCGCCAGCAGCACCAGCGCCAGACGTGCGCCTTGCAACCAGCGGGTGAGGGCGGTCGTGAGCCCATCGCGCTCGGCCAGGTGCAGGGCGCGGTGCTGGATGCGCGTCGGCAGGTCGCCACCGGCGGTCCGGGCCAGGCGGTTGGCTTCCAGGTCTTCCAGGGGGCCGGCGTGTTCTTCGCGCAGGCGCACAGTTTCTGTCAGCCAGAGTGTGTGCAAAGGAGTCACGCGTTGTCCTGTCGTGTTTGTGAGCCTGGAGCATAACCCCTGGCTCGGGGCTCTGGTATTCTCGTCGCCATGAAAAAAACTCTCCCTTTAAGCCTGATCGCAGCCCTCGGTGAAAACCGTGTGATCGGCGTCGACAACAGCATGCCCTGGCATTTGCCGGGGGATTTCAAATATTTCAAGGCCACCACGCTCGGCAAGCCGATCATCATGGGGCGCAAGACCTGGGACTCCCTGGGCCGACCGCTGCCGGGGCGCTTGAACATCGTGGTCAGCCGTCAGACCGATCTGGCGCTGGAAGGTGCGGAAGTTTTTCCGTCTCTGGAGGCCGCGGTGGAGCGCGCTGAGGAATGGGCAAAGGCGCAAGGCGTTGACGAGCTGATGCTGATCGGCGGCGCGCAGTTGTATGCGCAGGGGCTGGAGCAGGCGGATCGCCTGTATTTGACGCGGGTGGCGTTGAGCCCGGAGGGGGATGCGTGGTTTCCGGAGTTTGATCGGGGCCAGTGGCAGTTGGTTTCCAATCTGGAGAATCCAGCTGAAGGTGATAAGCCTGCTTACAACTTTGAAGTCTGGGAAAAAGCCTAAAAGCATCGGGGGCAAGCCCCCTCCCACATCTTGACCGTCAAGTGTGGGAGGGGGCTTGCCCCGATTGCTATCTATCAGGCTTGCGCTAATTCCGCATGCTCATCCGCATTCAACAACGCCTTGTCCGTCTGCCCCATGACCTGGCTGGTAATCGCCCCCGCCGTCATCGAGCCATTCACGTTCAACGCCGTACGGCCCATGTCGATCAGCGGCTCCACGGAAATCAGCAGCGCCACCAGTGACACCGGCAAGCCCATGGCCGGCAGCACGATCAGCGCGGCGAAGGTCGCACCGCCGCCCACGCCGGCCACACCGGCCGAACTCAAGGTCACAATCGCCACCAGGGTCGCGATCCACAGCGGGTCCAGCGGGTTGATGCCCACGGTCGGCGCGACCATCACCGCCAACATCGCCGGGTAGAGGCCGGCGCAACCGTTCTGGCCGATGGTCGCGCCGAACGAGGCGGCAAACCCAGCGATGGATTGCGGGATGCCCAGGCGACGGGTCTGCGCTTCAATGCTCAGCGGGATCGCCGCCGCGCTGGAGCGGCTGGTGAAGGCAAAGGTCAGCACCGGCCACACCTTGCGGAAGAAGCGCAGCGGGTTGATCCCGGCCAGGGACAGCAGCAGGCCGTGCACCACGAACATCAGGCCCAGGGCCAGGTACGACACCACCACGAAACTGCCGAGCTTGATGATGTCTTGCAGGTTGGAGCCGGCGACCACTTTGGTCATCAGCGCCAATACGCCATACGGCGTCAGCATCATCACCAGGCGCACCAGGCGCATCACCCAGGCTTGCAGGGTGTCGATGGCGTTGAGGACTTTCTGGCCCTTTTCCACGTCATCCTTGAGCAGTTGCAGCGCGGCAACCCCCAGGAATGCGGCGAAAATCACCACGCTGATGATCGAGGTCGGCTTGGCCCGGGCCAGGTCGGCGAACGGGTTGGCCGGCACGAACGACAGCAGCAGTTGCGGGATATTCAGATCGGCGACCTTGCCCGCGTAATCGCTCTGGATCACTTGCAGGCGCGCCATTTCCTGGGTGCCGGCCACCAGGCCTTCGGCGGTGAGGCCGAACAGGTTGGTCAGGGCGATGCCGATCAGCGCCGCAATCGCGGTGGTGAACAGCAGCGTGCCGATGGTCAGGAAGCTGATCTTGCCCAGGGACGAGGCGTTGTGCAGGCGTGCCACGGCGCTGAGGATCGACGCGAATACCAGCGGGATCACGATCATTTGCAGCAGTTGCACATAACCGTTGCCGACCAGGTCGAACCAGCCGATGGAGGCCTTGAGTACCGGGTTGCCGTCACCGTAGACCGTGTGCAGCACGGTGCCGAACACCACGCCGAGTACAAGGGCAAACAGCACCTTCTTGGCGAGGCTCCAGTTTGTGCGACGGGTTTGTGCCAGGCCCAGCAACAGGGCCACGAACACCAGTAAGTTGAGAATCAGGGGCAGATTCATTGAAGCTCCGTTGAGAAGGCAGCCAATCGCGCGAGCCTGCGATTGCGAACCGGAAAGCCTAACAGCTTGAAATATATTGATTTAATACCGATATGGAATGGTGACTGTCGTTTTTGGAATAAGCCCTTGACGCTCAGGCACATGTCCTTGGCGCGTTCACGACGCAAGCGGTCGTGCTCGGGCGATAACTGTCACAGGGATTTGTTAGCGTCGATGTTTTTCACTCAGGGAGAAACGCATATGAAGCTCGCTTCGAGATTGTTTGCCGCCGCACTGTGCTTGGGCCTTGCCGGGCCAACCATGGCTGCTACCGAGTTGAAACACTGGCCGGCCCCGGCCGCCGAGCAACTGAACAAAATGATCGCCGCCAACGCCAACAAGGGCAATTTCGCGGTGTTCGACATGGACAACACCAGCTACCGCTACGACCTCGAAGAGTCCCTGCTGCCCTACATGGAAAACAAGGGCCTGATTACCCGCGACAGCCTTGATCCGTCGCTCAAGCTTATGCCGTTCAAAGACACCGCCGACCATAAGGAAAGTCTGTTCAGCTACTACTATCGCCTCTGCGAAGTGGACGACATGGTCTGCTACCCGTGGGTTGCCCAGGTGTTCTCGGGGTTCACCCTCAAGGAGCTCAAAGTGCAGGTCGATGAGCTGATGGCCTCCGGCAAGCCCGTGCCCGTCACTTATTTCGAAGGCGACGCCATTAAGAAGTCCGAGGTGCAACCGCCGAAAGTCTTCACCGGCCAGGCCGAGCTATACAACAAACTGATGGAAAACGGCATCGAGGTGTATGTGATGACCGCCGCTTCCGAAGAGCTGGTGCGCATGGTCGCCGCCGATCCGAAGTACGGCTACAACGTCAAGCCCGAGAACGTCATCGGCGTGACCACCTTGCTCAAGGACCGCAAGACCGGCGAGCTGACCACCGCGCGCAAACAGATCATCGCCGGCAAGTATGACGAAAAGGCCAACCTGGGCCTGGAACTCACGCCCTACCTGTGGACCCCGGCGACCTGGATGGCCGGCAAGCACGCGGCGATCCTCACCTACATCGACGAATGGAAAAAGCCGGTACTGGTGGGTGGCGACACCCCGACCAGCGATGGCTACATGCTGTTTCACGACGTGGACGTGGCCAAGGGTGGTATCCACCTGTGGATCAACCGCAAGGACAAATACATGACCCAGTTGAACGGCATGATCGCCAAGCACGCGGCGGCGCAGGCCAAGGAAGGGTTGCCGGTGACGGCGGACAAGAACTGGGTGATCGTCAAGCCTGACGAAATCCAGTAACACCGCGCCGCTTGTTATCGGGGGCAAGCCTCTCCCATATTTCGACAGTGTGAACTCGGTCAACTGTGGGAGGGGGCTTGCCCCCGATAGCTATCTGATTGATACCTCACAGCCCACAGCAAAATAGATATCAATTGCGAACCAATCTCATCATCTGCTAGCGTGCGCACTTCCTGAACCCTCCGTTCTTCTCAAGGTAGTGCTGTGTCCTCCTGGAATTCGCAGATCGCGCGCCTGTTCGCGGAGCAGAAGAAAGCCCTCGAAGCCTTCGTCACCCGCCGCAGCGGCAGCGCCTAGGTGGCCGCCGACCTGACCCAGGAATCGTTCCTGCGCCTGGCACGTCTGGACTCCGGCGAGAAGATCGACAACCTGCCAGCCTTCCTCTTCACCATCGCCAGCAACCTGGTGCGCGATCACCAGCGCCAGGCCATCCGCCGTGAGCGCCTGGATGCCGGCGAGCCCAGCGAAGAACTGCCGTGCGGCAACCCCGGTGCCGACGAACAACTGGCCGCCTACCAGCAGGAGCAACTGATGCAGGACGCAATCCTGGCGTTGCCCGAGGCGACTCGGCAGATCTTCCTGCTCTATCATGTCGACGAACTTTCCTACCGCGAGATTGGCGAACGCCTGTCGATCAGCCCGCGCAGCGTGGAATACCAACTGCGCCGCGCCTTGATTGAATGCCGTGCCTACATCAAGACGCGGCTCGCCTGCGACACACAAGGACGTCGGTCATGACTGCGTTACCCACTGCCGACGCGTTGTTCGAAGAAGCGTCCGCCTGGTACTTCCGCTTGCAGGCCGAGGACGTGACCCCGGCCGAGATGGACGCTTTTGCCGCCTGGCTCGGGCAGGGCCAGCCCCAGGACGACGCGTGGCAGGAAGTGCAGGCGATGCTCGGCGGTTTGCGTGAACCGGCACGGCTGATCCGCCGCGCCGAGCAGGTCGCGTGGCGCAAACCCGCGCGGCGCTGGGCTTATGCCGCTGCCGTGCTGCTGGCGGTTGGGTTGACCGTGCAGAACACACCCTGGCTCGACCGTCTGCGCGCGGACTACGCCACCGGCACCGGCGAAACGCGCACAGTCGAGTTGGCGGACGGCTCCCAGTTGCAGCTCAATACCGACAGCGCCGTTCAGGTACGCATGAGCAGCGGTGAGCGTCAGATCCGCCTGTTGCGCGGTGAAGGTTTTTTCAGCGTGACCAAAGACCCGGCGCGGCCCTTCGTGGTGCAGTCCGGCGAGGGCTGGGTGACGGTGGTCGGCACCCAGTTCAGCGTGGCAAGGCGGGATGCGCAGACGCGGGTGCAAGTGGCGCAGGGCAAGGTTCAGGTCAGCGCGGGCGCCGGTGAGCCGGTCTACCTGGAGCCGGGACGGGCCGTGGAATATCAGGGCCAGCACCTTGCCGAGGCCCACGGTTTCGATGCGGCCAGCGGTTTCGCCTGGCGCCAGCGACAACTGGTGTTCCGCCAACAACCGCTGTCGGAAGTGGTCAGCGAGTTGAACCGCTACTGGCCTGGGAAGACCCTGGTGCTGGGCGATGCGCTGCGCAATCGCGTGGTGTCCGGCGTGTTCGAGATCGACAAACCGGAAGCCGTGATCAAGGCGCTGGAATACACCCTCAACCTGCGCGCTGAGCACTACACCCCGTATTTACTGGTGTTGCGCGAAGGCAAAGCCTCTTAGCGGTAACTTTTGCAAAATATTTTCAGGGTTTCCCCGCAAGCCATCGTCCTTGATCACTGAGGCGTAAATAGTAAGCACTCTCAAGTAGTGCGGCGCCGATCACAGACTTTTTTGCACCGGGGAGCACCATCCATGGCACACCGATTCGCCGCGCGGCCCTTGCTGGCACTGGCTATTTCCATGGCCTGCGGCACTGCGCCGCTGTATCTGCAGGCCGCCGAAACCACCCAGGCCCAGACTTATCGATTCGATATTCCGGGGCAAAGCCTGGACGGTGCGCTGGCGGCATTTTCGGCAGTGACACGGGTGCAGGTGCTGGTGAATGGTGAGTTGACCCAGGGTGTGGTGTCACCGGGGGTGAAGGGCAACCTGGGGCAGCGTGAAGCCTTGGGGCAACTGCTTGGCGGCACGGGGTTGAGTGCGGCGTTTATCAATGCAGATACCGTTACCCTGGAAAAGCGTGTGGACGCCGGTGGCGCCCTCGAAGTCGGCGCCACCACCATCAGCGCCGAGCGCCTGGGCGTCACCACCGAAGGCACCGGCTCCTACACCACGGGTGCCGTGACCATCGGCAAGGGCGAGCAGAAACTCAAGGACATCCCGCAGTCGGTCAGCGTCATGACCCGCAAGCAGATGGACGACCAGAACACCACGAAGCTCTCCGACGTGGTCAAGCGCACGCCCGGCCTGACGGCGACCAAATCTCCTGGCCCTGGCATGTTCATCTTCTCCCGTGGTTTCGAAGTCGGCACGCTGCAATACGACGGCGTAGGCATCCCGCGTAACACCTATACCTTGGGCAGCTACCTCACGGAAAACATGGCGATCTATGACCGCGTCGAAACCCTGCGCGGCCCGGCGGCCTTGCTGCAAGGCGCGAACAGCCCCGGCGGCACCATGAATCTGGTGCGCAAGCGTAGCCAGCAGGCACCGACGGTGACCATCACCGCCAAGGCCGGCTCGTGGGAGCACTACGGCACCCAAGTCGATGCCGGTGGCCCGCTCAACCCGGAAGGCACCTTGCGCGGCCGGTTTGTGGCGGATTACGACACCACCAACTCCTTCGTCGACTACGCGGGCGGCTGGAATCAGACCGTCTATGGCGCCGTCGACTACGACTTCACGCCAGACACCACCGTGGGCGTCGGCATCAGCAACCAGAAAGGCCACTCACGCCCCAACTTCATGTCGCTGCCCCGCTACGCCAATGGCAGTGATATCGGCCTGCCGCGCTCGACCTTTGTCGGCGCCAGCTGGAACCGTGCCGTCAACAACCAGACCCAGGTGTTCGCCGACCTGGAGCATCGTTTCAACGATGACTGGAAGGTGAAGGCCGCGCTGGTGGCGATGGACGAACACAACGACGTGACCTACCAGGCGACGTGGGATACTGTCCCCAACCCCGGCGACACGGGCAATGTGCGCTACATCGACTGGGTGACCGACTTCAATACCAAAAGTCGCGGCGCGGATGTGTATGTCAACGGCAAGTTCGACGGCCTGGGTTTCCAACAGGAAATGGTTCTGGGCGCCAACTATTCCAAACTCACCACCGACGACCAGTGGGCGCGGGCGGCAACGAATGGCGCGGATATTTTCAACATCGACCATAACCGTGTGCAGCGCGACAAATACCAGTTGTTCCAGGCGGGGAACGCCTCGAAGAGCTGGTATGACATCCGTCAGAAAGGCATCTATGGCACCTGGCGCGTCAAGGTGCTGGACCCGCTCACGCTGATCCTCGGCGCGCGCACCAGTTGGTATGAGTACTCCTATATTGGCCAGAACGGCCGCCAGGGCGTGTACGGCGCTGCCGAGGAAAGCACCACGCAAACCTCCGGCAAGGTCACGCCGTATGCAGGCCTGGTCTATGCCCTGAACGATCAATGGTCGGCCTACGCCAGCTACGCCGATGCGTTCGAGCCGCAAACCAACCTGACCACCTCCGGATCTCTGCTCAAGCCTATCGAGGGCAAAAACTACGAGCTGGGCATCAAGGGTGAACTGGCCGATGGCCGCCTCAACACTTCATTCGCGATCTTCCGCTACGACCAGGGAAACCGTGGCGTCCAGGACCTGCAAGGGCCGATGAACTGTAATGGCTGGTACTGCTCGGTGGCCTCGGGCAAGGTCCGCAGCCAGGGCTTTGAAGCCACATTGGGCGGTGAAGTGCTGCCGGGTCTGCAACTGGTCTCCAGCTACACGTACAACACCACCAAGTTCCTCAAGGACGACACCTACGAAGGCAAGGTCTTCAGCACCTGGACGCCCAAGCACCTGCTCAAGGTGTGGGGCGATTACCAGTTGCCGGGGGACTGGCAGAAGGTCAGCGTCGGCGCTGGCGTAACGGCGCAAAGCAGCACCGTCGCGGCGAACCTGAACAATATGTTCGACAAGAAGTACTACATCCCGGCGTACAACGCGAACTGGGGCAGTAACTACTATGGCGACCCGCGCAATGTGATGTTCACCATGACCTACACCCCACAGTTCTGAGTGCAACCGGAATAAAAATGCCCCGCACGTGGCGGGGCATTTTCATGGGATCAAACAACCCACGCTATCGCGCGTCACTTCACCGATTTCAAATGCCAGTTCCATTGCGCAACCAACGCGTTCTCACCCAATTTGATGAACAGCCCATAGTCGCTCAGGTAGGCTGCCTGGTAAGTCCAACCTTTCATCTGAACGCAGTCGAGTACCTTTGCTTGCCCCTTCAGGTCCGGGGTCAGGGTGGCGGCCGGGATTTCCCGAGCGACCTTGCAGGTCACGGTTCTTGGCTCGCTGTTCTCCGGCGAAGGACTGCCATCGGGGTTGATGGATTTTGACCACGTTTGGGTGTAGCTCACCTCACTGGCGAGGGGCAAGTTACGCCAATCGCCTTGAAAGCTCAGGCCAACCAAGAGGCGTGTCTTCACCTTGTCAGTGCCTGTTTTGCGGTCGAGACCTTGGCTGTCCAGATCAAACAGGCCTTGGAAGGTCAGCTCCTGGTTAAAGCCAAGTGCCGAGTCGCGTGTTTGTACCAGCGTCTGACCCGATGCTTTGTCGACACTGATGAATGTCTGCTTGGTCTGGTCGCCCACGCGGGTGTTGTTGAAGAGCACGGCGTCATAGTCGTAGGCCAGCTCGCTCAGGGTGCGGGTTGGCGCAGGCAGGTCGAGCGCTCGGATGGCCGCCAGTACGGCTGGGTTGGCATTGGTTGCGCTGGCAGCGGGTGGCAATGCCTGGCGCGCCTTGAAAGCGGGTAACCTTGCCAGCTCCACCGGCGCCTGGCACAGAGCCTTGAAGAGCTGGGCATGTTCGCCGGAAGCTTGATCCAAGGCTTGCGGCTTGAATTGTCGACGGATTTCGCCGTTGATCATCTGGCGCGTTTCATCGAGGTTGAACTGGCTCATCAACGTAATGGTGCGTTGTGTGCAATCCAGGGTCAGCCGCTCCTGCCGTTGAGTAAACAACGATGCGGTCTTGGCGACCTGATAGTGCAGGTAATCCTCTGCGGCCCAGACGGATATCTGACTGCCTTGCTGCTGCACGCTGTTACGGTCGATCAGCAGCCAGCCCTGATCGGCAGAGGTTTGCAGCACCCGCCAGTCGGGCACGGGGCGTGCCTTGCATACGCTCTGCAATTGAGCGCTTTGCTGCAGTTGTTGGGCCTGTGCCGCTGGCAGGTCGACGCCTGTTGCCGGTGAGGGAGTAAAAGCCCGCAGGCGCGTGCGCGTGGGGTAGAACATCCTTCCTGGACCTTGTGTGCAGTAGGCGTCGAACTGCACAGAGATCGGGTTTTGCTGCAAGTCGACGGAGTACGCGACTCTGTCGCCGTTGCGCAGGATGGTGTAGTCGAGCGCCGGCAGTGTCATGGCTTCGTTGAAGAGTGCCAGGCCTGGGTCCACCTGAGGCTTTTGCAGCGAGCTGCAACCGGCCAACGCCAATAGGGAAAGCGCCCATGCAGCTGGGCGTAGAGCGGTAAAGCGGGCATCCATGCGGGTAACTTCCTTGAGAATACAGATGCGCCTGTTATCGGCCGGCGTATGAAAAACTACAGCGTCAGAACGCCAGGCAAAAAAATGCCCCGCACTTGGCGGGGCATTTTCATGGGCGAGGCTTACAGGCCGTCGAGCATCGCCTTGTTACGCACCGCGCCCTTGTCGGCACTGGTGGCCAGCAGGGCATAGGCTTTCAATGCGGTGGTGACTTTGCGCGGACGCTTCTCCACCGGTTTCCAGCCTTTCTTGTCCTGCTCGACCCGGCGTGCCGCCAGTTCTTCGTCGCTGATCAACAGGTTGATCGAGCGGTTCGGAATGTCGATCAGCACCTTGTCGCCGTCCTGCACCAGGCCAATTGCGCCACCGGCAGCGGCTTCCGGCGAAGCGTGGCCGATGGACAGGCCCGAAGTACCGCCGGAGAAGCGGCCGTCGGTCAGCAAGGCGCACGCTTTACCCAGGCCCTTGGACTTCAGGTAGGACGTCGGGTACAGCATTTCCTGCATGCCCGGACCGCCTTTCGGGCCTTCGTAGCGGATGATCACGATGTCGCCTTCCTTCACTTCGTCGGCGAGGATGCCCCGCACGGCGCTGTCCTGGCTTTCGAAGATCTTCGCGTTGCCTTCGAACACATGGATCGACTCATCCACACCGGCGGTTTTCACCACGCAGCCATCCAGGGCGATGTTGCCGTACAACACGGCCAGGCCGCCTTCTTTCGAGTAGGCGTGCTCGACACTGCGGATGCAGCCGTTTTCACGGTCGTCGTCGAGGGTGTCCCAACGGGTCGACTGGCTGAACGCGGTTTGCGTCGGGATACCGGCCGGGCCAGCCTTGAAGAAGGTGTGCACGGCTTCGTCGTCCGTCAGGGTGATGTCCCACTTGGCGATGCCTTCGGCGATGGATGGACTGTGCACGGTCGGCAGGTCGGTGTGCAGCAGGCCGCCACGGGCCAGGGAGCCTAAGATCGAGAAGATTCCGCCGGCGCGGTGCACGTCTTCCATATGGTACTTCTGGATGTTCGGCGCGACCTTGCACAGTTGCGGCACGTGACGGGACAGGCGGTCGATGTCGCGCAGGTCGAAATCGATCTCGGCTTCCTGGGCCGCGGCCAGCAAGTGCAGGATGGTGTTGGTGGAACCGCCCATGGCGATATCCAGGGTCATGGCGTTCTCGAACGCCTTGAAGTTGGCGATGTTGCGCGGCAACACCGACTCATCGTTCTCGCCGTAGTAACGCTTGCACAGCTCGACGATGGTGCGGCCGGCCTGGAGGAACAGCTGCTCGCGGTCGCTGTGGGTGGCCAGCGTCGAGCCGTTGCCCGGCAAGGCCAGGCCCAGGGCTTCCACCAGGCAGTTCATCGAGTTGGCGGTGAACATGCCGGAGCACGAGCCGCAGGTTGGGCAAGCGCTGCGCTCGTATTCCGCGACCTTCTCGTCAGAAGCGCTGGAATCGGCGGCGATGACCATGGCGTCGACCAGGTCGAGGCCGTGGGAGGCGAGCTTGGTCTTGCCGGCTTCCATCGGGCCGCCGGAGACGAAGATCACCGGGATGTTCAGGCGCAGGGCGGCCATCAGCATGCCGGGGGTGATCTTGTCGCAGTTCGAGATGCACACGATGGCGTCGGCGCAGTGAGCGTTGACCATGTATTCCACGGAGTCGGCGATGATCTCGCGGCTCGGCAGGGAATACAGCATGCCGTCATGGCCCATGGCGATGCCGTCGTCCACGGCGATGGTGTTGAATTCCTTGGCCACGCCGCCAGCGCGTTCGATCTCGCGGGCGACCAGCTGGCCCAGGTCCTTGAGGTGCACGTGACCCGGTACGAACTGGGTGAACGAGTTGGCAATCGCGATGATCGGCTTCTTGAAGTCGTCATCTTTCATCCCAGTGGCACGCCACAGCGCGCGGGCGCCGGCCATGTTGCGGCCGTGGGTGGATGTTTTCGAGCGATAATCTGGCATGGAGCACTCCGGGCGGCTAATCGGTATCAAAAGGGAGTGAGCTTCTATTGACGTCTGGAACACCCGAAAAATGGCCGTGTGTCCGGAAGTTGCCACTCGCGTCGCGGGATCGCCGCTTGCTTGGGCCTCGAGCTCATAAACCCGCCGGGGGATGACTGGCGATGAATAGGCCGATTCTACACCGCTGGCGGCGGGAGGGAATGACCGAAACCGTGAAGATAGCGGCTACGGGACGTGCGGGCGGGTCAGCGTCCGGTTCTGGCATTGGTCAGCCAGCCCCACAGGCTGAAGACGATGAAGCTCAGGGCGATGCTCATCAATAGGTTGGATCCGGTCTGCGCCAGGGCGGCACTGCTGATGGCGGCGGTCAGGAACATGATGCTGTTCCCCGCCGAGGCAGCAGTGCCCGCGCTGCTTGAGAACAGCAGCATCGCCGCAGAAATCGCCGCCGGGCGAACCAGCGTCACGGCCAGGGCGCTGATTAACATCGGGATGAGCAACGTCACAGTGGTGATGGCGTCCAGGCTGACGATCAGCGTCAACAGCACGCCAGCGACGAGTAGCAGCCCCAGGCCGATATTGATTTGCCGGGACAGCGCAATGCGCTTTTGCAGATACGAGGCTGCAACGCCGCCCAGCAGATAGGCCACGCCGTACACCATCAGCACCAGCGCGTACTGGTATTCGGAGAGCTTCAGCGCATCCATGAAAATCAGCGGTGTCACGCTGATCAAGGCGAAATAACACGCGAATACCAATGCGGCGATCCACCAGTAGCGCAGGAAGTCGCGATTGCGGGCGACGGCTTTCAGCGTGCCGATGATCGACACCGGCGTGCGGCGCGGGCTGGCGGACTTGGACGGCAGGATGCAGAGGGCATGGATCAACATGCCCAGTGCCATCACGGCGAACCCATAAAAGCTGCCTTGCCAGTCGAAGGTGGTTTGCAGCCAGGAGCCGATCAACGGCGACAGCGCGACGAATGAACCGCTCAGGGTCATGTAGTAAAGGCGCACTCGAGCGCGGTCCTGCTCCTCGAACAGGTCTTCCACCAGTGCGTGGCCTAATACAAAAAAGCCGCAGCCCAGGGCCTGGACAGAGCGAAACAGCAGGAAGGTCAGGTAGTCCGTTGCCATCGCGCAACCGATCGCACCCAGGATCGACAACGTGATGCAGCCCAGCAGGACTTCCTTGCGGCCCCATTTGTCCGACAGTGGGCCGGCGATCAGTTGGGAGATGGAAAAGACCAGGGTGAACAGGCTGATGGACAGCGCAACCTCTGCGCTTGGCGTGTCGAATCGGGCCGCCAGGGCAGGGAATGAGGGCAGGAGAATATTGATCGGAAAGAAGCTGATCAATGAAATGCAGGTAATGAGGATGAAGCGGGAGAGGTAGGGCCCAGACATTGTTTTTGTTTTCCGGAATAAAACCAGAAACGAATACTAGTCTGCGAAAAGTGGAATTCAATCAAAAGCGTTGAGAGAAACTTCCTGAATTGACGTGGCTTGCTTGGGTAGGAAAAGCGTTTACGGCAACCACAAAACAAATGTGGGAGGGGGCTTGCCCCCGATTGCGTAGTGTCAGCCCCATATTAGCTGGCTGACACACGGCTATCGGGGGCAAGCCCCCTCCCACATTTTTATCTGTGCTTGGCTTTAGCTATTCGGCAACAACCGGCACGTAATGCTCTTGATATACCGCGTCTCGGCAATCGCCGGATGCACCGGATGATCCGGACCCTGGCCACCACGCTCCAGCATCTGGATATTGCGGTCCAGGTGGCGGGCGCTGGTCAGCAGGATGTTTTGCAGGTCGTCTTCCGGCAGGTGCATGGAGCACGACGCGCTGACCAGGATGCCGTCCTTGCTGAGCAGGCGCATGGCTTGCTCGTTGAGGCGGCGGTAGGCGCCTTCGCCGTTCTTCATGTCTTTTTTGCGTTTGATGAAGGCCGGTGGGTCGGCGACGATCACATCGAAGCGTTCTTCGCTGGCTTTCAGTTCTTTCAAGGCTTCAAACACGTCGCCTTCGATGCAGGTCATCTTCTCGGCAAAGCCGTTCAGCGCGGCGTTGCGCTCCACGCCGTCGAGGGCGAAGGCGGAGGCGTCGACGCAGAACACTTCACTGGCGCCGAAGGCCGCAGCCTGCACGCCCCAGCCACCTATGTAGCTGTACAGGTCGAGTACGCGCTTGCCCTTGGCATACGGGGCCAGGCGAGCGCGGTTCATGCGGTGGTCGTAGAACCAGCCGGTTTTCTGGCCCTGGATTACCGGGGCTTCGAATTTCACGCCGTTTTCTTCCAGCGCCACCCACTCCGGCACCAGGCCGAACACGGTTTCGACGTAGCGGTTAAGGCCTTCGGCATCGCGCGCGGCGGAGTCGTTCTTGAACAGGATGCCGCTTGGCTTGAGCACCTGTGTCAAGGCAGCGATCACGTCTTCTTTATGGGCTTCCATGGTCGCCGAGGCGATCTGCACCACCAGGATGTCGCCGAAACGGTCGACGACCAGGCCTGGCAGCAGGTCGGAGTCGCCGTAGACCAGGCGGTAGAACGGCTTGTCGAACAGGCGGTCACGCAGGGACAGGGCGACGTTGAGGCGGTGCACCAGCAGCGACTTGTCCAGCGGCAACTTGATGTCGCGCGACAGCAGGCGGGCGCAGATCAGGTTGTTCGGGCTCATGGCCACGATGCCCAGGGTCTTGCCGCCGGCCGCTTCGAGGATGGCCTGGTCGCCCGCCTGGAAGCCGTGGAGTGGGGTGGCGGCCACGTCGATTTCGTTGCTGTAGACCCACAGGTGGCCGTTGCGCAAACGACGATCGGCGTTGGCTTTGAGACGCAGGCTTGGCAGGGACATGACGTCGCTCCGGAAAAAAGAGCGGGAGTATACCTGTTGCGGCGCGGTTCATGTGGGCATGGGCTTGCCCGCGATGCAGGCGGCGCGGTGTATCTGACGTACGGCGGTGATGCCATCGGCAGCAAGCCCACTCCCACATTTAGTCCGGTTTCAATCGGGCATTTGGGTGTCGGTCAGGTTTGCTTAGAGGTTAGAATCCCCGTCTAGCCCAGAGTATGTACTTATGTCCCAAGAGCTTTCCGCCGAACAGATCCAACAGGCCCTGCAGGGCATCAGCGTGCCGCCCCAGCCGCAAATCATGGTGGATTTGCAGATGGAGCAATACATGCCCGATCCGGACCTGGAAGTGATCGCGCGGCTGATCTCCCAGGACCCGGGCCTGTCGGGCGCACTGCTGAAGATCGTCAACTCGTCTTATTACGGCCTGAGCAACAAGATCGCGTCGATCCAGCGCGCAGTGAACCTGTTGGGCAGCCGTTCGATCATCAATCTGATCAACGCGTTGTCGATCAAGGGCGAGATGAGCGACGACACCATCGTCACCCTCAACCGCTTCTGGGACACCGCCCAGGATGTGGCCATGACCTGCCTCACCCTGGCCAAGCGCACCGGCGCCCAGGCGGTGGACGAGGCCTATGCCCTGGGCCTGTTCCATGACTGTGGCGTGCCGCTGATGCTCAAGCGCTTCCCCAACTACATGGCGGTGCTGGAGCAGGCGTATGCCAATGCCGGCCCCGATTGCCGCGTGGTCGACACCGAGAACAACGCGTTCAACACCAACCATGCGGTGGTCGGCTACTACACCGCCAAATCCTGGCGCCTGCCGCAGCATGTGACCGACGCCATCGCCAACCACCACAACGCCTTGGCGATCTTCAGCGATGAGTCGTCGCGCACTCCGCAGCTCAAGAACCTGCTGGCGATCCTGAAAATGGCCGAGCATATCTGCTCGTCCTACCGTGTACTGGGCAGCCAGACGGTGGACCATGAATGGAATGCCATCGGCCACCTGGTGCTGGACTACGTGGGACTGTCGGACTACGACTTCGAGAGTATGAAATTGTCGATCCGCGAACTGGGCGCCCACTGATCCTTCCTTAAAGAGGCACCTATGCCCGAGTTACCAGAAGTCGAAACCACCCGGCGCGGGATTGCGCCCCACCTGGAAGGCCAGCGGGTCAGCCGCGTGGTGGTGCGTGAACGGCGCCTGCGCTGGCCGATCCCGGAAGACCTCGATGTGCGCCTGTCCGGGCAGCGCATCGTGCTGGTGGAGCGGCGGGCCAAGTACCTGTTGATCAATGCCGAAGTGGGCACCTTGATCAGCCACCTCGGCATGTCGGGCAACCTGCGTCTGGTAGAGGCTGGCATGCCGGCGGCCAAGCATGAACATGTGGATATCGAGCTCGAATCCGGCCTGGCCCTGCGCTACACCGATCCTCGGCGTTTTGGCGCGATGCTCTGGAGCCAGGACCCGCACAACCATGAACTGCTGATCCGACTGGGGCCGGAGCCGCTGACCGACCTGTTTGACGGCGAGCGTCTGTTCCAGCTGTCCCGTGGGCGGTCGATGGCGGTGAAGCCGTTCATCATGGACAACGCGGTGGTGGTGGGTGTGGGCAATATCTACGCGACGGAAGCGCTGTTTGCGGCGGGGATCGATCCGCGTCGTGAGGCGGGTGGTATTTCGCGAGCGCGTTATTTGAAGCTGGCGATCGAGATCAAGCGCGTGCTGGCGGCGGCCATCGAGCGTGGCGGCACCACGTTGCGCGACTTTATCGGCGGCGACGGGCAGCCGGGGTATTTCCAGCAGGAACTGTTCGTCTATGGCCGGGGCGGCGAGGCGTGCAAGGTCTGCGGCAGCGAATTGCGCAATGTGGTGCTGGGACAGCGCGCGAGTGTGTTTTGCCCTAAGTGCCAGAGCTGATTGATGGGTGATTGCTGATATTGCCATCGGGGGCAAGCCCCCTCCCACAGTGAAAGTGTTCGCAATCCAAATGTGGGAGGGGGCTTGCCCCCGATGAGGTCATGACAGGCGCTAAAGGTGGGTCAGGCCTTACCGGTAATCTTGCGGTACTTCTCCATCAGTTGCTCTTGCGTCTCTGGATGGGCTTCATCCAGCGGGATGCAATCCACCGGGCACACTTGCTGGCACTGAGGCTCGTCGTAGTGGCCGACGCACTGGGTGCACAGGTTGGGGTCGATCACGTAGATCTCTTCGCCCTGGGAAATTGCGGCGTTCGGGCACTCGGGTTCGCAGACGTCGCAGTTGATGCAATCGTCGGTGATGATCAGGGACATGGAAACTCCTGCCAGGGCCGTCCGCCAAGGCATCTGAAAACTAATGCGCGCAATTGTGCCGCATTGGCGCCCGCAGTGCGAGCAGGCGCCGATTGGGGGCTTATTTCTTGAAGCGCAGGGTCAGTGCATCCGCCACGGCCGGGTGCACGAACTTGGTGATATCTCCGCCCAAAGCGGCAATTTCACGGACCAACGTCGAGGAAATGAACGAATAGCGTTCCGACGGTGTGAGGAACAGGCTTTCCACGTCCGGCGCCAGTTGGCGGTTCATGTTGGCCAACTGGAACTCGTACTCGAAGTCCGACACCGCACGCAGGCCGCGCAGGAACACATTGGCGTTCTGCTCTTTGGCGAAATGCGCCAACAGTGTGGAAAAGCCCACGACTTCCACATTGGGCAGGTGTTTGGTGACCTCACGCGCCAACTCCACGCGCTGTTCCAGGGGAAACAGCGGGTTTTTCTTGGGGCTGGCCGCGACCGCGATGATCACATGGTCGAACAAGCGTGAGGCACGTTCGACCAGATCGCCATGGCCTTTGGTAATCGGGTCGAAGGTACCTGGGTACAACACTCGGTTCATCGCGTCGTCCTGGCGGAGTCCGTTGGGGAACCGGATGGTATCGCAGCCGTCCCGGTCGGGAAAGTCAACTTATGCAGAAGAAAGCACTATAGACACGGCGAATACCGTGTTTTTTCACGCTGTTTTCAGACGTTCGGCCAAGGCTGTCGCCAGTTGGGCGGTCAAACCGTACACCGATAATTGTGGGTTGGCCCCAATGCTGGTGGGGAATAGAGAGCCATCGTGGATCGACAGGTTGCGCAACTGATGATGGCGACCCAGGCTGTCGGCCACTGCATTTTTCGGGTCTTCGCCCATGGCGCAACCGCCCATCACATGGGCGCTGCCCAGGCAGGTGCGATGCAGTTCCAGATTGAGGCCTTCAATCAGCGTGCGCGCTTCGCCCAGGGTTTTTACGTAGCGGGCATCGTGATGCAGCGGCTTGACCGACTTGGCGCCCGCCGCGAACTGGATCTCGGCCATGCTGTGGAAGGCACGACGCAAGCCATTCCAGGCGTAGTCCGACACCTGGTAGTCGAGCACCGGCGTGCCATCGCCACGTAGCTCCACGCTGCCGCCCGGGCTGTCGGGGTGGAAGCCGTCGCGCAGCAGCGCCAGCATCGCGTGGGTGTTGGGCAATTGGCTCATGTCCAGGGCGTTCTGGGTGCCGTAACCGCCGAGCAGGGTGCTGGCCAGCGCCGGGTGCAAGGGCGGCGCCTCCAGCTTGTACGACATTTTCCCCGTGGTGCCGTCCTGCCACTGGAAATGGTCGGAATAGATCGACTGCGGCGCGCCGTAGAACGGGTTGATCACCTCGTCGAACAGCCCGGCGGAGAAGTTCACCAAGTGCAGGAACGTGCGTTTGCCCAGCCGCGAGTGCGGGTCGGGCGCGTCCGAGCGCATCAGCAGCGCGGGGCTGTTGATGCCGCCGCCCGAGAGCACGTAATGTTTGGCCTTCACAGTGATCTTGCGTCCGGTAGGCGCCACGCAACGCTCGTCCATTGCCATACATTCCAGGCTACTGATGGTGTCGCCGCTGTATTTGAGGCGCTCGGCGCGGGCCAGGTACAACAGCTCGCCGCCTTTTTCCAGGGTGGACGGGATGGTGGTCACCAGCATCGATTGCTTGGCGTTGACCGGGCAGCCCATCCCGCAATAGCCCAGGTTGAAGCAGCCGCGCACATTGCGCGGGATCACATGCCAGCTGTAACCGAGCTTTTCGCAGCCTTTGCGGATCACATCGTTGTTGGGGTTGGGGGGCAGGGCCCAGGGCGCGATGCCCAGGCGTTGTTCCATTTTTTCGAACCAGGGCGCCATTTCGGCGCTGCTGTGGCCCTTTACGGCGTACTCGCTGGCCCAGTGAGCGAGGGTGGCGTCCGGGGTGCGGAAGCTGGACGTCCAGTTGATCAGCGTAGTGCCGCCCACGGCTCGGCCCTGCAGGATGGTGATAGCGCCGTCCTTGCTCATGCGACCGATGCCCTCCTGGTACAGGCTGGTGTAGGCCTCGTCCTCCAGTAGCTTGAAGTCGCTGCTGGTCTTGAGCGGGCCTTCTTCGATCAGCAGCACCTTGTAGCCGGCGGCACTGAGGATTTCGGCAGTGGTGCCGCCGCCGGCACCGCTGCCGATGATCACCACATCGGCTTCCAGGGTCAGGTCGTTATCGAGGGTGGCGCCATTGTGGGTTTTCCAGCCACGGGCCATGCCGTCGCGGAACAGGTCGGGTACGGGCATCAGGGTCGTCTCTTGTTTTTATGGGAGGGCGGCGAATCAAATCTTCGGCGGGCCGGGGTAACCGCAATGCGCCCAGGACGCCGGCTGGAAATACCAGGCCATGATCACCAGCTTGAGCAGCGAGCCCTGGCCCATGCGCAGCAGGTTCAGGTAGCTGTTTTCCCAACGGTGCAGGAAGTTGCGGATCTGCTCGCCGCTGGCGTTTTCCCAACTGCCCCAGATTCCGGTCAACGGTCCACGGGTGACGCCCATGCCCAATACGTCGAACAGTTGCTGGGTAAGCTTGAACATCTCCGGCGACAGGTGTTGCAGGCTGAAGTCGAGCTTCTTGAGGGTGTCTTCAATCCCGCTGGCAACTTCCTGGGCGCTGGCCACGCCTTCGAGCAGCACCGGGATGACCGCGCGCAGGAACGGCAAGTCACTGCTGCGCAGCATGGCAAAACCGCTGGCCGGCGTGCTGCTGGAGCAACCGCTGAGGCTGGCGCCCAACCCGGCGGTAGCCAGGAAGGCGCTGGCGCACAGGCCAATCTTCAAGACGCCGCGCCGCGACAACGCGGGTGAATCAGTCAGGCTAGGGTTCATTGTTATTGTTATCCCGTGGGTGGCGGTTTCAGCGAACGAACAGCTTCTGGATCAACGTCTGGATGGCTTTGCCGTAGGGCGGGTAGATCAGCTTCGCCGCGTTAAGGCGCTGTTTCACCAGCACCCCCTTGGCTTTGCTGAACGTCAGGAAGCCTTCATGCCCGTGATAGTGGCCCATACCCGACGGGCCGATGCCGCCAAAGGGCATGTCGTCCTGGGCCACATGCAGCAGCGTGTCGTTCAGGCATACGCCGCCGGAATGGGTTTCGTGGAGCACGCGGTCCTGCTCGCGCTTGTTGTAACCGAAGTAGTACAGGGCCAGTGGACGAGGGCGTTGGTTGATGTAGGCAAAGGCCTGGTCGATACCGCGATACGGCACGATCGGCAGCACCGGGCCGAAGATCTCGTCCTGCATCACGGTCATGTCATCGCTGACATTCAGCAACAGGCTGTGGGCCATGCGCCGCGCCTGGCCCTGGTCATACAGCGGGATCAGGGTGGCGCCCTTGTCGGTGGCGTCCTTGACGTAGGCATTCAGCCGGGCCAGCTGTCGTTCGTTGATGATGGCGGTGTAGTCCGGGTTGTCGGCCAGGGTCGGATAAAATCCGCGAACGGCCTGGGTGTAGGCCTCGACGAAGCCGTCGACGCGGTCTTCCGGCACCAATACATAGTCGGGCGCGACACAGGTTTGGCCGGCGTTCAACGCCTTGCCGAAGGCGATGCGTTCGGCGGCGTCCTTGAGTGGTACATCCGCAGACACGATGGCCGGCGACTTGCCGCCCAACTCCAGGGTGACCGGTGTGAGGTGTTCGGCCGCCGCACGCATCACATGCTTGCCGATGCTGGTGGCGCCGGTGAACAGCAGGTGGTCGAAGGGCAGCTTGGAAAACGCCATGCCCACCTCGGCTTCGCCCAGCACTACGCACACCAGGTCTTCGGGGAAGATTTTCGTCAGCAGCACCTTGAGCAACTCGCCAGTGGCGGGGGTGGACTCACTGAGCTTGAGCATCACCCGGTTGCCCGCCGCCAACGCGCCGACCAGCGGACCAATGGCCAGGTACAGCGGGTAATTCCAGGGCACGATCACGCCAACTACGCCCAACGGTTGATAGATGACTTTGGCCGAGGCCGGTTGGAAGGCGATGCCTACAGCGCGCCGGGATGGTTTCATCCAACCCTTGAGGTGTTTGCTGGCATAGTGAATGCCATGCAGGCTGGGCATCAGTTCGGCAAACAGGGTTTCGTCGGCACTGCGGTGGCTGAAGTCCTGGCTGATCGCGTTGATCAGTGCCTGGCGCTCGTCGCTGAGCAGGTCGCGCAGAGCCTTGAGCCATTGCTGGCGCTGCGCGGCCGATGGCATCGGGTTGGCGGCGTAGGCACGACGCTGGGTGTCGAACAGGCGCTGGAGTGAGTCCAGTGCCTGGGATTCTTGCAGGTAGGCAACGTTGGCAGACATGGCGGCGTTCCCGATTGTTATAGGTCTGCCTGAATTTTTAGAGTCATTACTCTAAATTGTCAAATAACATTGCAGCAACATCCGGTTTTATCCGTGCAAGGATAGGCCGTAAGATGCCTTATCACGTGTACAGAAGCTGATCCCCTATGGCACCACGAGTAAAGACCAGCGAGCGCATTGTGCAAACCAGCCTGGAGCTTTTTAACCAGCAGGGCGAGCGCAGTGTGAGCACCAACCACATTGCCGCCCACATGGAAATTTCGCCGGGCAACCTGTACTACCACTTCCCCAACAAGCAGGCGATCATCGCCGTGCTGTTTCGTGAATACGAAGCCCTGGTGGACAGTTTCCTGCGCCCCCCCCAAGGCCGCGCCGTCACCGTCGAAGACAAGCGCTTCTACCTGCAGGCCGTGCTGGCCGGTATGTGGCGCTACCGTTTCCTGCACCGCGACCTCGAACATCTGCTGGAAAGCGACCCGGAACTGGCCACCGGCTACCGGCGCTTTTCCCAGCGCTGCCTGACCCAGGGCGGCGCCATTTACCAAGGGTTTGTCGACGCTGGCATCCTCAATATGGACCCGGTGCAAACCGAAGCCCTGACCCTCAATGCCTGGATCATCCTCACCTCCTGGGTGCGCTTTCTGTGCACCACCAATGAAAACTCCGCCCACCTGAGCGCCGAGGCGATCAAGCGCGGGGTGTATCAGGTGCTGGTGCTGGAGGCGGGGTTTGTCACGCCCCAGGCGAAGGAGGCCGTGGATGCGTTGTTCAAAGAATTTTACGTGCCGTTGAATCAGGCATTGGAAGAAGTGAAGTAGGACCTTTCCCGAATCTGTTCATAGGAGTCCGTCATGCCGCTTGCCCAACTGATCAGCCCCCAGCAATTGGCCGAGCGCCAGAAGGCCGGCGGGTTGGTGATCCTCGATTGCCGTTTTGCCCTGGAAGACCCTGACTACGGGCTCTGCAGCTATGCCGAAGGGCATATCGAGGGCGCGCAGTACGCTGACCTGGAACGCCACCTCAGTGGGCCGGTGATCAAGGGCGTGACCGGTCGCCATCCGTTGCCGGCCGCAGATACCTTCGCCGAGCAATTGCGTGCCTGGGGGATCAACGCCGACACCGATATCGTGCTGTATGACGACGGCCCCGGTGCCTATGCCGCACGGGCCTGGTGGTTGTTGGCGTGGCTGGGCAAGCGCGATGGCGTGTTTATTCTGGATGGTGGCCTCAAAGCCTGGCATGCGGCGGGTTTCCCGCTGAGCCTGGACGCGCCGGTGGTTGAGCCGGGCGCCTTCGTTGGTACGCCAGATAATCGCCTGGTGCTGGATGCCGAACACCTGCAAAAACGCCTGGGCCAACCCGGCCTGACCTTGCTCGACGCCCGTGCACAGCCGCGCTTTCGCGGTGAAGTCGAGCCGATCGACCCGGTGGCCGGGCACATCCCTGGGGCGCAGTGCGCGGCGTTCAACGAAAACCTGGGTGCTGATGGCCGCTTCCTGCCGGCAGACCAGCTCAAGCAACGCTTCGCTGCCCAACTGCAAGGTCGCTCGCCGGATGAACTGGTGGCGTACTGCGGTTCAGGGGTGACGGCGTGCCACAATCTGTTTGCCCTGAGCCTGGCCGGTTACCCGTTGGGCAAGTTGTATGCAGGGTCGTGGAGCGAGTGGATCACCGATCCGGCGCGGGCCATCGCTACCGGCGACTGAGCAACCAGGCCGGAATACGGCGCTCCAGGTAATAACCGGGGCGCTTCAGTGTTCCATCGACAAAACCGACATGCCCGCCCTTGGCCAGCAATTCGAATTCGGTGCAGTCCGACAGCTCACTGGCCTCGGGCAGGCTGTGGGCAAACACAAACGGGTCATCGGCGGCATGGATGATCAGGGTCGGCGTGCGGATATCGCCCAGGTAATAGCGACTGGAGGCGCGGCGGTAATAGTCCTCGGCGTTCAGGAAACCGTGCAGCGGCGCGGTGACCCGGCCGTCGAAGTCCCAGAACGTGCGCATCTTTTCCAATGAACCCAGGGCCTCAAGCGTCTTCAACCCCTCCGCACGACCATCCTCTAGAAAGCGCCGTTGCTTGACGCGGATATAGGCCAGCATTTCCCGCATGAAATGCTTCTGATAAACCCGCGAGAATCCCAGGCCGATGCGGTCCGCGCACTGGTCCAGGCGAAACGGCACCGATACCGCCGCCGCGCCTTGCAGCCCTGATGCTTCGCCGGTTTCGCCCAAATGCTTGAGCAGCACATTGCCGCCCAGTGAATAACCCACCGCATACAGCGGCGCCAGCGGTCGCTTGGCGCGCAGATGGGCAATCGCCGCGGCCAGGTCTTCGCTGGCGCCGGAGTGATAGCTGCGCGCCAAAAGGTTTGGTTCGCCCGAGCAGCCACGCCAATTCAGCGCCGCGCTGGCCCAGCCTTGCGCAGCCAGGGCTTTTTGCAGACCGGCCACGTAGGGCGAATTGGAGGAACCGGTCAACCCATGCAGTACCAGCACCAACGGTGCTTGCGCGTCATGGGGGCCATGCCAATCGAGGTCGAGGAAGTCGCCGTCTTCCAGCCACAGGCGTTCGCGTTGGCGTTCGATGTGGGTGGTAGGGCGCCACAGCGGCCCCCACAGTGTTTGCAGGTGGGGGTTGCCGAGGCCGAAGGCGGGGGTGAACAGGTCGGAAGAAGGGGTCATGACACGCTCTGCTGCGGATGCATTTAACTGTGGCGAGCGGGCTTGCCCCGCGTTGGGCTGCGAAGCGGCCCCAAAACCAGTAATGATGTTCTAACTGAGCAATCGCGGTGTTCTTGGTGGGGCTGCTGCGCAGCCCAACGCGGGGCAAGCCCGCTCGCCACAACAAGCCCGCTCACTACAGAAAGCCCGCTCGCCACAAACAGAGGTCAGGCGGCGCTGCGTTGCCACAACGCGTAATACACCCGTCCGGACTTCTGTTCCCGGTGCAGGCGCCAGGTGGCCGGCAAGCCCAGGGTAGAAGGGGCGGTCTCGCTTTCAGTGTAGATCCACGAATCCGCTGCCAGCCATTGGCGATCTTCCAGCAATGCGCACACGGTTGGCAGCAAGTTCTGGTTGAACGGCGGGTCGAGGAACACCACGTCGAACTCGCTGGCCGGCTGGGTTTCCAGGTAGCGCAGGGCGTCGGCGGTTTGCACCTGGCCGGTGGTGCAGCGCAGGGTGCCCAGGTGTTCCTTGAGGCTGGACACCGCCACATTGCTGGCGTCCAGCGCCTGGCCCAGGGCGGCGCCACGGGACAGCGCCTCCAGGAACAGCGCGCCACTGCCAGCGAACGGGTCCAATACTTTGGCGCCTGCAATGTATGGAGCCAGCCAGTTGAACAGGGTTTCACGCACGCGGTCAGGCGTCGGGCGCAGGCCTACGACGTCGGGGAAGCTCAGCTTGCGGCTGCGCCATTCGCCGCCAATGATGCGCAGCTGGCCCACACCGTTATGCACGTTGTGGACAGGTTTTTTCGGGCGAGATGAACTGGCCATTAATGCTCCGGAACCCCGAGCGGCTGCTCGGCGGGTTTATCAGTGGGGGGCGGTAGTGGCTTTTGCGCAATCGTCGGGCCGGCGGTCACGATGACCATCTTGTCGGCGCTCAAGTGTTTATTCATTGCAGCCTTGACCTGCTCTACGGTCAGGGCCTGGGATTGTTTCATGAAATCTGCCAGATAGGTCAGCGGCAGGTTGTAGAAACCCATCGCGCCCAACTGCCCGACGATATCGGCGTTGCTGGCGGTCGACAGCGGGAAACTGCCGGCCAGCTCGCGCTTGGCGTCATCCAGTTCTTTTTGCGTCGGGCCGGTCTTGAGGTAGTCGGCCACCACGTCCTCGACCAGGCGCAGGGTGCCGCCGCTCATTTCGGCGCGGGTCTGCAGATTGATCATGAACGGGCCACGCACCTGCATCGGCGAGAAACCGGAGTACACGCCGTAGGTCAAACCACGTTTTTCACGCACTTCGCTCATCAAGCGAGTGCCGAAACCGCCACCGCCGAGGATCTGGTTACCCAGGGACAAGGCTGCGTAGTCCGGGTCGGCACGGTCGATGCCCAGTTGCGCGAACAGCAAGTGAGTCTGTTTGGACGGGAACTCGATACGAGTCAGGCCCGGTTTGGGTTCGGTCGGCTGAGCAATTTTTGGCAGCGCCGGGCCCTTGGGCAGCGATGCAGAAACCTTGGCCGTCATGGCTTCGGCTTCGGCGCGGGTCAGATCGCCCACTACCGCAATCACCGCGTTGCCTGCTGCGTAAGCCTTGGCGTGGAACGCCTGCAACTGCGCGATGGTGATCTTTGGCACGCTCTCGGGCGTGCCTTCGCTCGGGTGCGCGTAAGGGTGGTCGCCGTACAGGCGCTTGAACAGTTCAAGGCTGGCCAGCTTGCCGGGGTTCTGCTTCTGGTACTCGAAGCCAGCGAGGATCTGGTTCTTGATCCGGGCCAGGGAGTCGGCCGGGAAGGTCGGTTTGCCGATCACCTGGTCAAACAGGCTCAGAGCGGCGTCGCGTTTGCTACTGTCGCTGAGGCTGCGCAGGGACACCAGCGCCATGTCGCGGTATGCACCATTGCCAAAGTCCGCGCCCAGACCTTCGAAATCACGGGCGATCTGGCTCACATCCTTGCCCGGTACGCCTTCGTTGAGCATGGCGTTGGTCATCAGCGCCAAGCCGGGTACGTTGCCGTCCTGGCTGCTGCCGGCGGCGAACAGGATGCGCATGTCAAACATCGGCAGTTCATGGGCTTCGACGAACAGCACCTTGGTGCCTTCGGCGGTGGTCCAGGTCTGTACGTCGAGCTTGCGGTTGGTCGGCGCCTTGTCGTCCAGTTCCGCCAGGGATTGCAGCTTGCTGCTCGATTGGGCTTTTTCCAGTGCCTGGCTGGCGACGGACTCGCTCGGACGCAGGAAATACACGGCGCTCGCCGCAATCAGGGTGACGACGATCAGGCCGGGGAAGATCAGGCGGCTGCTTTTGCGATCACTCATGAGCGGTCTCCTCAGGCAAAACATGGGCGACGCTCAGACGTTCGCGGGTGAAGTAGGTGCGCGCGGCTTTCTGGATATCTTCCGGGGTCACGCTTTGCAGGTCGGCGAGCTCCGTGTCCATCAGTTTCCAGGACAGGCCGACGGTCTCCAGGGAGCCGATGGCCGTGGCCTGGCTGGTGATGGAGTCACGCTGGTAGACCAGGCCGGCAATGACCTGGGCGCGGATGCGTTCCAGTTCTTCGGCGGTCGGCGGCTTGGCCTTCAACTCTTCCAGCAGGCGCCACAGGCCGGCTTCTGCCTGGGCGACGGTTTTCTTCTTCTGCTGATTCGGCGTGGCGCTCAGCATGAACAGGGTATCGCCACGGGTGTAGGCGTCGTAGTTGGTGGACGCAGCGGAAACCAGCTCTTCACCACGCTCCAACTGTTCGGAGATGCGGGCGCTGTAGCCGCCGTCCAGCAAGGCCGAGATCAGGCGCAGGGCCTGCACCGAACGCTTGTCTTCGGCGGTGGCCAGGCCCGGTACGTTAAAGCCCAGCATCACGCTCGGCAATTGGGTTTTCACATGCATCGTCAGCAGGCGCTCGCCGGGCTCGGCCAGTTCCATCGGGATCTTGGCCGGTGGCACGTCACGCTTGGGGATCGGGCCGAAGTAGCGCTGGGCCAGGTTCTTCACTTCGTCCGGGGTGACGTCGCCGACCACCACCAATGTGGCATTGTTCGGCACGTACCAGGATTGGTACCAGTGGCGCAGCTCTTCGACTTTCATGCGGTCCAGGTCGGCCATCCAGCCGATGGTCGGCGTGTGGTAGCCGCTGGCCGGGAATGCCATGGCCTTGAAGCGCTCGTAGGCCTTGGACATCGGGTTGTCGTCGGTGCGCAGGCGGCGCTCTTCCTTGATCACCTCGATCTCGCGGCTGAACTCGTCGGCCGGCAGGCGCAGGCTGGCCATGCGGTCGGCTTCCAGCTCGAAGGCGACGCCCAGGCGGTCGCGGGCCAGCACCTGGTAATAAGCGGTGTAGTCATCGCTGGTGAAGGCGTTCTCTTCGGCGCCCAGGTCGCGCAGGATCAGCGAGGCTTCGCCGGGGCCGACCTTGGCGCTGCCCTTGAACATCATGTGTTCCAGGGCGTGGGACAAACCGGTCTGGCCCGGGGTTTCGTAGCTCGAACCGACCTTGTACCAGACCTGGGAAACCACCACCGGGGCGCGATGATCTTCGCGCACGACCACCTTGAGGCCGTTGTCCAGGGTGAATTCATGGGTGGGTTGTGGGTCGGCAGCCAAGGCTGAAAGAGGCAGACAAACTGTGCTGAACAGCAGGCCTGCGGCGCGGCGGGCTAGAGCATTCATTCGTTTTTAAACCTGTTGGGCTGCCCGCTTGGTCTTAGCGTCGGCGGGCGAGGAGGTGCTAGGATACTGATCCGACTGAGGGACGGCCACTGCGGCCGTCTTGTTGAGGCCCTATTTTGGCCTTCAAAATGTTGCGCATGAACGAGCTGGCTAAAAAACAGTCTGTTACGCATCGAATTTTATTTACCGGCGCGCCCCTTGGCGCGTCGCTACCTTGAGATAGCCGTCTCCATGTTTGGTTCCAACGACGACAAGAAGACCCCAGCCGCGGCTGGCGAGAAGAAAGGCCTGTTCGGATGGCTGCGCAAAAAACCGCAGGAAACCGTCGACGAACACCCGCCGGTTCAACCTGAACCTATCCCTGAGCCAACAGTAGAAGCCGAACCGGTTGCCGAAACCCCGGCGCCGGTGGTATTGCCGATGGCCGAGCCGGTGTTGCAGCCGGTCGTCGAGGCTGTCCCGGAACCCGAGCCGGAACCCGAGCACAAACCGTGGCTGGAACTGCCGGTGGCTGAAGAGCCCGTGGCGCTGGTCGAAGATGTGCAGGCTGAGCACATCGCCCCGCCGATTCCGGCTGTGGCCGAGGTGGCAGTGCCTGCTGTTGTCGAGCCGGAGCCCGTCGTCGCACCTGTCGAAACCAGCAAGACCGGCTTCTTCGCCCGTCTCAAGCAAGGCCTGAGCAAGACCAGCGCCAGCATTGGCGAAGGCATGGCCAGCCTGTTCCTGGGCAAGAAGGTCATCGATGACGAACTGCTGGAAGACATCGAAACCCGCCTGCTCACCGCCGACGTGGGCGTCGAAGCCACTGCCGTGATCATCCAGAGCCTCACCCAGAAGGTCGCGCGCAAACAGCTGACCGACGCCGACGCGTTGTACAAATCCCTGCAGGCCGAGCTGGCCGCGATGCTCAAGCCGGTGGAAGCGCCGCTGGTGATCACCCCGAAAAAACCTTTCGTGATCCTGGTGGTGGGCGTCAACGGCGCCGGCAAGACCACCACTATCGGCAAGCTGGCCAAGAAGCTGCAGTCCGAAGGCAAGAAAGTCATGCTGGCAGCCGGCGATACCTTCCGTGCCGCCGCGGTTGAACAACTGCAGGTGTGGGGCGAGCGCAACAAGATCCCGGTCATCGCCCAGCACACCGGCGCCGATTCCGCCTCGGTGATCTTCGATGCCGTGCAAGCCGCCAAGGCCCGTAACATCGACGTGCTGATCGCCGATACCGCCGGTCGCCTGCACACCAAAGACAATTTGATGGAAGAGCTGAAAAAGGTTCGCCGTGTGATCGGCAAGCTCGACGCAGACGCGCCGCACGAGGTTCTGCTGGTACTGGACGCTGGCACCGGCCAGAACGCCATCAGCCAGGCCAAGCAATTCAACCAGACGGTACAACTGACCGGCCTGGCATTGACTAAGCTCGACGGCACGGCCAAGGGCGGCGTGATCTTCGCCCTGGCCAAGCAGTTCGGGTTGCCGATTCGTTATATCGGCGTCGGTGAAGGCATCGACGACCTGCGCACCTTTGAAGCCGAACCCTTTGTACAGGCACTGTTTGCCGAGCGGGAGCGTTCATGATTCGATTCGAACAGGTCGGTAAACGCTATGCGAACGGGCATGTCGGCTTGCATGAGCTGAGCTTTCGAGTGCGGCGCGGCGAGTTTCTATTTGTAACCGGTCACTCCGGCGCAGGCAAAAGTACGTTGTTGCGCCTGCTGCTGGCCATGGAGCGTCCGACCACCGGTAAGTTGCTGTTGGCGGGCCAGGACCTGGCCACCATCAGTAATGCGCAGATTCCGTTCCTGCGCCGCCAGATCGGCGTGGTGTTCCAGAATCACCAGTTGCTGTTCGATCGCACCGTGTTCAACAACGTGGCGCTGCCGTTGCAGATCCTCGGGCTGTCCAAGGCCGAGATCGTCAAGCGCGTGGATTCGGCCCTGGAGCGCGTGGCGCTGTCGGACAAGACCGATCTCTACCCTGGCGACCTGTCCACCGGCCAGCAACAGCGCGTCGGTATCGCCCGCGCTATCGTCCACCGCCCGGCCCTGCTGCTGGCGGACGAACCCACCGGCAACCTCGACCCGCGCCTGGCGGCCGAGATCATGGGCGTATTCGAAGACATCAACCGCCTGGGCACCAGCGTGCTGATCGCCAGTCACGACCTGGCACTGATCGCGCGCATGCGTCATCGCATGCTCACTCTGCAACGTGGCCGCCTGATCGGTGACGGGGAGGCCGGCGTATGAGTGCAACACGCAGCCCTAAAGTCTCCGAACGCGTGGCGCCGAAACCGGCCGACCCGCAACCGCCGAAGAAAAAACACGACCACGATGACGATGGTCCGGACTTCAGCACCTTGCTGCGCGCCTGGATCGAAAGCCATCGCGCCAGCCTGGTCGACAGCCTGCGCCGCCTGGGCAAGCAGCCGATCGGCAGCTTTTTCACCTGCCTGGTGATGGCAGTGGCCCTGAGCCTGCCGATGGGCCTGTCGCTCCTGCTTAATAATGTGGAGCGCCTGGGCGGTTCCTGGCAGCGCGCAGCGCAGATTTCGCTGTACCTGAATATCGACGCCAGTGCCAAAGATGGCGAAGCGTTACGCGACGACATCAAGAACATCCCCGGCGTGGCGGATGCCGAGTACATCAGTCGCGATCAGGCACTGGAAGAGTTCCAGCAACAATCCGGCCTGGGCGAGGCGCTCAAGGAGCTGCCACAGAACCCGCTGCCGGGCGTGGTCCTGGTGACGCCGAACGAGGTGGACAAGCCGGCGCTGGAAGCCCTGCGACAAAAACTCGCAGAGATGCCCAAGGTGCAACAGGCGCAACTTGATCTAGTCTGGGTAGAGCGCCTGGCCGCGATCCTCAAGCTGGGCGACCGCTTTGTGTTCGGTCTGACAGTGCTGTTGGTGTCTGCATTACTTTTGGTGATAGGTAATACCATTCGTCTTCATATTGAAAACCGTCGCACCGAGATAGAAGTGATTAAACTGGTCGGCGGCACGGACAGCTATGTGCGTCGGCCTTTTCTGTACATGGGCGCGCTTTATGGCTTTGGTGCCGGGATTTTGTCCTGGGGCGTGCTGGCTTTTGGCCTGGACTGGCTGAACGACGCGGTTGTCGGGCTTGCCGGACTCTACGGCAGTGATTTCGCCCTGGCTGGCGTGCCGGTAGCCGATGGTCTGAGTCTCTTGCTTGGCGCGGTATTGTTGGGGTATATCGGTGCTTGGATTGCGGTCGCTCGTCATTTACGTGAGCTGGCACCGAAGTAGTTAATGTCAGATTAATGTGGTTTCGTTTGTATTGACCGTATTGGTGGTTTAGGGAACTTGTCCTACGGTTCCCGGTCAATTTTCGCAGTGCTTCACTGCACGAGTTATGTGAGTCGGAGGTTTTTTCGTATGACCACTTCTTTGCAACCTGCTTATGCCTTGGTCCCGGGTGCGAACCTGGAAGCCTATGTGCACACGGTCAACAGCATTCCGCTGCTGACGCCCGAGCAGGAGCGTGAACTGGCCGAGAGTCTCTACTATGAGCAGGATTTGGGGGCGGCTCGGCAGATGGTGCTCGCCCACCTGCGTTTTGTCGTACATATCGCCCGTAGCTATAGCGGCTACGGCCTGGCTCAGGCTGACCTGATCCAGGAAGGCAACGTCGGCCTGATGAAGGCTGTAAAGCGCTTCAACCCCGAGATGGGTGTGCGCCTGGTATCGTTTGCCGTGCACTGGATCAAGGCGGAAATCCACGAGTTCATCCTGCGCAACTGGCGCATCGTGAAAGTCGCAACCACCAAGGCCCAGCGCAAACTGTTCTTCAACCTGCGCAGCCAGAAAAAACGCCTGGCGTGGCTGAACAACGAGGAAGTCCACCGCGTGGCCGAAAGCCTTGGTGTGGAACCGCGTGAAGTGCGCGAGATGGAAAGCCGCCTGACCGGCCAGGACATGGCCTTCGACCCCGCTGCTGAAGCGGACGACGACAGTGCCTTCCAATCGCCGGCCAACTACCTGGAAGACCACCGTTACGACCCGGCGCGTCAGCTGGAGGATGCGGATTGGAGCGACAACTCCAACCACAACCTGCACGAAGCGCTGGAAGTGCTGGACGACCGCAGCCGTGACATCCTCTACCAGCGCTGGCTGGCAGAAGAAAAAGCCACGCTGCACGACCTGGCGCAGAAGTACAACGTGTCGGCCGAGCGGATTCGTCAGCTTGAGAAAAGCGCGATGAACAAGCTGAAACTGTCCATCGCAGCCTAAAAATATGGGAGGGGGCTTGCCCCCGATAGCAGAGTGTCAGTCAACATCAAGGTGACTGGTTCATCGCTATCGGGGGCAAGCCCCCTCCCACATTTGTTTTTGTTGTGTCAGTCGGACCAGGGCGCCTTGCGGGAGTTGTTCAGTTCGACCAGGTAACCGTCTCCACCCAACTGACTCATCTGCTGACGAATCCAAGCCGCGCGCCTTGCCACATACGCCGTCGGATGGCTGGCACTCCACACCCGTGGATTGGGCAAAACAGCCGCCAGATAGCTGGCCTGCTGCCGCGATAACCCCTTGGCACTCACCCCAAAGTGATGCCGCGCCGCCGCTTCCGCGCCAAACACGCCTTCGTCCCACTCCACGCTATTGAGGTACACCTCAAGAATTCGCTGCTTGGGCCACAACACCTCGATCAACCCGGTAAACCAGGCTTCCAGGCCTTTGCGCAAATAGCTGCGGCCGGCCCACAGGAACAGGTTCTTCGACACCTGCTGGCTCAACGTACTGGCACCGCGAATCGAGCCGCCGCGCTCGTTGTGCAGGATCGCCGCCTGGATCGCACCGAAATCAAAGCCCCAATGCTGCGGGAAGCGCTGGTCTTCACCGGCCATCACCGCCACTTTGAGGTCATCGGAGATCTCGTCCCACGGCACCCAGGTGCGCTGCAGGTCAATGGGTTCGCCGTCGAACCAGGATTCGACCTTGCGCTCCACCATCAGCGCGGTGAAGGGCGGCGGGACGACACGAAACAGCAGCACCAGCAGCACACTGCCGATGGCAAACCATTTGACGACGTTGAGAAAGCGTTTGAAGAGGAGACGCAGCATAGAGATGGCTTGGCCGAACCCGTTGAGCGGGCCATTATACAGACCCGGCCCTTTGAGTCTGACTGGAGTTCCTCATGCTGCGTGGCTTTCTGATGTTGGCTGCCTTTTTCGGCTTCACCGGTGTCGCCCTTGGGGCCTTCGCCGCCCACGGCCTGAAAAACCGCCTGAGCGCCGAGTACCTCGCAATTTTCCACACCGGCGTGACCTACCAACTGGTGCACACCCTGGCGCTGTTCGGCGTGGCGCTGCTGGCGGCGCACATCCCCGGCCGGTTGGTCAACTGGGCGGGCATCTCGTTTACCGTTGGCATCCTGCTGTTCTCCGGCAGCCTGTATGTGCTGACCCTGACCGGCATCAGCAGGCTTGGGATCATCACGCCGTTTGGCGGCCTGGCCTTCCTGCTTGGCTGGTTCTTCCTGGGCCTGGCGGCGTGGCGCTTGCAGGCAGCCTGACCAAGGGACTTGGGCCGGCAACCTCAATCGGGCTAGAATGCCGACCCCTAAAAACGATGGCGGCCCGTGGCATGCGCATTCAGTTGAACGGCGAATCCTTTGAACTGCCCGACGGTGAAACCGTTGCGGCCCTGCTGACCCGACTGGACCTGACCGGGCGGCGCGTCGCAGTGGAACTCAACCTGGATATCGTCCCGCGTAGCCTGCACGCCGAGACCGCACTCGCCGAAGGCGACCAGGTCGAAGTGGTCCACGCCATCGGCGGCGGCTGATCGCGCAGTTTCCTGAATTCTGCAGAACCTCACCCCATTCCGAGGATTTCCCATGAGCATCGTTCGTAGCGACAAGCCTTTCGTCCTGGCCGGGCGTACCTACCAGTCCCGCCTGCTGGTCGGCACCGGCAAGTACCGCGACATGGAAGAAACCCGCCTGGCCATCGAAGCCTCGGGCGCCGAGATCGTCACCTTCGCCGTGCGCCGCACCAACCTCGGCCAGATCGAAGGCGAGCCGAACCTGCTTGAAGTGCTGTCGCCGGACCGCTACACCTTCCTGCCGAACACCGCCGGTTGCTACGATGCCATCGAGGCCGTGCGCACCTGCCGCCTGGCCCGTGAGCTGCTCGACGGCCACAACCTGGTGAAGCTGGAAGTGCTGGCCGACCAGAAAACCCTGTTCCCCAACGTGATCGAAACCCTCAAGGCCGCCGAAACCCTGGTCAAGGAAGGTTTCGACGTGATGGTCTACACCAGCGATGACCCGATCATCGCGCGCCAACTGGCGGAAATCGGCTGCATCGCGGTGATGCCACTGGCCGGCCTGATCGGTTCCGGCCTGGGGATCTGCAATCCGTACAACCTGCAGATCATCCTCGAAGAAGCCAAGATCCCGGTGTTGGTGGATGCAGGCGTGGGCACGGCCTCCGACGCAACCATCGCCATGGAACTGGGCTGTGACGCGGTGCTGATGAACTCGGCCATCGCCCACGCCCAGCAACCGATCCTGATGGCCGAAGCCATGAACCACGCCATCGTCGCGGGCCGCCTGGCCTACCTCGCCGGCCGCATGCCGAAAAAACTCTACGCCAGCGCCTCCTCGCCGCTGGATGGTCTGATCAAGTAAGAGCCATTGATGACTGAATCAAACGAAACGCCGAACACCCTGGAAGCAGGCGACGAGTCCAAGCACCGCCGCATCAAGAGTTTTGTGATGCGCGCCGGTCGCATGACCGAAGGCCAGCAAAAGGGCCTGGAGCAAGGCACGCCGCTGTTCGTGTTGCCATTGGCCGACGCGCCGGTGGACTACGACCAGGTGTTCGGCCGTTCGGCCCCGCGTTCCCTGGAAATCGGCTTCGGCATGGGCCACTCCCTGCTGGAAATGGCCGCCGCTGCGCCGGACCAGGACTTCATTGGCGTGGAGGTCCACCGCCCAGGTGTCGGCGCGCTGCTCAACGGCGTGTTGACCCAAGGACTGACGAACCTACGGGTCTATGACTGCGACGCGATCGAAGTGCTCAACCGCTGCATCGCCGACAACAGCCTCGATCGCCTGATGCTGTTCTTCCCGGACCCATGGCACAAAGCCCGTCACCACAAGCGCCGCATCGTCCAGGCCTCCTTTGCGGAGCTGGTGCGCAGCAAGCTGAAAGTGGGCGGCATCCTGCACATGGCCACCGACTGGGAACCCTACGCGGAATACATGCTGGAAGTGATGAACGTCGCCCCCGGCTACCGCAACCTGGCTGAAGACGGCAAATGCGTGCCACGCCCGGCCGAGCGGCCGATCACCAAGTTCGAGCGTCGTGGTGAGCGGCTGGGGCACGGGGTGTGGGATCTGAAGTTCGAGAAGCTGGCGTAATTCCCCATTAGCTTGAAATGCAATTCTATGTGGGAGGGGGCTTGCCCCCGATAGCGGTGGATCAGTCAGCTTATCTGTAGCTGACCCAAAGCAATCGGGGGCAAGCCCCCTCCCACATTTGTTTTTGCAGTGAGCTATGAATCAGCGGCGGTCTGCGACTACGCCGATCAGTACCAGTACCACGATCAACACCGGCGCCAGGCTGTAGTTATTGAACTGGCTCAACCCCCGCACAATCCACGGTGTGGCATAGATCAGCGCCGCGCCGCTGCCGATCATGCACACCAGCGCCATCAACGGCACGCGCAACGCACCCGCGATGCTGCCCAGGCGTGCTTCGATCCAGCCCTTGATATCGGCGCCGAACAGCACCAGCAGGCAGCCCACGAGGGCCAGGGAGATTTCCGACAGGTTGCTGCGGCTCCAGCGGGATACGGTGGCGAGCAGGTCGAGTACCAAATCCATTCGATTTCCTTAAGAGCGTCAGCTCAAAAACTTCTGCAACAGATCATTGAGAAAGAGTTGCCCGCGGTCGGTCGCCGCCAGGCGTGACGGTTCGACCTGCATTAAGCCACTTTGTTCTGCCTCGCGGCGGCCTTCATCGAGGCTCGCCAGATCCAGACCGGTACGCTCGGCGTAGAGCCTGGCATCGACCCCTTCGGTGAGGCGCAGGGCGTTCATCAGGAACTCGAATGGCAACTCTTCGTTGGTCAGCTCCTTCGCGCCGGCCTGGAAGCTTTTGGCCGGGTTTAGGTAGTCCTTCGGTGCACGGGTCTTCCAGGTGCGTACGATGCGCCCGTCCGGATGGCTGAGCTTGCCGTGGGCGCCGGCACCGATGCCGATGAAGTCACCGAAGCTCCAGTAATTGAGGTTATGCCGCGCCGGGCGACCTGGTTGGGCATAGGCCGATACTTCATATTGCGCGTAGCCGTGTTCGGCAAGCAACGCCTGGCCGGCTTCCTGGATGTCCCACAGGGTGTCGTCTTCCGGCAGTGCAGGCGGCTGGTTCCAGAACACGGTGTTGGGTTCCAGGGTCAGCTGGTACCAGGACAAGTGCGTCGGCTTCAGCGCGATGGCCTGGCGCAAGTCGCTCAAGGCATCGTCCAGGGACTGATCGGGCAGCCCGTGCATCAAGTCCAGATTGAAGTTATCGAACCCGGCCTGGCGCGCCATGCCAGCGGCACGTACGGCTTCGTCGCCATTGTGGATACGGCCCAGGGCCTCAAGCTTTTCCTGCTGGAAGCTCTGGATACCGATGGACAAGCGATTGATCCCCAGCTTGCGATAGGCCACGAACTTTTCTTGCTCGAACGTCCCGGGGTTGGCTTCCAGGGTGATCTCGATATCGCCGGCAAACGGGATGCGGGCTTCCACGCCCTTGAGCAACCGCCCCAACGCTGCGGCGCTGAACAGGCTGGGCGTGCCGCCGCCGAAGAAGATCGAACTGAGTTCGCGGCCATGCACTGCGTGCAGGTCCTGATCGAGGTCGGCCAACAGGGCGTCCACATACTCCTCTTCCGGCAGCACTTTACTGGCGGTGTGGGAGTTGAAGTCGCAATAAGGACATTTGCGCACGCACCACGGGATATGGATGTACAGCGCCAGGGGCGGCAGCACAGGCAAGGCCGCCCGAGGTGTTTGCGCGCCGCCGTGGATCAGCGGCTGCGCAGAGGTGTTCAGGGTCATTTCAGGCTCAGGCGTTGGCGCAGCAAATCCATTGCGCGGGCACGGTGGCTGATCTGGTTCTTGTCGGCCGGGCTCAGTTCGGCACTGGAAACGTTACGTTCCGGCACCCAGAACAACGGGTCATAGCCAAACCCATGCTCGCCGCTGGCCGCATGCAGGATGCGCCCGTGCCACAGGCCTTCGCACAGGATCGGCAGCGGGTCATCGGCATGCCGTACCAGGGCCAGCACGCAGACGAACTGTGCGCCGCGCTCGGCGTCCGGTACGTCCTTGAGCGCGTCCAGCAGCTTGGCGTTGTTGGCGGCATCGCCCTTGCCGTCGGCGTAGCGCGCCGAATAAATGCCCGGTGCGCCGCCGAGGAAATCGACGGCCAGCCCCGAGTCATCCGCCAGCGCCGGCAGGCCGGAGATGCGTGCGGCGTTGCGTGCCTTGAGGATAGCGTTCTCGACGAACGACAGGCCGGTCTCTTCCGGTTCCACCTGGCTGAACTCGCCAATCGAGCGCAACTGCACGGAGTCGCCGAGCATGGCTTGCAGTTCTTTGAGTTTGCCGGCGTTATGGCTGGCCAGTACGAGTTGGGTGAGGTTCATTTTTCCGCCGGAAACAGTTCCTGGTTGAACTGGAAGCTATGGGCTTTGCCGCCGGTTTCCACGTTGATGGTAAACGTCTTGTATTCGCGCTGCGTCACGGAGTAGGGCGCCAGGTAATTGATGCCGCCTTTCTCGTTGATCTGCTTGAACGTCAGGACTTCGCTCTTGCCGCCCAAGTCCTTGATGGTGCCGGTCACTTGCGCGGCCACCGGGGTCACGCCCTTGATCACCGTCACGTTGATCAAGCCCTTTTCCTTGCTGCGCACCACGCCGACGGCCTGGGCGGTTTCCGGTTGCAGGAAGCTGGAGGTGAACGTGTTGTAGTGGACGGTGATATCGCCGAAGTCTTTCTTGCGATTGGCATCGATAGCGTCGGCGGCCAGGGCGCTGGCGCCCAGGCACGCGGTCAATAGAAATACAGCCAGGCGTTTCATGAGCGTCCCTCTTGAAGATGATTAGACGGCAATCTTGTGGTCCGTCAGGCCAGGACTGCTGACCCGGTAAATACCGATTTCGCCCAACAGATTGGGCCATAGTTTACTTGCCCAGCCGTGACGATGCTGTTGATCGACGGCAAGGCGGTTGATCACCTTGGCTTCACGCTCACTGCACAGGGTTTCGAAGTCTTCGAAGGTGCAGAAGTGGATGTTCGGCGTGTTGTACCAAGTGTACGGCAGGAAGTCCGACACCGGCATGCGGCCCTTGGTGGCCAGGTACCAGCGGCAGCGCCAGTGCCCGAAGTTGGGGAAGGTGATGATGCACTGGCGGCCTACGCGCAGCATTTCGTCGAGGATGCGGTCCGGGTAGTGCACCGCCTGGAGGGCCTGGGTCATCACCACGATGTCGAAGCTGTTGCTGGCAAAGTTGCCCAGGCCCTTGTCCAGGTCCTGCTCGATCACGTTGATGCCTTTGGCCACGCACTGGGCGATGTTGTCCGGGTCGTTTTCCAGGCCGTAGCCAGTGACTTGCTTGTTGTCGCGCAGCCAGCTCAGCAGTTCGCCATCGCCGCAGCCCAGGTCGAGCACGCGGCTGCCGGCGGGGATCCAGTCTTGGATGATTTCCAGGTCGGCTCTCATGGCGTTCTCACACAGTAATCCGGTTCATGTAATTGCCGAACGCCTGCAAGTAACGCGGGATCGGGATCAGGAAGGCGTCGTGGCCTTGCGGTGCATCGATCTCCAGGTAGCAGACGTCCTTGCGTGCAGCCATCAGCGCGTCCACCAGCTCGCGGGAGCGGGCCGGCGAGAAGCGCCAGTCGGTGGTGAAGGACATCACGCAGAACTTGGCCGTGGCGCCTTCGAAGGTTTTCGCCAGGTCGTCGTCGTGGTTGGCGGCCGGGTCGAAGTAGTCCAGCGCCTTGGTCATCAGCAAGTAGGTGTTGGCGTCGAAACGCCCCGAGAACTCCTCGCCCTGGTAGCGCAGGTAGCTTTCCACCTGGAACTCGACGCTGTGGAAGTCGTAGTTGAGCTTCTCGCTCTTGAGGCCACGGCCGAATTTCTCGCCCATGGAGTCATCGGACAGGTAGGTGATATGCCCGACCATCCGCGCCAGCATCAGGCCGCGCTTGGGAATCACGCCGGCTTCCTGGAACGAACCACCGTGGAACTCCGGGTCGGTAAGGATGGCCTGGCGTGCCACTTCGTTGAAGGCGATGTTCTGCGCCGACAGCTTGGGGGCCGAGGCGATTGCCAGGCAATGGCGCACGCGGTCCGGGTAGGTGATGGTCCATTGCAGCGCCTGCATGCCGCCCAGGCTGCCGCCGATTACTGCCGCCCACTGGTTGATACCCAGCAGGTCGGCGAGGCGCGCTTGGCTGTGCACCCAGTCTTCCACGGTGAGCACCGGGAAGTCGGCGCCGAACGGTTTGCCGGTTTCCGGATTGAGGCTGCTGGGGCCGGTGGAACCGTTGCAGCCGCCCAGGTTGTTCAGGCTGACCACAAAGAACTTGTTGGTGTCGATGGGCTTGCCGGGGCCGATGCAACTGTCCCACCAGCCGGGCTTGCGATCCTCGGCAGAGTGGAAACCGGCCGCGTGATGATGGCCGGACAAGGCGTGGCAGATCAGCACGGCGTTGCTCGCCGTGGCGTTCAGTTGGCCATAGGTTTCATAGATCAGGTCGTAGGCGGGCAGCGAACGGCCGCAGGCCAGGGCCAGCGGTTCGCTGAAGTGCGCCACTTGGGGCACGACCAGTCCAACAGAATCGGGGGGAAAGGCAGCTGGCATCGACCCTGCTCTCGTTTAAATGAGGCGTAAGTCTAAAGACCGCTGCACCTAGCGGCAAGCAATGGCCTGAGCGGTTTGAAATGTGGGAGGGGGGCTTGCCCCTCTCACATTTGCTTTGCGTCAGATCAGCAGACGCAAAATCTCCGGCATCCCGGTCATGGCCGCGAGGTTGTTGATCACCAGCATGTCCAGCAACTTGAGCACCATGAACGCCAGGATCGGCGAGATATCCAGGCCGCCGAGGTTCGGCAGCAGGCGGCGGAATGGCGCCAGGGCCGGCTCGCAGATCTGGTTCACCAGCTCGGCGCCAGGGTTGTGGCTACCGGGGGCGACCCAGGACAGGATCACGCTGATGATCAGGGCGAAGAAGAAGATCTTCAGGAACAGCGCGGTCACGCCGATGATGGCCCAGATCAGCAACTGTACGAAATTGCCGGTGGTGCCGTAGGTCAGCAGCAGGGTCAGCGCCATCAAGGCCAACTGCACCAGGATTGCCAGCACCAGCGACGACATGTCCAGGCCGAACAGGCTCGGGATGATCCGGCGCAATGGCTTGAGCAGCTGTTGGGTGGCCTTGACGATGAACTGGCAGAGCGGGTTGTAGAAATTCGCACGTACCAGTTGCAGCACGAAGCGCATCAGGACGATCAGCAGGTACAGGCTGCCGAGGGTTTGCAGCACGTAGACGGCTGCGGTGTTCAAACCAATCATGTTGGCTCCTTATTTGCCCAGTTGTTCGGCGAGTTCCGCCGAGCGGTGCGCAGCGGCACCCAGTGCTTTTTCCACCAGGGCTTCAAAGCCCCCGGCCTGGAACGACTCGATGGCCGCCTGTGTGGTGCCGCCCGGCGAGGTCACGCGGCGGCGCAGCTCGGCGGCGTCCACATCGCTGGACACCGCCATGCGCGCAGCCCCCAGGGCGGTCTGCTCGGCCAGTTGTTCGGCAACGTCCTTGGACAGGCCCAGCTTCACGCCGGCGGCGGTCATGGCTTCGATCAGCAGGAAGAAATACGCCGGGCCGCTGCCGGATACGGCGGTGACCGCGTCCAGTTGCTGCTCCTGTTCCAGCCACAGCGCGAGGCCCACGGCGGACAGCAGTTCTTGCGCCTGGTCGCGTTGTTCGGCGCTCACTTCGGTGGTGGCGTACAAGCCGCTCACGCCTTGGCTGACCAGGGCTGGCGTGTTGGGCATGCAGCGCACGATCGGCTGGGCGCCGAGCCAGGTGTTCATGCTGGCGCAGGTGATGCCGGCGGCGATGGACACCACCAGTTGGTTCGGCTGCAGGCTTGGGCGCAGGCTTTCGCACACCGCCTTCATGGCCTGCGGCTTCACTGCCAGCACGATCACGTCGACGCCCTGGATGGCCTCGGCGTTGTCGGCAAAGGTTTCAATACCGTGCTCGGCGCTGACGCGGGCACGGGTGTCTGCGCCCGGGTCGCTGGCGCGGATCTGCGCGGCATCCAGGCCCTTGGCCCGCAGGCCACCGATCAGGCTGGCCGCCATGTTACCGGCGCCGATAAAGGCTATACGCGTGTCTTTCATGACAGGTCCTTAGCTATATGGAAGTCAGCCATTTCATGGCTGGCCGTAGTCGCGGGCGCCAAACAGGGCGGTACCGATCCGCACCCAGGTGGCGCCTTGGGCAATGGCCGACTCAAGGTCGTGGCTCATGCCCATGGAAAGTGTGTCCAGCGGCAGGTTCAAACTGGCTTGCAGCTCGCGCACGGTGGCGAAGGCTGCATCTTGCGCGGCGCGCTCTTCGGTCGGCTCGGGGATTGCCATCAGGCCACGCAGCTTCAGGCGCGGCAGGGCGCTGATAGCGTTGGCCAGGGCTGGCAGGTCGGCGGGTGTACAGCCGGACTTGCTGGCTTCGCCGCTGACGTTGACCTGGATGCAGATGTTCAGCGGTGGCAGGTCGGCCGGGCGTTGTTCGGACAAGCGTTGAGCGATTTTCAAGCGGTCCACGGAATGCACCCAAGCGAAGTTCTCGGCGATAGCGCGCGTCTTGTTCGATTGAATGGGGCCGATGAAGTGCCAACTCAAGGGCAGGTCGGTTAATTCGGCCTGTTTGCCCAGGGCTTCCTGCAGATAGTTCTCGCCAAAATCGTGCATCCCGGCGGCATAGGCTTCGCGCACGGCTTGCGCGGGTTTGGTCTTGCTCACGGCCAGCAGGTGGATGCTGCTTGCGTCACGTTGCACGGCGTCGGCTGCGGCGCGGATGCGCTGGCTAACCTGGCCGATGTTGTCTGCTATCGTCGACATTCAAGATGCGCCCGTGGATATGGAGTCCGCGGCATTCTACTGGAAATGGAAAGCCCTATGGATATCACTGAATTACTCACGGCCAGCGTGCGCCGTGGCGCCTCCGACCTGCATTTGTCCGCCGGACTGGCGCCGATGCTGCGGGTGGATGGGGAGGTCTGGCCGCTGGATGGGCGGGTGCTTTCACCCCCGCAAGTGGCCGACTTGTTGAGCCCATTGCTCAATCAGCACCAACAAAAGGATTTCGAAACATCTCTTGAAACGGATTTTGCCTTCGAACTGCCCGGTGTGGCGCGGTTCCGCGCCAATGTGTTCCGGCAGGAGCGGGGCATGGGCGCAGTGTTTCGCGCCGTACCGTCCGAGGTCCAGAGCCTGGAGCGCCTCGGCCTGGGGGAAGTATTCCAGCGTATCGCCCAGCTACCGCGCGGCCTGGTGCTGGTGACCGGCCCTACCGGCTCGGGCAAGTCTACGACTCTGGCGGCGATGATCGACTTTCTCAATCAGCATCGACGCCAGCACATCCTCACCCTTGAAGACCCCATCGAGTTTATCCACACGCCGAACATGGCATTGATCAACCAACGCCAGGTGCACCGCGACACCCATAGTTTTTCGGTTGCCCTGCGCTCGGCGCTCAGGGAAGACCCGGACGTGATCCTGGTGGGTGAACTGCGCGACCTGGAAACCATCCGCCTGGCCCTGACGGCGGCTGAGACCGGGCACCTGGTATTCGGCACCTTGCATACCTCGTCGGCGGCAAAGACCGTGGATCGGCTGGTGGATGTGTTTCCGGCGGGGGAAAAGGCCATGGTCCGCTCGATGCTGTCGGAGTCGTTGCAGGCAGTGGTGTCCCAGGTGCTGGTGAAGAAGATCGGCGGGGGGCGGGTGGCGGCCCATGAAATCATGTTGGGTACGCCGGCTATTCGCAATCTGATCCGTGAGGACAAGGTGGCGCAGATGGTCTCGGCGATCCAGACGGGTGGGGCGCTGGGGATGAAGACGCTGGATATGAGCTTGAAGGCGTTGGTCGGGGAGGGGGTGATCAGTCGGGAAGAGGCGCAGCAGAAGGCGAGGGTGCCTGGGGAAATATGAAGGTCCAAATGAGGGAGAGGGCTTGCCTCCGATAGCAGTGGATCAGTTAGCTTATTTGTAGCTGATCCACGGTAATCGGGGGCAAGCCCCCTCCCACATTGTTCACCCACCGCACTCCAGCCTGGAATCAGCGCTGGACCACCCGCAGGTTGTTCTGCTCTTTGGGCAATACCCGCTTGGCAATCACGTAGTTCTTGTCCCAGAACGGTTTCTTCAGCGTGTCGATGCTGACCGCTTTGCCACGGCGTGGTGCGTGGATGAAACGGTCGTTGCCCAGGTAGATGGCAACGTGGTTCACCTGGCGGCTCTTCAATTTGAAGAACAGCAGGTCACCCGGTTTCAAGTCCTTGCGATCAACCTTCTGCCCGTGGCCGGCGGCCATGGCGTTGGAGGTGCGTGGCAAATCCACGGCGGCTACGTCGTTAAACGCATATTTCACCAAGCCGCTGCAGTCGAACCCTTTACTTGGGCTGCTGCCGCCCCAACGATAAGGAGTACCGAGCACGTTGACGGCACGGCTGAGCACGGTGCTGCTCTGCCTGGTGTTGACGCCTACCAGGCCGGCCGTTGCCTTGCCGTGGGCCTTGCTCAGTTGAGTCGGGCGGTTGACGGTCAGCTTGACCGACTTGGCGGTGCTTGGCGTGCTGTGGACTTTAGGGGTGAAACCGTTAACGTTGGGAAGTCGTTGCTCACGATTGGTGGCGTGGGCGGCCAGTGGCATTAATAGGCAAATGGTTAGCCATGTCTTGAAAAATGGTCGCATTAGGCGTGGCTCTTATGGGTTTGCGCGCAACTTTATAACAGCTTTTTGTGTCGTTCTCAGGCCGTTTGTCGACTGAACCTTGACGTCAAAATCAGGAAAAACGCGACGATTCGCCGCAATTGTCCTACACAAGTCAGGTGGCATAAGGCTTTCAGGGCAGGGAAGATACCATTTGCCGTACGTCGGGCGCCCGTAAAAAAGTCACAAAGAAAATGAAAAAATTTATCTATCGAGGCAAAAGAGGTACGCGATGAACACCTATCAGCAGATTGGCGAGCAGCAAGACACCCACAGCAAGGTCATCGGTTACCTGCTGTGGATTTTCGGTTTTACCGGGGCGCATCGCTTCTACTACGGCAAGCCGGTGACCGGAACGATCTGGTTTTTCACCTTTGGCTTGCTGGGTATCGGCTGGCTGATCGACCTGTTCCTGATCCCGGCCATGGACCGTGAAGCGGACCTGAGGTTTACCGCCGGGCCCATCGAATACAACGTGGCTTGGATCCTGTTGGCGTTTCTCGGGGTATTTGGCGTGCACCGCATGTACCAGGGCAAATGGATCACCGGCCTGATCTACCTGCTGACCGGCGGTTTGTTCCTGGTTGGGGTGCTGTATGACTTCTGGACGTTGAATACGCAGATATCGATCCGCAATGCCGAGCGCAACAGCGGCCGCTGATCTTTAACTTCTGGTGGAGATCAACAGGTGGGAGGGGGCTTGCCCCCGATAGCGGTGGATCAGTCAGCTTATCTGTAGCTGACCCACTGCAATCGGGGCAAGCCCCCTCCCACATTGATCATGCCCACATTAGAGGTGGGATTTTTCAGGCCGGGTAGCTGATGCGGCCATCCACCAGGGTGTAACGCACCGTCGCCGGCAGGCTATGGCCGATGAACGGGCAGTTTTCACCTTTGGATAGCCATTGCTCCCCCGCAATCGTGGAACTGGCCGGATCAAAAAGCACCAGGTCCGCCGCCGAACCCACCCCCAACTTGCCCGCTGGCAGGCGCAAGGCCTCGGCCGGGCCGCTGCTCAGGCGTGCCAACAATGTCGGCAAGTCCAGCAACCCATCCTCTACCAACGTCATCGCCAGAGGTAGCAACAGTTCGACACTGCTGATGCCCGGCTTTGTCGCGCCAAACGGTGCCAGCTTGGCATCCCTCTCATGGGGCTGGTGATGGCTGGAAATCGCCGAGACCACACCGGATTTCACCGCCGCGCGCAAACCGTCGCGGTCAGCCAGGGTACGCAGTGGCGGTTGCACGTGGTACAGGCTGGAGAAGTCGATCAGCGCTTCGTCCGTCAGGATCAGCTGATAAAGCGCCACATCCGCTGTCACCGGCAAGCCACGGGCCTGGGCCTGGGCGATCAGGGCCACGCCCCGCGCACTGGTCAACTGGCTGAAGTGTGCACGCACGCCGCTTTGTTCCACCAGCAGCAGGTCACGGGCCAGGGCCACGGTCTCGGCGGTTTCCGGGATGCCCGGCAGGCCGAGGAAGCTGGCCACGGCGCCTTCATGGGCCAGGCCGCCTTCGGCCAGGTCACGGTCCTGGGAATGGAAGATCACGGTAAGGTCGAAAGTCGCCGCGTATTCCAGGGCACGTAACAGCGTGCGGGTACTGCGAAAGCTATCCAGGCCGTTGCCGAAGGCCACGCAACCGGCGTCGCGCAGGGCGATCAGTTCGGCGAGTTGTTCGCCTTCCAGGCCTTTGCTCAAAGCGCCGATAGGGAACACTTTGCAGTTGCCGGCTTCACGGGCGCGGTCGAGGATCAGCTCGGTCACGGCCGAGGTGTCCAGCACCGGCCTGGTGTGCGGTGGGCAGCACAGGCTGGTTACCCCACCGGCTGCGGCAGCGCGGGTTTCGCTGGTGATATTGCCCTTGCGGCTGTAGCCCGGCTCGCGCAGGGCGACGTTCAGGTCAACCAGGCCAGGCGCGGCCACCAGGCCTTTGGCGTCGATCGTCTCGCTGGCGCTGAAGCCTGCGGGCGCGGCGCCAATGGCGATGAGCTTGCCGGCGTCCAGATGCAGATCGGTAACTTGATCCAGGCCACTGGCCGGATCGACGACGCGGGCGCCGAGGATGCTGAGCTTCACTGGGCGTTCTCCTGCTCGAATTGACGTTGCGCGGTTTGCCCGCTCATGGCCATGGACAGCACGGCCATGCGTACGGCGATGCCGTAGGTCACCTGGTTGAGGATCACCGACTGCGGACCGTCGGCCACCGCCGACTCAATCTCCACGCCACGGTTGATCGGGCCCGGGTGCATCACGATGGCATCCGGCTTGGCGCCGGCCAGGCGTGCGGTGGTCAGGCCGAACAAACGGTAGAACTCGCCTTCGCTCGGTAGCAGGCCACCGGCCATGCGCTCGCGTTGCAGGCGCAGCATGATCACCACGTCCACGTCCTTGAGGCCTGCGGCCATGTCGGTGTAGACCTTCACGCCGTACTGTTCGATACCGATGGGCAACAGGGTTTTCGGCGCAATCACGCGGATATCCGGGCAACCCAGGGCTTTGAGGGCCAGCATGTTCGAGCGCGCGACCCGCGAATGCAGGATGTCGCCGACGATGGCCACCGAGAGATTCTCAAAGCTGCCTTTGTGCCGACGAATGGTGAGCATGTCGAGCATGCCCTGGGTCGGGTGGGCGTGGCGGCCGTCACCGCCGTTGATGATCGCCACCTGCGGGCACACGTGTTCGGCGATGAAGTGCGCGGCGCCGGAGTCGCCGTGGCGTACCACGAACATGTCGGCGGCCATCGCTTCCAGGTTGCGCAGGGTGTCGAGCAGGGTCTCGCCCTTGCTTGCCGACGAGGTGGACACGTTCAGGGTGATCACATCGGCCGACAGCCGCTGGGCGGCCAGTTCAAAGGTGGTGCGGGTGCGGGTGGAGTTCTCGAAGAACACGTTGCAGATGGTTTTGCCGCGCAACAGCGGGACCTTCTTCACCGCCCGGCCACCGACTTCGAGGAACGAGTCGGCGGTGTCGAGGATTTCGGTGAGCAGTTCGCGGGGCAAACCGTCGAGCGACAAGAAGTGTCGCAACTGGCCCTGAGCATTGAGCTGCAGCGGGCGCTTGGCATCTAGAGGCGTCATCGCGGGGACTCTTTACAAGGCGGTTTAAAGGGCGAGGTCTTGCAGTTCGAGTACGAGCGGCGTGGGACCGAGCAATTTTACCCGTTGATGGGCTTCTAGCGACAGGGTGGCGCCGACCACATCCGGGCTGATCGGCAATTCGCCGGCGTCCAGGTCCAGCAGGCACACCAGGGTCACGCTGGCCGGGCGGCCATAGTCGAACAGTTCGTTCATGGCGGCACGGATGGTGCGACCGCTCATCAGCACGTCGTCGATCAGCACCAGGTGCTGGCCTTCGATCTCGAAAGGCAGGGCCGACGGACGCACTTGTGGGTGCAGGCCGTTCTGGCTGAAATCGTCGCGGTAAAAGGAGACGTCCAGGGTGCCCAGGGGCGAATCGCTGCCCAGTGCTTCCAACAACGCCTGGGCCACCCACACACCGCCGGTGCGAATACCGATGAAGCGCGGCTCGCTGATGTTGCGGTGTTGCAGATGGGCCGTGAGGCTGGTGGCCATCTGGCTGATCAGTTCGGCGGGGTTCGGCAGGCTCATGCAGGCTCCTTCAGGACCTTGGCGCAGGCAAGGTCCGGGCTCAAACGTAAAAAGACGCGGCAAGCCGCGTCTGTCAGGATTCAAATAAAGCGGTGTTTTCATCCAGCCAACCCTGCAACAGCAGGGCGGCGGCGATGGCGTCTACCGGGTTGTCGCGGTAGCTGCCTTTCTGCCCGCCACGGTCGCGTCGCTCGCCTTTGGCTTCAAAGGTGGTGAGGCGTTCGTCGTGGGTATAGAAGGGCAGGTTGTAGCGGCCATTGAGGCGGCGGGCGAATTTTTCGGCACGCAGGCACATGTCGCTGGGGGTGCCGTCCATGTTCAGGGGCAGGCCGACCACGACCGCGTCGGGCTTCCACTCTTTGATGAGGGCTTCAACCTGGTTCCAGTCCGGCACGCCGTTCTGGGCTTTCAAGGTGCACAGCTCACGGGCCTGGCCGGTGATCACCTGGCCTACGGCTACGCCGATCTGTTTGGTGCCGTAGTCAAACCCGAGGATCAGACGCAAAGCCATCAGGCGTGTCCCGCCTGGCTGGTCAGCAGGTTGAGGTTGATCCCCAGCGTCGCCGCAGCTGCGTCCAGGCGCAGTTCACTGGCGGTGTTGAACAGGATGTCGGCGTCGAACGGGCAGGTCAGCCAGGCATTGCTGGCCAGTTCGGCTTCCAATTGGCCGGCTTCCCACCCCGCGTAACCGAGGGTGATCACGCTTTGCTCAGGGCCCACGCCGTCGGCGATGGCGAACAACACGTCCTGGGAAGTGGACAGCGATACGCCGTCCAGATCGACCGTGGCCTGGAACTTCGGCCCGCTCGGGTGCAGCACAAACCCACGATCAGTCTGCACCGGCCCGCCGATGTAAATCGGCACGCCCTGGCACCGGGCCGGCGGGTCAAGCTCGGGGCGCAGTTGCTCAAGGATATCCGCCAGGTTCAGCTCTTGCGGGCGGTTGACCACCAACCCCATGGCACCATTGGCCGTGTGCTCGACGATGTAGGTCAAGGTCTGCGCAAAGTTCGGGTCGGCCATATGGGGCATGGCGATCAGGAATTGATGCTTGAGGTAGGTCGGGCTGACGTTTTTCATGTTCGATAGTGTGGCGGTGGAGGGGCGAACTGACAAGCTGGTGATGTGCCACAGCTGGTAATTGTCATCAATTGCTCGACAGCCGATCGCCCTTGGCAAACTTCCAGGTGCGGATGATTTCCAGGCGGTCGACGTCGTTCAAATCGCCGCTGAACGGCGCAAAGGGCGCGGCCAGGCGCACGATGCGCTGGGCGGCCTGATCCAGCAACGGCTGGCCGGACGACTCGAGCACCTGCACTTCATAGAGCGTGCCGTCGCGGTTGATTGACACCAATAGTCGCAAATTTCCGTAAATCTGCTGGCGTCGGGCTTCCTCCGGGTAATTGAGGTTACCGATACGCTCGACCTTCTTGCGCCACTCGTCTTTGTACCAGGCGCCTTTGTCGCGCATGGTCGATGCGGCGTTCAGCCGATAGATGCGCGGGCGCTTGGCGTACAGCTGCTGTTCGTTGGCCAGTTCGGCTTCGAGGCTGGAAATTTCGTCGGACAGGGTCGAACTGTCGAAAGTCGGTGCCGGTTTTACAGGCTCGGGCGTGGGTTCGGTCTTGGTTTTTTCGCGCTGGGCCGGGGCTTTCTGCGGTTTGGGTGCGATGGTGGTCACGGCGGGCTTGGGCGCTGCCTGCTTGACCTCCGGCTTGGGCGCCGGTGGCGGGGTGACTTTGTTGACCTTGTTGTCCTGGAACGGCGCCACTTCGGTGGTCTTCGGCACGGCTTTCTTGTCGAGGGTGCCGCTGCCTTGCTGGTTGTCCTGGGCGAGAAAGTCAGCCTTCTCGGGCTTCTTTTCGCTCTTGAACGTGGCGAGGGTGATTTCCAGGGTCTGGGTGATTTGCTTGGGTTCGACCATGGTGAAACCCACGCCGAGGATCAGGGCCAAGTGAATCAACGCTGCCAGGAACAGGGTAAATCCGAGCCGATCAGCCGGGCGCACGCCGCTGTGGGAGAGTTCGGGGGGTAGCTCGGACGGGAGTGTCATGACAAAAAAACCAACATCGCGCGTTTCACAGGTGGGGCATGATAGCGCAATGTTGGTGCGTGTCCGGCTGTTCTATATCACTTGGCTTGCAGCTTGCGCTCAATGGCGGCCATCAGCATTTCGCCGATGTTCGTGCCAAATGCGTTGTCGATCTCGCGAATGCAGGTGGGGCTGGTGACGTTGATTTCGGTGAGGTTCTCGCCGATGACGTCCAGTCCCACGAACAGCAGGCCTTTTTCGCGCAGGGTCGGGCCAACCTGGGCGGCAATCCAGCGGTCCTTGTCCGATAGAGGACGGGCTTCGCCACGACCACCGGCCGCCAGGTTGCCACGGGTCTCGCCGGCGGCCGGGATGCGCGCCAGGCAGTAGTCCACCGGCTCGCCGTCAATCATCAGGATGCGCTTGTCGCCGTCCTTGATCGCCGGCAGGTAGGCCTGGCCCATGATCTGCTGGGTGCCCAGGGCGGTCAGGGTTTCCAGGATCACCGACAGGTTCGGGTCGCCGGCGCGGTGGCGGAAGATCGAGGTGCCACCCATGCCGTCCAGCGGCTTGAGGATCACATCGCCATGTTTGGCAGCGAACTCGCGCAGCACATCGGCGCGGCGGCTGACCACGGTCGGTGGTGTGCACTGTGGGAACAGGGTGGCGAACAGCTTTTCGTTGCAGTCACGCAGGCTCTGCGGCTTGTTGACGATCAGCACGCCGGCGCGCTCGGCCTGCTCCAGCAGGTAGGTGGAGTAGACGAATTCCATGTCGAATGGCGGGTCCTTGCGCATCAGGATCACGTCCAGGTCGCTCAGCGGGCTGTCGATTTCGTCTTGCAGCTCGAACCACTTCTCAGGGTTGGCAAACACCTGCAGCGGGCGCATGCGTGCGCGGGCCTCGCCGTCACCCTGGTAAAGATCGCGCTGCTCCATATAGAACAAGGTCCAGCCGCGGGCCTGGGCGGCCAGGAGCATGGCCAGCGAGCTGTCCTTTTTATAGGAAATGCTGGCGATAGGGTCCATGACAATGCCGACGCGAACGCTCATGGGGGATTTCCTCTAGCAAATTAGGGCGCATAAAAGTGGCGTCAGAGTGGCGCTGCGGCTGTTGTGGGTCAAGGAAAAACCACCTGGCCGGTTGCTCGATAGATTGCGCCCGGAGACTGTGCTAAAAAGACTGCCACGGCGCAGCAGCCCTTGAATTCCAAGGCTTGCGGCGCTCATCCTGTGCAACATCAGGCAGTACACACCGAAAACCGATTCGCTGTGGCGATGGCAGAGCAGATATGGAACAGCATTCCAACGCCTTGAGAGTGATGGTGATCGACGATTCGAAGACGATCCGCCGCACCGCCGAGACCTTGTTGAAGAACACGGGGTGCGATGTCATCACGGCCATCGACGGTTTCGATGCCCTGGCCCGGATTGTGGATCATCACCCGCACATTATTTTTGTCGACATCATGATGCCGCGCCTGGATGGCTATCAGACCTGCGCGCTGGTGAAGAACAACCCGGCGTTCAAGTCGATCCCGGTGATCATGCTGTCGTCCAAGGACGGCTTGTTCGACAAGGCCAAGGGGCGCATCGTGGGTGTCGATCAGTTTTTGACCAAGCCTTTCAGCAAGGAAGAACTGCTGGGCGCGATCAAGGCCTACGTGCCAGGGTTCGCCGTAGTAGAACAAGCACACTGACGCCGCCTCACAAGGGCCGGCGTCCACCTATGTAGTGGGGAAAACCATGGCACGTGTTCTGATCGTCGACGATTCGCCGACCGAAATGTACAAACTGACCGGCATGCTGGAAAAGCACGGCCACCAGGTCCTCAAGGCTGAAAACGGTGCGGATGGCGTGGCCCTGGCCCGCCAGGAAAAACCCGACGCCGTCCTGATGGACATCGTGATGCCGGGCCTCAATGGCTTCCAGGCCACCCGCCAGCTGTCCAAGGAGCCGGAAACCAACGGCATCCCGATCATCATCATCACCACCAAGGACCAGGAAACCGACAAGATCTGGGGCGCACGCCAGGGCGCCAAGGACTATCTGACCAAGCCGGTGGATGAAGAAACCCTGATCGCCACCCTGAACAAGGTGCTGGCCGGCTGACGGTTCGCCATCATGACCGAGTCGCAAACCGCCTTTGAGCTGCTGCTGGACATCGACCGCCGCTGTCGCCTGTTGGCCGCCGACCTGCCGTCCCAGGAAACCCGCCTGCAACGCTGGAGCGGGATCGGCTTTCGCCTGGGGCAGCACTGGTATGTGGCGCCCATGGGCGAAGTTGCCGAAGTCCTGCATGAACCGCGCTGCACGCTGATGCCCGGGGTCAAGGCCTGGGTCAAGGGTGTGGCTAACCTGCGTGGGCGCTTGTTGCCGGTGATGGATCTGGGCGGGTTCCTCGGCCTTGAGCTGTCCAAGGCACGCAAACAGCGGCGCGTACTGGTGGTGGAATTCAACGATTTGTTTGTCGGGCTGCTGGTGGACGAGGTGGTGGGAATGCAGCATTTCGCACAAGACGCACTGCTGGCGAGTGCCGCTCCCGGCGCGCCGTTTATCCAGGGACGTTTCGAGGGCACCCCGCAGTGGCAGGTCTTCAGCCCCTTCGCCCTGGCCCAGGCTCCAGGCTTCATGGATGTTGCCGCATGACCACCGTTACCCCGCCAAAACCCCAGGCCGCGTCGCGCAGTCGTTCCCAGATCATTGTGCTGTTCATTGCACTGATCGTGTTCATCATGTTGCTGTTTGCCAACTTTGCGTACCTCAACACCCAGTCCACCTATGACAAGCAGTACATCGGCCACGCCGGTGAGTTGCGCGTGCTGTCCCAGCGCATTGCCAAGAACGCCACCGAAGCCGCCGCCGGCAAGGCTGCTGCGTTCAAGTTGCTGGGCGATGCGCGCAACGACTTCGCCCAGCGCTGGGGCTACCTGAAAAAAGGTGATCCGGAAACCGGCCTGCCGGCTGCGCCCAGTGCGGTACGCGCCGAAATGCGTGCGGTGCAGACCGACTGGGAAGCGCTGCTGAAAAATACCGACGCGATTCTCGCCAGTGAGCAGACCGTGCTGTCCTTGCACCAGGTCGCGGCGACCCTGGCGGAAACCGTTCCGCAGTTGCAGGTGGAGTCGGAAAAGGTCGTCGACATCCTCCTGCAACGCGGTGCCCCGGCCAGCCAGGTCGCCCTGGCCCAGCGCCAGTCGTTGCTGGCCGAGCGGATCCTGGGGGCGGTGAACACCGTACTGGCCGGCGACGAAACCGCCGTGCAGGCCGCCGACGCCTTTGGCCGCGATGCCAACCGTTTCGGCCAGGTGCTCAACGGCATGCTCCAGGGCAATCCCGGCCTGCGCATCACCCAGGTCGAAGACCGCGATGCCCGCGCGCGGCTGGCGGAAATCGCCGAGCTGTTCGAGTTTGTCTCCGGCTCGGTGGATGAAATTCTCGAAACCTCGCCGCAACTGTTCCAGGTGCGCGCTTCGGCGAGCAACATCTTCAACCTGTCACAAACCCTGCTCGATGAAGCCTCGCAACTGGCCACCGGTTTCGAAAACCTGGCCAGTGGCCGCAGTTTCGACACCATCGGCGGCTATGTACTGGGCCTGCTGGCGCTGACCTCGATCATCCTGATCGGCCTGGTGATGGTGCGCGAGACCAACCGCCAACTGCATGAAACCGCCGAGAAGAACGAGCGCAACCAGAACGCGATCATGCGCCTGCTGGATGAAATCGAAGACCTGGCCGACGGCGACCTCACCGTGACGGCCTCGGTGACCGAAGACTTCACCGGCACCATCGCCGACTCCATCAACTATTCCGTCGACCAGCTGCGCGACCTGGTTGCCACCATCAACCTCACCGCCGGGCAAGTCGCCGGTGCGGTGCAGGACACCCAGGCCACTGCCATGCACCTGGCCCAGGCCTCGGAGCACCAGGCCCAGCAGATCGCCGAAGCGTCCACGGCGATCAACCAGATGGCCCAGTCCATCGACCAGGTGTCAGCCAACGCCGCCGAATCGTCGGCGGTGGCGGAGCGCTCGGTGGAAATTGCCAACAAGGGCAACGAGGTGGTGCACAACACCATCCACGGCATGGACAACATTCGCGAACAGATCCAGGACACCGCCAAGCGCATCAAGCGCCTGGGCGAGTCGTCCCAGGAAATTGGCGATATCGTCAGCCTGATCGACGATATTGCCGAGCAGACCAACATCCTCGCCCTCAACGCAGCGATCCAGGCGAGCATGGCCGGGGACGCCGGGCGCGGCTTTGCAGTGGTGGCCGATGAAGTGCAACGCCTGGCCGAGCGTTCGTCGGCGGCGACGCGGCAGATTGAAACCCTGGTGCGGGCGATCCAGGCCGACACCAACGAAGCGGTCATTTCCATGGAGCAGACCACCACCGAAGTGGTGCGCGGCGCACGGTTGGCCCAGGATGCCGGCGTGGCGCTGGAAGAGATCGAAGGCGTGTCGAAAACCCTCGCAGCGTTGATCCAGAGCATCTCCAACGCGGCGCAGCAGCAGACGAGTTCGGCGGGGCAGATCTCCCTGACCATGAACGTGATCCAGCAGATCACCACCCAGACCTCTTCGGGCTCCACGGCCACCGCGGAAAGCATCGGCAACCTGGCGAAAATGGCCAGCCAGCTGCGCCGGTCGGTGTCGGGGTTCACCTTGCCAGCGGCTAAACAGGCTGATGATTGAAATGCAGTACACATGTGGGAGGGGGCTTGCCCCCGATAGCAGTGGGTCAGTCACCCAATCTTTGACTGATGCACCGCCATCGGAGGCAAGCCCCCTCCCACATGTGATCTCTATCTGTCTTGATATCTCGCACCACCAGCAACCCATGAATTCCAAGCGGAGCAGTTATGGTTGATCGGCACGACTACGTGGCCCTCGAATGGGTCAAGGGCGACATTGCCGAAACCCTGAAACAGGCCCGTTCGGCGCTCGATGCGTACGTCGAAACCTCAGACGGCGATGCCATCGGCGAGTGCCTGGCGTGTGTCCATCAAGTGCATGGCGCGCTGCAAATGGTCGAGTTCTATGGTGCAGCCCTGCTGGCCGAGGAAATCGAAGAGCTGGCGCAGGCCCTGCAAGCCGACCGCGTGAGCCAGCGCGACGAAAGCATCCGCCTGCTGCAACAGGCCCTCAACCAATTGCCGCTGTACCTGGACCGTGTGCACAGCGCCCGCCGCGACTTGCCGCTGGTGGTGTTGCCATTGCTCAATGACCTGCGCAGCGCGCGTGGTGAAAGCCTGCTGTCGGAGACCAGCCTGTTCAGCCCGCAACTGCTGAGCATCGCGCCGCTGCCTGATGAGGCCCTGGCCCAACGTGCCGTGCCCGACCTGAAAGAACAACTGCGCCAGTGGCACCAACTGCTGCAACAGGCCTTGGCCGGGTTGCTGCGCGAAGACCATGGCCCCAGCAACCTGGAAGACATGGCGCGGGTGTTCGCGCGCCTCGAAGCCTTGTGCCAGGGCGCGCCGTTGTTGCCATTGTGGCAAGTCACCTCGGCGCTGGTCGAAGGCATGCTCACCGGCGTGATCGCCAACAGTCCGGCGCTGCGCAGCCTGCTCAAGGCCAGCGACAGACAGCTCAAGCGCCTGCTGGCCCAGGGCATCGTCGGGATCAATCAGGCAGCGCCGGATGAACTGCTCAAAAGCCTATTGTTTTACGTCGCCAAGGTCACTCGGCCGACGCCGCGCATGCAAAGCCTCAAGGAACGCTACGGCCTGGATGAGGCCTTGCCCGACAGCGCGGTGGTCGACGCCGAGCGCGCGCGCCTGGCCGGGCCGGACCGCAACGCCATGGGCTCGGTGCTGGGCGCGTTGTGCGAAGAGCTGGTGCGGGTCAAGGAGCGCCTCGACTTGTTCGTACGCAGCGACCGCCAGCACACCAGCGACCTGGATGCGCTGCTCGCACCACTGCGGCAGATCGCCGACACCCTGGCGGTGCTGGGTTTCGGCCAGCCGCGCAAGGTCATCATCGATCAACTCGCCGTGGTACTGAGCCTGGCCCAAGGCCAGCGCGAGCCTAACGACGCCGTGCTGATGGACGTCGCCGGCGCCTTGCTCTACGTCGAAGCCACACTGGCCGGCATGGTCGGCACCGTCGAGCCGGAAAGCCGCGAAGAAAGCCGCCTGCCCACCACCGATCTGACCCAGATCCACCAATTGGTGATCCGCGAATCCTGCCAGTGCCTCAAGCAAGCCAAGGAACTGGTGATCGACTGCATTGAAGCCGACTGGGACCGCCAGCGCCTGGAGTCCCTGCCCGAGCTGCTGAGCCAGGTGCGTGGCGCCCTGGCGATGACCCCTTTGCCCCGTGCGGCGAGCCTGATGCGCGGGTGCACGGATTACGTCGACGAACAGTTGATGGGCAGCGATGCGCCACCGTCCGAGATGCAATTGGCGCATTTCGCCGACGTGATCAGCAGCCTGGAGTATTACCTCGAGCGCATGCTCCAGGACCCCGATGCCGCAGGTGAGCGCGTGCTGGAGTTGGCCACTCAAGGCTTGGCGGCGCTGGGTTACCTGCCCGTCGAGAAACCCTGGCGCCAGGCGTTGGTTGCACCGGATGGCACACTGCCGGCCGAGCTTGCGCCGAGCCAATCGCAGTACGACGCCCTGGCCAGTCCGACGTCGCGCCTCAACCCGCCGGCCCTGCAACGCCCCGGCAGCCTGTTGCCGCCGCCCGCCGACGAGGAGCCCATCGACGACGAACTGCGCGAAGTCTTCCTCGAAGAGACCGACGAAGTCCTCGAGGTGCTGCACCGTCATCTGCCCAACAGCGCGGACAAAACCGCCCAGGGCGAAATGCGCCGCGCTTTCCACACCCTAAAGGGCAGCGGCCGCATGGTGCGCGCCCTGGTCTTGGCCGAGCTGGCCTGGGCCGTGGAAAACCTGCTCAACCGTGTGCTGGAGCGCAGCGTGGTGCTCGGCCCCGAGGTGCAGCAGGTGCTGGATGAAGTGGTGGCCCTGTTGCCGGAATTGATTGCTGAATTTGCGATCGACGACCAGCGCCAACGTGATGAAGTCGACGCCCTGGCCGCCCGCGCGCACGCCTTGGCCAGCGGTACACAAGTAGCGACTGCCGAAGCCCATGACCCGATGTTGCTGGAGATCTTCCGCAACGAGGCCCAGAGCCACCTGGACAGCCTCAACCACTTCCTGCAACAGGCCGCCGAGCATGTGCCGCTGCAAGTCAGCGATGAGCTGCAACGCGCTCTGCACACCCTCAAGGGCAGCGCCTACATGGCCGGCGTGCTGCCTATCGCCGAACTGGCGCGCCCGCTGGACCACCTGACCCGCGAGTACAAGGCCCACCGCCTGCCGCTGGACCTGGATGAAGTGGAGTTGCTGCTGGAAGCCGAAGGCCTGTTCCAGCGTGGGCTGCGCGACCTGGACAGTGATCCCTTGGCGCCGATCAACGGTGCAGAGGGCCTGATCAAGCGCACCCAAAGTCTGTTGGATCAGCAGCTTGAAGCGCTGCTCGACGTGCGCATCAAGCGCGATCCGCAGCTGATCGCCAACTTTCTGGCCCAAGGCATGGACATCCTGCTCGACGCCGAAAGCCTGCTGCGCCGCTGGCAGCAGCACCCCGGCGAGCGCCAGGAGCTGACTGCGCTGCTGGATGAACTGACCACCCTGGGCGAGGGAGCGCATGTTGCGGATCTGCACGCCATCGACGAACTCTGTGAAGCCCTTCTCGACCTCTATGGCGCGGTGGAGGAGAGCAGCCTGGCGGTGAGCGAGCGGTTTTTCCACGAGGCCGAGCAGGCCCATGAAGCGCTGATCAGCATGCTCGACCAACTGGCCGCCGGCCAGGAAATCAGCCCGGCGCCGGCCCGTGTCGAGGCCTTGCGCGAGCTGCTCGATGAAGCCCTCGACCCGTCCGCCACCGGCTTGATCAAACGCGATGGCAGTCAAGTGCTGAGCATTGCCGAACTGGGCGCCGCTACCCAGCAGTTGGATCACGAAATCACGATGGACGACGAGATCGTCGAGATCTTTCTCGAAGAAGCCGTGGACATCCTCGACAGCGCCGGCCAGTCGCTCAAGCGCTGGTTGCTGGAACCTGACAACGCCGCGCCTTTGTCGTCGTTGCAGCGCGACCTGCACACCCTCAAGGGCGGTGCACGCATGGCCGAGATCGGCCCGATTGGCGACCTGGCCCATGAGTTGGAATGCCTGTACGAAGGGTTGGTGGACCGTCGCTACAGTTACTCCACCGAGCTCTCCCAGGTGCTGATGGCCAGCCATGAGCATCTGGCCTTGCAGCTTGAAGAGCTCCAGCATCACCAACCCTTGAGTGACAACGCCGAGTTGATCGCCAAGGTGCGGGCGTTGCGCCAAGGCAACGCGCCTGCCGCATCGGCCGCTGCGCCAGCAGCGTCGGGCGCCGACCCGGAATTGCTGGATATCTTCCTCGAAGAGGCGGCCGACATTCTCGACAGTTCCAGTGCGGCGCTGTCGCGCTGGCAGGCCGAGCCCGGCAACCGCCAGGAAGTGGAAACCCTGTTGCGCGACCTGCACACCCTCAAGGGCGGCGCGCGCATGGTCGAGATCACCCCCATTGGCGACCTGGCTCACGAACTGGAATTCCTCTACGAAGGCCTGTCTGCCGGCTTGCTCGCGCCGTCGCCTGAGCTGTTCGCGTTGCTGCAGGGCTGCCACGACCGCCTGGCGCAGATGATCGATGCCGTGGCGGACGGCTTGCCGGTCGGCTCGGTGGACAAGCTCATCGAGCGCATCAAAAGCCTGGTGCACCCAAACCAGGAGCCGGTGACGCCGGTGGCGTTGCCCGCAGGCAAGGCGGAGGCCGTGGTGGACCCGGCTGCCGACATGGTGAAGATCTCCGCCGAGCTGCTGGATGATCTGGTCAATCTGGCCGGTGAAACGTCTATTTTCCGCGGCCGTATCGAGCAGCAGGTCAACGACGCACGCATTGTCCTCACGGAAGTGGAAACCACTCTCTCACGCATGCGCGACCAACTGCGTCGTCTCGACACCGAAACCCAGGGCCGCATCCTCAGCCGCCAGCAGGCCGAGGCCGAGCGCCTGGGCTACGAAGAATTCGACCCGCTGGAGATGGACCGCCATTCGCAGTTGCAGCAACTGTCCCGTGCGCTGTCCGAATCGGCCTCCGACCTGCTCGACCTCAAGGACACCCTTGAACGCCGCAACGAGGACGCCCATGGCCTGTTGCAACAACAGGCACGCATCAATACCGAGTTGCAGGAAGGCCTGATGCGCACGCGCATGGTGCCGTTCGAACGCATGCTGCCACGCCTCAAGCGCATCGTTCGGCAGGTGGCGGGCGAGTTGGGCAAGGACGTGGAATTCATCGTCGGCAACGCCGAAGGCGAGATGGACCGCAATGTGCTGGAACGCATGGCGGCGCCCCTGGAACATATGTTGCGCAATGCCGTCGACCACGGCCTGGAGTCCCGCGATGCGCGACTGCTGGCCGGCAAGCCGGAGAAAGGCCGCATCACCCTGGACCTGACCCACGAAGGCGGCGATATCGTCTTCGACATGCGCGACGACGGCGCCGGCGTGCCGCTGGAAGCCGTGCGGCGCAAGGCGATCAAGCGTGGCCTGCTCGGGGCGCATCAAGAGATGAGCGACCGCGACGTGTTGCAGTTCATCCTGCAGCCGGGGTTCTCCACGGCCGAAAAGATCACGCAGATTTCCGGGCGCGGCGTGGGCATGGACGTGGTGCATGAAGAGGTTCGCCAGCTCGGTGGCTCGATGGTCATTGACTCGACCCCGGGCGAGGGTGTGCATTTCCGCATTCGTTTGCCGTTCACCGTGTCGGTCAACCGTGCACTCATGGTGCAGTGCGCGGACGATCAATACGCGATCCCGCTCAACACCATCGAGGGCCTGGTGCGGGTGCTGCCCCATGAACTGGCCGGGCATTACCAGCAAGACCCGCCGTATTATGAATACGCCGGCCAGCGTTACGAACTGTTCTACCTGGGCGACCTGCTGCACACCGTCAGCCGCCCCAAACTGCTGGGCCAGTATCAACCGGTGCCGGTACTGCTGGTGCAGTGCAATGAACGGCACGTGGCCATCCATGTGGACGCCATGGCCGGCACGCGGGAGATTGTGGTCAAGGGCCTGGGGCCGCAGTTTGCCGGTGTGCAGGGCTTGTCCGGGGCGACAATCCTGGGCGATGGTCGCGTGGTGCTGATCATTGACCTGCTGGCGCATATCCGTGCGCGGCAACCCGCGCTGCCGGCCCAGCCGGTAGACGCGCCACTGATCCTCAACGACCCGCTGAAAAAGCGCCCGTTGCTGGTGCTGGTGGTGGACGACTCGGTTACCGTGCGCAAAGTCACCAGCCGCCTGCTGGAGCGCAACGGCATGAACGTGCTCACCGCGAAAGACGGCATCGACGCGCTGGCAGTGCTGGAAGAACATACACCGGACCTGATGCTGCTCGACATCGAAATGCCGCGCATGGACGGCTTCGAAGTCGCCACCCAAGTGCGCAACGACCCCCGGCTGATGCGCCTGCCGATCATCATGATCACCTCGCGCACCGGCCAGAAACACCGCGACCGCGCCATGGCCATCGGCGTCAACGACTACCTGGGCAAGCCGTACCAGGAATCGGTGCTGCTCGAAAGCATCGCCTACTGGAGCAAGTCCCATGCTTGACCACCGCACCAGCCAACTCACTGGCCTGCTGCTGCCCCTGGCCGATCGCCACCTGGTGCTGCCCAACGTCGCCATCGCCGAGCTGATCGACTTCCAGCGCGGCGAACCGGCCAGCGACGCGCCGCCGTGGTACTTGCGACAAGTGACCTGGCGCGACCGGCAGATCCCGCTGATCAGCTTCGAAGCGGTGTGCGGCGAAGCCAGCGTGACCGGCGAACGCTCGCGGATCGTGGTGCTGAATGCGCTGGGTGGGCGGCCGACGTTGAAGTTTATTGCGCTGGTGATCCAGGGGATTCCACGGTCGTACAAGCTCGACAGTGAGTTGAGCTACGTGGATGTGCCGCTGTGCCCGCTGGAGCTGGCGGCGGTGCAGGTGGGCGAGCATGTGGCGAAGGTGCCGGATTTGCTCGGCCTGGAGGCACTGCTGGTAGAGTCCGGCCTGGCCTGATCCCTCATTCTCAATCCCAGTGAATATCAAAATGTGGGAGGGGGCTTGCCCCCGATGGCTGACTGTCAGTTGATACTTCTATACCTGACCCACCGCAATCGGGGGGCAAGCTCTGTCTTACATTTGATCCTCTGTGTTTGACAGCCCGTCGCGACCCAAACCGCCCAAAAATGTCGGAACTGAATGTTATTTGTGTAAGTAATTTCTTTAACTGGATTGGGCCGGTTTTCTGGCCTGAGTGGGATGCTAGGTTCGGCGCTTCCCTTTGCCAGTAAGGACACGCAAATGGCTGTGCCGTTAATGCCTCCCGGTGTTTCAATGTTTGAAAATATGGCGATTGCCAAGTGCAAGCGCATCCATCTCAGGCCGGGTTCGGCGTTTGCCTACTCTTGGTTTTATTCGCAGGTCAGAGCTGCAGGGCCGTGGAACTACAAGAAGCAAGGGCGTCAATACGAGGCTTTTGGTAATTTCAATTACGGTGCCACGGGCACGGTGTTAGGCATTCCCGATCATGTGTTACTGCGGGCTGCAGGAGTTGCTCAAACCATCGCCAAAACCACCCTGCCGGATTTTGGCTCATGGTGGGGAGATGATCCTTTTGGTGATGACCCGCGAGATCAATATTGGATAAGGAGAGGTATCGAGTATGCGATTTCACAAGGCTACTGAAGGCCTCATACCGATCCTGCGTAACTGCCTGCTGGTGGGCTGCCTGATTTATATCGCAGGCAGTTGGTTACTATCACCCGGAACACCGGATTTGGACGAAGTGGTGTTGAAGCATTCCTTGGGCAACGGCTCCTCGATCTATGGCGCGCGGGATGGCCAAGGCGGTGCAACGGTGGGCTTTTCATACCGCTACTACGTGCATAGGAACTTGAGTAACGATCGGGAAATACTCACCACATTGGTGTCGGCGCATCCTTTTCTGAAAACCAAGGAACCCAATGTTCAAGTGAGTGAGCATGAGGGCGTGCTTACATTGGATATTCAGGGGCGAGTGTACGAGTACAACAGCTATGCCCTCGAAGGTCTTGGCCCGATCAAGGTGGTGATGGGGCTGTGATGGACTGGGCTTCGGATTTTTCCTGCAAGATTTTGGGCTGTGCATGAACTTGTCGGGCGCGGACAGCGCGCCTAGTCTTCGTCCCGTCATCGCAAAAAACGGTGACACGGACGTGCAAGTCCGGTTACATGTCGGCGCACAAACGCCCATAGCCATTCAACGGGCGTTTTTTATGCCTGCTGTACTCGTTATGGCGGCTGTGCGTGGGAGATCCCTCGGGGTCTGCCGGGGTCCGATATGCCCGGTCTTGCACACCTGCGCACAGCTGCCACCTGAATTCGCGTGCAAGCGGAAGAGGGCAGTCTCCATCACATATCGGAGTTGTAGATCATGATCAAACCCACCCCCAATCCGTCTCTCTTCACCGTAAACCCTCACCAAGACACCGAAACCCTGCTGGTCAACGCCAGCGAAACCCTGTTTTCCCTCAACGCACTCACCTGCAACCTCGCCTTCGACCTGGACACCTCCCAGCGCGCAATCATGCTCGGCATCCAGCAAATGGCGGAGTTGGGGCAGTTGCTGGTAGATCGGGCCTTGGAGCAAGTCAGCCCGGCGACTGCCTCTTGAAGCGTTCCCAAATAGGGACTGATTGTTCCCTATTTGGGACCGCTACTTAACAGGCACCCCTGAACAGGTGTGGCGAGCGGGCTGGCCCCGCGTTGGGCTGCGAAGCAGCCCCAGTAGGATGATTTCGGTATGTCAGGCATACGGAGCCGACGGGTTTGGGGTCGCTTCGCAACCAAACGCGGGCGGTGCGACGATTCGACAAGCCCGCTCGCCACAGAGGCATACCTTGCCGCGTCGCAATTGCTCGCTCCATCGTAAAGATCCCCACCCCACTGCCGATAGCCAGGGGAGTTTTTCGACAGAAGTATCGACGCAATGTGGCTTTTGGATGGGTTTGCCTGGCTGTACGACCTCAACCGTTTTACCGGCACGCTTCTGATGTGGTTTGGCGTGCTGGTGCTCACGGCAGCGGTGACCATGAACGTGCAGTCCAATCGTGGGAAGCTGTGGGGGTTCATGATTACCACCGCAGGCGCGGTGTTTATCCTGGTGTACCTCGAAAGCCTGAAGCTGGTCGGTGCCGATAAGGCAATCAGGGGCGTCGTGAGTAATTTTGTGGTCATGACCCTGGGCGGTCTTGGCTCGGGCCTGCTGGCGGTGGCGATAACCCAAGGACCCACCCCTGAAGAAGACAAACAGGCTCGAGGGTTTATCCGTGATCGTCTGCTGAACGCGCTTGAATACGCCTTTGTGTATGTCGCGATTTGCGCGTTCACCGTGTTCGCGGTGTGCTTGCCGCTCAACCTGCTGGGCTGGCCTCCCGTCGACGAGCACGACTTGCTGAGCCTGCTGATGGTGTGCCTGGGTGCCCTGCTGGGTTACGCGATAACCTCCCGTCCCAATCGCTTGAGAAACTGGGAGCAACTGGGCGGCTGCGCGCTGGTGGCGCTGCTCTTGCTGCTGTCGCCGGTTTACGCCCAGGCGCTGTCGGGCCTGTGGGAGTGGAGTTGGGCGGCTGTGTTGGGGCTGCACGGTTTTGCCGCGTTGGCATTGTTAAGAACCATATGGTTCCACCGCAGCGAATGGCACAGCACCTGAACGCCCGTGTTCATTGAGCCATCATTAATCCAGGCGTAACAGTCCAGCGCTCAGCTTGATTGATGGCCCCCTCAATCACTCCTAAGGTAAGCCCCACGACAGCAAACCCGTGGAGCGACCATGACAACAACAATCACCCCCGACTCACGCTGGACGCGGCGGCGCGACGAGAAGCAGCGGCGGCTCGGGCTGGTCAGGCAATACGCAGACGGTGCGGTGCTGCCCAGCGACAGGATCGTCGAGGCGCTTGAGGCGCTGATCCTCCCCGGCGACCGCGTGGTGCTGGAAGGCAACAACCAGAAACAGGCTGATTTCCTCTCGCGCTCCCTGGCCAAGGCCGACCCGGCCAAGCTCCACGATTTGCACATGATCATGCCCAGTGTCGGCCGCTCCGAGCACCTGGACCTGTTTGAAAAAGGCATCGCCCGCAAGCTGGACTTTTCCTTCGCCGGCACCCAATCCCTGCGCATCAGCCAGTTGCTCGAAGACGGCCTGCTGGAAATCGGCGCGATCCACACCTACATCGAACTCTATGCGCGGCTGGTGGTGGACCTGATCCCCAACGTGGTGCTTTCCGCCGGCTTCATGGCCGACCGCGCCGGCAATATCTACACCGGCGCCAGCACCGAAGACACTCCGGCGCTGATCGAGCCAGCTGCGTTCAGCGATGGCATCGTCATCGTGCAAGTCAACCAGTTGGTGGACGACGTCACCGACTTGCCCCGCGTCGACATTCCCGCGAGCTGGGTGGACTTTGTGGTGGTGGCCGACAAGCCGTTCTACATCGAGCCACTGTTTACCCGCGATCCCCGCCACATCAAGCCGGTGCATGTGTTGATGGCGATGATGGCGATCCGTGGCATCTACGAAAAACACAACGTGCAATCCCTCAACCACGGCATCGGTTTCAACACGGCCGCCATCGAGCTGATCCTGCCGACCTACGGCGAATCCCTCGGCCTCAAGGGCAAGATCTGCCGCAACTGGACCCTCAACCCGCACCCCACGCTGATCCCCGCCATCGAAAGCGGCTGGGTGGAGAGCGTGCATTGCTTCGGCACCGAACTGGGCATGGAAAATTACATCGCCGCCCGCCCGGATGTGTTCTTCACCGGTCGCGACGGCTCGATGCGTTCCAACCGCATGTTCTGCCAGCTCGCCGGCCAATACGCGGTGGACCTGTTTATCGGCGCCACCCTGCAAGTCGACGGCGACGGCCATTCCTCCACCGTGACCCGTGGCCGACTCGCCGGTTTTGGTGGCGCGCCGAACATGGGCCATGACCCACGCGGTCGCCGCCATGGCACACCCGCATGGCTGGACATGCGCCACGACGATGCGCCCGAAGCCTTGCTGGAGCGCGGCAAAAAACTCGTGGTGCAAATGGTCGAGACCTTCCAGGAAGGCGGCAAACCCACCTTCGTCGACACCCTCGACGCCGTGGAAGTCGCACGCAAAAGCGGCATGCCCCTGGCGCCGATCATGATCTACGGCGATGACGTCACCCACCTGCTCACCGAAGAAGGCATCGCGTACCTGTACAAGGCGCGCTCCCTCGAAGAGCGCCAGGCGATGATCGCCGCTGTCGCGGGCGTCACGGCCATCGGCATGCGCCACAACCCAAAGGACAGCGCACGCATGCGCCGCGAAGGCCTGATCGCCTTGCCCGAAGACCTGGGGATTCGCCGCACCGACGCCACCCGCGAGTTGTTGGCCGCCAAGAGCGTCGCCGACCTGGTGGACTGGTCTGGCGGCCTGTACAACCCGCCCGCCAAATTCAGGAGCTGGTAAATGCGCGCCCTCAAACTGCGTGAACTCAGCCTTGCGGATCGCCTGGCTGACATGGCCGTCGATGCGCTGATCGATGAAGCCGACCTGTCGCCCAAACCCGCCCTGGTGGATAGGCGTGGCAACGGCGCCCATAGCGATTTGCACTTGGGCCTGATGCACGCTTCGGCGTTGTCGCTGTGGCCGATGTTCAAGGAAATGGCCGAGGCCGCGATTGAGATCGGTGAAGTCGGTTTGCCCCTGCGTGAAGCCCTCGGGCGTCTTGGCCGTGACGGTGAGCAGGCAATGCTGACCACCACCAACGGCGTGAACACCCATCGTGGCGCGATCTGGGCACTCGGGCTGCTCACCGCCGCCGCCGCGCTGCAACCACGCGCCGTGACGCTGACTGCCGCCAGACTGGCCCTGCTCCACGACCGCTTCGCCCCACAACCCATGAGCCATGGCGCCCAGGTTGCCCAACGCTACGGCGCACGCGGTGCCCGTGAAGAAGCGCAGCTCGGCTTCCCGTCCGTGGTGCAACGTGGCCTGCCGCAACTGCGTAAAAGCCGCCTGCACCATGCCGGCGAACAGAACGCTCGCCTGGACGCCTTGCTCGCGATCATGACCGAGCTGGCCGACACTTGCGTGCTCTACCGCGCCGGCACCGAAGGCCTTCAAGCCATGCAGCACGGTGCCCAAGCCGTGCTGGACGCTGGCGGCAGCGCAACCCTGGCCGGTCGGCGCCAACTGCATGAGCTGGACCAGCAACTCCTGGCCCTGAATGCCTCCCCCGGCGGCGCCGCCGACCTGTTGGCCGCCTGCCTGTTTATCGACCGCCTCGACGGAGCGTTGTGATGGAAACCTTATCCTTTGAATTCCCCGCCGGGCAGCCGCCAAAAGGCCGTGCGCTGGTGGGTTGCGTCGGCTCGGGCGACCTGGAAGTGCTGCTGGAACCGGGCACGCCGGGCACCCTGACCATCCAGGTGCAGACTTCGGTGAACGGCGCCGAACAACGCTGGCAACATCTGTTCGAGAGGATGTTCCAGGAGCAGACGCCACCGGCCTTGAACATCGATATTCACGACTTCGGTGCCACCCCTGGCGTGGTGCGCTTGCGCCTGGAGCAGGGTTTCGAGGAGGTCGGCCATGACTGACTTGCTCGCCAGACACAGCTTCGTCGAGCTGGGCGCTCGGCAGCGCGCCAAGGCTTTGCTGGACGTTGGCTCTTACCGCGAATTGATCGACCCGTTCCAGCGTGTCATGTCGCCGTGGCTCAGCCGCCAGGGTGTGGTGCCCCAGGCCGATGACGGTGTGGTGATCGCCAAGGGCAGCCTCGGCGGGAAACCGGTGGTGATTGCCGCCATCGAAGGCAACTTCCAGGGCGGCAGCCTCGGCGAAGTGGGCGGTGCGAAAATCGCCGGCGCATTGGAACTGGCGGCCGAAGACAATCGCAAGGGCATCCCGACCCGCGCTGTGTTGTTGCTGGAGACTGGTGGCGTGCGCTTGCAGGAGGCCAACCTGGGCCTGGCGGCGATTGCGGATATCCATGCGGCGATTGTCGACCTGCGTCAGTACCAGCCGGTGATCGGCGTGGTGGCGGGCAGTGTCGGTTGCTTTGGCGGCATGTCTATCGCGGCCGGATTGTGCAGTTACCTGGTGGTCACTCGCGAAGCACGCCTTGGCTTGAATGGCCCGCAAGTGATCGAACAGGAAGCGGGGCTTGAAGAGTACGACTCCCGCGACCGGCCCTTCATCTGGAGCCTTACCGGCGGCGAGCAACGCTTCAACAGTGGCTTGGTCGACCGTTACGTGGCGGACGATGTGGCCGAGATTCAACAGACTGTGAGTGCGCTGCTGCAACAAGGCCTGCCCGCCCGACAACGCAGCCGCCAATCCGAATATTACCTGGCGCGCCTGGCCGAACTGGACGCTACGCCGCAGATCGACCCGGCGACGGTGCGCGCGCTGTATCAAGGAGAACGCTCATGAGAGGTTTGCAGTGGTTCAACGCATTGAGCGCCGGCGCCACGCCTGTCGAGGGTTTGCCGAACTCCGTGAAAGTGGCCGACGGCCTGCTGGACGAACGAGCCGTACGCTTTATCGCCGTGGTCACCGACCCCCAAAACCGTTTCCCCCGCGCACGCAATGGCGAAGTCGGTTTGCTGGAAGGTTGGGGGTTGGCGAAGGCTGTCGATGAAGCCATCGCCCGTGGCGACAAGCGCCCCATCATCGCCATCGTCGACGTGCCCAGCCAAGCCTATGGCCGTCGCGAAGAAGCCCTCGGCATCCACCAGGCGCTGGCGGCCGCCGCCGACAGCTACGCTCGCGCACGGCTGGCCGGGCACCCGGTGATCGCGTTGCTGGTGGGCAAGGCCATGTCCGGCGCGTTCCTCGCCCACGGCTACCAGGCCAACCGCCTGATCGCCCTGCGCGACCCCGGCGTGATGGTGCACGCCATGGGCAAGGCTTCGGCGGCGCGGGTGACCCTGCGCAGCGTCGAAGAGCTGGAAGCCCTGGCAGCCAACGTGCCGCCGATGGCCTATGACATCGATAGCTATGCCAGCCTCGGTCTGCTCTGGGAGACGCTCTCGGTCAGCCAGATCGAACAGCCCACTGCGGACGACGTGGCGCGGGTCGGCGATTGCCTGGTGCATGCGATCAAGGATATCGGCAACACCGACTTGAGCAGCCGCCTCGGCGCTACCAACCGCGCCGCCTCCAGCCACGTGCGCCAACTGCTGCGGGAGCAATGGTGAACGCCCACGACCTGCTCTGGGGCATGACCCCGGCGCACCTGCCCGCTGACGCGCCGGCGTGGGCGAAGGATGCGGTTGGCACGGTAGTCGTGCGTCGCGCCATCGTCGCGCCGGGCTTTGTCGCGGTGGGCGTGCGTGGGCGTTTGCGCGAGCAGCGGTTTGCCGCGTTGATGCCGATGGCAGCCGTACAGCGGCGGGTCGCGCCGGAAGCGTTGCGCGATGTGGTGTCGACAAGGGATCTGCCGGCATTGCAGGCCCTCGATCAACTGCGGCCCGTGCTGGCGCCATTGAGTTGGGGCGTCACGGGCAGCGCAGGTTTTGAGTTGGCGACGGGCATTGAAGCCCTGCATGCCCAGAGCGACCTGGACCTGATTCTGCGCACGCCCGAGCCGCTGGATCGCAACGATGCACGCGACCTGCTGGCCACTTTGGATGAAGTTACGTGTGCCGTGGACCTGCAACTGCAGACACCTTTCGGCGCCGTCGCCTTGCGCGAATGGGCCGGTCCATCACGGCGGGTGCTGTTGAAAACCGCCAACGGTGCGCATTTGGTCATTGATCCCTGGCAGGCCGTGACATGAGCAGCCTTCTGGTGTTCCCAGGGCAGGGCGCCCAGCGCCCGGGCATGCTCCAGGCGGTGCCGGCCGACGTGCTGGAGCAGGCCAGCGATGCCTTGGGTGAAGACGTTCGCACCTTGGATTCGGCCGAGGCCCTGGCCAATACCCGCGCTGTACAACTCTGCCTGCTGATCGCCGGTGTCGCCCATGCCCGCCAGCTGCAACACACCCCGGATTACGTTGCAGGCCTGTCCATCGGTGCTTACCCGGCTGCGGTGATCGCCGATGCCCTGGACTTCAGCGATGCAATCAAGCTGGTCAGCCTGCGCGGTGAGCTGATGCAAAACGCTTACCCACAGGGCTACGGCATGACCGCGATCATCGGCCCCGAGTTATCCACCGTCGAAAACCTGCTGGCCGAAATCCACAGCCCTGAAACCCCGGTGTATCTGGCCAATATCAATGCCGATAATCAGACCGTCATCGCCGGCAGCGACCAGGCCATGAAATGCGTCGCCGACCGCGTCAAGGGCAACGGCATCGCCAAGCGCCTGGCTGTCAGCGTGCCCTCCCATTGCGCATTGTTGGACCAACCGGCACAGGCCCTGGCCCAAGCCTTCGGTACGCTCAAGACGCCGCGCATCACCTACCTGAGCAGCACCCGCGCACGGCCCATTCACACCCCCGAGCAACTGCGCGACGACCTGGCCTTCAACATGTGCCGCGTCGTCGACTGGCGCGGCACCGTGCAAAGCGCCTACGAGCGCGGCGTGCGCCTGCAAATCGAACTGCCACCGGGCGCCGTGCTCACCGGCCTGTCACGCCGGGTGTTTGAACAAGGCACGGTGATCGCCTTTGAGGGCGCACGCCTGGACACCTTGCAGGCCCTGCTGCAAGAGGAGGAGCGCCGCCACCGATAGAGCACTACCCAAGGCTTTCGAAGCACAACAACAACAATTTCGATCGAGCACTTTGAGGACAACAACAATGATTATCTACGGTGTGGCATTACTGGCGATCTGCACGCTCGCGGGCGTGATCATGGGCGACATGCTCGGCGTGTTGCTGGGTGTCAAATCCAACGTGGGCGGGGTGGGGATCGCGATGATCCTGTTGATCTGCGCCCGCCTGTGGATGCAAAAGCGTGGCGGCATGACCAAGGACTGCGAAATGGGCGTGGGATTCTGGGGTGCCATGTACATCCCGGTGGTCGTGGCGATGGCTGCGCAACAGAACGTCGTCACCGCCTTGCACGGCGGCCCGGTAGCGGTGCTGGCGGCGATCGGTTCGGTGGTGGTATGCGGTTGCACGATTGCCATGATCAGCCGCACGCACAAGGGCGAACCGTTGCCCGATGAAGAGCCGCTGATTGCTCCAGTGGGAGGTCGCTGATATGTGGGATCTCATCGAAAAAGGCCTGGAACACAACGGCTTGATCACCGCGTTTGCCTTCGTGGGTGTGGTCATGTGGCTCTCCGTAGTGCTGTCCAGGCGCCTGACCTTCGGGCGCATTCATGGCTCGGCGATTGCCATCGTTATCGGCCTGGTATTGGCCTGGGTCGGTGGCACGATTACCGGCGGTCAGAAAGGCCTGGCGGACCTGGCGCTGTTCTCCGGCATCGGCCTGATGGGCGGCGCGATGCTGCGCGACTTTGCCATCGTCGCCACGGCGTTCGAGGTGCAAGCCACCGAGGCGCGCAAGGCCGGGATGATTGGCGTGATCGCGCTGCTGCTGGGGACGATCCTGCCGTTCATCGTAGGCGCGAGCATGGCTTGGGCGTTTGGTTATCGCGATGCGATCAGCATGACCACCATTGGCGCAGGGGCTGTGACCTACATCGTCGGCCCGGTGACCGGCGCAGCGATTGGCGCGACCTCGGATGTGATGGCGCTGTCGATTGCCACCGGCTTGATCAAGGCGATCCTGGTCATGGTCGGTACGCCGGTCGCGGCGCGCTGGATGGGCTTGGACAACCCGCGTTCGGCGATGGTGTTTGGTGGGTTGGCCGGCACCGTCAGCGGTGTGACGGCGGGGCTGGCGGCGACGGATCGGCGGTTGGTGCCGTATGGCGCGTTGACGGCGACGTTCCATACCGGGCTGGGCTGCCTGCTTGGGCCTTCGTTGCTGTATTTCATTGTGCGCGGCCTGGTTGGGTAAGGGGTCTATCAGGGCCTCATCGGGGGCAAGCGCCCTCCCACATTTGAACTGCGAACACATTCAAGTGTGGGAGGGGGCTTGCCCCCGATAGCGGTGTGTCAGGCCGGCACCTGGCGGTTGGCATACATCCGACACTCTGCCAGCAACGCCAGCAGGTTCGGGTCCCTTTCCTTGGCCTTCAGGAACACCACCCCGATATGCTGCTGCAACCGATACCTGGGTTGCAGCGGTATCAGCTTCACGCGGTTCTCATACACCGCCGCAATCCGCCCCGGCAGCAGCGCATAACCCACGCCCGAGCTGACCATGCTCAGCAGCGTGAAGATATCATTGACCTGCATCGCCACCTTCGGCTCGAACCCCGCCTGCTTGAACACACGGTTGCCATCCTGGTGCGTGGCGAAGCCTTGGGTGAGGGTGATGAAGGTCGCGTCGCGCACGTCGGCGAGGTCGATTTCCCGCTCGCGGTCGAAGGGTGAGTCGGCCGGGGTGGCGAGGAAGATATCGTCGGAAAACAGCGCGATCTGTTCGCAGTCGGGGTCGTTGGCGTGCTCATCCAGGGAGATGAGGATCGCGTCTACTTCCATGTTCTTGAGCTTGTAGAGCAGGTCGAAGTTTGAACCCAGGATCAGGTCGATATTGAGCTCGCTGCGGCGGATCTTCAGGCCCATGATCAATTGCGGCACGGTCTTCACCGTCAGCGAATACAGCGAGCCCAGTTTGAAGCGTTCGGCGGAGAACCCGGCGGCTTCGCGGGTCAGGCGTACGCTGTCGACCACGTCGGCCACCAGTTTCTGTGCACGCTCTTCCAATACGTAGGCGCTTTCCAGCGGCGTGAGGTTGCGCCCTTCGTGTTTGAACAGCGGGCAGCGCAGGGCGTTTTCCAGGGAGTGGATGGCGCGGTGTACGCTCACATTGCTGGTTTGCAGCTCGGCGGCGGCGCGGGTCAGGTTGCCGGTGCGCATGAACGCCAGGAAGATTTCCAGTTTCTTGAGGGTGAATTCTTCGTCGATCAGCATGGCCGTGGCTCTTGTTCGAATGCCGTCGATTGTGCCCGCAAAACCGTTCGGCGTCGCCGGAACGTCATAAGCCGCTTGCACTCTTATGCGCAAGGCTGGACGCTTGCCAGCCAGTCCTAACGGTTACAGGAGGCCAGTGACAGATGTACCACGGGGAACGATTCAACGCCTGGAGCCATTTGCTCGGTGCAGTCGCGGCGTGTATTGGCGCCGTGTGGATGTTGGTGGTGGCGAGCCTGGACGGCAGCCCCTGGAAGATCGTCAGCGTGGCGATCTATGGCTTTACCTTGATGGTGCTGTACAGCGCGTCCACCGTGTACCACAGCGTGCAGGGGCGGCGAAAAGAGATCATGCAGAAGGTCGATCACTTTTCGATCTACCTGTTGATCGCCGGCAGCTACACGCCATTTTGCCTGGTGACCCTGCGCGGGCCGTGGGGCTGGACGCTGTTCGGGATTGTGTGGGGGTTGGCGGTGATCGGGATTTTGCAGGAGATCAAGCCGCGCTCGGAGGCGCGCATCCTGTCGATCGTGATCTATGCGGTGATGGGCTGGATCGTGCTGGTGGCGGTCAAGCCGTTGCTGGCAGCATTGGGGACGGCCGGGTTTATCTGGCTGGCCTCGGGCGGCGTGTTGTACACCGTCGGCATTATCTTTTTTGCCTTGGAGGATCGCCTGCGGCATTCCCATGGCATCTGGCATTTGTTTGTGATCGGCGGCAGCCTCCTGCATTTTGTGGCGATCATGCATTACGTCTTATAGCCGCTCCAGAAGCTCCCTGGCACGGTGGCCAAAAATCTCCAGCAGATTGGCCAACATATGCGGCGGCGCCTCGTCGGCGCGGGTCAGGGCGTACAGGGTGACTGGCAGCGGCGGGGTCAGGGGGCGGATGCAGGTCGTGGTTGTCGACGCGCCCAGCGCGGTGAAGGGGTCGATCACCGTCAGACCCGCGCCGGATTCCACCATGGCGCGGGCCAGGGAATAGGTTTGCACCGAGATCGTCACCCTGGGCGGTGGGTCGACGTTTTCGAGGTAGCTGTCGAGCTTCGCCGCCAATGGGTCGGCGCTGGAGAGGCCGATCAGCGGTGCGCCTGCCAGGTCAGCCAACGGCAAGGGCTGGCTCAGTTCGGCTGGCGGCCAATAGCCTTTGGACGCCAATGCCACCAGCACACCGCCCGCCAGCACCTGCGTGGTCAACCCCGGATGGCCGGAAAAGTTGAGCGTCAGCGCCAGGTCAATCTCACGCATCAGCAGCTTCTGCACCAGCTCGCGGCTATGGTCACTGGACAGCTCGCAGGTCATGTCCGGGTAATCGTTTTTCCACTGCAGAATCGCCGGCGGCAGCAGCGACAGCGCCAGCGCAGGGATCGCGCCGATGCGCACACTCTGGCCCGGTTCTCGGCGCAAGGCCTTGGCCAGGCGCCGCACACCTTGCAGGCTATCGGTGACTTTCTCCACTTCGCTTTCCAGCGCCAGGGCTTCCGGGGTGGGCAGCAACTTGCCGCGTACCCGCAGGAACAGTGGGAAACCCAACTGCAATTCGGCGTGTTGCAACACTTTGGTCACCGCCGGTTGCGAGACATGCAGCAACTGCGCGGCGGCGCTGACCGAACCGGTCTGGCGAATGGCCTGGAAGATTTCGATATGACGCAAGCGCATGGCAAGTCCATAACCTTTGTTTATAGGTGACCCATCTTTATTCATTGTCGGTGGCCTGTCACCTGCTCTTAGGCTTGAGGCCTCTTGACTCAACGGTGGGCGGCAAAGATGGTGTGCATCATTGGCGGTGGGGTGATTGGTCTGGCCAGCGCATACGCGTTGGTGCGTGCAGGTCATGAGGTGACGGTGATCGATGCACGCGAGACCCTGGGCAGTGAGACCAGCTTCGCCAACGGCGGGCAATTATCCTATCGCTACGTGGCGCCCCTGGCCGATGCTGGCGTGCCGCTGCAAGCCATTGGCTGGTTGCTGTGTGGTGACTCGCCGCTGAAGCTGCGCCCGCGCCTTGACCCCCGGCAATGGCGTTGGATGGCGGCGTTCCTCGGCGCCTGCCGTGGTTCGGTGAACAAGCGCAATGCCGCGCACCTGTTGCGCCTGGCCTGCCTGAGCCAGGACACCTTGCAGCAGTGGCTCGAGCACGACCACCTGGACGGTTTCGACTGGCGGCGCAACGGCAAGCTGGTGACCTTTCGCAACGCCAGCTCCTTTGAGCATGCCCGCGGCAAGGTCACCGATATCCTGCAACAGCAGGTGCTGTCGGCCGCTGATTGCGCTCGCCTGGAGCCGGCGCTGGCGGGCGGTGGATTTGTCGGCGGGATTTATACACCCAATGAAGAGGTCGCCGATTGTCATGCCTTCTGCCAGCGATTGGCGGCGCGGCTGGAGGCATCGGGGCGTTGCACCTTCTTGTTGGGGCGCAAGGTCACCGGGATCCGCCATGCCGAGGGCGCGGTGCAGGCCATCGAGATCGGTGATGAAGTGATGCCGGTCGAACACCTGGTGCTGGCGGCGGGGTATCGCAGCGCCGAGTTGGGCGTGTCGCTGCCGCTGTACCCGCTCAAGGGCTACAGCCTCAGCGTGCCGATTGGCGCTCGGCACCAGGCGCCGAACGTGAGCATCACCGACTATGACCGCAAGATGGTCTACGCACGTATCGGCGAACAACTGCGGGTCGCCGCCATGGTCGATATCGTCGGTTTCGACGCCCGCCTCGAACCCAAGCGCCTGGCGCTGATGAAACGCCAGGCCGTGCAGACGTTTCCGCTGGCGGGGGATTACGCCCACGCAGTGGAATGGGCCGGCATGCGCCCGGCCACCCCGACCGGTGTGCCGCTGATTGGCGCGGGTGTCTACCGCAACCTGTGGCTGAACCTGGGTCACGGCGCACTCGGCTTCACCCTGGCCTGTGGTAGCGGCCAGTTACTGGCCGAGTTGATCGGCCGGCGAACGCCTTCCATTGATATGCAGGGCCTTACGCCCCGCGCTGCGTAAAGACTCACAAACCGAAAACCAACGGAGAATAACAATGAAAAAGATCCTGTTGACCGGCTGCACCCTGGGGCTTTTGCTGGGCGCGCAGGCCCATGCCAATCAAACGCCGCTGGACGGTACGCTGGGCAAGATTGCCGACGCCAAGTCCATCACCTTGGGCTATCGCGATGCGTCGGTACCGTTTTCCTACGTGGGGGATAACAGTGGCAAACCCATGGGCTATTCGGTGGAGTTGGCGAACAAGATCGTCGAGCGCATCCAACAGAAAACCGGGGTGGCCAAGCTCACTGTGAAGTACAACCTGGTGACGTCTCAGACTCGTATTCCGCTGGTGCAGAACGGTACCGTCGACCTGGAGTGTGGCTCCACCGGGGTGACCGCCGAGCGCCAGAAGCAAGTAGCGTTCTCCTACGGGTTTATCTATGTGAAGGGGCAGTTGCTCACGGCAAAAGACAGTGGCATCCAAGGCTTTGCGGACCTTGCAGGCAAGAACGTGGTGACCACGGCCGGCACCACCAACGAGCGTTTCCTCAAAAGCTACAACGCCGAGCACAAGGCCAATATGTTCGTGATCAGCGCCAAGGACCATGGCGAAGCCTTCAAGATGCTTGAGACTGGCCGCGCGGCGGCGTTCTACATGGACGACGCGTTGCTCTACGGCGAACGCGCCAAGGCCAAGGACCCGCACAACTGGGTGGTGGTGGGCGAGGAGCAATCCCGGGAAATCTACAGCTGCATGGTGCGCAAGGACGACCCGCAGTTCCTGGCGGTGGTCAACGAGACGCTCGCAGACCTGTACCGCAGCGGCGAGATCAATGGGATTTACCAGCGCTGGTTCGAACAGCCGATTCCACCCAAGGGCCTGAACCTGGAATTCCCGATGACCAGCGAGTTGAAGGCGATCATTGCCCAGCCGATCAGCGATCCGGTGGAGTAACCCTAGAAGTCGCCCCACAACTGCTGGGCGACGGCCAGCGCCACTACCGGCGCCGTCTCGGTACGCAACACCCGCGGGCCGAGGCGGGCGGCGTGGTAGCCGGCGCCTTGGGCGGTTTCGACTTCATGGTCGGTCAACCCGCCCTCGGGGCCGATCAGAAAGGCCAGGCTGGCAGGCTTGGCATGGCTGATCATCGGCTCGGCCACCGGGTGCAGCACCAGCTTCAACTGCGCCTCGGTCTGCTTCAACCAGTCTGCCAGCAGCAGCGGCGGGTGGATCGCCGGCACCTTCGAACGCCCGCATTGTTCACAGGCGCTGATCGCCACCTGGCGCCAGTGCACCAAGCGTTTGTCGGCACGCTCGTCCTTGAGGCGCACTTCGCAACGCTCGCTGAAAATCGGCGTAATCGCGTTGACGCCCAGTTCGGTGGCTTTCTGGATCGCCCAGTCCATACGCTCGCCCCGGGACAAGCCCTGACCGAGGTGGATATGCAGCGGTGATTCGGCCTGGCCTGCGAAGCACTCTGTCAGTTGCACAGTGACGCGTTTCTTGCCGACTTCCAGCAGCGTGCCCAGGAATTCCTGGCCGGAGCCGTCGAACAATTGCACGGCATCGCCTTCGCCCATGCGCAGCACGCGACTGATGTAGTGCGCCTGGGCTTCGGGCAGTTCGTGGTCGCCGATGCTCAGCGGGGTGTCGGTGAAAAAGCGGGACAGTCTCATTTCTGTTCTCTGGAAAAGGAGTGCGGGCAATCAGCCCGGATCACGGAAGCCTGGGTGGAAGTCTTTTGGCACCGCCACACTGACTGTGCTGTTGGTGGCGATATCGATGCCTTCGCTGGCGACCTCGGCGAGGAAGTCGATCTGCTCCGGGGTAATCACATAGGGCGGCAGGAAGTACACCACACTGCCCAGCGGCCGCAACAGCGCACCGCGCTCCAGGGCATGCTCGAATACCTTCAAGCCACGGCGTTCCTGCCACGGGTAGGCGGTCTTGGTGGCTTTGTCCTGGACCATCTCGATGGCCAGCACCATGCCGGTCTGGCGTACTTCCGAGACGTGAGGGTGGTCCACCAGGTGCGCAGTGGCAGTGGCCATGCGCTGGGCCAGGGCCTTGTTGTTCTCGATGACGTTGTCTTCTTCAAAGATATCCAGGGTCGCCAGTGCCGCCGCACACGCCAGCGGGTTGCCGGTGTAGCTGTGAGAGTGCAGGAAGGCGCGCAGGGTGGGGTAGTCGTCGTAGAACGCGCTGTACACGTCTTCGGTGGTGACCACGGCTGCCAGCGGCAGGTAGCCGCCGGTGAGCGCCTTGGACAGGCACAGGAAGTCCGGGCGGATACCGGCTTGCTCGCAGGCGAACATACTGCCGGTACGGCCGAAGCCAACAGCGATTTCGTCGTGGATCAAGTGCACGCCGTAACGGTCGCAGGCTTCGCGCAATAGTTTGAGGTAAACCGGGTGGTACATGCGCATGCCGCCAGCGCCCTGGATCAACGGTTCGATAATCACAGCGGCCACGGTGTCGTGGTGCTCGGCGAGGGTCTGTTCCATCACCCGGGCCATCGTGCGCGAGTGGTCTTCCCAGCTCACGCCTTCGGGGCGCAGGTAACAGTCCGGGCTCGGCACCTTGATGGTGTCGAGCAACAGCGCCTTGTAGGTCTCGGTAAACAGCGGCACATCGCCCACCGACATCGCGGCGATGGTTTCGCCGTGGTAGCTGTTGGTCAGGGTGACGAAGCGCTTCTTGTTCGGCAGGCCGCGGTTGAGCCAATAGTGGAAGCTCATTTTCAGCGCGACTTCGATGCACGACGAGCCGTTGTCGGCATAGAAGCACCGGGTCAGGCCTTCGGGCGTCATCGCCACCAGACGCTCGGACAGCTCGATCACCGGCTGGTGGCTGAAACCGGCGAGGATCACGTGTTCCAGTTGATCGACCTGGTCCTTGATGCGCTGGTTGATACGCGGGTTGGCGTGGCCGAACACGTTGACCCACCACGAGCTGACGGCGTCGAGGTAACGCTTGCCTTCGAAGTCTTCCAGCCATACGCCTTCACCGCGCTTGATCGGGATCAGCGGCAGTTGCTGGTGGTCTTTCATCTGGGTGCAGGGATGCCACAGCACGGCAAGGTCGCGTTGCATCCACTGGTTGTTCAAGCCCATCGGTGATCTCCTCGAAGCGGTCCTGCGGCCGGCGCAGGTGAAACAATCGCGCAAGCCTATGCAATGGGCGGCTGTGTCACAAGCCATTACCGGTGAATTCGCAGTAAACGCGAGACGGTCTGTCACGTTTCTTAGGAATAGTCCTTAATCCATTGTTAACGTACTGTGCATAACCTCTTGATCGTATTTCTCGATATTTCAAAGCGAAATTTTCCGCTTTAATTCGATAGGTAAATCGCTAGTCTTGGGCACAGTTCTTACGGGATTAAGTACATGCAGCTACGCAATTCACCGGCCCGCTATGGTTGGGTCAGCATGGTTTTGCACTGGGGCGTGGCCCTGGTGGTGTTTGGCTTGTTCGCCCTGGGCCTGTGGATGGTCGGTCTCGACTACTACAGCGCCTGGCGCAAAGAAGCGCCGGACCTGCACAAGAGCATTGGCATCACGCTGTTCGCCATCATGCTGGTGCGTATCGTCTGGCGCCTGGTGAGCCCGCCGCCGCCACCGCTGGCCAGTTACAGCCGCATGACCCGTATCGGCGCGGCCTTTGGTCACGCCTTCCTTTATCTCGGGCTGTTTGCCGTGATGATCGCCGGTTACCTGATTTCCACCGCAGACGGTGTCGGTATCCCGGTGTTTGGTCTGTTTGAGATTCCTGCCGTGGTTTCCGGGCTACCGGACCAGGCAGATACCGCCGGCCTTGTGCACCTGTACCTGGCCTGGGTGTTGGTGGTCTTCGCTGGCTTGCACGGCGTGGCTGCATTGAAACACCACTTTATCGATCGTGATGCGACCCTCACGCGAATGCTGGGGCGCAAAGCCTGATGTTCAACCTCGACTCACAAGGAATAGAAAGCATGTTGAAAAAGACCCTCGCTGCTCTGGCAATCGGTACTGCCCTGCTGTCCGCAGGCCAGGTGATGGCTGCTGACTACAAGATCGACAAAGAAGGCCAGCACGCCTTCATCGACTGGAAAATCAGCCACCTGGGCTACAGCTACATTCACGGTACCTTCAAGGACTGGGACGGCACCTTCAGCTGGGATGCCGCCAAGCCAGAGGCCAGCAAAATCGCGGTCGATGTGAAGACCGCCAGCCTGTGGTCCAACCACGCAGAGCGTGACAAGCACATCGCCAGCAAAGACTTCCTGGACGTTGCCAAGTTTGCCGACGCCAAGTTTGTGTCCACCGCAGTCAAGCCCACTGGCGAAAAAACCGCTGACGTAACCGGCGACCTGACGTTCCATGGCGTGACCAAGCCTGTGACCTTCAAGGCCACTTTCAACGGTGAAGGCAAGGATCCATGGGGCGGCGAACGTGCCGGCTTCAATGCCAAGACCACCGTCAACCTGAACGACTTCGGTATCAAAGGCCCAGGCCCTTCCTCGCAGACAGTGGACCTGGACATCTCGCTGGAAGGTGTTAAGCAGAAGTAATTTCTGCCCGCACAAAAAAGCCCCGCATCGAAAGATGCGGGGCTTTTTCATGGGGCTATAAAACTCAGCGATTGCGTGTCAGCAGCGCTGGCTTCTCACCACGAGGACGGCCTGGCAACTGATCCAGTTGCTCCGGTGTCGGGAAGCGATCTACTTTCGACTCCTTGTGGATGATCTTCGGCGCCGGGCCACCGCGCGGGTTCTGCACAGCCGGTTCGGACAAGCGAGGCTGGTCGTCACGGGCCGGGCGGCGGTTGTTGTTGCGCGAGTCTTCGCGACGGGCCTGGCCGTCACGGGGTGCGCCATTGCGCGGGCCATTGCGCTTGGCAGGCGGCGTACCGGTGGTACCGCCGCTGCTGTTGCGAGGGCCATTCTGACGGCCGCCCTGTGGCTGGCCGCCACGTGGAGCACCTGCACCCGCGCCTTGCGCCGGAGCACCAGGGCGACGGCCACGGCCTTGGGCCGGTTTGGCCTGGGGCACGTAGTCAACGCGGTTACCGAAGTTATCCACATCGTCGTCGAGGAACTCGTCCGGAGCACGGTCGGCAGCAGCGCGTGGCGGCTGGCTCGGCTGGCGCTGTTCGCGGGCCGGGGTGCCTTCGCGGGGCTTCTGCTCACGGGCCGGGCGTTCGCCACGGCCGCTGGTGGCGGATTTTTCCTTGCCCTTGTCCTTGCCCTTGTCGCGACGACCACCGCCACCCCCGCCGCCGTTCGGGCCATCGCCCTTCGGACCGCGTGGGTTGCGTGGGTTGCGCACGTCCGGGCGCTCGCGCGCTTCTGGCTTTTCGGCCTCCACGGCGCTGGCATCGAAGCCCATCAGGTCGCCATCGGCGATTTTCTGCTTGGTCATGCGCTCGATGCTTTTCAGCAGTTTTTCTTCGTCCGGCGCGACCAGGGAGATGGCCTCGCCCGAACGACCGGCACGGCCGGTACGGCCGATACGGTGTACGTAGTCTTCATCGACGTTCGGCAGCTCGAAGTTGACCACGTGCGGCAGTTGGTCGATATCCAGGCCGCGAGCGGCGATATCGGTGGCCACCAGGATGCGCACCGAGCCGGCCTTGAAATCAGCCAGGGCCTTGGTGCGCGCGTTCTGGCTCTTGTTGCCGTGGATGGCGACGGCGGTGAGGCCGTGCTTGTCCAGGTACTCGGCCAGGCGGTTGGCGCCGTGCTTGGTGCGGGTGAACACCAGCACCTGTTCCCAGGCGCCTGCGGTGATCAGGTGCGCCAGCAGCGCACGCTTGTGGCTGGCGGCCAGACGGAAGACGCGTTGCTCGATACGCTCGACCGTGGTGTTCGGCGGCGTGACTTCGATGCGCTCCGGGTTGTGCAACAGCTTGCCGGCCAGGGCGGTGATGTCCTGGGAGAACGTGGCCGAGAACAGCAGGTTCTGGCGTTTGGCCGGCAGGCGGGCGAGGACCTTTTTCACGTCATGGACAAAGCCCATGTCGAGCATGCGATCGGCTTCGTCCAGCACGAGGATTTCCACGTGGGACAAGTCGACGCTGCCTTGGCCGCACAGGTCGAGCAAACGACCGGGGCAGGCCACCAGCACGTCGACGCCACGGGACATGGCCTGAACCTGTGGGTTCATGCCGACGCCGCCGAATATGCAGGCGCTGACGAACTTCAGGTCGCGGGCATACAGCTTGAAGCTGTCATGCACTTGGGCGGCGAGTTCGCGGGTTGGGGTCAGGACCAGTACACGCGGTTGGCGTGGGCCGTGACGCTGGGATTTGTCCGGATGACCGTTGGGGAACAACCGCTCCAGAATCGGGAGGGCGAAACCGCCGGTTTTACCAGTACCTGTCTGAGCCGCAACCATCAGGTCGCGGCCTTGCAACACGGCGGGAATGGCCCGCTGTTGCACCGGAGTAGGCTCGGTATAGCCCGCTGCCTCGATGGCGCGGACTAAAGCCTCGGAGAGACCGAGGGAAGCAAAGGACATGAGTAATCCTGTTTTAGTTAGGGCTTGGCCCAAAGGGATAATCTTGCCGGGCGTGAATGGCGCTTAGGGGAGCGCAACCCCGTCCGGTCCTGCTGCGTCTGGCGGGCACTCCACCGGCTCGCGCGGGCTGAAAGCTGCGCTGTAGCGGGGTTGGCTGCCTTTTTCAAGACCTCAGCGGCCGGGCGTGAGCCTGGCGGAAAGGCCGGAGTATAACAGAGCAATCACGGCGCGCTGCTTTCCTGCTGCTCAACGGTGTGTTCAGAGGCCGTAATGGCCTGGATTCCACCATATTTGGCACTCAAGGCGCTATAGGCCGGCTCCTGCTTGAAACGTTTGAGCTCGGCGGCAAAGCGCTGTACCAGGAGGTCCATGCCTGCACCACGGCGTACCGCGAGGAATTGCTGCTGGCGGCTGACCACGGCCGGTGCCTGGCTGACCTTGCCTTCCAGGCCCAGCGCCTTGATCACATGCTGGCCCACTCGACGGTCGGTGATCACCAGGTCGATGCGTCCCAGCATCAATTTGCCAAAGTTGGCCTCATGGCTCGGTGCCGGTTCGCGGTTGAACAGACTGGAGTCGCTGAACGCCGCGCCGTACAGGTAGCCCGGCGACGTGCCGACGGTCAGGCCGCTCAGGTCTTCGAGGCTTTGCACTGGGTGGGGTCGCTCATTGGCGTAGAACAGCGTGAACTGCACTTCGGACAACGGCTCACTGGGGTATAGCAGCAAGGCGTCGCGCTCATGGCTGTGGAAAATATCCAAAGCGCCATCGGCATGGCCTTGGTCCAGCATGGCCAGGCAGCGCTTCCAGGGCAGGAACTGCCATTCCACATCTACGCCCAGGCGCTGGAACACAATCACTGTGGTTTCATAATCCAGCCCCCGCATGCTGCCCTGGTCCTCATACACGTAGGGCGCCCAGGGCTCGGTGACAATGCGCAGTTTCTCGCCATAAGCGGCGAGGCTCAAGCAAGTGAAGAGGGCAGCAGTCAACAACTTCAGAATGACGGGCATGCCCTGAGGTTACGACGCTCCCGCACTAAAGAGAAGCTCTGGCACGCGCATCTGCGGGCGGGGCTATTTGCCCGGAGAGGTCATCAAGTGTTCGTAGATCGCTGCCCGTCGCTCGCCGAGGATCAGGCGTACCACGGGGTTGGCAAACCAGTGCTCCAACTGATGAGTGTCGATCGGGCGCTTCTGGCGTTCTTCCAGGTTCTGCCGGGCCTTGTCCCACCAAACCGGGCCACACGCCTGGTCGAACTCGTTCTCATGCTCGTAGCAGCCGTAGAGAATTTCACGGATGAATTGCTGCTGGTGCTTGGGCAGCACCAGCGTGATCAGCTTGTACAGAAGGCGCTGCAAGCGGGGAGGGCGTGGCAGGTGCGAGGACACCTTGCGAGTGTCGGCCAACGCCAGTGCGCTGGTGGGCGCGGCCGCATGCTTGGCGATCCAGGCCTTGACCTTGGCGCGAAACAGCTGCTTGCGACTCCAGTAGTGGTGGATCAGGTCCGGGCATTCGCGCACGTTGACGGTGCGATAGGCGGCGATCGACAGGCAGAACTCTTCGAGGGTGTACGCGCCTTGGGCATAGGGGAACAGTTCGTCCATCAAGGCGATGGAGCGGTCGAGGATGTGCGCATCCTGTTGCGTCAGGCCCATGACCCCGGAGTTGAGCGTCATCATGTCATCGTCGGCCACGCCCATGTCCAGCAGGCGCTGGCGCAAGGCGGTGTAGAGAATGCTCTCGTGGTTGTCGCCGTACTTGCTGTAGAAGGCATTGCACAGCAGGGTGCCGGGTTGCACGCGCTCGAACAGGTCCATCGGTGAGTGATGGAAGAAGGTATCGGTGTCTATCAGCATGGCCACCGGCGATTCTTCCAACACTTGGCGCAATACCACATGCTTGGTACGGAAGTGATAGCCGTGGGGTTCGCTCCAGCGTTTGCGGGTAGCTTCGTCCAGCGGGCGTACGCGTACCGGCAAAAGGCGATAGGGCTCGGGGTTGTCGCTGAATACCTGGATATCCACGGCGGCTTCCGGGGTTGCCTGCAGGAAAGCCAGCGCACTGGCGATGCTGAACACCGCTTCCTGGTGGTAGGTCTCGGAGCCGAAGACCAGGTAGACCAGTTGTGGGCGGGACGGCGTGGGCACTGTATTCATGGACTGCTGGGTTCCGTGGGCATGTAAAACGACAAAGGCCCTCGTAGACGAGGGCCTTGGCACCGCCGGGCAACCTTCAGCGTGGCAGCTTGAGGTTGTTCCAGATTGCAAGGCTTGGTTCAGCCTGGTTCAGGGTATAGAAGTGCAACCCTGGCGCGCCACCTTGCAACAATTCTTCACACATTGTGCTGATGACCTGTTCGCCGAACGCCTGGATGCTCTTGACGTCGTCGCCATAGGCTTCCAGCTGTTTGCGCACCCAGCGTGGGATCTCGGCACCGCAAGCATCGGAGAAACGCGCCAGCTTGCTGTAGTTGGTGATCGGCATGATGCCCGGCACGATCGGGATGTTCACGCCCATGGCCCGTACACGCTCGACGAAGTAGAAGTAGCTGTCGGCGTTAAAGAAGTACTGGGTGATCGCACTGTCGGCGCCAGCGTTGGCCTTGCGCACGAAGTTCTGCAGGTCGTCGTCGAAATTGCGTGCTTGTGGATGCATCTCCGGGTAAGCCGCGACTTCGATATGAAAGTGGTCGCCGGTTTCTTCACGAATGAAACTCACCAGTTCATTGGCGTAGCGCAGCTCGCCGCTGGCCATGCCCATGCCGGACGGCAGGTCGCCACGCAGGGCGACGATGCGCTTGATACCGGCAGCTTTGTACTGGGTCAGCAGGCCGCGCAGGTCGGCCTTGCTGTCGCCCACGCATGACAAATGCGGAGCGGCGGGAACTTTGACTTGGCTTTCCAGCTGCAACACGGTGTTGATCGTGCGGTCACGGGTCGAGCCGCCAGCGCCGTAGGTGCAGGAGAAGAAGTCCGGGTTGTAGCTGGCCAACTGCGTGGCAGTCGCCATCAGTTTTTCATGCCCAGCATCGGTCTTGGTTGGGAAGAACTCGAAGCTGTAGCGACGGTCTTGGGACATGGTAATAACCCTTTGAAACTCAGATACCGGAAGTCATGCACCGATTTAATGTGGGAGGGGACTTGCCCCCGATGAGAGTGTGTCAGTCGACATATCTGTTAACTGGCATTTCGTTATCGGGGGCAAGTCGAATCGTCGCACCGCCCCTCACACATTAAAGGCCCGCCCTCACAAGGAGAGCGGGTGGTGAGCAAATCAGTAGCGGTAAGCGTGCGGCTTGAACGGACCTTCAACGGTCACGCCGATGTAGTCGGCCTGGGTCTTGGTCAGTCGAGTTACCACGCCGCCGAAGCCGCGGACCATTTCCAGGGCCACTTCTTCGTCGAGTTTCTTCGGCAGTACTTCCACGGTCAGGCGCTCGGCTTTCTGGGCAGGCGACAGGTCGGCGTACTTCTGACCGAACAGGAAGATCTGGGCCAGTACCTGGTTGGCGAACGAGCCATCCATGATGCGGCTTGGGTGGCCGGTAGCGTTGCCCAGGTTAACCAGGCGGCCTTCAGCCAGCAGGATCAGGTAGTCGTCGTTCTGTGGGTCGAAATCACCCGGGCCGGTACGGTGAACCTTGTGCACCTGAGGCTTCACTTCTTCCCATGCCCAGTTCTTGCGCATGAAAGCGGTGTCGATCTCATTGTCGAAGTGACCGATGTTGCAGACCACGGCACGCTTCTTCAGGGCTTTGAGCATGTTCGCGTCGCACACATTCACGTTGCCGGTGGTGGTCACGATCAGGTCGATCTTGCCCAGCAGGGCTTTGTCGATGCTCGCTTCGGTACCGTCGTTCTGACCGTTGATGAACGGCGAAACCACTTCGAAACCGTCCATGCAGGCTTGCATGGCGCAGATCGGGTCGACTTCGGAAACCTTGACGATCATGCCTTCCTGACGCAGGGACTGGGACGAACCCTTGCCCACGTCGCCGTAGCCGATCACCAGGGCTTGCTTGCCCGACAGCAGGTGGTCGGTGCCGCGCTTGATGGCATCGTTCAGGCTGTGACGGCAGCCGTACTTGTTGTCGTTCTTGCTCTTGGTCACCGAATCGTTGACGTTGATGGCCGGGATTTTCAGCTCGCCCTTGGCCAGCATGTCCAGCAGGCGGTGTACGCCGGTGGTGGTTTCTTCGGTCACACCGTGGACGCGGTCGAGGACCTGCGGGTACTTCTTGTGCAGCAGCTCGGTCAGGTCGCCGCCGTCGTCGAGGATCATGTTGGCATCCCAAGGCGCGCCATCTTTGAGGATGGTTTGCTCCAGGCACCACTCGTACTCTTCTTCGGTCTCGCCTTTCCAGGCGAACACCGGGATACCGGCGGCAGCAATTGCGGCAGCGGCCTGGTCTTGAGTCGAGAAGATGTTGCAGGACGACCAGCGCACTTCGGCACCCAGGGCAACCAGGGTTTCGATCAGCACGGCAGTCTGGATAGTCATGTGGATGCAGCCGAGGATCTTCGCGCCCTTGAGCGGCTGCTCAGCGGCGTACTTGCGACGCAGGCCCATCAGGGCAGGCATTTCGGATTCGGCGATAAAGGTTTCGCGACGGCCCCAGGCAGCGAGGGACATGTCGGCGACTTTGTAGTCGTTGAAATCTGCAGGCGTGTTGACAGCGCTCATGAAGAGCCTCCATTCGTAGTGTGCGAATGGGCGCCGTTGTGCGTTTAGTATCAGGCCAGGTAGACCAGGCCGGACAACGCCCCATCCGAGCCTGACAGGTTGAACCTGCTGCAGCGCCCCTCGGACAGGTGGCGGGAGAACGGTATCAACCGAAGATAACCGTTTTGAAGCGGGGGCGATTATAGCCGTGTGCGCCAGACTTCCCAAGCCTTTCTGTCGGCCATATGAAGATCGCTCATGGGGTTGATAGGCAATGGCGCGTGGAGCTTGGGCCGGGCGTCTGCCATGATGCTGCCCATCATTGGGCAACACGCTTTGGAGTGAACATGAACTTCCACACCCGCAAATGGGTAAAACCCGAAGACCTCAACCCCAACGGCACCCTGTTCGGCGGCAGCCTGCTGCGCTGGATCGACGAAGAAGCGGCCATCTACGCCATTGTTCAACTGGGCAACCAACGCGTCGTCACCAAGTACATCTCCGAAATCAACTTCGTCAGCGCCTCGCGCCAGGGCGACATCATCGAACTGGGCATCACCGCCACTGCGTTCGGTCGCACCTCCATCACCCTGACCTGTGAAGTGCGCAACAAGATCACCCGCAGTAGCATTCTCACCGTGGAAAAAATGGTCTTCGTCAACCTTGGTGAAGATGGCCTGCCAGCGCCTCATGGCCGCACTGAGATCAGGTATGTGAAGGACCAGTTCAAGGACGACATGCCTCCACAGTAATCGCGGACCGGGTCGATTTGCTTTACCAAATCATTCCGGATGGACCTGTCCAGGCTCTCGCGTCACTCAGGATGACATCCTGTAGAGAATGGCGCGTATGAATATGAAAGTGTCCAGCTCGCATTCCACTGCTCAGTCTCAGCCGCCGGAGAATGTAGAAAAGAATGTAAAGGCATCGCTGGTCAAAGACGTGGGCGAGCGCAAATTGAGCCTTGAGCGATTCAGCGATGGCCAGGTGGAAGTGGTTTTGTCACCGCCGCCGCTTACGCATCTTGTATTGAGTGGGGGTGGGGCCAAGGGCATTGCTTTCCCGGGCATGGCCCAGGCACTTGAAAACCACAAGGCACTGGTGGGCGTCAAAGTGATCTCCGCGTCCTCCGCGGGCGCGATTTCTGCTGCGTTGCTGGCCAGTGGCCTGGATGCCAAGACCTTTGAAAACCTGTCGAACAGACTCAACCTGGCTGAATTGCTGAACAGCAAGAATCCTTTTATTGCAAAGCTACAGAATGCCAGTACTGAAATTGGAAAATTGGCAGGGCGCTTGTCAGGTACGGCGGGAAATATCGCGCAGTTATTGTTCACCCTGATACCGCGCCTGCAAACCGAAGCGCAGCCCCTGAAAGACCTGATCGGCAATGAGGCGCGCAAGTCGCTGCTGGCGAAGATCGCCGGGACCCGGCGGGTAGACCGGCCCGCCGGCGTCATGAAGATTGCAGACCGGCTCAGTGCCGGGAAAGGACCGACGTTTCGCGACATTGAGGTGTTGAGTCGTCACATTGCTGCGGTCAAGCAGCTCAACATCACGGGAACCGGTCTGTTCGATGGCCGACCGCAGTTGGTGGTGTTCAATGCGAGCACCACACCGGACATGGACATTGCCCAGGCGGCTCTTATATCTGGCTCATTACCTGGGTTGTTCAAAAGCCCGATAGAGCGGGGCCATGCCTTTCAGGAGCACGCTGAGCAAACGGCATTTCTGGATGGTGGACTGCTGGTCAACACGCCGTCTTCTGCGGTGATTGATCCGCCTTTTCCAGAAAGCCCTCTGAGCAAGAGCGAGTCACTGGTCGTCAGGTTCGAGTCCGAAAACCCGGAGCCTGCCAAGGCAGGCAGCGTTGTGAGCGGCTTGCTCGATAGGATCATTGGTGTCCCGCATGCGGCTGCCTGGGGGTATCAGGAAGACAAGCTCAAGGCACAAACGGATCAGACCGTCGTATTACCGCTGAAATCAGAAAAGGGCGACTTCCGTGGCGTGTTCGGTGGCACGGTCAATTTCACCATGACCGACGATCAGAAGAAGCATCTGCAAACGTCGGCGCGTACGGCGGTAAGCGCGCACCTGGAAAAGCGTGCGGCGTTGCGTGAGCGTTACCAATTCCAGTCATTGGACGACGCGGTGTTGGCCATGGACGACAAAATGCTGGCGAGCGTTGAGAGTTATCTGGAGAAGGATCCCGCCGCCAAGGATGTGCTGATGTTTCGCAAGAGCGCACAGCAAGCAATGCAGGAACTGGAGGCCGCCATTACCGAAGCCAATCAGGCCAGTGACAAGCTGACGGTGACTCCCAGGTTGGCGGCTGCGTTGCGTAACCTGGATGCGCTGGCACGTCGTCCCGAGCGTGTCGAGTGGTTGGGACGGCGTCTCAACGCAGCCGGAAGGCCTAATTTTCAGCAGCTTCTGCAAGTGATGAACAGACAGCCTCCTGGCAACGAAGTGGCGATGTCGAAGGTCATGACGAACGCGGTTGTGCAGATGAACAGGCGTGATCTGGCGGTAAAGGCCGAAAATTTCACGCGGGAAGTCATTTACCCGTCGCTCTATCGGCCTGGCCAGCCGCAGGCCAATATCGAATTGCTGCGGCGTGCCGCCCGTGACTTGGCGGATGCCACGACGCCACAGGCGTTCAACAACGTGCGCGACGGCATCGTCAAATACTACAAGGCGCGTAGTAAACCCTGGAGTACCCCGATCCGCTCTACCACTGTAGAAGCCGCCATAGCCTGGCGCATACCAGTTAAATCGTCAGGCCACTGAACAGCCATCGTCGGGGCATGTCGTAGCTACAGGCACCCCTCGGACTCTGGTAAATCATGGCCACCCAAACAGACGGCAAGACCCCCAATCTCTCGCAGGAAGAGCAGCAGGACGTGGACAAGAACCAGCCGCCCCGTGCGGCGGTGCTGCACGAAATCATCCGCACCCAGGGCGACCAGGAGCTCGAGCGCAGCGTCGCCGCCCTATGGTGGTCGGCGCTGGCGGCCGGCCTGACCATGGGCCTGTCGCTGATGGCCATGGGGCTGCTCAACTCGCGTCTGCCGGAGGGCGAAGCCTTCAAGGTGATCGCCAGCTTCGGTTACTGCGCGGGCTTCCTGGCGGTGATCCTCGCTCGCCAGCAGTTGTTCACCGAAAACACGCTGACCGCCGTGTTGCCGGTGATGAGCAAGCCCACCCTGAGCAACGCCGGGCGCCTGCTGCGGTTATGGTCGGTGGTGCTGGTGGGTAACCTGTGCGGCACCTTGCTAGTGGCGTACGTGATGCTGCACCTGCCGATCTTCGATACCAAGACCGACATGGCCTTCCTTGAGATCGGGCGCAAGATCATGGAGAACGACCCCGGCCAGATGTTCGCCAAGGGCATCGTTTCCGGCTGGATGATCGCCACCATGGTATGGATGATCCCGTCCATGGAGAGTGCCAAGATGTGGATCATTATCTTGATCACCTACCTCATGGCATTGGGCGACTTCACTCATATCGTTGTCGGCTCGGCAGAGGTGTCGTACCTGGTGTTTGCCGGCGAGTTGCCGTGGAAGGACTTCTGGCTGGTGTTCGCCGGGCCGACCCTGGCGGGCAATATCATTGGCGGCAGCTTTATCTTTGCACTGATCAGTCATGCACAGATTCGCAGCGAAAGTAGCCTGCCGGGCAAAAAAGCTGCGGACCCGAGGCATCCGCAGCGGATCAACAAGGATCAGTGAGTGTCAGGCGCGGCCTGGGGCTCGTCCCGGGTTACGCGCTTGACCAGCTTGCCGATGCTCAAGCCCTGCAACAGGATCGACGACAGCACCACGATATAGGTGATGCTCAGCAGCAAATCGCGCTCCGGGCCCAGTGGCAAGGCCAATGCCAGCGCCACTGAAACCCCGCCGCGCAAACCACCCCAGGTCAGGATGCGGATGGTCCCGCGTGGCACCGTGCGCCAGCGGCGCAACAACAGAATGGCCGGAGCAACCGTCAGCAGGCGCGACAGCAGAATCGCCACGGCCAGGAGGCTGGCGGCGAACACGTGCAGCCAGTTGAACGGCAACAGCAACAGTTCCATGCCGATCAGCGCAAACAGCAGGGCGTTGAGCATGTCATCGAGCAGTTCCCAGAAGCCGTCCAGGTAGCGACGGGTCATATCGTTCATGGCCAGCTTGCGCCCCAGGTTGCCGATGATCAGGCCGGCGACCACCATCGCGATCGGCGCCGAGACGTGCAGTTCGGTGGCCATTGCCGAGCCGCCGATGACCAGAGCCAGAGTCAGCATCACTTCGATCTGGTGCTGCTCGATACTCTTGATCATCAGGTAAACGAGGTAGCCGATCAGGCCACCGAACACCACGCCGCCGATGGCCTCATGGGCAAACAGCATGGCGGTAGCGCCCACGGTGGGCGTCTCGCCCAGCTGTGCGATCCCCAGCAGTACGGTAAACACCACGACTGCCGTGCCGTCATTGAACAGCGACTCGCCGACGATGGTGGTTTTCAGGGGGTTGGAGGCATTGGCGGTACGCAGTACGCCCAGCACCGCAATCGGGTCGGTGGGGGAAATCAGTGCACCGAACAGCAGGCAGTAGAGGAAGCTCACATGCCAGCCAAACAAGGCAAAGATGTAATACGCCAGGCTGCCAATCACCACGGTGGCGATCAGCACGCCGAAGGTCGCCAGCAGGCCGATGGGCCAGCGGTAGCTGCGCAGGTCGTTCAGGTTGACGTGCAGGGCGCCGGCGAACAGCAGGAACGAGAGCATCCAGTTCATCAGCAAATCGCCGAAGTCGATCTGGCCGATCAGTTGCTGGATGCGTTCCTCAAGACCGGGGTAGCCGAGAAAACTCAAGCCTTGCAGGATCAGTGAAAACACCAGCGCCGTGACCATCACGCCGATGGTAGGTGGCAGGCCGATAAAGCGAAAGTTCACGTAGGTGAGCAGGGTGGTGAGGCAAATGAAGGCGGCGACAAGTTCAAGCATCCGGGGTCCTTGGAAGGTGGGGGAGAGCGTTGATGGGGGATGGACCGCGACAGCGGCACGATGTTGCAGGGGGGGGGACAAATCACCGATAGAACCTTTCCGGACGTGGCGGTTCATAGCGGTGGGTGCGGTTTTACAGGTTTAGTGCTAAAACTCTAATTTCTGTTTAAAACTTAAAACAAAATTAAAAAAGGAATCAGTGATGACGGTGGCCTTCTGGTGTGTGTTGATCGCAATTTTCCTGCCTTATCTGTGTACAGGCGTGGCCAAGTTCAGTGGTGGCAAGTTCGGGCCACGGCAGAACCACGACCCCCGGGCGTTCCTGGACACCCTCGAAGGGTTTGCCAAGCGTGCGCATAGTGCGCAGCTCAACAGCTTTGAAGTCACGCCAGCGTTTGCGGCTGCAGTGATCATCGCGCACCTGGCCGGTACGGCCGAATTGGTGACCATCAATGTGCTGGCTGTACTGTTTATCACCAGCCGCCTGCTGTACATCATCTGTTACCTGGCGGACTGGGCGATGCTGCGTTCGCTGGTGTGGTTTGTGGGGATGGCGTTGATTGCGAGTTTCTTCTTTGTCTCGATCTGACGGTTGAATATGGATTTTTTGGTGAGCGCGCGTCTTGTGGTGAGCGCGCTTGTCCATCCCAATGAACCGATTTTGGCAAAGCGTTTTCAGGTCCCGCTAGGTGCATCCGGTACATGCGGCAGTGCTGCGCCCTTGGGCCACAGCATCCAGATCTGCCCCTGCTGTTTCATGTTGCCCGCCAATTCTCCCGCTGCGTCGCCGGTGCCCCAGAACAGGTCAGCGCGCACTTCGCCCGTGATCGCACCGCCGGTGTCCTGGGCGGCGACGGGCCTTGTGATGGGTGAACCGTCCGGTTTGGACGTCGATAGCCACAGCAGGCTGCCCAGTGGAATCACCTTGCGATCCACCGCCACACTGTAGCCTGCGGTCAACGGCACGTTCAACGAACCGCGCGGGCCTTCGTTACTGTCGGGGCGGGCGCTGAAGAAGACGTAGCTGGGGTTGCTCGCCAGCAGTTCCGGGATGCGCTGCGGGTTGGCCTTGGCCCAGGCGCTGATGGCGCTCATGGTCACATCTTCTTTCTTCAACTGCCCTTGCTCCACCAACCAGCGGCCGATGGGGCGATAGGGGTAGCCATTCTGGTCACCATAACCGACGCGCAGTTGGCGCCCTCCGGCCAGTTGGATCCGGCCTGAGCCCTGGATTTGCAGGAATTGCAGGTCCATAGGGTCAGTCAGCCAGGCAATCGGTTTGGCCGTGGAACCTTGGCCATTGATGGCACTGGCGTCGTCGTAGGGCTTGAGTACGCGACCTTCCAGGCGACCGCGCAGGCGTTTGCCCTTGAGTTCGGGGTAGATGCTTTCCAGGTTAACGATGATCAGGTCGTCCGGTACGCCATACACCGGCACATTGGCTTTGGCGGTTTTGGTCAGGCTGCCGGGGTAGACCGGTTCGTAGTAACCGGTGATCAAGCCGTTCGGGGTGTTGTCGGCCGAACGCAGGCCGAACACATCCAGGCGCTCCTTGAGAAACCCGCGCACGGCCACGGCATTGGCGGGCACCGTAGCGGCGGCTGCGCAGGTCGCGCCCCAGACCGGGTCGGCCTTGAGGCGTTGGCAGGCGCTGCGCCAGGATTCGAAACCGGCCAGCAAATCGTTGTCGGATACCGCTGGTAGCGCTTCCCACGGCGCGCTGACATAGGTCGCGACGGCGTGAGGCTTGGAAGTTTCATCTTTGGCTGCTTCTTTACCCGCATCGCAGCCGGCCAGCAGCACGATTATCGGCAGAGCCCACGCCAGGCGGCGGCTCCAGCGTTTCGACATGACATACATACAAACACTTCCTGAAGCGATTGCCCGCGCTGTAACACCTTCGGGCAACCCTTATTATTAATAGGGCTATTGGTCTTTGTGGGTGGGGCGAGGATACTGGCCGCCGTTTCCCGTGACCTCGAAGCCACCATGACTTTTAAACGACTGACTGTTGTACTGCTGGCCTGCCTGGCCCTGTCCGCCTGCGGCGGTGTTGATCCGAATTCGCCGCTGGGCCAGCGCAAGGCAATCTTCAAACAGATGCTCAAGACCGGCGAAGACCTGGGCGGCATGTTGCGCGGGCGCATCCCGTTTGACGGCGCCAAGTTTGCCGAGGGTGCGGTCAAGCTCGACGCCTTGTCCCATGAGCCTTGGAAACATTTCCCAAGCGTGCGCGAAGAAGATAACACCAGCGCCAAGGACGATGTCTGGCAGAAACAGGCGCAATTCCAGCAACTGGCCCGCAACCTTGAAGCGGCCACCGGCGAATTGGTGACCGCCAGCCAGGTGCAGCCCTACAAGGCCAGTAACCTGGGGCCGGCCGTGCAGAAAGTCGAAGATGCCTGCAGCGCCTGCCATAAACAGTTCCGGGACCACTGACCGGTTTTACTGGTCGAGTTCTTCCACCGCGTCCTGCAGTTCCTTGCGGGACTCGGCGAGCTTGTCCTTACGCTTGTTGATCTTGTCCGCGTCGCCTTTTTTCATGGCCTTGTCGAGGTCGGCCTGACGGCGGCTGACTTCGTGCTTGGCGTCGAGTACCTTGTTTTCACGCTCTTTCTTCAGGGATGCGTCGGTGCAGTTGGCGGTGACTTCACTCAGGGCTTTTTCCAGGCCGGCTTGTTGCGCGCTGTTGCCGTGGGCCTTGGCTTGTTCGATCTGGGTGCTGATGGCTTGGCGTTTGGCGGCGCAGCCGGTGAGGGGGGCGGCTTGTTCAGCGGCCAGCAACGGTGTGGTCATGAAGCTTGCGACGGTCAGCAAGGCAAAAGGGGCTAGAAATTTCATGTGGGGCTCCAAAGTCGCAATCTGATGGCGGGGGGCAGCGGGGTTCAAAACCCGTCTATCCCCGCCATGCGTAATGTTTCAGCCAAGGCCTGTACATGCGGGTCGCGAAAAAAAGCGCTCAGTTGCGCTGCGCGGCCCGGGCCGATGCCATCAATGTTCAGCCAGGCCTGGGTGTCTCTGGCGACCAGCGTCTGCCAGTCGCCCTCCAGGTTGTTACGTGCCGCAGGCGGTACACCCAGGGCCTTGAGCCATTGTGCAAAGGGCCGCTGCCGAGCGCTGTGAAGGCTTTCGAGTAGGCGTTCGCGGCTGCGATCACCGAAGCCATCAATGTTAGCAAGCTCTGCCGCGTCCAGGGTTAACCAATCGAGAAAGCCTGCGATTAGACCGGCCTGGATCAATACGTTCCAGGTTTCGCGACCTACGTGTGGCAACGCGAGGCCCTGGTTGCCGCTGAGCCAGGTAAGGCGTGCCAGTAATTGTTCCTCGCAATCGGGGTCCAGTTGCCAGCAGCTCAGCGCATGGAATTTGGCAGGGTTGGGCACTGGCAGGTCAACCCTGGTGGTATTGCGCAAAATGACCGCGTCCAACCGAGGAATAACCTGGCCCGCCAGGCTGACCGCGACCTGGTCGCCAGGTCGGATATCCAACGCTTGCCAGCGTACCAATGAGCCGACACTTACCCGGCTGATTTTCCGGTCGTCCAAGCGTACCGGCTCCAGTTCCAGCATGGGGGTGATGCGTCCGGTGCGTCCGACCTTGAACTCAACGTTGCGCACCAGTGCCAACGCCTTGGCCGCTGGGTACTTCCAGGCGACTGCCCAATACGGCGCATTAACCTGCCAGCGTTCGGCGGGTGCGTGCTGCGCCTGGTGCAGCACCACGCCATCGCTGGCGAACGGCAATGGATGGTTGTACCAATAGGTGCGCCAATGCGAGGCTTCGGTGATGTTTCGAATGGGATGGCTGTAGCGTCGGCTATCGGTGAAGCCCCAGCGTGCCAGTGTGGCGAGGCGTTCGGTAAATGTCGCCGGCCCTTTCGGCCAAGCCCAGACGAACAGGCCAATGCCTGCGGCGTCGGTGTCGCTCAATTGCTTGCGGTTCATCAACCCGGCCACCTTGCTGCGGGCATTGAGCCCGCCATTTGCCGACTGCACATGGTCGCCGAGGCGCCAATAGAGTTCGCCTTGCAATACGAGATCAATGGGCTCGGGCAACTGCTGGACTATGCCGGGGATTTTGCGCGCCGAGGCAGACCAGTCGTGACCCCTTGCTCCATCGCCGCGGCTGATGACTTGGCTCAGGCGCCCCTTGCGATACACCAGGGTCACCGCCACACCGTCCACCTTCGGTTGAATCCAGACATCCTCGCGGTTGACCAGCCAGGCAGCGACTGCCTGTTCATCCAGCAGTTTCTCCAGGCCGGTATGGGCAACGGGATGCGGCCGGGTACCGCGTGCGCTCGCCAGTGGGTTGTCGGGCGTCAAAGGGGTGTCGGGGAAGCACTGGCGCCAGTGGGCCAGTCGTTGGCGGGCCTGGTCGTAGAGCTCATCGCTCACAGGGGATTGGCCAAGCCGGTGGTAGCTGTCATCCCACTGGCGGAGTTGTTCGGCCAGGGTGCTGACCTGAGCCCGAGCATCGTCGGGGCAATCTTCGGCCCACAGGCTGAACGGTAAAATACTGAGTAAAAGGGCTATCGGTAGACGCATCATGAGCATCCTTGCTCGAAAAGGGTGCCCAGCCTAATGGAACCCTGCGGCTACAAAAAAGCCCCGACAGCGCGGGGCTTTTTACCGGGTGTTTCTGTTTACTTGAACAGGCCGCCCAGGGCTTTCACCGCGTCAGGTTTATCAGCCTTGGCTTCCTGTGTTTGTTGCTTGGCATCGGCTTTGGCCTGCGCTTGGGAAAGTTTGTCACAGCCTTTGTTGATCTGGTCTTGAGCGGCTTTGAAAGCCTTCACTTTCAAGGTGTCCTTCTGGGCTTCGGCTGCATCGATCTTGGTTTGCAGGTCTGCGGCTTGCTTCTGGCAGTCGCCGGAATTGCCGCCACCGAGCTGCGAGCTCAGGGCACCGCTCAGTGCGCTCAGGTCGGCGGCGTGGGCCGGCACGGCGAACAGGCTGAGCAGAAGGGCGGCAGGGGCGAGCGTGGAGATGCGCATGAAAAACCTCAATGTTCGATTGCCTGCGCGCTTGGGAATCCCGGGCTGGCGCAGGGCAATATCCAAATAAGGTGAGAGGCCCGAGAGGGCGCGGATTCTAGAGGGCCATCATTGGGCCTGCAAGCTTTGGATCCAAAAGTGTGAGGGGGCGCGCAAAGTGCGATGCAATAAAAAGCCCCGCCAGGCGAACCTGGCGGGGCTTTTGTGCACCTTGAGCGTTTACAGGCCGGCGGCGGTACGCAGGTCGTTGGCGCGGTCGGTTTTTTCCCAGGTGAAGGTGGTGAAGGTGTCGTCGCCGACAGTCTTCTGCGCAGGGGTACGGCCGAAGTGACCGTACGCTGCGGTTTCCTGGTACATCGGGTGCAGCAGGTCGAGCATGGTGGTGATCGCGTAAGGGCGCAGGTCGAAGACCTCACGCACCAGCTTGACGATCTTGTCGTCGCTGATCTTGCCGGTGCCGAAGGTATTCAGCGAGATCGACGTAGGCTGAGCCACGCCGATAGCGTAGGAAACCTGGATCTCGCAGCGCTCGGCCAGGCCGGCCGCGACGATATTCTTTGCCACGTAACGACCCGCGTAGGCTGCCGAGCGGTCAACCTTGGACGGGTCTTTACCCGAGAACGCGCCGCCGCCGTGACGGGCCATGCCGCCGTAGCTGTCGACGATGATCTTGCGACCGGTCAGGCCGCAGTCGCCTACCGGGCCACCGATGATGAACTGGCCTGTCGGGTTGATGTGGAACTGGGTGTCCTTGCTCAGCAGTTCGGCCGGCAGCACGTGCTTGACGATCAGCTCCATCACGCCTTCGCGCAGGTCGGCGTAGGACACGTCTGGGTTGTGCTGGGTCGACAGTACAACCGCGTCGATACCCACGACCTTGCCGCCTTCGTAACGGCAGGTCACCTGGGACTTGGCGTCAGGGCGCAGCCACGGCAGCAGACCGGATTTGCGGGCTTCTGCCTGACGCTGCACAAGCTGGTGCGAGAAGGTGATCGGTGCTGGCATCAACACGTCGGTTTCGTTGCTGGCGTAGCCGAACATCAGGCCCTGGTCGCCGGCGCCCTGGTCTTCCGGCTTGGCGCGGTCTACACCCTGGTTGATGTCCGGGGACTGCTTGCCGATGATGTTCATCACGCCGCAGGTCGCACCGTCGAAGCCGACGTCGGAACTGTTGTAGCCGATGTCGGTGATCACATCACGAACCAGCTGCTCCAGGTCAACCCAGGCGGTGGTGGTCACTTCGCCAGCGATGATCGCTACACCGGTTTTCACCAGGGTCTCGCACGCCACACGGGCGAACTTGTCTTCAGCAATGATGGCGTCCAGCACCGCATCAGAAATCTGGTCGGCGATTTTGTCCGGATGCCCTTCAGACACGGACTCGGAGGTGAAAAGGGAGTATTCGCTCATCTCGATGTTTTCCTGATATTTACCGATGGTGAGTGTCGCCAGCCGGCCGCTGAAAGTGGCGGACCTGGATCTGGAAACCATTGCGTAAACCTACATAGAGGCTATCCCCGGGAACGAGTCCCGCAGCGGTGGCCCAACGGGCCAGGTCATCCTGTTCAAAACCCAACCAGAGATCACCGCAGGCCTCCCTGGCCCAATTCTGGTTGTGGCTGCATAAATCCGTAACCAACAGGCTACCGCCGGGGTGCAGCAGCCCGGCCATTTGCTTGAGGGCCTCGGCGGGGGCGGCGAAATGGTGCAAGACCATATTCAGCACCACGCAGTCCGCCTTGATTGTCGTGCTGCTCAGTGCGTCGGCCAGTTGCAGGCGGACATTGCCCAGCGACTCGCGCTCGCAGAGCTGGCGTGCCAGGTCGAGCATCGCCGGGCTGTTGTCCAGTGCCGTGACCTGGTGAAAGCGCCGCGCCAGTTCCGGCAGGAAACCGCCGTCACCCGGGCCGACTTCCAGGGCCGTGGCCTCATCACTGAAGCTCAGCTTGTCCAGCAGCGCCAGTACGCTGTCGCGGTATTGAGCCAGACCTGCGATCAGGTCCTGCTGGGCGCGAAACTTCTCTGCTACCCGCGCGAAAAAGTCCTGGCTGGCGGCGGCGCGCTGCCCGTGGACCTGGCCGATGCGCGATTGCACGTCAACCGGCAGGCTCAGGCTGTCCACTTCTTCGAGCAGCGCGGCGTGCAGCTTGCCGCCCAGCAGCTCGGTGTGGGGCAGGGCGCGCCGATAGAAAATCGCATTGCCTTCACGGCGGGTCGCCACCAGCTCGGCCTGGGCCAATACCTTCAGGTGGTGGCTCATGCCGGACTGACCGATGGCGAAGATCTGCGCCAGCTCCAGTACGCCAAAGGAATCGTTGGCCAATGCGCGCAACACGTTCAAACGCAACGGGTCGCCAGCGGCCTTGCACAAGGCTGCCAGTTCATCGCCGTCGTCGGGGCGCAGTGAGGGCATGGGTATATTCATAAGGCCAGCAGTCTAGTGACGGGTGGGCGTCCCCGCAAGGCCAATATCAAAAAGTTTTGATATTGGTCGATAAGTGGCGGTTATAAGCAGTCGCTATAACCTTTAGACGAACCGCTTAAAGGGTTCTGCAAGGTATTGACGCCCAAAGCACAGGAAAAACCTCCTCAAGTGACTATCTGTCATTGCCCGCAGGCGGTGGCTGAGGGAAAATGCCGGTCCTTTTTTCCGTTTCTTTTATATTCAAACCTCAGGAGATCAGCGATGCCCAGCCGTCGTGAGCGTGCCAACGCCATTCGTGCCCTCAGCATGGATGCCGTGCAAAAAGCCAACAGCGGCCATCCCGGTGCCCCGATGGGCATGGCGGATATCGCCGAAGTACTTTGGCGTGACTACCTGAAACACAACCCGAGCAACCCGTCGTTCGCCGACCGTGACCGCTTCGTGCTGTCCAACGGCCATGGCTCGATGCTGATCTACTCGCTGCTGCACCTGACCGGCTACGACGTCACCATCGACGACCTCAAGAGTTTCCGCCAGCTGCACAGTCGCACCCCGGGCCACCCGGAATTCGGCTACACCCCAGGCGTCGAGACCACCACCGGTCCCCTGGGCCAAGGCCTGGCCAACGCCGTAGGCTTCGCGCTGGCTGAAAAAGTCCTGGGCGCGCAGTTCAACCGTCCTGGCCACGACATCGTCGACCACCACACCTACGTATTCCTGGGTGATGGCTGCATGATGGAAGGCATTTCCCATGAAGTCGCGTCCCTGGCCGGCACCCTGGGCCTGGGCAAGTTGATTGCCTTCTACGACGACAACGGCATCTCCATCGACGGCGAAGTCGAAGGCTGGTTCACCGACGACACCCCGAAGCGTTTCGAAGCCTATAACTGGCAGGTGATCCGCAACGTCGACGGTCACGATCCGGAAGAGATCAAGACCGCCATCGACACCGCCCGCAAGAGCGCGCAGCCGACCCTGATCTGCTGCAAGACCACCATTGGCTTCGGTTCGCCGAACAAGCAGGGTAAAGAAGACTGCCACGGCGCCCCACTGGGTGACGCGGAAATCGCCCTGACCCGTGAGGCCCTGAAGTGGAACCACGGCCCGTTCGAAATCCCGGCTGACATCTACGCTGAGTGGAGCGCCAAGGAAAAAGGCCTGGCCACCGAAGCCGAGTGGGACCAGCGCTTCGCGGCCTACTCCGCCGAATTCCCTGAGCTGGCCAACGAGCTGGTGCGTCGCCTGGCCGGCGACCTGCCTGCCGACTTCTCGGAAAAAGCCTCGGCCTACATCGCCGAAGTCGCGGCCAAGGGCGAGACCATCGCCAGCCGTAAAGCCAGCCAGAACACCCTGAACGCCTTCGGTCCGTTGCTGCCAGAGATCCTCGGCGGTTCGGCTGACCTGGCCGGTTCCAACCTGACCCTGTGGAAAGGCTGCAAAGGTGTCTCGGCGGAAGACGCCAGCGGCAACTACATGTACTACGGCGTGCGTGAGTTCGGCATGAGCGCCATCATGAACGGCGTGTCACTGCACGGCGGCCTGGTGCCTTACGGCGCGACCTTCCTGATGTTCATGGAATACGCCCGCAACGCCGTACGCATGGCTGCGCTGATGAAGAAACGCGTGATCCACGTGTACACCCACGACTCCATCGGCCTGGGCGAAGACGGCCCGACGCACCAGCCGGTCGAGCAACTGACCAGCCTGCGCACCACGCCGAACCTGGATTGCTGGCGCCCAGCCGACGCGGTGGAATCCGCCGTGGCCTGGAAGCACGCCATCGAGCGCAAGGACGGCCCATCGGCGCTGATCTTCTCGCGTCAGAACTTGCAGCACCAGGTGCGTACCGACGCGCAGATCGCCGACATCAGCCGTGGCGGCTACGTGCTCAAGGATTGCATCGGCGAGCCGGAACTGATCCTGATCTCCACCGGTTCCGAAGTGGGCCTGACCGTGCAGGCGTACGACAAGCTGACCGCCCAGGGCCGCAACGTGCGCGTGGTGTCGATGCCTTGCACCAGCGTGTTCGAAGCCCAGGACGCCGGCTACAAGCAGTCGGTATTGCCGTTGCAGGTCAGCGCGCGTATCGCCATCGAAGCGGCTCACGCCGACTACTGGTACAAGTACGTGGGCCTGGAAGGCCGCGTGATCGGCATGACCACCTACGGTGAGTCGGCGCCGGCGCCAGCGTTGTTCGAAGAGTTCGGCTTCACCCTGGAAAACATCCTGGGCCAGGCTGAAGAGCTGCTGGAAGACTAAGTCAGTCTGCGTTGTCTGTACTGGCGCCATCGCGGGCAAGCCCGCTCCCACATTTGGATCGCGGTCTAATGTGGGAGCGGGCTTGCCCGCGATGGCGATGGTGCTTTCAACACCGAACTCACCTTGATCGAGAACCCCATGCCTCAACCGCGTCCCTACAAAGTTGCACTCAACGGCTACGGCCGCATTGGTCGTTGCGTCTTGCGTGCTCTGTTCGAGCGAGGGACGACGGCCGGGTTTGAAATTGTTGCAATCAACGACCTGGCTGACATGGCCAGCATCGAATACCTGACACGCTTTGACTCCACCCACGGCCGCTTCCCCGGCGAAGTGCGGGTCGAGGGCGATTGTCTGCATATTAATGGCACTTGCGTGCAGGTCTTGCGCAGTGCCACCCCCGAAGCCATCGACTGGAAAGCACTGGGCGTCGACCTGGTGCTGGAATGTTCCGGTGTCTACCACACCCGTGCCGATGGCCAGCGTTTCCTCGACGCCGGCGCACCGCGTGTGCTGTTTTCCCAGCCGATGGCCAGCGAGGCAGATGTCGACGCCACCATCGTCTACGGCATCAACCAGGATTGCCTGACCGGCGATGAGCGGCTGGTGTCCAACGCCTCCTGTACCACCAACTGCAGCGTGCCGCTGTTGCGCTTGCTGGATCAGGCGATCGGCCTGGACTATGTGTCGATCACCACGATTCACTCGGCGATGAACGATCAGCCGGTAATCGACGCCTATCACCACGAGGACCTACGCCGTACGCGCTCTGCGTTTCAGTCTGTGATTCCGGTGTCTACCGGCCTGGCCCGGGGTATCGAGCGACTGCTGCCGGAACTTGCCGGGCGAATCCAGGCCAAAGCCGTACGGGTGCCGACGGTGAACGTGTCCTGCCTGGACATCACCATGCAGACCGTCAGCGATACTGACGCGACGGAGGTCAACCGGATCCTGCGCGATGCCGCCACCAGCGGCCCGCTCAAAGGCTTGCTGGCCTACACCGAGTTGCCCCACGCCAGCTGTGATTTCAACCATGACCCGCATTCGGCGATTGTCGATGCCAGCCAGACCCGCGTTTCCGGCCCGAGGCTGGTGAACATCCTGGCCTGGTTCGACAACGAATGGGGTTTTGCCAACCGAATGCTGGATGTTGCGGAACATTATCTGCACATCGCCTCTAAACAACCTCATCAACAGTAATTCAGGAACTGCGACCCATGACCGTGTTGAAGATGACCGACCTCGATCTGCAAGGTAAGCGCGTACTGATCCGCGAAGACCTCAACGTCCCAGTCAAGGACGGTGTAGTCACCAGCGATGCGCGAATCCTGGCTTCGCTGCCGACCATCAAGCTGGCCCTGGAAAAAGGCGCGGCCGTGATGGTCTGCTCCCACCTGGGTCGCCCGACCGAAGGTGAGTTCTCCGCCGAAAACAGCCTCAAGCCTGTGGCCGACTACCTGAGCAAAGCCCTGGCCCGCGACGTGCCGCTGGTGGCTGACTACCTGGGTGGTGTGGACGTGAAGGCCGGCGACATCGTGCTGTTCGAAAACGTGCGCTTCAACAAGGGCGAGAAAAAGAACAGCGATGAACTGGCCCAGCAATATGCGGCACTGTGCGACGTGTTCGTGATGGACGCCTTCGGCACCGCCCACCGCGCCGAAGGTTCCACCCACGGCGTAGCCAAATACGCCAAGGTCGCTGCGGCTGGCCCACTGTTGGCCGCTGAGCTGGACGCACTGGGCAAGGCCCTGGGCGCGCCGGCCCAACCGATGGCGGCCATCGTCGCTGGTTCCAAGGTGTCGACCAAGCTGGACGTGCTCAACAGCCTGAGCCAGATCTGCAACCAGCTGATCGTCGGCGGCGGCATTGCCAACACCTTCCTGGCGGCCGCCGGTCACCCGGTAGGCAAGTCCCTGTACGAGCCAGACCTGCTCGACACGGCCCGTGCCATCGCCGCCAAAGTCAGCGTACCGCTGCCGGTGGACGTGGTAGTGGCCAAGGAATTCGCCGAAAGCGCCGAAGCCACCGTCAAGCTGATCGCTGACGTGGCCGCCGACGACATGATCCTGGATATCGGCCCGCAAACAGCGGCCAACTTCGCTCAATTGCTGAAAGCTTCGCAGACCATCCTGTGGAACGGCCCGGTCGGTGTGTTTGAATTCGACCAGTTCGGCAACGGCACCAAAGTGCTGGCCAACGCCATTGCCGAAAGCTCGGCCTTCTCCATCGCTGGTGGCGGCGACACGTTGGCGGCGATCGATAAATATGGCGTTGCTGAGCAGATCTCCTACATTTCTACCGGTGGCGGTGCGTTCCTCGAATTCGTCGAGGGCAAGGTACTGCCGGCCGTTGAAGTGCTGGAAACCCGAGCCAAAGGCTGAGGCTCGTGATCTGGAAAAGGAGTATTCCCATGATCAAGTCGTTGGCATTGGTGATCGCAGCGGGCCTGTTGGCCGGTTGCGGCAGCACGCCGAACGCGAAGTCTGCGGCAGATGAACCTGCCTCCGGGCAGAAAAAGAGCTGCTACCAGGCCGACTGGCAAGCCGAAACCATGCCGGTGATCAACAAGCGCATCGGCAACGAACGGCTGGAGAAATACGACTCCGTGCCCAACGGTCAGGAACAGGGTTGCCCTTGACGGGTCTGATCAACTAACCGACAGCAGCGGCGGCCATGGTCGCCCTGTGAGGATTGGCAATGAAAGGCGTTTTCGCCCTGGCAGCCCTGGCCTTGTTGGCCGGCTGCAGCAGCATGAACATGTTCAACGGCAAGGCCGAAACGGCCGACAAGTGGACCACCTGGACCTGCGACAGCAAGGCCGAGGTCAACTGGCGCTTTGCCAACCCGGCCAAATCCGAGGTGGATGTACGCCTCGGCGGTTCCGACCAGGTCTACCGCCTCAAACAGGACGTTGCTGCCTCGGGCGTACTGTATGCCAACGACCAATTGGCGTTTCACACAAAAGGTGAGGAAGGCCTGGTTTACTGGGTCGCCACCGATGATTTGATTGGGCGCGGCTGCAAAGCGCAGTAAGCGTGACAGCAATAACGATTCAGCAGGCCAGGCATGCAAACCCTGACCTGCAATAACTTGAATAGCAGCCGCCGCTACGGCAGGCTTGCACGATTAACGACCCTCGACCGGGAGAGACAACACAATGGCACTTATCAGCATGCGTCAAATGCTGGACCACGCAGCCGAGTTCGGCTACGGCGTCCCAGCCTTTAACGTCAACAACCTTGAGCAGATGCGCGCCATCATGGAAGCCGCTGACAAGACCGACTCCCCCGTGATCGTCCAGGCTTCGGCCGGTGCCCGCAAATACGCCGGCGCGCCGTTCCTGCGTCACCTGATCCTCGCCGCAATCGAAGAATTCCCGCATATCCCGGTGTGCATGCACCAGGACCACGGTACCAGCCCTGACGTGTGCCAGCGCTCCATCCAACTGGGCTTCAGCTCGGTGATGATGGACGGTTCCCTCGGCGAAGACGGCAAGACCCCGACCGACTACGAATACAACGTGCGTGTCACCCAGCAAACCGTAGCCATGGCCCACGCCTGCGGCGTGTCTGTTGAAGGCGAGCTGGGCTGCCTGGGTTCCCTGGAAACCGGCATGGCCGGCGAAGAAGACGGCATCGGTGCCGAAGGCGTGCTGGATCACAGCCAAATGCTGACCGATCCGGAAGAAGCCGCCGACTTCGTGAAAAAGACCCAAGTCGACGCCCTGGCCATCGCCATCGGCACCAGCCACGGCGCCTACAAGTTCACCAAGCCACCTACTGGCGACGTGCTTGCCATCGACCGAATCAAGGAAATCCACAAGCGCATCCCCAACACCCACCTGGTGATGCACGGTTCTTCCTCGGTGCCGCAAGAGTGGCTGGCGATCATCAACCAGTACGGCGGCGACATCAAAGAAACCTACGGCGTGCCGGTTGAAGAAATCGTCGAAGGCATCAAGTACGGCGTGCGCAAGGTCAACATCGATACCGACCTGCGTCTGGCGTCCACCGGTGCGATGCGTCGCCTGATGGCCACCAACCCGAGCGAGTTCGACCCACGTAAGTTCTTCGGTGCGACCGTGACCGCGATGCGTGATGTGTGTATCGCTCGCTACGAGGCCTTCGGTACTGCCGGCAATGCTTCGAAGATCAAGCCGATCTCGTTGGAAGCGATGTATCAGCGGTATTTGAAAGGTGAGTTGAACGCTAAGGTGAACTAAGCCAATAGCGCCAAAAAAACCCGCAGAAATGCGGGTTTTTTATAGGCGTGAAGTTTTTTTCTAAGGACAGTGAACAGTTTTTCATCGTGGGTAACGCAATAGTTTTTCAGGTGTTGGATAAGCCATCTTAGTAATTACTATAGTTATACAACTGTAAATCTCAGGTTCTGTCCGATCTCCGTATATGTTTGAGATGCATTTTCAAGCTCCCAGTAAACATCATAGACTCCTGGGTTTGGAAGGTAGCAGGGTATTTCCTTCTCAAAATGTTCGCGTTTATTGTTGATGTAAATTTGTAGCAGCGCGGCAGTAAGAGTTATTTGTTCCAGAAACATCGTAGGAAGACCTGCGGACGGCACAGGGTAGCAATAATAAGTCAGCACATCGCCTATCCTGGTGTTGTTGCTCAATAAGTGTGACAAGACGAGATACCTGAAAGGCCTGGTGACAACTGGCATGTTTTGGGGCGGCGTCGCAAAAGAACCAGGTGGGGTGGCATTGTATATTTTTGGTTGCGACCCGGCGCCAAACCCCGACGGCAGGTTGGTTAAAGGTGGCTATCGTTGGCATGTGTTTAACTCCTGAATGGGTACATGAGTCGGACGCACATGATTTTATAAGATGTGTCCTAGGGTGCGCACTGCAAGAAATACTATTTTTATGCTGTTTTGCTATAGGGGTAAGACGATCGTCGGAGTTCGTTATATCCAAGTAATCATTCCCCCGCCGTAGCGGGGGATGATTGAAATAATCTTACTCGTGATCAATATCCAACTTGGCAAACGTCACCCGCGCCCCTTCCTTGCTGTCGCCACTGTTGTCCTGCACATACGCTCCCGCCTTGAAGTACAACGGCTTGGCGCCCCACGCCGCGCCGATGCGTTCGTTCCACTCGCCGTCCGCGGCATACACACTGAGAAGCCCCGCCTTGTTGAGGTTGATCACATAGGTGAAGGTTTTTTCCAGCGGCACATTCGATGCCACGGTGATCACCCGGCCTTCATCCTCATCCGGGCGCATGCGCACCTTGGCGACGATGTTGCCGGTCTGGGTTTTCTCCTTGAATTGATACTCCAGCTTGATCAGTGGTTTCTGGCTGTCATAGGCGTGAATCTGCCCGATCACGATTTTGCCGGAGGACGGCACTTGATTGACGGCCAGAGTGGCACGCAGGAAGTTGTCCGCATCCGGATAGGTCCAGTTGCGCAGGCGGCCATCGGCGTAGGTCTCGCGCAATTCACTGCGCGGGTAAATGGCGTTTTCGGTACGGGTGCCGGTGACCGGGGTCCAGAATTGGACGTTGCTGCCTTCGGCCTGGAAATATTGGTCGTTGAAGCCGCTCATCAATCTGGGGGTTTCGATGGTCGCGGGTGGAGAGCCGACAGGGATGCTGAGGTTCCAGGTGGATAGGTCGATCATGGCGTAGGCCTTTTTACAGAGGGGTGTAGGCTATGGCCCTTGGGCCAGACAGGTTCTTTATAGGTGGTGTTAACCGTCTTGTTAAATCATTGCTGGCAACTTATTGGCGCCAACGGAATGCCAAAAAGCCATGTTTCCCGTGGTTCGTGGCTTGTAGCGGTTGACCGTTAGTCGGCTTCCTGAACTTTGGCGCAATGATGGCACTGAGGTTACTTCTGCTTTTTCTGAACCGGGGCTAGAGTGAGGCCTCAGTGTTTGTCCGGGTTTTCTGTCAGAAATGACCGGAGTAGTCCTAAGGAAGAGACGTAGCATGGAATGCGCTCCACACCACGGCGATGGTCATTCGGTTCTTCTTGTGGTCGATGACTACCCAGAGAACCTGCTTAGCATGCGAGCGCTGTTACAGCGTGAAGACTGGCATGTGGTGACCGCTGCGTCCGGTGTGGAAGCCCTCGAGAAGTTGCTCAAGCACGAAGTCGACCTGGTGCTGCTGGATGTGAAGATGCCCGGCATGGACGGCTTCGAGGTGGCGCGCCTGATGCGTGGCAGCCAGCGCACGCGCATGACCCCGATCATTTTCCTCACCGCCAATGCCCAGTCGCCCGCCGCAGTACTAGAAGGCTATGCCAGTGGCGCCATCGATTACCTGTTCAAACCGTTCGACCCGCATATCCTCAAACCCAAGGTCCAGGCGTTGCTGGAGCATCAGCGCAATCGCCGGGCCTTGCAGCGTCTGACTCATGAGCTGGAGTCCGCACGGGCGTTCAATGCCTCGGTGTTGGACAACGCCGCCGAAGGCATTCTGGTGGTGGGCGAGGGCAGTGTGATCGAGTATGCCAACCCGGCCATTTCGCGACTGCTGAACGCTACCATGGCCGAGTTGCGAGGCGAGAGTTTCCTGAGCTTCCTGCAAAAACCCCATGTGCCAGCCTGGCTGGGGTTCGAGATGTACCTCGCTTATCGCCAGGGCCAGACCTGGCGCTTGCACGATGCGATCCTGCGTACCAGCCGCGGCCAGCAGGTGCCGGTGGCGTTGTCGTGTGCGCCGCTGCCGGCTGAACAGAAGGCCATGGTGGTGACCGTGCTGGACATGTCCGAAGTGCGTCACCTGCATCAACAATTGGAGTTCCAGGCAGTCACCGACCCGCTGACCGGGCTGTTGAACCGGCGCGGGTTTTACCAGGCGGCGGAGAACATTTTGCTGCGCAGCGAGCGCAACGAGCAGTCTCTGGTGCTGCTGTACCTGGACCTTGATGGCTTCAAGCGGGTCAATGATTCTCTCGGTCATGACGCCGGCGACCGGGTGCTGCGCTGGGTGTCGGAGCAGTTGCAGGGTTGCCTGCGTTCCTACGACATTCTCGGGCGCATGGGCGGCGATGAGTTCACCGCGCTGCTGGAGCTGGAGTTCCCCGAGCAGGCGGCGAAGATTGCGGAAAAACTGATCGAACGGGTGTCTATCTGTCAGCAGGTTGACGGTTTGGATGTGATGCTCGGTGTCAGTATCGGTATCGCCACGTTCCCGGATTGCGGCTCGGACGTTAACGGCCTGTTGCGCGCGGCGGACATCGCCATGTACGAAGCCAAGCGCGCAGGTCGTCAGCAATATCGCTATTACGACCAGGAAATGAACGGCCGCGCCCGTTCGCGCCTGATGCTGGAAGACGGCGTGCGCACGGCGATTCAAAACAAGGAGTTCACCCTGGTGTACCAGCCCCAGGTGGCGTTGGCGGACGGACGTGTGCGCGGCGTGGAAGCGCTACTGCGCTGGCAGCACCCCAGTGTCGGTGATGTGCCACCCGGTCTGTTTTTGCCGTTGCTGGAAGAAGCCCGGCTGATCAGCCAACTCAGCACCTGGATTTACCAGCAGGTCGGCGGCCAGCTCCAGGCCTGGCACGCCGGCTTGGATGATGAACTGGTGTTGAGCGTGAGCCTGAGCAGCAGTCAGTTCAACATGCCCAACCTGGCGAGCCAACTGCAGCAGGTGCTTGAGCGACATGAGCTGCAGGGGCGGCAACTGGAGGTGGAAATCAGTGAAGACTGCCTGATGAGCAACCTTGAAGAGTCGATCAAGCAGCTCAAGTTGCTGCGCCAGATCGGCGTGCGCACCGCCCTGGATGACTTTGGCCTGGGCAACTGTTCCCTGGCGCACCTGCGCGACCTGGCCTTCGACACCCTCAAGCTCGACCCGCAATTGGTCGCTCGCCTGCCAGGCTCAGCGCGGGATGAGGTGATGGCGCGCAGCATTATCGAGCTGTGCGGGCATTTTGATGTAGTGGTGGTGGCTGAGGGGGTGGAAACCCAGGAGCAGGCCCAATGGCTGAAGGCTAATGGCTGCCCTTTCATTCAGGGGCCGATGGCGGCACAGCCGTTGGTGGCTGAGGAAGTGGCACACTGGTGCCACGCTCGCCTGCGCTGAATTCGTTACACTGGCGCCTATCCGAATCTGTTGCAGACCCCATGACCGCGCTGAAATACCTCCAGGCCTATCCCGCCGCCCTTCAGGAACAAGTGCGCCAACTGATCGCCAAGGACCAGTTGGGTGCCTACCTGGAGCAACGTTACCCCGAACGCCACGCGGTGCAGAGCGACAAGGCCCTGTACGCCTACGCCCTGGCCTTGAAGCAGGAACATCTGCGCAATGCGCCGGCCATTGACAAGGTGCTGTTCGATAATCGCCTGGACCTGACTCATCGCGCCCTCGGCCTGCACACCACCATCTCGCGGGTACAGGGCGGCAATCTGAAATCGAAGAAAGAGATCCGCATTGCTGCGCTGTTCAAGGAGGCCGCGCCGCAGTTCCTGCGCATGATCGTGGTGCACGAACTGGCACACTTCAAGGAGTCGGACCACAACAAGGCGTTCTATAAACTCTGCGAGTACATGATGCCGGGCTACCATCAGGTGGAATTCGACCTGCGGGTGTACCTCACGTACCGCGACCTGCTGGGCAAACCCTGACCGCACAAGGCAACCGACCATGGATGTGAGCAAGACCAAGAGCAGCTTCTACCGTCGCCTGTACGTGGCCTACCTGATCGACAGCGGCCAGGCCAGCGGCGTCCCGGCCCTGACCGACGCCACCGGCATGCCTCGGCGTACGGCGCAGGACACCATTGCGGCGTTGGCCGACCTGGATATTGTGTGTGAGTTCGAGCAGGAAGACGGTGCCCGCAACCATGCCGGGCACTATCGGATTCGCAGCTGGGGCGCGATTGATCGGCGCTGGATCGAGGCGAACCTCGGCCAGATCAAGCAGGTGCTGGGTTATCCCTAGTCCTTTCGCATGCCGATGTGTGGAATATCATCCTCAAGGTACTCCTCACCTGCCACGACAAAACCATACCGCCCGTAGTACCCCTGCAAATGCGCCTGGGCTGACAGGAATATCGGTGTCTCGGGCCACGTATCGGCAATCTGCTTGAGCGTCTCTTCCATCATCCGATGGCCCAGCCCGGTGCCGCGCGCCACTGGCGCTACGATCACGCGGCCGATCACCACGTCGCCGCCCTGGGATTCCGGGTCCAGCAGGCGCAGGTACGCCACCAGTTGGTCGTCTTGCCACGCCATCAGGTGGTGGGTGTCGCCCGATAAATCCTGCCCATCGAGATCCTGGTACACACATTTCTGCTCGACAACAAACACCTCGTTGCGCAAGCGCAGGATCGCGTAAAGCTGCTCCTTGCCCAGGTCATCGTGGTGTTTGCACACCCATTCAACGGTCATGGCCAGTTCTCTTATCAATGTCTGTTGCGGATAGTAAGCGCAGCGGGCAACGCTGTCTAAATCAACTATTTTTGTGAGTGAAATCAATTTGCCATCATTGAGTGCGTTCGGTGCCGGTTTCTTTGTGTAATCTGAGCTACTGTTAGAACCTCGGGCCGCGCCTGAGCCAAGGCCACCGCCTGCCTGCCAAGGACTTTGAGCATGCCGCGATTCTCTCGTGCCGTTGCTTTGATTGGAGTGTTGCTGCTGGCTCAGCCGGCATTCGCGCAGCGTCTGCGTCTGGTGGCAGATGCCTGGCCGCCTTTTACCGATTCCACCTTGATCAACGGCGGGCTGGCCACCGATATCGTCAGTACCGCCCTGGCCCGTGCGGGTTATGCCAGTGACTTCGAGCAAGTGCCCTGGGCCCGTGCGCTGATGGGGGTGGGCGACGGCCGTTATGACGTGCTGATCAACGCCTGGTACGACGATGCCCGTACGAAACTGGGCCAGTTCTCAGGTGAATACCTGCTCAACCGTGTGCGCTTTATCAAGCGCCGCGACGATCCCATCGAATTCCAGAACCTTGCGCAATTGCACGACTATCCCATCGCCGTGGTGCGTGGCTATGCCTATTCGGCGGCGTTCGATGGGGATGCGCAGTTGCAGAAAGTCCCGGTGCACAACTTCGCCATGGCCGTGCGCATGCTCGCGGCGCAGCGGGTGCGGCTGACGCTGGAGGATGAGTATGTGGCGCGCTATTACCTGTCGCGCGAGTCGGCGCGGGTGCGCAACGCAGTGGAGTTTTTGCCCCAGCCGCTGAGTGAAAACAGCCTGCATATCCTGGTTAGCCTGAAGAACCCGGAGCATGAGCAGATCGTGGCCGGGTTTGATCGGGAGATTGCCAAGATGAAGGCTGACGGTAGCTATGAGCGGTTGATGAAGCAGCACGGTATGTAGCGGGTGCCTCTTGTGGCAAGCCCGCTCGCCACAGGTCAGGCCGCGCTGGTGTCCTTGATCAAATGCGCCGCCAAGGTGCGCAACGGCCCCAGTTGCCGGCAAATCAACGCCAACTGCGTCTGTACCAACCGCTGCCCTTCATCGATCTCATCCGGCATCTGCTCCAGGTCCGCCGCCAGCGCTTCCTCGGCATCGCTCTGGATCGCGATCGGCTGCTTGTTGGCCAACCCCGTGGCGATCTCATCGATGCTCGCCGCCAGGGTCTTGCCGGCGCCATCGATCAGATGCTCACGCACCTCGGCCGGCAATTGGGTTTCACGGTGCGCGCCCAGCCCTGACAAATAACTGAGCAAAGTGTGCGACAACACCAGGAACCGAAAACCCACGTCCGCTTCCTTACGGAAGTGCCCCGGTTCCATCAGCATGTTCGCCAGGGTGGTGGACAGCGCGGCATCGGCGTTGTGTGCGTTGCGTCGGGCCAGGCGGTAGGCCAGGTCGTCGCTCTTGCCGGCGGCGTACTGCTGCATGATCTGGCGCAGGTAGATGCTGTTGCAGGTCAGGGTATTGGCCAGCACTTTGTTCAAGCGGCGACCTTGCCAGTCTGGCAGGAACAGGAACACCGCGAGGCCGGCGATCAGGCTGCCGAGTAAGGTATCGAACAGGCGTGGCAGGAATAGTCCGTAGCCATCGCCGACCTGGTTGAAGCAGAACAACACCATCAAGGTGATGGCGGCGGTGGCCAGGGTGTAGCGGGTGGTGCGGTTGATAAAGAACACCAGGCCGGCGGCGATGGCGAACATCGATTGCACCAGGGGGCTCGGAAACAGGTCGAACAGTGCCCAGGCCACGGTCAGGCCGATGGCCGTACCGATGATCCGCTGGCCGAGCTTGCGCCGCGTGGCGCCATAGTTCGGCTGGCACACAAACAGCGTGGTGAGGATGATCCAGTAGCCCTGGGACGCGTGGATCGCATGCAGCATGCCGTAGCCGACGGTCAGCGCCAACGACAGGCGCAACGCGTGACGGAACAGCAGTGACGTCGGCGTCATCTGCGTGCGCAGGCGCGTCCACATTTCCTTGAGGTTGCGCGGGGCGCGGTCCAGCAGGTTGCTGTCGGTGGCGTCCGCCAGGCTGTCGGGGTTGCTGGCGTCGCCGAGCAGGCGGTCCAGGGTCGACAGGTTGGCCGCCAGGGCGCGCAACGAACGCAGCAGGCCGCGCCAGGCTGGGTTGCTCTGGATGCGCAGGTGTTCCAGGGACGCGTTGAGGTCACCCAGGGCTTCGGCGAAGCTGTCGTCATAGATGAACGGTTGGCGCATCTGGATCGATTCGGCCAAGGTCTGGCAGGCCTTGCCTTGCTGGCGTAGCAGGCGCTGGCAACGGAAGAGTACGTCGCTGTGGAAGAAGGCCTCGGCCAGGGCGTTGTACGGGTAGTGCGACGAGCTGGCGCGTTCGTGGATGTCCTGGGCCAGGAAGTACAGCTTCAGGTAACGGCTGACTTTCGAACCGGGTCGACCATTGCCCACGCGATGCAGGATGATTTCCTTCGCCGCATTCAACGCCGCCACCACGCGACCGTTCTGCTGGGCCAGTTCCAGGCGCCGCGCTTCCACGTCCAACTGGCGGATTGGCTCGAACAACGATGACTTGAGCTTGAGGTACCGTCCAAGCTCACGGAACAACCGCGCCAGGCTCTGTTGCACCGGTTGGTTGGAAAACAGCGCCTGCCACAGCACCGACAGCGCGCCATACCAGGCTGCACCGGCCACCAACAGCAGCGGCTCATGCCAGAAATCGCTGACGGCGCCGCCGCGCTGGTCCACGCCGATCATGGTGTATACCGACAGAATCAACGTTGCCGAAGCAATCGCCCCATAGCGCTCGCCCAAGGCGCCGAGCATGGTCAGGCAGAAGGTGGCCAGGGCCAGTGAGACCGCGAAGATCAAGGGATAAGGGAACAGCAACTCTACCGACAGCGCGGCGATGCTGAAACACACCAGCGTCACCGCCAGGGCGTTGAGGCGGCCCTGCCAACTGTCATCGGTCTCGGCCAGGGCGCTGGCGATGATCCCCAGAAACAACGGGATCAGCAGTGCCATTTCATCCTGATACCAGCACAGCGCCATGCTGCCGGTGAGGGCAATGAATACCCGAATGCTGTAGCTGAATTTATCCAGTGCCCACAGGCGCCGCAGGGACTGCTTGAACGAGGTCGATGACATGAAGTCTGGAGTCTTCCGGGACGATGCCGCTAAATTGAGCTATCAAGGACGCCACGGCAAGCGTGGCGATCACATCCAACAGCAAAATTTATTCCATGTGGGAGGGGGCTTGCCCCCGATAGCGGTAGATCAGTCACAGTCGTACTGATTGACACACTGCCATCGGGGTGTAGAACCGTAGACATCGTTTACATCTGAAACCGGGGACATCGTTTACACATTTGACCGATTACACTCTTCAGGCGTACTGCGCCGCCGCGTAACCCGAAGCCCAGGCCCACTGGAAGTTGAAGCCGCCCAGGTGACCGGTCACATCCAGCACTTCACCGATAAAGTACAGGCCGGGGCTTTTCAGCGATTCCATGGTCTTGGACGACACTTCCCGTGTGTCCACGCCACCCAATGTGACTTCCGCCGTGCGATAACCCTCGGTGCCCGCCGGCACCCATTGCCAGTTGCCGAGTTTTTGCGCGATGTCGGCAATTTCGGCATGGGTGTACTGCTTCATCGGCTTGGACACGAACCATGTCTCGGCCAACAGGTTGGCCATCTTCTTGGTGAAGATCTCGCCCAGCAGGGTTTTCAACTCGCTGTTGGGTCGCTCGACTTGTTGCTGTTGCAGCCAGGCGTGAGCGTCGTGGTCGGGCAGCAGGTTGATTTCAACCGTGTCGCCGGATTCCCAGTAAGAAGAAATCTGCAGAATCGCCGGCCCGCTGAGGCCACGGTGGGTAAACAGGATGTTCTCGCGAAAGCTCTGGCCGTTGCAGCTGACCAGGCAATCCACCGACGTCCCCGACAACTCGCCACACAAATCCTTGAGCTGGTCGGTGATGGTGAACGGCACAAGCCCGGCGCGGGTCGGCAGCAATTCGTGGCCGAACTGTCTGGCCACCTGGTAACCAAAACCGGTCGCGCCCAGGGTCGGGATCGACAGGCCGCCGGTGGCGATCACCAGGGATTCACAGCGCAACTCGCCCAAGGTGGTCTGCAACTGGTAGCCGCTGTCCAGCTTGGCAATCTCCTGGACCGACGTGTCCAGGTGCAGGCTCACGCCGACCTGGATGCACTCATCGAGCAGCATGCCGAGGATGTCGCTGGATTTGTTATCGCAGAACAACTGGCCGAGTTTTTTCTCGTGGTACGGCACGCCGTGCTTGGCCACCAGCCCGACGAAGTCCCACTGGGTGTAGCGGGCCAGGGCGGACTTGCAGAAGTGTTCGTTGTGCGACAGGAAGTTGGCCGGCTCGGTGTACAGGTTGGTGAAGTTGCAGCGGCCACCACCGGACATCAGGATCTTCTTGCCGGCCTTGTTCGCATGGTCGATCAACATCACCTTGCGCCCACGCCCGGCGGCGGTCAGCGCGCACATCAAGCCTGCGGCGCCGGCGCCAATGATCACAACTTCGGTCGAGCGCAAAACGGTGTCCTCATACAGGTTCTGATTTGGAATACAGTCAAATGTGGGAGGGGGCTTGCCCCCGATAGCAGTGTGTCAGCCAGTGCATCGGTAACTGATAGATTGCTATCGGGGGCAAGCCCCCTCCCACATTGGATCTCCATTGAAGCGGAGATCCGTTACAGGATGCGCACGCGCAACGAACGGCCTTTGATCTTGCCGTCATTCAAGCGCTGCAAGGCCTGCTTGGCGATCCCGCGTTCCACGGCCACGAAGGCCTGGAAGTCAAAGATCGCGATCTTGCCGACCTGGGCACCCGGGATGCCAGCTTCACCGGTCAACGCGCCGAGGATGTCGCCTGGGCGAACCTTGTCTTTACGGCCTGCAGCGATGCACAAGGTGCTCATCTGCGGCAGCAACGGACCACCGCTTTGCGGCTTGAGGTTGTCCAGTTGGTCCCAGTTCAGCGGCGATTTCTGCAACTGCTCGATGGCCTGGGCGCGGTGCGCTTCGGACGGAGCGACCAGGCTGATGGCGATGCCGGTCTCACCGGCACGACCGGTACGGCCGACGCGGTGGATGTGGATTTCCGAATCGCGGGCCAGTTCGACGTTGATCACCATGTCCAGCGAGTCGATGTCCAGGCCACGGGCTGCAACGTCAGTGGCAACCAGCACCGAGGTGCTGCGGTTGGCGAACATCGCCAGCACCTGGTCGCGGTCGCGCTGTTCCAGGTCGCCATGCAGGCCAACGGCGGAAATGCCCTTGGAGGTCAGGTGATCCACGGTTTCCTGTACTTGCTGCTTGGTGAAGCAGAAGGCCACGCAGGAGGCAGGGCGGAAATGCGCCAGCACCTTGGTCACGGCGTCCATGCGCTCTTCCGGCGAGATCTCGTAGAAACGCTGCTCGATCTGGTCATCGGAGTGGAACGCTTCGGCTTTGACTTGCTGCGGCGCGCGCATGAACTTTGAGGCCAGCTGCTTGATGCTCACCGGGTAGGTGGCGGAGAACAGCAGGGTCTGGCGGCGCGGCGGGGTCTTGCTGATGATGTCTTCGATGGCGTCGTAGAAGCCCATGTCGAGCATGCGGTCGGCTTCATCGAGGATCAGCGTGTTGAGGCCGTCCAGTACCAGCGAACCTTTGCGCAAGTGCTGCTGGATGCGACCCGGTGTGCCGACGATGACGTGGGCGCCGTGCTCCAGGGAAGCGATCTGCGGGCCGAGGGAAACGCCGCCGCACAGGGTCAGCACCTTGATGTTGTCTTCGGCACGGGCCAGGCGGCGGATTTCCTTGGCGACCTGGTCGGCCAGCTCACGGGTCGGGCACATGACCAGGGCCTGGCAGCCGAAGTAGCGCGGGTTGATCGGGTTCAACAGGCCGATGCCGAAGGCGGCGGTCTTGCCGCTGCCGGTCTTGGCCTGGGCAATCAGGTCCAGCCCCTTGAGGATCACCGGCAAGCTTTGCGCCTGGATCTGCGTCATCTCGACATAACCCAGCGAGTCGAGGTTAGCCAGCATGGCGGCGGACAGGGGCAAAGTATTAAAAGCGGTGGCGATGGTAGTCACGGGACTGGCTCTGCAAAACAAAATGTCGCGCAGTGTACCAGTCCCGTGGGAATTTCCCTGCAAGTTCTAGACGAGAAGCCTGTTAATGCTCGATGTCGTGCTCGCGGCTGACTACTCGTTTGCCATCGGTTGGCGACAATTGCAGGAAGATCGCCGCCGCCAGCATCGCCATGATGCCCACTGTCAGAAAGGTCAGTTGGAACGCGCCGAGTACGCTTTCCACCCCATCATTACCGGTTTCGGCGGTGAACCCGCCGAGCAGCGCACCCGCGCAGGCCACGCCGAGGCTGAGGGACAACTGCGCCACCACTGACAGCAAACTGTTGCCGCTGCTGGCCTGGGCGTCGTCGAGGTCGATCAGGGTGACGGTGTTCATCGCGGTAAATTGCAGGGAATTGATCGCCCCGAGTACCGCCAGCATGCACAACAGCAGCGGGTAGGGCGTGTGCTCGCTGACCAGGCCCATGCTCGCCAGCATGATGCCCAGCGCCAGCGTGTTGCCGGTGAGCACGATGCGGTAGCCGAGGCGTTCGATCAGGGTGCGGGCGATGGATTTGGCAAACATCGCCGCCGCCGCCAGGGGCAGCATGCTCATACCGGCTTCGGACGGTGAATAACCCAGCGCGACCTGCAACAGCAACGGCACCAGAAACGGCAACGCACCGCTGCCCAGCCGCGCAAACAGGTTGCCGAGGATGCCGATAGCAAAGGTGCGAGTCTTGAACAGCACCGGCGAAAACAGTGGGTTGTCGATATGCCCGGCGCGCAGCCAATACGCCGCCAGGCACGCCAGCCCGCCGAACAGCAGCAACATCACCCGCAGGTGCGGCAGGTGCAGTTCGCCCAGGCCTTCCATGGCGATGGTGATCAACACCATTGCCGCGCCAAACAAGAGAAACCCGACGCCATCAAAGCGCGTGCGTTCGCTGCCGCGCAGATCGGGGATGAGTTTCCACACGGCGTAACAGCCGACCATACCCACCGGCAGGTTGATCAGGAAGATCCAGTGCCAGGTCAGGTATTGCACCATCCAGCCACCCATGGTCGGGCCGAGTAGCGGGCCGAGCAGGCCGGGAATGGTAATGAAGCCCATGATGCGCACCAGTTCGGAGCGGGGGTAAGCGCGCAGCACCACCAAGCGGCCGACCGGCAACATCAGCGCGCCGCCCAGGCCCTGGATCACCCGGGCGCCCACCAGCATGGTCAGGCTGCTGGACAAGGCGCACAGCAGCGAACCGATGCTGAACAGCATGATCGCGCCAAAGAAGATTTTCTTGGTGCCGAAGCGGTCGGCGATCCAGCCCGAAGCCGGGATCAGCAAGGCAACGGTGAGCATGTAGGCGATCACCACCCCTTGCATGCGCAGCGGGTTTTCAGCGAGGTCCCGGGCCATGGCCGGCAACGCCGTGTTGAGGATCGTCCCGTCCAGCGACTGCATGAAGAAGGCAATCGCGACCACCCAGGGGAGCCAGCGGGCGGTCTTGGCATCGAGCGGGACGCGATTGGGCATAGAGAACCTTTTTGTTAGCTGGCTATGTGTCGGCGATTATGCGCCAACCGGGGTGCTTTTTCCCACCAGGAAATCCAGCAGTTCACGGTGTACCGCTGCGGCGGCTTCATTGGATTCGAGGTCGAGCAAGTGGCCAGTGTGTTCGGCCACGGCAAAGCTGCTGCGCCCTACGTACTGCTTGAACAATTGCGCTTCGGCGGCGGGGGTGTATTCGTCGAGTGCGCCGTTGAGGAAGTGCACCGGTGTTTCAATCTGCTTGAGTGTCGGCAGGTAGTTGCCGTTGCCCAAGGCCAATACCTGATGGATGTGAAAACGCGCCTGGCGGTATTCGGTGGTGGCCATGCTCGACAAGTGCCGGTGGTTGTTGCGCTTGAGGCGAGGCGACAGGTACTTGCCCACGGTCTCATTGAGCAAGTGGCCGACCGCGGACTTGTCATCGGCCTCGATCAGCACGCGCACGCGCTCCACATAATCGAGCATGGCCTGGTTGAGGCTGGGCGCCAGGGCCATCACCACCGAGCTTTCGATGGACGGCGGGTTATGGGCCAGGGTCAGCAACGTCGAGATGCCGCCCCAGGAGGCCGACACCAGGTGGTTGACCTGGAAGCGCTCGACCAGGGCGCGCAGCATCTGCACCTCGTCGTCCTTGGTGACCAAGTCAAGTTCGGCGTTGTGTTCCCGGGAATAGCCGGAGAACGGCAGGTCGAACAGCAGTACATTGAAATGCCCGGCCAGGCATTTGCTGGTGCGGGCGAAGGAACGCGTGGTGGACAGCGCGCCGTTGACCATCAGGACGGTCTTTTTTTCCGAATCGTTTCCTAGCTGCTCAACATGAACGTTGTAGTGCTTGAACAGCTTCTCTATGACAAAACTTCCATGGTTCATGTCAACGCTCCAGCTTGCCCTTCCCGGGCAAGGCCATGCTCTCGTGGGTGGGGTGGCGGGGTGCCACTAACCCTTATAACGAGGAATCTGGAGGTGAACAACAGGCCGAATGGCCAAAGTGTGGAGAAGGGAAGCTTCGCTACGGTGCAGGTAAATCCCCTGTAGGAGCCGGCAAGCCGGCGCCCACGAAGGATGGGGTTTACAGGGTGAGGGTCAGGCGTTTGACCAGGGCTCCCGGCAACAGGTTGGAAGCGGTGTTGCGCTGGCTGTAGGTGCTGGCCGAGAGCAGCAATTCCCGCTCAGCGGTCAGGGCTTCCAGTTGCGAGCCGAGCAGGTTGTACACGCTGTCATCAAAGCGCATGGTGCTGACCGGTGCCTTGATCTCGCCGTCTTCCACCCAGAACGTGGCGAAGCGTGTCATGCCGGTCAGGCGCGCCGCCGGCAGGTCCGAGTAGTTCAAATACCACAGGTTGCTGATGTACAGCCCGGTGCCCAATTGCTTGAGGATATCGGCCTGGGCCAGGCCGCCGGCGGCCATCTGCAAGGCGCTGGGGGATTCGTCGCTGCTGGCGCCGTTGGTGCTCAGGCCGTATTCGGCGGCGCTGCGCGAGTTGACCAACTGGCCTTCGCCTTTGCCCGCGCTGATCAGTGTCACGTCACTGCGCGGATAGCCTTCGGTGGAAAACGCCTGGCTCAGGGAGCCGCTGATCTGTTCGTCCACGGTCACCAGCGGGCTCAGGGATTGTTCACCGGCATACAGCTTTTGCAGCGAACTGCCTTTACTGGCAATGGCCTGGGCGGAAAAACCACCCCAGGTGATGAGGCTGATGATTTCTTCCAGCGCCGCCGGGGCGAGGTAGGCGCGGTACTGCCCGGGTGCCAGCGTGTGCAGCGGGCGGCCAAGGAATTCCAGTTGCTCGCGGGCTTGCTGGAAGCGCGCGGCGAACTCGGCGCTGTTCCAGGTGTGCCCGGCATAGCTGGCCTTGACCGCTTCACCATTGGCGTGGAACAGGCTGAAGTCGAAGTTGAAGCTGTTGGCGCGGTGCCAGCCGAACGCGCCGTCCGAGCTGGCAAAGCCACGGCTGATCGGGCCGGCAGCGTAGAAACCGACCAGATCAATACCTTCAGCAGCCTGGCTGATGTCTTCCAACACCCGGGCCAGGTCCGGCAGCGGTCGCGTTTGTTCGTTGCTGCTTTGCCAGGCATTGTGGTTGAGCAGCAGGTACGGGTCCTTGGGTAGCAACGGCAAGGTGTCGCGCAGTTGTTGCAGGCCGTCGGCCAGGCGTTGGCGGTCCAGCCCCGCTTCGCCGGACAAGGTGATGCCCAGGTCGGCATGGCGGCCATCGTTGATCAGTTTCAGGGTGAGGCTGGCTTGTTGCACCTGGCCGGCCTGGCGCACCTTGGCGTGGTTGAAGCGTACGAATTCGGAGGCTTCATCCGCATAGCCGAGGTGGAATTGTTCGTTGTCGGTGATGGCCTGCTTGAGCCACTCCACCAGTGCCTTGAAATTGTTCATCAGGCATCTCCCCCAAATACGTCGACATCACTGAATACGCAGGCCGGCGACGCATGGCCGACGCGAATCACCTGGTTGGGTTCGCCTTTGCCGCAGTTCGGTGTACCCAGCACCTTGAACGTACTGGCATCGCCGACGGCGCTGAGATTGCGCCAGAAGTTCGCGGAAATGGCCCGGTAGTTGGGGTTTTTCACCACGCCTTTCAACTCGCCATTTTCGATCAGTTGGCCCCATTCGCAGCCGAACTGGAATTTATTGCGCGCATCGTCGATGGACCACGAGCGGTTGGTCGACATCAGGATGCCGTTTTCGATGCCGCCGATCAGTTGCGCGAGGCTCTTGTCGCCTGCTTCGATATTCAAGTTGGCCATGCGATCGATGGGCGCGCGGTTCCAACTGCTGGCCCGGCTGTTGGCTACGCCTTGCATACCCGCGCGAAATTGCGACAGCGCTCCACCGAGGGGTTTGAGCAGCAGCCCCTCACGGATCAGGAATTGCTTGCTGGCTTTGGTGCCTTCGTCATCGTGGCCGTAGCTGGCCAGTTGCTCGGGAATGTCCGGGTCGAAGGTCACGTTCAGCAGCGGGGAGCCGTATTGCAGGTGGCCGAAGTCGCTGGCCTTCACAAAGCTGGTGCCGGCGTAATTGCGCTCGTCGCCGAGGATGCGGTCCAGTTCCAGGGGGTGGCCGATGGATTCGTGGATCTGCAGGATCATCTGGTCGGGCATCAACAGCAGGTCACGCGGACCGTTGGGCGTGTTCGGCGCGGCCAGCAGTTGCAAGGCCTCATCGGCGATGCGCGGCGCGGCGCCGACCAGGCCGAAGCGGCTGATCACGTCGAACCCGCCTTGCTGGCCGAAGTTGCTGCCGCCGAGGGTGCGGGTCTGGCTGTCATCACCGTCGTAGGCGGTGACATTGACGCCGGGGAATACAAAGCGCTGGGCCTGGCGCAACTGGGCACCGGCATTGTTCAGGTAGATCTGCTCGACGTGGGTCAGGCCCAGGCTGACTTCCCAGCTCACAAGGCGCTCGTCCTTGGGCACGGAGGCCGATTCGCTGCCGAGCAACTGGTAGCAATCGCTCAGGGACGGGAAGGGCTGTTGAAGCTCGGGCGACAGGTAATCGGCGACGTCACTGGAGACGTGTTGCTCGCGCAGGTCGAGCAAGGCGTGGGGGCTGATCAGGCGGGCTTGTTGTTCGGCACGCTCAAGGGCGGCTTGCAGGCCGGCGAGGGAAATGTCGTTGGTCGCGGCGTAGGCTTCCACACCGTTGAGACGCACGGTGAGCATGGCGCCCTCGTCGTGGCTCAGGTGGGGCGGTTCGGCGACGTTCTTGCGTACGGCCAGGTATTGGCCGGACTCGCGTACGTAGCGCAGCGAGAAGAATTCGGCGCGGGTGCGCAGGGCACTGAAATGCTGTTTGAGTGTGGCGTGGTGGTCGAACATGGGGCCTTCCTTGTGGGCGGCTCGTCGCGGGCAGGCAGACAGAGTAGCTGATCAAGGAGGGGTTTTGCAGTGACTGGTCGGGCCTCTTCGGGGGCAAGCCCCCTCCCACACTTGATCGGGTTCACACGGTCAAAAATGTGGGAGGGGGCTTGCCCCCGATGGGAACACCGCGGTGTATCCGTTACTGCGCGGTAGGGCCCACTTCACGCAGCGGCTTGCCACGTACCGGCGCGTCGCCTGCCACGTAGTAGTCGGCGGTGCTGCGTGGCAATGGCTTGCGGCCACGGATCTTGTCGGCGATTTTCTCGGCGATCATGATCGTCGGCGCGTTCAGGTTGCCGGTGGTGATGATCGGCATGATCGACGCATCGACTACACGCAGACCCTGCATGCCATGCACGCGGCCTTCGCCATCGACTACTGCCATTTCGTCGGTGCCCATCTTGCACGAGCAGGACGGGTGGAACGCCGTTTCGGCGTGCTCACGGATGAACTTGTCCAGTTGCTCATCGGTTTGCACATCGATACCCGGGCTGATTTCGCGGCCACGGTAGGGGTCCAGCGCCGGCTGCTGCATGATTTCACGGGTCAGGCGGATGCCGTCGCGAAATTCCTGCCAGTCCTGCTCGGTGGCCATGTAGTTGAAGAGGATGCTCGGGTAGTCCCGTGGGTTCTTCGACTTCAACTGGATGCGGCCACGGCTCGGCGAGCGCATGGAGCCCATGTGCGCCTGGAAGCCGTGCTCTTTCACACCGTTGCTGCCGTTGTAGTTAATCGCCACCGGCAGGAAGTGGTACTGGATGTTCGGCCATTCGAATTCTTCACGGGTGCGGATGAACCCGCCCGCTTCGAACTGGTTGCTGGCGCCGATGCCGGTACCGTTGAACAGCCACTCGGCACCGATGGCCGGCTGGTTGTACCAGAGCAGCGACGGGTACAGCGACACGGGCTGGGTGCAGGCGTATTGCAGGTACAGCTCAAGGTGGTCCTGCAGGTTTTCACCGACGCCTGGCAGGTCGTGGACCACCGGGATGTCGAGGCTTTCCAGCAGTTTGGCCGGGCCGACACCGGAGCGTTGCAGCAATTGCGGCGAAGCGATGGCGCCGCTGCACACCAGCACTTCCTTACGGGCGCGGGCTTCGACGCGCTCTTCGGCGGCGCCGATCAGGTAACGCACGCCAACCGCACGTTTGCCTTCGAACAACACTTTGTCGGTGAGGGCGTGGGTGACGATGGTCAGGGTGGAACGCTTCTTGGCGGTGTCCAGGTAACCGCGTGCGGTGCTGGCGCGACGGCCTTTAGGCGTGACGGTACGGTCCATCGGGCCGAAGCCTTCCTGCTGGTAGCCGTTCAAGTCTTCGGTACGTGGGTAACCGGCCTGCACGCCGGCTTCGACCATCGCGTGGAACAGTGGGTTGTTGCCAGGCTTGGGCGTGGTCACGCTGACCGGGCCATCGCCGCCGTGCCAGTCGTTGGGGCCGATATCGCGGGTTTCGGCCTTGCGGAAGTACGGCAGGCAGTCGAGGTAGGTCCAGTCTTCCAGGCCCGGCAGCTTCGCCCAGTTGTCGTAGTCCATGGCGTTGCCACGGATGTAGCACATGCCGTTGATCAGCGAGGAACCACCCAGGCCCTTGCCGCGCCCGCATTCCATCCGGCGGCCGTCCATGTGCGGCTCTGGATCGGTTTCGTAGGCCCAGTTGTAGCGGCGGCCTTGCAGTGGGAACGCCAGGGCGGCTGGCATTTGCGTGCGGAAGTCGAAACGGTAGTCGGGACCACCGGCTTCCAGCAGCAGGACGGTGACGCCTTCGTCTTCGGTCAGACGGGTCGCCAGGGTGTTACCGGCGGAGCCGGCACCCACAATGATGTAGTCGTATTCTTGGGACATTGGATGCACCCTCTTTGATGTGTGGTCAGGTCGGGCCTCATCGGGGGCAAGCCCCCTCCCACATTTTTGAATGTATTCGCAAATCAAAGTGTGGGAGGAGGCTTGCCTCCGATGGCGGCCTCAGGCAATACAAGGCCCGGGGCTTAGAACACCGAGGCGTAGTCGCCCAGCTCAACCTGTACCGATTTGATGCGGGTGAAGTTGTTCAGCGAGCTGATGCCGTTCTCACGGCCCACACCCGATTGCTTGTAGCCACCGACCGGCATCTTCGCGTCGGATTCGCCCCAGGCGTTGATCCAGCAGATACCCGCTTCCAATTGGTGAATCACGCGGTGAGCGCGGTTCAGGTCTTTGGTCACTAGGCCAGCGGCCAGGCCGAAGTCGGTGTCGTTGGCGCGGCGGATCACTTCTTCTTCGGTCTCGTAGGTGAGGATGCTCATCACTGGGCCGAAGATTTCTTCACGGACGATGGTCATTTCGTCGGTGCAGTCGGTGAACACGGTCGGGGCCACGTAGGCGCCTTTGGCGAAGTCGCCGTCGGTCAGGCGGTCGCCACCGCACAGTACGCGTGCGCCTTCTTCCTTGCCTTTGGCGATGTAGCCCAGCACGCTTTCCATGTGGGCGAAGCTGACCAGCGGGCCGAAGTTGGTGTTGTCGTCCTGCGGGTCGCCGACGCGGATTCGCGCAACACGCTCGACGATCTTGGCTTCGAATGCCGCTTGCAGGTGCTTGGGTACGAACACGCGAGTGCCGTTGGTGCAGACCTGGCCGGAGCTGTAGAAGTTGGCCATCATCGCGATGTCGGCGGCGCGATCCAGGTCGGCGTCTTCGAACACGATCAACGGCGACTTGCCGCCCAGTTCCATGGTCACTTCCTTGAGCGAGGAGCTCGACGCGCTCGCCATGACTTTCTTGCCGGTGTCGGTGCCGCCGGTGAACGAGACTTTCTCGATGCGAGGGTGCTCGGTCAGCCAGGTGCCGACTTCACGGCCGCTGCCGGTCAGCACGTTGAACACGCCCGCCGGAACGCCGGCTTCGGTGTAGATCTCGGCCAGTTTCAGCGTGGTCAGCGAGGTGACTTCGCTTGGCTTGAAGATCATCGCGTTGCCGGCGGCCAGGGCCGGTGCGGATTTCCACAGGGCGATCTGGATCGGGTAGTTCCACGCGCCGATACCGGCGACCACGCCCAGCGGCTCGCGGCGGGTGTAGACGAACGAGGTGTCGCGCAGCGGGATCTGCTCGCCTTCGATGGCCGGCACCAGGCCTGCGTAGTATTCCAGCACGTCGGCGCCGGTAACGATGTCGACGTATTTGGTTTCGGAGAAGGCTTTACCGGTGTCCAGGGTTTCCAGGGCGGCCAGCTCGTCGTTGCGCTCGCGCAGGATGTCGACGGCACGACGCAGGATGCGCGAGCGCTCCATGGCGGTCATCGCAGCCCAGATTTTCTGGCCTTTCTCGGCGCTGACCACGGCACGTTCAACGTCTTCTTTCGTCGCGCGTTGCACTTGGGCGAGAACTTCACCGTTAGCCGGGTTGATGGCTTCGAAGGTGGCATCGCTGCCAGCGTCGCTGTAGCCGCCGTCAATGTAGAGTTTTTGCAGTTCGAAACGGGCCATAAAGTCCTCGCAAGTGCATAAGTGGTTGGCGTTGACTGCCGTACCGTAAGCCGGTGCGGCAGCGTTCAGGGGTTGAGCGTTTATGTGTGCTCTAACTCACCTGCTTGGCCAATTGGAAATCCATGTATTCGTAAGCGATCCGTTGCGCCTGCGCCGTGTCGAAAGCGTCTCCCGACAGGGCGCCGCGCAACCACAAACCGTCGATCAGGGCCGCCAGGCCGCGGGCTGCTTTGCGTGCGTGCGGCAGCGGCAGCACTCGGCGGAACTGGCAGCACAGGTTGGAATACAGACGTTGATCGTTGATCCGCTGCAACCTGTGCAATGACGGGTGGTGCATGCTGGTGGCCCAGAAGGCCAGCCAGGTTTTCATTGCCGGTCCGTTGACCTGGCTGGCGTCGAAGTTGCCCTCGATGATCACCTGAAGGTGCGCCCGTGGGCTGTCGTCCGTCAGCGCCTGCCGGCGTTCATGGACGTTGTCGATCAGTGCGTTCATCAAGTAGCGCATCGTCGCTGCAATAAGGCCGTTCTTGTCCTTGAAGTAGTGACTGATGATGCCGTTCGAGACACCGGCCAAACGGGCGATCAGCGCAATGCTGGCATCTCCCATTCCGACCTGATCGATGGCCGTCAACGTGGCTTCGATCAACTGCTGGCGGCGTATGGGTTGCATACCGACCTTGGGCATGTAGCACCTCTCCTTAGGCCTGCGGCGGGCGATAAACGTCCGTCGGCTTGATGGCCAGTCTATTTTGTTTTGATTGAACGTTCAATCAACAAAGAATAAGATCTGCGACAAATGGTCGCGTCCTACAGGTATTTCCCACCTGCAGGCGCGACATCCGGCACCTGGTTAAACCCCTGAAACGTCCCTGGGCACTGCGCCCGCGGGGGACAGGGATTTAAGGGGTGTCTTTATAACACCCGTCCGTCGACTGCCGAAAAATCGATGTCCCGGGATAACCGTTGCCTTGTGTTTCTCTCTCGCACTGCCCGGAGCATCTGCGCCATGAGTTCTGCCTCTCTTATAAAAACCCCACCGGAAAAGGTGCGGGTCAACGGTTGGGTGTTCTACACCTCCACCGCGCTGATTCTGTTGTTGACTGCCATTCTGATCATCGCCCCGCAGGAGGCCGGGCGCATGCTCGGTGTTGCCCAGGCGTGGCTTTCGAAAAGCTTCGGCTGGTACTACATGGTGGTCATCGCCGCCTACCTGGTGTTTGTGGTGGGCCTGGCGTTTTCGTCCTACGGCAAGTTGAAACTGGGCAGCAAGGACGACACCCCGGACTTCAGCTACGGCGCCTGGGCCGGCATGTTGTTCTCCTCGGGCATCGGCATCTCGCTGCTGTACTTTGGCGCCTCGGAGCCGCTGGACCATTACTTCAACCCGCCCGAAGGCGCAGCCGCCAGCAATGGCGCCGCACGCCAGGCGCTGCAACTGACCTTCCTGCATTGGGGTCTGCATGGCTGGGCGATCTATGCCCTGGTCGGCCTGGCCGTGGCGTACTTCGCGTATCGCCATAACCAGCCGCTGGCCCTGCGTTCGGCGCTGTACCCGCTGGTGGGCGAGCGTTGGGTGAAAGGAGCGGCCGGCCACGCGGTGGACGGTTTCGGCATGTTCGTGACCCTGCTGGGCCTGGTGACGAACCTGGGGATTGGTTCGATGCAGGTGTCGTCCGGGTTGGAAAACCTGTTCGGCATGCAGCACAGCAACACCAACCTGTTGATCGTGATCATCGTGATGAGCACCGTGGCGACCATTGCTGCCGTGTCGGGCGTGGAGAACGGCATCCGCCGCCTGTCCAACCTCAACATCGTGCTGTTCAGCGGCCTGTTGATCTTTGTGCTGTTGTTCGGCCCGACCTTGCATTTGCTCAACGGCCTGGTGCAGAACACCGGGGACTACCTCAACGGCATCATCCTGAAAACCTTCGACCTCTACGTGTACGAAGGCGACGCCGACAAGACCGAACGCTGGATGGGCCTGTGGACCCTGTTCTACTGGGCGTGGTGGATTTCCTGGGCGCCATTTGTGGGTATGTTCATCGCGCGGATTTCCCGTGGTCGCACGGTGCGTGAACTGGTGGCCGGCGTGCTGCTGATTCCGCTGGGCTTTACCCTGGCGTGGTTGTCGATCTTCGGTAACTCGGCCCTTGACCTGGTGCTGAACCACGGTGCGGTGGAGTTGGGCAAGACGGCGCTGGAGCAGCCTTCCATGGCCATCTACCAGTTGCTGGAGCATTACCCTGCGTCGAAAATTGTTATCGGCGTGTCGATCTTCGTAGGCTTCGTGCTGTTCCTCACCCCGGCGGATTCCGGCGCGGTGATGATGGCCAACCTGTCGTGCAAAGGTGGCAACGTGGATGAAGATGCGCCGCACTGGCTGCGGATCTTCTGGTCGGCGGTGATCACCCTGGTGACCATCGGCCTGCTGTTTGCCGGCAACTTCGAAGCCATGCAAACCATGGTGGTGCTGGCGGGGCTGCCGTTCTCGGTGGTGCTGATCTTCTTTATGTTCGGCTTGCACAAGGCGATGCGCCAGGACGTGGCCATCGAACAGGAGCAGGCGCAATTGGCCGAGCGTGGTCGCCGTGGTTTCAGCGAGCGTCTGACGGCGCTGGACCTGCAACCGAGCCAAGGCACCGTGCAGCGTTTCATGGACAAGCATGTGACGCCGGCGTTGGAAGAGGCGGCGACGGCGTTGCGTAATCAGGGCTTGGAAGTGCAGACCCTGCTCGGTAAGTCCAAGCGTTGCATCGGTGTGCGCATCGAGATGGAAGAGGGCAACCCGTTTGTCTATGAAGTGAGCCTGGATGCCTACTCGTCGGCGCCGAGCGACCTGCCCGAGGAAGAGCGCACTCGCTACTACCGTGCCGAGGTATACCTGCACAACGGACCTCAGGAATACGACCTGATGGGCTTCACCCAGGAACAGATCACCCGGGATGTGCTCGATCAGTTTGAAAGCCATCGGCAACTCCTTGGCCGGGTCTATAGCTGATAGTTGAAGACGGGTGGTGTCCTCACTGACACCACCTGTTTGCACAGTGAGATGTGCAGTGTTAGCCCAGGTTCTTGCCCAAGAGGGCGTGGTACAGCTCACTGTCTCCCAGAATCCCCACCACCTGGTTGTTGTCATGCAACACCAGCTTGTTGCCGGTGTGATAACGAATCTGCAACGCATCGCGCATGCCGATGTTCGAGTCCACCAGTGTCGGCAACCGACCCAAACCTTCCACCGCTTGCCCCGGCGCCCAGTTCTGCAGGTTCATCACCGCGCCGTTCTGGCGGGCGCCCTTGATGGTGTTGCCTTCGGCCAGGTCCAGCCACGAGTCGCCGCCCGGATCCAGGCATACCGAACCGTTCACGCGCTTGCAGTTGTCCAGGGTGCGCATCAGGCTGCGACCGCACAGCACGTTCAGCGGGTTGGTGTGGGCGACGAAGGTACGCACATAGTCGTCCGCCGGGTTCAGCACGATCTCTTCCGGCACGCTGTACTGGATGATCTTGCCGTCTTTCATGATTGCGATACGGCTGCCCAGCTTGAGCGCTTCGTCGAGGTCGTGGCTCACGAACACGATGGTTTTGCTCAGCTTGCGTTGCAGTTCCAGCAACTCGTCCTGCAGGCCTTGCCGGATCAGCGGGTCGAGGGCGGAGAAGGGTTCGTCCATCAGCAGGATATCGGCGTCCATCGCCAACGCTCGAGCCAGGCCGACGCGCTGCTGCATGCCGCCGGAGAGTTCGTCCGGCTTCTTGTTGCGCCACTGGGTCAGGCCCACCAGTTCAAGCTTTTCATCCACCAGCTTGCGCCGGTCTTTCTCTGGGCGGCCCTGCATCTCCAGGCCGAAGCTGATGTTTTCGCGCACCGTCAGCCAAGGCATCAGGGCGAACTTCTGGAACACCATGGCGATGCGCTTGGTGCGCATCATTTTCAGCTCGGCGGGCGTGCAGGACGCGATGTCGATCTGCCGACCTTCATGCTCCACGAACAGCTGGCCACGGCTCACGGTGTTGAGACCGTTGATGCAGCGCAGCAGGCTCGATTTGCCGGAGCCCGACAGGCCCATCAGCACGCAGATCTCACCTTTCTCGATATCCAGGCTGGCTTTTTCCACGCCGACAATCTGTCCGGTCTTTTTCAGGATCTCGTTACGGCTCATGCCCTGGTCCAGCAGCTTGAGCGCTTCGCGTGGGTCTTTGGAGAAGATCACGTCGACTTTGTCGAATCGGATAATGCTCATGCATCACCCCCTACTTTGGCGTCGGGTTGTTTGCAGATGCGGTCGAGCATGATGGCCAGCAGGACGATCGCCAGGCCCGCTTCAAAGCCCAGGGCGATGTCAGCGGTGTTGAGCGCGTTGACCACCGGCTTGCCGAGGCCGTCGGCGCCCACCAGGGCCGCGATCACTACCATCGACAACGACAGCATGATGCATTGGGTAATGCCGGCGGCAATGCTCGGCATGGCGTGGGGCAGTTCAATGCGCGAGAGCAACTGACGGCGCGAGCAGCCAAAGGCCTTGCCGGCGTCCATCAACTCTTGCGGTACATCACGGATACCCAGGTAGGTCAGGCGGATCGGCGCGGCAATCGCGAACACCACCGTGGAAATCAGCCCGGGCACCACACCCAGCCCGAAGAGGGTCAGGGTAGGGATGAGGTAGACGAAGGTCGGTACGGTCTGCATCAGATCGAGCACCGGCCGCATCATGGTGTAGAACAACGGTTTGTGCGCGGCAACAATGCCCAGCGGCACACCGATAACCACGCAGACCAGGGTGGCGAACAGCACCTGCGCCAGGGTCTCCATGGTTTCCTGCCAGTAACCCAGGTTGAGGATCAGCAGGAAGGAGGCGATGACAAAAACAGTCAGTCCCCATTTACGTTGGATAAAGTGAGCCAGCAGCGCAATCAGACCGATCAATGCCAGCGGATTGAACCAGGTCAGCGCAAACGTCACGCCGTGGATCATCGTTTCCAGTGTCGATGCGATCGCGTCGAAATAGTTGGCGCCGTGTTGGGTCAACCATTCGACGAAGGCAGCGATGTACTGGCCTAGTGGGATTTTCTGTTCAGTCAGCATGGTAGTGAATGTCCACATGCGAAGAGGGAAAACATCCCGGGGCAGCGCACCGCCCCGGGGTCAGCGGCATTACTTGGAGAGGTAAGCTTTCACGGCCTCCAGGCCAGGTTTGCCATCAACGGTGGTGACACCGGCGAGCCAGGTGTCGAGTACTTGAGGGTTCTTCTTCAGCCAGGCTTTCGCCGCGGCGTCGGGTTTCATCTTGTCGTCCAGGACATTACCCATCAGGTTGCTTTCCATGTTCAGGGTGAACACCAGGTTCTTCAGCAACTGACCCACGTTGCTGCATTCCTGGGTGTAGCCCTTGCGGGTGTTGGTGTAGATGGTGGCCTGGCCGTAGTTGGGGCCGAAGGAATCATCACCCCCCGTCAGGTACTTCATCTTGAAGCGGGTGTTCATCGGGTGCGGTTCCCAGCCGAGGAACACGATGGCCTGGTCGCGCTTGGTGGCGCGTTCGACCTGGGAGAGCATGCCGGCTTCGCTGGACTCGACGACTTTGAAACCGGCGGTTTTCAGGCCGAAGGCGTCTTTGTCGATCAGCGTCTGGATGGTGCGGTTGCCGTCGTTGCCCGGCTCGATGCCGTAGATCTTGCCGCCCAGCTCATCCTTGAATTTGGCGATATCGGCGAAGTCCTTCAGGCCTTTGTTGTACAGCGCTTCCGGGACCGCCAGGGTGTACTTGGCGTTCTCCAGGTTGGCGCGCACGGTTTCCACGGTGCCGGCATCGCGGTACTGCTTGATGTCGTTTTCCATGGTCGGCATCCAGTTGCCGAGGAAGATGTCCATGTTCTTGCCGTCGGCCAGGGACTTGTAGGTCACGGGCACCGAAATCATCGTGGTGCGTGGCTTGTAGCCCAGGCCCTTGAGGACTTCGCTGGTGGCGGCGGTGGTGACGGTGATATCGGTCCAGCCGACATCGGAGAAGTTGACGGTCTGGCATTGTGCCGGTTCTGCAGCGTGCGCCACGACTGGCAGACTCAGCATGGCGGCCAACAACAACGAGGGTGAAGCTTTCATGGGGCTAGACTCCTGTGTTTTTTCTGGCGGCGTTCGCCGCGCTTTATAAGTGTTGCGGTTGGAGCGTGCGACAACAGCTCTGGCACGGTGCCTTGCAAACGAGTCGACACTGATCATGTACCAGTGAAAATCTGACGCCTACAGGGGGCGTCGTATCCAGTACAGGGAGGGTCGTATCCAGTGTCGGTGACGTCGCTTACAGGTTTTTCCCAAGGCAAAACTGCAGTTTTTGCCCATCTGCACCGCTAAAAACGGCCAAAACCGGTGATCGCACAGGCGCGACGCTGGTGAGCATGGGTGCGTCGGTGTGAGACGCCGTGACGGCAAGTAAAAGCTTGATGATGCCGCCATCTGGGCGATCTGAGCGTAGCAGCTCGTTGGTGTCCGGCCTGTTCACCTGCGGAGTTCCACGTTAATGGCTATCAGTGTTTTCGACCTGTTCAAGATCGGCATCGGGCCTTCGAGTTCTCATACCGTCGGCCCCATGCGCGCCGCAGCGTTGTTCGTTCAAGGGTTGCGTGAACGTGATCTGTTGGAACAAGTGCGGCGCGTCGAAGTTCAGCTGTATGGCTCGCTGTCGGCCACCGGCATCGGCCATGGCAGCGACACCGCGACCATCATGGGCCTGATGGGCGAATGGCCGGACGCCATCGACCCTTCGCAGATCGGCCAACGCATCCACACCCTGCGCGAGACCGACACCCTGCTGCTCGACGGGCGCTTGTCGGTACCGTTTGTCTGGGCCAGGGACATGCGCCTGCTCGACGAAAACCTGCCGTTCCATCCCAACGCCATGACCCTGGTGGTGTCGGGTGACAATGGCGAGCTGCACCGCGACACCTACTATTCGGTGGGTGGCGGTTTCGTGGTGGATGAAGCCCAGGCGCAAAGCGGCGTGGCCGATATGGACCGCACCGAATTGCCTTACGACTTTTCCAGCGCGGTGGAGCTGTTGCAGCTGTGCAAGACCCACAACCTGCGCGTGGCCGAGTTGATGATGGCCAACGAGAAGGTCTGGCGCTCTGAAGATGAAATCCGCAGCGGCCTGATGAAACTCTGGCGCGCCATGCAGGATTGCGTGGAACAGGGTCTCAAGCACGAAGGCATCCTGCCCGGCGGCCTCAACGTGCGCCGGCGTGCTGCCAAGTTGCACCGCAGCCTGCAGGAGTTGAACAAGCCCAATGTGATTGGTTCGACCCTGAGTGCCATGGAATGGGTCAACCTGTTCGCCCTGGCGGTGAACGAAGAAAACGCCGCCGGTGGACGCATGGTCACGGCGCCCACCAACGGCGCTGCCGGGATCATCCCGGCGGTGCTGCATTACTTCATGAAATTCAGCGAAGAAGTCACCGAGGCCAATGTGGTCGACTACCTGCTCGGTGCGGCGGCGGTGGGCATTCTGTGCAAGAAGAACGCCTCGATCTCCGGCGCCGAAGTCGGCTGCCAGGGCGAAGTGGGCTCTGCCTGCGCCATGGCCGCCGCCGGGCTGGCCGAGATCCTCGGCGCCACGCCGGAGCAACTGTGCAATGCTGCCGAAATCGGCCTGGAACACAACCTGGGGCTGACCTGCGACCCGGTGGGCGGCTTGGTGCAGGTGCCGTGCATCGAGCGCAACGCAATCGCGGCGGTGAAGGCGATCAACGCGGCGCAAATGGCGCTGCGCGGCGACGGCCAGCACTTTATCTCCCTGGACCGGGTGATCCGCACCATGCGCGATACCGGGGCGGACATGCATGACAAGTACAAAGAGACATCGCGCGGTGGGTTGGCGGTCAGCGCGGTGGAGTGCTGAGACCGCGTTGCCTGCATCGGGGGCAAGCCCCCTCCCACATTTGGATTGGTGAACACAGTCAACGGTGGGAGGGGGCTCGCCCCCGATAGCAATCATCCAGGCGCCGCTGCGCAAAAAGTGAACACCCCAACCAAAAGCGCCACCTTTTAGCGCGTCGCAAATAGATAAGTAGCTTGCGAACGATTTTCGACCTGACCACTGACCTCCCGCGCTTTGGGTGACAGACTTCTCCCACACCCGCAAAGCGCCTTCCCACAAGTGCTACCGATCTGCTCACACACCTTGCCCGGGCGTGTTCCTACGGCCAATTCCAGCCATAACCGTACGTGCGGCGCGGGCTTATTTAGACGCGTCATGAGGTCGTTTTTAGGAGTTATTGGACGGCCATTCAAATTTAGGCATGGCATTTGCTCTATCAATTCAAAGCCTCTCTCCTCGCCGGATGAAGAGCGCAATAACAAGAGCCTCGCCTGAGGCCATCACCCGCTTTGTGTGAGGAGATACCGCGATGACGTCGTTCAACTCCGGGGCCCAACCCCAGAACCGTGCGCCTCAATCCATCGGCTTTTTGCTGCTGGACAATTTCACGCTGATTTCCCTGGCCTCCGCAGTCGAACCGCTGCGCATGGCCAACCAGCTCTCCGGCCGCGAGCTGTATCGCTGGACGACCTTGAGCGTCGATGGAAACCAGGTGTGGGCCAGCGACGGTCTGCAAATCACTCCCGACGCTTCCATGCACAAAGCGCCCGCCCTGGACACCGTGATCGTGTGCGGGGGTGTGGGTATCCAGCGTACCGTGACCCGTGAACATGTGTCGTGGCTGCAAAGCCAGGCACGCCAATCGCGCCGCTTGGGCGCGGTATGCACCGGCAGTTGGGCCTTGGCTTGCGCCGGTCTGCTCGACGGTTTTGATTGCAGCGTGCATTGGGAATGCCTGGCTTCGATGCAGGAAGCCTTCCCCCGCGTGGCCATGAGCACACGCCTGTTTACCCTCGACCGCAACCGCTTCACCAGCTCGGGCGGCACCGCGCCGCTGGACATGATGCTGCACCTGATCAGCCGCGATCACGGTCGCGAACTGTCGGCCGCCATCTCCGAGATGTTTGTGTACGAACGCATCCGCAACGAGCAAGACCACCAGCGCGTGCCGCTCAAGCACATGCTCGGCACCAACCAGCCGAAGCTTCAGGAAATCGTCGCGCTGATGGAAGCCAATCTGGAAGAACCGATCGACCTGGATGAACTGGCGGTATACGTCGCCGTCTCACGTCGCCAGTTGGAGCGGTTGTTCCAGAAGTACCTGCATTGCTCGCCGTCGCGTTACTACCTCAAGCTGCGCCTGATCCGTGCACGGCAGTTGCTCAAGCAAACGCCGATGTCGATCATCGAAGTGGCGTCGGTGTGCGGGTTTGTGTCCACGCCACACTTCTCCAAGTGCTACCGCGAATATTTCGGCATTCCGCCACGGGATGAACGCGTCGGCTCCAACACCACCCAACAGGTGGCGATGATGCCAATTCCACAGGCGCTGGTGTTGTCGCCGTTGTCGGGGCCGATGTCGGCGTTGAGTCAGGCGCGCAATGAGTCGACGTTTGCCAGCGTAAGGCTCTAGACCGAGGTTTCTGCATCGGGGGCAAGCCCCCTCCCACATTTGGATGGGTGAACACAGTCAAAGGTGGAAGGGGGCTTGCCCCCGATAGCAATCTATCAGGCGCCAGAGTTCTGCTTGAACTGCACCAGTGCCGGCAACAACTGCTTGTCGATTGCCTGGCGCACGGCCGGCAGAATCGTCGCACTGCCGGTGTACATCTGCTCCACCATGCCCTTGAGCGCCTTGGCCCGTGCCTCGCTCAAGCCGCGTACCGCGCACTCGCAGGCCTGCTCGGCAGTGGCGCCGCTGGACACTTCGAAACCCAGCGAGCGCAGTTGGCCCAGCAGGTCATCCTGGTCAATCAAATCCGCGTGCATCATGACGTTTATCCTGGTGAGGTGAACGGGGTCTAACTGGGATTCTGGTAGCCACCCAAGGGGGCGGCAAGCGCAGATTGCACGAATGCCTCAGATGGCTATGAGCATGTCGTTTTCGGGCCATTTAACGAAGGCGGTAATGGGCACACTGACTATCAGCAAACAGCTTGAAGGTTTGGTCACCCTCGGGATGTCACGCTCACACAAGGCCCTCTGCCTCGATCCAGTCACGGCTGGATCGGGGTTTTTTTGTGGGGGCGGGCTTGCTCGCGAAAGGCGCGCTACGGTCTACCGTTGCAACACCAAAATGCGCGAGAGCAACTCATCCCTATCGATATAACACCCTTGAAAATGCCGAGCCCCGGAAGCCGGGTCAAAAGCATGACGCGCATGCAACGTGCGGCGGTTATCGAAGCACCACAGCTCACCGGGGTTCAGGCGCTGCACCACACGAAAGCGATCTTCCCGCGTCATCGCGATAAAGCGCCGATAGGCGCGATACAGCAACGGCATCTGTTCCACACTCGTCTCAAACGGCCCGCGTAGAAAATTGGCCATGCGGATCTCCGCGATATCGCCCAAGGCATCCAGCGCAATGATCGGCGCCAACTGGCGGTAGTCGCTGTGACGGTCCTTGTTGCGAAACTCCACTGGGATGTCGCACAGCGCCAGGAACGCTTCGGGGTCTTCGGTACGCAGGGCGCAGGCGATGGCAAACCCATCGACGAAAATACTTTCGCCACCGTCGGCATCGTTCACCAGGCAATGCAAAAACTGCAGGCCCGGTTGCAGCTCCCGCGTGGGCAAGTCACTGTGCAACGGCAGGTTGAAGGCGGTGTAGGCATTGCTGTCGGCATCGGCCTTGGATTGCACGTTGAACAGCACGCCGAAGTTGCTCTCGCGGATGAATGAAATGCGCTTGGCGACCAGCGCCAGGGCGCCGGGCTCGGTGGGCACGCTGCGGATTTGCGTGAGGCCGCAGTCACGTAGCGCCAGCAGCCACTGCAACAATGCGTGGGGGTCTTGCATGACCGCTGAATAGTCGAACACCGGCAGTTGGAAGCGGCTGTCCCACAGCTGGGGTTTGGGCTTCGCCGCCCAGCGTTCGGCGCGGGACTCATCGTCGTAGGCATGCGCCCGCAGCCAGCCGGGGTCGTACTGGCTGCGGTGGCCGCCGCTCCATTGCACGCTCAACAAGCCTTGATCGATGCGTGCGTCGACAGCGCTGAGGTGCTCGTCCACATCGACAATCTCCAGCACCTGCTCGCGGGTCACGCTGTACACGCATTCCGCGCAGGGGCAGTTGTCCCGCAGCCAATGATGATGAAACGGGCTGACCCGCCCATCGGCCCATTGCACACGAATCTGATCATTTAGCACCCGCACCTGCGCAAGGTCGCAGATCTTCGGGTAGGTACGGAAATCGGCAACAGCGGCAGCGGTTTGCATGGTGGCTCCTTATGGTTTTCTGGGTGGCAGTCCAATCACTCGGCCGAGCAGGGCGGGGCGCGGCAGGTCGGCCTGTTGTGCGCTGATGGTCGTGAGTCTTTCCAGGGTGGCCTCGGTGAATGGCGCGGCGTGTGGACCGGCCAGGTCAACGTGCAACAGCATCTGTTCGTTGCCCGCCAGTTCCTTCTCATCCCCCACCAAGTGCAGGCTGTGATAGAGGTGCAGGCGCTTGGCGTCATGGGCGATCAGTTGGGTATGCACCTCCACGTCGGCGCCGAGTTTCACTTCGTGCAGGTAGTTCAGGTGCAGCTCCAGGGTGAACAGCGAATGGCCGCTGGCTTCGCGGTTTTCACTGTCCAGCCCGAGGATGTCCATCAGCGCGTCGGTGGCGTAGCTGAAGATCAGCAGGTAGAACGCGTCGCGCAGATGGCCGTTGTAGTCCACCCAGTCGGGGTGGACCTGGGTGGTGTAAGTGGTGAGTGCGGGCATGTCAGGGGTTCCGTTATTCAGCGAAGGTCATGCCGTGCCTGGCCTTGGTGGTTTTCACCGCTTCCAGCACCGCCAGCAGGCAATCATCACGATAGCGCTCCAGCGCCGAAATGCTGTGCTTGCCCAACTGGTCGCTGGTGCCGTCGACCACATCATCAATGAGCTTGTCGGTCAGTTCCGGCGCCGGCAGGTAGGTCCACGGCAATTGCAGTGCCGGGCCGAACTGCGCCATGAAGTGCCGCATGCCGGCATCGCCGCCCGCCAGGGTGTAGGTGAGGAACGTGCCCATGAACGACCAGCGCAGGCCGGCGCCAAAACGGATTGCGTCATCGATCTCGCCGGTGGTCGCCACGCCATCATTGACCAGGTGCAGTGCTTCACGCCACAACGCTTCGAGCAGGCGATCGGCGATGAACCCCGGGACTTCCTTGCGCACATGCAGCGGGCGCATGCCGAGGGATTCATACACCTTGATCGCGGCCTGGATGGCTTCTGGCGCGGTGTTCTTGCCGCCAACGACTTCCACCAGCGGCAACAGGTAAACCGGGTTGAACGGGTGGCCGACCACACAGCGTTCCGGGTGGGTCGAACCTTCGTAGAACTCACTCGGCAACAGGCCCGAGGTGCTTGAACCGATCAACGCATTCGGCTTGGCTGCCGCACTGATCTTGCTGTGCAGGTCCAGCTTCAGCTCCAGGCGTTCCGGGGCGCTTTCCTGGATGAAGTCGGCGTCTTTCACGCACTCTTCGATGGTCGCGACGAAGCGCAGGCGCTCTTGCGACGCACCCGGCGCCAGCCCTTGTTTCTCCAGGGCGCCCCAGGCGTTGGCGACGCGCTTGCGCAGCGCAGCTTCGGCACCGGGTGCCGGGTCCCAGGCGACCACATCCAGGCCATGGGCCAGGGCGCGGGACACCCAGCCGCTGCCGATGACACCGCTGCCGAGGGCGGCGAAGGTTTTGATTTCGGTGATAAAGCTCATGGCAAATTCCTAAAGAGGTTGGTAATCCCCTGTGGGAGGGGGCTTGCCCCCGATAGCGGTGTGTCAGTCGATACAGCTGGTGCTGATCCTCCGCCATCGGGGGCAAGCCCCCTCCCACGTTTTGATCAGCGGCGTTTGGTGAGGCCCATCTTCACGCGACCTTCGGCCGGGGTCATGACCCGTGCACCCAGGCGGCTGAGGATTTCGCTCGCCCGTTCCACCAACTGGCCGTTGGTCGCAAGCACACCCTTGTCCAGCCACAGGTTGTCTTCCAGACCGACCCGAACGTTGCCGCCCAGCAGCACCGCTTGCGCCGCCATCGGCATTTGCATGCGGCCAATCCCAAAGCCGGCCCACACGGCGTCGGCGGGCAGGTTGTCGACCATGGCTTTCATGGTGGTAGTGTCGGCCGGTGCGCCCCACGGGATGCCCAGGCACAGCTGGAACAGCGGGTTGTCGAGCAGGCCTTCCTTGATCATCTGTTTGGCGAACCACAGGTGACCGGTGTCGAAGATCTCCAGCTCGGCCTTTACGCCCAGCTCCTGGATGCGTTTGGCACCCGCCCGCAGTTGGGCCGGGGTGGACACGTAAATGGTGTCGCCATCGCCGAAGTTCAGGGTGCCGCAGTCCAGGGTGCAGATTTCCGGCAGCAGTTCTTCGACGTGGGCCAGGCGGGTCAGCGGGCCGACCAGGTCGGTGTTGGGGCCGAATTCCATCGGGTTCTCGCCGCCACCGATCTCCAGGTCGCCGCCCATGCCGGCAGTGAGGTTGACGATGATGTCGATGTCGGCCTCGCGGATGCGCTCCATCACTTCGCGATACAGCGCCACGTCACGGCTGAACTTGCCGGTGTGCGGGTCGCGCACGTGGCAGTGCACAACGGTCGCGCCCGCTTTGGCGGCTTCCACGGCGGCGGCGGCGATTTGTTTGGGGGTGACCGGCACGTGTGGGCTTTTGCTGGTCGTGTCGCCAGCACCGGTGAGTGCGCAGGTGATGATGACGTCGTGGTTCATGAGGCAGGTTCCTTACAAGCGGGCGTAGGGGTGCCGTGCGCAGCCGGGAGTGGCTGCGACACGGTGATTCGAATCAGGTTATTTGCTGGTCAATTGCAGGTTGGCCGCCGCCGGTTTGCCGTCGAAGGTGGTCACACCTTCCAGCCAGCGGGCCTGGTCTTGCGGGTGATCCTTGAGCCATTGCTTGGCGGACTCGATAGGGTCTTTGTGATCCAGCAGCGGCTGCATCATCCGGCTCTCGTCGGCGGCGGTGAAGGTCAGGTTGGTCAGCAGTTTGTGCACGTTGGGGCATTGTTCGGCGTAGTTCGGTGCGGTGACGCTCCACACGGTGGCCATGCCTTCGTTCGGCCCCAGGGCGTCGTCGCTGCCGGTGAGGTAGGTCATGGCGACGTTGACGTTCATCGGGTGCGGCGCCCAGCCGAAGAACACTACGGCTTCCTTGCGGCGCACGGCGCGGTCGACGGCGGCGAGCATGCCGGCTTCACTGGACTCGACCAGCTGGAATTTGCCCAGGCCGAACTGGTTCTTGGCGATCATCGCCTTGATCTGGGTGTTGGCGCCCGAGCCTGGCTCGATGCCGTAGATCTTGCCGCCCAGTTCTTTCTCGAACCTGGCGATGTCGGCAAAGGTTTTCAGGCCTTTGTCTGCCAGGTAGGTAGGCACGGCGAGGGTGGCACGGGCGTCTTCCAGGCTGGGCTTGTCGAGCACCTTGACTTGCTTGGCGTCGACGAACGGCGTGATGGTCTGGGTCATCAGTGGGTTCCAGTAGCCCAGGAACAGGTCCAGGCGCTGGTCGCGGATACCGGCGAAGATGATTTGCTGGGAGGCGCTGGTCTGTTTGGTCTTGTAGCCGAGGCCGTCGAGCAACACTTGGGTCATGGCGCTGGTGGCGATTACGTCGGTCCAGTTCACCACGCCCATGCGCACGTTCTGGCAGGATGCCGCGTCGGCAGCCAGTACGTTCGTGCTCAAGATGGCGCTGGCGCTGAGTGCGAGCACGCAGCGGCTGATCAGTCGGTTCATGGTGGATCCCTCGGCAGGTCGTTATTGTGGGGTCCGGCGTCTTTGTGCGCCGTGGGATCAAATTACGCAGCTTGAGGGCCGACAAAACGCACGGCGGCGACCAGCTCTTGCACTGCAGCGACCTGTGCTCTTGAATGGCTCGTTGAACTGGCGTATCACAGTGAGCACGCTGCCCGTCCTACGAGAGCGCACCATGTCCCAGGATTTCTACTTTCTGCTGATGCCGGGCTTCTCGGCCATCGGCTTTATCTCTGCGCTGGAACCGTTGCGGGTGGCCAACCGCTTTCGTGGCGAGCTGTACCGCTGGCATGTATTGAGTGCCGATGGCGGCGCGGTATTGGCGAGCAATGGCATGTCGGTCAACGCTGACGCCGCGCTGGAACCGTTGAAAAAGGGCGCGACGTTATTGGTGGTGGCGGGCTTCGAGCCGCTGCAGTTCGCCACGCCTGCGCTGGAGCACTGGCTACGGCGCCTTGACCATGATGGCGTGACCCTCGGCGCCATCGACACCGGCGCTTGTGTGCTCGCCGAAGCCGGGCTGCTCGACGGCCACCGCCTCACCCTGCACTGGGAAGCCATCGACGCGTTCAAGGAATCCTATCCGCACCTGACGGTCACCCAGGAACTGTTCGAAATCGACCGCCGCCGCATCACCTGCGCTGGCGGCACCGCTTCCATCGACCTGATGCTCGACTTGATTGCCCAGGCCCACGGACCCGAACTGGCGATCCAGGTCTCCGAACAATTCGTGCTCGGCCGCATCCGCCCACGCAAAGACCACCAGCGCATGCAGATCGCCACGCGCTACGGCATCAACAACAAGAAACTGGTGCAGGTGATCGGCGAAATGGAGCAACACACCGAGCCGCCGCTGAGCACCTTGGCCCTGGCCGAGGCGATCAAAGTCACCCGGCGCCAGTTGGAGCGGCTGTTCCGCCTGCACCTGAACGACACCCCGAGCAATTTCTACTTAGGCCTGCGCCTGGAAAAAGCCCGACAGCTCTTACGCCAAAGCGGTATGAGCGTGTTGGAGGTAGGTATTGCGTGCGGGTTCGAGTCGCCGTCGTACTTCACCCGCAGCTATCGCGCGCGGTTTGCGAAGTGTCCGAGGGAGGATCGGCGACGGGAGGTGGTGTAATGGCCAATTATAGTCAATTATACTCGCGACTATAATTTATAGTCCTTTCCATAATTGAGTATAAAACCATGTCCAAGCACAGCGGCTTTGTATTCCGCCGCCCCACCCTGGCCAGCAGTATTGCTGACGGCCTAGTGGGCGCCGGCATTCAGGATTTCACCTCTGGCCTGTTTCTCGCGGCGCCGCGTCGTACGGGCAAAAGTACTTTTTTGCGTGAGGATCTGATCCCGGAGTGCCAGCTTCGGGGTTGGCTTACCGTGTATGTCGATCTGTGGGCCGACAAAGAGAAAGATCCCGCGGAGTTGATTGCCAGTGCTATTGCTGCCGCGCTGGTGCCCTATGAAAAGGGCATTCGCAAGCTGGCCAAGCACATTGGAATCGAGAAACTGAGCTTTCTGCGTACCCTGTCCTGGGACTTCAGCAAGCCTCAATTGCCGGTTGGCGCGACGTTGACCCAGGCCTTGGAGTTGCTCCACCGCGCAGCGGAAAAACCTGTCGTCCTGGTGATTGACGAGGCTCAGCACGCTTTGACCAGCGATTCAGGCATCAATGCGATGTTCGCGCTCAAGGCTGCCCGGGATCAGCTCAACCAAGGCCGTGACGAGGACGGCAGCGGTTTGCATCTGGTATTCACCGGCTCCAATCGCGACAAGCTGGCTCACTTGGTACTGGGTAAAAGCCAGCCGTTCTTCGGCTCCAGCATCACGCCGTTCCCGCTGCTGGGTAAAGAGTTCACCCAGGCCTACACCGCGCACCTCAACGCGCACCTGGCCAAGACCAACCAATTCAACGCCGCCGATATTGATGAAGCCTTTGAGCTGGTAGGCCGGCGCCCCGAGATGTTGCGCACGATCATCGGTGAAGTGGCGCTGGAGTTGGGCGAAGCCAGCAACCTCGGCCAGTTGCTGCACAGTCGTGCCGAACTGCTGCGTGCCGGTGTGTGGACCGAATTCGAAAGCGCCTGGAACAACCTCACCATCCCCCAGCGCGCCGTACTGCAAGTGATGGTGGAGCGCTCGCAAAACAACGAACCCTTCGCGCCGTTCACCGACAGCACCGTAACGGCGGTCAGCAAGGCGCTGGAGGACATGGGCAGCGACGTGGTGCCGGGCACCCAGACGATTCAGGCCTGTATCGATGCCCTGCGCGACAAGGAACTGATGTGGAAGTCGAGCCGGGGAGGGTATGCCCTGGAGGACAAAACCTTCGGCGACTGGCTGCGCAACAAGCGCTGACATGTGGGAGGGGGCTTGCCCCCGATGACAGGCTGTCAGTTGATACAACTTCGGCTGACCCACCGCTATCGGGGGCAAGCCCCCTCCCACAGTAGATTAATGATGTGGCCTATTTCTTCAGCAGCGCCGAACACGCTGCTTTGTACGCTTCATGCTGGTATTTGTTCAGCGTCGCCGGCAGTTCGAAGTTGTGCTTCTTGTTCTGCGCATTAAGGGTCTGCGGCGACAGCAAGGTCACCTCAACCCCGTCCAGCAGCTGGAACACCCCTTCAATCTTGAACGTGGTCGGGCCACCGGCGAACTCGCCTTTCTTGCTGCGCTTCTTGATCGCGATACGCTCGATGGCGTTTTCCTGCACAAATGCCTTTACCTGTGCGGCGAAGGCTTTGACGTTGGCGGCCTCGTCATCGTCTTCCAGGGCAATTTTCTTGGTCGCCAGGGTGACGTGGGCAAGTGCCTGATTGTCCAGGGAGGCGACGGCGATGATGGCTTCGCTGCCTTTGATTTCGATGCCGCAAGTCTTCATGAATAGCCTTGGTTCAGAGTAAAAGTGGCGGAGATTGTCGCTTATTCCTGCCCAATCGACTCCAAAAACTCCGACCGCTCATCACTCATCCGCGCCAGGCAGTCGTTCTGTGCGATCGCGTAGGCCTTGGTGCCGGTCACCGCCGGAAAGGTGTCCACCGCGCAATCAGCGTCACGCAATTTTTCCCACTTTTGCTGGGCATCCTTCAGACGAGCGGTAATGTCCGCCAGCTTGGTCTTGTCGCTGCCGTAGGTCGACGCCATGCGTTCTAGCAGGCCCTGGTAGTTATCCTTGAGCAGCTGTTCAGCAGTGGTTTTGTTATAGGTGGCGCATTCCAGGGTTTGCTTGTCGTTTTCGATGCCGTCGCACGGCGTGCTGTCGGTGTCTTCAGCCGCGTGAACGCCGGTTGCGATGAGTGCCAAAGCCAGGAAAATCGATTTCATTGCGCCGTCTCATATCAGTTGATGCCCGAATTCTGGCTCAAGCGTAAGACAAAGAACAGCCGCGAGTCAGACCTCTCTTGGTAGCCTTTGTCGCGGATTGACGCTTTCGGCAATTCCCCTGTCGTTTTTGCACCCGGCTCTGTCGGCCCCTGGGCATATGCTGGCCCCAAAGCGCCGGCAGACGATTCGGCGCATGAATCGCCAATAAGGGGACGCCTGATGAGCCCAGCCGAATTGCACGCCGACAGCATCGTTATCGACGGGCTGATTATTGCCAAGTGGAACCGCGACCTGTTCGAGGACATGCGCAAAGGGGGGCTCACCGCCGCCAACTGCACGGTGTCGGTGTGGGAAGGGTTCCAGGCCACCATCAACAATATCGTGGCCAGCCAGACTTTGATCCGTGAGAACAGCGACCTGGTGATCCCGGTGAAAACCACTGCGGACATCCGCAAAGCCAAGGAACAGGGCAAGACCGGCATCATCTTCGGCTTCCAGAACGCCCATGCCTTCGAAGACCAACTCGGCTACGTCGAGATCTTCAAGCAGCTCGGCGTCGGTGTGGTGCAGATGTGCTACAACACCCAGAACCTGGTCGGCACCGGTTGCTACGAGCGCGACGGCGGCCTGTCGGGCTTCGGTCGCGAGATCGTCGCCGAGATGAACCGTGTCGGCATCATGTGCGACCTGTCCCACGTGGGCTCCAAGACGTCCGAAGAAGTCATCCTCGAATCGAAAAAGCCGGTGTGCTACTCCCACTGCCTACCGTCGGGCCTTAAAGAACACCCGCGCAACAAGTCCGATGAAGAGCTGAAGTTCATCGCCGATCACGGGGGGTTTGTCGGTGTGACCATGTTCGCGCCGTTCCTGGCCAAGGGCATCGATTCGACCATCGACGACTACGCCGAAGCCATCGAATACACCATGAACATCGTCGGTGAAGACGCCATCGGCATTGGCACCGACTTCACCCAGGGCCATGGCCAGGATTTCTTCGAAATGCTGACCCATGACAAGGGCTATGCCCGCCGTCTGACCAGCTTCGGCAAGATCATCAACCCGCTGGGCATCCGCACCGTGGGCGAGTTCCCCAACCTCACCGAGACCCTGCTCAAGCGCGGCCACCCTGAGCGCGTGGTACGCAAGATCATGGGCGAGAACTGGGTCAACGTCCTCAAGGACGTCTGGGGCGAATAAGCCACCGCTAACGCATCTTCTCCCCGGCCATCCGCGCCGGGGCATTACACAAGAATTTTCTGGAGTTAAGTTTCCATGGCCAAGATCGCCCCGCAATTGCCTATCGAAGTCGACAGCGAAACCGGTGTCTGGACCTCCGACGCCCTGCCGATGCTGTACGTGCCACGCCATTTTTTCGTCAACAACCACATGGGCATCGAAGAAGTGCTGGGCGCCGAGGCCTATGCCGAGATCCTCTACAAGGCCGGCTACAAATCCGCCTGGCACTGGTGCGAGAAAGAAGCCGAATGCCACGGCCTGGAAGGCGTCGCGGTGTTCGAGCATTACATGAAGCGCCTGTCGCAACGCGGCTGGGGCCTGTTCAAGATCCAGGACATCGACCTCGACAAAGGCACCGCCAGCGTCAAGCTCGAACACTCGGCGTTTGTCTACGTGTACGGCAAGGTCGGGCGCAAGGTCGACTACATGTTCACCGGCTGGTTTGCCGGTGCCATGGACCAGATCCTTGAGGCCCGAGGCAGCAAGCTTCGCACTGTGGCCGAACAAGTCTACGGAGGCTCCGAAGAGGGCCACGATGACGGCCTGTTCACCGTCAAGCCGTTGTAAGCCGAGGACCGTGCCATGGCTTTCGAAGCAATGTTCCAGCCGATCCAGATCGGCAAGCTGACCATCCGCAACCGCGTGCTCAGTACCGCCCACGCCGAGGTGTATGCCACCGATGGCGGGATGACCACTGACCGCTATGTGAAGTATTACGAAGAAAAAGCCAAGGGCGGTATCGGCCTGGCAATCTGCGGCGGTTCCTCGGTGGTGGCCATCGACAGCCCGCAGGAATGGTGGAGCTCGGTGAACCTGTCCACCGACCGCATCATCCCGCACTTCCAGAACCTGGCCGACGCCATGCACAAGCATGGCGCCAAGATCATGATCCAGATTACCCACATGGGCCGTCGCTCGCGTTGGGACGGCTTCAATTGGCCTACCCTGATGTCGCCGTCCGGCGTGCGTGAGCCGGTGCACCGTGCCACCTGCAAGACCATCGAGCCGGAAGAAATCTGGCGCGTGATCGGCAACTACGCCCAGGCCGCACGGCGCGCCAAGGCCGGTGGCCTGGACGGTGTGGAACTGTCCGCCGTGCACCAGCACATGATCGACCAGTTCTGGAGCCCAAGGGTCAACAAACGTACCGACGAATGGGGCGGCACCTTTGAAGGCCGCATGAAGTTCGGCCTGGAAGTATTGAAAGCCGTGCGCGCCGAAGTGGGTGATGACTTCTGCGTGGGCATGCGCCTGTGTGGTGACGAATTCCACCCGGACGGCCTGTCCCACGAGGACATGAAGCAGATTGCCAAGTATTACGACGACACCGGCATGCTCGATTTCATCGGCGTGGTGGGCTCGGGTTGCGATACCCATAACACCCTGGCCAACGTGATCCCCAACATGAGTTATCCACCGGAGCCGTTCCTGCACTTGGCTGCCGGTATCAAGGAAGTAGTCAAGGTCCCGGTGCTGCACGCGCAGAACATCAAGGACCCGAACCAGGCCACGCGCATCCTGGAAGGCGGCTACGTGGACATGGTCGGCATGACCCGTGCACACATCGCCGATCCGCACTTGATCGCCAAGATCAAGATGGGCCAGATCGACCAGATCAAGCAGTGCGTCGGCGCCAACTACTGCATCGACCGCCAGTACCAGGGCCTGGATGTGTTGTGCATCCAGAACGCCGCGACGTCCCGTGAATACATGGGCGTGCCGCATATCATCGAGAAGTCCACCGGGCCGAAACGCAAAGTGGTGGTGGTGGGTGCCGGCCCGGCCGGGATGGAAGCTGCACGCGTGGCCGCCGAACGTGGCCATGATGTGACGCTGCTGGAGAAGAAAGAATTTATCGGTGGGCAGATCACCACCGCTTCGAAAGCGCCGCAGCGTGACCAGATTGCGGGTATCACCCGCTGGTTCCAACTGGAGCTGGCACGCTTGAAAGTCGACCTGCGCCTTGGCGTGGCGGCGGATGCCGACACCATCCTGGACCTGCGTCCGGACGTGGTGGTGCTGGCGGTGGGCGGGCATCCGAATGTGGAGCAGAACGAACACTGGGGCGCCGCCGAAGGTTTGGTGGTGAGCAGTTGGGATGTGCTCGACGGCAAGGTAGCACCGGGCAAGAACGTGCTGGTGTACGACACCATCTGCGAATTCACCGGCATGTCGGTGGCGGATTTCCTCGCGGACAAAGGCAGCCAGGTCGAGATCGTCACCGACGACATCAAGCCGGGCGTGGCCATCGGCGGTACGTCGTTCCCGACCTACTACCGCAGCATGTACCCCAAGGAAGTGATCATGACCGGCGACATGATGCTGGAAAAGGTCTACCGCGAGGGCGACAAGCTGGTGGCGGTGCTGGAGAACGAATACACCGGCGCCAAAGAGGAGCGGGTGGTCGACCAGGTAGTGGTAGAGAACGGCGTGCGGCCGGACGAAGCCATCTACTACGCGCTCAAGGAAGGCTCGCGCAACAAGGGCCAGATCGACGTCGAAGCCTTGTTCGCGATCAAGCCGCAGCCGTGCCTGAGCGAGACGGGTGATGGGTACTTGCTGTTCCGCATCGGTGACTGTGTAGCGCAGCGTAATACCCACGCTGCGATCTATGACGCTCTGCGCCTGTGCAAAGATTTCTGAGCCAGCCTTGAACCAATGTGTACTCGGTCCAAATGTGGGAGGGGGCTTGCCCCCGATGGCGGAGTGTCAGTTGATACAGCTGTAGCTGACCCACTGCTATCGGGGGCAAGCCCCCTCCGACATTCAGCGCCAGTTTCACAGTAGACCTGTGCGGTCTGTGGGAGCTTCACCATGTTGAACACCTTGCTGCCTATTCTCTTGTTTACCGCCCTGGGCCTCGCCGTCCTCGGCGCCCTGCGCCGGGTGAACATGTGGCGCCGTGGCCGCGCGTCCAAAGTCGACCTGCTGGGCGGCCTGCTGGCCATGCCCAAGCGCTACATGGTCGACCTGCACCACGTGGTCGCCCGCGATAAATACATCGCCAATACCCACGTCGCCACCGCGTTGGGCTTCGTGCTGTCGGCCTTGCTGGCGATCCTGGTCCACGGTTTCGGCCTGCAAAGCCGTATCCTCGGCTACGCCTTACTGTTGGCCTCGGTGCTGATGTTTGTCGGGGCCACCTTCGTCTATCTGCGTCGGCGCAACCCGCCGTCGCGCCTGTCGAAAGGCCCGTGGATGCGCCTGCCGAAAAGCCTGATGGCGTTCTCGGTGAGCTTCTTCCTAGTGACGCTGCCGGTGGCCGGGATCCTGCCGGCGGACTTCGGCGGCTGGCTGCTCGCCGCATTGCTCAGCGTCGGTGTGTTGTGGGGCGTGTCCGAGATGTTCTTCGGCATGACCTGGGGCGGCCCGATGAAACACGCCTTCGCCGGTGCCCTGCACCTGGCCTGGCACCGCCGCGCCGAGCGTTTTGGCGGTGGCCGTTCCACCGGTTTGAAACCGCTGGACCTCAGTGACAAGACTGCGCCCCTGGGTGTGGAGAAACCCAAGGATTTCACCTGGAACCAACTGCTCGGTTTCGACGCCTGCGTGCAGTGCGGCAAGTGTGAAGCCGCGTGCCCGGCGTTCGCCGCCGGCCAGCCGCTGAACCCGAAAAAGCTGATCCAGGACATGGTCGTCGGCCTGGCCGGCGGCACCGATGCCAAGTTCGCCGGCAGCCCGTATCCGGGCAAAGCGGTGGGCGAGCACAGCGGCAACCCGCACCAGCCGATCGTCAACGGCCTGGTCGACGCCGAGACCCTGTGGTCGTGCACCACCTGCCGTGCCTGCGTGGAAGAGTGCCCGATGATGATCGAGCACGTGGACGCCATCGTCGACATGCGTCGCCACCTCACGTTGGAAAAAGGCGCCACGCCGAACAAGGGTGCCGAAGTCCTGGAAAACCTGATCGCCACCGACAACCCCGGTGGTTTCGCACCGGGCGGTCGCCTGAACTGGGCGGCGGACCTGAACCTGCCGCTGCTCAGCGAAAAAGGCAGTGCCGAGGTGCTGTTCTGGGTCGGCGACGGTGCCTTCGACATGCGTAACCAACGGACTTTGCGTGCCTTCGTCAAAGTGCTGAAAGCGGCCAAGGTCGACTTCGCCGTGCTCGGCCTGGAAGAACGCGACAGCGGTGATGTCGCCCGGCGCCTGGGTGATGAAGCGACCTTCCAACTGCTGGCTTCGCGCAATATCCAGACCCTGGCCAAGTACAGCTTCAAGCGGATCGTCACCTGCGACCCCCACAGTTTCCATGTGCTGAAAAATGAATACGGCGCTTTCAACGGCAACTACCGGGTACAGCATCACAGCACCTTCATGGCCGAGTTGATCGGTGAGGGAGCGCTGAACCTGGGCCAGCACAAAGGCAACAGCGTGACCTATCACGACCCTTGTTATCTCGGCCGCTACAACGGCGAGTACGAGGCGCCGCGCCAAGTGCTGCGTGCATTGGGGATTGAGGTCAAGGAAATGCAACGCTCGGGGTTCCGTTCACGCTGCTGCGGTGGCGGCGGCGGTGCGCCAATCACTGACATCCCCGGTAAGCAACGTATCCCGGACATGCGCATGGAAGACATCCGCGAAACCGGTGCCGAGCTGGTGGCGGTGGGTTGTCCACAGTGCACGGCGATGCTTGAGGGCGTTGTAGAACCAAGACCCTTGATCAAGGACATTGCCGAGCTGGTGGCCGACGCGCTGCTCGAAGACGCCGCGCCTGCCAAAGCCCCATTGAAGCGTGAACCTGCGGAGGTGCACTGATGAGCGACATTATCCGCCGCGACCCACGGGCCGAGTGGATCGCCCGCAACCGTCTGCACCCGCTGCATGCGGCGATGCAACCGGTGCAGCACAGTTGGATGGGCCCCAGTGGCGTCATCCGCAAGAACGTGCACGGCGTCGGTTTTATCGGCCCCAATGGCATCAAGCGTATTGACCGCAGCGGCGCGCAGCAGGGCGGCTCGGCCAAGCGTACGGCGGCGGTAGAAGTGCAATTGCCGCTGCATCAGATTGCCGCCCCCGCGTTCTACATCAACGTGGTACCGGACATGGTTGGCGGCCGCTTGAGCAGCCACGATCGCGACCTGCTTGGCCTGGCGCGACAACTGGCCGGCAGCGACGGCGCGGTGCTGGCGGTGGTGTTTGGTGATCACAAGGAAAGTGCGTTTGCCACGGCGGGTGTCGACCGTTTGCTGGTGCTGGAAGGCCACGCATTCGACGGTTATTCACCGGAGCAACGCGTCCAGGGCCTGCGGGCTGTGGACAACCAGTTCAACCCGCGACACTGGCTGCTGCCGGACAGCCGCAGCGGCGGTGGCGAGTTGGGTCGGCGCTTTGCCGCCAGCCTCAAGGAGCGCCCGGCCACGCGGGTGTGGCAGATCAAGGGCAACGAGTGCATCGGCCGCGCCGGTGCCGGCCAGGAAGACTTGGCCCGGCCACTGCCGCGCCTGGTCCTGGCGGCTGCCGAATGTGCCGATCCGGTCAGCGAAACCCGTCACGAAGTGCTGCCAGTGGAGTTATCCACAGCCCTGGCGCGCAGCCTGCCACGCATCGAAGACCTCGGCGCGGTGGCGGTGGACCCGGCGGCGATTCCCATGGCCGAAGCGGAATTCATTTTCTCCGGCGGCAACGGCGTGAAGGACTGGGCGCTGTTCCACCAGACCGCCGCCGCCCTGGGCGCCACCGAAGGCGCCTCGCGGGTGGCGGTGGACGATGGCTTCATGGCGCGGGATCGCCAGGTCGGTGCCAGCGGCACCTGGGTCACGGCGCGGGTCTACGTGGCCGTGGGTATTTCCGGGGCGATCCAGCACCTGCAAGGTATCGGCGCCTGCGACAAAGTGGTGGCGATCAACCTCGACCCGGGCTGCGACATGATCAAGCGGGCCGACCTGTCGGTGATCGGCGAAAGCGCCGCAATACTGCAAGCCTTGATCGCGGCGGTCGAGGCCTACCGCAACGGCGCCAAGCGCGATGCAGCATGAGGATACGACCATGACGACGAATGTAATCAGCCTGGTGTCCATCGGCGCCCACCCGACTTCCGGGCGCCCGCGCCGTGCCGAGCAGGATGCCCGTGCTGTGGAACTGGGCCTGCAAATGGCTGGGGATAAGTTGCAGGTGCTGCACGCCGGCAACATCGCCGAACCGACCCTGCGCAGCTACCTGGGCATGGGCCTGCCGCAATTGCATGTGCTGGAGCAACCGGCGGGTAGCGATGCGTTGCCGGTGCTCAGTGAGTACCTGCGCGATGCGGGTGCCCAAGTGGTGCTCGCCGGCAGCCAGGCCGAAACCGGTGAAGGCTCGGGCATGCTGCCGTTCCTGCTGGCCGAGCAACTGGGTTGGCCGCTGATCGTGGGGCTGGCGCAGGTGGAGTCCATCGACGGCGGTGTGGCCCATGTGCTGCAAGCCTTGCCCCGTGGTCAGCGGCGGCGCTTGAAGGTGCGCCTGCCGTTCCTGGCGACGGTGGATAACGCTGCGCCCAAGCCACGGCAAAGCGCCTACGGCCCGGCGCAACGCGGTGAGTTGGCGGCCCATGAAGTCCGGATTGAAGAGGATGAGCTGTTCCATGCGGCGGTGTTGCAGCCGGCCAAGCCACGGCCCAAGCGTCTCAAGGTGATCAAGGCCAAGAGCGGCGCTGACCGGATGAAAGCCGCCACGGCCAAGGCCAGTGGTGGCGGTGGGCAAGTGCTCAAGGGTGTGAGCCCGGAAGAGGGCGCCCAGGCGATCCTCAAGCTATTGGTTGAGGAAGGTGTGGTTCGCTGAACATGAACAGGGACTGTGGTTTACCCACAATCCCTGTTGACCTGTCTGTGGATAACCTGTTCGCGGTTGTCCACACCCCTGATGAATCAAGCGCTAGAGTCCCATGTACGAAAAATAACCAAGCTAACTGAAGGTTTTTGATGGGGTTTTTCGCTGCATCGGTGTATTTCTCTGAACCGACTTGCCCCCATAGTCTGTTGGTGCTTCTGTGGATAACGTGTTCGCTCTCGGCTGAGGGCCTTATTAATAAAGGCCTGCATGGAGTTGATCAAAATCTGATCGATGTAAGCGGTTTCTCAGCTGAGACGCCTGAAAGCCTAGATTCATGAAGCTTTGAGGTGGTTTTCCACAGCGTGATCGGAGTTGCCCCCAAAGTCTGTTGGTGCATCTGTGGATAAGGTGTTCGTGTACTGCTACAAGCCACGTCAATCATGGCTTTCATTAGGTTGTTCAAAAAACGAACAAAGCCGGCCCAGACTCACTGGTTTGAATAAGTCACGGATTTTATTCACTTAATTTCAGGCTGGTGCGGCGCTTGTCCACAATTGCTGTGGGTGGCTCTGTGGATAAGTTGTTGGGCAAAGGCTGGAGGGCAGGGGAAACAAGGGGAAGCAGGGGGTTGAATGTTTTTTGTACAATTCAGCCCCCCGGACCAACGTGTCATTCGTGAGCGGCAACACCCTTGAGGTAGGGCGCCGGAGCGGCCCCAAGGTTGTGCAGCATGCGCTCGCTATACCAGTCCACGAAGTTCACCACGCCGAACTCATAGGTCTTGGAGTACGGGCCAGGCTGGTAAGCGGTGGAGTTGATCCCGCGCTGGTTCTCTTCGGCCAGGCGACGATCCTGGTCGTTGGTGGCGTCCCACACTTCGCGCATGCGTGCCACATCGTAGTCCACACCTTCCACGGCGTCCTTGTGCACCAGCCACTTGGTGGTGACCATGGTTTCCTGGGCGCTGATCGGCCACACAGTGAACACGATGATGTGGTCGCCCATGCAGTGGTTCCAGGAGTGGGGCAGGTGCAGGATGCGCATCGAGCCCAGGTCCGGGTTCTTGATGCGGCCCATGAGTTTGGCGCAGCCCTGTTTACCGTCCATGGTCATCGACACGGTGCCTTTGAGCAGCGGCATGCGCACGATACGGTTACGCAGGCCGAAGCTGGCGTGGGCGTAAGGGATCTTCTCGGCATCCCAGGCGGCGGCGGAGGCGGCTACATGGTCCTTGAACGCCTGGTCGGCGCGCGGATCGGTGACGTCGTCCCATTCCAGCAGGGTTTTCAGCAGTTCCGGGTGCGACGCGTTGCAGTGGTAGCACTCGCGGTTGTTTTCCAGCACCAGCTTCCAGTTGGCTTTTTCCATCAAGGTGGTTTGCACCGCCACCTTGGTGTTCTCCATGTCGTAGGGTTCCATGTAGTGGTTCAGCGTCGACAGGAAGTCGTCGATGGCCGGCGGGTTCTCCGCCAGGCTGATGAAGATGTAGCCGCCGGCGGTCTTCACGTTCACTGGCTTGAGGCCGTACTGCTTCATGTCAAAGTCGGCGCCCATCTCGGTGCCGGCGAACAGCAGGCGGCCGTCCAGCTCGTAGGTCCACTGGTGGTAGTGGCACACGAGTTTGGCGACCTTGCCCTTGTCGCTGGTGCACAAGCGCGAGCCACGGTGGCGGCACACGTTGTGGAACGCGTGCACCACGCCTTCGGCGCCACGGATCACGATGATCGGGTTCTTGCCCACTTGCAGGGTCAGGTAGTTGCCCTTGGTGGGGATCTCGCAGGTCATGCCGGCGATCAACCACTCTTTCTGGAAGATCTCCTGCATGTCGATATCAAACAGCCGCTCATCAGAGTAGAACGGCTGTGGCAGCGAGAAAGTGCGCTCGCGCTCTTGCAGCATCTGCGCGGTGGCCTTGCGTGCGGGTTCCAGCGGATCGCCCAAGCTTAAGGTTGCGGTGACGTCCATCGTGTGTGTCCTCATGGCCATTCTGTGTGGCCGGCGAATAGTGGCTACGGTTGTACTACGCAAGGCATAAAGAAAGCGTCGTTGTTGGGAGCGAGTGTGGGGCCGCGCAACGTCAGAACCTTATCCGTGGGCGACATGGCCCAATCTGTTCCCGACGCGCAACCCTAGGTCGTTGGGGGCTGGTCGCGATAAGTATGTGAATGTCGCAGATAGGTAAATGGGCGGTTCCGGCGTTACGCAGAATCGCCACCATAAGGCCGACGTCGGCGGTGGAGAACAACATGTCCAATAATTTCCTGAATCCGGTAACCACCCAGACCTGGGCCAATGGTCGGCACATTGTCCGGTGCGTCAAAGTCATCCAGGAAACCTGGGACGTACGCACCTTCTGCTTCATGGCTGATCAGCCGATCCTGTTCTTCTTCAAGCCAGGGCAATTCGTCACCCTGGAACTGGAGATCGAAGGCCAGCCGATCATGCGTTCCTACACCATTTCCAGCTCGCCGTCGGTGCCGTACAGCTTCTCGGTGACCATCAAGCGCGTGCCGGGCGGCAAGGTTTCCAACTGGCTGCACGACACGTTGCACGAGGGCCAGGAACTGGCGGTGCACGGGCCGGTAGGCCTGTTCAATGCCATCGACTATCCGAGCCCGAAGGTGCTGTACCTCAGCGGCGGCGTCGGCATCACGCCGGTGATGTCCATGGCCCGTTGGTTCTACGATACCAACGCCAATGTCGACATGACCTTTATTCACAGCGCCCGCTCGCCCAAGGACATCATCTACCACCGCGAGCTGGAGCACATGGCGTCGCGAATCGACAACTTCAGCCTGCATCTGATTTGCGAGAAGCACGGGTTGGGCGAGCCATGGGCCGGTTATCGCGGTTACCTGAACCACAAGATGCTCGAACTGATGGTGCCGGACTTCCTCGAGCGCGAAGTGTTCTGTTGCGGGCCTACGCCTTACATGAACGCAGTGAAGCGCTTGCTGGAAGTGGCCGGTTTCGACATGACGCGGTATCACGAGGAGTCCTTCGGCGCCACGCCGCCGGAAGCCCGTGCCGATGCGGTGGAACAAGCCGAACAGGCCGCCGAAGCGCCGGAAATCGACTTGGCGGATCTGCATCAGGTGGAGTTCATTGCGTCGGGCAAAAGTATTCGCGTGGCCCCTGGCGAAACTGTCCACGCCGCTGCTGCGAAGCTTGGATTGCTGATCCCGAAAGCCTGCGGCATGGGCATCTGTGGTACGTGCAAGGTGATGAAGCTGGGTGGCGAGGTCGAGATGGACCACAACGGCGGGATTACCGAGGAAGATGAAGCCGAGGGTTACATCCTGTCGTGCTGCAGCGTGCCGAAGGGTGATGTGCGTATCGAGTTCTGACTAACGAAGCCGTTCTAAATGTGGGAGGGGGCAAGCCTCCTCCCACAGTCAGTGCTTAACGCACAAACAGGTTGATGATGTACGAGCCCGATGCTGTCATTTCGAACTCTTTTCCGGTGACGGTAAAGGTGCGGGATGGCTCGACGATGGTGTCGCCGACGTTCGCCAGCTTCCTCAGGTCATCCAGGCTGACGAGCGTGGCATTGACGTCGCCGCGCAGTTGAGAGTCAGTGGTGTAGCATTGAATTTCCATGATGTTGCCCTCGATAGGATTTCCATTTCCAGCCGATTATTCGGCAGGCAGTCAGCCCGAAAAAACGCGTCCGTTGTTTCGAGGTGACGGGATCTTATCCAGGGCAGGGGCTAGATAGATACTGTCGGAAACACGTACAAACAGTCTCTGAGAATGGGCTGAGAGGCCCGTCTTTTCAGGCTTCCATCACTTTCCGAATGTCCGCAGCCAATTCTCTTACACGCTCTTCCTCGGTATCCCACGCACACATAAAGCGCGCGCCGCCCTTGCCGATGAAGGTGTAGAAACGCCAGCCCTTGGCCGTCAACGCTGCGATGGCCGGTTCCGAGAGTTGCAGGAACACGCCGTTGGCCTGCACCGGGAACATCAACTCCACACCGGGAATATCCGCCACCAGGCTGCTCAGCAGCTGCGCGCAGTGGTTGGCATGGCGTGCGTGTTTGAGCCAGGCGTCGTTTTCCAACAGACCTACCCACGGGGCCGAAAGAAAGCGCATTTTCGATGCCAGCTGCCCGGCCTGTTTGCAGCGGTAGTCGAAGTCTTCGGCCAGCTTGTGGTTGAAGAACAGGATCGCTTCACCCACGGCCATGCCGTTCTTCGTGCCGCCAAAGCACAGCACGTCCACACCGGCTTTCCAGGTCAGGTCGGCGGGCGAGCAGCCGAGGAACGCGCAGGCGTTGGAGAAGCGTGCGCCGTCCATGTGCAGGTTCAGGCCCAGCTCTTTGCAGGTGGCGCTGATGGCGCGGATTTCTTCCGGGGTGTACACGCTGCCGACTTCCGTGGCTTGGGTCAGGGTGACCACGCGTGGCTTGGGGTAGTGGATGTCCTGGCGCTTGAGGGCGATCTCGCGGATCGACTCCGGGGTCAGCTTGCCGTTTTCGGTGCGGGCGGTGAGCAGCTTGGAGCCGTTGGAGAAAAACTCCGGCGCGCCGCATTCGTCGGTTTCGACGTGGGCGGTTTCCGAGCAAATCACGCTATGGTAGCTCTGGCACAGCGAAGACAGCGCCAGTGAGTTGGCGGCGGTACCGTTGAAGGCGAAGAACACTTCGCAGTCGGTTTCGAACAAGTTGCGGAAACCGTCGGCGGCGCGGTGGGTCCATTCATCATCGCCGTAGGCGCGTTGATGGCCCTGGTTGGCTTGTTCCATGGCGGCCCAGGCTTCCGAGCAGATGCCGGAATAGTTGTCACTGGCGAATTGTTGGCTCTTGTCGGTCATGGCCCATTCCTGTGGTCGATGTTGGTGCGCACTGTAACCAAGATTGTCGCGGGTGCGCACGCACTGTAAATGCAAAGTCACTGGGGAATTATGCACGGTACTGGAACGATGCCTGTCGGACGTGTCCGCGATGGGGCTCTGGATCTGCTCAAGTGGCTGGCGCTGTTGAGTATGGTACTGGACCACCTGCGCTATGTCGGTTTAAGCCTGGATGGCCTGTATGTGCCGGGGCGCCTGGCGTTTCCGTGGTTTTGCCTGGCGATTGCGGCCAACCTGCATCGGGTCGCAGGCACGCCAGTGACGCGCCAATGGCATTACGTGGGGTGGCTGTTGCTGTTCAGTGTGATCAGCGAAGTGCCATACCGGATGTTTATCGAGGATGCCGATACGCTGAACGTATTGCCGACGTTGGCGCTGGGTTTGCTGGTTGCCAGAGGATGGCATCAGAAGGCGCTTCTTGATCGAGGATTGGCGCTGATTGCTGTCATGATCGCAGCCGTGTTTTCCACGCAGCTGATGTTTGGCTTTTTTGGCGTATTACTGCCACTGGCGATGGTGCTGGTGTTTTGTCGTCCCTGGTATTTCAGCATATTACCGGGCGCGGTCTGCGTCGTAGCCAATCAATGGCAGGCCCTGCTCAACAGCGGTACGTTTTTGGCGCTGTCGGGACTGACGGTGTGCATGGTCGCGCCACTGCTCGGCTTGGTCCTGCTGCGACATGCCAAAAACGCCGCGCCACCCGCCATGCGGCGCTGGGCGTATAGCCTTTACCCCGCGCATTTTATGGTGTTGCTTGCCGTTCGACAGGTGATTGCTTGACCGCGCAAGGGCCGTATTGGCTATGGCTTTTCAAGCCAGGGAGGAGGGAACGGATGGGCACGATACAGTTCACGCATTCTTTTTACATCGCTCTCGAACCAGTCCCGTATCCATCGTCGGTACTGCAGGGAAATAACCTGTTGATTCGTTGGGTTGTCACATCCTTCGATGACAGCCTGGGCGGCCATCATTCCTGACATTAGTGCTTTAAGAACCCCATGAGAGGCGCCCGGATCTATCACTGTGCTGGCGTCTCCCGCGATGAAGTAGCCATTGCCTGCCGATTGCTCGCAGATTCTCCAAGTAACATCGGCACCCTGCATTTTCCCCACGTGGGTCAGGTGTTCGAAGGAGGATGGAACAGCAGAGGCCTTGCAGATCTGAGCGTGCTCAAAATAGAGGCGTGTCCAGTGATACAGCTTTCGTCCTACCTGTGCGGTCCAATACCACCCCAGCCGATCGGCGAAAATACCCAGTGCACTTTCGTCGACCGTTCCGCTCGTATAACCATACAGGGCCGTAAGTGGCGGTGAGTAGCAACGTGATCCCAGCCCGAGCTGACGTGTGAGCCAGCCATGAGCGCCGCTGGCATCCACAAGCTGGCGGCAAGACAGAGCCCCGGTAAGGGTTTGCACGCCCATGACGCGACCGTTTTCCAGGAGTACCTTTTTTGCATGGCAAGGCTGCAGGGCCTGGACCCCCAGCGCGATTGCCTTCGCCAATAAAAAGCCATCCAATGTGGACCTGGGTATTTGAAACCCTGACCAAGCGCCATCGGCATCATTTCCGAAGGGAGTAAAGTTTCGTTCCTTATCCCACGTTACCCAGTTTCCAAAAGGCCTGATGAATTTGCCCGCCTGCACTTGGTTCATCACACCTAACTGTTTAAGAAGAGGCTCTATGCCAGGATGCAGTGTTTCGCCAGGACGTTCGCGAGGAAATGAAAGGCGCTCAACAATGGCCACCCTCAAGCCATGTTGAGCGCAAGCAATAGCCGTCGCGCATCCTGCTGGGCCGGCGCCTATTATGACGACATCGTAGTCAGTCATCGTGTCGGACTTTAGTTGTGGTTAAACGGGTTGCCATGGACGCGTGCCTGATTGGTGAAAAATGACATGTGGCCAGACGAGATAATTTGAAGTTTCTATGACTTTGATTAAGGTTTTATTGAAGTGTGGAGAGGCGCTTGGTTCATAGCGATAGAGTTCGAATCGATAAGCGGCGGCATCAAGTTTGACGTTTGAATTTAGAGGGGCGTCGAGCTCTCTTAAATCGTCGGACGTTATAGTTTTGAACGAGCGTATAAACCATTTTTCATGCAGGGAGCCGAGTGCAAGTTTGACACGTCGGAATGCATCAATACGTCTTTGGTATTCCAAGGTATCAATTTTGCCGGTCAAGGCGAGTGAGAACTTACCTTCCAGAGCGCTTTCCGTATAATCACCATAGCGATAACTGTGATAAGCAATTTGTGTCACGTTGTTGGCAATAATACTGTGTGGTGCGGGGATGCCGTCCCAAGAAAAACCGGCGGTGATGCCTATTTCCTGATCGAGCATCGGTTTAATCGTCGGGCCCGCTCCGGCGTCGGGTTCAAAGGATTGAGCGGCGTCAGGAGCGACTGCCGGCCAAAATGAACTCAGCGCGGCGCACAGTTTTGCGTCCTCTGGAAAAGGGCTGCCTAGCCTGTACGCTGCGAGGTGCGGCACGGCGCCCGAGCTACTCTCGTATTCGACCGCACCGACATCCCAGCCAGGAGCAAAGACTCCCGCTGCGGCATCTGGAAGGCATGAGGCACGTTTTGCCGACGCTGTATCAGGTTTGGCCGCAGTCGACTGTCCAACAGTTGACCCATGGTGACCCACAATCGCAGTTATGCTGACATCAGTGCTGGAAAAGAGGGTGGGAAAAGACTGGATATTGGCCGCATAGCGAGAATCGGACAGGCATTCAGGGGCTGTCCGAAACACGGTTTTTTGAATGTCCGGACTCAGGGTCTCCAGCCACTCGCTCAGATGCCGCTGATTACACAGAGGGTAGAAGTCGGGAGCGCACAGCAAAGAGTAGGCGGGTATGCGATTTGGAAAAGCGGTGTCCAGCGCTGGGCATTGAGCTTGAATCCAGCCGTCTGCGGTAAAGTCCAGGTAATGCAGGGCTTGGAAGTCGCCTTTTTCCAGCTCACTGAGGATGCCTGGCTGTTGGTTGAAGTTAACAAGGTTGCCGGCGTCGTCAACTTTATGGCGAATGTGCACATATTCCGGAGCGTTTTCGGGCCCGATCAGGGTGGATGCTAACAGCCTTGGCGATTTTGGTACGTTGAAGGTCAACGGCTTACCTTTGTATTGCGCCGCTTCAACCAGAAATCTGCGTGGCGAGGCTGCCATGAGCCCCGCGCCGAATTCCAGTTCGCAAAGCCAGTTGCCGAGCCCTTCGGTTATGACAAAAGGTGGTTGACTGATGTCTGGCTCTTCCCAGCCCGACCCGGCGCCCAACATCAAGTGTAGGCGGCGTATTTTCTCGTTTTTGTGCATCGCTGTCAGTTGGACGTCAAGGTTCAGACCCTCAATGCACTCGGTGCCGTGGAACAGTTTGTGCAGGGGTACCCAAAAATCGTGGGTTTCGTCCTTTTCGCGCACGCGCATAGGGCCGAAAGTTGTGGCGTCTCCTTTGCGTTGGATGGCGATGTAGGCGGCGTATCGAGCAGGCAAGACACGAATGGCGTGGTTGTCATCTGCAACAAAAGGTAGGAACCCTCTACTTTGTGCATCGTACAAAGGTTCAGCGGTGCCAACGCGTGATATGCCGGTTCGTGAAAAACACATATCGGCCTGTTCTTTGTGAACTGTATCAGGTGCCGGTCGGTACTCATTAGCAAAGACGACCACTGCCATGGGCGCACCATTGGCGAGTTCTTTTAATTGCTGGAGGCTGGGTGGTTGGCTGCCGTAAACATAGTTCATGACTGTTTCCAGCTCGGCAGCCGTGGGGTAAATCTGAAGGGGATTACCTTTCGCATCCATTGTTACGTTAGCGTTGGCCAGTGCGTGAAACAGCAAACTGAGTGCGGGCTTGCCGGGTTCAATGCCGCGTACACCGCTTGACGCGAAGTCTTCAAAGCCGGCGAGTGTTCGATCCACCTTTAAGACGTTACGCAGTTCATCTTGCAAGGAAGGTGCAAGGATGTTGAGGCCGTGATGAAGCAGTAAGTTATGCCAGCCACCAGGGGCCAGTCGGGTGCAAATATCTTTGACTTGATCAATTAAAGCCATGTTTGTTCTCCTGCGGTTTAAAAGTCAGTTTCAAGATAGCGTTGCCGGATTGTTGCGCGAGTCGAGGTATTGCTCGGGGAGTAATTAAGTTCTGATGTAGGGTGAAATGCAAAAGACGTTTTGTAAGTGGTTATTTGGTTGGGTGTTTTCAAAGTTTATTTTAATGTTTGCCTATTAGTGGTTTTTGTAAGAAGCCTCTTTCAGTAGGTTTGTTTGTATATAAAACTTTCTGCCGGGCAGGTGCCTGCCTCTTCGTGTACGTTGAAAACGAGGTCGACCAGCAACCCATGTCGTAAACGCACCTTTGCATGGCGTGCGCAGGCATTTGACCTGTCTGCGCCAGCCCTACCATCGCATCAAAGGGCCCTGCACGGGCCTCAACAATACGAAAGGCTGGGAGAGACGCGATGTTCAGCAAACAAGACCAGATCCAGGGATATGACGACGCACTGCTGGCGGCCATGAATGCCGAGGAGCAGCGCCAGGAAGATCATATCGAGTTGATCGCGTCAGAGAACTACACCAGCAAACGCGTGATGCAAGCCCAAGGCAGCGGCCTCACCAACAAATACGCCGAAGGCTACCCAGGCAAGCGCTACTACGGTGGCTGCGAGCATGTGGACAAAGTTGAAGCCCTGGCCATCGAGCGCGCCAAGCAGCTGTTCGGCGCCGATTACGCCAACGTGCAGCCACACTCCGGCTCGTCCGCCAACAGCGCTGTGTACCTGGCCCTGCTGAACGCCGGCGACACCATCCTGGGCATGAGCCTGGCCCACGGCGGTCACCTGACCCACGGCGCCAAGGTGTCGTCCTCGGGCAAGCTGTACAACGCGGTGCAATACGGGATCAACACCGACACCGGCCTGATCGATTACGACGAAGTCGAGCGCCTGGCGGTGGAGCACAAGCCGAAAATGGTCGTGGCCGGTTTCTCCGCCTACTCCAAGACCCTGGATTTCCCACGCTTCCGTCAGATCGCGGACAAAGTGGGGGCGCTGCTGTTCGTCGACATGGCCCACGTCGCCGGCCTGGTTGCCGCCGGCCTTTACCCGAACCCGCTGCCCTACGCCGACGTGGTCACCACCACCACCCACAAGACCCTGCGCGGTCCTCGTGGCGGCCTGATCCTGGCCAGGTCCAATGAAGAGATCGAAAAGAAGCTCAACGCCGCCGTATTCCCCGGTGCCCAGGGCGGCCCGCTGATGCATGTCATCGCCGGCAAGGCCGTGTGCTTCAAGGAAGCGCTGGAGCCAGGCTTCAAGGCTTACCAGCAGCAAGTGATCGACAACGCCCAGGCGATGGCCAGCGTATTTATCAAACGCGGCTACGATGTAGTGTCCGGCGGCACCGATAACCACCTGTTCCTGGTCAGCCTGATCCGTCAGGGCCTTACCGGCAAAGAGGCGGACGCCGCCCTCGGTCGCGCCCACATCACCGTCAACAAGAACGCCGTGCCGAATGACCCGCAGTCGCCGTTCGTGACCTCGGGCCTGCGCATCGGCACCCCGGCGGTGACCACGCGTGGTTTCAAAGTGCCGCAGTGCATCGAACTGGCCGGCTGGATCTGCGACATCCTCGACAACCTCGGCGATGCCGACGTCGAGGCCAACGTGGCCAAGCACGTGTCTGCCCTGTGCGCTGATTTCCCGGTTTATCGCTGAGCGCGGTTTTGGAGTAATGACTATGCAACGCTACTCGGGCTTCGGCCTCTTCAAGCACTCCCTCAGCCACCATGAAAACTGGCAGAAGATGTGGCGCACGCCGACCCCCAAGAAAGTCTACGACGTGGTCATCGTCGGCGGCGGCGGGCATGGTCTGGCGACCGCCTACTACCTGGCCAAAGAGCACGGCATCACCAACGTGGCCGTGGTCGAGAAAGGCTGGCTGGGCGGCGGTAACACCGCGCGCAACACCACCATCGTGCGTTCCAACTACCTGTGGGACGAGTCGGCGCACCTGTACGAACACGCGATGAAGCTGTGGGAAGGCCTGTCCCAGGACCTCAACTACAACGTGATGTTCTCCCAGCGTGGCGTGTACAACCTGTGCCACACCTTGCAGGACATCCGTGATTCCGAGCGCCGTGTGAGCGCCAACCGCCTCAATGGCGTGGACGGCGAATTGCTCAATGCCAAGCAAGTGGCCGACGAGATCCCATACCTCGACTGCTCGAAAAACACCCGCTACCCGGTGCTCGGCGCCACCGTGCAACGGCGCGGCGGCGTGGCCCGTCACGATGCCGTGGCCTGGGGCTTTGCCCGTGCCGCCGACGCCCTTGGCGTGGACCTGATCCAGCAGACCGAAGTGATCGGCTTTCGCAAGGAAAACGGCGTGTGCATCGGCGTGGAAACCAACAAGGGCTTCATCGGCGCCAAGCGCGTCGGTGTAGTCACTGCCGGTAATTCCGGGCACATGGCTTCGCTCGCCGGGTTCCGCCTGCCCATCGAATCCCACCCGCTGCAAGCGCTGGTGTCGGAGCCGATCAAGCCGATTATCGACAGCGTGATCATGTCCAACGCCGTACACGGCTACATCAGCCAGTCCGACAAGGGCGACCTGGTGATCGGCGCCGGTATCGACGGCTACAACGGCTACGGCCAGCGCGGCTCGTACCCGGTGATCGAACACACCATCCAGGCCATCGTCGAGATGTTCCCGGTGCTGTCCCGCGTGCGCATGAACCGTCAGTGGGGCGGCATCGTCGACACCACGCCGGATGCGTGCCCGATCATCTCCAAGACTCCGGTGCCGAACATGTTCTTCAACTGCGGTTGGGGCACCGGGGGCTTCAAGGCCACGCCGGGCTCAGGCAACGTGTTTGCCGCCAGCCTGGCCAAGGGTGAAATGCACCCATTGGCGGCACCTTTCTCCATCGACCGTTTCCACAACGGTGCGTTGATCGACGAACACGGCGCTGCGGCCGTCGCCCACTAACAGGAGAAATTCCCTATGTTGCATATCTTCTGTCCTCACTGTGGCGAACTGCGCTCCGAAGAGGAATTCCACGCATCCGGCCAAGCGCATATTCCGCGCCCGCTGGACCCGAATGCCTGCACCGATGAAGAGTGGGGCGACTATATGTTCTTCCGCGACAACCCGCGCGGCCTGCACCACGAACTGTGGATTCACGCTGCCGGTTGCCGCCAGTACTTCAACGCGACCCGCGACACCCTGACCTACGAAATTCTTGAAACCTACAAGATCGGTGAGAAGCCACAATTCACCGCCAAGGCCTCTGGAGAGAAGGTATGAGCCAGACCAATCGCCTGTCCAACGGTGGCCGGATCGACCGTAATAAAGTCCTGACGTTTACTTTCAACGGCCAGACCTACAAAGGCTTTGAAGGCGACACATTGGCCGCCGCCCTGCTGGCCAACGGCGTCGACATCATCGGCCGCAGCTTCAAGTACTCGCGCCCTCGCGGCATCTTTGCCGCCGGCGCCGAAGAGCCGAACGCGGTGCTGCAGATCGGCGCCACCGAAGCCACCCAGATTCCCAACGTGCGCGCCACGCAACAGGCGCTGTACCAAGGCCTGGTCGCCACCAGCACCAACGGCTGGCCGAACGTCAACAATGACGTGATGGGCATCCTCGGCAAGGTTGGCGGCAAGCTGATGCCGCCGGGGTTCTACTACAAAACCTTCATGTACCCGCAATCGTTCTGGATGACCTACGAGAAGTACATTCGTAAGGCCGCCGGCCTCGGCCGCTCGCCGACCGAGAATGACCCGGACACCTACGACAACTTCAACCGTCACTGTGACGTGCTGGTCGTCGGCGCCGGTCCTGCGGGCCTGGCTGCCGCACTGGCCGCCGCCCGCAGCGGTGCCCGCGTGATCCTCGCCGACGAGCAGGAAGAGTTCGGTGGTTCGCTGCTGGACTCGCGTGAAAGCCTCGACGGCAAGCCGGCTGTGGAATGGGTTGCCAGCGTCATCGCTGAACTCAAGGCCCTGCCGGACGTGGTGCTGTTGCCCCGCGCCACCGTCAACGGCTACCACGACCATAACTTCCTGACCATTCACGAGCGCCTCACCGATCACCTCGGTGACCGTGCGCCGATTGGCGTGGTGCGTCAGCGTATCCACCGTGTGCGTGCCAAGCGCGTGGTGCTGGCGACCGGCGCGTGCGAGCGTCCGCTGGTGTACGGCAACAACGACGTGCCGGGCAACATGCTGGCCGGTGCGGTCTCCACCTACGTGCGTCGCTACGGCGTGGCACCGGGCAAGAAGCTGGTGCTGTCGACCAACAACGACCACGCCTACCGCGTTGCCCTGGACTGGCTCGATGCCGGCCTGCACGTGGTGGCCGTGGCCGATGTACGCCACAACCCACGCGGCGCGCTGGTGGAAGAAGCCCGCGCCAAAGGCATTCGTATCCTCACCGGCAGCGCCGTGATCGAAGCCCGTGGCAGCAAGCACGTGACCGCCGCCCGCGTGGCTGCGATCGATGTGAAAGCGCATAAAGTCACCAGCCCAGGCGAATGGCTGGAGTGCGACCTGGTAGCCAGCTCCGGCGGCTATAGCCCGGTAGTTCACCTGGCTTCGCACCTGGGCGGCAAGCCGACCTGGCGTGAAGATATCCTCGGTTTTGTACCGGGCGAAGCGCCGCAGAAACGCGTGTGTGTCGGTGGGATCAACGGGGTCTACGGCCTTGGCGACTCCCTGGCGGATGGTTTTGAAGGCGGCGTGCGCGCGGCCAGCGAAGCCGGTTTCGCGCCGGTGGAAGGCACCTTGCCCAAAGCGCTGAGCCGCCTGGAAGAGCCGACTTTGGCGGTTTACCAAGTACCGCACGACAAGCCGACTGCACGGGCGCCGAAGCAATTCGTCGACCTGCAGAACGACGTGACCGCCGCCGCCATCGAACTCGCCACTCGCGAAGGTTTCGAGTCGGTCGAGCACGTCAAGCGCTACACCGCGCTGGGCTTCGGCACCGACCAGGGCAAACTGGGCAACGTCAACGGCCTAGCCATTGCCGCCCGCTCGCTGAACGTGACCATCCCGCAGATGGGCACCACCATGTTCCGTCCCAACTACACGCCGGTGACTTTCGGCGCCGTAGCGGGCCGTCACTGTGGGCACATCTTCGAACCGGTGCGCTACACCGCGTTGCACGCCTGGCACGTGAAGAACGGTGCCGAGTTTGAAGACGTCGGCCAGTGGAAGCGCCCTTGGTACTTCCCGCGCAACGGTGAAGACCTGCACGCCGCCGTCAAACGCGAATGCCTGGCCGTGCGTGACAGCGTCGGCCTGCTGGATGCGTCCACCCTCGGCAAGATCGACATCCAGGGCCCCGACGCGCGGGAGTTCCTCAACCGCATCTACACCAACGCCTGGACCAAGCTCGACGTGGGCAAGGCGCGCTATGGCCTGATGTGCAAGGAAGATGGCATGGTCTTCGACGACGGCGTGACTGCCTGCCTCGCCGACAACCACTTCCTGATGACCACCACCACCGGCGGCGCTGCCCGTGTGCTGCAATGGCTGGAAATCTACCAACAGACCGAGTGGCCAGACCTCAAGGTGTATTTCACCTCGGTCACCGACCACTGGGCGACCATGACCCTGTCCGGCCCCAACAGCCGCAAGCTGCTGGCGGAAGTCACCGACATCGACCTGGACAAGGACGGGTTCCCGTTCATGACCTGGAAAGAAGGCCTGGTCGGCGGCGTACCGGCGCGGGTGTTCCGCATTTCGTTTACCGGTGAGCTGTCGTACGAAGTCAACGTGCAGGCCGACTACGCCATGGGTGTGTTGGAAAAAATCGTCGACGCCGGCAAAAAGTACAACCTGACCCCGTACGGCACCGAGACCATGCACGTATTGCGGGCCGAGAAGGGCTTCATCATTGTCGGCCAGGACACTGACGGCTCGATGACCCCGGATGACCTCAACATGGGTTGGTGCGTGGGCCGTACCAAGCCGTTCTCGTGGATCGGCTGGCGTGGCATGAACCGTGAAGACTGTGTGCGTGAAGAACGCAAGCAACTGGTGGGCTTGAAGCCGGTCGATCCGAAGGTGTGGCTGCCGGAAGGCGCGCAACTGGTGTTTGATCCGAAGCAATCGATCCCGATGAAGATGGTCGGTCACGTCACCTCCAGCTACGCCCACAACTCCCTCGGTTATTCGTTTGCGCTGGGTGTGGTCAAGGGCGGCTTGAAGCGTATCGGCGAGCGGGTGTTCTCACCGCAGGCCGATGGCAGCGTGATCGAGGCGGAGATTGTTTCTTCGGTGTTCTTCGACCCCAAAGGCGATCGCCAGAACATCTGACAGGCCAAGCCCCTCCCTCAAGTTGAAATGCATTCCCCTGTGGGAGGGGGCTTGCCCCAGATGAGGTCAGCAGCCTCACAACAGAATTCAGAACAGGTGCTTTATGACAGCAGCCAATGTTTACCAACAACGCCCCACCTCCGGCGCCAAGGCCGAGTCGTCGCTGCACCACGCCGACCTCGCCAGCCTGGTCGGCAAGGGCCGCAAGAACGCCGGCGTGACCGTGCGTGAAAAGAAACTCCTGGGCCATCTGACGATTCGTGGCGACGGCCATGACGCAGCTTTCGCCGCCGGCGTGCACAAAGCCATCGGCATCGAGTTGCCCGGCGCGCTGCAAGTGATCGTCAAGGGCGAAACCAGCCTGCAATGGCTCGGCCCGGATGAGTGGTTGCTGATCGTGCCGAGCGGTGAAGAATTCGCCGCCGAGCAAAACCTGCGCGCCGCCCTGGGCGACCTGCATATCCAGGTCGTCAATGTCAGCGGCGGTCAGCAGATCCTCGAACTCAGCGGCCCGAACGTGCGCGATGTGCTGATGAAGTCCACCAGCTACGACGTGCACCCCAACAACTTCCCGGTGGGCAAGGCAGTGGGCACGGTGTTCGCCAAGTCGCAACTGGTGATCCGCCACACGGCTGAAGACACCTGGGAGCTGGTGATCCGTCGCAGCTTCTCGGATTACTGGTGGTTGTGGTTGCAGGATGCATCGGCCGAGTTCGGCCTGAGTGTCCAAGCCTGAGGAATGAGCCATGAGCCGCGCACCCGATACATGGATTTTGACCGCCGACTGCCCCAGCGTGCTCGGCACGGTGGACGCGGTCACCCGCTACCTGTTCGAACAGGGTTGCTACGTCACCGAGCACCACTCGTTCGATGACCGGCTTTCGGGCCGGTTCTTTATCCGCGTGGAATTCCGCCAGCCCGATGGTTTTGACGAACAGGCGTTCCGCGATGGCCTGGCCACCCGTGGTGAAGCCTTCGGCATGATCTTCGAGCTGACGGCGCCGAACTACCGGCCAAAAGTGGTGATCATGGTCTCCAAGGCCGATCACTGCCTCAACGACCTGCTGTATCGCCAGCGCATCGGCCAACTGTCGATGGACGTGGTCGCGGTGGTGTCCAACCACCCCGATCTGAAACCCTTGGCCGACTGGCACCAGATTCCCTACTACCATTTCCCCCTCGACCCCAACGACAAACCGTCCCAGGAGCGTCAGGTGTGGCAGGTGGTGGAAGATACTGGCGCCGAATTGGTGATCCTTGCGCGCTACATGCAAGTGCTGTCGCCGGAGCTGTGCCGCAAGCTCGATGGCAAGGCCATCAACATTCACCACTCGTTGCTGCCGGGGTTCAAGGGCGCCAAGCCGTATCACCAGGCGTACAACAAGGGCGTGAAGCTGGTAGGCGCCACGGCGCATTACATCAACAACGACCTGGACGAAGGCCCGATCATCGCCCAGGGCGTGGAGGTGGTGGATCATAGCCACTATCCCGAGGACTTGATTGCCAAGGGGCGTGATATCGAAGGGCTGACGTTGGCCCGGGCGGTGGGGTATCACATTGAGCGGCGGGTGTTTTTAAACGCCAATCGGACGGTGGTGCTCTGACTGACGCCATCGGGGCAAGCCCCCTCCCACCTTTGGAATGCGGTCGAATGTGGGAGGGGGCTTGCCCCCGATGAGGCCCTCACTAACAACGCAATAACAGCATCTGTACCCGAGCACTTAAACGCGCTGCCCACCCAACGGGCAACGCAGTTCCATAAAAACAACAGCGAGGTGAAAGCATGTCTGGTAATCGTGGTGTCGTGTATCTCGGCAACGGCAAGGTCGAAGTACAGAAAATCGACTATCCCAAAATGCAGGACCCCCGTGGCAGGAAGATCGAGCATGGCGTCATCCTGCGCGTGGTCTCCACCAACATCTGCGGCTCCGACCAACACATGGTGCGCGGCCGCACCACTGCCCAGACCGGCCTGGTGCTCGGTCATGAAATTACCGGTGAAGTGATCGAGAAGGGCAGCGACGTCGAGAACCTGAAAATCGGCGACCTGGTTTCCGTGCCCTTCAACGTAGCCTGTGGCCGCTGCCGCTCGTGCAAAGAGCAGCACACTGGCGTGTGCCTGACCGTCAACCCGGCCCGTGCCGGTGGTGCCTATGGCTATGTTGACATGGGCGACTGGACCGGCGGCCAGGCTGAATACGTGCTGGTGCCGTATGCCGACTTCAACCTGCTCAAACTGCCGGATCGCGACAAGGCCATGGAGAAGATCCGCGACCTGACCTGCCTCTCCGACATTCTCCCGACGGGCTACCACGGGGCCGTCACTGCCGGCGTTGGTCCGGGCAGCACTGTGTACATCGCGGGTGCCGGTCCTGTGGGCCTGGCGGCTGCCGCCTCCGCCCGCCTGCTGGGCGCCGCAGTGGTGATCATCGGCGACGTCAACCCGGTCCGCCTGGCTCACGCCAAGGCTCAGGGCTTCGAGATTGCTGACCTGTCCAAGGACACCCCGCTGCACGAACAGATCGCCGCGCTGCTGGGCGAGCCTGAAGTGGACTGCGCCGTCGACGCCGTAGGCTTCGAAGCCCGTGGTCATGGTCATGAAGGCGTCAAGGCGGAAGCCCCGGCCACCGTGCTCAACTCCCTGATGGGCGTGGTGCGCGTGGCGGGCAAGATCGGTATCCCTGGCCTGTACGTCACCGAAGATCCGGGTGCCGTGGACGCCGCCGCAAAAATGGGCAGCCTGAGCATTCGCTTTGGTCTGGGCTGGGCTAAATCCCACAGCTTCCACACCGGGCAGACGCCGGTGATGAAGTACAACCGCCAACTGATGCAGGCGATCATGTGGGACCGCATTAACATTGCCGAAATCGTGGGCGTGCAGGTGATCAGCCTGGATGACGCACCGCGCGGTTATGGTGAGTTCGATGCGGGCGTGCCGAAGAAGTTTGTGATTGATCCGCATAAGTTGTTCAGTGCGGCGTAAGGCAAACAGCTGAAAAAATGGCGACCCTGGAGGTCGCCATTTTTTATGGGTTATTTGAGGGTTGAGAGTCGCAGGTAGGGATCGGCGACCTCACCGTTCTTGATCAGCCGCTGGCCGCCGTAGTCGCAATGAAACTTGCCGTCTCGTTCATTGATCTCCTCGGCTTTGAGTTCATACTCCGGGCCCAGATAGTCGTCTTTGGTTGCGGCCGTTTGTCCTGTCCACGTCTTGCCTTTGGCCGTGGCGGTGTATTGATAGCCCTCGCCATAGGGTGGTGGGAGGTCGGGGTCTGTGTAGGGCTTTGATTGAATATCACCGACGGCGGGGCATTGGTCGATCCCGGTGGCCTCGGGCCGTGAAGCCTGGTCTTGCCCGCGTGCTTGCAAATGGTTGATTGCGCTGAAGGCAGCATAAAAATTGGGTATCAATCCGATCATGATCGTTACAGCTCCTTGTTCAATTGGGCTGTCTTCCCAGTGTGTATTACCGAGAGGACTGCCCTGAGTGGCTGTCACGGTGTTTGAGTTCCGGAAAATCCTATACTGCCGTTTGCGCTCATCGCGGTCATCAGCTTCAACGTGTTGCAAGGGCACCCTGATAGACAGTTGGCCCCGTCGGCTGCTTGCTCAGCGACCCACCCTTGGTCTCCGAACTCACCATCAACTCCACCGGCTTGCGGATGCTTTTCTGCTGGCGTGGGTTGAGTCCGATAATGCCTTTGCCATCTTCCGGTAACAGCCCCAGGGAAACCGGCGCGCTGCCTTCTGGAATGGCCCAGAGTTCCAGGCTGCGGTCCGGCTCCGGGGCCGCCGTGGCGATCGGTTCAACTTCGAGGTAATCCTTGTGCGCAATGATTTGAGCGGCCGGCTGCTGGGCCGTGGTCACCAGGGTGGCGGCGGACTTGACGTTATCCTGGGTGTAGAGCGCGCCGCCGAGGCCGGCGACGATGGCCATGCAGGCGCCGATAAACACACGTGGGCGGCTCCAGAATGGGGACGTTGGCTCAATCACTTGGGGGCGTGTGGCGCTCATAAGGCTAATCCTGGCTGTGTTGAAGTCATTTCATGGACTCTGGTATTCCCATTGGGTTCCTCGGCCCGGCCGGAACAATGCGTCGGATACCCAGTCAAACGCCTGCTTTCACCCCTACACCCAGAGGTTGTTTCGATGAAGATTTCACGCGGTTTCGCCCTTTCCTGCCTGATGACCCTGGCAGCCGGCCCGGTGCTTGCCGCAGGGTTCAGCCTTGGCGACGCGGCCAATGCCATTTCCGGCATGCAGGGTGGTAACAACAAGGCAGCGGCCGCAGCACCGTCGTCCGAGACGGCCGGGTTGCTGAGCGCCCTGACCTCGCAACTGAACATCACCCCCGAGCAAGCGGTCGGCGGTACGGGCGCCATGCTGGGCCTGGCCAAGAACAAATTGAGCGGCAACGACTATTCGCAACTGGGTAATAGCGTGCCTGGCCTCGACCAACTGTCGGGCAATAATGCGTTGGGCAGCCTCGGGGCCTTGAGCGGGATGCTCGGCCAGGCTGGCGGTAGCAAGACCAGCGGCCTGGATGGCCTGCTGGGTAATGTGAAGAACACCAACGACCTGAACACCGCGTTCAGCGCCTTGGGCATGGACAGTGGCATGGTCGGCCAGTTTGCCCCGGTGATCCTGCAATACCTGGGTGGCCAGGGTGCCAGCAGCTCGGTGCTGGGCAAGCTGGCCCAGGCCTGGGGCACCGGCAGTTAAAGGCGCTCCGCGCGCAGTTGTTCGATGCGTGCGTCCTTCTCCGTCCAGAGCTGGTTGACCCAGTCCTGGACGGTCTGGCGAAATGCCGGATCATTCTCGTAATCTCCTTGCCACAGCGCCGGGTCCAGCTCACGGGTGCGGATATCGATGATCACCTTCGGTACCGATCCGCAAATCAAATCCCAGAACCCTGGAATCCTGTCTTGCGGGTAGACCACCGTCACATCGAGCACAGCATCCAGTTGTTCACCCATCGCCGCCAGCACGAATGCCACACCGCCCGCCTTGGGCTTGAGCAAGCGGGTGAAAGGTGAGCCCTGCTGTTTGCGCTTGGCCTCGCTGAACCGCGTACCTTCCAGATAATTGACCACCGTCACCGGCTGGCGCTTGAACAGCTCGCAGGCCTCTTTGGTGATCTTCAGATCCTGCCCCGCCAGTTCCGGATGCTTGGCCAGGAATGCCTTGGTGTAGCGCTTCATGAACGGGTAATCCAGCGCCCACCAGGCCAGGCCCAGGAAGGGCACCCAGATCAGCTCTTTTTTCAGGAAGAATTTGAAGAACGGCGTACGCCGGTTGAGGGCCTGGATCAAGGCCGGGATGTCAACCCAGGATTGGTGGTTGCTGATCACCAGGTAACTGGTGTCACCCCGCAGATCGTCGCCGCCGCGAATGTCCCACTGGGTCGGGATGCACAGCGAGAAAATCAGCTTGTCGATCTCGGCCCAGGTCTCGGCGATCCACATCACCGCCCATGACATGTAGTCACGCAAGCGCCCCGGGGCTACAAGCTTGAGCAGGGCAAACACCATCAACGGACCGAACAGCACGAGGGTGTTGAGCAAGAGCAGCAGGGTGACGAAACAGCCGGTGAGCAGGCGGCGCATAAGTAACTCTTGGAATCTTGTGGGCGGGCCATCATAAGCAAGGTGAGTCTAGAGGCCAAATCGCAAATCACCGTACGAATGTTTCACAATGTGCCGGGTTTGGTGGGGTTAGCTAACTAACCGGCGCTTTTGCGGTCTAGAATCCGCCTACTTCTTTCCGAGGACATCACTTCGTGAAACTGTTTCTTGCCTCCCTCGCCCTGGTTGCCCTGCCGGTCATGGCCGCCGAGCCGACCCTCTACGGTCGCTACGAATACATCCAGTTGCCGGAGATCGGCGAAACCTTCAAGGCCAAGATGGACACTGGCGCGCTGACCGCCTCGCTGTCGGCCCGCGACATCCAGACCTTCACCCGTGACGGTGACGATTGGGTGCGTTTCCGCCTCGGCGGCAAGGACGCGTCCGATAAGGTCTACGAACACAAAGTCTCGCGCATCAGCAAGATCAAGAGCCGTGCCGACGAAGACGAGGACAAGGACGAAGCCACCGTGGCCAAGCGCCCGGTGATCGACCTGGAAATGTGCCTGGGCGACGTCAAGCGCACCGTTGAGGTCAACCTCACCGACCGCAGCAGCTTCAACTATCCGCTGCTGATCGGCGCCAAGGCTCTGCGCGAGTTCGGTGCTGCGGTCAACCCGGCGCGTCGCTACACTGCTGACAAACCGGACTGCTGACCGACCACCATGCCCCACATCCTGATTGTCGAAGACGAAGCGGCGATAGCCGACACGCTGATATTCGCCCTGCAAGGCGAGGGCTTCACCACCACCTGGCTGACACTTGGCCAGGCGGCGTTGGAGCATCAACGCCAGGCCCCGGCCGACCTGATCATCCTCGACATCGGCCTGCCGGACATCACCGGGTTTGAAACCTGCAAGCAACTGCGCCGGTTCAGCGAAGTGCCGGTGATGTTCCTCAGCGCACGGGATGGCGAGATCGACCGGGTGGTGGGGTTGGAAATCGGTGCGGACGATTATGTGGTCAAGCCCTTCAGCCCTCGGGAAGTGACGGCGCGGGTCAGGGCGATCCTCAAGCGCATTGGCCCAGGAGCTGCGCCGGTGGTGTTCCAGGTAGACCTGGAGCGCATGCAGATCATGTATCGCGGCCAGCCGTTGAGCCTCACGCGTCACGAATTCCGCCTGCTGCAAAGCCTGCTGGAACAACCTGAACGCGTATTCAGCCGCGAGCAGCTGTTAGACGCGGTCGGCGTGGCGGCGGATGCCGGTTACGAGCGCAATATCGACAGCCATATCAAAAGCCTGCGCAGCAAGTTACGCAACGTGGCTGCCGACGCCGAGCCGATCCAGACCCACCGCGGCCTCGGCTACAGCTACAGCCCGGGCAACAGCTGATGCGCCTGGGGCTGCGGATCTTCCTGGTATACGCGCTGTTTATCGGCCTGACCGGCTACTTCGTGCTCAGCACCGTGATGAAGGAAATCCGCCCTGGCGTGCGCCAGTCCACCGAAGAAACCCTGGTGGACACCGCCAACCTGCTGGCCGAAATCCTGCGCGACGACGTGAAGAACGGCACCCTCGGCCAAAGCCACTGGCCCGAACTGCTCAAGGCCTACGGCAATCGCCAGCCGGGCGCGACCATCTGGGGATTGCCGAAGAACCAGGTCAACCACCGCATCTACGTGACCGACGCCAAGGGCATTGTGTTGCTCGACTCCACGGGCGAAGCGGTGGGGCAGGACTATTCCAAATGGAACGACGTGTACCTGACCCTGCGCGGCGAGTACGGTGCACGCTCCACCCGCAGCGAGCTGGATGACCCCACTTCCTCGGTGATGCACGTGGGTGCACCGATCCGTGACAACGGGCAGATCATTGGCGTGGTCACCGTGGCCAAGCCGAACAGCTCGTTGCAGCCCTACGTCGACCGCACCGAGCGGCGCCTGCTGTGGTACGGCGCGGGCCTGGTGATTCTCGGCCTGTTGCTCGGCGCGCTGCTGTCGTGGTGGCTGAGCGTTGCGCTGCGTCGCTTGACGGCTTACGCCGAGGCGGTCAGCGAGGGCCGGCGCGCCGAGTTGCCGCACTACCGTGGCGGTGAACTCAAGCAGTTGTCCACCGCCGTCGAGCACATGCGCACGCAGTTGGAAGGCAAGGCTTACGTCGAACACTACGTGCACACCCTGACCCACGAATTGAAGAGCCCGCTGGCCGCGATACGCGGCGCGGCAGAGTTGTTGCAGGGCGACATGACCCGTGAGCAACAGCAGCGTTTCGTCGGCAATATCGACAGTGAAAGCGCGCGCCTGCAGCAGTTGATCGAACGCCTGCTGAACCTGGCGCAGGTCGAGCAACGCCAGGGCCTGGAAGAGCAGGTGAGCATCCCGCTGGCAGCCATGGTCGATGATGTGCTCAAGGCGCAATGTGCGCGGATCGAAGGCGCCGGGTTGCACGTTGAACAGACGATTGCGGCGGATGTGAAGGTGTACGGCGAACCCTTTCTGCTGCGCCAGGCCCTGGGCAACTTGCTGGATAACGCCCTGGATTTCACACCGCCTGGCGGCACCTTGAAATTCAGCGCGCAGACCCGGCACAACGACGTACAGGTGAGCCTGTTCAACCAGGCTGCGCCGATTCCCGACTACGCCCTGCCGCGCCTGAGCGAACGGTTCTACTCGCTGCCACGCCCGGCCAGTGGCCGCAAAAGCACCGGCCTGGGCCTCAACTTTGTCGAGGAAGTGATGAAGCTGCACGGCGGCGCGTTGCAGATCGGCAACGTGCAAGGCGGCGTGCAAGTGGTGCTGCATCTCCACACAGTCTCCACATTGCCCACATAAATCTCCCACACAGGCTGCCCAGACTCTCCTCCATCCAAACAGGGAGAGACCCATGAACCGCAGCCTGCTTTTCAAACTTGGCGCGATTGCGCTGCTGATCCTGCTGTTGCTGATTCCGTTGCTGATGATCAACGGGATCATCAGCGACAGCCAGCAACTGCGCGACGGCGTCCTGATGGACATCGCCCGCAGCTCCAGCTACGCCCAGCGCCTCACCGGCCCGGTGATGGTGGTGCCGTATCGCAAGACCGTCCGCGAGTGGAAGCTCAACGAAAAACTCAACAAACGCTACGAAGTCACCCGTGAAGAGCGCGGCCGGCTGTATTTCCTGCCGGACCGTTTTGAACTCGACGGCAAGGTGCAGACCGAACTGCGCGCACGGGGCATCTACCAGGCGCGACTGTTCCATGCTGACAACCGCATCAGCGGGCGTTTCGAATTGCCCGCGCAGTTGGGTATCACCGAAGACTTCGCCGATTACCGCTTTGAACCGGCGTTTCTCGCGGTGGGCATCAGCGATATTCGCGGCATCGAAAATGCGTTGAAGCTGGAGCTGGGCAGCCAGCAGCTGGAGTTCGAACCGGGATCCCAGGTGGACTGGTTGGGTGAAGGCGTGCACGTGACGCTGCCGGAGCAGGACAGCAAAAAGCCCAGTGTCGTGGACTTTGCCTTCGACCTGCGCCTGCAAGGCACCGAGCAATTGCAAGTGGTGCCGGTGGGCAAGACCAGCCAGGTATCACTCGCCTCCAACTGGCCGCACCCCAGCTTTATCGGCAATTTCCTGCCGGCGCAACGTGAGGTCACCGACAAGGGGTTTACCGCCAACTGGCAGACCTCATTCTTCTCCACCAACCTCGAACAGGCTCTGCAAACCTGCCTGGACGGGCAGGGCTGCAATGACTTCAACAACCGCAGCTTCGGCGTGAACTTCATCGACCCGGTGGACCAGTACCTCAAGAGCGACCGTGCGATCAAATATGCGCTGCTGTTCATCGCCCTGACCTTTGCCGGTTTCTTCCTGTTCGAAGTGCTCAAGAGCCTGGCAGTGCACCCGGTGCAGTACGCGTTGGTGGGCTTTGCGCTGGCGTTCTTCTACCTGCTGTTGTTGTCGTTGTCCGAGCACATAGGCTTTGCCCTGGCCTACCTGATCTCGGCCAGTGCCTGTGTGCTGTTGATCGGCTTCTATGTGTGCCATGTGCTGCGCAGCGTGGCGCACGGGCTGGGCTTCTCGGCGGGGTTGGCGGCGTTGTATGGCTTGCTGTACGGGTTATTGAGTGCCGAGGACTACGCGTTGCTGATGGGCTCGTTGCTGCTGTTCGGCCTGCTGGGCACGGTGATGGTGTTGACGCGCAAGTTGGACTGGTATGGCGTGGGCAAGCGCAAGGCGGCCGAGCCGTTGACGTTTGACCTGGAGGCGGTGCAATGATCGGGTTACGCGAGGATCAGCAAGTGGGGGCGCAATTAGCCGCAAGGATCGCTACATTCCTCAATACCACCGCCGTTCAATGTGGGAGTGGGCTTGCCCGCGATAGCGGTGGTTCAGAAACAGCTGTGCTGAATGACATACCGCGATCGCGGGCAAGCCCGCTCCCACATGGGGTCGGTGTGAACATCAGGTCGGTGGCTGGGTTTCCAGCATCGAAGGCCGCTGGCTGACCTCGGCGTACCAGGCGGCAAGCTGCGGGTTGTCCAGGCGCCATTGCATATCCGGGTGACGGAAATCGAGGTAACCCAGGGCACAAGCCACGCTGATGGCGGCGATATCGAAATGGCTGGCCAGTTCGGCAATCGCATCGGCTTCCAGCTCGGCGAGGGTGCGACGGATCTTGTTGCGCTGTTCGTCGAGCCACTGGTCCCAGTGTTTTTCTGCCGGGCGCAGGGCGGTTTCGTAGCGCACCAGCACGGCGGCATCCATGATGCCATCGGCCATCGAGGCCAGGGTCAGGCGGCGCCAGCGGGCCGAGCCGTCGCGGGGGATCAGCGGGGTGCCGGCGTGCTGGTGGTCGACGTAATCGAGGATCACCCGGCTGTCGTGCAGTACTGAACCGTCGGCCAGGCGCAGGGCCGGGATCTTGCCCACGGGGTTGCCTTCTACCACCTGCGCATCCGGGTTGACCGGGGTCGGCATGCAGCCGTACAGGGCGACGCGATCCTGCTGGCCGGTTTCAGCCAGCAGCACGCGAACCTTACGAACGAACGGTGACGCGGGGTTGTGGAACAAGGTCATGCTGGGAGCGGACATGGGCATTCCTCTGAATGGGCTGCGCTAATCTATCTCACCGTTTGATCAAGGCCCAAGTACCAATTGCAGCGGGGATGCCCAGCCCGAGCCAACTGAGCGAATCCCACAGCCCATCCCCGAGCAGCGCCGCAAACAACCCGGCGGCGCTGAGCAGGCCGATCCCCAGAGGGATCCCGAAGACCTTCCAGAAACTCGACTGACGTGGCTTCATGTTCGGCGCCTTACGATCCACAGGTAGATCCCGCTCACCAGCACGATGATGGTCAGCCCATCCAACACCGCCCACAGGATCTTCATCGGCATGCCGCCGTAATCGCCAAAGTGCAGCGGCTGGGACATGCCCATGGCGTCCATGTACCACGGCCGTTCGGCGACGGCGGTGACAGCCAGGGTGCTGGCGTCGATCAGTACCGGCGTGAGCAAATGCGAGGTGAGGTGGGTGCTGCCTTTCATGAACACCGCGTAATGGTGTTCGCTGGAAAAGCGTGTGCCGGGGAAGGCGATGAAGTCCGGCTCCATGCCGGGGGCGGCCTTGGCGGCAATCGCCAGCAGTTCGGTGGCCGGGGCGCGTTGAGTCAGGGGCGGGGCGTTTTTGTAAGGCTCGATCATGGCGCTGAGGCTGTCCTGGCGCCAGGCAGCGATGATCAGGTCGGCGCAGGCGCTGATCACCCCGGTCACGCCCACCACCAGCGCCCAGGTCAGGGTGACCACGCCGATCAGGTTGTGCAGGTCGAGCCAGCGCAGGCGGGTGGATTTGTCCTGACGCACGGTGGCGAACTTCAGGCGGCGCATGAACGGCAGGTACAGCACCGTGCCGGAGATGATCGCCAGCACAAACAGAACCCCCATGAACGCCAGCAGCAACTTGCCCGGCAGGCCAGCGAACATATCCACATGCAAGCGCAGCAGGAACATCGTGAACCCGCCGTTGGCCGCCGGGGTTTCCATGGCTTGGCCGGTGCGCGCGTCGAGCAGGAAGGTGTGCGACGAGTTGGGCTCGGTGCCGGCGTTGGCGGCCATGATCGCGATCACGCCGTTCTTGTCGTCTTCGTCCCAGGCCAGGTACTGCATGGCGTCGCCGGGGCGATGGGCCTGCGCGGCGCTGACCAGTTGCTCCAGGTTGAGCTGCGGCGTGTCGGCGGGCATCTGCGCCAGCTCGGGCTCGTTGCCCAGCAGGTGGTCGATCTCGTGGTGAAACACCAGCGGCAGGCCGGTGAGGGCGAGCAGCAGCAGGAATACCGTGCAGATCAGGCTGGTCCAGGTGTGGATGAAGGACCAGCGGCGGATGGTTTTGCTTTTCATGTTTTTTCAACCTTCAGACACACCAAAGCCGCCCATTGGGGCGGCCCGGTGGTTAACTCAGCCGATTACCACTGGTAGGTGGCACTGGCGACGACGCTGCGTTGGTCGCCGAAGTAGCAGTAGGAACCGTCACAGGTGGAGATGTAGTCCTTGTTGAACAGGTTGGTGGCATTGAGTTTGACCGAGGCGCCTTTGAGGCTGTTGTCCAGGCGACCCAAGTCGTAATGCACCGCACCGTCGAAAACGGTGTAGGCGTTGGCTTTGCCGAGCCAGGTGTTGCCCTGGTCGCCGTAGGTGTTGCCGGTGTAGCGCGCGCCGAAGCCGATACCGAAGCCGTCCAGTACACCGGTGTGCCAGGTGTAGTCGGTCCAGAGCGACGCTTGCTGATTTGGCACCAGTTGCAGGCGGTTACCTTTGAAGTCGCCTTTTTGGACTTCGGATTTGGCCAGTGTGTAGGCGGCGATCACCTTGAGGTTTTCGGTCACGTCAGACACGGCTTCCAACTCCAGGCCTTTGACTTTCACTTCGCCGGTCTGGTCGGTGACCGCCTGGCCGCCTGCACCTGTGCTGGTGACCAGTACGTTTTTCTGGGTCAGGTCATACACCGCCGCACTCAACAGGGTGTTGGAACCGGGTGGCTGGTACTTGATCCCGAGTTCCCACTGCTTGCCTTCGGTTGGCTTGTACGATTTGAGTGGGTCTACGCTGGCGTTGCTCGCTGGCTGGAAAGATTCAGCGTAGGACAAGTACGGCACAAAGCCCGAGTCGAACACATAGCTCAACGCTGCGTTGCCACTGAAGTTCTTGCTGCGGTCGGTGTTGGTGACGTCGTTCTTATTGAAGTAGGTCGTGCCCTGATGGACCCAGTCTTCACGACCGCCCAGGGTCAGGCGCCAATTGTCCAAGGCCATCTGGTCTTGTACGTAGAGGCCGGTCTGGATGGTTTTTTGGTTGTAATCGTAAAACGCATCGGAGCGTGGAGGACGTACGACCGGCGTGGTGTTTACAGGATTGAAGATGTTGACGGTGCCTGCTCCGCCGTAGATCGACAGGTATGACGTATCGGTACGCTGGTGATCCAGGCCCAGCAGCAGGGTATGCGTGACATCGCCGGTGGCGAAGTCTGCCTGGAAGTTGTTGTCGACTGCGAACTGGCCGATGTTCTCGTCGACGTTGGTCGAGGTGCGGCCGATGTTACCGGCAGCGTCAACCGGGTAATAGGCATAAGCGCCCACGGTCAGTTGCTGGAACGACAGCTCCGACTTGGTGTAGCGCAGGTTCTGTTTGAACTGCCAGGTGTCGTTGAAGCGGTGCTCGAACGCATAGCCCAACGCGTAATAGGTGCGGTCGTAAAACTCGTAGTCCGGGTCGCCCAGGTTCTTGTGGTGGGACACATCGCCCAATGGCGATTTGATCTTGGTGCCCACGATAGGCAGGAACTGACTGGTGGCGCCCGTATCGTCGCGAGTGAACTGCGACAGGAAGGTCAGCTTGGTGTCCGGGTCGATGTTCCAGGTCAGGCTGGGCGCAATGTTGTAGCGCTTGTTATCGATGTGGTCGACCTGGGTGCCGGCATCCCGCACCACGCCGCTGAGGCCATAGAGGAACTGGCCTTCGTCATCGATCTTGCCGGTGCTGGCGAAGTTGATCTGGCGGTAGTTGTCGCTTCCGTATTGCACCTGTACGGCATTGCTCGATTCAGCACTGGGGCGGCGGCTGACCATGTCCAGCAAACCGCCCGGCGGGGTCTGGCCGTAGATCGACGAGGCCGGGCCGCGCAGCAGGGCGAGGCGGTCGAGGTTCCAGGTTTCGGCTTTCGGGTTGGCGTACACACCGCGTGGCAGCGGCAGGCCGTCGAGGAACTGGGTTGGTTCGAAGCCGCGCACGCGCATCCAGTCGTAGCGGGTGTCGCTGCCGTAGCTGGCGGACACGATGCCGGGCATGTATTTGACCGCATCGTCCAGGTTCTGCACGTTGCGGTCCTGCATCTGCTGGCGCGTGGCAACCGAGATCGAACGCGGCGCCTCGACCAACGCGGTGTCGGTCTTGGTGCCGGCGGCAGTGCGCTTGGCCAGGTAGCCGTCGACCGGGCCCCAGGCGCTTTCATAGCTGTCCTGGCCGGTGATATTGGTGGTCGGCAACGCTACGACGCCTTCCGGAATTGCCACCAGGGTGTAGGTTCCCGCACTGCTTTGTTCCAACTGCAGTCCCGTCCCTCGCAACGCCTCACGCAGCGCGCCGGGTGCGTCGAACTGGCCCTGGACCGGCGCCGAGGTCTTGCCCGATGCCAGTGCCGGGCTGAGAGTCAGTGCCAGGCCGCCCTGGCTGGCAATCTGGTTCAGGGTGCTGGCCAGTGGCGCCGCCGGCAGGTTGTAGGCGCGCACGCTGGACGCCTGTTCGGCGGCGATCAGCGACGTGCTGGCCAGCGGGGCGCCGAGGGCAATGGCCACGGCTAACAGGCTGGGGCGCAACAAGGTGTCTAGCGTGCGGGACATAGGGCGGCTCCTGAATGGAAGTAATTCGCAATTGCCTATGTGCCGAACGAGAATCAGAAAGTGATAGGGCGGGGGGAAATATTTTTTATTTGGCGGCAGGTGCCTTGCCAGTCACCGTCACCCACCACGGCGTGTGCTGCTCGATCTGCACCGGCAGGGTCGGCAGCAGCGCATTAAGCGCCAGCGTGGTGTCGCGCAATGGGAAGCTGCCAGTGATGCGCAGGTCGGCCACGTTTTTATCCACACCCAGGTAACCGGTGCGGTAGCGGCTCAATTCCTCGATCACATCGCCCAGGCGGGCGTTGTCCACCACCAGCATGCCGCGGGTCCAGGCGTCGGTGGCGGGGGTAACGGCCAGCAGTGGGCCGAGGCCGTCGCTGCGCATCAGCACTTGCTGGCCGGCCTTGAAGATTTGCTCCTGATGCAGCGCCTCGGGCTGGGCGGCCACCGCCGATTGCAGCACGCTCAAGCGCGTGGCGTCGTCTTCGCGCTTGACGATGAACCGCGTGCCCAACGCCCGCAGGCTGCCGTCGCGGGTTTGCACATAGAACGGGCGGGCATCGTTATGGCCGGTCTCGACCAGGATCTCGCCTTCCTGCAATACGATCAGGCGACGTTTTTCATCAAAACGCACGTCGATGGCGCTGTGGGTATTGAGGTTGATCAGCGTACCGTCCGCCAGCTTCAGCGTGCGCTGTTCACCCGTGGCGGTACGTTGGTCGGCCAGCCAATAGTGGATCGGCACATAGCGCTCGCCGGCAAACAACGCCAGGCCGATCACCAGTGCAATGCTCGCCAGCCCACTGCCCAGCTTGCGCACGCGTTGGCGAATGCCTTCGCGCGATTGCAACAACGCCACCCGCGCCGGGCCCGAGGCCATGCTGAAACGCTGGTCGAGCATGCCCAGTTGGCGCCAGGCGCGGGCGTGCTCTTCATCGCTGGCCAGCCATTTATCGAACTCTTCGCGCTCAATGGCGCTGCCGTCGCCTGAATCAAGGGACAGCTGCCAGGCAATCGCCGCATCCAGCACGCGGGCCGACACGGGTTTGGAGCTGATCACCGTCACAGCGGCTCGCCATACAGCGCGATGTAGCACTGGCGAATACCCTGGGCCAGGTACTGGCGCACCCGGGGTACGGATACGCCCAGGCGATGGGCGATTTCCGCGTGGCCCAGGCCGTCGAGGCGGTTATAGAGGAAGGCGGCGCGGGCCTTGCTCGACAGCTTGCCGAGCAGACGGTCGATGGCCTTGAGGTCTTCGAGGATCAGTTGCTGTTCTTCCGGCGAGGGATGTTCGCTTTCCGGGATCAGCATCAGTTCGGTGAGATACGCCTGCTCCAGGGCGGCGCGGCGGAAGTAGTCGAACAACAGGCCCTTGGCGATCGCCACCAGAAAGGCCCGTGGCTCGCGGGGTTCGCGCAGCTCATCACGGCCGAGCAGACGTATGAAGGTGTCCTGGCTCAAATCCTCGGCACGGCTCGGGCAGGCGACGTTGCGTCGAAGCCAGGCCAGCAGCCAGCCACGATGGTCGCGATACAACGCACCAACAAGCTCACTGCGTGGGTTCTGGATCGACGACAAGGCATCACCTGGTAAACGCGATGTTTAAACTAACGAGAATTATTCGCGATTGTGTCAGAGCCGTGGGGTGGGCGCAATTGGCGTCTGTCGGTTTGTACCGGGGCAAGCCTGCTCACCACAAGGATCGGCGGCCTTAGAAAGAGGGCGCGTGTTTACGCCGTTTCCATTGGCTCAAACGCTCTAGCAGCGCCTGTGGGGTGTCGATGTGCTGCGCCCGTGCGCGGCTGAACAGGATCAGCATCAGCTCTGCCGTGGCCAGGGCATCGGCGCTGGCGTGATGGCGCTCGCCCACGTGCAGGTTGAAATGGTTGATCCAGTCGTCCAGCCCGGCCTCGCGGATATGCGCGTCGGGGCACAGCAAAGGGGCGATGTCGGCCACGTCCAGGAACGGGTGGGCCAGGCGGTAACCCAGGCTGTCCTTGAGCGCCCGGCACAGCATGTGTTGATCGAATGGCGCATGGAAGGCCAGCAACGGGCTGTCGCCGACGAACTCCATGAAATCCAGCAGTGCCTCGGCCGGGTCGCTGCCGGCGGCAATGGCACTGGGGCCGAGGCCGTGGATCAGTACGCTGGGGCTGAGTCTGGTCTCGGCGCGTTGCAGGGTGCGTTCGAACATCTGGGAGAAGTCCATCGCGCCGTCCTCGATCACCACCGCGCCGATGGACAGCACCTGGTCGCGATTGAGGTTCAGGCCACTGGTTTCCAGGTCCACCACCACCCAGCGCTGGCTGCGCAAAGGTTCGTTGCCTAGAGGCGAAGGCTTGCACAGTTGCTCCAGGCGCTGTTGTTGCGTGCTGTCGAGCCCCGGTTTTTTCGTACGCAGCCAGTTGAACAAGCTCACAGCTGATACCGCAACGTCAGGCTGCTTTGCAGGCGTTGGGCCTGGCGCAGGGATTCCCGCAGGATGCGCCGGTCCAGATGGTTGAGGCTGTCGGGGTCGACGCGGTTGGAATACGGCTGGTTCTCGCGGGTCTGCAACTGGTGCTGCTGCATGCGGGTTTGCTGGATAAAGTGGTAGGCCTCTTCGTAGGCGGCGCCGTCCAGGGGCTCGATCACTTCCTTGACCACCAGTTGGCGCAGGCGCTCCAAGGTGTTGTTGGCGTGGATGCCATTGGCCAGGGCCAGCAGGCGCGCGCCGTCCACAAATGGCGTAAGGCCCTGCACCTTGAGGTCGAGGGTGGCTTTCTCGCCCCCTTTACGGGTCAGCACAAACTCGCGGAAGCGTCCTACAGGTGGGCGCTGGCGCAACGCGTTCTCGGCCAGCATGCGTTGGAACAATCGGTTGTCCGCGACCTGATCCAGAATGCCCTGGCGCAGTTGCTCGCAGCCACGCTCGTCGCCCCACACCACCCGCAGATCGAAATAGATACTGGAACCCAGCAGATTCTCCGGCGTGGCCTCGCGGATAAACGCTGCGAAACGGCGCGCCCACTCAGCCCGCGACAGGCACAACTCCGGGTTGCCGGCCATGATATTGCCCTTGCACAAGCTGAACCCGCAGAGCGCCAGGCTCTGGTTGATCTGCTGCGCCAGCGGCAGCAGCCGGCCACGCATCTCGGCCGCTTCGGCGGCGTCCTTGGCATCGAACAGGATGCCATTGTCCTGGTCGGTATACAGCGTCTGCTCGCGGCGGCCTTCGCTGCCAAAGCACAGCCAGCTGAACGGCACGCCGGGGTCGCCTTTCTCGGCCAGGGTCAGTTCGATCACCCGGCACACGGTGTGGTCGTTGAGCAGCGTAATGATGTGGGTGATCTGGGTGGACGACGCACCATGTGCCAGCATGCGCTCCACCAATTGGCCGATTTCGCCGCGAATCGCTACCAGGTTGTCTACCCGCGGTGCGTTGCGGATGGTGCGCGCCAGGTGCACCAGGTCCACCCGTTGCAGGGAAAACAGGTCGCGTTCGGACACCACGCCGCACAGGCGCTGCTCCTTGACCAGGCACACATGGGCGATATGCCGCTCGGTCATGGCGATGGCCGCGTCGAAGGCGCTGTGGTCCGGGGTCAGGAAAAACGGTGCCTGGGTCATATGGCCTTCAATGGCCCGGCTGAAATCGCTGGTGCCATCGGCCACCACCTGGCGCAGGTCGCGCAGGGTGAAAATCCCCAAGGGCGCTTTGTGTTCATCGACGATCACGATACTGCCCACCTGCTGCTCATGCATCAGCGTAACGGCCTCGCGCAGCGGTGTGGTGGGGCTGCACGTTACCGGGTGGCGCATGGCCAATTCACCCAGGCGAGTGTTCAGGGAGTATTGAGTGCCGAGGGTTTCCACCGCCTTTTGCTGCACTTGCTGGTTGACCTGGTCCAACAGGCTGCTGACGCCGCGCAGGGCAAAGTCGCGAAACGGGCTGGACAGCGCGAACAGCTTGATAAACGCCGGTTTGTTCAGTTGCAGGCAGAAGGTGTCTTCGGCGGCCTTGTGCTCGGTGCGGGTGGCCCGTTCGCCGAGCAGGGCTGCCAGGGGGAAGCATTCGCCCGTGGTGATTTCAAAAGTGGTTTCGGCGCTGTCCGGCCGCTCGCCCACGACGCGACCCTGCTTGACGATATAAAAATGCTCTACCGGGCCGCCCGACGGTTTGAGGATGCTGTCGCCGGGGCTGTAGAAGCGTAACTGGCACTGTTCCACCAAAAACGCCAGGTGCGCGTTTTCCATCTGGTTGAACGGCGGGAAACGTTGCAGGAATTGCAGGGTGCCGTGGATATTTTGCAGTACAGCAGTTTTCCCCGCCTGGGCGTAGGCATCAGCTTTACTCATAACAGTGACCGCAGTTTTTTTGTCGTTATCGTCCCTCATGGTCGACTCCTGCGCAGCGGGTGCCCATTGGACGTAAGTCTAGGTCGCTGAAAACACCATAGAACTAGGGAAAAACCTTACATGACTATCGTCCAAACCCCGTAGAACACCCACTAGTCAAACTTTCCGACGAAGTGCACATTGATCGCCCTTCCGCAGATGTCTGACGAGTGTGCTGGGAGCTAGATGAGAATTGCTGAGAACCGTATGTCCGACCACGATATTTTGAGCGATGCCGAGCGTGAGGCGCTGAGCGCCGTGATGCTGGAGCCTGATTTACCGCCACAACGCGTGTTGATTGTTGACGATGACAAGGACGCGCGTGAACTGCTGGCGGAAATCCTGGGGCTGGACGGTATTCGCTGCATGACCGCCGACAGTGGTGAGGCAGCGTGGGATTTGTTGAAGTCCAGCAGCTCTATCGGTTTGTTGATCACCGACCTGCGCATGGCGCCCAGCAATGGCCTGGAACTGATCCGACAAGTGCGTGAATCCACCCGGGCGGCGTTGCCGATCATCATCATGTCGGGGGACGCCGAAGCGCCGGACGTGATCGATGCGATGCACTTGAGCGTAGTGGACTTTTTGCTCAAGCCGATTGATAGCGTGAAATTGGCAAAGATGGTGAAGCGGGAGTTGGGGATGGCGTCCTGATTCTGCGGTGTCTATAACGGCCTTATCGGGGGCAAGCCCCCTCCCACATGTTCTATTAGATGTGGGAGGGGGCTTGCCCCCGATAGCGCCAGTTCAGCCACCACAACCCCAAAGAAAAAGCCCCGATCTCTCGATCAGGGCTTTTTCATTTACAGGCCGTTTTTAGCCTTGAACTCCCGACGCCGACGGTGCAACACCGGCTCGGTGTACCCGTTCGGCTGCTTGGTCCCTTCAATCACCAACTCCACCGCTGCCTGGAACGCGATGTTGCTGTCGAAATCCGGCGCCAGCGGACGATACAACTTGTCCCCGGCATTCTGACGGTCCACCACCGGCGCCATGCGCTTGAGGCTTTCCATCACCTGGGCTTCGTCGACGATGCCGTGGCGCAGCCAGTTGGCGATGTGCTGGCTGGAGATACGCAGGGTGGCGCGGTCTTCCATCAGGCCCACATCGTTGATGTCCGGCACTTTCGAGCAGCCGACGCCCTGGTCGATCCAGCGGACGACATAACCCAGGATGCCCTGGGCGTTGTTGTCCAGCTCGTTGCGGATCTCTTCGTCAGACCAATCGGTGTTGCTGGCCAGGGGAATGGTCAGGATGTCGTCCACCGACGCGCGCTCGCGCTTGGCCAACTCGGCCTGGCGGGCGAACACGTCGACCTTGTGGTAGTGCAACACGTGCAGCGCCGCCGCCGTAGGCGATGGCACCCACGCGGTATTGGCGCCGGCCAGTGGGTGGGCGATTTTCTGTTCGAGCATCGCCGCCATCAGGTCGGGCATCGCCCACATGCCTTTACCGATCTGCGCACGGCCTTGCAGCCCGGTGCTCAAACCGATATCGACGTTCCAGTTTTCGTAGGCGCCGATCCATTTTTCCGCCTTCATCGCCGCCTTGCGCACCATCGCGCCGGCTTCCATGGAGGTGTGGATCTCGTCGCCGGTACGGTCGAGGAAGCCGGTGTTGATAAACACCACGCGCTCGCTGGCGGCCTTGATGCAGGCCTTGAGGTTGACCGTGGTGCGGCGTTCCTCGTCCATGATCCCGACTTTCAGCGTATTGCGTGGCAGCTTCAGCACGTCTTCGATACGGCCGAACAGCTCGTTGGTGAACGCGGCTTCTTCCGGGCCGTGCATCTTTGGTTTCACGATGTACACGGAACCGGTGCGGCTGTTCTTGCGGCTGCTGTTGCCGTTGAGGCTATGGATCGCGGCCAGGCTGGTGATCAGCCCGTCGAGAATGCCTTCCGGCACTTCGTTGCCGTCTTTGTCGAGGATCGCGTCGATGGTCATCAGATGACCCACGTTGCGTACGAACAGCAGCGAACGGCCATGCAGCGTCACGTCCTGGCCATTTACGCCGGTGTACACGCGGTCGGCGTTCATGGTCCGGGTGAAGGTCTTGCCGCCCTTGGACACTTCTTCGGCCAGGTCGCCCTTCATCAGGCCGAGCCAGTTGCGGTAGATCACCACTTTATCGTCGGCATCCACGGCGGCGACGGAGTCTTCGCAGTCCATGATGGTGGTCAGCGCGGCTTCCACCAGCACGTCTTTGACGCCGGCGGCGTCGGTCTGGCCGACCGGGGTGTTGGCGTCGATCTGGATTTCGAAGTGCAGGCCGTTGTGTTTCAACAGGATCGCAATCGGCTGGGCGCTGTCACCCTGGAAGCCGATCAGTTGTGCATCGTCGCGCAGGCCGCTGTTGCTGCCGCCCTTGAGGCTGACGATCAGCGTGCCATCGACGATCTTGTAGCCGGTCGAATCCACATGGCTGCCGGCGCTGAGCGGTGCGGCTTCATCGAGAAAGGCGCGGGCGAAGGCGATCACCTTGTCGCCACGGACTTTGTTGTAGCCCTGGCCCTTCTCGGCGCCGTCGGCTTCGCTGATGGCGTCGGTGCCGTACAGGGCGTCATACAACGAGCCCCAACGCGCATTCGAGGCGTTGAGGGCAAAGCGCGCGTTCATCACGGGCACCACCAGCTGCGGGCCGGCCATGCGGGCGATCTCGTCATCGACGTTTTGGGTCGTGGCCTGGAAATCCGCGGCTTCTGGCAGCAGGTATCCAATGTCTTGCAGGAAGGCTTTGTAAGCCACGGGGTCGTGCGCTTTACCTGCGTGAGTCTGGTGCCAGGTATCGATCCGCGCTTGGAAATCGTCGCGTTTGGCGAGTAGGGCTTTGTTCTTCGGTGCCAGGTCGTGGATGACCTTGTCGGCACCGGCCCAGAACTGGTCGGCAGTGATGCCGGTACCGGGAATGGCTTCGTTGTTCACGAAGTCGAACAGGACTTTGGCGACCTGCAGGCCACCGACTTGAACGTGTTCAGTCATTGCTTGCCTCACTCTGCGGAGCTTATGCGCTTTTTCAGATTTTCATTATGTAGTGCACGGTTGGGCATACTACATGATGACTTGCGGTTGTGAAAATTAGACTAAATACGTCGTTTAGCGACCCACTTTGGTCGTACGGTCACAGCGGAGAACCGGATGTTCTCAAAAAACTATTGGATTGTTCCAGATAAATATAAAAATGGTACACGATTTGTTTTCGAGGGCTTCCGAGTCCACCTTGTAGATTGAATTCAGAGGGCTTCGCCATGGACCATCTTGTACTCACAATTATCGCCGCCGACAAACCCGGCCTGGTTGAACGCATCGCGCAGAATATTGCCACCCACGGTGGCAATTGGCTGGAAAGCCGCATGGCGCACATGGCCGGGCAATTTGCCGGGATCCTGCGGGTCAGCGTTCCAACAGAGAACCGTCAGGCGCTGGTCGGCGCGCTGGAGGACTTATCCACACACGGCATTCGCGTGCTGGTGGGCGAAGGCAGCAGCGGGCAGGCCTCGGCCTCCAAGTCGATCATGATGACGCTGGTGGGCAATGACCGTGCGGGCATTGTGCGCGAGATTACGGCGCTGCTGAGCAAGCAGGGCGTGAACCTGGAGAGCCTGAGCACGGACGTGCGCCCGGCGCCCATGAGCGGTGATCCGTTGTTTACTGCTGAAGCGCTGCTGCAGGTGCCGGCAGCGTTATCCCTGGATACCTTGCAGTTGTCCCTGGAAACCCTGGCGGACGACCTGATGGTGGAACTGCATCACGAGGAATAATCGGCCCACAGGGTTATGCATGGAAATCTTGCATGGGCCTGTGGATAACCTGTAGAGATCCTGCGCCAGGCCACGCCGTGCGGGGTTCTTCGCTACTTGAGCAAAAAACGAGCAGTTTCAAGGGCTTGTGCACAAATGGCGGGGATCAGGTTGTGGATAACCTTGGGGTGGATGTCTGCAAGCCACGTAGATTATGGCTTGCAGAGGTTTGTACGTTATTTGATCAGCGTTTGCGTGCGCTGAGCCAGATATCCACACTGTACACCACCAGGCCCGCCCAGATGAACGCGAAGGCGGTCAAGGTGCTTGGTGCCAGATGCTCGCCGAACAGCAGCACGGCTTCCAGCAATACCAGGGTCGGCGCGACGTACTGCAAAAAGCCCAGGGCGGTATAGGGCAAATGCCGTGCGGCGGCGTTGAAACACACCAGCGGGATCAGTGTCACCGGGCCGGCGGCTACCAGCCACCAGGCTTCGGAGGTGCCCCAGAATTCCATCTGCGCACTGTGGGCGGTCGGGTTGAACAGCAGCCATGCAACCGCAATCGGCACCAGCATCCAGGTTTCCACCACCAGCCCCGGCAGGGCTTTCACCGGTGCCTGCTTGCGAATCAGCCCGTAGAAACCAAAGGTCAACGCCAGTACCAGCGATACCCACGGCAGGCTGCCCACTTGCCACACCTGCTGCGCCACACCCACCGCAGCCAGCCCAACGGCGACCCACTGCAAACGGCGCAGGCGTTCACCCAGGATCAACATGCCCAGTACCACATTCACCAACGGGTTGATGTAGTAACCCAGGCTCGCCTCCAGCATGCGCCCGGTGTTGACCGACCACACGTATGTCAGCCAGTTACCCGCGATCAGCGACCCGCTGAGGGCCAGGATCGCCAGGCGCTTGGGGTTGTCACGCAGTTCACGAAACCAGCCGGGGTGTTTCCAGACCATCAACAGCAAACCGCCGAACAGCGCCGACCACAACACGCGGTGCACGATGATTTCGGCGGCAGGTACGCTGGCGATGGCTTTGAAGTAAAGCGGGAACAGACCCCAGATGACGTAGGCGCTCAGGCCCAGGATGTACCCCTTCCGGGGGTTGGCGGCGTGCATTGCAGAATCCTTGCTTAGGCAGCTAACAAAGCGCGATTGTAAGGATATTTCTCAGGCAATGGGATCTGCTTTCTGTGGGAGCCGGGCTTGCCCGCGATAGCATCACCTCGGTACTCCTGCAAAACCGAGGCGTCTGCATCGCGGGCAAGCCCGGCTCCCACAGAGAAGCTGTCAGAACAGTTTCAGGGGCTCTTCGTTCAGGGCCGAGAGTTGCTCACGCAGCGCCAACACCTGATCACCCCAATAACGCTCGCTGCCGAACCACGGGAAGCTATGGGGGAACGCCGGGTCATCCCAGCGGCGTGCCAGCCAGGCGCTGTAATGCATCAGGCGCAGGGCACGCAGGGGTTCGATCAGCGCCAGTTCACGCGGGTCGAAGTCGTGGAACTCCTGATAGCCGTCCATCAATTCCGACAGCTGCCCCAGACATTCCTGGCGATCGCCGGCGAGCATCATCCACAGGTCCTGCACCGCCGGGCCCATGCGGCAGTCATCCAGGTCGACGATGTGGAACATCTCGTCGCGGCACATCATGTTGCCGGGATGGCAATCGCCGTGCATGCGGATGTTCTTGTGCGGCGTGGCCCTGTACACCTCTTCCACACGCTTGAGCAGGTCGCGGGCCACGGACTCGTAGGCCGGCAACAGGCTCTTGGGGATGAAATTGCCTTCGAGCAGGGTGGTGAGGGAGTCGTGCCCGAAATTCTTCACGCCCAGGGCTTCACGGTGTTCGAACGGGCGGGTAGAGCCCACCGCATGCAAACGGCCGAGCAGTTGCCCGAGGCGATAGAGTTGGTCGAGGTTGCCTGGTTCCGGCGCGCGGCCGCCACGGCGCGGGAACAGGGTGAAGCGGAATCCGGCATGTTCGAACAGGCTTTCGCCGTTGTGGATCAGTGGCGCGACCACCGGCACTTCGCATTCGGCCAGTTCGAAGGTGAAGCGGTGTTCTTCGAGGATCGCCTCGTTGGTCCAGCGCTGCGGGCGGTAGAACTTGGCGATCAGCGGCTCGGCGCCTTCGATGCCCACTTGGTAGACGCGGTTTTCGTAGCTGTTGAGTGCCAGGACGCGAGCGTCGCTGAGGAAACCGATGCTTTCGACGGCGTCGAGGACCAGGTCGGGGGTGAGTGTTTCAAACGGGTGGGCCATGCGAACTCCTGCGCGCAGCAGGGCGCCGCGTCCGGCCGGGTATGGTAACGCACCGGGGCTGAGATAGGGGGTGGCTGTGCCATTGCTATCGGGGGCAAGTCGAATCGTCGCACCGCCCCTCCCACATTGACTGCATTCACATATTTTGACTGTGAACACAGTCAGTGTGGGAGGGGGCTTGCCCCCGATGAGGCTTTGTCAGGCGCCGACGATACCGCCGTCATCCCGCCGAATTGCCATCACTGACGAGCGCGGCTTGCCATTTGGCAGATGTTCCGGCCAGGTCGAACCGCCGGTTTCGCCTGGGTGCTGAATCCCCACAAACAACGTCTTCTGATCCGGCGAGAAGCTGATGCCCGTCACTTCACACGCTACCGGGCCGACCATGAAACGGCGGATTTCCCCGGTGGAGGGGTCGGCGCAGAGCATCTGGTTGTTGCCCATGCCCGCGAAGTCACCCGCGTTGCTGTAGTCGCCATCGGTGAGAATCCACAGGCGTCCAGCCTTGTCGAAACCCAGGCCGTCCGGGCTGTTGAACATGTTCTGCGGGTTGATATTCGACGAGCCACCCTTTGGCGTGCCAGCGTGCACGCCCGGGTTGCCGGCCACCACAAACAGGTCCCAGCTGAATTCGGTGGAACCGTGGTTATCCGCGTCGGCCTTCCAGCGCAGGATCTGGCCGTAGACGTTTTTTTCACGCGGGTTGGGGCCGCCCACCGGCTGGCCGTCTTCACCGCGCTTGGCGTTGTTGGTGAGGGTGCAATAGACCTGGCCATCGGTGGGGCTGACCACGATCCATTCCGGGCGGTCCATGCGCGTGGCCTTCACCACGCTGGCGGCCAGGCGCGCGTGGATCAGCACTTCGGCCTGGCTGGCGAAACCGGTGCTGGCGTCGATGCCGTTCTTGCCGTGGGTGAGTTCGACCCATTGGCCCTTGCCCTTGGGGTGATCGGCGTTGCCGTCGCCCGCGTCGAAGATCGCCACGTACAAGGTGCCGTGGTCGAGCAGGTCCTTGTTGGCCTTGGGGTTGTGGTGGTTGATCGGGTCGCGGCTGACGAACTTGTAGATGAACTCGCCGCGTTCGTCGTCGCCCATGTACACCACAGCGCGGCCGTCACGGGTTTCGGCCAGGGCGGCGTTTTCGTGCTTGAAGCGGCCCAGGGCCGTGCGCTTGACCGGCGTGGACTTGGGGTCGAACGGGTCGATTTCCACCACCCAACCGTGGCGGTTGAGTTCGTTGGGGTTCTTGGCGATGTCGAAGCGCGGGTCGTGCGGGTGCCAGTTGATGTCTTTGCTGGCGGCCACCACACCGTAGCGTTTCTGCCCGGCGTCGAAGGTTTGTTGCGGGTTGCTGCTGCCAAAGCAGTCGGTAAAGTTCTCTTCGCACGTCAGGTAAGTACCCCACGGCGTCTTGCCGTTGGCGCAGTTCTGGAAGGTGCCGAGGGCTTTCTTGCCGGTTTTGTCGGCGCTGGTTTTCAGCCAGGCGTGGCCAGCGGCGGGGCCGCTGAGGTTGATCGGCGAGTTGCCGTGGATGCGCCGGTTGTAGCGCGAGTCCTGCACGAACTGCCAGGTGTCGCCCTTGCGCCGTACTTCGATCACCGACACGCCTTCGCTGGCCTGGGCCTTGCGCACGTCTTCGGCCGATTGCGGCGCGCCGCCGTGGGCGAAGAGGTAGCGGTAATTGGTGTATTCGTTGTTGATCGCCATCAGCGCACGGTTGTCGTCGCCCGGGAAGGCGAACAGGCTCATGCCGTCGTTGTTGTCACCGAACTGCTGCTCCTGGGCCTTGGCCGTGCCGTTGCCGGACGGGTCGAAGGCGGGTGCGCTCTTGCTCAGCGGTTGGCCCCAACTGATCAGCACCGAGGCGCTGTAGCCTGGCGGCAAGGTGATGGCGTCACTGGTGGCGGCGGCGATGCTGGTAAAGCCCAGCAGCGGGCTGCTGGCGCTGGCGGCGTTGACGGCCAGGGCGCTGCGGCTCAGCAGGTTGCCACCGAGGAACATTGCGGCACCGCACAGGGCGCCAGCGCCGATAAAGCGGCGGCGGGTGAGGCCGACCATCTGTTCAAGGTCGGTGGCTTGGTTTTCTTCTAATAGGCTCATCTCAGGCTCCCTGCGGTTTTTGCAGACACCATAAGGAGCGGGCGTGACGAAATGGTTGCAGTTTGAAGGCGGGCTGCGGCTACACCGGCGTACCGAGCAGCACATTGCTCGGCGCGAACTGCACGGTGATGGTTTTACCTACGACGGCGCCCACGGCCTTGAGTGCGTCGGGCCGCGCCAGGGCGCATAAAACCTGGCCATTGGGCAGGGCGATGCGCACTTCGCCGGGGCCGTCGTCGGCGTCGAGAATGGCGTCGACGGTGCCGCTCATGCAATTGTGTCCAGGTGTTGCAGATTGCTTGGATGGGAGCAATTCCAGCCATCCGGCCTTGATCAATGCGACCACTTCCACGCCGGTTTCCAGCTCCAGGCGCTGCGTGCTGTCGTGGGTGATCTGCGCGTCCAGGCTCAGGCCGCCGGCCAGTTGCAGGCGGATCAGATCGTTACGGCCCTGCTGCTCGATGGCGATGATCTGGCCATGCAATTGGTTGCGCGCGCTGGTGCGCAGCATCAAGCGGCCGAGCAGGTTGAAGTCGCTGGCGGCTTCATCGGAGCCCAGCACCTCGGCTTGCAGCGCTTGCAGACGCTGGTACAGACGCAACACGCGCTCACCTTCGGTCGTCAACTTGGCGCCGCCGCCGCCCTTGCCGCCCACGCTGCGTTCTACCAACGGCTTTTGTGCGAGGTTGTTCAACTCGTCGATGGCATCCCACGCCGCCTTGTAACTCAAGCCTGCGCTTTTGGCCGCGCGGGTGATGGAACCCTGCTCGGCGATATGCGCCAGCAAGGCAATGCGCTGGGGGCGGCGAATGATGTGTTGGCTGAGGGAGGCTGGCAGAGACATGGAATACGCTTCGATGGGATTGGCCGAACGTTGCGGGCACGGTGGGCTGGAGTCAAGTCAACTGCCCGGTTTGGGCGTGCGGGCCAGGCAATACACATCGACCTGCTTCGCACCGGCGTTCATCAATAACCGCGCCAGGCTGTGGGCCGTGGCGCCGGTCGTCAGCACGTCGTCGACCAGGGCGAAATGCCGGCCCTGCACCTGGGCGTCGGGCGCCAGGGCGAAGGCGCCGAGCAGGTTGCGTTTACGGTTCTTGGCGTCAAGGGCCTGTTGGGCCACGGTTTCATGGGGGCGTAACAACAGCTGTTCATCGTGGGGGATGTTCAAGTCGCTGCCGAGCCAGCGCGCCAGCATCAACGCCTGGTTGTAGCCGCGTTCGCGCAGACGCTTGCGCGCCATGGGCACCGGTAGCAGGCACTCGGGGCGTACGAGTTCGGTATTGTCAAAGCGATGTTGCAGGTGTTGCGCCAGGAGCCGCGCCAGCATCTGCCCGAGGGGCCAGCGTGCCTGATGCTTGAAGCGGCTGATCAGGCTGTCGATGGGAAAGCTGTAGGACCAGGGGGCGATGACCTGTTTAAACGCAGGGGGATTTTTTTGGCATTGCCCGCAAATCAAACCCTCCATCGGCAGGGGCAGGGCACACACATCGCAGTGCTCCATGAGCCAGGGCAGCTCGGTTTCGCAGACGTTGCACACACACTGGGTGGATTGTGTCGCTTCATCACAGATTAAACAGGTCTGTATGTTATTTAACCAGATGTAAACCTGGTGTTTGTATCTAGGTTGACAGTGCATGAATCTTCCTTAAATATGCCGAGCATCCGTGTCGTGCCTGTGGGTATTGCCCTTCCCGCAGCGCTTGCCAAAGCATAATCAAGGAATCGCCCATGAGCGCCAGCACCACCGCCACCTTGCGTCACGATTGGTCCCTCGCCGAAGTCAAAGCGCTGTTCGTGCAGCCGTTCAATGACCTGCTGTTCCAGGCGCAGACCGTGCACCGCGCGCATTTCGACGCCAACCGTGTGCAAGTGTCGACGCTGCTCTCGATCAAGACCGGCGCCTGCCCGGAAGATTGCAAATATTGTCCGCAGTCGGGCCACTACAACACCGGGCTGGAAAAAGAGAAGCTGATGGAAGTGCAGAAGGTCCTCGAAGAGGCTGCCCGCGCCAAAGCCATCGGCTCGACGCGCTTCTGCATGGGTGCCGCCTGGAAACACCCGTCGGCCAAAGATATGCCCTATGTGTTGCAGATGGTCAAAGGCGTAAAGGCCATGGGCCTGGAAACCTGCATGACCCTCGGCCGCCTTGACCAGGACCAGACCGAAGCCCTGGCCCAGGCCGGCCTGGACTATTACAACCACAACCTCGACACCTCGCCGGAGTTCTACGGCAGCATCATCACCACCCGCACCTACAGCGAGCGTCTGCAAACCCTGGCCTATGTACGTGATTCGGGGATGAAGATCTGCTCCGGCGGCATCCTCGGCATGGGCGAGTCCCTCGACGACCGCGCCAATTTGCTGATCCAGCTGGCCAACCTGCCGGAGCATCCGGAGTCGGTGCCGATCAACATGCTGGTGAAGGTGGCAGGGACACCGCTGGAAAACGCCGAAGACATCGACCCGTTCGACTTCATCCGCATGCTCGCCGTGGCGCGCATCCTGATGCCGAAGTCCCACGTGCGCCTGTCGGCCGGCCGTGAGGCGATGAACGAGCAGATGCAGGCGTTGGCGTTCTTTGCCGGTGCCAACTCCATCTTCTACGGCGACAAGTTGCTGACCACCGCCAACCCGCAGGCTGACAAGGACATGCAACTGTTCGCGCGCCTGGGCATTCTGCCGGAAGCCCGTGAAGAACATGCCGATGAAGTGCATCAGGCGGCAATCGAGCAGGCGTTGGTGGAGCAGAAGAGCAGCGAGCAGTTCTACAACGCTGTTGTTTGATTGAAATGCCAGCCAGCTGTGGGAGAGGACTGGTGTGGGAGGGGGCAAGCCCCCTCCCACACTGGATCCCCTTCACATTCTTTAGCGCGTACATCCTGTTTAATCGAGGCCAGCATGTCTTTCGATCTCGCCGCGCGCCTCGCTGCCCGTCGTGCCGAACACCTTTACCGCCAACGCCCGCTACTCGACAGCCCCCAAGGCCCGGAAGTGGTGGTGGACGGCCAGCCGCTGCTGGCGTTCTGCAATAACGATTACCTGGGCCTGGCCAATCACCCGCAAGTGATCGAGGCCTGGCGCGCCGGTGCCTCCCGTTGGGGTGTGGGCGGCGGCGCTTCGCACCTGGTGGTCGGGCATGCCACGCCGCACCATGAACTGGAAGAGGCCCTGGCCGACCTCACCGGTCGCCCGCGTGCGCTGCTGTTTACCACCGGTTACATGGCCAACCTCGGCGCGGTCACGGCGTTGGTGGGGCAGGGCGATACGGTGCTGGAAGACCGTCTCAACCATGCGTCGCTGCTGGACGCGGGCTTGCTCTCGGGGGCGCGTTTCAATCGTTACCTGCATAACGATGCGCAGAGCCTGGCCAAGCGCCTGGAAAAAGCTACCGGCAATACCCTGGTGGTCACCGATGGTGTGTTCAGCATGGACGGCGACCTGGCCGACCTGCCCGCGCTGGCCCGCGAAACCAAGGCCAAAGGCGCCTGGTTGATGGTGGATGACGCCCATGGTTTTGGCCCCCTGGGCGCCAACGGCGGCGGGATCGTCGAGCATTTCGGCCTGAGCCAGGAGGACGTGCCGGTGCTGGTCGGCACCCTCGGCAAGGCGTTCGGCACGGCTGGGGCGTTTGTGGCTGGCAGTGAAGAGCTGATCGAAAGCTTGATCCAGTTCGCCCGCCCGTACATCTACACCACCAGCCAACCGCCCGCCCTGGCCTGCGCCACCTTGAAAAGCCTGGAACTGTTGCGCACTGAGCATTGGCGGCGCGAGCACCTCAACCGCCTGATCAGCCAGTTCCGCCAGGGCGCCGAGCAGCTTGGGCTGGACCTGATGGACAGCTTCACGCCGATCCAACCCATCCTGATCGGCGACAGCGCCAAGGCCATGCGGCTGTCGCAGATGCTGCGCGAACGCGGCCTGATGGTCACAGCTATTCGCCCACCGACCGTGCCCGCCGGCAGTGCGCGTCTGCGCGTGACATTGACGGCGGCCCACAGCGCGGCGCAGGTGCAGCTATTGTTAAACGCACTGGAAGCGTGTTTCCGCTTGTTAGGCAGTTCGGAGCCCAACCATGCGTGATCGACTGATATTGCTGCCCGGCTGGGGCCTCGGTGTATCGCCGCTGGAGCCGTTGGCCGCCGCCTTGCAAGGTTTGGACGAGCACCTGCAGGTGCAGATCGAACCGTTGCCCGCACTGGATTCCAGCGACCTGAATGAGTGGCTCGACGAACTCGACGCCACGCTGCCGGACAACGCCTGGCTGGGCGGCTGGTCCCTGGGCGGCATGCTGGCTTCGGAGCTGGCGGCGCGGCGTGGCGAACGTTGCTGTGGCCTGCTGACCCTGGCGAGTAACCCGTGTTTCGTCGCCCACGCTGGCTGGCCAAGCGCGATGCCCGCCGAGACCTTCGACGCGTTCCTCGCTGGCTGCCATGCCGACTCCCAGGTCACCCTCAAGCGCTTCGGCCTGTTGTGCGCCAAGGGCGCCGAAGACCCGCGCGGACTGTCGCGCCTGCTGGTCAGTGGCGCGCCGAACACGCCCTCCAGTGTGTTGATGCCCGGCCTTGAGCTACTCGCCCAGTTGGATACCCGTGAAGCCTTATTGGCCTATCGCGGCCCGCAGTTGCACCTGTTCGCCGGCCTGGACGGGTTGGTACCCGCCGAAGCCGCCAGCGACCTGCTGGCCCTGCTGCCGGATGTTGAAATCGGCCTGATTGAACAGGCCGGCCACGCGTTTCTTCTGGAAGACCCTCACGGTGTAGCGGGGGCCATCCAGGCTTTTTTGCATGAGTGCGTCGATGACTGATTTATCCCACGCCCCGCTGCCGGGCGCGTTGCCGGACAAGCGCCAGGTGGCGGCGTCCTTTTCCCGTGCCGCCGCCAGTTACGACAGTGTTGCCGAATTACAGCGGGCGGTGGGCAGCCAATTGCTGGCGCGCCTGCCGGCCAATACCGCGCCGCAACGCTGGTTGGACATGGGCTGCGGCACCGGGTATTTCAGTCGCGTGCTGGGTGAACAGTGGCCCGCCAGCGAAGGCATCGCGCTGGATATCGCCGAAGGCATGCTCAACCACGCACGCTCCCTGGGTGGCGCCGAGCACTTCATCGCCGGCGACGCCGAACGCTTGCCGCTCAAAGCTGAGAGCGTGCAGCTGCTGTTTTCCTCCCTCGCGGTGCAGTGGTGTGCGAATTTCGAGGCGGTGCTCAGCGAAGCCTATCGGGTGTTGCAACCGGGCGGAGTGCTGGCCTTCGCCAGTCTCTGCGTGGGCACCCTGGAAGAACTGCGCGAAAGCTGGCGTGCGGCGGATGGCCTGGTGCACGTCAATCGCTTCCGCACCTTTGAGGCGTATCAACACTTGTGTGCGGCCAGCGGCCTGCGGGTGGTGAGCCTGGAGCGCCGTCCTCATGTGTTGCATTACCCGGATGTACGCAGCCTGACCCACGAATTGAAGGCCCTGGGCGCGCATAACCTCAACCCCGGTCGCCCCGGTGGGTTGACGGGGCGCGCGCGGATTGTTGCACTGGTGCACGCGTATGAGCGGTTCCGCCAGGCCCAAGGCCTGCCGGCGACTTACCAAGTGGTGTATGCCGTACTGGAGAAACCTCTATGAGCGCCGCCTACTTCATCACCGGTACCGACACCGATGTCGGCAAGACCACCATCGCCGCCGGCCTGTTGCACGCGGCGCGGCAAGCCGGTAGAAGCACCGCGGCTGGCAAGCCGGTGGCCTCCGGTTGCCAGGTCACGCCCAAGGGCTTGCGCAACGCCGATGCACTGGCGTTGCTGGCTGAATGCTCGTTGCCGTTGAGTTATGCCGAGGTCAACCCGGTGGCCTTCGAACCGGCCATCGCTCCCCACCTGGCGGCGCGGGAGGCAGGTTTCTCGCTCACCGTGCAATCGTTGTTGAAGCCCATGCAGCAGATCCTGGCACGGCAAGCGGATTTCACCCTGATCGAAGGCGCCGGCGGCTGGCGGGTGCCATTGGCCGATCAGGCGAACCTGTCGGACCTGGCCATGGCGCTGAAGTTGCCGGTGATCCTGGTGGTGGGCGTGCGCCTGGGTTGCATCAGCCATGCCTTGCTGACCGCCGAAGCCATCGCCCGGGACGGCCTGCAGTTGGCCGGGTGGGTGGCCAATATCATCGAGCCCAAGACCTCCCGTCTGGAAGAAAACCTCGCCACCCTGGCCGAGCGCCTGCCTGCGCCATGCCTGGGGCGTGTGCCGAAACTCAAGCACGCCGGGGCTGAAGCGGTTGCCGAGTACTTACAGTTGGACCTGCTTGACTGATTTCGGCTATCGATAAGGCATTATGCCATTAGTGTTTTTGACGAGCCCTTTGACGGGATATCTGCTTCAATTCAACTTCACGATTCTCTAAAGGCAGGCTTACGCCATGGAAATCTCTGGAAGCAGCGCGTTTTATTCGGGCCTGAGCAGTATTCAGTCCGGACAGAACCGTGTCGATCAGGCCGCCGGCAGAATTGCCAGCGCCGCGACTACCCAGCCATCGGATGCGCAAAGCGACCGTCTGCAAGCCAACGACCGCGCCCAGCCGTCCAACTCGGCCAGCAATATGGTTGAAATGGCCCAGGGCAAATTCCAAGTGGAGCTCGGCGCCAAAGTCGCCAAGGCTTCGGATGAAATGCTCGGCACCTTGATCGACACCTACGCCTGATCTGCTGGCGCTAAAAAATGTGGGAGGGGGCTTGTCCCCGATAGTGATGGATCAGCCAATGTGTGTATGGCTGACATGGCGCTATCGGGGGCAAGCCCCCTCCCACATTTTTACTGTGCCGTCCTTCCGAACTTCTACACTCCCGCAGTCATGTGGCGTCTTGCCGCAAGCGTTGCCGTGCGCGCCATTGATTCGCGTCATGACAAACGGCATCGGGACGACGCTTGACATCCCCAAGTGGTAAACGTATGTTTCAAACACCTGTTTGACCGCCCCAACACTTCCACGCGGTTGTTCATTCCAGATACATCAGCAGAGGTTTATCGCTATGCCTGACTACAAGGCCCCCTTGCGTGATATTCGCTTCGTTCGTGACGAACTGCTTGGCTATGAAGCGCACTATCAGAGCCTGCCGGCTTGCCAGGACGCTACCCCGGACATGGTTGACGCCATCCTTGAAGAAGGCGCCAAGTTCTGTGAGCAAGTGCTGGCACCGCTGAACCGCGTGGGCGACATCGAAGGCTGCACCTGGAGTGAGTCGGGCGTCAAAACCCCTACCGGTTTCAAAGAAGCCTACAAACAATTCGTCGAAGGCGGCTGGCCAAGCCTGGCCCACGACGTGGCGCACGGCGGCCAAGGCCTGCCGGAATCCCTGGGCCTGGCCGTGAGCGAAATGGTCGGCACCGCCAACTGGTCGTGGGGCATGTACCCGGGCCTGTCCCACGGTGCGATGAACACCATCTCCGAGCACGGCACCCCCGAGCAGCAAGAGGCCTACCTGACCAAACTGGTGTCGGGCGAATGGACCGGCACCATGTGCCTGACCGAGCCACACTGCGGCACCGACCTGGGCATGCTGCGCACCAAGGCCGAACCTCAGGCTGATGGTTCCTATAAGGTCTCCGGCACCAAGATCTTCATCTCGGCCGGTGAACACGACATGGCCGACAACATCGTCCATATCGTACTGGCCCGCCTGCCGGACGCACCGGCCGGCACCAAAGGCATCTCGCTGTTTATCGTGCCGAAGTTCCTGCCCAACGCCGATGGCTCGATTGGCGCGCGCAACGCCGTGAGCTGTGGTTCCCTGGAACACAAGATGGGCATCCACGGCAACGCCACCTGCGTGATGAACTTCGACGCGGCCACCGGTTTCCTGATCGGCCCGGCGAACAAAGGCCTGAACTGCATGTTCACCTTCATGAACACCGCTCGCCTGGGTACCGCGCTGCAAGGCCTGTCCCATGCCGAGATCGGTTTCCAGGGCGGCCTGAAATATGCCCGCGACCGTCTGCAAATGCGCTCCCTGACCGGCCCGAAAGCACCGGACAAAGCCGCCGACCCGATCATCGTGCACCCTGACGTGCGCCGCATGCTGCTGACCATGAAGGCCTTCGCCGAAGGCAACCGTGCGATGGTGTACTTCACTGCCAAGCAAGTGGACATCGTCAAATACGGCACCGACGATGAAGCCAAGAAACAGGCGGACGGCCTGCTGGCCTTCATGACCCCGATCGCCAAGGCCTTCATGACCGAAGTCGGCTTTGAATCGGCCAACCACGGTGTGCAGATCTACGGCGGCCACGGTTTCATCGCCGAGTGGGGCATGGAGCAGAACGTTCGCGACAGCCGCATTTCGATGCTGTACGAAGGCACCACCGGCATCCAGGCCCTCGACCTGCTGGGCCGTAAAGTGCTGATGACCCAAGGCGAAGCGCTCAAGGGCTTCACCAAGATCGTGCACAAGTTCTGCCAGGCCAACGAAGGCAACGAAGCGGTCAAAGAATTCGTTGCACCGCTGGCTGCGCTGAACAAAGAGTGGGGCGAGTTGACCATGAAGGTCGGCATGGCCGCGATGAAAGACCGTGAAGAAGTGGGTGCCGCCTCGGTGGACTACCTGATGTACTCCGGTTACGCCTGCCTGGCTTACTTCTGGGCCGACATGGCGCGCCTGGCGGCCGAGAAACTGGCTGCCGGCACCACCGAAGAAGCGTTCTACACCGCCAAGCTGCAGACCGCGCGCTTCTACTTCCAGCGCATCCTGCCGCGTACCCGTACGCACGTGGCCACCATGCTGTCGGGCGCCAACAACCTGATGGACATGAAAGAAGAAGACTTCGGCCTGGCTTACTAAGCCTTACCGGGGTTCATTTGCAGAGCCGCCGCTCCCTTGCGGGAGCGGCGGCTTTTTTGTACCCGATAAAAAACCACAGCGCAGCACTCAGGGATTACTGTCGGCTGCCGTTACAGTGATGGCAATGTGATACATGTTCGACGGGTTGTGTTTAACTGTCTGCATAAAGGCACAGTGCCATCATTTTTTGCGGGTCGGAGTTTTACCCTTGTCACGCGTGTCCGCTGTACGTTTCAGTCACTTTCTCCCTTCGTTGCTGCTCTTGCTGGCCGGGCTCTCGGCTGCGTACGTCAAGGACCTCAACGTCTTCTTCACCTCGCTGTTCAATGTGTTGCCGACCCTGGTGCTGCTGCTCGGTGGTTCGTACTGCGCGGTGTACCGCCGCCAGCGTGAACTGTTCCTGATGATCACGGTGTACATCGTCTACTTCCTGCTCGATACCCAGACCGACTTCTACCGCGACAATGGCCGCGTGCGCGAAGACGCCGCGGTGGTGTTTCACCTGTGCTGCCTGCTGCTGCCGTTGTTGTTCAGCATCTACGCTCTGTGGCAGGAGAAGACCCACCTGTTTCGTGACTTCGTTGCCCGTGGCGCGGTGTTGCTGGCGGTCGGCAGCGTAGCGCTGGCGCTGGAGCAGAGTTATCCCCAGGCGGTGCTGAACTGGCTGGCGGAGATCCGCTGGCCGGCGCTGCATGGCACTTGGATGAGCCTGATCCAGTTGTCTTACCCGATGTTCCTGATCGGCTTCCTGACCCTGGCAGCGCAATACTGGTACCAGCCGCGCCCGCTGCATGCGGCGCAACTGGTGGGGTTGCTCGGCCTGTTCTGGATGTTGCCGCAGACGTTCATCCTGCCCTTCACCCTGAATATCATGTGCAGCCAGGTGATGCTGATGATCGCCGCCGGTGTGGCCCACGAGGCTTATCAAATGGCCTTCCGCGATGAGCTGACCGGCCTGCCGGGGCGTCGTGCGCTGAACGAGCGCATGCAGCGGCTGGGGCGCAACTATGTGCTGGCGATGAGCGACGTCGACCACTTCAAGCGCTTCAACGATACCCATGGTCATGACGTGGGCGACCAGGTATTGCGGCTGGTGGCGAGCAAGCTGTCCAAGGTCAACGGCGGCGGGCGTGCGTACCGCTACGGCGGTGAAGAATTCGCCGTGGTGTTCGCCGGCAAGACCCTGGATGAATGCATGCCGCACCTGGAGGAGATCCGCGAGATCATCGCCGACTACGACATCAAGCTGCGTCATTCGGACCGCCCCCAGGACGATCAGCAGGGTCGCCAGCGCCGTTCAGGCAGCGGCGCCTCCAGTGTCTCAGTGACCATCAGCATCGGCGTGGCCGAACGCCAGGCCGAGCAGCGCACGCCCGAGGAAGTGCTCAAGTCCGCCGACCAGGCGCTGTACGCCGCCAAGGGCGCGGGGCGCAACTGCGTGGTGGCGTCCGGGCAGACCCGGCGTGGCGCGGTGCGCATGGAGAGCGCTGCCGGTTGAGTGATGGCGCTGTATTCAGCGGTTCTACAGTGATTGTTCCGGGCGTTGGCCGGCGGTAGGTTGAAACCATCTGCTGACGGAGACATTGCCATGCCTGAGTACAAAGCTCCCCTTCGCGACATGCGCTTTCTGATCGACAACGTGTTTGATTTCCACGGCCACTACGCCGCATTGGGCGCCACCGATGCCAGCCCGGACATGGTCGCTGCGATCCTCGAAGAAGGCGCAAAATTCTGCGAGAACGTGCTCGCGCCGCTCAACCGCAGTGGCGACGAAGAAGGCTGCCATTTCGACAATGGCGTGGTCACCACGCCCAAGGGCTTCAAGGAAGCCTTCGCCCAGTACGTTGAGGGCGGCTGGCACGGCGTGGCAGCGGACCCGGCCTACGGTGGCCAGGGCTTGCCGCAGTCGCTCGGCCTGGTGCTGAGCGAGATGATCGGCTCCAGCAACACCTCCTGGGGCATGTACCCGGGGCTGACCCACGGCGCGATGTCGGCGATCCACGCCCACGGCACCGCCGAGCAGAAAGACACGTTCCTGACCAAACTCACTGCGGGCGAATGGACTGGCACCATGTGCCTCACCGAAGCCCACTGCGGCACCGACCTGGGCCTGATCAAGACCCGTGCCGTGCCCCAGGCGGACGGCAGCTATGCGGTCACCGGCAGCAAGATCTTCATCTCGGCCGGCGAGCACGACATGAGCGCCAATATCATTCACCTGGTGCTGGCCAAGCTGCCGGATGCGCCGGCGGGCACCAAGGGCATCTCGCTGTTCATCGTGCCCAAGTTCCATGCCGACACAGGCGAGCGCAATGCGGTGCACTGTGGTTCCATCGAACACAAGATGGGCATCAAGGCGTCCGCTACCTGTGTGTTGAACTTCGATGGCGCCAAGGGTTTCCTGATCGGTGAGCCGAACAAGGGCCTCAACTGTATGTTCACCATGATGAACCATGCGCGCCTGGGCACCGGCATGCAGGGCCTGTGCAATGGCGAGGCGAGCTTCCAGGGCGCGATCACCTACGCCAACGACCGTCTGCAAATGCGCTCGCTGACTGGCGCCAAGGCCCCGGACAAAGCCGCCGACCCGATCATCGTGCACCCTGATGTGCGCCGCATGCTGCTGACCATGAAGGCCTTCAACGAGGGCAACCGTGCGCTGACCTACTTCACCGCACAATTGCTCGACACCGCGCACCTGAGCAAGGACGCGGCGCAGCGTCAGGAGGCCGAAGACCTGCTGGCGTTCCTCACGCCCATCTGCAAAGCCTTTATGACCGACACTGGCCTTGAGGTGACCAACCACGGCATGCAGATCTTCGGTGGCCACGGTTACATCCGCGAATGGGGCATGGAGCAACTGGCCCGCGATGCGCGGATTGCGCCGATCTATGAAGGCACCAACGGCATCCAGGCCCTCGACCTGCTGGGGCGCAAGGTGCTGGGCAGCCAGGGCAAGTTGCTGCGTGGGTTTACCAAAATCGTGCATAAGTTCTGTACCGCGAATGCCGTGCATCCGCAGCTCAAGGGCTATGTGGCGCAACTCAATCAGTTGAACGGGGAGTGGGGTGAGCTGACCACGAAGGTCGGCATGGCCGCGATGAAGAACCCCGATGAAGTGGGCGCGGCGGCGGTGGATTACTTGATGTACAGCGGTTACGTGGTGCTCGCGTACCTGTGGCTGCGCATGGCGATCGCTGCCCTTGAACAGCCAGATGGCGATTTTGCCAAGGCCAAGTTGGCCACGTGCGAGTTCTACTTCAAGCGTCTACTGCCGCGTACGGCTACCCATCGCGCGGCCGTGGAAGCGGGCAGCGAATGCCTGATGAGTCTGCCTGCGGAGGCGTTTGCGTGGTGATGACTTAAAAATACCAATCAGTCACAAGTGGACCCTATGTGTCTGAAAAGTTGTTCGGGTACACTCTGAGCCTGTAAAACCGACTCTTACCGAATTACTTTTCACGTTCTCACGAGGTTTGCCATGGCTGATTACAAAGCGCCGCTGCGTGATATGCGCTTCGTCCTCAACGAAGTCTTTGAGGTCGCCACCACTTGGGCCCAGTTGCCGGCATTGGCAGACACCGTTGACGCCGAAACCGTAGAGGCCATCCTCGAAGAAGCCGGCAAGGTCACCGCCAAATCCATCGCCCCGCTCAGCCGTGGTGGCGATGAACAAGGTTGCCGTTGGGATAACACAGCGGTATTTACGCCGGACGGTTTTCCGCAAGCCTACAAAACCTACGCTGAAGGCGGTTGGGTGGGTGTAGGCGGCGACCCTGCGTTCGGCGGCATGGGCATGCCCAAGGCCGTGTCGGCCCAGGTCGAAGAGATGATCAACTCGTCGAGCCTGGCGTTCGGCCTGTACCCGATGCTGACCTCCGGCGCCTGCGTGTCGATCAACACCCACGCCAGCGAAGCGCTCAAGGCCGCTTACCTGCCGAAGATGTATTCCGGTGAGTGGGCCGGTTCCATGTGCCTGACCGAGGCCCACGCCGGGACCGACCTGGGGATGATCCGCACCAAGGCTGAGCCGCAGGCGGACGGCTCCTACACAGTCAGCGGCACCAAGATCTTCATCACCGGCGGTGAGCACGACCTCACCGATAACATCATCCACCTGGTACTGGCCAAGCTGCCGGACGCGCCGGCGGGGCCCAAGGGGATTTCGCTGTTCCTGGTGCCGAAGTTCATGGTGAACACCGACGGCAGCCTGGGCGCACGCAATGCCGTGAGCTGTGGTTCCATCGAGCACAAGATGGGGATCCAGGCGTCGGCGACCTGCGTGATGAACTTCGACGAGGCCGTGGGTTACCTGGTCGGCGAGCCGAACCGTGGTCTGGCGGCGATGTTCACCATGATGAACTACGAGCGCCTGGGTGTCGGTATCCAGGGCCTGGCGTCCGGCGAGCGTTCCTATCAGAACGCTATCGAGTACGCCCGCGACCGCCTGCAAAGCCGTGCACCGACCGGCGCCCAGGCCAAAGACAAAATGGCCGACCCGATCATCGTGCACCCGGACGTACGGCGCATGCTGCTCACCATGAAGGCCGCCAACGAAGGTGGCCGTGCGTTCTCCACCTACGTGGCGACGCAACTGGACATCGCCAAGTTCAGCGACGACGCCGCTGCCCGCGAGCGTGCGGATAACCTGGTGGCACTGCTGACGCCGGTGGCCAAGGCGTTCCTGAGCGACCTGGGCCTGGAAACCACTGTGCTGGGCCAACAGGTATTTGGTGGCCACGGTTACATTCGTGAGTGGGGCCAGGAGCAACTGGTGCGCGATGTGCGCATCACCCAGATTTACGAAGGCACCAACGGCATCCAGGCCCTGGACCTGATGGGGCGCAAGATCGTCGGCAGTGGCGGGGCGTTCTACACCCTGTTTGCCGATGAGATCCGCGCGTTCATTGCCTCGGCGGGTGCCGAGCTGGCCGAATTCACCAAGCCGTTGGGCGCGGCGGTGGATAACCTGGATGAGCTGACCGCCTGGGTGCTGGACCGCGCCAAGGCCAACCCGAATGAAATCGGCGCGGCGTCGGTGGAGTACCTGCATGCCTTTGGCTACATGGCGTATGCCTATATGTGGGCTCGCATGGCCAAGGCCGCGTTGGGCAAGGAGTCGCAAGAAGACTTCTACGCCAGCAAACTGGGAACTGCGCGTTTCTACTTTGCGCGCCTGTTGCCACGCATCCACTCGCTGAGTGCGTCGGTAAAGGCCGGTAGCGAATCACTGTTTTTGCTGGATGAAGCCTTGTTCTAAGGGCTTGGAGGGCGTGTAAGCATTCTCTTACATGACGTGCTGCTATTCGTCCTCTATCGCCATATTGGATCCACGGATAATCTACTTCACATGGACGTCGCGCAGGAAGCGCAAAGCAACAACACGGACACGTAGGATTCTGCCAGGACGGCGGAGTGAAATGGATGTCAGGGAAACAGTCTGCAAAGCCCCGCTTCGGCGGGGTTTTCTTTTGCCCGCGAAAAAGTCAGGCTGGCGCCTGCGGGGCATTCATCACGTCTTCCAGCAAGGTGCGCAGCAACGCCACCGTCGCCTGCTGGCGCTGCACATCGCGGCACACCAAACCGACTTTCAGCGGCACCCTGGGTTCACTCAAGGGCTTCCAAAGCAGCGCCTGACTGTTGTGTTCATCCTGGGAGCGACCCGGCAGCACCGTCGCCAGTTTTGTGTGAGGCAGGCTGTCGAGGATCCCCACCATGGTGTTGAGTTCCGCCTGGACTTGCGGGCGTCGCCCGAGGTTGGACAGCTGGCCCTGCCAGATCTGCCGCACCTGAAACTCTTCCCCCAACAGCAACATCGGCAACTCCGCCGCCTGCTTCAGTGAGACTTTCTTGAATTCCCGCAAGGGATGGTCTTCGGGGATGACCACCTTCAACTCATCTTCGTACAACAACACGCCGTGCAACCCCGGCTGGCGTGGCGGCAGGTAACTGATGCCGATATCCAGCGAGCCGTTGAGTAGCCGCCGCTCAATTTCGAGCCCGGTCAATTCGTAGATCTGCACCACCAAATGCGGCTGGGCCTTGCGCACGCGCTCGAGCATCTGCGGGACCAGGCTGGTGTGCACGGTTTGCAGCACGCCGATGGCCAGCGTGCGCATCGCCTGGCCCTTGAAGTTGCGCAGGGCCTCAACTGCCTGTTGCATGCCATCAATCAGCGGCAAGGCGTGGTTGTACAGCGTATGCGCCGCCAGTGTCGGTAGCAGGCGCTTGCTGCTGCGTTCGAACAGGCTCACATCCAGGTTCTGCTCCAACTGGCGAATCTGCTGGGACAGCGCCGGCTGGGAGATCGACAGACGCTCCGCAGCACGGCCTACATGGCCCTCCTCATACACCGCGACGAAATAACGCAGTTGCTTGAAATCCATAAGGCTTACTTATCGAAAAAGCTGGAAAATCGAAATGGCCGCTGGCCCCCGAGACGCCTAGTCTAGCGCCTATTCGCAGGGCTTACAGGGCCGTATCGGGCAATGAACAGCGTTTATATTGATGGCGTTTACATAGGCAAGGCAAAAAACCTCAAGGCAATGTTGGCACCTCGCACCGACCAAGGCCCAGTTGCTATTGGGGGCGAGCCATGAATCTATTCCGTCGCCCCGCGCCGAGCCTGGACGATTTAGTTCTGGAGACACCCAGCGATAATCCTCCCAGCGAATCCCTGATGCCCTCCGTCGCACGGCCGCCGCAAGTGTTCGTGCGCGGCCAGGGTTCCTGGCTCTGGGACAGTGACGACCGGGCCTACCTGGATTTCAGCCAGGGCAACGCAGCCAACAGCCTCGGCCACAGCCCACAGGTGTTGATCAAGGCACTGGCCGACCAGACTCAGGCGCTGATCAACCCAGGCAACGGCTTGCATAACCGCGCTCAACTCAACCTCGCCGAGCGCCTGTGCCATCGCACCGGCAGTGACCAGGCCTACCTGCTCAACAGCGGCGCGGAGGCCGTTGAAGCCGCGATCAAGTTGGCGCGCAAATGGGGCCAACTGCATCGTGGTGGCGCTTACCGCATCATCAGCGCGAGCGGTGGTTGCCATGGTCGCAGTTTTGCGGCGATGTCGGCGTCGGCGGGCGAGAGTACCAATCGCTTCGAACCGCAACTGCCGGGCTTCAGCCATGTGCCCTTCAACGACCTGCCGGCCCTGCATGCCGCGGTCGACGCGCAGACCGTCGCCATCCTGCTGGAGCCGATCCAGGGCGAGGCCGGAGTGATCCCCGCGACGGAGCACTATCTCAAAGGGGTCGAGCGGCTGTGCCGTGAACTGGGGATCCTGCTGATACTCGACGAGGTGCAAACCGGCATAGGCCGCTGCGGCACCTTGCTCGCCGAACAGCAATACGGCGTACGTGCGGACATCATCACCCTGGGCAAAGGCCTGGGCGGCGGTGTGCCCCTTGCGGCGCTGCTGGCGCGTGGTAAAGCCTGCTGTTTTGAAGTGGGCGAGCTGGAAGGCACCCATCACGGCAATGCGCTGATGGCATCGGCCGGGCTGGCGGTATTCGATACGGTGCTGGAGCACGGCTTTCTGGAACAGGTGCGTGAGTCCGGCCTTTACCTCGGCGAAGGCCTTGCCCGCCTGGCCTATCGCTACGACCACGGCCCGCTGCGCGGCCACGGCCTGATGTGGGGCCTGGCGCTGTCGGATGATTCTGCGGATGCGGTGGTAAAAGCGGCCCTGCACGAAGGCCTGATCCTCAACGCCCCACAGCCCGGCTGCCTGCGCTTCACCCCGGCCCTCACGGTGAGCAAAAGCAACATCGACGAAATGCTCCTGCGCCTGGCCCGTGCCTTCTCCCGCGTGCGCACCGCACAACTGCAATGCCGCAAGGGCATTGCTGTTTAACCCCTATTCCTGAACCGTCTCGCGGTCTACGCGACGCCTCCGGCCTGATTCTTTTGGCTGGGGGCGTTTTTTTGCCTGGATGGCCCAACGCCAGATCCCACTGAACCCTCACGAACGTCCAAGGTCGATTAGCTACACGGCTCACACGAGCCGATTTTCTGGAGCTGATCCCATGGATTTCATTCGTATCATCATCGCCATTCTGTTGCCGCCACTGGGTGTGTTCCTGCAAGTGGGTTTCGGCGGCGCGTTCTGGCTGAATATCCTGCTGACCCTGTGCGGCTACATCCCGGGCATCGTCCACGCGGTGTACATCATCGCCAAGCGCTGAGGCCGTCAGCCTTTGGCGATGAGCCGTGAGTTGCGCTCATTGCGAAAGGCCAACTGCTCGATGGTCTGGGTGGCGTGTTCGGCTTCTTCCCGCGCTTGCAGAATGATGCCGTGCTGCTCGGACTTGCTGCACACCGGGTCGGCATTGCTCGCGTCCCCGGTGAGCATGAAGGCCTGGCAACGGCAGCCGCCGAAGTCCTTTTCTTTTTCATCGCACGAACGGCACGGCTCGGGCATCCAGTCGTAGCCACGAAAGCGGTTGAAGCCGAACGAGTCGTACCATATGTGTTGCATGCTGTGGTCGCGCACATTGGGAAATTGCACCGGCATTTGTCGGGCACCGTGGCACGGCAGGGCGGTACCGTCGGGTGTCACGGTCAGGAAGATACTGCCCCAGCCGTTCATGCAGGCCTTCGGGCGCTCTTCGTAGTAGTCCGGTGTGACGAAGATCAGCTTGCACGGGTGACCTTCCGCTTCCAGCCGGTCGCGATATTCGTTGGTGATGCGTTCGGCGCGCACCAGCTGCTCCCGAGTCGGCAACAACCCCACCCGATTGAGCTGTGCCCAGCCGTAGAACTGGCAGGTGGCGAGCTCCACGAAGTCGGCCTCCAGCGCAATGCACAGTTCGATGATGCGGTCGATCTTGTCGATATTGTGCCGATGGGTCACGAAGTTCAGCACCATCGGGTAGCCGTGGGCCTTCACGGCCCTGGCCATTTCCAGTTTCTGTGCGAAGGCTTTTTTCGAGCCGGCCAGCAGGTTGTTCACCTGTTCGTCGCTGGCCTGGAAGCTGATCTGGATATGGTCCAGGCCGGCTTTCTTGAAGGCGCTGATCTTCTGCTCGGTAAGGCCGATGCCCGAGGTGATCAGGTTGGTGTAGAACCCCAGTTTGCGCGCTTCAGCGATCAGCTCGGCCAGGTCCTGGCGCACCAGCGGTTCACCGCCGGAAAACCCCAGCTGCGCGGCCCCCATCTCGCGGGCTTCGCGGAACACCTTGAACCACTGCTCGGTCGTCAGCTCCTTGCCCTGCTCGGCAAAGTCCAACGGGTTGGAGCAGTACGGGCACTGCAACGGGCAGCGGTAGGTCAGCTCGGCCAGCAACCACAGCGGCAGGCCGATGGCCGGCTTTTCAGGCAAGGGTGATCCAGTGCTCAGCACGGGCGACCTCCATGAACTGCTCGATGTCTTCACCGAGCTCAGGCACACCAGGAAATTGTTTCTCCAGCTCGGCGATGATGGCCGCCACGTCGCGCTCGCCGTCGATCAAGCCACCAATCAATGCGGCGCTGTCATTGAGCTTGATCATGCCTTCGGGGTAGAGCAACACGTGGCCTTTTTGCGCCGGCTCGTACTGGTAACGGTAGCCTGGGCGCCAGGTCGGTTTCTTGCTGCGGTCAAAGCTCATAGGGTGATCCCTTTATGCCACACCCGCTGCTCGGTCACGCTGTGATATGGCGGGCGCTTGAGTTCATAGGCCATGCTCATGGCATCGAGCATGCTCCACAGGATGTCGAGTTTGAACTGGAGAATCTCCAGCATGCGCTCCTGGCCTTCACGAGTGGTGTAGTGCTGCAGGGTAATTGCCAACCCGTGTTCCACATCGCGGCGGGCCTGGCCCAGGCGGGTGCGGAAATATTCATAGCCGGCCGGGTCGATCCAGGGGTAATGCTGCGGCCAGCTATCGAGGCGCGACTGGTGGATCTGCGGCGCGAACAGCTCGGTCAGCGAGCTGCTCGCGGCTTCCTGCCAACTGGCGCGACGGGCGAAGTTGACGTAGGCGTCTACCGCGAATCGTACGCCAGGCAGTACCAACTCCTGCGAGCGTAGTTGGTCGGGGTCGAGGCCCACCGCCTGGCCCAGGCGCAGCCAGGCTTCGATGCCGCCGTCCTCACCGGGGGCGCCATCGTGGTCGAGCAGCCGCTGGATCCACTCGCGACGGATCTCACGGTCCGGGCAGTTGGCCAGGATCGCGGCGTCTTTGAGCGGGATATTCACCTGATAATAGAAACGGTTGGCGACCCAGCCCTGGATCTGCTCGCGGGTGGCGCGGCCTTCGTACATCGCCACGTGATACGGGTGATGGATATGGTAGAAGGCGCCCTTGGCCCGCAGGGCGGCTTCGAATTCGGCGGTGGTCAATGGCGTGTCAGTCATCTCGTCAGCTCCTACAATTCAATGCTCATGCCGTCGTAAGCCACTTTGACATTGCGCCGCACCAGCTCCGCTCGCTCGGGGGAGTCTTCATCGAGGATCGGGTTGGTGTTGTTGATGTGGATAAGCACCTTGCGCTGCTCGGGCAACTGTTCCAGCACTTCAAGCATGCCGCCGGGGCCGTTTTGCGCCAGGTGGCCCATCTCGCGGCCGGTGCGGGTGCCAACGCCACGGCGCTGCATTTCATCGTCATCCCACATGGTGCCGTCCACCAGAAGACAGTCGCTGCCGGCCATGATCTCCAGCAATGGCGCGTCGACCTTGCCCAGGCCCGGGGCGTAGAACAGCTTGCCGCCGGTGCGCAGGTCTTCGACGATCAGGCCGATGTTGTCGCCGGGGTGCGGGTCGAAGCGGTGTGGCGAGTAGGGTGGGGCTGCGCTGCGCAGGGGCAGCGGGGTGAAGCGCAGATTGGGGCAGGCCGGGATGGTGAAGCTGGCGTCCAGCTCGATGCGGTTCCAGGCCAGGCCGCCGTTCCAGTGGGTGAGCATGCTGAACAGCGGGAAACCGGTGCTGAGGTCTTCATGGACCATGTCGGTGCACCACACCTGGTGCGGGCAGCCTTCGCGCAGGCTCAGCAGGCCGGTGGTGTGGTCGATCTGGCTGTCCATCAGGATGATCGCGCTGATGCCGGTATCGCGCAGGGCGCGGCCGGGTTGCATCGGTGCAAAGCCCTGGAGTTGCGCGCGGATATCCGGCGAGGCATTGCACAGCACCCAATTCACGCCATCGTCGGAGATCGCGATGGACGACTGGGTACGCGCATGGGCCCGCAGGCTGCCATCACGAAAACCCGCGCAGTTCACGCAGTTGCAGTTCCACTGCGGGAAACCACCGCCGGCGGCGGAACCTAGAATCTGGACAAACATGGTCGCTCCATCAAGCTCAAAACAAAAACGCCCCGGGCGAACCGAGGCGTTGTAGTACCCAGCGGATTAACGGCTGGCGAAGTACATGGTGACTTCGAAACCGATACGCAGATCAGTGTAAGCAGGTTTGGACCAGGTCATATTCTTACTCCTACGAAGGGATGGGACGTTTACTACCAAGTAATACATATAGTCCACCTCCAGTCGGAGATGTTCAGATGTGTGCGTGGGAATATTACTCAATTCTTTTCAAGTTAGCGCTGTCTTGAGGGAGAAAGCCTTTTGCAGGGGCGGCAATGATCACCCTGCCGCTTGCCACGCAGTCGAGATGCGCGGGCCGTTGGCGATGCAGCGCCAGCCGCCTGCGGCGTCGTTTAATTGTTGCGCGGCATGCTGCAATGCTTCGCGGGTACAGGTTTGGATCCGGGCTTGAAGTTGAACCAGGTAGTCCGACGGATGGCCCGCCAGATGGGCATGCCAGAGCAGTTCGGCGGCTTGGGCGTTGGGCAGCGTCCGTGCGCAGAACTGCTCGGCCAACGCCAGGTTGCCCAGGTCGTCGCTGCGGTCGATCAGCGCCGGCAGTTGCTTGAGGAAGGTGTTCAGGTGATCGGCGATGCCCGACAGGGACAGGCCAGGGGATTGCACACCGAACAGCAGGCCGGTCTGGCCGTTTATCTGTCGGATGCTGCTGAACACGGCGTAGCCGATTTGCAGCTCTACCCGCAGGCGTTGGTAGAACGGCGCCTGGAGCAGATGGCCGAGTAGTCGCCATGCGGCTTCGTCCGCCAAGGATTGGCTTGGCGTTGGACAAAACAGCAGCAACGCGGCTTCGTTTGAGTCGGTTTGCACCTCATGCCAGATACGTTGGCCGCTCAGGGATGGCGCGACGTGATTGAGGCTCGCGGGTTGCCCCGGCAGGCGGGCCGCAGCGGTTTTGATCAAGGCTTCATGGGGGGTAGAGAAACCCAGCCCCAGGCCGTGCCAACGTGCGGAGTCCCACGAGGCTGGTTCGGACGTGGTCGAGGTGCAGCAAGCGGGCAGCGTCTTGAGCAATTCGCGGATAGCGATCATGGGCGGCGCGGCGGCTTGTGCCTCTTGCGGATCGCCCAGGCGTTGCGCCAGCACTTCCAGAACTGCTGAGATCGGCTCCTGTAGCCCGACCATTTTCACCCGCCAGTGACTGCCCAGGTTTTCGAACGACACTTCGACACCCGCCTGGCGGGCATTGTCGCGCAACGACTGCAACGCGTTTTCCGGGTGTGGCGGAGCTGATTGCCATTGCAGATACAATGCTCCTTCGTTGCTGTCGTCCGCCAATGCCTGGCTGAAGGTCAACGCCGATGCATCACGACGCCCTCTGGAGCGATCCTGGGCAAACGTGCGCAAGCCTCGGTGGGCGCTGGTCTGGCCGCGGATCAGGCCGGCGCGTTCTTCCTTGACCGGCGGACGCAGGAAGGGGTTGTTCGGCGGCAACTGCCAAGTGAGTGTAGAGGGCGGCAGGTGCAGCGAATCCAGCATGGCCTTGAGGGCGGCGACATCCAGTTCCGACAGGCCTTGGTTGTCGTTTCGGGCCAAGGCCAGAGCGCCTTGGGTCTGTTGTTGGCGAACGGCCAGCAGTGCGAATTCTTCGCGCAACGCCGTCCAGTCGCTATGTGCGAAAAAGGCCAGCCAGTCGTACAGCAACGCCTCGACGTGTGTCGCCGATTCAGCGGGACCACTGAGTGTAAAGTCGATAGCCAGCACCGCTTGCCCAGCGAAGTGATACAGCACCGACGCCTGCAGTGCGCTCGCCAGTTGCTGCGCTTTCAGCTCCGCCAGCAAGCCACCGGGTGCCGAAGCGTTAAGCCAGGTGCAGAGGAATGCCAGTGCTTCCCGGGGTGCATTGCACGTGATGACCTGATGCAGGTGATCATTGGCGATGTGCCGATAGCGCTGGGCTTGCCCCTGCATCAAGGCCGGTGGCGCGGATTGCACACGTGGAAGTCCTGAGATCAGGTGCTCACTGAACCGCTGTGCCAAGCCTTCCAGTGCCTCCAGCGATTGTGGGCCGGCCAGGCTCAAGGTCATCTGCCCACTCTGATAGAACTGCGTATGAAATTCCCGCAGGGCTTGCTGAAATGTCTCATGCTCTACTGGCAGGCTGTCGCGGTTGCCCGCATGAAAACCCCGCAGCGGATGATCCGACGCCAGGCCTTCCAGTAGTGCCACTTGCTGTTGTGCCGTTGCATCCTGGGACCAGGCGATAAACTCCGCGTGCAGCACCTCGCGCTCGCGCAGTTGGTCCTCCAGCGCCAGGCGCGGATGGGTCAGCATGTCGGCCAAGCGCTCTAGGCCCCCGGCAAACGTGGCAGCCGGCAGTTCAAAGAAAAAGTCCGTAGTGCGCTCACGGGTGCTGGCATTGACCTGGCCTCCATGGCGTTGCACGTAGGCCATCAACCCTTCGCTTGTGGGAAAACGCTCGGTCCCGAGGAACAGCAAATGCTCCAGGAAATGCGCCAGTCCCGGCCATGCCAGTGGCACGTCGTGGCTGCCGGCCGCCACCCTCAGCACGGCCGCGCAACGCTTTAACCGTGGGGCGTGACGCAAGGAAACCCGCAAGCCATTGGCCAGGGTCAGGTGAAGGTAATGAGGGTGGGCCGGCGCAGGCATGGGCACTTCCGAAACAGAGAATGCGCCTATGCTAGCAAACCGGCTGGATCAGGGCTTGTGCAGCGCGCCGTACAACTCGGGGCGGCGATCTTGCAGGTAGTGATTGGCACTGCGGGCGTCGAGGAGCGATTGGCGCTCCAACTCCCCGACGATCAGCGCTTCGTCCAGGCCGGCCTGGGCAATACGCTGGCCATTCGGTGCAGCAATGCTGCTCTGCCCGCAGTACTGGATCTCGCCTTCATGCCCGCAGTAATTGGCGTAGGCCACATAACACTGGTTTTCAAAGGCCCGCGCCCGCACGGTGACATCGGCGACAAAATCGAACGGCACCATGTTGGCAGTGGGCACCAGGATCAGCTCAGCGCCAGCCAGGGCCAGGCGCCGGGTGTTTTCCGGGAACTCCAGGTCATAGCAGATCAGGAAACCGAGCTTCCAGCCGTTGAGTTCTACCAGTGGGAAATCATCCTCACCGGCGCTGAACATCGAATGGTCCAGATCACCAAACAGATGGGTCTTGCGGTAGTTGCACAGGCGCTGGCCGTGGGCGTCGATCAACTGCACGGCGTTGTAGATCTGGCCATCTGCGGCCCGCTCAGGGTAGCCGTACAAAATCGCCAGCCCGGCGCTTTTGGCCAGTTCGGCAATGGCCTGCGCCGACGGCCCGTCCTGCGTCTCGGCCAAGGCGCCAACGGCCTCGGCACCGATGTTGTAGCCGCTCAGGAACATCTCCGGCAGCACCAGTACATCGGCATCGGATGCCTCGTGCGCCAGTTGGTGCAGGCGCTTGAGGTTGCCGGCCACATCCAGCGGCAGCGGCGGGCATTGGTACAGGGCGACGCGCATGTTCAACTCCTTAATCCGCCAGGGCAATCGGCCCGATTTCATCGAACACATCACCCGGCCCCGGGTTCTCGGGGTGAGTGCTGCCGCCGAAGTGGGTCATGATGCCCCACACCGCGTTCAGTGAGGTTTGCACCGCGCCCTCCACCCAGGCCGGCGTCCAGGACACATCATCACCAGCGATAAAAATCCCACGTTGTTCGGCGGGCATGTCCTTCTGCATGAAGTGTGCATACATGCGCTGGTTATAGCGATAGTGACCCGGCAACGCGCCCTTGAAGGCCCCGAGGAAGTGCGGGTCGGCTTCCCAGGACACGGTGATTGGATCGCCGATAATGCGTGCCTTGATATCGACTTTCGGGTAGATCTTTTTCAGCGCGTCGAGGGCAAGTTTCACCCGCTTGTCGATGGGCTGCGGCAGCATTTTCAGGGCGTCGCTCATCCACGAGTACGACAGGCAGATCACCCCCGGCTTGTCGTCGCCGTTATCGAACAGGTAGGTGCCACGGGTCAGGCGGTCGGTGAGGGTCATGCTCATCAGGTCACGGCCGGTTTCCGGGTCTTTGTCCTTCCAGAACGGGCGGTCGACCATCACAAAGGTTTTCGATGATTGCATGTAGCGTGTGCGGTCCAGGGCCATCCACATTTTTTGCGAGAACAGGCTTTCGTCGCATTCGATCTGGGTGGTCAGCAGCCAGCTCTGGCAGGTGGTCAGCACGGCGGCGTATTCGCGGGTGTCGCCATAGTTGTCGGTGACGGCAAAACGGCCATCGGCGGCATGGGCGATACGTTTGACGCCCGCGCGTGGCGCGCCGCGATGCAGTGAACTCAGGCTGGTGCCGGCCGGCCAATGGGCGCAGCGCTCCGGTACATGGCGCCAGATGCCCATCGGCACCTGGGCTACGCCGCCGACCACCAGGTGTTGGTGGTCGTCGCAGTTGGTCATCACCACGCGGAAGATTTCCAGCATCGAATTGGGGAAGTCAGAGTCCCAGCCGCCGGTGCCGAAACCCACCTGGCCGAAGACTTCACGGTGCAGGAACGACAACTTGGCGAACGCCTTGGAGGTGGCGACGAAGTCGTAGAAGGTGCGGTCGTCCCATAGCGGCACCAGCTTGTTCCACAGCTCCTTGAGGCGCGGCACGTCGCGGTCGCGGATGGCCTGCTGGATATCACCGAACTGCGAACCGGCTTCCAGCGCATCGGCCCAGGCGTCCGCGACTTCCTGGAACAGTACCGGCAAGTCGGAGAGCTTTTGCGCGTAGTGGGTCTGGCCTTCAAGGTCGATGACCGTGCTGCCGGAGGCCGGGGTCAGCGGGTTGGGGAAAGGTTTGGTTTCCAGGCCGAGCTTGTCCACATAGTGGTAGAACGCCGTCGACGATACCGGAAAACGCATGCCGCCCAGCTCGGCGATGATACCTTCGGCGCCTTCAAAGGCCTGGGAGCGCAGGCGGCCGCCCATTTTCGAGGCTTCGTACACCACCGGCTTGAGGCCCAGCTTCATCAGTTCGTAGGCGGCCACCAGACCCGCGATGCCGGCGCCGACGATCGCCACTTCGGCGCCGTGGTGGGCGGCGGGGATGCTGCCCAGGCCCGCGGGATGTTCGATCCAGTCATCGAAGGCGAACGGAAAGTCCGGGCCAAAGATAGTGATGGGTTTCTTGCCGTCGGCGGGGTGGCGATTGGTCTTGCTGATGGTGCTGGACGGAATGCTCATGGCTGACCCTTACTGGCGACCTGGCGGGCGTGACCCGCTGAGTATAGGAAAAGATGGCAGCCAGTTTAGGGAGCGTAGCGTTCGTTAATAAGACGCAATGTGTCGTCGAATTGATCTGTTTTTAGTCGAAATGACGAACCTGTTGATCAGATTGGCTGACCGCGATCCAATTTGTTACTCAGGATGATCGACGTAGTGGTTTTCTCCACCCCGTCCACACTGCCGATCTGGTCCAGTAATTGGTCCAACTGTTCGGGCGAATCCGTGCGCAGCCAAGCCACGTAATCGAACTCTCCACTCACCGCGCACAATTGCTGCACCTGTGCCATCGCACTCAACCTTCGCAACACTTCCTTGCCCGAGCGCGCTTGTACGGTGATCCCGACGTAAGCCTGCAAACCACCATCAACCACGCGTTGCCCAAGGCGCACGCCATAACCGGTGATCACCTGGGTTTTCTCCAGGCGTGCCAGGCGTGACGTCACCGTGGTGCGCGCGATGCCCAACTGCCGGGCGAGCATAGCCACGCTTTCGCGGGCGTTGATCTGCAGGGCGGCGATCAGTTGGCGGTCGATTTCATCTAGGGCAGGCAAGGCGAGGGCTCCGGTACGGGGGCAATGGGTTGGCATCTTACAGGTTGGCGCTGGCGAGCAGGCAGCGGGTAAACAGTTGCGGCACGGGCAGTTGGCGTTGACTGTAGCGGCTCAGCAGGATGATTTCGCGGTAAAAGGTCCGGCTGCCCAATGGGATGATTCGCACGTTGGGCGAGCGTTCCAGCCACAACCCGGCCTGAGGAATCAGCGATACACCCAGGCCGCACTCGACCATCTTGACGATGGCCTCCAGCTCATCCAGCTCCAATGCTACCTGCACGTCAAGTTTATGTTCCTTCAGGAATCGGCTGACCAGGCGACCGCCAAATGAAGTGCGGTCATAGCGCACATGGGGCTGCGTTGCCAGCAACTGCAACGGGTCATCACCCGCCAACGTGTGAGGCACGATCAGCGCGAACGGCTCCTTGCGCAGCACCTGCACGTGCAGCTCCTTGGGCAGGTCGAAGGGCGGGCGGATGATGATCGCCGAGTCCAGTTCACCGGCGTCCACCTGGCTCAACAGCTCCAGGGACACACCAGGTATCAGCTTGCACTCCACCGTCGGCGCCGCCTGACGCAAACGCACCAGTGCCTGGGGCAACAAACCGGTTTGTGCAGTGGTGATGGCGCCCACCTTCAACTCACCCCGGTACTCATTGGCATCCACCGGCACCGCCATGCGGTTGAAGGTCTCCAGGATCTCTCTCGCCAGTGGCAAGGCGCGCAGTCCCGCCGCATTCAACGTGGCCTGGCGCCCGGTACGGTCGAACAGCGGCACACCGAGCGCCTGCTCCAACTGACGAATCTGCGCACTCACCGCCGACTGCGTCAGCCCGATATGCATGCCCGCCGCCGCAAACGTGCCGTGACGGGTTACTGCGATAAAGGTCTTCAGTTCACGCAGCATGGGCGTCTCGATTGATCGAAATAATTTGAGCTCGGCGCAAAAACTATCGTCTTTTCATCGTTGGCAGCAAGGCTAAAATCGAGGCACTTAACGCCCATAGAGGTTTGACCTGATGACACTTGCACCTTTCCACCTGGCAATCCCGGTATACGACCTCGCCGCTGCGCGGAGCTTCTATGGTGACGTGTTTGGCCTCGAGGAAGGACGCTCAAGCGATCATTGGGTCGACTTCAACTTCTTCGGCCACCAACTGGTGATCCACGAACACCCCAAGACCGCCTCCCAGGAATCAGCCCACACCAACGCAGTCGACGGCCACAACGTACCCGTACCGCATTTTGGCGTGGTACTGGGATGGGAAGACTGGCATGCCTTGGCGGAACGCTTGCAGGCGCGGCAAACCCGCTTCGTGCTGGAGCCACATATTCGGTTCAAGGGGCAGGTGGGGGAGCAGGCGACGTTGTTTCTGTTTGATCCGTGTGGGAACGCGCTGGAGTTCAAGGCGTTCAAGGATATTGGGCAGTTGTTTGCGAAGTGAGGCGGCCAGACACACAAAAGCCGCGCATCGCGCGGCTTTCTTGTTTGGTGGGCCCACACGGACTTGAACCGTGGACCAAAGGATTATGAGTCCTCTGCTCTGACCAACTGAGCTATAGGCCCTGTAACAGGTCGCGGATTATAACGATGGTTTCCCCGCTGTGCCATCCGAAAAATCCTCAATGCTTATACGAAGAAACGTAGCAGCAAAAAGCTCCGGCGGTAGCGGCAGGCTGACGATGTAGCCTTGCATCTGTTCGCAGCCTTCGGCAGCGAGGAAGGCCTGCTGTGCGGGGTTCTCCACGCCTTCGGCGATGATGGTGAATTGCATGCTGTGGCCCAGGGCGATGATGGCGCGCACGATGGCGGCGTCGTGGGGGTCGTCGGGCAGGCCGCGAACGAAGGATTGGTCGATCTTCAGGTAATCCAGGGGCAGGCGCTTGAGGTAGCTGAGGGAGGAGTAGCCGGTACCGAAGTCATCGATTGCCAGTTGTACGCCGAGGTCTTTGAGTTGGTGCAGCACCTCCAGCGCTTCTTCGGCCTGGCTCATGATGAAGTTTTCGGTGATCTCCAGTTGCAGGCAGCCCGGGTCGAGTCGGTAGTCGCGCAATAGCTGTTCGATGCGCGCCAGCAAGCCGGGGTGACGCAGTTGGGCGCCGGCCAGGTTCACCGACAGTGGGCCGAACTCGTCGAAGGTGCCTTGCCAGGCGTGCAGTTGTCGGCAGGCCTGTTCCAGCACCCAATCACCGATTTGCAGGATCATGCCGTTCTCTTCGGCGAGGGCGATGAAGTGTTCGGGCGGTACGTCGCCAAACGTGGGGTGATGCCAGCGGATCAATGCTTCGGCACCGATCAGTTCCTGGGTGATCAGGCTCCGTTTCGGCTGGTAGTACAGGGTCAGTTCGTTGCGCTCGATGGCGCGGCGCAGTTCATGTTCCAGCGCCACGCGCTCGTTGGCCTGGGCGGTGAGGTCGCGGGTGTAGCTTTCGACCCGGTTGCGCCCCTTGGCCTTGGAGCGATACATCGCGGCGTCGGCATTCTTGACCAGGGTGGCGACGTCGGTGCCGTCCTGCGGGTACAGGCTGGTGCCGATGCTGGCGCTGATAAAGAACTCGTGCTCGCCGGCCTGGAACGGCGGTGTAAAGCAGGCCAACAGCTTATTCGCCAGGTATTCGGCGTCACTCGCGTGTTGCAGGCCTGGGAGCAGGATGATGAATTCGTCGCCGCCCAAGCGTGCCACGGTGTCGATGTCGCGCAGTTGCTCCTTGAGGCGGACGGCGATGTCTTTGAGCAGCAGGTCGCCGATCGGGTGGCCGAGGCTGTCGTTGATGTGTTTGAAGCGGTCCAAGTCAAGAAACAGCACGGCGCCCTGTTTGCCGGTTTCCTGGTGACCGTTGAGGGCGGCCTGCAGTCGGCTTTCGAACAGCGTGCGGTTGGGCAGGCCGGTCAATGGGTCGTGATGCGCCTGGTAGTCGAGGCGAGCCTGGGCCAGTTTGAGGCTGGAGATGTCGGCGAACACCGCGACGAAGTGCGTGATCAACTGGTCGCGGTTGCGCACGGCACTGATGGTCAGCCAACTGGGGTACAGCTCGCCGTTCTTGCGACGGTTGGAAATCTCGCCTTGCCAATGCCCCTGGGCGGTCAATTGATGCCACATCGCCGCATAAAACGCGCTGTCATGCAGCCCGGAAGCGAGTAGGCGCGGGGTATTGCCGAGGGCTTCGGCCTCGCTGTAGCCGGTGATTTCACTGAAGGCACGGTTGACGGCGCTGATGTTCTGCCGGGTGTCGGTGATCAACACACCTTCGGCTGTGCTCTCGAACACGGTGGCAGCTTGTTGCAGTTTTTCCTGCATCAGTTGGCGTTCGGTGATGTCTCGGGCGATGGTCAGCATGCAGTCGTCATCGCCAATCGGCAGTGGGCGGCTGGATAGCTCGCACAAGCGAATCTGACCATCGCTGCGGCGTATGTGGCAGATGAAGTCGCGCACAAAACCATCGCGCTGCATCAGTTCGAGCATGTGTTTGCGTTCGTTGAGGTCGACCCAGATGCCCAGGTCCAAGGTGGACTGATCGACGGAGGCGGCGCTGTTGAAACCTGTGATCCGGCTGAAACCATCGTTCACTTCTATCAGCAGGCCATCGCGCTGGCGGCTCAACAGCAAGCCGTCGGGGGAGGCGTGGAAGGCCTTGGCGAATTTCTCCTCGGAGGTTTGCAGCTGTTGCTGGGTTTCCTTGAGTTGGGTGATGTCGCGCACCACCACCACGATGGCCTCTGTAGTGTCGAGTTGAAACGGTTCGGCGGAAATCAGACCGGTGAAGGCCTGGCCATTGCTGCGCAGGAAGGGCATTTCCAGGTTGCGGATGCTGGTGGTCTGCAACCGCTGCAGCAGATCGGGGCCTGCGCCCTGGATGCCCCAGATGTTCAGCTCGGTAGCGGTTTTACCCACGACATGTTCGGCTGTCAGCCCGACCTGGTCCTCGAACGCTTTGTTCACCTCCAGCAGGCAGCCGTCGGACAGCCGTGCAATCACCAGGATGTCCGGGCATTGCTGGAACACCGAGGCGAACTTCTGCTCAGACAGTTGCAGGGCCTCTTCGGTGCGCTTTGCCTCACTGATGTCGATCATCAAGCCGCGCAGCACGGGCTCATGGCCGTGCTCGATCAGGCTGACGATGTCACGCACCCACAAGCAACGGTTGTCAGCGGTGATGACCCGGTAATCAACGCTGTGGTCACGGTTGGCGCGGGTTTCGCGTTGGCAGTAGGATTCGGTGCGAATCAGGTCGGCGGGGTGAATGATGTTGCGCCAGAAGCCCGGAATCAGCCAGTGGGCCCGTGGGTAACCCAACAGTTCCTCAGCGTGGGGTGATACATAGCTGTAGGTGAAGTCGGTGACGCTCGCTTCCCAGGCAATCGCGGACAAGCTCTCCACCAGGCCGCGATAGTGGTACTCGCTGCTGCGCAGTTCCTGTTCGAGGGCTACGCGGCGGGAGATTTCCGAACTGAGCCGGCGATTGATCCGGATTACCACGGCCAGTACGGTGCTCAGCAGCAACACGGCGGGCAGGCCGTAAGTCAGCAAGTCGGTCCAGAAGGTGCGATGGTCGGTAAAGCTGCCGACCCAATGTTGCTGGATCGCGTCGGTTTCCTGCGGGCCAAGGTCGGCCAGTACCTTGTCGAGGATGCCCACCAGCATTTTGTTGTCGCGTGGTACGCCCATCGCCAACTGATAGCGGTAGGGCGTTTCGCCGCTGACGTACAAACCGTCGAGCTTGAGTTGGCGCAGGCTCCAGACGCTTGAGGCGAGGTCGCCGACGACCGCATCCACTTCGTCCGTGGCCAAGGCTTGCAGCGTCGAACTCACATTCGGCATGGCCACCAGGTTGAGGTCGGGATGGTGCGTGCGCAACAGTTCATGGGGGGCGTAGTTTTCCACCACGGCAATCTTCAGCCCATAGAGATCCTTCAGGTTGCGCGGTCTGGCCCCGCCTTCGTGGGCCAGGATGACGATGGGGAAATCCAGGTACGGGCGAGTGAACGCCATGTAGCCCTGGCGTTCGGGTGTGGACATGATGCCGGGCAGCAGGTCGAGCTGGTTGTTGCGGGCCAGCTCCAGCACCGCGCTCCAGTTCACCGGTTCGATCAGCTTGACCCGTATGCCCAGGCGATCCTGGATCAGGCGCACGTAATCCGCCGCCAAACCTTGGTAGCGACCTTCTTCGTCACGGTACTCAAAGGGTGGCCATGACGCGTCCACCCCCAGGCGCAGCTCCTGATGGTCCGCCAACCAGCCACGCTCATCATCAGTGAGAGTCAACGCGCCAGCCGTTGCGGTCCAGGTCAGCAGCGACAGCAGTAACACAGTCGGCAATCTGGGCATAACGGTCTCGTTATGGCACGGGGAATGTTTCGAGTGTAGACGGGCATTGCGGGGGAGGGGCGTTGCGAGGGATTTTATCTATACAAAACAAAACTCCCGGCCTGGGCCGGGGGTTCTGGTGTCACTCGTCGAGGAAGGAGCGCAGATGCTCGCTTCGCGTCGGGTGGCGCAACTTGCGCAGCGCCTTGGCTTCGATCTGACGGATCCGCTCGCGGGTCACGTCAAACTGCTTACCGACTTCCTCAAGGGTGTGGTCGGTATTCATGTCGATGCCGAAACGCATGCGCAGTACCTTGGCTTCACGGGCAGTGAGGCCGGACAGTACGTCGCGAGTCGCTTCTTTAAGACTCTCAACGGTGGCGACATCGATTGGCGACTGCATGGTCGAGTCTTCGATGAAGTCACCCAAGTGGGAGTCTTCGTCATCACCGATCGGGGTTTCCATGGAGATCGGCTCTTTAGCGATCTTCAATACCTTACGGATTTTATCCTCAGGCATTTCCATGCGTTCGCCCAGCTCTTCCGGGGTCGGTTCGCGACCCATTTCCTGCAACATCTGCCGGGAAATACGGTTGAGCTTGTTGATCGTCTCGATCATGTGCACCGGAATACGGATGGTGCGGGCCTGGTCCGCGATCGAGCGAGTGATCGCCTGACGGATCCACCAGGTGGCATAAGTCGAGAACTTGTAGCCGCGACGGTATTCGAACTTGTCCACAGCCTTCATCAAGCCGATGTTGCCTTCCTGGATCAGGTCGAGGAATTGCAGGCCACGGTTGGTGTACTTCTTCGCGATGGAGATCACCAGACGCAGGTTGGCTTCAACCATCTCTTTCTTCGCGCGGCGGGCCTTGGCCTCGCCGATCGACATGCGGCGGTTGATGTCCTTGATCTCGGCTATCGTCAGACCGGTTTCGGTCTCAAGCGCAGTCAGCTTCTGCTGGCAACGGATGATGTCCGGCTGCAGGCGACCGATGGCTTCAGCGTATTTCGCCTTGCCTTTGGCCAGTGCGTCGGTCCAGCTTTCGTCTACTTCGTTGCCCGGGAACTGGCGCAGGAAGTCGGCACGCGGCATGCGGGCATCACGCACGCACAGTTGCATGATTGCGCGCTCTTGGGCACGCAGACGCTCCAGGGCACTGCGAACACGCTCAACCAGGCCTTCGAATTGCTTCGGCACCAGCTTGATCGGCATGAACAGCTCTGCCAGGGCCACCAGCTCGGCAATTGCCTGCTTGTTGGCGCGACCGTGCTTTTTCAGGGCCTTGCGGGTGATTTCCATTTGATCGGAAACCGCACCGAAACGCTGGGCAGCGATGATCGGGTCCGGACCGCTTTCGACTTCGTCTTCATCGTCGCCGCTGGCTTCAGCGTCGTCGTCTTCGGAATCGTCGTCCGCTTTCGCAGCCTTGGCATCGACAGGCGGCGGTACTTCGGCGGCAGGCGGCGCAATGCCGTCATCCGGGTCGATATAACCGCTCAGGACGTCGGACAGGCGACCACCTTCGGTGGTGACGCGGGTGTACTCGGAGAGAATGTGGTCAACCGTGCCAGGGAAGTGCGCGATTGCGCCCATCACTTCACGGATACCCTCTTCGATACGCTTGGCGATTTCGATTTCGCCTTCGCGTGTCAGCAGCTCGACGGTACCCATTTCACGCATATACATGCGCACAGGGTCGGTGGTACGACCGATATCGGTCTCCACAGCAGCCAGCGCGGCAGCCGCTTCTTCTGCGGCAGCCTCGTCGGTATCGGCGTCCGCCAGCATAAGGGAATCCTTATCTGGCGCAGCTTCGAATACGTTGATCCCCATGTCGTTAATCATGCGGATGATGTCTTCCACCTGCTCTGGATCTGAAATATCCTCAGGCAGGTGGTCGTTGACCTCCGCGTAAGTCAGGTAACCCTGCTCACGACCGAGAACGATCAACTCTTTGATACGTGACTGCTGTTGCGCTTTTCCGGACATAACACCCTATCCACTGAAGGTCTTGGCGGGCAAAAAACAAGCCGAGGATTATACCCGAGCTATGACCTCACACGCCAGCTGAGGTCGGGTTTGATGCGGAAACATTCTGTTTTAAGAGGTCGCGCATCTGTTTTGCTATCTGAATTTGCTCTTCAGCCGACAATCCCGGCTGCCTTGCTCTCTTGATGAGTTCATCGAGGGTCTGCGTGTGCTGACCCGCAGATAACCTAGTAATGGTGTCTAAAAACTGTTGTTCAAGGTTGTCACCGTCAATTAGCCACTCCTTTTCCGCGAGCGCTTTGAGCAAGCGGCCTTGTTCGGTGCCATGCCAGCGAGCCATCAATTGAATTGAGTTTAGCTTAGGATTTTTCTGTACCGCCTCGATCAGGGCGATCAATACCTGGGCGTAGGTGTTGCTCTCGTTGGCAAAGTGATCGGCGCTCTCGACCTTCTCCGCCAGATGCGGGTGGTGGATGAGCGTGCGCAGGGCAATCAGCGTCGGCGCTTCCACGGCAACCGGGGTGCGCGGGGCGTAGGCCTCATCGCCGTCACCGCGCTTGCCGTTCTTGCTCCAGGGTTTCTTGTCCCATTTCTTGCCGCCGGCACCGGGTTTCTTCGGCGTCCACTCCTGTTGGGGCGCGTAGGCCTCCTGGGGTTGGTGGAAGTCGGAGTAGTCCGGCATGGCGTCGTAATCCATGCCTGGGTCGTAGGCCGGTGGCGCTGCGTCATGCGGTGCGTTATGCACCAGCTGGCTGACGGCTTCGCCACTGAGCCCAGTGATTTCCAGCAGGCGCATGCGCATCAGGGACTTCAGGTTGGCGCCTGGGACCTTATCAATCAACGGTGCCGCGAGGGTAGCCATGTGGGCCTTGCCTTCGAGTGAGCGTGGATCTGCTTCTTCGGTCAGTTGCTGGAAGAAGTAGTCGGCCAACGGCTGCGCATGTTGATTGATGCGCGCGCGAAATGCGTCGGTGCCTTCGGAGCGCACCAGGGTGTCCGGGTCTTCGCCTTCGGGCAGGAACAGGAAGCGCGCACGGCGTCCATCCTGCAGGCTCGACAGCGTGGCTTCGAGCGCGCGCCATGCGGCATTGCGGCCAGCCTGGTCGCCGTCGAAGCAGAACAGCACGCTGGGCACCACGCGAAACAGGCGTTTCATGTGTTCTTCGCTGGTGGCGGTGCCCAGGGTGGCGACCGCGTTGCGCAAGCCTTGTTGGGCGAGCGCAATCACGTCCATATAGCCTTCAACCACGATGATCTCGTCGAGGTTGCGGTTGTTCTTGCGCGCCTCGAACAGGCCGTAGAGTTCCTGGCCTTTGTGGAACACCGGGGTTTCCGGGGAGTTCAGGTACTTGGGCTTGTCGTCTCCCAGCACCCGGCCACCAAAGGCGATGATGCGGCCGCGGCTGTCGCGGATCGGGAACATCACGCGGTCGCGGAAGCGGTCATAGCGTTTGCCGGTCTCGGCGTTCTCCACCAGCAGGCCGGCGTCGATCATGGCTTTTTGCTGGAGGGTGTCACTGCTCAGGTGCTTGTACAGGTTGTCCCAGCCGGGCGGGGCGAACCCCAGGCCGAAGTCGCGGGCGATTTCGCCGGTGAGGCCGCGTCCCTTGAGGTAGTCGACGGCGGCCTTGCGCTGCGGATGGCTTTTAAGCGCCTGACGGTAGAAGTCGGCAGCGGCGGTCAGCAGCGGGTACAGCGGCGAATCGGTGGGTTGCCGCGGTTTGTGCGGGCGGCCGCTTTCTTCGCGAGGGATTTCCATGCCGGCGGCTTTTGCCAGTTCCTCGACGGCCTGGGGGAAGTCCAGGTTGTCGTGGTCCATGATGAAGCCGAGGGCATTGCCGCCCGCGCCGCAGCCAAAGCAGTAGTAGAACTGCTTGTCCGGGCTGACGCTGAACGACGGAGTCTTTTCCTTATGGAACGGGCAGCAAGCGGTGTAGTTCTTGCCGGCCTTCTTCATTTGCACGCGCGAGCTGACCACATCGACGATGTCGGTGCGGTTCAGAAGGTCGTCAATAAAGCTCTGGGGAATCAGCCCGGCCATGGCGTTCTCGTCATCACTGCGTGTAAATGAGGGCCCGTGAGGTGTTCAAGCGCACGTATCGAGTGCTCGAGCATCCAGCGACTGCATGGGGTGTACGGAAGTGTATCTGCCGAATATACACTGACGTTAGTTTCTGATCAGTCTTCGGTGTGGAAATGTTGCCCCGGCGCCCGGTCTTGGCCGGTGACGGGCCTCGGAAACGCCTCGTTGGGCGCAGTCGACACGGTTGGTCGGCTGTTTACAGAATGAGTGTGCTCGTCAGTAGCCTTGATAGGCTCGTCAGAAGAGACGTGCACCGCTGGCAAAAGAGCCAGTCCTGACGTGTGAAGCAGTTGTCTCGGTCGCATGTGCGGCGTCAACGGTGAAGCATCAAGCGATATCCGCAAATGCCATTAGCCCGGCTGAGGGCCGGGCTTGGCAGAAGCTTGCTACGAACGTCTGTGTATTAGTACAGACGAACGGCGCGGCGCTGTTCGCGCTGAACTTTCTTGGCGTGACGCTTAACAGCGGCTGCTGCTTTACGCTTACGCTCAGAAGTTGGCTTCTCGTAAAATTCGCGGCTACGAACTTCAGCCAGTACACCGGCTTTTTCGCAGGAGCGCTTGAAACGACGCAGAGCTACGTCGAAGGGTTCGTTCTCTTTAACTTTGACGGCTGGCATCCAGAGCTACCTTCTTTCATTACCGGGATCAACGTTCTCGTCGCAAAAAATTCGCGGCTGAGGTCGTCGGTTTTTAAGGGTTGCGGATGTTAACCCCTCATTGCCCGGAATGCAAAGCCTCTGATCGAAAACCGCTAGTCGGGAGGGGGAGTGGCGACTATTATGCGCGCCTTCGAATTCAGCCTCTACAAGGCGCAAACCCATGCTAGTACTGGGACTTGAAACCTCCTGCGACGAAACCGGTGTCGCACTTTACGACAGTGAACGCGGGCTCCTGGCCGATGCGCTGTTCAGCCAGATCGACCTGCACCGTGCCTATGGCGGCGTGGTGCCGGAGCTGGCCAGCCGTGATCACGTCAAGCGCATGCTGCCCCTGATCCGCCAGGTGCTGGACGAGGCCGGCTGCGTGCCGACCGAGATCGACGCTATCGCCTACACGGCCGGCCCCGGATTGGTCGGGGCCCTGCTGGTTGGGGCCTCTTGCGCCCAGGCGCTGGCGTTTGCCTGGGGCATTCCGGCGCTCGGCGTGCACCATATGGAAGGCCATTTGTTGGCTCCGATGCTGGAGAAAACCCCGCCACAGTTCCCGTTCGTCGCTTTGTTGGTTTCGGGCGGCCATACGCAGTTGGTTCAGGTGGATGGCATTGGCCAATACACCCTTTTGGGTGAATCCCTGGATGACGCCGCCGGTGAGGCGTTCGACAAGACCGCGAAGATGATGGGCCTCAATTATCCGGGTGGCCCGGAAATCGCACGCCTCGCCGAAAAGGGTGTTGCAGGTCGCTACACCTTCCCGCGCCCGATGTGTGATCGCCCAGGCCTCATGTTCAGCTTCAGCGGCTTGAAAACCTCCGCGCTGAACACCTGGCAGCAGAGCGTCAGCGCCGGGGACGACAGTGAGCAAGCCCGTTGCGACATCGCGCTGGCGTTCCAGCAGGCCGTGGTGGAGACTTTGACCATCAAGTGCAAGCGCGCCCTGAAACAGGCGGGCATGAAGCGCCTGGTGATTGCCGGCGGCGTCAGTGCCAACAAGGCTTTGCGCACTTTGCTGGAAAAAATGCTCAGCGATATGAAGGGCGATGTGTTCTACGCACGTCCGGAGTTCTGCACCGACAACGGCGCGATGATCGCCTACGCCGGTTGCCAGCGCCTGCAGGCCGGGCAGCATGAAAACCTGGCGATCAGTGTGCAGGCGCGTTGGCCGATGGAGCAGTTGTCGCCGCTGTAACACCGCAACCTGAATTGACGGTATTTAAAAATGCCGTTCGCGCCCGGCAAACAGGTCGCGTAAATTGCCACGGTGGCGCCAGACGATCAGCAGTGTCAGCACGCTCATCGGCAGCAGCGCCGCCGGCTCTTGCCAGGCCAGTAGCGGCAGGGTGAGCGGGGTGGCGATCAGTGCGGCGAGTGAGCTGGTGCGGGTCAGGTAGAACGTCAACAGCCAGGCAAGTACAGCCAGTAATGCTGCCGGTGGGTAGATGCCCAGCAACATGCCGGCCGCCGTGGCGACGCCTTTGCCGCCACGAAAGCGGAAGTACAGGGGAAACAGATGGCCCAGGACCGCGCAGACGCCGATCCAGGCCTGTTGTTGCAGGGGCAGGCCGGCGAGGCTGGCGATCAGCACGGGCAACAAGCCCTTGCACAGGTCGCCCAGTAGCGTCAGTACGGCGAGTTTCTTGCCGGCCAGGCGCAACATATTGGTGGCGCCGGCATTGCCTGAGCCACTCATTCGCGGATCGGGGTTTCCCGTCAGGCGGCTGAGCAAAATGGCGAAGGACAGCGAGCCGAGCAGGTAGGCGAAGATCGCCAGTGACCAAAACATGCTAACTATTCCGGGCGAGGACGCCCTGATTCTAACGGGGCATCGCGCCCTTGTCGTGCTGCGGAGAAGAGTGCTTGGACAGAGTGTTTATCGAAGGCCTGGAAGTCGACACCGTCATCGGGGCCTACGACTGGGAGCGCGGAATCCGCCAATGCCTGCGCCTGGACCTGAGCTTTGCCTGGGACAACCGCCCGGCTGCGGCCGGTGACGACCTGACCCTTGCGCTGGATTACGCCAGCGTGTCCGCGCGCATCCAGGCCTTTGCCGAGCAATCCCGGTACCAACTGGTGGAAACCTTTGCCGAACGCCTCGCGCAAGTGTTGATGAATGAATTCCAGATTCCCTGGCTGCACCTCAAGCTGACCAAGCCTGGTGCCGTGCCGGCTGCCAAAGGCGTGGGCGTGGAGATCGAGCGCGGATGTCGCTAACTCAGGTTTACCTTGGCCTAGGCAGCAATATCGAGCGCGAGTCTCACCTGTGCGCCGGCTTGGATGCGCTGGCGAGTTTCTTGACCGATATGCGTTGCTCGGCGGTGTTCGAAAGCCAGCCGGTGGGCATCAAGAGTGGGCCGTTCTTCAATCTGGTGGTGTCGGCGTATACCGATCTGCCGTTGATGGAACTGGACCGCCGGTTGAAATTCATCGAGGCCGACAACGGTCGTTATGCGCCGGACCGCAAAGGGCTGCCGTTGGATATCGACGTGTTGTTGTATGGCGATCTGGTGGGCAATTTCGATGGTTTGGTTTTGCCGCGTGCGGAAATCCTGAAAAACGCCTTTGTGTTGTGGCCGCTGTCGCTGATGGCGCCGGAACGCGTGCATCCTGAGGTGGGCAAGACGCTGGCCGATTTGTGGCGCGATACGCAGATCGACCAAGTGCTGGCGCCTGTCGCGTTTGAATGGCAGGGCCGACAACTGACGCCGGGCGCTCTCCTGTAGGAGCCGGGCTTGCTCGCGAAAAACCGGAGAGCGCTGCGTTATCGTTGACGTTCTTCGCGAGCAAGCTCACTCCTAAATGAGGGCGTGTTGTTCCTTGTAGGTTTTTAGTGCCTTGAGCCGTTCGCGCTTGAGCGCCTCACCCAGCTCCGGGCCTTTGAAGCCTTTCTCCAGCAAGGGGGCCACCGCAACCTCGCGAGCTGCTTTTGCCGCTCCGCGCAAATAATCCGCCTGTGGATAACTTCTTCGCTCCAGGCCCTTGCGGCCTCGGGCGTCCATCTCGCAGGCGACCACGAACTCTTCAAAGCGCTGTGGCCGCCGGTACACGTCGAAGCTTTGCAGCAACTCCAGCAATGTCGAGGCCTTCAGCTCCAGAGCGCGATGGCCGTGGGTGTGATATTGGCCCACCAGCAGTGCTAATTCCTGGCAATCCCTCGGCACCTTGAAGCGTTCGTTGACCGCCTTGATCAGCTTCAAGCCCCGGTGTTCGTGGGCGATGTGCTGCGGCAACTTATCCACAGGCGTCGTACCCTTGCCCAAGTCGTGGAGCAGGCAGGCCCAGCGCACAGTCAGTGGCTGTTGATGCAAGGCGGCTTGTTCTAGCACGCTGAGGGTGTGCACGCCGGTGTCGATTTCCGGGTGATGGGCTTCGGGTTGTGGCACGCCGAACAGTGCATCGACTTCGGGCATCAAGGTTTTCAGGGCCTGGCAGTCACGCAGTACCTGAATAAACACCTGAGGTTGATCTTCCATCAGCGCCCGGGAGATTTCTTTCCAGCTGCGCTCCGGCGTCAGGGCTTCCAGTTCGCCGGATTCGCTGAGTTGGCGCATCAGCTCCAGTGTTTCCGGCGCGACGGTGAACCCCAGGGGCGCATAACGTGCAGCAAATCGTGCCACTCGCAGTACGCGCAGGGGATCTTCGGCGAACGCCGGGGAAACGTGACGCAGAATGCGCGCTTGAAGATCGCGTTGGCCGTGATAAGGGTCGATCAAGTTACCGTCATCGTCTTGCGCCATGGCGTTGATGGTCAGGTCGCGACGGATCAGGTCTTCTTCCAGCGTCACTTCGGGGCTCGCGTGAAACACAAAGCCGCCGTAACCCCGGCCACTCTTGCGTTCGGTGCGGGCGAGGGCGTACTCGTCGCCGTTCGTTGGATCGAGGAACACTGGGAAGTCTGCGCCCACCGGCTTATAGCCCTTGGCGAGCATCTCTTCGGCAGTCGCGCCCACCACGACGCGGTCAATATCGGTGACCGGGATGCCCAAGAGGCGATCCCGTACCGCACCGCCGACTTTATAGGTTTTCATGAAAAAGCCTCCGTTAGCGGCACAGGATACCGCCTGTGCCTGACCAATGGAGGCTTTGCTGTTTCAGAGATGAACGACAGCCAGGTCCAGGCGACCGTAGTCGTTGTCGTTGTGATCGCTGCGCGGTGGCACATGGTGGGTCTTCATCACCTGATCGCCTTGCAGGGTTTCCAGGTGAATATCGAAGCCCCACAGCCGATGCAGGTGCTTGAGTACTTCCTCGGTGGATTCTCCCAAAGGTTTGCGATCGTGCTGCTGGTGCCGCAGGGTCAGCGAGCGGTCGCCGCGCACGTCGATACTGTAGATCTGCACGTTGGGCTCGCGGTTGCCCAGGTTGTACTGCGCCGCCAGGGTTTCACGGATGGTGCGATAGCCAGGCTCGTCGTGGATGGCCGGCACCACCAGGTCATCCTTGAGATCGTCGTCGAGGATGCTGAACAGCTTGAGGTCGCGGATCACCTGAGGTGACAGGTACTGCAGGATAAAACTCTCGTCCTTGAAGCTGCTCATGGCGAACTTGATGGTGGAGAGCCAGTCGCTGCCGGCGATTTCCGGGAACCAGCGGCGGTCTTCTTCGGTGGGGTGCTCGCACATGCGGCGGATATCGCGGTACATCGCAAAGCCCAGCGCATAAGGGTTGATGCCATTGTAGTAAGGGCTGTCGAAGCCGGGTTGGAAGACCACGCTGGTGTGGGAGGTGAGGAATTCCATCATGAAGCCGTCGGTGACCAGGCCTTCGTCGTACAGGTCATTCATCAGTGTGTAGTGCCAGAACGTGGCCCAGCCTTCGTTCATCACCTGGGTCTGGCGCTGTGGATAAAAATACTGCGCGATCTTGCGCACGATACGCACGATTTCCCGCTGCCAGGGCTCCAGCAACGGCGCGTGTTTTTCCAGGAAGTACAGGATGTTTTCCTGAGGTTCGGCGGGGAAGCGTACATTGTCCTTGTCGCTGTTTTTTCCTGTCTTTTTAGGAATGGTGCGCCACAGGTCATTGATCTGCTTCTGCAGGTGTTCTTCGCGCTCCTTCTGGCGCAGGCGTTCTTCCTCGGCGGAAATCGGGTAGGGGCGCTTGTAGCGGTCGACACCGTAGTTCATCAGCGCGTGGCAGGAGTCGAGCAGGTCCTCTACCGCATCGATGCCGTGGCGCTCCTCGCACTGCATGATGTACTGCTTGGCAAACACCAGGTAATCGATGATCGAACTGGCGTCGGTCCAGGTGCGGAACAGGTAGTTGCCCTTGAAGAAGCTGTTATGCCCGTAGCAGGCGTGGGCCACCACCAGTGCCTGCATGCAGATGGTGTTTTCTTCCATCAGGTAGGCGATGCACGGGTCGGAGTTGATCACGATCTCGTAGGCCAGGCCCATCTGGCCGCGGGTGTAGGACTTTTCGGTGCTGAGGAAGTGCTTGCCGTAGGACCAGTGGTGATAGCCCAGCGGCATGCCCACCGAGGCGTAGGCATCCATCATCTGTTCGGCGGTAATCACTTCGATCTGGTTGGGGTAGGTGTCCAGGGCATACCCCGCGGCGATACGGCTGATTTCCCGGTCATAAGCCTGGATCAGTTCAAAGGTCCACTCTGACCCCGTGGAGATGGGTTGGCGTTTTTGCTCTTTTTTGGCGGTCATGTCACTAACCTGCGCTGGAAGAGTTCACGGAAGACCGGGTAGATATCGCCGGCCGAGACCAGTTGCTGCTGGGCGAACGTGTCGGCGAAGGCTTCGCCGATGCGCTCGTATTCGAACCACAGCGCCTGGTGCTCACGGGGGGTAATTTCGACATACGTGTAGTACTGCACGAACGGCATGATCTGGTTGATCAGGATGTCGCGGCAGATGGGCGAATCGTCGTTCCAGTTGTCACCGTCCGAGGCTTGCGCGGCGTAGATGTTCCACTCATTGGCCGGGTAGCGCTCGGCCATGATCTCCTGCATCAGCTTCAAGGCGCTGGAGACGATGGTGCCGCCGGTTTCCCGTGAGTAAAAGAACTCCTCTTCGTCGACTTCCCGGGCGCTGGTGTGATGGCGGATAAATACCACGTCGATCTTGTCGTAGTTCCGCTTGAGGAACAGATACAGCAGGATGAAGAAGCGCTTGGCGATGTCCTTGGTGGCCTGGGTCATGGAGCCGGACACGTCCATCAGGCAGAACATCACGGCTTTGGAGCTGGGGTTGGGTTGCTTGACCAGCAGGTTGTATTTCAAGTCAAAGGTATCGAGGAACGGCACGCGGTGAATGCGCGCGCTGAGTTTCTCGATTTCTGCCTCTATTTGCTGGATATCGCCGAAGTTGTCCGGTTCTTCACGCTTCAAGCGCGCCAACTCTTCCTTGGCCTCCTTCAGTTTGGCGCGGCTGCTGCCCGACAGTGCGATACGCCGGGCATGGGCCGAGCGCAGGGTACGGATGATGTTGATGCGCGAGGGGTTGCCCTCGTTGCTGATACCCGCGCGTACGGTCTTGAAGGTGTCGGTGCCGGTCAGGTTGCGCTTGACCAGGTTGGGCAGTTCCAGGTCCTCGAACATGAATTCGAGGAATTCTTCCTGGGTGATCTGGAACACGAACTCGTCCATGCCTTCGCCGGAGTTGCCCGCCTTGCCCGGACCTTTGCCGCCGCCACCCCCTTGGGGACGCTGGATATGCTCGCCGGTGGTGAACTCCTTGTTGCCTGGGTGCACGACGGTCTGTTTACCGCCCCGGCCGTGGTGCAGTACCGGTTCGTCAATGTCCCGTCCGGGAATGCTGATTTGTTCGCCATGCTCCATGTCCGTGATGGAGCGGCGACTGACGGCCTCTTCTACGGCCTTTTTGATGTGGTCACGGTAACGCCGCAGGAAACGCTGGCGGTTTACCGTGCTCTTGTTCTTGCCATTGAGGCGTCGGTCGATCACATAGCTCATGGGGAGCCCTCCGGGCAGCTTCACGTTACAAGCTTCAAGCGGCGAGCTGGAAGCTTAGAGACAAGCGGTCGGCTGCCAGGCTAGAAGCCCGGCAGCGCACGCCTGTCGCTGCCTTACTGCGATTTGCGCACCCGCAGGTACCACTCGGACAGCAGCCGTACCTGTTTGTCGGTGTAGCCGCGCTCGACCATTCGTGTGACGAAGTCGTTGTGTTTTTGCTGATCCTCCTTGCTGGCCTTGGCGTTGAAGCTGATGACCGGCAGCAAGTCCTCGGTGTTGGAGAACATTTTCTTCTCGATGACCACCCGCAGCTTCTCGTAGCTGAGCCAGGTCGGGTTCTTGCCATTGTTGTTGGCGCGGGCGCGCAGCACGAAGTTGACGATTTCGTTGCGGAAATCCTTCGGATTGCTGATGCCGGCGGGTTTTTCGATCTTTTCCAGTTCCTCGTTGAGGGCGACCCGGTTGAGGATCTCGCCGGTTTCCGGGTCGCGGTATTCCTGGTCCTGGATCCAGAAGTCGGCGTACAGCACGTAGCGGTCGAAGATGTTCTGGCCGTACTCGCTGTAGGACTCCAGGTACGCAGTCTGGATTTCCTTACCGATGAACTCGATGTAGCGCGGCGCCAGGTATTCCTTGAGGAAGCGCAGATAGCGTTCGCGGGTTTCCGCCTGGAATTGCTCCTGTTCGATCTGCTGTTCCAGCACATAGAGCAAGTGCACTGGGTTGGCGGCAATTTCGTGGGGGTCGAAGTTGAAGACCTTGGACAGGATCTTGAACGCAAAGCGCGTCGACAGGCCGTTCATGCCCTCATCCACACCGGCCGTGTCGCGATACTCCTGTATCGACTTGGCCTTGGGGTCGGTGTCCTTGAGGTTTTCGCCGTCGTACACGCGCATCTTCGAGTAAATATTCGAGTTTTCCGGCTCCTTGAGGCGTGACAGCACGGTGAACTGGGCAAGCATCTTCAAGGTGTCGGGTGCGCAATGCGCCTTGGACAGGGAACTGTTGAACAGCAGCTTGTCGTAGATCTTGATTTCATCGCTGACCCGCAGGCAGTAAGGCACCTTGACGATATAGATCCGGTCGATGAAGGCTTCGTTGTTCTTGTTGTTGCGGAAGGTGTGCCACTCCGATTCGTTGGAGTGGGCCAGCAGGATCCCGGTAAACGGAATCGCACCGAGGCCTTCGGTACTGTTGTAGTTGCCTTCCTGGGTGGCGGTAAGCAGTGGGTGCAGCACCTTGATCGGTGCCTTGAACATCTCCACGAACTCCATCAGGCCCTGGTTGGCCCGGCACAGTGCGCCGGAATAGCTGTAGGCGTCGGCGTCGTTCTGCGGGAATTCCTCGAGTTTGCGGATATCGACCTTACCCACGAGGGCCGAGATGTCCTGGTTGTTCTCATCGCCCGGTTCGGTCTTGGCCACGCCGATCTGATTGAGGATGGACGGGTAGAGCTTGACCACGCGGAACTGGCTGATGTCACCGCCGAACTCGGCCAGGCGCTTGGTGGCCCAGGGCGACATGATGGTGTTGAGGTAGCGGCGCGGGATGCCGAAGTCTTCTTCGAGGATCGCGCCATCTTCCGTGGCGTTGAACAGGCCCAGGGGCGACTCGAAGACCGGCGAGCCCTTGATGGCGTAGAAGGGCACCTTCTCGATCAGTTGTTTGAGCTTCTCGGCCAGGGACGACTTGCCGCCGCCGACGGGGCCGAGCAAGTAGAGGATCTGTTTCTTCTCTTCCAGGCCTTGGGCGGCATGGCGGAAGTAGGAGACGATCTGGTCGATGCATTCTTCCATCCCATGGAAGTCTTCAAAGGCCGGGTAGCGACGGATCACCTTGTTGGAGAATATTCGCGACAGCCGCGAATTGTTCGAGGTGTCTATCAGTTGCGGCTCGCCTATCGCCAGCAGTAAACGTTCGGCGGCAGACGCATAGGTGCTGCGATCCTGTTTGCACAGCTCGAGATACTCTTGCAGCGTGAGTTCTTCCTGCTGTGTGGATTCGAAGCGGTTTTTGAAGTGGCTAAAAATACTCATGACGTCGTCACCTCGCTCGATACGTGGAGCCGACGCCGGATCAATCAGTCGATGCTGGCAGACATTGGCAGACGCCAATGGCTGTTTTCCCCCCAGAACACCCTGAAACGCTACCGATGACCCGCACGCCGGTGTACCGGCTCTCCCCTGATTCGGATGGCCTGCGCTTAAGGATAGTTCGGAATCGGAGAGGTCAAGGCGCGATGCGCAATTAGTTTGGCTGCGCCGTTCGTCAGAAACGGCGCAAGCCCAAGCGTCACGCGGGGTAGCGGGGTGTGAAAAAAATTATTGCGAATTGTCCGAGGAAATTTCCGCAGGATAGGTCGTACGCCACAGCTCAAAGCCGCCGTCCAGGCTGTAGACGTCGGAGAAGCCCTGGCTGATCAGGTAGGCCGCCGCGCTCTGGCTGGAGTTGCCGTGGTAGCAGGCCACGATTACCGGTGCGTCAAGGTCGGCGGCGCGGATGAAGTCGGCGATGTTGACGTTGTCCAGGTGCCTGGCACCGGTGATGTGCGCGGCGTTGTAGGTCGGCTGGTCGCGGATATCGACCACCACGGCACCTTGCTCGCGCAGGGCCTGGGCTTGTTCGGGAGGGATACGTTTGAATTCGCTCATGGATGGCTCCTAGGGCCTGGCGGTAGCCGGCAATGTAACGGGCGGGGGGGATTCGCACTGGCAGCTATAACGCTCGCCGGTGTCGACGTTCATCAGCGTCATGGCGCCGCCCCACACGCAACCGGTGTCGAGGGCGAATACGCCAGGCTCATCGCACTTGCCTTCAAGTGCAGCCCAGTGACCGAAAATGATCCTGGTGTCACGGGTCTTGCGTTCTTTGTGGGCGAACCAAGGCTTATAGCCGGGAAGCGCGGTGTCGGCGCCTTCCTTGCTCTTGAGGTCCAGCTTGCCCTCGGCGGTGCAGAAGCGCATGCGCGTGAAGTAGTTGGTGATAACTCGCAGGCGTGCGACGCCGGTCAGGTCGTTGTCCCACTTCACCGGCTCGTTGCCGTACATCCCGTCGAGGTAGGCGGTGTACAGATTGTCATCGGCCAGGGCGCTCTCGACTTCAGCGGCGCACTTGAGTGCTTTCTTCAATGACCATTGGGGCGGGATGCCTGCATGGACCAGGGCTACGTTACGGCCTTCGTCGTAATGCATGATTTTCTGGCGGCGCAACCAGTCGAGCAACGCGGCGCGATCGGGCGCTTCGAGGATTTCCCGCAAGGTATCGCCCTTTTTCAGGCGCTCGATGTTGTTGCCGGCCGCCAGCAGGTGCAGGTCGTGGTTGCCCAATACGCACACCAGGGAATCGCGCAGGCTATATAAGTAGCGCAGCGTCTCCAGGGACTGCGGGCCGCGATTGACCAGGTCACCGACCAACCACAGGCGGTCACTTACCGGATCGAAGGCTACGCGCTCAAGCAGGCACTTGAGCGGCTCCAGGCAACCTTGCAGGTCGCCGACCGCATACGTCGTCATCAGTGCAGGGCTCCCGGCACGGCAAGACGGAACGGCGCGATGATGGCGTCGAACAGTTGGCCGTCGGTGGCCTTCATTTGATACGAGCCTTGCATGGTGCCGACCTTGGAGGTCATCACCGTGCCGCTGCTGTAGGTGTGGCTGGCGCCGCTTTCGATCAGTGGCTGCTGGCCGACCACGCCTGCGCCGCGCACTTCTTCGACCTGGCCGTCACCGTCGGTGATCACCCAGTGGCGTGACAGCAACTTGGCAGGTACCAGCCCGTTGTTTTTCACCGTGATGGTGTAGGCAAAGGCGAAGCGGTTCTGTTCAGGTTGCGATTGGTCCGCCAGGAAGCGGGTGACGACGCTGACGTCGATCTGGTAGCGAGGATCGGACATGCAAGAGGCCTTAAAAGCAGAGGACAGCAGATGCGGGTCAGTCTAGGCCAAGAGGTGGGCACTAGGCCAGACATGCTGTCTGGCCTATCCCCGGGATGCTCTATTGCGCTGCGGGCGCAGGCTGGATGGCCAACTGGTCGGCCAGGCGTACGAACGCGGCCAGGTCCAGTTGCTCGGGACGCAGGCTGCCATCGACGCCGGCAGCTTCGATCTCGGCATTGCTCAGCAAGGCCTTGAGCGTGTTGCGCAGGGTCTTGCGGCGCTGGTTGAACGCTTCGCGTACGACGCGTTCCAGCAGGCGATGGTCCTTGGCCGGGTGCGGCAGTACCGCGTGGGGCACCAGGCGCACAATCGCCGAATCGACCTTCGGCGGCGGGTTGAAGGCACCCGGACCGACGTTGAACAGGTGTTCGACGCGGCAGTGGTACTGAACCATGATCGACAGGCGACCCCAATCACCACCGCCAGGGCCTGCCGCGAGTCGTTCGACCACTTCCTTTTGCAGCATGAAGTGCATGTCGCGGATGATCCCGGCGTTGTTCAGCAGGTGGAAAATCAGCGGCGTGGAGATGTTGTACGGCAGGTTACCCACCACGCGCAGGCTGTTGGGCGCGGCATGGAGGGTGTTGAAGTCGAACTTCAGCGCATCACCCTGATGCAGGTTGAAGTTGGGCTTGCCGGCGAACTGTTGGTTGAGAATCGGGATCAGGTCCTTGTCCAGCTCCACCACATCCAGTTGGCCGCCGCTGGCCAGCAGGCCTTGGGTCAGCGCGCCCTGGCCTGGGCCGATTTCCAGCAGACGGTCTTCGGGCTTGGCATGGATGGAGCGCAGGATGCGGTCGATCACGCCAGCGTCGTGCAGGAAGTTTTGCCCGAAGCGCTTGCGCGCCCGGTGTTGGTAATGCTCAGTCATATACGGGTCTCGGCCATCTGATAGGCGGTTTCCAGGGCCACGTGCAGGCTACCGGTATCGATCCTGCCGCTGCCCGCCAGGTCCAGGGCGGTGCCATGGTCGACGGAGGTGCGGATGATCGGCAAACCCAATGTCACGTTGACGGCGGCGCCGAAGCCTTTGTATTTAAGCACCGGCAGTCCCTGGTCGTGGTACATCGCCAGCACTGCATCGCAGTGCTCCAGATATTTGGGGGTAAACAGAGTGTCCGCAGGCAGCGGGCCGTGCAGGTCCATGCCTTCTTGGCGCAGACGCTCCAGAGTGGGTTCGATGATGTCGATTTCTTCGTGGCCCAAGTGACCGCCTTCACCGGCGTGGGGGTTAAGCCCACAGACCAGGATGCGGGGTTGGGCGATGCCGAACTTCTGTTGCAGGTCGGCGTGCAGGATGCGTGTCACGCGCTCCAGTCGCTCGACGGTGATGGCATCGGCAATGTCGCGCAGTGGCAGGTGCGTGGTCACCAGGGCGACCCGCAGGCCGCGCGTGGCCAGCATCATCACCACTTGCTCAGTGTGGGTCAGTTCGGCAAGGAATTCGGTGTGGCCGGAAAAGGCGATGCCGGATTCGTTGATCACGCCCTTGTGCACGGGTGCGGTGATCATGCCGGCGAAGTCGCCGTCGATGCAGCCTTGCCCGGCGCGGGTCAGGGTTTCGAGTACGAACACCGCGTTGGCCTTGTCCAGTTGCCCGGCGACGACTTTGGCCTGCAGTGGGGTGTCCCACACATACAGGCTGCCGGCGGGGGCGGGCAGGTCCGGCCAGTTGCCCGGTGCCACGTCGAGCAAAGTGACTGCCACACCCAGTTGCGCGGCCCGCTCAAGGAGCAGGTCACGGCTGGTAATGGCGATCAGGGGGTGTGGCTGGGGTTGCGAGGCAAGCAGCAGGCACAGGTCAGGACCAATGCCGGCCGGCTCGCCGGGTGTCACCGCGAAACGCTGGGGTTTCACTGCTCGGTGCCTGCCGGGGCGCCTGGTAGCTTGATTTCAACGTAGGCTTCGTCACGGATCTGACGCAGCCAGGTCTGCAGTTCTTCATCGTATTTGCGGTTACGCAGTACGTTCAGCGCTTGTTGCTCGCGGGCCTGGCTGGTGTTGTCGGTGGCGCGACGGCCAAGGACTTCCAGCACATGCCAGCCATATTGGGTCTTGAACGGCTTGGACAACACGCCCTGCGGCGTATCGGCCATCACCTGCTGGAACTCCGGCACCAGGGCTTTCGGGTCGATCCAGTTCAGGTCGCCGCCGTTGAGGGCTGAGCCCGGGTCTTCCGAGAAACTCTTGGCCAGGGTGGCGAAGTCTTCACCGCTTTCGATGCGGTCGTAGATCTTCTGGGCCAGTTCCTTGGTTTGCGCTTCGGTGCGGATTTCGCTTGGTTTGACCAGGATATGACGAACATGCACTTCGTCTTTAAGCGAGGTCTCGCCACCGCGACGCTCCAGCAACTTCAGGATGATGAAACCACCTGGGGTGCGTGCTGGATTGGTGATATCACCCACGGCCATGGCGCTCAGTTCACGGTCGAACGGAGGTGGCAACTGAGCGGCTTTACGCCAGCCCATGTCGCCGCCCTCGAGGGCGTTGTCGCTACCGGATTGGGCAATGGCCATCTGGGCGAAATCAGCACCGGCCTTGAGGCGATCATAGATAGCCTGGGTCTTGGCGGCGGCGGCATTGAGCTGCTCGGAGTTGGCGCTGTCCGGTGTCGGGATCAGGATATTGGCCAGGTGCAGTTCTTCGGAGAGTTGCATCTTGCCAAGGTCCGATGCCAGGAAGTTCTTCACTTCCTGCTCGGATACCTGGACCCGCTCGGCAACACGGCGCTGACGCACGCGGCTGATGATCATTTCACGACGGATCTGGTCACGGGCGTCTTCATACGAAAGGCCATCGTGGGCCAGGGCCGCGCGGAATTGATCGATGCTCATGTTGTTGCGCTGGGCAATGGTGCCAACGGCCTGGTTCAGTTCTTCGTCCGAAATACGGATGCCGGAACGATCGCCGATCTGCAGTTGCAGGTTCTCGACGATCAGGCGTTCCAGTACCTGCTGGTCCAGGACACTGGTCGGCGGCACACCACCGCCACGCTTGGCGATGGTTTGCTGGACTTCCTTGACGCGCTGGTCCAGTTGGCTCTGCATGATCACGTCGTTATCGACGATGGCCACGACCTTATCCAGTTCTTGAACCGCAGCGTGCACCGATGCGGCACCCAGGAACAGCGCGCCCAGCACTAGCGGGCGCAGACAATCAGAAAGCTTGGTCTTCACGTTCACGATAACCTTCAATGCCTTTGTCGAGGAAGCTCTCTACCTTGGCGCCGGTCAGGCCGCCGAGTCCTTTGAGGACGATCTGGAAGAAGAGCCCGTGGTCACCCTTTTCGTTAAGCGGGGCGATCTGGCTGTATTCGTCGTTGGAAACCCAGTAACGGTTGATGACGCGCAGTTTCCAGCAGCAGTTGTCGTACTCGAAACCACCGAAGGCTTCCAGGGTACGGTTGCGGGCGTAGTCGTACTGCCAGCGAGTGATCAGGTTCCATTGTGGAATGATCGGCCACATCATCGAGAAGTCGTGTTGCTGGATCTTGTAGTAATCCTTCACGAAGTTCGGATCACCTGGTTGCCCGTAGTCACCACCGAACTGCCATTTGCCGGTCAGCTGGTTGTAGACGACCTGGTCATTGCGATAGCGATAACCGACGTTGATGATCTTGTTCGGGTTGTCTTCCGGCTGGTAGTGCAGCATCGCGCTACCGGAACGAGGGCTGTGTTCCTCGGTGTCCCAGTTGTAGTCGGCAGTGGCGCGCCAGTCACGGTTGAAGCGGAACTCGTAGTCCAGGGCAACCGGCGAAACGTCGGACTGTGCGTCGGCACGGTCCGCCGCCAGGATACCTGGAAGTTGAACTTCACGGTCCTTGAAGTACACGGCCTGGCCGATGGATACGCGCTGACGCTCGAAGCCGTTCTCTTCGATCCAGCGGCTGGTCAAGCCCAGGGACAGCTTGTTTTCGTCGCCGATGCGGTCGGTGCCGCTGAAGCGGTTATCGCGGAACAGCGACGCGTAGCTGAACGAGTACTCGCTGGTGTCGAAGACCGGGATATCAGCCTGGTCCTTGTTCGGTACGTACAGGTAGAACGCACGCGGCTCAAGGGTCTGGCGATACTCTTTGCCGAACCAGTTGGTGTTGCGGTCGAAATACAGGCCGCTGTCGACGCTGGCAATCGGAACCGCACGGTCCTGGGAGCTTTTGAACGTACCACCGGCGTACTGGGTACCGTTCCTGGCTGCTGCGGCCTGGTCGGCAATGATCTGGTTCTTGCCGATGTTGTCTAGGTCCAAGTCATACTTGGTGTACACGTACTTGAGCTTCGGCGTGATGAAGCCGTAGGTCCAGTTCATCGGGTATTCGACGGCTGGGGCTACGTTCAGGCGCGTGCCGTTGGCACGGGTCAGGCCGCGGACGTAGGTGTCCAGGCGGGCTTCTGAGTCACCGTTCTCATTGATAAAGTTGCCGTTCTCCAGATCGCGATCGAAACGCACGGCTTCGGTCTCGTAGCTGAAGTTAAGGCCACCTGGATGGTACGGCAGCGTGCCGTTGAAGGTGATCTGCGGCAGGCGGTCATACGGAGTGACCTGCGAAATCGTTGCCAACTGGTAGGCCTGCAGGTTCAAGCGAGCCTGGAAGCTGTCGCCGCGATATGTCACCGAACCCTGCTGGTTGATGTAGTCGCGGCTCTCGACGCCTTCCTGATAGGACTTGAGGTCTTGGAAGTAGTAAGGGTCGCTGATCTTGGTGTAGTCGACCTGGGTCAGTACACGCGAGTCCAGCCCGCCCTTGTGTTGCCAGTTGAGCATGTAGCGGGTTTTTTCGTAATCGGTCTGCTTTTTCCGCTCGTCGCTGTCGTCGTTCAGGTACGCCCCGCCGAACTGGCCTTCGCTGGACTTGGTGAGGTAGCGGAATTCGCCTTCCATCAACAGGCCACGCTTGGTCATGTACTGCGGGTACAACGTGGCGTCATAGTTCGGCGCCAGGTTGAAGTAGTACGGCGTAACTAGGGTAAAGCCAGTCTCGCTGCCAGTGCTGAAGCTTGGCGGCAGGAAGCCGGATTGACGACGATCGTCGATCGGGAAATAGATATAAGGGGTGTACAGGATCGGGATGTTCTTGATCCGCAACGTCGCGTTGGTGGCCGTACCGAAACCGGTGGCCGGGTTCAACGTGATGTTGTTGCCCTTGAGCTGCCAGGCGTTGCTGTCTGGCTCGCAGGTGGTGTACGTACCGTCCTTGAGACGGATGATCGCGTTCTCGGCACGCTTGGCGTACAGCGCGTTACCGCGGATACGCGATTTGTGCATCACATATTCGGCGTTGTCGATCTGGGCGGCGCCAGTGTCCAGCTGGACTTCGGCGTGATCGCCCACGATCAATGCGCCGTTGTCGCGTAAACGAACGTTGCCGTTCAGCTCGCCACGGTTCTCGGCCTGGTACAGGCTGGCTTCCTCGGATTCCAGTTGCATGCTGCCCTGGCGCATGACGACGTCACCGGCCAGTGTCGCCACCTGTTGTTCCTGCTCGTAACGAGAGGCCTTGGCACCGATGAAGGTGGGCGCATCGCTCTTGTTCGTCTTGTCGTTCATGCCAGGACGCGTCGGCTCGATGTACGCACCGCCGCAGTAAGGGCCGGTTTCGGCCAACTGTGCTGCGGTCAGCTTGTCGCGGGGCACCCAGTCCAGGTGGCTGTAGTCGGCGCTGCGCGAACGCAGGCCACGGCCCTTGGCCTCGGTGACCAGAGCGGTCTTGGGCTCGGCCTCGGCGTTGCCGCCAGCATCGGCCTGCGCCGTGCTGTTGGCGGAGCTGACGGCTGCACCGTCATGCACCGGGCGTGGTGGTAGTGGGGTTGCGGCGGTTTTTGGCGCGCAATCCCAGGCACCCGAAGCAGAGACTGAGCAGTCATACTGTTCCGCGGCGACCACGAATGAGGTGGCGAAGGGTTGCAGGGCCAGCAGACTGCCGGTTACCAGCAACGGAAATTTTCTACGAAACGCGGGGGATTTCAATGCCATCTTATTAGTCCGGGCTTCCTGCGTGCCATCTGCCCGCGGTTTGGGCCGCACGCCTCTCGATGGTCTGAAAAAGATGCGTGATAATAAAGCATGCCCCGCTTGACGGCTAGCGCCGTCGGAGACCCTTGTAATGCCCGAGCAAGATCTACGTTTACAACAGCTGGAAGCCTGGCTGGAAGAGCAGTTGCCGATCCTTTTCAACACTCAAGGATGGGGCGCCGTCCCCCCGGCCACATTGACCGCGGCCAGCAGCGACGCGAGTTTCAGGCGCTACTTCCGTTGGGAAGGGGGGGGGCGGACCTTTGTCGTAATGGACGCTCCACCCCCCCAGGAAAACTGCAAACCTTTCGTCGATATCGCTCATTTGCTGGCGAAGTCGGGCATAAATGTTCCAAAAATTTATGCAGAAGATTTGCCGCGAGGCTTTCTTTTGCTCAATGACCTGGGCAAAAAAACCTACCTGGACGTGATTGACGACAAAAACGCCGATCACTTGTTTGCCGATGCCATCGACGCCTTGCTGGCTTTCCAGCAGTTGCCGATGGACGCGCCGCTGCCCAGCTATGACGTCGCCTTGCTGCGCCGCGAGCTGGAATTGTTTCCCGAGTGGTACGTCCGCCGGCACCTGGGTATCGAGTTGGATACACAGCAACAAGCGCTTTGGCAGCGCGTCAGTGACCACCTGATTGACAGCGCCCTGGCGCAGCCGAACGTGCTGGTGCACCGCGACTATATGCCGCGCAACCTGATGATCAGCGAGCCGAACCCGGGCGTGCTGGATTTCCAGGATGCGGTCTACGGGCCGGTCACCTATGACATCACGTGCCTGTTCAAGGACGCGTTCCTCAGTTGGCCCAAGGCCCGCGTGCGGGACTGGCAGCGCGGCTATTGGGAGCGTGCCGCGAAACTGGGCATCCCGGTGCAGGCGGACTTCGAAGACTTCCTGCGTGCCAGCGACCTGATGGGCGTGCAGCGCCACCTCAAGGTCATCGGCATCTTCGCGCGGATCTGCCATCGCGATGGCAAGCCACGTTACCTGGCCGATGTGCCGCGCTTCTTTGCGTATATAGAAGCGGTGCTCGCCGACCGCCCGGAGCTGAGCGAACTGGGTGAATTGCTCGCCAGCCTGCGCCAGCCCGCCGAGGCAAGCGTATGAAGGCGATGATCCTGGCGGCCGGCAAAGGTGAGCGGATGCGGCCGCTCACCTTGCATACGCCCAAGCCGCTGGTGCAGGCCGGTGGCAAGCGCCTGATCGAGTATCACCTGGAGGCTCTGGCCAAGGCGGGCTTCACCGATATCGTGATCAATCACGCCTGGCTCGGCCAACAGATCGAGAGTTACCTGGGGGATGGTGCACAGTTTGGCGTGCGCATCCGTTACTCAGCCGAAGGCGAACCGCTGGAAACCGGCGGCGGGATTTTCCAGGCGCTGCCGTTGCTGGGCGACGAACCGTTCCTGGTGGTCAACGGCGACATCTGGACCGATTACGACTTCACCCGGCTCAAGCGACCGCTCAAGGGCCTGGCCCATCTGGTGGTGGTCGATAACCCGGCGCATCACCCTTCGGGTGGCGATTTCTACCTGGATCAGGGTTTGCTTCATGATGCGGCGGCCGGTGCCGATAACCTGACCTTCAGTGGCATTTCCGTGCTCGACCCCAAGCTGTTCGCGGGGTGCAGCGCGGGTGCCTTCAAGCTGGCGCCGCTGTTGCGGGCAGCCATGGCCAAAGGTCTGGTAACGGGGGAACACATGGCGGGACGCTGGATTGATGTCGGCACGCTGGAGCGCCTGGCGCAGGTCGAAACCCTGCTGGCAGCGGGGCAGTAGCATGCTGTGGCCAGGGACGCTGATCGGCGCGGGGGCTGGCTTTGCCATTGCCAGTATTCCGGGGGCCATGTTGGGTGCACTGTTGGGGCAGGCGCTGGACCGCCGCCTGCAACTGCACAGTTGGGCCCAATTGCGCGAGCGCCTGGGCGGGCGCCCGGCGTTGCGCAATGACGAGTTGTTGTTTGTGTTGCTGGGGCGCCTGGCCAAGAGCAATGGGCGCGTGGTGGATGGGCATATCCAGCAGGCGCGCCAGGAGATGCGTTCGCTGGACATGACCGAGTCGGCCCAGCGCCGTGCGATAGCGGCGTTCAATCGCGGCAAGTCCGGCGCTGACCGGATGCGCAGCTACCTGCGTGTGCTCAAGGCCCAGCCCCACGCCGCCGAAGGTGTCTTGCGCGCGTGCTGGCGTATGGCGTGGGCCGATGGCAAGGCGGATGACGCCGAACGCGACCTGATCGACCTGTGGGGCAAATGGCTGGGCTGGACGCCACAACAGCTCCAGGCATTGGCCGCTGACTTCAAGCCTGAGCACAGGCCATTGGTCAGTCGCAGCGTCACTTATCAGGAGGCGTTGCGCTTGCTGGGGGTGACGGCCACCACCGAGCCATCGGCAATCAAGCGTGCTTATCGCCGCCTGCTCAGTCGCCATCACCCGGACAAGATTGCCGGCACGGGTGCCAGCCCCGCGCAGGTGCGTGAGGCGACCGAGCGTACCCGTGAATTGCACAACGCCTATACGTTGATTCGCGAGCGCCGGGATTTCCGCTAGGTTTCAGTCGACACTGGCCTGCGGGCTCAACCAGCCGCGAACCCTGCGATACAACTGCTCCTGCCCGGCATCACTGTTGCCGGGCAGGGCTTTCAACGACACCTGTTTATAGCCATCATTCTTCAAACGCTTGGCCGCCTGGGCACGGGCCAGTGCGTTTTTGCGTGATTGAGCGCTGTCTTGATAGAACAGATCGGCGGTCGGCAACTTCAGGCCCGGGGCCAGTTGTTGCACATCCGGGTGACGACCGGTGGGCGTCTGCGCTGCGACCATGACGAACTTCTGCACCTGGGACGGCTGCTTCTCGCTCAAATAACGTGCGGCCCACCAGGCGCCGGTGCCATGGCCGAGCAGCACCACGCTGCGTGCGCTCTGGGTCTGGGCGAAGGCCACGGCGGCGTCGATGCGCGCGAAAATGCGCGTAGCGTCGGTCTTGTCCTGTTCATCGGCGCCAGGCACCACGGCCGGGTCGGTGCCTTCGGCTTCGGCGCTGGCGGCTTGTTCGATAGGTTTGTCGGCGGTGCTCGCTTCCTTGCTGCTGGTGTCGACGGTAGCCTTGGGCGCTTCCATCACACGTGGTGGCAGCGTATCCACGCTCACATCCGGCAGCGACAGGCTGAGGGAGCCCCAATTGGCATCCGGCAATTTGTGCCGCAACGGGCTGATTGCTTGCGGCCAGTCAGCACTTTCGCCGGCGCCCGGTACGATAATCACCACACCTTCGGGCTCGGCGCTGTTGGCCGGTTTCCACAGGGCCAGGAATGAATCGCTGCCGGCCTGCAATTGTTGCTGTTCCTGTTGCGGGATTTTGCGCTCCAGTGCACTGGCTTCCTCCTGGCTACGCTCGGGTAAAGGCTGGCGCTCGACCGGTTTTTCGGCGGCAGGTGCGGGTGCGTCAGCGGCCTGCACGGAAAAGGCACTGGTAATAAGTAGCGACAGGCACAATGCTGGCAGTGCCGAACGGTGAACAAAGGGCATCGTAAATTCCCGGCCAGAAGTGATTCCGGCAGCCTAATGGGTTGGTCAGTATTTGTCAGTGATGTGAGACGTCAATCATGGTTTTTCGCTGTCTGCTGGTTATCGGCTGTTGCTGCCTTGCCTTGATCGCAAATGCCGCCCCTGCGCCCGCCACTCCCCAGGCGCAGCTCAATGTGCAGCAACGCGAGTGGCTGGCCCAGCACCCGGAACTGCGGGTGGGCCTGGTATTGCAGGCACCGTACGCGCAATACGACCGGCGTTTGCAGCGATTGTCCGGGGCGAACGTCGACTTGATGCAGTGGTTGGCCAAGGCGCTGAACATCGAGCTGACCTGGCGCAACTTCCCCAACCAGGAGCAACTGGAAGCCGCTGTGCGCGAGGGCGAGGTGGACATCGCCCCCGGCCTGCAACAAACCCCGGCCGGTTTACGCCTGTGGTTGTTCACCGACCCTTACATGCGTGTGCCGCAGCACATTGTCGGCATCCGCGAGGGCGGCGGCGCGGTGGAGTTGGAGAAACTCGATGAGCAATCCCGCGTTGCCGTGCGCATGCCCAGCGCCGTGGCGGATTACCTGCGCAGTACCTACCCCGGCCTCAACCTGCAAGGCGTGCCAATGGAGCGCCAGGCCCTGCAGCTACTGGTGAGCCAGCAGGCACGCTATGCGGTGGTGGACGAGGCGCAATTGAGTCGCTTGTCCGGCGAGGCGGAGTTCGCCGGGCTGGCGGTAGTGGGGGATATAGGCCTGCCACAGTTGTTGCGGGTGGCCACGCGCCGGGAGTGGCCGGAGCTGGCCGGCATCATGGAAAGCGCCTTGCGCGCCATCCCCGCCCGCGACCTGGACCAATTGCATAGCCGCTGGCTGCAACCCAAGTATCCACGCCTGACGGAAACCCCAGGCCTGTGGCAAAACCTCAGCCTGTTGCTGGGCCTGTTTTTGCTCGCCAGCCTGGTTGTCGTGTTCTGGCAGCGCCGCCAGCAACGGGTGCTCGAGCAAGGGTTATTGGCCGCCCGCGAAGAAAGCGCCGCCCGCGCTGCGGGGGCCGAAGCCTTGCGGCTGACGCAGTTTTCCATCGATCAGAGCACCGTGGGCATCTTGTGGGTCAACTGGGACAGCCATGTGCGCTACGCCAACCGTGCCGCCGAAAGCATGCTCGGCTATAGCCCCGGTGCACTGATCGAGCGGCCATTGGCTGACCTGGATCCAAGCCTGGATATGGACCGCTGGCTCAACCTGTGGAAACGCGCGCGGGCCAGCGAAGACGGCCCGCAGAACTTTGCCACCGATTGCCGACGTGCCGATGGCAGCATCCTGCCGACCAACGTGTCCTTGAGTTTTCTGCGGTTTGCCGAGGCCGAGTACCTGGTGGTCTACCTCAACGACGTCACCGAGCTGCGCCGGACGTTGGCCGCGTTGCTGCAAAGTGAAGCGCAGTTGCGCGAACTCTCTGCCCACCTGGAAACCGTGCGCGAAGAAGAAAAGGCCCGCATCGCCCGTGAAGTACACGACGAACTTGGGCAGATGCTCACAGTACTCAAGCTCGAAACCTCCATGTGCGAGCTGGCCTACGCGCAACTCGACCCCGGTTTGCATGAACGCCTGAACAGCATGAAGCGCCTGATCGCCCAGTTATTCCAATTGGTACGCGATGTGGCGACCGCGCTGCGCCCGCCGATTCTGGATGCCGGCATTGCCTCGGCCATCGAATGGCAGGCGCGGCGTTTTGAGGCGCGCACGCACATCCCTTGCCTGGTCCAGGTGCCGGATAACCTGCCGACCTTGAGCGATGCCAAGGCCATCGGCCTGTTCCGCATCCTGCAGGAGGCGCTGACCAATGTGATGCGCCATGCCCAGGCGCATACTGTCGAACTGACCCTGGCAGTGGAAGGCACGCATCTGCGGCTGACCATCAGTGATGACGGCGTCGGTTTCGTCCAGGCCCAGGGCCGTCCGGTGTCGTTCGGTCTGGTAGGCATGCGCGAGCGAGTGCTGATCATGGGCGGGCAATTGAGTCTGGACAGCGAGTTGGGGGAGGGCACCACCCTGAGCGTCACGGTGCCGTTGGATGCATAACACTAAGAGGAAGCCCCTGTGATCCGTGTACTGGTAGCCGAAGACCACACCATTGTTCGTGAAGGCATCAAGCAGTTGATCGGCCTGGCCAAGGACCTGCTGGTGGTGGGTGAGGCCGGCAATGGCGAGCAGTTGCTGGAGACCTTGCGTCACGTGCCTTGCGAGGTGGTGTTGCTGGACATCTCGATGCCCGGCGTCAATGGCCTGGAAGCGATTGCGCGCATCCGTGCGCTGAACAATCCGCCGGCGATCCTGGTGTTGTCGATGCACGACGAAGCGCAAATGGCCGCCCGCGCCTTGAAGGTTGGCGCCGCCGGGTATGCCACCAAGGACAGTGACCCGGCGCTGTTGCTCACGGCGATCCGCAAGGTGGCGGCCGGTGGGCGCTACATCGACCCGGACCTGGCCGACCGCATGGTCTTCGAAGTCGGCCTCACCGATACCCGGCCGCTGCATTCGTTGCTTTCCGAGCGCGAATTCTCGGTGTTCGAACGCCTAGCCCAGGGTGCCAACGTCAACGACATCGCCCAGCAACTGGCGCTGAGCAGCAAGACCATCAGCACGCACAAGGCGCGGTTGATGCAAAAGCTCAACATCACCTCACTGGCTGAACTGGTGAAGTACGCCATGGAGCACAAGCTCCTCTAGCGACGTATCTAATAACGACACCCCCAAAACACCGTCAAACCCATTCTTGCCGCTTGCAGCTCGCCCCTTGCGGCTGTGCTGTCCCGTACGCGCCATCCCTGTAGGGCAATCCCTACCCCCAACCTTCCATCCGGCCGATGCAATTCTCTCCTGGCCCCCGATTTCCGGGGGCTGGCGCCTGGACTACGCTTGTTCCACAGCAGTCCAAAACAAAAAGGTGCGGGTATGAGCGAGGTGGATTCAAATGATGTGCTGGTCAGCTTTCGTGGCGTGCAGAAGAGCTACGACGGCGAGAACCTGATCGTCAAAGACCTCAACCTGGAGATTCGCAAGGGCGAGTTCCTCACCCTGCTCGGGCCTTCCGGTTCGGGCAAGACCACCAGCCTGATGATGCTCGCCGGCTTCGAGACGCCGACCGCCGGTGAAATCCAGCTGGCCGGGCGGTCCATCAACAACGTGCCACCGCACAAGCGCGATATCGGCATGGTGTTCCAGAACTACGCCTTGTTCCCGCACATGACCGTCGCCGAGAACCTGGCGTTCCCGCTGTCGGTGCGGGGCTTGAGCAAGACCGATATCAGCGAGCGGGTCAAACGCGTGTTGAGCATGGTCCAGCTCGATGCCTTCGCCCAACGTTACCCGGCACAACTCTCCGGCGGCCAGCAGCAGCGCGTAGCGCTGGCCCGGGCGCTGGTGTTCGAACCGCAATTGGTGCTGATGGACGAACCCCTCGGCGCCCTCGACAAGCAACTGCGCGAACACATGCAGATGGAGATCAAGCACCTGCACCAACGCCTCGGCGTGACTGTGGTGTACGTGACCCATGACCAGGGCGAAGCGCTGACCATGTCTGACCGCGTGGCGGTATTCCATCAAGGCGAGATCCAGCAGATCGCCGCGCCGCGCACCTTGTACGAAGAGCCGAAGAACACCTTTGTCGCCAACTTCATCGGTGAGAACAACCGCCTCAATGGTCGCCTGCACAGCCACACCGGCGAGCGCTGCGTGGTGGAGCTGGCACGGGGCGAGAAGGTCGAGGCACTGGCGGTGAATGTCGGCCAGGTCGGTGGCCCGGTGACCCTGTCGGTGCGCCCGGAGCGCGTCAGCCTCAACGGTTCCAGCGAGAGCTGCGTCAACCGTTTCTCGGGGCGGGTGGCGGAATTCATCTACCTGGGCGACCACGTGCGCGTGCGCCTGGAAGTCTGCGGCAAGACCGATTTTTTTGTGAAACAACCGATTGCCGAGCTGGACCCAGCCCTGGCGGTCGGCGACGTGGTACCGATTGGCTGGCAAGTCGAGCACGTTCGCGCACTCGACCCACTTCTAGAGGCGAATTGATCGCCCCCCTGGCTTCACCAACCCTGCACGTGGAGAGAACAACAATGTTGAGATCCCTTAAGTATTCGGCGCTGGCCATTGGCTTGATCGGCGCAACCCAGGCCATGGCAGGCCCGGACCTGACGGTCGTGTCCTTCGGTGGCGCGAACAAGGCGGCCCAGGTCAAGGCGTTCTACGCACCTTGGGAAAGCGCGGGCAATGGCAAGATCGTCGCCGGTGAGTACAACGGTGAAATGGCCAAGGTGAAAGCCATGGTCGACACCAAGAGCGTGTCCTGGGACCTGGTGGAAGTGGAATCGCCGGAACTCTCCCGTGGCTGTGACGAAGACATGTTCGAGCCGCTGGACCCGAAACTGTTCGGCAACACCGCCGACTACGTGAAGGGCGCGATCCAGCCATGTGGCGTGGGCTTCTTCGTGTGGTCGACCGTGCTCGCCTACAACGCCGACAAACTCACCTCCGCCCCCACCAGTTGGGCAGATTTCTGGGACACCAAGAAATTCCCGGGTAAGCGCGGCCTGCGTAAAGGCGCCAAGTACACCCTGGAGTTCGCCCTGATGGCCGACGGTGTGGCGCCGAAAGACGTGTACAAAGTGCTGGCCGGCAAAGATGGCCAGGACCGTGCATTCAAGAAACTCGATGAACTCAAGCCGTCGATCCAGTGGTGGGAAGCCGGCGCACAGCCGCCGCAGTACCTCGCTTCCGGTGACGTCGTGATGAGCTCGGCCTACAACGGCCGCATCGCCGCCGTACAGAAAGAAAGCAACCTCAAAGTGGTGTGGAACGGCGGCATCTACGACTTCGACGCCTGGGCCATCCCTAAAGGCCTGGCCAAGGACCGTGCCGAAGCGGCGAAGAAATTCATCGCTTTCACAGTACAGCCTCAGCAGCAGAAGACGTACTCGGAAAACATCGCCTACGGCCCGGCCAACACCCAAGCTGTGCCATTGCTGGCCAAGGACATCCTCAAGGACATGCCGACCACCCCGGAAAACATCGCCAACCAGGTGCAGATCGATGTGAGCTTCTGGGCGGATAACGGCGAGCAACTGGAGCAACGCTTCAATTCCTGGGCGGCCAAGTAACTCATGTGGGAGGGGGCTTGCCCCCTCCCACAGGGGGTCTGTATTTATCTTTAAGATTCGGAGTCAGCCATGGCCATCGCCGTTCCCTCGAACGAGGTCAACAGCCCCACTCTCAAGCAGCGCCTGGCGCGTGCCGAGCGGCTCAATCGCTGGAAGGCCCAGGCCTTGATTGCGCCGCTGGTGCTGTTCTTGCTGCTGATGTTCCTGGTGCCGATCGTTGCTTTGCTGTTCAAGAGCGTCGGCAATCCGGAAGTGGTGGGCGGCTTGCCGCGTACCGTGGTCGCGGTGACGGCCTGGGACGGCCGTGGCTTGCCGGGTGAACCGGTGTACCAGGCCCTCAGCGAGGACCTGGGCGAAGCGCGCAAAAACCAGACTCTGGGCGATCTGTCCAAACGCTTGAACATGGAACTGGCCGGCTACCGTAGCCTGCTGACCAAAACCGCGCGGGCGCTGCCGTTCAGTGAAGCGCCCGGCTCTTATAAAGAAGCGTTGGAAAACCTCGACGAACGCTGGGGCGACCCGGCGTACTGGCAGGCGATCCGGCGCAATACCAGCAGCCTGACACCGTTCTACCTCCTGGCGGCCGTCGATCATCGCATCGACGACCTCGGCGAAATCGCGCCGGCCACACCTGACCAGGCAATCTACCTGGACATATTCGCCCGTACCTTCTGGATGGGCCTGGTAATCACTGCCATCTGCTTGCTGCTGGCCTATCCCCTGGCCTATCTGCTGGCCAACCTGCCGGCACGCAAGAGTAACTTGCTGATGATTCTGGTGTTGCTGCCGTTCTGGACCTCGATCCTGGTGCGGGTGGCGGCGTGGATCGTGTTGCTGCAGTCCGGCGGCCTGATCAACAGCGCCTTGATGGGCATGGGCTTGATCGATAAACCCTTGGAGCTGGTGTTCAACCGCACCGGGGTCTACATCTCGATGGTGCACATCCTGCTGCCATTCATGATCCTGCCGATCTACAGCGTGATGAAGGGCATTTCGCCCACCTACATGCGTGCGGCGATTTCCCTGGGTTGCCACCCGTTCACCAGCTTCTGGCGCGTGTACTTCCCGCAGACCTATGCCGGCGTCGGCGCCGGTTGCCTGCTGGTGTTCATCCTGGCGATTGGTTACTACATCACCCCGGCGCTGCTGGGCAGCCCGAACGACCAGATGGTCAGCTACTTCGTGGCGTTCTACACCAACACCAGTATCAACTGGGGCATGGCGACGGCACTGGGTGGCTTGCTGCTGCTGGCCACCGTGGTGCTGTACCTGATCTACAACCGGCTGGTGGGCGCCAGTCGCCTGCGCCTGAGCTGAGGAGACCTTGCGATGCTGAGCCCTTACATGTCGCCCGTTGAACGGGTCTGGTTCTACAGCTTGCGGATCCTCTGCGGCTTGATCCTGTTGTTCTTGATCCTGCCGGTGCTGGTGATCATTCCGCTGTCGTTCAACAGCGGCAGTTTCCTGGTGTACCCGCTGCAAGGCTTTTCGCTGCACTGGTACCAGGACTTCTTTGCCTCGGCCGAGTGGATGCGTGCACTCAAGAACAGTATCATCGTCGCCCCGGCGGCCACGGTGCTGGCGATGGTGTTCGGCACCCTGGCGGCTATCGGCCTGACCCGTGGCAACTTCCCCGGCAAGGCGCTGGTGATGGCACTGGTGATTTCACCGATGGTGGTGCCGGTGGTGATCATCGGTGTGGCCAGTTACCTGTTCTTTGCACCGTTGGGACTGGGTAACAGCTTCTTCTCGTTGATTGTGGTGCATGCGGTGCTGGGCGTGCCGTTTGTGATCATCACGGTGTCGGCCACGTTGCAGGGGTTTAACCATAACCTGGTGCGGGCGGCGGCGAGCCTCGGGGCTTCGCCGTTGACGGTGTTTCGCCGAGTGACCTTGCCGTTGATTGCGCCGGGGGTGATTTCCGGGGCGCTGTTTGCTTTCGCCACGTCGTTCGATGAAGTGGTGGTGACGCTGTTCCTCGCCGGCCCTGAGCAAGCGACGCTGCCGCGTCAGATGTTCAGCGGCATCCGTGAGAACCTCAGCCCGACGATTCGGCGGCGGCAACCCTTGTTGATTGCCTTCTCGGTATTGCTGTTGCTGACTCTGGAATGGCTGCGCGGGCGTAGCGAGAAACTGCGCACCGCGGCAGTCTAACGGCCTGCTGGAGATTCAAGTGTGGGAGGGGGCAAGCCCTCTCCCACATGGTTTTGTGTTGTGTTGGAAATCACCATTCAGCCTCTGAATGCTAGGCAACCCAGGTTTCCGAGCTACTCTTGTGCCAGCCCATCACTTAATAAGAGGCCGCGCACATGAGTACTTCCTCATTCAAGATCGCCCACAAACTGCTGACCGGCGCTGGCGCCATCGAACAACTGGCCTTTGAACTCACGCGCCTGGATGTGGACAACCCGCTGATCGTCACCGACGCCGCGCTGGTCAAGTCCGGCACCGTGGCGCTGGCCCTCGAACACTTGGGCGAGCGCGCCTACGAGATTTTCGACCGCGTACTGCCCGACCCGGAAATCGCCATCGTCGAGGACTGCATGCGCGTTTACCGCGAGGGCGGGCATGACGGCCTGATCGGCCTGGGCGGCGGCAGCGCCATCGATATCGCCAAAAGCGTAGCCGCCTATGCCGGTTACCACGGTGCGCTGGCGGACCTCTTTGGCGTCGACCAGGTGCCGCGCAAGGGCCCGCCGTTGATCGCCATCCCGACCACGGCCGGCACCGGTTCGGAGGTGACCAATGTGGCGATCCTCTCCGACAAGGCCGCACAGCTGAAAAAAGGCATCGTCAGCGACTACCTGCTGCCGGATGTGGCCTTGATCAGCCCGCAAATGACCCTCACCTGCCCGCGCAGCGTTACCGCCGCCAGTGGTGTGGATGCGCTGGTGCACGCCATCGAGTCCTACTTGTCGCTGAATGCCTCGCCGATCACTGATGCGCTGGCCATCGGCGCGATCAAGTTGATTGCCAAGGCGCTGCCCAAGGCCTACGCCAACCCGGCCAACCTGCAGGCACGTGACGACATGGCCACCGCCAGCCTGATGGCCGGCATGGCGTTCGGTAACGCCGGGGTTGGCGCGGTGCATGCGTTGGCGTACCCGTTGGGTGGGCGTTTCAACATTGCCCATGGGGTGAGCAACGCGCTGTTGCTGCCCTATGTGATGCACTGGAACAAATTGGCCTGTGTGGAACGCATGCAGGAGATTGCACAGGCCATGGGCGTGAATGTCACCGGCTTGAGCGTCAACGATGCGGCCGATCAGGCAGTGGACGCGATGACGCGACTGTGTGCCGCCGTCGAGATTCCGGCAGGCCTGCGCAGTTTCGGCGTGCCCGAGGACGCGATCCCGGCGATGGCGGTTGAGGCGGCAGGCATTGAGCGGCTGATGCGTAACAATCCGCGCAAGCTCAGCGCCGCCGATATCGAGAAAATCTACCGGGCGGCTTACTAGCCGTTGAGCCAGGTCACGGTGCGCGCGGCAAAGCATGAGGTATACAATGCGCGCCATCGTGATTTAGCTCAAAAAAGGTGCGTCATGCAGCCCTTCGTTATTGCTCCATCGATTCTCTCCGCCGATTTCGCCCGCCTGGGTGAGGAAGTGGACAAGGTGTTGGCCGCCGGTGCCGATTTCGTGCACTTCGACGTCATGGACAACCACTACGTGCCCAACCTGACCATCGGCCCGATGGTGTGTGCGGCGCTGCGCAAGTACGGCATCACCGCGCCGATCGATGCGCACCTGATGGTCAGCCCGGTAGATCGCATCATCGGCGACTTCGTGGAAGCCGGCGCGACCTACATCACCTTCCACCCGGAAGCCTCGCTGCACGTCGACCGCACCCTGCAACTGATCCGCGAAGGCGGCTGCAAGGCGGGCCTGGTGTTCAACCCGGCCACGCCGTTGAGTGTGCTTGAGTACGTGATGGACAAGGTCGACATGGTCCTGCTGATGAGCGTCAACCCAGGCTTTGGCGGCCAGAAGTTCATCTCGGGCACCCTGAACAAGCTGCGTGAAGCTCGCGCGCTGATCGATGCTTCCGGTCGCGACATCCGCCTGGAGATCGACGGCGGGGTCAACGTCAACAACATCCGCGAAATCGCCGCAGCGGGCGCCGACACCTTCGTGGCCGGCTCGGCGATCTTCAACGCGCCGGACTATCAGGAAGTCATCGACAAGATGCGTGCCGAACTGGCGCTGGCACGTCCATGAGCGGCTTTGAGCAGCTGTTCCCCGGCAAACTGCCACGGCTGGTGATGTTCGATCTGGACGGTACCTTGATCGACTCGGTGCCCGACCTGGCGGCGGCGGTGGACGAGATGCTGCTCAAGCTGGGGCGCAAACCGGCCGGGATCGAGTCGGTGCGTGAGTGGGTCGGCAACGGTGCGCAGATGCTGGTGCGCCGCGCCCTGGCTAATAATATCGACGCCGAAGGCGTGGATGACGTCGAGGCTGAACACGCCCTGGAGCTGTTCAACGCTGCCTATGAAGACGGCCATGAACTGACCGTGGTCTACCCCGGCGTACGTGACACCCTCAAATGGCTGAGCAAGCAGGGCGTGGAAATGGCCCTGATCACCAACAAGCCGGAACGCTTCGTCGCGCCGCTGCTGGACCAGATGAAAATCGGTCGGTATTTCCGCTGGATCATCGGTGGCGACACCCTGCCGCAGAAAAAACCCGACCCGGCGGCGCTGTTTTTCGTGATGAAAATGGCCAATATCCCGGCCTCCCAGTCGTTGTTTGTCGGCGATTCACGCAGTGATGTGCAGGCGGCGAAGGCCGCGGGCGTGCAGTGCGTGGCCCTCAGCTACGGCTATAACCATGGTCGGCCGATCGCCGAAGAGTCGCCGTCGATGGTGATTGATGACCTGCGCCTGTTAATCCCCGGTTGCTTGGGAGCGGGCGCTGAGATAACGTTGCCCGACACCGATCCGTCCCCTTCTGGAAATTCCATCGTGGTGGTCACTCGCAAACTCTGGATGAAAGTCATCAAGGCCCTGGCCCGCTGGCGTTGGCGCGCCTGACTGTTCCTGGCCGCGCCCTGCGGCACGTTTGCATACCTGACTGTTAGACCCTCAAGCCACGAGGCATATCATGACCCGCGAAGAATTCCTGCGTTTGGCCGCTGCCGGCTACAACCGCATTCCCCTGGCCTGCGAAACCCTGGCCGACTTCGACACGCCGCTGTCGATCTACCTGAAACTGGCCGATGAGCCTAACTCCTACCTGCTCGAGTCCGTACAGGGCGGCGAGAAGTGGGGGCGTTACTCGATCATCGGCCTGCCGTGCCGCACGGTGCTGCGGGTACATGACCATCATGTGAGCATTACCCATGATGGCGTCGAGATCGAAAACCATGATGTCGAAGACCCGTTGGCGTTCGTCGAAGCCTTCAAGGCGCGCTACAACGTGCCGACCATTGCCGGCCTGCCGCGCTTCAACGGCGGCCTGGTGGGTTACTTCGGTTATGACTGCGTGCGTTATGTGGAAAAACGTTTGGGCCAATGCCCGAACCCGGACCCGTTGGGCGTGCCGGACATTCTGCTGATGGTCTCCGATGCGGTCGTGGTGTTCGACAACCTCGCCGGCAAGATGCACGCGATCGTGCTGGCCGACCCGTCCCAGGCCGATGCGTTCGAGCAAGGCCGGGCCAGCCTCGAAGCCCTGCTGGAAAAACTGCGCCAGCCGATCACCCCGCGTCGCGGCCTGGACCTCAGCCGTCCGCCGGCGGCCGACCCGATCTTTCGTTCAAGCTTTACCCAGGATGACTACGAGCGGGCCGTCGATACCATCAAGGAATACATCCTCGCCGGCGACTGCATGCAGGTGGTGCCGTCGCAGCGTATGTCCATCGACTTCAAGGCCGCGCCGATCGATCTGTACCGGGCGCTGCGTTGCTTCAACCCGACGCCGTACATGTACTTCTTCAACTTTGGTGACTTCCACGTGGTGGGCAGTTCGCCGGAAGTGCTGGTGCGCGTCGAAGACAACCTGATTACCGTGCGCCCGATCGCCGGCACGCGCCCACGGGGTGCAACCGAAGAAGCTGACCTGGCGCTGGAAGAAGACCTGCTGAGCGACGACAAGGAAATCGCCGAGCACTTGATGCTCATCGACCTGGGTCGTAATGACACCGGGCGTGTCTCGGAAATCGGTTCGGTGAAGCTCACCGAGAAGATGGTGATCGAGCGTTATTCCAACGTGATGCATATCGTGTCCAACGTTACCGGCGAGCTGAAGGCTGGCCTGACGGCGATGGATGCGTTGCGCGCGATTCTGCCGGCGGGCACCTTGTCGGGTGCGCCGAAGATCCGCGCGATGGAAATCATTGACGAGCTGGAGCCGGTCAAGCGTGGAGTCTACGGCGGTGCCGTGGGTTATTTCGCCTGGAACGGCAACATGGACACGGCCATTGCGATCCGCACCGCCGTGATCAAGGACGGGGAGCTGCACGTGCAGGCCGGTGGCGGGATTGTCGCCGACTCGGTGCCGGCCCTCGAATGGGAAGAAACCCTGAACAAGCGCCGCGCGATGTTCCGCGCCGTTGCGCTGGCTGAACAGACCCCCAATTCCTGAGGTTCCCCCATGTTGCTGATGATTGATAACTACGATTCCTTTACCTACAACGTTGTGCAGTACCTGGGCGAGTTGGGTGCCGAGGTCAAGGTAGTGCGCAATGACGAACTGACCGTCGCCGAGATCGCCGCCCTGAACCCGGAGCGCATCGTGGTTTCGCCAGGCCCGTGCACGCCGACCGAGGCGGGTATTTCCCTGGAGGCGATCCAGTATTTCGCCGGCAAGCTGCCGATCCTGGGCGTATGCCTGGGCCACCAGTCCATCGGCCAGGCCTTTGGCGGTGACGTGGTGCGTGCACGCCAGGTGATGCACGGCAAGACCAGTCCGGTATTCCATCATGATCAGGGCGTGTTCCATGGGCTTAACTTGCCGGTGACCGTGACCCGCTACCATTCGTTGGTGGTCAAGCGCGAAACCCTTCCGGATTGCCTGGAACTGACCGCCTGGACCCAACTGGAGGACGGCTCGGTCGACGAGATCATGGGCCTGCGCCACAAGACACTGAATATCGAAGGGGTGCAATTTCACCCCGAATCGATCCTGACCGAGCAGGGCTACGAGCTGTTCGCCAATTTTCTCAAGCAGAGCGGCGGCACGCGCTAAGGACTTTCCATGGATATCAAGACTGCCCTGAGCCGTATCGTCGGCCACCTGGACCTGAGCACTGCTGAAATGAGCGATGTGATGCGCGAGATCATGACCGGTCAATGCACCGACGCGCAGATCGGCGCGTTCATGATGGCCATGCGCATGAAGAGCGAGAGCATCGACGAAATCGTCGGCGCCGTGTCGGTCATGCGCGAGCTGGCGGACAAGGTCGAACTCAAGACCCTCGATGGTGTGGTCGACGTGGTCGGCACCGGCGGTGACGGTGCGAACATCTTCAACGTGTCGACGGCTTCTTCGTTTGTGGTGGCGGCGGCGGGTTGCACCGTGGCCAAGCACGGTAACCGCGCGGTCTCCGGCAAGAGTGGCAGTGCCGACTTGCTGGAAGCGGCGGGGATCTACCTGAACCTGACCCCGATCCAAGTGGCGCGCTGTATCGACAATGTCGGTATTGGGTTCATGTTTGCTCAATCCCACCACGGTGCGATGAAGCATGCCGCCGGCCCGCGCAAGGATCTCGGCCTTCGTACCCTGTTCAACATGCTCGGCCCGCTTACGAATCCGGCCGGTGTGAAACACCAGGTCGTGGGTGTGTTCAGCCAGGCGCTGTGCCGGCCATTGGCCGAAGTACTGCAACGCCTGGGCAGCAAGCATGTGCTGGTGGTGCATTCCAAGGACGGCCTGGACGAATTCAGCCTGGCGGCACCGACCTTCGTGGCGGAGCTGAAAAATGACCAGGTCACTGAGTATTGGGTCGAGCCGGAAGACCTGGGCATGAAGAGCCAGAGCCTGCACGGCCTGGCGGTGGAAAGCCCGGCGGCCTCCCTGGAACTGATTCGTGATGCCTTGGGCCGTCGCAAGACCGAGAACGGTCAGAAAGCCGCCGAGATGATTGTTTTGAATGCTGGCGCGGCACTTTATGCAGCCGACCACGCCTATAGTCTTAAGGAGGGTGTTGCCTTGGCCCACGATGCGCTGCACACCGGTCTGGCTCGTGAGAAGCTCGAAGAGCTGGGAGCATTCACCGCAGTATTCAAGATGGAGAATGAAGGATGAGTGTGCCGACCGTTCTGGAAAAAATCCTGGCCCGCAAGGCTGAAGAAGTTGCCGAGCGGCGCGCCCGCGTGAGCCTGGCCGAGCTGGAAGCCCAGGCAAAGATCGCCGATGCACCGCGCGGTTTCGCCAATGCACTGATCGCCCAGGCCAAGCAGAAGCAACCGGCCGTGATCGCCGAGGTCAAGAAAGCCTCGCCGAGCAAAGGCGTGATCCGCGAACACTTTGTGCCATCGGAAATCGCCGTCAGCTATGAGAAGGGAGGGGCGACTTGCCTGTCCGTGCTGACCGATATCGACTACTTCCAGGGTTCCGACCTGTTCCTGCAGCAGGCCCGCGCCGCGTGCAAGTTGCCGGTGATCCGCAAGGACTTCATGGTCGACCCGTATCAGATCGTCGAAGCCCGTGCCCTGGGCGCCGACTGCGTGCTGCTGATCGTTTCCGCGCTGGATGACGTGAAGATGGCCGAGTTGGCTGCCGTCGCCAAAAGCGTCGGCCTCGACGTGCTGGTGGAAGTGCATGACGGCGATGAGCTGGAACGCGCCTTGAAAACCCTCGACACACCGCTGGTGGGGGTCAACAACCGTAACCTGCACACCTTCGAAGTCAGCCTGGAAAACACCCTCGACCTGCTGCCGCGGATTCCGCGTGACCGTCTGGTGATCACCGAGAGTGGCATCGTCAACCGTGCCGATGTGGAGTTGATGGAGATCAGTGGCGTGTACTCGTTCCTGGTGGGCGAGACCTTCATGCGTGCCGAGAACCCGGGGGCTGAATTGCAGCGCCTGTTCTTCCCGGAACGGGGCATGGCGGTCAGCGGTTCGACGCTGGATTGATGATGACGCAGCCGGTGGCGATGACCGTCGAAGCAGGACTTGCCGCCGAGCAAGACCTGCTGGCGGCTGTTTGCGCAGGTGAGCGGGAGTATGGGTTGTTGTTCTGGCAACCCAGCGATCAGGCTTTGGTCATGCCGCGTCGGTTGAGCCGCTTGCCGGCCTTTGAAACCGCCAGCCAGGTTTCAGCCGATGCGGGTTGGCCGGTGCTGCTGCGTGAAACCGGCGGTGAGCCGGTGCCGCAGTCGAGTGCCACAGTCAACATCGCCCTGGTCTACGCCCCGCCGCGCAGTGAGGGCGACCAGAATCGTATCGAAACCGGTTACCTGCGTTTATGTCAGCCGATCTGCGACTTGCTGATCGAGTTGGGCGGCGATGCGTCTGTCGGCGAGGTCGACGGCGCATTTTGCGACGGTCGCTACAACGTCAATCTCAATGGCCGGAAAATGGTTGGCACTGCCCAGCGCTGGCGTCAAAGCGGGGGGCGCCCGGTGGGCCTGGTGCACGGTGCACTGTTGCTGGAAAACGATCGCGAAGACCTGATCGCGGCGGTCAACCGCTTCAATGAAGCCTGCGGTCTTGAACAGCGGGTGCGTGCCGACAGCCATATCGCCCTGCACGAAGCCTTCCCGGCGCCCGATGCGATCAGCCGGCTGGACACCTTGTACCGCCAGATGTTGGCCAGCTTCCTGCCGGTTTAACGGGTACCGAACACCACCATCGTCTTGCCTTTGACGTGCACCAGGTTGCGTTCTTCCAGGTCTTTGAGCACGCGTCCGACCATCTCCCGTGAACAGCCGACAATGCGCCCGATTTCCTGGCGCGTGACCTTGATCTGCATGCCATCGGGGTGGGTCATGGCGTCCGGTTGCTTGCACAGGTCAAGCAGGCAGCGCGCAACACGGCCGGTGACGTCGAAGAATGCCAGGTCGCCGACTTTGCGCGTGGTGTCCCGCAGGCGTTGCGCAATCTGGCCGCTGAGGACATAAAGGATGTCGGGATCTTGTTGGGCCAGTTCGCGGAATTTGGCGTAGCTGATCTCGGCCACTTCGCACTCGACCTTGGCACGCACCCAGGCGCTGCGTTCCTGTTCCTTGCCGGCTTGTTCGAACAACCCCAACTCCCCAAAAAAATCCCCGGTGTTCAGGTAGGCGATGATCATTTCGCGGCCGTCTTCATCCTCGATCAGGATGGTGACCGAGCCTTTGATAATGAAGAACAGGGTTTCGGAGCGTTCGCCGGCGCAGATGATGTTGTGCTTGGCCGGGTAGCGGCGGCGCTGGCAATGCATCAACAGTTTGTCGAGATTCTTGATTTTGGGTATGGGAGTAAGGGCAACCATGGTTGTATCCCGAAAAGACTGCGCTAAATAGTTGGAGTTGTTGTATTCATCGGGTATCGGCATTGATACGCGCTGTATAAAGGGTGGCATTACGCCATCGATTTGGCGTCAGCTTAACAGACACATTCTGACTCGATTAGCCAATTTTCCGCGCAAAGCCTGCTTTTGATCGCTTTTGTTGCAAACGCTGACGCAGGTGGGCCCTGTGCTAAGCTGGCGACCCTTTTTTAGCAGTGGAGTCTGGGCGATGAAGGCACGCATCCAATGGGCGGGCGAAGCCATGTTCCTCGGTGAGTCGGGCAGTGGCCATGTGGTGGTCATGGATGGCCCGCCGGAAGCCGGTGGCCGTAACCTGGGCGTACGCCCGATGGAAATGCTCCTGCTGGGCGTAGGCGGTTGCAGCAATTTCGACGTGGTCAGCATCCTGAAGAAATCCCGCCAGGCCGTGGAAAGCTGCGAAGCTTTCCTGGAGGCCGAGCGTGCCACTGAAGACCCCAAGGTATTCACCAGGATCCACATGCATTTCGTGGTGAAGGGCCGGGCGCTGAAAGAGGCGCAGGTGAAGCGCGCTATCGAACTGTCGGCGGAGAAGTATTGCTCGGCGTCGATCATGCTGGGCGCGGCCGGGGTGGCCATTACCCATGATTACGAGATAATTGAGTTGAGTTGATCGCTCAATCGGCGGGCAAAAAGAAAGGGCGCTGTGATAGCGCCCTTCTTTTGGCTCAGATTCGGTACGTGCTTTTAGTCATGACCTTGGCCAATAGGCTCATGCCAAACCGCACTGGCGCCGGGAAGCGAAAACCACCGGCATCCAGCGCGCTTTCTGCGTGATGTTCTTCATCAATGCGCATCTGCTCAAGAATGGCACGGGACTTTTCGTCTTCGGCCGGCAGTTGTTCCAGATGTTCGTCCAGGTGTTTGCACACCTGATGTTCAGTCGCTGCGACAAAACCCAGGCTGACCTTGTCGCTGATCAGGCCGGCCGCGGCGCCGATCCCAAACGATAAACCGTAAAACAGCGGGTTCAACACGCTCGGGTGACTGCCCAGCTGGCGGATGCGTTGCTCGCACCAGGCCAAGTGATCGATTTCTTCCTCGGCCGCATGCTCCATGGCTGCGCGCACCTGCGGCAGCTTGGCGGTCAGCGCCTGGCCCTGGTACAGCGCCTGGGCGCAGACTTCGCCGGTATGGTTGATGCGCATCAAGCCGGCGACGTGGCGGGTCTCGGTCTCGCTCATCTGCGCGTCGGGCTGCACGATGGCGGGCGAGGGGCGATACGGCTGGCCGCTGAAGGGCAGCAGCGTACGCATGGCCATGTCGGCTTGCAGCAACAGACGGTCAATCGGCGAATAGTGACGTTGGGTAGTCATGCTGACCTCCGGGAAGAATCTCGGCGGCCAGTTTACCGCAAGAGAGGGGCAAGCGTTTGCGTTGCGTCAAGGGCATGGGGTCGCAGGCTGGGCTGCGACCTTTGCTGAAAGGCTGATCAGCCCGGCGGCCAGTTCATCTGGCGCTGGCCCAGCACGTGCATATGGATGTGATAAACGGTCTGCCCGCCTTTCGGGTTGCAGTTCATCACCACCCGGAAACCTTCTTCACACCCTTGTTCTACAGCCAGGCGCTGGGCGGTGAACAGGATATGACCGGCCAGGGCTTTATCTTCTTCAGTCAGGTCATTGAGCGTGGGGATGTGTTTCTTGGGAATGACCAGGAAATGCACGGGCGCCGCCGGATAGATGTCCTTGAACGCCAGGACTTGATCATCTTCGTAGATGATATCCGCGGGTATTTCTCTGTTGATGATCTTGGTGAACAGAGTATCCACAGCTGTTTCTCCATTATGAAAGTGCAGGATGAGTGTACCCAGCCCGTCAGCGTGGGCAATAGGCCTTGTTGATGGCGCCGGCGATCTTGCGGGTCAGCCAGCGTGGGCTGAAACGCGGGCTGAAGGCGATCCAGCGGTTGCGACGGCCGGGGATGATGATGGCTTTGTTCTTTTCCAGTGCGCGTACGGTGTAGAGCGCCACTTCTTCGGGGCTCATCAGCTGTTGGCTGCGGTCGAGCCTGGCGGTGTCCATCTGCGCGGTGCCGAAGAACGCGGTGCGTGTCGGGCCGGGGCAGAGCACCGAGACCTTGATGCCGCAGGTTTTCAGTTCTTCGCGCAAGCCTTCGGAGAAATGCAGCACATAGGCCTTGCTGGCGTAATAAGTGCTCATCCACGGGCCGGGCTGGAACGCCGCGATGGACGCCACATTGAGAATCTGACCGCCGCCGTGCAGCGCCATGGCATTGCCGAGTGCGTGGCACATTCGGGTCAGGGCCAGGATGTTGACCTCCATCAGGTCCTGTTCGGTCATCCAGTCCTGGGCCAGGAACGGCCCGCTGGTGCCGATGCCGGCGCAGTTCACCAGCAGGTCGATCTGCCGCTCGCCTTCTTCAAGCTCCAGCAGGAACCCGGACAAGCGCAGTGGCTCGCCCAGGTCGCAGGCCCGGAACAGCACTTCGACGCCAAAGCGTTGGGTCAATTCGATTGCAATGCTTTCCAACTGATCACGCTGGCGGGCCACCAGAATCAAGCTGCGGCCGCGACGGGCGAGTGCTTCGGCCAGGGCCAGGCCGATGCCGCTGGAGGCGCCGGTGATCAGAGCGTAACGGGTCATGCCTTTCTCCATCGCAACGCCGCCGCGCCTGTGACAGAGGCATCACAGGCCGGGGACGTTTCTTCACTGTTCTGGAGAGTCTACAGGTTCGCCCGCTTCGTCAGCACTCTGCGCTTCGTCTTCTTCGACGGTTGCCGCCTGGTCGGCGTCTTCGTCGGAGGTGATGGAGCTGCTTTCGTAGCTGCTGTCCACGTTGGCTTCGAGCTGGTCCAGGTAACCGTTCATGCCCAAGGTCACCACGATGGCAAGCATGACTGGAATAAACGCCAACCACAGCGTGGCCAGGACTTTTACCGCGGTGGAGTTACGTGGCGGTGGCGCACCATACTGGTTGGCGCCTGCATTGCCCGGCAGTACCAGCAACAGGATCGGGAAGACACTGTTCACCAATGGCACCAGGTTGAGTAGGTACAACCAGCCCGACCAGCCCAGGTCATGCAGGCGCTGCACGCCGATTTGTACACTGACCCATACCAGCGCCACAAACAGCGCGAGACCCAGCAGTACTCCGATGATGGTGCCCGCAATCGGCGAGGCGGTAGCCACGGCAAAGCTGACGGTGCTGATGATGCCACCTGCAACCAGCATCGCCAGGGTCAACACCAGGGTCCATGCCAGGTAGCGCAGGCGGCCGATCCGCCCATGGATAGTGAAGACTTTGAGGGTGGCGTACTCGGGCAAGTCATCACCCACCGCCGCGCGCGGAGGCGCATAAGGCGAGGCATCCGGACGCGCGAAACCAGAAGGGCCGGAATCCGTCTCGTGAGTTTCAGCCAGGCTGAAGGCCACAGGCTGTTCGGGCTCAATGCGCGCGTCGACACCGGCGTTTTTCAGCGCGGTGAGGTAGGTTTCCGCATCCGGGCGAGACAGGTCGCGCTTGAGCGCAACCGGGCGGCCGGTAAAGAGCTTTTCGATGGCTTCGACTTCACTTTTGAACAGCTCGGCCAGGTTCAGTTTGGCCGTGGTGCTTTCGACACCCGGGAGCAAGGCTCCATCAAACACAATCTTGAAACGGTTGTCGCTCATGCGGGCTTCCTTGTCACTTGTTCAGGGAGGTAGTGCAGGCCCGTCTAATCAGCAGGCCTGGCAGTTGGGTCAACGTGGCCAGCGCAGTTGTGCCGCCTGTTCGCGTGCCTTGCGGTATTCGGCATCCAGGCGCGCAACGAGTTCATCGACGCTGGGCAAATCATCAATCTCACCGACGCCTTGGCCAGCAGACCATACAGTCTTCCAGGCTTTGGCCTCGTCGCTCAACGGCTTGAGCTTGGAGCCGAAGTTGACCTCGCCTTTGCCTTGCAGGGCGGCGAGGTCGAAACCGGCGTTTTCCAGGCTCTGGCGCATAAAGCTGGCGGGCACGCCGGAGACAGCGGGAGTGTGCACGATGTCGGCGGCGCGCGATGTGAGCAGCATCTCTTTATACGCATCCGGTGCCTGGCTTTCGGTAGTGCCGATAAAGCGCGTGCCGAAATAGGCCAGGTCTGCACCGAGCAGTTGGGCGGCGAGAATCTCGTGCCCGTGATTGAGGCAGCCGGCCAGCAGCAGGGTTTTGTCGAAGAACTGGCGGATCTCGGCAATCAGCGAGAATGGGCTCCAGGTGCCGGCATGGCCACCGGCGCCGGCGGCTACGGCGATCAGGCCGTCCACACCGGCCTCGGCAGCCTTCTCGGCATGGCGACGGGTGGTGACATCGTGGAACACCAGGCCACCGTAGCTGTGCACCGCGTCCACCAGCTCTTTGACGGCACCCAGGCTGGTAATGACGATGGGCACGTTATGCTCAACGCAAATCGCCAGGTCTGCCTCCAGGCGGGGATTGCTGTTGTGCACGATCAGGTTGACGGCATAGGGCGCGGGGTTGTCCAGCAGCGCCAGGCCCGCTTCGATTTCCTCCAGCCAGGCCTTGAACCCGCTGCTTTCGCGTTGGTTAAGCGCCGGGAAACTCCCGACCACCCCATTGCGGCAGCACGCCAGGACCAGTTGCGGGTTGGAAATCAGGAACATCGGCGCCGCCACGACGGGCAGGCGCAGACGTTGTTCAAGCAGAGCGGGCAGCGACATTGGAGGTACCCCAAGTAATTGAAGTTAGAACGGTTTGACCACGACCAAAATTACGATAGCCAGCAATATCAGAACGGGCACTTCATTGAACCAGCGATAAAAGACATGGCTGCGGGTGTTTTCGCCACGGGCAAAGCGTTTTACCTGCGCGCCGCACATATGGTGGTAGCCAATGAGCAGTACGACGAGGGTCAGCTTGGCGTGAATCCACCCGCCCGAATGAAAGATGCCTGGGTTCAGATAGATCAGCCAGCCGCCGAAAATCAACGTGGCGATCATCGCCGGCCCCATGATGCCGCGATACAACTTGCGCTCCATGACGCTGAAACGCTCTTTGCTGACGGTGTCCTCGCTTTGGGCGTGGTAGACGAACAGGCGTGGCAGGTAGAACAGCCCGGCAAACCAGCAGACGACGCTGACGATGTGGAAGGCTTTGATCCATAGATAGAGCATTTCTAGTTATTCCCAGGTTCACGGTAACTGAGGATAGTAGTGGCTCATGCGCCCATACGTCACGTTGGCGGTTGTCGCAGGACGATACGACCCCTATTATCGACGGCTTTCCAGTGGGTTCGTTGAGGGCAGGTTTATGGTCAAGGTCGGTATCGTCGGCGGCACGGGTTACACCGGTGTCGAATTGCTGCGTCTGTTGGCTCAGCATCCGCAAGCTGAGGTGGTGGTCATCACTTCCCGATCCGAGGCCGGGCTGGCCGTGGCCGATATGTACCCGAACCTGCGCGGTCATTACGACGGCCTGGCGTTCAGTGTTCCGGACATCAAGACCCTGGGCGGCTGCGACGTGGTGTTCTTCGCCACCCCGCACGGTGTTGCCCACGCCCTGGCAGGCGAGTTGTTGGCCGCCGGCACCAAGGTGATCGACTTGTCGGCGGACTTCCGTCTGCAGGACGCTGATGAGTGGGCCAAGTGGTATGGCCAGCCGCACGGCGCGCCGCAGCTGTTGGAAGAGGCGGTGTACGGCCTGCCGGAAGTGAATCGTGAACAGATCAAGCAAGCGCGCCTGATTGCTGTACCGGGCTGCTATCCGACGGCTACACAGTTGGGCTTCCTGCCCTTGCTGGAAGCGGGGCTGGCGGACGCTTCGCGCTTGATCGCGGACTGCAAATCAGGCGTCAGCGGTGCCGGTCGTGGTGCGGCGGTTGGTTCGCTGTACTCCGAGACGTCGGAAAGCATGAAGGCCTATGCGGTGAAAGGTCACCGTCACTTGCCAGAAATTCGCCAGGGGCTGCGTCGCGCGGCTGGGAAGGACGTGGGCCTGACCTTCGTCCCACACTTGACCCCAATGATCCGCGGTATTCACTCCACGTTGTACGCCACCGTGGTCGATCGCTCGGTCGACCTGCAGGCGCTGTTCGAAAAGCGTTATGCCAACGAACCGTTCGTCGATGTGATGCCGGCCGGCAGCCACCCGGAAACCCGCAGCGTGCGCGGTGCCAATGTGTGCCGGATTGCTGTGCATCGCCCGCAGGACGGTGACCTGGTCGTGGTGTTGTCGGTGATCGATAACCTGGTCAAGGGCGCGTCCGGCCAGGCGGTGCAGAACATGAACATCCTGTTTGGCCTGGATGAGAAGTTGGGGCTGTCCCACGCGGGCATGCTGCCTTAAGGCGGTTGAGTCGCTAAGCAAAAGGCCCGTTGATCGGGCCTTTTGTGTTTTTAATGGCGACAGCGCAGATTGATATACCGTAACAATAGTTGACCGCTTTTCTAGGAGAAGCGGATAATGCCGACCATTACGCATATGGCGGCGCTACGCCGGGAGATTATCAGCATGAGCGTTGAATCCTTCACCCCCACGGCTTTGCAATTCACCCACGGTGCTGCGCACAAGGTGAAGAGCCTGGTCGATGAAGAGGGTAATGATCGCTTGAAGCTGCGCGTATTCGTTACGGGCGGCGGTTGTTCAGGGTTTCAGTACGGTTTTACCTTCGATGAAGATGTAGCCGATGATGACACCATCGTTGAACGCGAAGGCGTAAGCCTGGTTGTGGACCCGATGAGCTTCCAATACCTGGCCGGTGCCGAGGTGGATTACCAGGAAGGTCTGGAGGGTTCACGCTTTGTGATCAAGAACCCTAACGCTACCACCACCTGTGGTTGCGGGTCTTCGTTCTCGATCTGATCGGCAACGGATGCAAAAACGCCGCTTGGCTGTGATAGGCCAAGCGGCGTTTTGCTGTGCGGAGATTTTAGGTCGGGTAGATGGCGCCCAGTACCCGAAGTCCTCGTGCCCCGGTGACGCTTGGGCGGTTGGCGGCGATACCTTCGAGACAGCAATGGGCCAGCCATGCGAAGGCCATGGCCTCGACCCAGTCGGGGTCTACTCCGTAGGTGGCGGTGCTGCTGACTTGAGTCGATGGTAGCAGGGCGGCCAGGCGGTTCATCAGCGTGGTGTTGCGGGCGCCTCCGCCACACACCAGCAGTGTTTCGGTCTGGGGCTGGGCGGCTTGCAGGGATTCGATGATGGTCAGGGCGGTCAGCTCAAGTAGCGTGGCCTGAACATCCTGAGGCTCGAATGTTGGTAAGCGACCCAGGTGTTGGTGCAGCCATTCCAGATTGAACACTTCGCGGCCGGTGCTCTTGGGGCCCGTGGTCACGAAGAAAGGGTCGCTGAGCAGGGCGTTGAGTAGAGCTGGCTCGACCTTGCCGCTGGCCGCCCACTGGCCATCACGATCAAAGTGTTCACCGCGTTGCTGGTGAATCCACGCATCCAGCAGGACATTGCCTGGGCCGCAGTCGAAGCCGGCTACAGGTTTGCCGGTCTCAATCAGACTGAGGTTGCTGAAACCTCCCACATTCAATACGGCACGGTTACCGCTGTGCTCGCCAAATAGCGCTTCATGGAACGCAGGGACCAGTGGGGCGCCCTGACCGCCGGCGGCGACGTCGCGGCTACGGAAATCGCTGACCACGGTGATGCCTGTAAGCTCGGTGAGCAAGGCCGGGTTGCCGATCTGTACGGTAAAGCCCCGTGCGGGTTCATGGCGGATGGTCTGGCCATGGCTGCCAATTGCGCGAATGTCCTGGGGCTTGAGGTTTTGTTGGTCGAGTAAAGCGTGAATACCTTGAGCGGCAAGCTTCACCCAGTTCTGCTGGGCGATGGCTGAGCGAGCGATCTCATCCGCCCCGCTGGCGCAAAGAGCAAGCAGCTCAGTGCGCAGGGTATCGGGCATGGGAATGTAGTGTGTAGCCATCAGCTTGATCGCCGGGGATTGCTCGATCAAGGCGATGTCCAGGCCATCAAGGCTGGTCCCGGACATCACACCAATATAGAGCGCCATACTTAACGCTTCGCCGATGCCAGCAGGGTGGAGCGTTCTTGGTCCATGCGCGCCATCAACGGCTGGCTCTGTTGCATGAAACGGGCACGCTCGGCCTTGGCGATCGGGTCGGCCATAGGCAGCTTCTGGCCCAGTGGGTCGACGTGAACGCCATTGACCTGGAACTCATAGTGCAAGTGTGGGCCGGTGGACAGGCCGGTAGTGCCGATATAGCCGATCACCTGGCCTTGTTTCACGGTGCCGCCGGTTTGCACGCCCTTGGCAAAGCCTTGCATGTGGCCATACAGGGTGCGGTAGGTATTGCCGTGCTGGATGATCACGGTATTGCCATAGCCGCCACGACGTCCTGCCAGCAGGACTTTACCGTCGCCGGCTGCCTTGATCGGCGTGCCGCGTGGGGCGGCGTAGTCGACGCCTTTATGGGCGCGGATTTTGTTCAGAATTGGATGCTTGCGACCCATGGAGAAACGCGAGCTAATACGAGCGAAGTCCACTGGGGTGCGGATGAAGGCCTTGCGCATGCTATTGCCATCGGCAGTGTAGTAGCTGCTGTTGCCTTGTTTGTTGGTGTAGCGCACGGCGGTGTAGGTCTTGCCGCGGTTGGTGAAGCGTGCGGAGAGAATGTTGCCGGTGCCCACGACTTTGCCGTTGGCGACTTTCTGCTCGTAGATCACGTCGAATTCGTCGCCCTGGCGGATGTCCTGGGCGAAGTCGATGTCGTAGCCGAACACGCTGGCCATGTCCATGGTCATGCTGTGGGACAGGCCTGCCCGGGCCGCCGACTGTGACAGGGAGCTGTTGATCACCCCGTGTACATAGGCCGAGCGCATGACCGGCTTGGTAGTGATCCGATTGAAGGCAAAGCCTTTGGCGCCCTTTGTCAGGGTAATGCTTTCGAGGTCGCTGACATTGCTGTGCAGGTTGTTCAGTTGTCCATCGGGGGTGAACTCGAATTCGAGCTTCTGGCCGTGCTTGAGCTGGGTGAACTGCTTGGCTTGTTTGTCGCTCGCCAGCACTTCGTTAACGGTAGCGGCGGGGAGGCCGACCTTCTCGAATAGAGTCGACAGGGTGTCGCCCTTGGCCACAATCACTTCGCGGTGCTGAGGGTTTTTGGCCGTGTCGGCAGCAGGCGCAGCTGGGCCCTGGTCTGCTTGTTGGGTGTCTTCGGGGCTGTTTTCTATCTGGGCGAACGGCGATTCGGTGGCTGTTTTTGTGGCTTGTTGCGCGTCGGAAGCGTCTTGATCTTGTGTCAGTTGTTCAACTGGACTTTCCAGGTCAAGGCTCAGGGATGTTCGTTTGGCTTCTACGTCACTGGAAGGGAATACCAGGAGTGCCAGGCTGAGAAGGGCGGCGATACCACTTGCGGCGAGCAGGTGGGTCTTCGGGTAAAGCGGCGGCGCTTTAGACGGTTCAGTGGTCATAGGTAATTTTGACTTTGAAGATGAAATGGAAAAGATGAATGACATGATGAAGATGAAATAACTGTATAAAATATAACCAAATCATCTGTGGCGCAAGCTCGCGAACGCTGGGCTTGCTGAACGGTGTCCGTTCGCAGGGCAAAACTTGTAATTAGTCCCTGATCTTGTATGGTTGGTTCCCTTTTGAATCTGAGCCTTGCGGGTCTGTTATGAAGTCGGTTGAAGAGCAGCTAGCGCTGATAAAACGTGGTGCGGAAGAACTGTTGGTCGAAGCTGAGCTGATCGAAAAGCTCAAGCGTGGTCAGCCCCTGCGTATTAAGGCTGGCTTTGATCCGACTGCGCCGGATCTGCACCTGGGGCATACCGTGCTTATTAATAAGCTGCGCCAGTTCCAGGAGTTGGGGCACCAGGTCATCTTCCTTATAGGTGACTTCACCGGAATGATCGGTGATCCGAGCGGCAAGAGCGCCACGCGTCCGCCACTGACCCGTGAACAGGTGCTCGATAATGCCGAGACCTACAAGACTCAGGTATTCAAGATTCTCGATCCAGCCAAGACCGAAGTGGCGTTCAACTCTACTTGGATGGATCAGATGGGGCCGGCGGACTTCATTCGCTTGACCTCTCAGTACACTGTCGCGCGCATGCTTGAGCGTGATGATTTCGACAAGCGCTACTCCACCAATCAGCCGATCGCCATTCACGAGTTCCTCTACCCGTTGGTTCAGGGCTATGACTCGGTAGCGTTGCGTGCGGACGTTGAGTTGGGCGGCACTGATCAGAAGTTCAACCTGTTGATGGGGCGTGAGCTCCAGCGTGCGTATGGTCAGGAAGCCCAGTGCATCCTGACCATGCCGTTGTTGGAAGGGTTGGATGGCGTCAAGAAGATGTCCAAGTCCCTGGGGAACTATGTCGGTATCCAGGAGGCGCCGGGCGTTATGTACGGCAAGCTGGTGTCGATTCCTGATGCTTTGATGTGGCGTTACTTCGAGTTGCTGAGCTTCCGGTCAATGGACGAAATCAATGCGCTGCGTGCTGATGTAGAGGCAGGCGCTAATCCACGTGACGTGAAGATTAAGCTGGCGGAAGAGATTGTTGCGCGCTTCCATGGTGAGGAGGCTGCGGCCAGCGCTCACCGTGCTGCGGGTAATCGCATGAAGGATGGCGAGTTGCCTGATGATCTGCCGGAGATCGAGCTGTCTGCTGCCGAGGCGATGCCGATTGCTGCTGTGCTTAATAAGGCTGGCCTGGTTAAGAACTCGGCGGTTGCGCGCGACCTTCTGGGCTCGGGTGGGGTGCGTATAGATGGTGAGGTTGTGGATCGCGCCTTTATATACGAGCTGGGCGCTACCCACGTTTGCCAGGCAGGGAAGAAGGCATTTGCGCGCATTACGCTAAAATCCGAATAAACCTGAAATTAAGTATTGACGGCGAATTTTATCTGTCTATAATTCGCCCCACTTCCGGCGCAGTCGAAACGGAAAACTCCTTGGTAAACAAAGAGTTGCGCGGAATTCGACAGCAACTTGCTTCAGTTCATCGAAGTCCAGAAGGAGTTGGTAGAGCGGTGTTGTCTGGCTCTATTAACGTTTCGATCCTCTCGGTCAAAAGCGGAGAAAAAGAGGTGTTGACAGCAGCGTGTAACGCTGTAGAATTCGCCTCCCGCTAACGAGAGATCGGAAGTGCAAGTGGTTGAAGTTGTTGAAGAAATCTTCGAAAACTTCTGAAAATAATCACTTGACAGCAAATGAGGCTGCTGTAGAATGCGCGCCTCGGTTGAGACGAAAGATCTTAACCAACCGCTCTTTAACAACTGAATCAAGCAATTCGTGTGGGTGCTTGTGGAGTCAGACTGATAGTCAACAAGATTAT